>Ga0310037_10000016_pt1 | contig 208200 bp, 185 predicted proteins | sample Sb_taG_11_FD_200239 | JGI IMG/M metagenome (GOLD analysis project Ga0310037, IMG submission 200239) | Peat soil microbial communities from Weissenstadt, Germany - Sb_50d_3_AS metaG (v2) (version 2) | ecosystem: Environmental > Terrestrial > Soil > Wetlands > Peat | place: Germany... | reverse complement strand
GGGCCCGGGCCTCGCGGCTCAGTTCTTTCCCCGCGCGCGCCAGCTGGCGCGCACGGGGAAGTTCTCCATTGCGAACTTGCATTTCGACACTCTATCGAGTGTCAACAATCATTCTGAACGGGAACAGTGGCCGCTGATCGGGGGTGAAATGGGGCGATCCACTCATTAACCGCCTCCGAATCGTTACTCCGCTTCCAAAGCATTAACGATCACTCTGACAGATCTAAGATCGAGGCGGATAATCGGCACCCGACCCTGTGATTAGCTGGCACGACTTGTAGGAAATGCTTTTTGGACGAGTGTGTAGCGGGCCGCCCCAATCAGGCCGCAGTCATCATTCAGAATGATTTTCACTGGCATGTCGTTGAGCAGGATTTCCATACGGCCTTTGTCCAGGAAAGACTTCATGAATACTGGGTCTTTCATTCGGGTCACAATCTTCGCCGCGATGCTGCCACCGATGAAAATGCCGCCGGTGGACATATATTGCAAGGCGCAGTTTCCGGTCTCAGCCCCAAATACGCTGACAAAGATGGTGAGGGTTTGATCGCAGATCGCGGATTTGCCTTCGAGCGCGAGTTGGGAAATCAAAGCGGGAACATCGGGCGCTGCGCTGATCTGATCTCTAAGCCATGCTGGCTCTTCTGCTTTGTGAGCATCGCGCAGAAATTCGTAGATGTTCCTGATCCCAGGCCCCGAAAGAATTCGCTCACAACTGATGCGGCCATATTTCTTTTGGAGATATGCCAGCAATTCCATCTGCAGATCGTTCGTAGGGGCGAAGTCAGCGTGGCCGCCTTCACAGGCGAAAGGATGGTGCCGGAAGCCGTCCCAATAGAGTCCCGCCACGCCGAGTCCGGTTCGTGCCGAGATCACTGCGCGGTTGCCTTCAGCGTTCTCCGAGCCTTCACTGAGAGTGATGAAATCTTTGGAGTCGAGCGCGTCGATTCCATAAGCGTAGGCTTCGAGATCGTTGAGCAGGCCGACGAAATCGAGCTTGAGCTGCTTCGCCACTTCGCGAGAATCAATGATCCACGGAAGATTGGAAATCTTGCTCCGGCCTGACCTCACGGGCCCAGCCACGCCAAGGCATGCGCTATGAACCGGAATACCTTCGGTTCGTACGAACTGCGCAAGGATTTCCGACAATCCGCCATGTTCCTGGCTCATGTAATTCTTCTCAACCACGCACTTCAGGCGATTGCCCTCGGTTTCAAAAGCGGCCAGCCGAACACGAGTAGCGCCAATGTCACCAGCGAGAATCATGGTTCGATTTTCCTCCATTGCCGGTCGTCGAGTTCCATTAGCTGATCCGCCTCGGCCGGTCCCCACGTGCCTGATGCGTAATTCGGAAATTTGCGTGGCGGCAATGCTTTCCAAACGTCCAATACTGGGTCGACCACGCTCCATCCGGCTTCCACCATGTCCGCGCGCTGGAACAAGGTCGCGTCGCCCATCATGCAGTCATAGAGCAGAACCTCGTACCCCGTGTAGGCATCAGCTCCAAAATATTTGGAATACTCGAAACTCATGTCCACCGAGCCAACGCGCAGCAGGGGACCTGGAACCTTAGCGCCAAAACTCAACGAGATGCCTTCTACGGGTTGGATCTGTATGACCAGCGTATTCCTGTGCAGCTTGCGAACGGGAGCGCTGCGGAACAGCTCAACCGGCATGCGCTTGAACTGGATGGCGATCTCGGTGTGACGTTTGGCCAGACGTTTGCCGGTACGCAAATAGAAAGGTACGCCCGCCCATCGCCAGTTGTCGATGTTGAGCTTGAGGGCCACGAAGGTTTCGGTGCGCGATTCCGGAGCGACTCCGGGTTCCGACCGGTAACGCGGCACCGTCTCCTCGCCCAGCATTCCTTCTCCATATTGGCCACGCACACTGCGCTGCAACACGTCTTCGGAGTTGAGCGGCTGAAGAGAGTGCAAGACTTTGGCCTGTTCATTTCGTACTGCATCCGCGTGAAACGAAACCGGCGACTCCATTGCGGTCAGGCTGAGCAACTGCATGACATGGTTGGGTACCATGTCACGCAAGGTTCCCGCGTTATCGAAGTAAGCGCCTCGACGCTCCACACCAACCGTTTCGGCATTGGTGATTTGGACGTGGTCGATGTAGCGGCGATTCCAGATCGGCTCGAATATCGCATTGTCGAAACGAAAAACCATGATGTTTTGCACGGTTTCTTTGCCGAGGTAGTGGTCGATGCGGTAGATCTGGTTTTCCTGCAGTACGCTTTTGATATCGCGATTCAGGACCTTCGCGGAATCCAGATCGTGTCCGAAGGGTTTCTCGATCACGACACGACGCCAGTGCGCGTCGTCTTGCTTCAACAGGCCGGCTTTTCCTAACTGCTGGACAATCGGTGCAAAAAACTTCGGCGCAGTCGCGAGATAAAAGAGGTAATTACCTTCGGTTTGGCGTTCGATATCGATTCTCGCGAGCCGCTCCCGCAGCATCGTGAATGTATTCGGATTCCCAAAGTCGCCACGTTCGTAGAAAAGACGCTGCCGGAGCCATGCCACATGGCCGGCATCCGGCGGAAGGAATTCACTGACTTGATCGCGAAACGCCTCTGGACTCAGGTCATCGACGGAAACGCCGATTACGGCAAAACTGTCAGGAAGTAACTTCGCTTTTACCAGGTTGAACAGCGCTGGGACTAACTTGCGCTTCGTCAGATCGCCGGCCGCGCCGAAAAGGACGAAGACGCAAGGAACGGCAGGCTTGCCGGCGCTCTCAATGTCGCTGTTTGTGTTCGTCGGGGCCGTTGCTGACATACATTACCCTCAGAGTGGAATCCCCACTTGATCGACAATTCTGAAGTTGGAGCGACAGGGGAGTCGGACCCCACGTTTCTATTCGCCGGATCTAAGTTCCCGTCGAAGCGAAAAATCGACAGTTGAGCCCGCTGGGCACAATTGTAAGCACATGAAGAGAATAACAAACAGCGTCAGCCTCCTGCGGGACGTCGCGCATAATGTGCGCCTAATCTTCCCTGCATCCGGCAACATCGATTTGAATCCAATGTGATCAAGACAATGGTTGCAAGTTCAAAAGGGCAAATGGTAACCCACGAACTTTCGCGGCCAGCCGGCGGCGAGCAGCGGTTGAAGGAACTTGGTATCAAGCTCCCGGCGCCGCCTGAGCCGTTCGCCACCTGCAGTCGCAGTTAGTGCTTTTCAAGATGAGTGAAAAATTCATAGGAGGGTTTTATGGCAACGAGGAGAGTAGCACCAATCGCAGTAGCGCGAATGAAGGTCGCACAGATTTCTAAACCGGGAGCAGGTTTCGAGATGGTCGAGCGCGACATTCCCGAACCCGGCTCAGGTCACGTGCGGATCAAGGTGCAGGCCTGTGGTGTTTGCCACAGTGACGTGCTCACCGTGGAAGGCGCCTGGCCCGGGATTGAGTATCCCCGCGTTCCAGGGCACGAAGTGGCGGGCATCATCGATGAAGTGGGAGAAGGTGTTTCCGCATGGAAGAAGGGGCAGCGCGTCGGCGTCGGCTGGCACGGCGGCCATGACAGTACGTGTCGCGAGTGCCGTCGCGGGGATTTTGTCAATTGCCGAAACGTGAAAATTGCGGGTATCAGTTATGACGGCGGATACCAGGAATATATGGTAGCTCCGGTGGAAGCACTGGCGGCAATACCGGACAGCCTGCGCGACGTCGACGCAGCGCCGTTGCTTTGCGCCGGAATTACTACCTACAACGCCCTACGGCATAGCGGCGCGTTCCCCGGCGATCTGGTAGCCGTGCAGGGTATCGGCGGCCTGGGCCACCTCGGAATTCAATTCGCGAACAAGTTTGGTTATAAAGTCGCGGCGATCGGGCGCGGCTCTGAAAATGCGGCACTGGCAAAGAAACTCGGAGCGAGCGTCTACATCGATAGCAAAGCGACGAACGCAGCAGAGGAATTACAAAAACTGGGCGGCGCACAACTGATTCTGGCGACTGCTCCGAGCTCGAAGGCGATGTCCGAGCTAATCGACGGTCTGGGTCCGAACGGCAAGCTCGTAGTGATCGGAGCGACTTTCGATCCCATTGAGGTCACGCCAGTACAGCTCATTATTGGCAGTCGAACCATTCAAGGCTGGGCCGCGGGAACCCCGGCTGATTCCGAGGACACGCTGCGCTTCGCGGAACTCAGTGGCGTGCGTCCCATGATTGAAACCTATCCGCTCGAAAAAGCGGACGAGGCCTACGCGCGAATGATGAGCGGCAAGGCAGAGTTTCGCGTCGTTCTGACGATGTAACCTGGTCAGCAACGCAATCGAGAAACAGGGTCAGCTCGGCATGTCGATGGAGCCGCCGCCCACGCCGGGTGTTGATTGGAGGAATCATGAGCACCGCGACCATCACCTCTCTTATTCAGCGCGAACCCGAACTCCTCGGGCAAACCGTCGTCGTGATTGGGGGTAGCGCCGGCATCGGGCTCGAAACGGCTCGACGAGCACGCGCTGAGGGGGCCAAGGTGATCCTCACCGGCCGGAATCCCGAACCGCTCCAGCGCGCTGCGAGTGAGCTCGAAGCGCTGAGCACTGCGGCCTTCGACGCCACGGACCCTGCTTCCCTCGAGCGGTTCTTCCGTGAGCTGCCAGCCACGATCGACCACGTGATGGTGACGGCCGGCCGACCGCACTACGGGCGCCTGCTTGAGATGGACTTCGAGCAGGCGCGCCGCGCCCTCGACACACACCTCCTGCTGATGCTCGAGGTCGCCCGCAACGCCCACAAGGTAAGACCGGGAGGCACGCTACTGTTCGTGGGCGGCACCGGCGGCCGGCGCCCAGGTATCGGTCTCGGGATCGTGCCGACCGTCACCGCTGCACTGCCCGCCCTCACAGCCAGCTTGGCGCTCGAACTCGCGCCCGTCCGAGTCAACCTCATCGCCGCCGGCTTTGTTGACACGCCGTTGTCGGCATCGCTCCTCGGCGATGAACTCGAAAACCGCCGCAATCAGCTTCGTGCTACGCTTCCCATCCGGCGCGTCGTCGGACCGGCCGACGTCGCCGCGCTTGCGGTGCACATCATGATCAACACGGCCCTCACGGGCGCGACCTATGACATCGACGGCGGGCAGCAACTCGTCGCCCGTTAGCGAAAGGAGCACGCATGTCCACGATCCATCTCCATCAGACAACTACCTCGACGCCCGAACAGTACATCGCCGGGCTCACCGACTTCGGGCCCGGCCGCTCGAAGCTCTTTGGCAACAGCGCCGACGCGTACCTCAAGGTGCATAACCGCGGCCCATCGCAGGCCGACGTCACGGAAGGCTCGGGCGGCATCTGGGAACGCCTGCGCTACGACTGGTCCGATCCCAACCGCGTCGTCCTCACGACCACCGACTCCAACACTTGGGGAGGCGCGTCGGGCCACACCTACACCTTCACGCGCCGGCCCGACGGCATGACCGACATTGACGTGGTCGTCGTACGTGAGGGCAAGAACCTCAAGGGATGGGTGCTCGGCCTCGTGGTCGGAACCATCGGCAGGAGCATTTTGGAAAAGGCGTTTGCGAACTCGGTCAAGGCCATCGAAGCCCGAAACAGCGAGGTGAGAGAGGCACGCGCATCGTGAGCACAGAACCCAACGGACATTTGTCGTCCGGCCCGGTTATCCGGCTCGCCGGCGGCAAGGAAAGGAACGTCCCGTGGAACACCCGACTTTTTATCGCACGACACAGATCGATGGGGTCTCCATCTTTTACCGAGAGGCCGGCCCGAAAGATGCACCGACGCTTCTACTGCTGCACGGGCTTCCATCTTCGTCGCGAATGTTCGAGCCGCTCTTTGCCCGGCTCTCCGATCGCTATCACCTGGTCGCGCCTGATTACCCGGGTTTCGGACACAGCGACTGGCCGGACCCAAAAAAATTCGCCTATACCTTCGATCACTACGCGGAGATCGTGAATCACTTCTCAGAGGCGCTCGGGCTCTCACGCTACACGCTCTACATGCAGGATTACGGTGGACCCGTGGGCTTTCGGATGGCACTGGCGCACCCGGAGCGCATAGAAGCTCTCATCGTCCAGGACGCAGTTTCACACAACGAGGGCCTGGGTGCGAATTGGAAGACGCGGCGAGCCTTTTGGGCCGATCGCGCAGCCAATGAAAGCGCGCTGCGCACCAATCTCCTGTCGCTTGCAACGACCCGAACGCGCCATGTGGGAAACGATCCCAACGTGGATCGCTACGACCCTGATCTGTGGACCGACGAATTCGCGTTCTTGAGTCAGCCGGGGCAAGCTGAAATTCAAAGCGATTTGTTCTACGACTATCGAACCAATGTCGACGCCTACCCGAAGTGGCAAGCATGGATGCGCGAGAAGCAGCCGCGTTTGCTGGTGATCTGGGGCAAGTATGAGCTCTCGTTCGACCCGTCGGAACCGGAGGCCTATCGTCGTGACGTGCCGAAAGCCCAAGTGCACATCGTTGACGGCGGTCATTTCGCACTGGACACGGCGGCCGATGCGATTGCCGCATTGGTCCGGGACTTTGTCGGTTCTTCAGTCGGGGACCTGCGGGGACGGCGCGCGGCTGATGACCCTGTGACTGCGCTGGCTACTTAATCCCTGAAACGTAACCAAACGCCGGGCATCCAAGAGCCGAGGTTTCCTATGCGATCTGACCTTGTTCCAGGTGCTATCTTCCCCGACTACGAGCTTTCCGACCACACCGCGAAACGCCGGAAGCTTTCCGAACTGCAAGGACAGAATCCAATGGTTGTGGTCCTCAGCCGCGGAGGCTTCTGCCCCAAGGACCGCCGGCACGCGGAAGGGCTTGTTCAACTCCATCGCGAGCTTGAGGTTGCCTACTGTCGGCTCGTGACGATCAGCACCGACAACATCACTCAGACAAATGAATATCGCAGCGGAGTCGGAGCGTACTGGCCGTTCCTCTCCGACGCGGGCCGTGTCGTCCAAAAAGATCTCGACATCGCCGAATACACTGATCCCGTCAACAATCCCATGATCCCCCATGTGATCGTCCTCGAGCCTGGTCTTGTCATTTACAAGATCTATAACGGCTACTGGTTCTTCGGCCGGCCCACTCTGGAAGATCTGCGCCAGGACCTGCGCGCGGTCCTCAAGAAATGCCGGCCCGACTGGGACATCACAAAGCCTGAACTCAAAGCAGCGTGGCAGCGAGGCCGCAAGGAACTCTTCTACCCATACGGCAAGACGTATGTTCAAACCCTCGGTGAACAGGATTAGGAACGGTAGGAATATGTCAGGGAAGAAAACAGCAATCGTCACAGGGGCATCAGGAGGATTTGGTTCAGGTTTGGTCGAGGCCTTCCTGAAGGAAGGTTATAACGTCGTCGGAACATCTCGAAATGCCAGTCGATCGTTCTCCGACTTGGCGAAGACTGCATCACCCAGCCTGGTTCTCGTCGATGGCGATATCGGTAAGCAGGAGACCGCTGCGAAAGCTGTCGAAGCTGCGATCAACCACTTCGGAACCATCGATGTTCTCGTGAATAACGCCGGAATCTTCTACACCAAGCCGTTCATGGACTTCACTACCGAGGACATCAACGCTCTGGTCTCAACCAATCTGTTGGGATTCGTCTACATCACTCAGCTCACAGTGAAACAGATGCTGAAACAGAAATCGGGGAGCGTTGTCAGCATCTCTGCGGCGCTTGCTGACCGGCCGATCGACGGCGTAAATGGCTCGGTTTCGATGATTACAAAGGGAGGCCTGAATTCGGTGATCCAGAATCTCGCAGTCGAGTACGCAAATGACGGTATCCGCTTCAACGCCGTAGCCCCCGGCGAAGCGGACACGCCAATGCACAGGAATAATCCGAAGGACTCAGCTCAAACGGTGCAGCCAAGGAGGAAAGTCGCGAGCGTAAAAGACGTTGTCGACGCTGTTCTCTACCTGGCAAAAGCAGGTCATGTAAGCGGAGAGATACTCCACGTGGATGGTGGCGCTCCCGCTCGCCGCTGGTAGCCGCCATAATTTAATTCATTTCATCCGCTCTCAGGAAACCAATAAATCAGGCGGACAAGAGGGAGTCATGGAAGAGGCGATTTTCCTGGGCGGGGGTAGTGCGGAAAAAACATGGCCTGACCCGAGCGCCTGGGAACTTTCGGCGAAAACATTGGGTCAGCGAGTGGGAGAGCCGCATCGACCGTTCGCAACCGTGCCGAGCCGGCATTCGAGAACGACACCCGACTGGCGGGGATCGGCGCTACGGATGTCGGGATTTCGCGAATTCGTTGAAGGGATGAGGTTGGGACACCTGCTCAAGCAGAGAAAGGCACTTAGCCTTGAACTCGGAAATGGCAACTTCTTTCATTGGCTTACCTATGAAACCACGGTCAAAATTAGTGGTCGACTGAAAAAGTCAGAACTGTGTTTGAGGAGTCAATCCTCCGAAGCGGCTAATTCGCATTCACGCTGTAAATCGTGCTGTGGGTGGGAATCAAAGCTCCGACGGCCGCGCCCGCTAAGAAACCGACAAGAGCGCCGATTCCGGCTGTGTCGCCTTCGCTGATCACACAAAAGTTAGAGCAGCGGCGGTTTGCGGCTGCGCCGATCACGGCCCCAACACCTGCACCCACGCCCGCCCCGATGAGGGTACTGCGCAGCCGGTGCCGGTTCTCCATGAACTTCACCCGGCGAACGTCTTGCTTTGGAATGCTCTGGTCGCCTGCACTGTCCTGGTACCGGATCGCTGCGTCGGAGAACTTCAGGAACGCTCCGGAATGTTTCTTGGAGTTCATATCGACGATTTGAATCTTTTGCCCCGTCTGCAGAGTGCTTAAGTTCGTCCACGAAGCTTTATCGCTTTGCGCCTGTGAGGCGTAGGGCGTTCCGAATACGCACAGCAAGAGCAGGATGTTTCGCATGAGATCAACTCTCCGTGATGTTTTTGGATTCCCGATTGTGCACACCTCTTCGGGACGAACCGAACATGGTCCTTCGTTCAGATAGTGATGATCTTCAGGTTTTCGTTTCACAGATCCTTTCGGTGGGCAGTATCTTGGCAGTATCTGAGCTGGAATGTCTTCTTGACTTAGCGACGGAATGCACTTGGCCTTCAACTTGGAGATAGCGCTTCTCTCATTGATAGCCCAGACCATGGTCAGAAATGGTAGTCAAATTCTCCGATGATCCTATTTGAGGCAGGCTCGGAGCCTCATCTGGCTAAGGTCGACAGACGCCGAAGTCTTTGATCACCGCTCTTGCGTCCCAAATGGGCGTCTTATCGGAGCCCATCGATTTTAGTTTTTGCCCTCGCAACTGCATCCGCTCGCCAGGCATAACACCACCCGTGTTGCCGGAGAGCGTGTAGATTCGCTGGTCTTTTTCGTCAGTGATAGTCATTCCGTTTTCTGTCGGCTTGACACACCCTGTGATGGTTCGCTTTTTTGAATAATGAATGATCACAACGGTCGCGACCACGGCGATGGCCGCAGTCACCGCCACAATTCCAGTTACGATGTTCCTGCCAGCGTTGCTCAAGTTATCTGCCTTGGCAGGAGTGGCGAGTGCCAGACTGATGACAACAATCGGGACTGCACGCCAGAGACTTTTCTGCAGCATTTGTCGTCCTTTATACGAATTGGATAACGATGTCAATTGGGATGCTTGGCACGACCTTCAGCCAGCCATAGTACGCCGGTCCCTGCAATTCGCGAGAAGTATTTGCCGAGGAGTCTTTCTATGGCTACGAGCTGATCTGTTGCAGAATTGCACGCGCCTCGGCTGCCGGATCCGCCGCTTCGGTGATGGGACGGCCGACTACGATGTGGCTTGCGCCTGCAGCAATCGCCTCGGCAGGGGTGGCGACGCGTGCCTGGTCTGCGTTGCTGGTACCCGCCGGGCGGACGCCGGGAGTTACGATAGCGAAATTGCCGCCGAGTTCGGAGCGAAGCGTGGCCGCCTCGCGAGCGGAGGTGACGATTCCCTGACACCCATTATCCAGTGCAAGCCCAGACAGACGCAAAACCTCATCGCGCACGGTTCCACGAAATCCAACCTTCTCGAGCTCGTTCTCATCCAGGCTGGTAAGGACCGTTACGCCGAGCACAATCAAAGCCGGGTTGCCGCCGCGGGCCGCATCCACCGCAGCGTGAAGCATCCTTGCGCCGCCGGAGGCGTGCACAGTCAGCATGCTTACCCCCAACTTGGCGGCTTCGTGCACGGCTGACGCCACCGTGTTTGGAATGTCGTGATACTTAAGGTCGAGAAAAACGCGCCGGCCCGAAGCCACCAAATCCCGCACCATTTGCGGGCCTTCGGCTGTGTAGAGCTGCATCCCGACCTTGTAAGTGAGCGCCGAATCTCCAATGGCCGCGACAATTCTTTTCGCCGCCGCCGCTGTGGAAACGTCAAGAGCAACGATCAGTTTCTGGCGGGGATCGGCGCTGCGAATGTCGGGATTTCGCGAATTCGTTGAAGGGATGAGGTTGGGCAGAGTGACCTGCATCCCTTGCAGTTTAGAATGTTTAGCGGACTTGCGCCAGTGGATGGTTATAGGCCACGGTCTGGTAAGCCTGGCGCTCGGTCGGAGTCTTTACCAAATCCAGCCGCACCTTTTGTAACCCGCGCTCTTCAAATTGCAGAACCCGGGCAGCTCCGTAGGAGAGGTCGATAATGCGGCCGGACACAATCGGACCACGGTCATTTACCTTGACCACAACGGCCCGCCCGTTGCGCAGGTTTGTAACCCGCACGTAGCTCCCTAGAGGAAGAGTGGGGTGAGCAGCGGTCATGTCGTACATCTCGTAGTCTTCGCCGCTGGCTGTGGGCCTGCCTTCAAAGTACTCCCCATACCATGACGCCGTGCCAATCTGATAAGCCTGGTTTTTGCTGGCCTGTTTGCGGATTTTGGGCTTAACCTTAGTCGGCTTAATGGGGGTAGAGCTTGCCTCCGAGTTGTTCGGGCCCTGAGCCGCTCCCAGGCCGACGATCAATAAAGCGATCATCAGTCCATGAGCCATACGTCTTTGCATTCAGTTCTCCTCGCATACTCAAAAGTGTCCCCTAGCTAGGCTTTCTCGTTAACGATCTGTTCATCGTAGAGATGCGGGCGGGGCTTGTCAACCCCCCAAAAGATGATCTGCTAGTAATCGATATCTTACGTAACTTGTTGTTAATTATAGGCAACATGCACCATATCTATCAAAACAATGGGTTTGCTTATTTATATATCAGTAAATACCCAGGCGCGGGTAGATGGGGAAGAATTTTCATCTTCAGTCGATTCAGTAACTTAGCAGCGAAACCTGTATAAGTCATTTACTGTTAGTGTTTTAGGAAAAAGGTTGCCGGGATTTGAACAGTTTTTTTCAGAAAAGACGTGGCGTTTAGGGAATAGTTCATGCACTATCAATTGGGGGACTTTCTCGAACGCAGCACCAAGCGAGTTGCCTCGCACTGATCCTCTTCTGGACCCAAGTTCTGGACTCAAGGAAAACGACGCAAGGAAAACCATGCCGGGAAAACCTCCGGTCATACTGACAATCGCAGGCTTCGATCCCTCCTCCGGGGCGGGCGTAACCGCCGACGTCAAAACCATAGCCGCCCATAGCTGCTATTGCGTGGCCTGCATCACGGCCATGACGGTACAGTCGACGGCTGGCGTTCGGCGTGTGGAGGCGCTCGATCCGGTTCTGGTGACCGACACCTTGGAGGAACTGGCGGCCGACATTCCCATCGCAGCCGTCCATATCGGGATGCTCGGGAGTGCGAAGATAGTTAAGGCGGTGGCGGAGTTTCTGAATCGACGCTCGGGCAAGGCCAAACTGTCCAATGTGGTTCTGGACCCAATCGTTAAATCATCCTCCGGCGCGGAGCTCTTGGATACTCCCGGAATTAAGCTGCTCATCGAAAAGCTAATCCCGCTCGCTAACGCGATCACGCCGAATGTTGACGAGGCTGCCGTCCTCACCGGCTTAAAGGTGACGGATCTCGATGAGATGCGGACAGCGGCAGCGAAGCTCCACGAGATGGGAAGCGTCGCCATGGTGATTACCGGCGGCCATCTGGAGAAAGCCACTGATCTTTTGAGTTTCTCTACCAAGCGCGGCATTGAGCAGGAAGTGTTCAAAGCTGAGCGGCAGCGCTCAAATTCTACCCATGGAACCGGTTGCGCCTTTGCGACGGCGATCGCCTGCCACTTGGCCCTTGATCGCGGGCTGGCCGAAGCCACCTTGTTGGCCAAGATCTATGTGATGGCAGCCATTGCTGCCGGCTATCCCTTGGGACGCGGTACGGCTCCCATCCATCATCTCTACCGGATGAATGAGCAGCGGCGCACCGCAGCATCGGCAAGTGGAGAGTGAGGCGGTTGCGGAGAGTCTGACTAGACCTTACTCGCTATCACCGTCCGAAGGTCCCTTCAGCAAAATTCCAGCTACAAAAGAAGCCGTGGCGGCCAGAAGCCATTCGATGCGCCACATCTGGATCGCCTGAAATTCGGCGAGATTCGAGGCTCGGTAGAAGAGGCTGATCCCCATGGCCCCCGCAACGCATCCCAGACCTATCATGAATGCAATCAGGGCGCCGGTCGGCAGACCCACCCAGCGTTTGATCTCGTGGAAGTGCAAATAATGGAGCCAGTCGGGAAATGAGATCTCGCGCCAGTAGGCTGCGACCGAGTCTACCCAGGGTCGCACAGACGCGACGCTGCGGGCCAAGAGGCCAGCCGCATCACGAACGGAGGTGTCAGCCTTGCCCAACGCCGGGCGCCGCAGACCGCAAGTATGACAAAAGCGGGCGCCGATCATGAACTCGCTGTGGCAATCGGCACAGGCGTCCGTCATGCCTTGCAGGGATGCAATCGGTGATATGGGTTCGGCCGCCACCGGGAGAACGGTAGGCGACCGCCAAAACTCCTGCTGCGCATCGTGCACTACTTCAGCCATAAAGATTAAGGGGAGGGCGTTGTCATGTGCAACGCAAGCCAACAGCCAAACTTTTCCAATGTCAAGATCTTTTCAATTCAAATGTTTGCAATTTTCTGCACCCATGATTTCCGCTACGGCTACGCAATTATTACGCGGAGAGTCGGGTAAAGTTGCCCGGTTACTCTGGTCCCTTGGCCGTTTATTGCGGAGATTAACGGGCGTGCTGCGAGACTCCATCCCGAAATTGTTGAGTACCATCAGATAACACCTTTGGTTCGTCCCGTGCTCCACAAATTTCAATTACACTAAGATTCAAGAGATTCACACTTGGGGATGCAACCGAGTTTGTTATTCGCGAGTTGGTTAGTTCGCAGAAGTTGGTTGCCGTCGCTTGTCATTCTCTGTCTGCCGCTGCCTCAGGCCTCCAGCCAAGCCCGCTCTGCTGGATCAAGCGCCCCTCTTACCCTCTCGATTTCCTCTTCGGATCACGATTCTCCGGTTGAGGTCGCGTTCGACCACTTCTACAACATGGAGTATGACCGCGCGATCCAGGAGTTCCAAAAGATAGTCGACAAGTCTCCGAACGATCCTTCCGCAGTGAATCATCTATTGTCTACGGTTTTGCTGCGTGAGCTCTACCGGATGGGTGCGATGAACTCCGGCGAATATGCCAGCGACAGTTTTATCGGCGAGGCCCACCGAAGCGCCGATCCCAAGGTGAAGGAACAGATCAAGCAGTTGGTGGAGCGCGCGGAGAATCTCGAAGAACAGGAACTGAAGTCAAATCCCAACGACGTTGGTGCGCTTTACTCGCGCGGCGTAACGCGGGCGCAGTTCGCGTTGTATACCGCGTTGGTGGAACGGGCGTGGTTCTCGGCTCTGCGCAATGCCGTGGGCGCGCGTCGCGATCACGAACGCGTGCTGGAACTGAATCCCGGCTATGTGGATGCGAAGCTGGTCGTTGGCACCCACAACTATGTGATGGGAAGCCTGCCATGGAGTGTGAAAGTGGCCGTGGCGCTGATTGGGCTGAGCGGAACCAAAGAAAAAGGACTGGAATATCTGCGCGAGGTGGCCGATACCCGCGGAGAAAACAGCGTCGACGGCAAGGTAGTACTGAGCTTATTCCTGCGCCGCGAGCACCGGTACGACGAAGCGCGCGACCTCATGCACGAGCTTACGGCGCTCTATCCGAGAAACTATCTGTTTCCTCTTGAGGAAGCCAATCTGCTGCGCTCCGGCGGCCACGCGCCGGAGGCGGCTGCAGCCTATCGCAAAGTTTGGCAGAACGGACGGGAGGGGAAATACGACGGCCTCCATTATGAAATCGCCGCGTGGGGTTTAGGTGACTTGCTGCGCGGCCAGAAGGATTATTCCGGAGCGGCGAACGCCTATGAACTGGTGAGCGAAGCGTCGAACCCTGATCCAGAGACGCTACAGAAAGCCAACCTCGCCGCCGGTGAAATGTACGACTTGCTGCAGAAACGGGATTTGGCGATGAAGAAATATGAGACGGTCCTGGCCGAGAACGGCAGCACTCCTCCCGCCGAGCGGGCCCGCAAGCACATTCGGGAAGCCTATCGAGAGTAAGGTCCGCTGGTCTGATTGTCATCCTGAGCGAGCGTTCTTTGCGCAAGCGAAGGATCTGGTCGAGCCGCGCGTTGCGTCGCGTTCCTTGCGACGCAATAATCGCGCGTTTGGCTCGCCTCCCTATCAAACTGGCGAGTTTCGGAGATGCCCTGCACGGAACTTTCCGCGCTACAATTACGTAGTGTCTTGTAGAGAGGTTCTTCGAGGGTGGACATATGTACTGCAACTACTGCGGGAAAGTAATTCAGGACGACGCCAGTGTTTGCGCTTATTGCGGCACTCGCGTGGGTGCGTCGGTGGCACGCAAGCGGCTGGTTCGGCCGCGTAAGGGACGCAAAATCGCAGGCGTCTGCCTTGGCTTCGCCGAGTATTTTGACATCGATGTGACGGCGGTCCGGCTGGTTTGGCTGATCGCATCGTTCATGACGGGCATCGGCCTGATCTCCTATCCCATCGCGTGGATTGTGATGCCGGAGGAGCCGCTGATGTTGGCGGCGCCGGCAGGCGTGCAGCGTGTGACGAATCCGTAATCTACCCGAAACGATTTCTGTGTTTCGCGTTTGATGCGACGCCACGCCGCGATACCGCGGAACGCGTGCTACAATTTTCCCGCCATGATTGATACGTTCCTGGTCGCAGAGAGGACCTTGGTTAGCGCCAAGGGAGACAGCGCCGGCGTGGACTTGAGCGGCGCGGCCAGCCGCGCATTCCTGCTAACCCTCGAAATCACGAAGATCATCGAGCAGGAGTCGCTTGATGTCAGCATTTTGGGTTCAGCGGATGGCACAACTTGGGGCGCGAAGCCGGTGGTTGCGTTTCCGCAGAAATTTTATTGCGGAGAGTATCCACTCCTGCTCGATTTGACAGCCCATCCGGATGTGAAGATCGTGCGCGCGCATTGGGAAGTGGCCCGCTGGGGACGCGCCACCGAAACTCCGATGTTCGAGTTCAGCTTGAGGTTGAAGGAGATTCCGCCAGAGATTTTGCGGGAAGCGCGTGCTGAAGCGAAGGCGTTCGTCTAGACGTTTGATCACTAATCGAATGCCGTAGCTTTCGGGGTTTTTCAATCAACAAACAGCAACCACAAATCAACAATCTAGAATTTCTGTAGACCAGCAGACCCCTTAACCCTTCCGCTATATTTGATCTCACATGAAAAGCGATTCACAGGTTAGCGTGCGTTCCGCACGCAATGTTCGCGGAAGTGTGAGCCTTCCGGGCGACAAATCCATTTCCCACCGCTACGCGATGCTGGCGGCACTTGCCGATGGGCCGTCGCACCTTGAAAACTATTCGACGGGCGCCGACTGCGTCAGCACGCTCGGTTGCCTGCGCTCGCTCGGTGTGAGGTGGGAGCGCAAGGAAAATGCTGACAACGTTATCGAAGTGCAGGGAAGCGGACTATCGCTGACGGCTCCCAAGCAGCCGCTGGATTGTGGAAACTCCGGTTCCACCATCCGGATGCTGAGCGGCATTCTGGCTGGACAAAGATTCTCCAGCGAAATGGCGGGAGACGAATCGCTTTCGCGGCGTCCCATGGAGCGCGTAATTAAGCCACTCACGTTAATGGGCGCACGAATCGCATCGCAAAGTGGCCGACCGCCGCTGCGCATTACCGGCGGTGACCTCAAGAGCATCCACTACCAGATGCCGGTCGCCAGCGCTCAAGTGAAGACTTGCCTGCTGTTTGCCGGCTTACTGGCTGAGGGTGAGTCGCGCATCGAGGAACCGATGCGGACACGCGATCACGGGGAAGTGGCGCTGCGAGCCTTTGGCGCAAATGTCGAGCGCAAGGGAAACGAAGTGCGAATTCGCGGCGGGCAGCGTTTGAAGGGCATCGAAGCTCGAGTGCCCGGCGATCTTTCGAGTGCCGCTTTTTTTCTTTGCGCCGCCGCGCTTTTCCCCGAGTCGCAATTGACCACTACGAATTTGCTGATGAATCCCACGCGCGCCCGCCTGCTCGACATTCTGATGCAGATGGGGCTGCACATCTCTGTAACTCAGCTGGAAGAGGCTCATGGGGAGTTGGTGGGGACTCTGCAGGTCACGGGCGGACGTCTGAAAGGCGCAATGATTGCCGGCGCCGACACGGCTGCGCTGATTGACGAGATTCCCGTACTGGCGGCGATCGCTCCCTACACAGAGCAGGGAATTGAAGTACGCGATGCGAAAGAATTGCGCGTGAAAGAATCGGATCGCATTGCTTCCATCGCCACCAATCTTCGCGCGATGGGAGCGGAGGTGGAGGAACGCGAAGATGGCCTGAAAATTCCGGGTGCGCAGGCGCTTCGTGGTGCGGAACTTGAATCGTTCAGCGATCATCGGATCGCGATGGCGTTCAGCATCGCTGCCCTGCGGGCGCACGGAGAAACTCTGATTCGAGGCAGTGAGTGCGCGGCGATCTCCTATCCGGCATTCTTCTCAACGTTGGAAGGGTTAGTCGAGCGCTAGGCGCCAGTGAGTCGCCGTGCGGTTCTCAAGTCAGTCGTGACGTTACTTCCGTCCGGTGACCGAAGTGATCTAACCAGCGTGTGCAAAGTCGGCAACAATTCACTTCATGCGTTTCAAATCACTCGTGCTGGCGTCGATTTTGTTGGCTGCGCTCTCCTATGCCAAAGAGCCGAAGGCCTACCAGTCTGGGAAGTTGGTGCAGATGGAGTCGACCCGGTGTGGAGTCGACGACAAAGGCGAAAAAGCTCTTGCCGACGAAAGCGGAATCGACTCGCATAGCAAAACTCAAGAGCTCTCATGCGGCGAGTATCTGCTTCAGGCTGACCAGGTGGTCTATCGAATCCGTCCCAAACACGCCAAGCATGCCGCGCTTCTGCCGATCGGGGAATGGGCGCAATTCCGGCTGGAAAAAGATAAGATGCTGCTTCGGGCACCCCATTTCGATGGCAAAGAGCGCGAGTATGTTGTGGTGTCGATGACCCCGCGCGGCGAGAGCTCTGCCGATTCAAGCCCTGTGCGGCTGAACCATCTGCAGTAAAGCCCTTAGCTATTCGGAATCGACCAGCGTCCTGAAATTTCTGCTCTTAATCTTTAGGCGAAAAAGCGGTATTCTTTTGTGATAAGGTAGTGCCGCCCGTGAATAGGTGGGGCTTCCCGCCTGCGTGCCCGGGCTCGCCACAGTCTCAAAGGAGCAGTTATGGCTACCCTCCGCGACCTTGTCAAAGACCGCAAGACTTACTCCATCGATGCTTCCAGCACTGTGCTGGAGGCTGCGCGCTTCATGATGGAACATAACATCGGAGCGCTGCCCGTGCTCCGCAATGGCGAATTGGCCGGCATTTTTTCCGAGCGCGACATCATGAACCGCGTGGTGGCCGCGGGCCGAACGCCGGGGCACACTGCGGTCTCCGAAGTAATGACCGCGAACCCGCGCGCAGTTCACGTGGACGAAAGCATCGAGGAGTGTCTCTTCATCATGCACGAGTTCGGCTTCCGGCATCTGCCAATTGTGGATGGCAAAGAGCTGAAGGGATTGGTATCACTTCGCGATATTGTCATGCGTCAAGCCGCCGAACTGGAGCGACAAAATCGACGTGCCGCCTCATGAGGCGGCGTCGGGCTTCGGACCCTGGATTCGGGATTGACGTTTTTTGAAGCGAACCGGGAAAGCTGTAAGTTCGGAAGAGATGACGCTGCAAAAGCCGACGGCCGAGGTCTGACGCCCGAAGTCGACGCTCACGGCCGTTTCTGCAAAAGCAGTTCTCCCGCCTGAGGCGGCAGTTTGAATGGAAACTCGAAGACCTTCCCGGCAAGCGGGAGGCGCAGGATGAATTCCTCTTGGGACTTCCATCCTCCTAGCCACTTTGTTTCCGTGTTGAAGAAAACCCAGCCCCTCACTTCCGGAGTGGCGCCGTCCAGATGTGCGGCGCGCAGACTTTTTGTGCCAAGAAACTCGATCAATTCATTAACCGATTTCTGATATTCCTGCAAGCGCGCCAGGCGCGCCTCTTTCTGATCGGGATGCTTCGCGATGTCGCGCCTGGTTTCATCGTCAAGCGCATCGGCGTCGGCCTGGATTTTCTGACTGTAATCGGCCGGGTCGAGTGCGGTCTGCACCACCTTGAAGTGCTTCATGAACTGCAGAGTAATTCCGTCAGGGCTTTCATCCAGGCTGTCGTTTCCACGGTAGCGCACGGTCAATAAAACACCGAAGATGGGTTCGACGCGATGGCGGATAATCTGCACCTCGCGGGCGTCCACCGCAAGGACGATGCCAACGTCCCCCGACCAAAGACCGTAACTGTACTTGCCATCGTCGCCGTGGGAGAAAGTGCATCCCGGCCGGTCCTCGCTCCAGCGCACGGTGGGCGCGTGCGCAGGGATGCTCGATCCTAAGACAACCGCGTTAGGTACTATCGAATAAGAAATGATAGCCGTCCCCAGGAAGATCATGCCGAGACCGCGCTGGGTCGTCTCACGGTGTCGCCACATGAATGAAAGTCCTATGTTTCCGGGGTGACTTGCAGCGTGACGGTTGCCGGAATCGCGGTACTGGGTCCGGCGCCGTGTTCGTCTGCGCCGCTCAGGGTGAAGGTATAAGTGTCGGTCGGCGTGATCTGGTTGGTGGCAGTGTTTTTTGGGGAAGAACTGCAAGCTGGCAAGAAGATCAGTCCGCTGGCAATTGCCAGGAGCATAAGTATGCCCATCAGTTTCCCGCGACCGTTGCCGGTTGCTCCTATTCCGATAATCGCCAGCGCGGGGAGCGCCAGCCACAGGGCATAGAAAAGGCGCCGAGCGGAACGATTCTCCGAAGTAGAAGTGGGAACCCCAGTAGTTCCGAAGGTGGTGATGGTCAGAAGGGAAGTTGGTGGCGTGCCGCTAGTCACGGTTACGGAGGCGGGATTGAACGAGCATACCGGCGCTCCTGTCACCACTGGAGTAACCGACAAGCACGAGAGCGTGACCGTTCCGGTATAGCTGCCGAGCGGCGCGACGGTCACGGTCGTATTCGCCGTGTTTCCGGCAGTGACCGGGCTCGGAACCGCTGTAGTTGGCAACACCGAGATCGTATAGTCCTCGGTTAAATCCGTAACATTCAAAAAGAGTGTGGCGGTTACTGCGATGGAGCCGCTGGTGCCAGTCAGCGTGATTTGATAGGTACCCGCGGGGGTGGATGCCAACGTTGCAATGGTCAGCGAAAGCTGGGCGCCCTCGGTGCCAGGGGTTACAGAAGTCGGGCTCACCTTGCACACCGGAGGGGTCGTGGTCCCTTGATTTGACGCAACCGTGCAAGTGAGATCAACCACGCTGTCGAAGCCCATAGTCGGCATCAGCTCGACGGTCGCTGTTGCAGAACCGCCCGGATCTACCGCCGCCGGATGAAGCTGTGATGGAGTAAGCGTAAACGACTGCCCGTAGGCGGCCGCCGGCAATAGTAACAGCACGAACGCGAAGACTAATGAGGGCTTGGCCCGCCTAAAATTCACCATGAGTAGATAGGAACTCACTACCTTCGATTCCTCCAACGACGCAAAAGCTGCCCGAACCGGCAGGAAAGTGCCGGAAACTGTACAGCCCCAAGAATAATTTGATACGACAGAGCTCCGGCAGAATACGCCACACAGAATCTTAGACTACAGTCGCGCATCGTGCCAATGCGCCGGAGTGTTCCAGGAAAGAATTCAGGCCGCCTTTGATAAGAGGCGGCCTGGGGTTCGAAGTTACGGCTAGTTGACTGTGAGAGTCAGAGCTGGAGATGTTCCAGTTTGGGTTGCTCCCGTTGCCGTGCCTGAGACAGTAATTGTGTACGTCCCGGCAGGCGTGCCTGGGTTCCCGCTAGTTTTGTTGCTGCCGCCTCCGCAGGCTGGCATTAGGGCTAGCGCGGCGAATATCGTTCCCATCATGAGGATTGCGAACAACTTCTTCCGGCCCGAGCGGATTGAAACGAAACTGGCCCCCATCAGTGAAAGGCCAGCTACCGGCAGGAACATTGCGTAGAAGGTACCGGGCGAGTGACGACTCGGAGAATGCCGCAGAAGGGCTGTTGCGGCGGTCGTGCTGACCGTGAGCGTTGCCGCACTTGCGGGCGTGGCCGATGCCGTGCCGCAAGCGGGCCCAAGCGTCACGGCAGGGGAAACAGAACAAGTGAGGGTCACGCTACCTGTAAAGCCATTCGTAGGGGTTACCGTGACGGTTGAAGTGGCTGAGCCTCCGGGATTCACCGAGGCGGGCGAAAGCGCCTTCGCTGCGAGGGAAAAAGTCTGGGCCCCGACCTGAGCGTATTTGACCACGAAGGCGTCGGAGGCACCACCCCTGTAGTTAGGTTCAAAGAATTTTGCGGTGTTCGGAAAGTCCATCGAAGCAGTGTTTCCGGTGACATAGATGTTGGCACCAGCGCTGTCTACGGCTACATCGCCGAAATTACCGGCCGTGTCCTCGTTCCCTGTTCCACCAAGGTAAGTGGAAAAGACAAACTGCGAACCGGCCGCATTGAGCTCAGTCACGAATGCGTCGGAAGTTCCTCCTCCGAAACCTGTCTGCGTAGGAGACTGGGTTGGGAAGTTAGAGGAACTAGTCTGGCCTGTGACGTAGGCGTTACCGCTGCCATCAACTGCAATCGCGGCGCCAACATCGTCCGCATTGCCGCCGAGGAAAGTGGAATACACAATAGCGCCGGCAGGACTCAATTTCGTAGCAAAGGCGTCAAAAGCACCGCCGCCAAAGTTTTTTTGCGCTGGGGACGATGAAAGAGGGAAGGTGGTGCTTGACGCGGTTTCTCCGGTAACGTAAGCGCCAGACGAGTCAGCGGCGACCCCGTCACCGATATCGATATTTGAGCCGCCGATATACCGCGAATAGACGTAAGCGCTTCCATCGGCTTTTACAGCCACGACAAACGCATCCTCAAGGCCACCGCTAAACGTATTGAGGGGTGACCCTGGCAGGGAGCCGGAAGTCTGGCCGGTTACATAGGCGATGGCAGGCGACGCAGATGAATCCAAAGCGACCTCTGCTGCAAAATCGGAAGAACCTCCGCCAATGTATGTGGAAAATATGAGATCGTTTAGGCCGTTACCTCCAGGGTTCAGCTTCGCAAGGAAGCCGCCCGCCGTGATGGCTCCAGCGGGGGGATTCTTGGTCGGGAAGTTCGAGGAGGAGGTTTTTCCTGCGAGGTACGCATTTCCGGCGCCATCCAACGCCAACCCCAGAGCGGTGTCAGATCCGGTTCCCCCGAGGTAGGTGCCGTACTTGAGTGCGCCAGTGGAGTCGAGCTTAACCAGAAAGGCGTTTCCGGTCCCGTTCATGGTGGTTTGATAAGCACCCGGCGTCGTGGGAAAACTGCCAGTGGGCGAGGTTGTGCCGCCGCCGACGTAGACGTTGTTGTTGGTGTCGACGGCAATACCATTACCGCTGTCGTCGCCCGTTCCCCCGATGTAGCTGGTATAGATCGTGGCCGAGCCGCCGGGATTGAGTTCCGTGACGAAAACGTTGAAAATGCCACTGCTTGCGCGACTCGCTCCGGCAAAATCCAGGGAGTCAGTTTCTCCCGTCACATAGGCGTCGCCACTACTATCAAAGGCAATAGCGAAGCCATCGTCTTCGAGCGAGCCGCCGAGATACGTCGAGTACGCATAGCTCACGGAAGGATCAATCACCAACTCGCGGCTATGATCGTATTTGCCAAGTTCGAAACTAACTTGGTTGTCGGCTTTCAGGACGAAGCTTGCATCGACAGCTTGCCGCGCAGCATTCTGGTCCTGGTAGGCCGCAGGTTTGTGAAAAAGAACATCGCCGGCTGTCGACGAAACGATCAGGTTGCCCGAGTCATCCGTCTTTATGCCTCGTGCTCCGGTGAAATGAAAACCAATAGGCTGAGGATCCGCGCCCGGAGCAACGACGAAGTCGAACTCCAACTGACGCTGAGCCCCGTGGAAGGCCATGTTCACGCCGGGATAAACGTCGTGGTAGGAGACACGGGCGTAGCGCGGGACGTTCTTGCGCCATTTCCTTGGGTCGTTGCCAATAAAATAATTCGCGATTTCGGACAATTTGTCGCTACCTTCAACTTTAGCCAGCGAATTCGCGCCGCTGAGTTGCATGCGCACCACGGCGTTTTGCGTATCTCGCTTTCCAGAAAACATCGTCGCCTTCGGCAGAGCACTGCGTCCGACGGGGGATCGATCACGCGACTTTAACGGGGAGTGCAGCGAGAAAACGGCATCGTTCGCCGTAAGGAATAGAGTGTATCCGTCACCCCGCGCCACGTACTTGACCTGGCTATCGGTCTGGCCTTGATTCTGCTCGAAGGCCAGGGGAAGAGTGGCATAGCTGGCCTGAATTCGGTCTCGCGCGGCAGGCTTCAAGGCAGCAGGCTGCGAGTCGAAAGAGGTTGCAGAGAGGGCGCCGGCATTGCCACGATGGCTGGCGGGAGCAACAACAAGCGGCACATCCAGGAAAATGACGGCCAATATCGGAACAATGCAAAAAGCAAAGGTCCATCCTCTTGAGGCAGCTGGTTTCGACAAGGTGATCCTCCTAATTCATTACATGTTGAAACTCTGGTTCAGGAAAAAGCACTCGGTCCAAGTTTCATTTGGAATCACGGTCAAACGATTCCAACTTACCAATTTTGATACTGCCGGATACAGGTTACCAGAGTTCCTTCGGCCCTTAGGCCGATGAATCGCGGCGTGCTTGCCTGCCTCCGCTGGCGCGCTCCTGACGAGGATCAGTGTGGCTCATCCTGGGGGGAATCGGCATGTGGGAGATCGGGCTGTAAAAGCTCTGGCGACGGCAAAACGCCGCCCTCTACCTGCTTCTCCCGCTCAGCTCGGCGTTCGTTGTCGATACGGACCGAGGTTTCCAGTTCCTTCTTACCTTCTTCTTTTCGCCCCATATGCAGAAGCACCTGTCCTCTCACGTAGTGAATGTCAGTGCGGCGGGAATCGAGCTTGCCTGCTGAATCAATCGCGCTCAGCGCCTGCTGGTACTTGCCCTCCCGCTGGCAAACCTTGGCGAGTCCTATATAGGAGTTCACTAGGCGAGGATCGCGACGCAGGGCCTCGCGGTAACTTTTCTCCGCGTCGCTGTTTTGTTGCATGAGCGAGTAGACATCACCGAGCTCATCATAGTTGAATGCCAGATCGGGTTCGACCGCGGCATCTTTCAGAAACTCGTCGCGCGCATGCTCGTAGTCCTGCTTCTTCAGATAGGTGAGCCCCAAGTTGAAATGAACAAAAGTCAGCTTCGGATTTGCTTCCGCCGCCGCCTGAAAATCGGCCAGAGCCATGTCATACTGCTCGAGATTCAGATGCGCTTTTCCCATAAAAAGATGGAACTCAGGAGAGCCTTCGCCGACTTTTACGAGTTGCGCCGTGGCCTTATCGTCCAATTCCTTTCGGCCTGCGCGGTGGGCGGCGATGGAAAGCACATAGAGATAACTCAGTTGCGTGGACTCCTGCGTCCAAAGCGGTTCCAGCGTGCCGGCTGCGTCGGCCCAGCGCTCCGCAAAAAAGTAGCAGAGTCCGAGGAGGTGCCTGGGCTGAAGCGCATCCGGCTCATCGCGGACCACCGATTCGAAGAGCGGAATAGCTTTAAGAAATTCATTCTGCCGGAAATAGGCGAGCCCGATGTTCAGCCGGATACCCGCCACCTGCGGCATTAAATGCTCGGCTTTATGAAGCGCCGTGAGCGCCTGGGCCCACTGCTTACGCCGCATGTAAACTACGCCCAGATTCGCGTATGCTCCACCCACTCCTGGATTCAGCGCCAAAACTTGCTGGAAGTCGCGCTCCGCTTCCTCCAGGCGGCCATGGTTCAATGCATCTTGTCCTGCCAGGAAAAGTTGCTCCGGGTCTGCGGCTCGAGATGGGGCGACGGGCGCCCCATTTGGCGTACCCGCAGGGACTGTTGAGGATGAAGTTTGCGGCGCGTTTGCCGCCGCCATATGAGCCAGCAGCAGGTAGCTCACGAGTTCTAACAGGAATCCTGCCCTTGACACTCGTCTCACTCTCTGCTGTAGTGTCCGCCAACCTCCGCATTGAATTCAAGCGTGCGGGAAGGGAATTGAGGAGTTTCGCAAGTGCGCCACTCCAGGGGGGAGCCATAGATGGTAACGATCCGCGATGTGGCGAAGGAAAGTGGTTTCTCTTCCACCACGGTCTCGATCGTCCTGAACGATGCCCCGCTTGCGCGTTATATCCCGCCGGTTACCAAGAAGCGGATTGAGCGCGCCGCGGAAAAGCTGGGCTATCGGCCGAATCAGTTTGCTCGTTCGTTGCGCAGCAAGCGCAGCCATACCGTCGGCGTCATGGTCTTCGACATGACCGATCCATACTGCACACTAGTATTGCGCGGCATCGAAAACACGCTGTATCAGGCCTCCTACCTGCCGATTCTCACTGACGTGCACAACGAGCGCAGCCGCTTCGAACGCTATCTCGAAATGCTGCTCGACCGCCGCATCGAAGGGTTGGTGGTCCTGGCCAACTGGCTCTTTCTCGATATCAACGTGCTCGCCGATCTGGAAAAAAGCAGTATCCCTACCGCTCTCATCGCTTGCGAACTCAAAGGAGACGCGATGAGTTCGGTGATCGTCGACAACGAAATTGGCGGCTACGCCGCGCTCGAGCATTTGCACTCCCTCGGCCATCGCAAAATCGCCTTTATTCGCGGACCCAAAACCCTGGCTGACAGTTCGCCGCGCTGGCGAGGCATCCGCAACTGTGCCAAAGCTCGCGATCTCGAACTTGATCCCCGCTTAGTTGTCGACCTGCCGGAGTCGCGCGACCCCCATTCCAGTTTCGAGGCGGGAGAAAAACTCACTCAGGAGCTGCTGAAGGAGAAGCGTCAGTTTACGGCCTTGTTGGCCTTCGACGACATGACCGCCTTCGGCGCCATCCGCGCCCTCGGCAACGCCGGACGCCGCGTTCCAGAACACTGCTCGGTGATCGGATTCGATGATGTCGCGCCCTCAGCGCTTTACACGCCCGCTCTCACGACTGTTCGGCAACCGATGGAAGCGATGGGCGCAGCCGCCGTAGGCATTGTTCTCGAAGGCATCAAATCGGTGCTCGAAAAACGCGAGGTAGCCGCCCAGCATCGCAAGATGGAACCGAAATTGGTCGTCCGGGATTCCACTCAGAGCTTGCTGTAACCGTTCGCCGCGCCAGCCAGGGAGGGTACTTATCTTGCACAAATACATCCGATCAAGTTGTTGAATACGCTTTTTTCTTGACATCAGATGCCTAAAAAACGCACTATTCATACGTTTTAATAAAGCCTCTGTGGGTTGCTTCAGGACGGCGAGTTTTGGGGATTGCTCGAACAGGTAGTGACTGGCGCCATCTGGGTCAGGGGGCGCGCGGATAATTTGTAGAATGCGTGCGCCACTGCGGATCAGGAGAAGATTTGATCATGAAATCGAATCGTAGGTTGTTGACGATCACGTTGGTGGTCCTGACGTTTTGCGCGGTGGTTCACGCTCAAGATACGGCTTCCCTCACGGGCACGGTGACTGATTCCAGCGGAGCAGCGGTCCCCGGCGCTCAAGTCGTGGTTACGGATGCGCTACACGGCATCAACCGGACAGCCGAAAGCAACGGCAGCGGGGATTTCCTTTTCGCATCGCTACCCATCGGTTCTTACGACTTAACGGTTTCTTCAACCGGCTTCAAAAAGTACGAAGCCAAGGGAATCATCTTGCGTGTTGCTGACAAGGCCCGCGTCAACGTGGCGCTGCAAGTGGGGGCGATCAGCACCGAGGTGATTGTGCAAGGCGCGGAAGTAGCGCAAGTCGAAACCCAGTCGTCTGAACTAGCCGGCGAGATCACAGGAAAAGAGATTTCGCAGCTCGAATTGAACGGTCGCGACTTCACACAACTCGTCGCCCTCTCTCCGGGGGTTACCAACCAATCTGGCGCCGACGAAGGCGAACCCGGTGCTTCGACCGTTGCTTTCAGCGTCAACGGGGGCCGCACCGAATACAACAACTTTGAGGTAGATGGCGGCGATTCTCAAGACAATGGCAGCAACACCACCCTGAATGTCTACCCCAGCATCGACGCTATTGCTGAAGTAAAAGTGCTGACATCGAATTACGGGGCGCAATATGGACGGAACGGTTCAGGCACGGTAGAAGTCGAGACCAAGTCCGGTACCAGTTCGTTCCACGGCGACTTATACGAGTTCATTCGCAATGATGCTTTTAATGCTACCCAGTTTGGCGAAACCTCTGTTCCTGCATACAAGAAACACGATTTCGGAGGCACCATCGGTGGGCCTGTTTACATACCCGGCCATTACAATACCAACAAACAGAAGACATTTTTCTTCTGGTCGGAAGAATGGCGGCGCGAGCTAATCCCGGCCACAAATTTCTTTTCGACAACGCCGGTTCCCACGGTCGCGGATCGCGGTGGCAACTTTACCGATCAGTGCCCTAACGCTCTGGGTTCATTTGGCGAGTGCCCCGTCGTACCCGGCTTTACGAATTCTTCTGGACCAGCCAAGGGATTTACTCCGAATCTTAGCGTGGTTCCAGGGTTTGCAGCAAACGGTCCTGTCAATCAAGCCCTCAATGCTTTAATTCCACTACCGAACCTTTCATCCGGCAACGTCGGTGCCGCGCTCGATGAGTGGTACAACCCGCCAACGCTGCCTACGCACTGGCGTCAGGAGCTTTTCAAGGTCGACCACAACATCAACGATAAGATTCGTGCCAGCTTCCGCTACATCCACGACTCGTGGACCCAGCAGTATCCCGTGCCCTTGTGGACCGATGGCACCAGTTTCCCGACGGTTCAGACAAGTTTCAACAATCCGGGCGTGAGTATGGTCGCTCACCTTACTGCCAACGTTTCTCCAACGCTCCTCAACGAGTTCGTCGCAAGCTACACTACTGACCACATCAGCACAAGCCTGACTGGCCCGTGGCAGCGTCCGTCCGGTTTTCCTGCGATCGGCCTTTACAACAATGGCTTCGGGGGTAAGGTGCCAGGCATTTCCGTGGCGGACAGTCTATACAACTTTTCCGAAGATCCCGGCTATGTCCCACAGGGTCCGTTAAATTCCAACCCAACCTTCACCTACCGCGACACTGTCACAAAGGTCGTGGGCAGTCACAACTTTCAGTTTGGCGCATATGTGGTCAATGCTCACAAGAATGAAATTCCCCAGCCGACGTTTGGCGTAAATGGTCAGTTGTTTTTTGCCAACACAGGCAACACAGTTACGAGTGGCAACGCTTATGCCGATTTGCTTCTGGGTAATATCAGTTCGTACACCCAGGAGCAAAACGCCTTCAAAATGCACGAGGAATACAATATTTACGAAGCGTTTTTCCAGGATGACTGGCATGCTACGCGTCGGCTCACGCTAAACCTTGGCCTGCGAATGAGCTTCTACGGCACGTATCGCGAAAAAAACAATCTGGCATGGAACTTCGATCCGTCGTTTTATGTTTCGGGGGCCAGCAGCGTGAATCCGGTGACAGGGTTGGTGATTGGAAATCCTCACAACGGATGGGTTGATTGCGGAGTTACGCCCGGCGTTCCTTCAGGATGCTTGAAAAATCACTGGTGGAATCCGGCTCCGCGTATTGGTTTTGCCTTTGATCCGAAAGGGGACGGGAAGTGGGCGATTCGCGGTGGATACGGAATCTTCTTCGAGCACACCAACGGCAACGAGGCCAACACCGAATCGTTGGAGCAATACAATATCAACACTCAGACCACCAGTGTGGTAAATGTCTCCGGGTATAACAATCTTAATTCTGGTTTGCTCGGCGGAGGCACGACTCCTTTAAGTTTTGTTTCGCTTCCCAATAAAGCCACCTGGCCATACGTGCAGCAGTGGAACCTCGATATCCAGCACGACCTTGGAAGGAGCACTGTGGCCACCATTGCCTATGTGGGGAGCGCCGGTGTGCATCTCACTCGCACGTATTCGTACAACCAGATGGTGCCCGTGCCGGCCAGTCTGAATCCTTACGCTCCGGGACAGGTCATCACCCCGAGCGATTGCGGAACGGTTTCGATTGATCCGGTCAGTGCGCAGGCGACTGCAACTGTGAATGGTAGAACCACGACGGGGAGTTGGGCGAACAATCTCGCAGTGGCGTGCGGAAACAATGCAAATCCATACTTACCTTTTGCGGGCATCGGTAGCATTACGCGGAAGGATCAGACTGCATCTTCTAACTACAACGCATTCGAAGCTACGGTCCGCCATCAAATCGGCGGTTTGGAACTGAACGTAGCGTATACGTTCAGTCATTCGATTGACGATTCCTCGGACTACAACGACCTCGGCTTTGTAAACTCCTACAACCTGAACGCATATCGAGCAAGTTCTGATTTTGACCAGCGGCACAATGTCACTATCGCCTATGTCTACGACCTCCCCTTTTTCAAAGGGAAAGGCATGGCCCACACTTTTCTGGGCGGGTGGCAATGGTCCGGAATAACGCTGATTCAAAGTGGCTCTCCGTTCAGTGTTTATAACCTTGGAAATGGAACCATTGCTCCGGAGGACAACGCTGGCGTGTCGAATAACATCGCGTCAGCCTTTTCGTACCCAGACTTGGTCGGTAACCCTAAAGCGAATGTTTCTAGTAGCCCGCTCGCAGGATCGCAACCCGGCTTTGGACCGTTGCTCTATAATCCCGCAGCGTTCGTCGCGCCCACCGGCCTGACTTTCGGGGATGCCGGAAGAAATATTCTGCAAAATCCCTGGCGGGAAAACTTCGACATGGCGCTGATTAAACACTTCGCCATTACCGAGAGCAAATACTTTGAGTTCCGTGCTGAAGCGTTTAACGTCTTCAATCATACGGAATTCTCATATCTTGGCGGGGATGCGGGCTCCGCCGCCGATAATGCGAATGGCGGGGCAAAAACCAACGCCAATCAAATCACGTGCTATGGTGGTCCTGACAATTCGGCGGGTGATCCGAGTTGTGCCGGTCTTCCTATATTTCGGGCGGGATCAGCACATCTCGCGCGCATCCTGCAGCTGGCTTTAAAGTTTATCTTCTAGCTATACAGCGCAACGGGGCGCAAGGGGAGTCCGGTCAGTAGAGGGATAACTCCCGCATCGCTTGCTCGGGTCTGATCCTCCGGTCCAGGTACAGAAGCTGACGTGACTACCCTACCGGCACGCGCTCCCGCGCGCTCACGGCTTCGAGCGCCCGCTCGAGGTCCGCAATCAGATCGTCAGCATTCTCGATTCCCACCGAGAGCCGGATCAACTGTTCGGTGACGCCCATCTTGGCGCGCTCTGCGGCGGGAACCATGGCGTGCGAAGTGAGCACGGGAATCGAAACCAGCGACTCTACGCTGCCCAGGCTCGGCGCCAGTGTGAACAGGCGCATGGCTTCGCTCACGCGGCGCGCGTCCTCGCCCGTGCCTTCTACCTCAAAGCTGACCATGCCTCCGCCGCCGCTCATCTGCTCGCGGGCCACCGAATACTCTGGATGGCTCTTGAGAAATGGATAATGCACGCTGCGCACCTTGGCGTGCTGCGACAAAAACCCCGCCACCCGCAGCGCATTGTCATTTTGGCGAGGCACACGTAGCGCCAGCGTCTTCAGTCCTCGAACCAGCATCCATGACGCGTGCGGATCCATACAATTGCCCAGGGTAGTCCGAGTCCCCCAGATTCGTTCCATCAATTCCCGTCGTCCGGAGACCGCGCCGCAGATCAGATCAGAATGGCCGGCCAGATATTTTGTTCCGGAATGCATGACCAAATCGATGCCGAATTCCGCGGGATGCTGGTTGACAGGCGTCCCGAATGTGGAGTCAATCATGCTAAGGAGCTTATGCTGCCTGGCCAGAGCCGCCAGTTTCTTGAAATCCACTACGCGTAATGTAGGATTCGTTGGCGACTCAAGATAAAGCAGCTTCGTGTTTGGACGAATCGCACGCGCGTGTTGCTCGTACTGTGTGGTGTCGACGAACTTGGTCTCAATCCCCATCTTCGGCAGCCACTGCGATAGAAATTTACTCGCGCCGCCATAAATATCGCGTTGCGCCACCACATGATCGCCGCTCTTCAGTAGTGCCATGATTGTCGTCGTGATTGCGCCCATGCCTGAGGCGAATGTCAGCGCCCCCTCTGTGCCTTCGAGCTCCGCAATTGTCTTTTCGGCAACCGTGTTCGTGGGATTGCCGTAGCGCGTGTAGAAGTGGTCCGTGTCCGTGGCGCGCAACTGCTCGTCGTTGTCGGTGACTTCGAATGTGGAAGTCTGATAAATAGGCGTGGCCATCGGGCCGTTTTTCTTCTCCAGATCTGCCGCACCGCGCACCGCTTTGGTTTCAGAGTGATGGGTTTCAGAGTGACGGGACTGTCGTTTCATGATGCCTCTTCTTTCGATGCCTGGCTTCAAGGTTAATTACGAACACGCCTGTCTGCAAGCCGAGTGATGCGCTTCGTACAGTTTATAATTCCCGATTCATGAATCTGGGCCTGAAAGATCGCGTCGCCCTAGTGGCGGCTTCCAGTCAGGGAATTGGCCGGGCTACGGCGGAAGCTTTCGCTGCCGAAGGCTGCCGTGTGGCAATGTGTGCGCGCACCCAGCAAACGCTGCAAGCGGCCGCTGAGGAGATCAGAAAAGGGCACAACGCCGAGGTAATTGCCGAAGCTTTCGATGTGACCGATGCCGGCGCGGTCAGCCGTTTCGTTGCATCCATCGCGGAAAAATTGGGCGGCATCGACATTTGCGTAACCAATGCCGGCGGCCCGCCCGCCAAGGGATTTCTGGCCGCCAGCTTTGAAGAATGGCAACGTGCCCTGGAGATGAATTTTCTCAGCACGGTCTATTTCGCGCACGAGGTCATTCCTCACATGCAGCGGAAACGCTGGGGCCGAATCATCACGCTGACCTCAATCACCACCAAACAACCGGTGACCGACCTGATACTTTCGAATGCCGTGCGGGCGGCCGTGGTCGGACTGGTGAAGAGCCTTGCGAACGAGTTCGGCAAAGATGGAATCCTGGTCAACAACGTGGGGCCCGGTTTCACAGCCACCGACCGGCTGAAGGAATTGGCCGCGACTCGCGCTTCTGCTTCAGGAAAAAACGAGCATGAGATTTTCGAGGGCTGGGCTGCCGACGCGCCACTAAAGCGCCTGGGTGAGCCGCGCGAAGTTGCCGACACCATCGTCTGGCTGGCATCCGAGCGTGCTTCTTACATCACAGGCCAGACCGTGCTCGTTGATGGCGGCATGTATAAAGGATTATAGGTTGTCATCCTGAGCGAGCGTTTCTTGCGTGGCGAAAGGATCTGGGTGAGTTGCGCGAAGCGTCGCGTTTCTGGCGACGCAATAATCGCGCATCTGGCTCTCCTCCTTAGAAAGACTGTATGCGATCGATAGCATCTCGAATTTCAGTGATGAGCGGCGAAGGCGCGCTCTCAGTGTTCGCCCGTGCTAAGGAATTGGAGAGCCAGGGCCGCTCTATTATTCATCTCGAATTGGGCGAGCCTGATTTTCATCCCGGCCGGTCGGTGATCGAGTCTGCGGCGAAGGCGCTTGCCGAAGGCAGGGACCGCTACTGCGCGGTCGCCGGACTTCCCGCGCTGCGCGAGGAGATTGCCGCTTACCTGCGGCGCACTCGCAATATCAGCGTTTCCGCCGGTAATATCGTGGTAGCTCCCGGATGCAAAGCTGCTCTATTCTTTGCGATGTTGGCCCTGCTCGAAGTCGGTGATGAAGTTCTTTACCCCAATCCTGGTTTCCCTGGTTATCCCTCGATTACACTTGGGCTGGGTGCCGTTCCGGTGCCTTTTGAGCTCTCGTCCCGCAATCACTTCCAGCCTGATCCGTCGGAAATTGCCGCGAAGATTACTCGGCGAACGCGAATGATTATCACCAACTCTCCCGCTAATCCAACGGGGACGGTCTGTGCGGATTCCATCCAGCGGGCTCTTGCGGAACTGGCCGTGAAGCACGACCTGTGGGTGCTCTCCGACGAAATTTACGCTCGCATTATTTACGGAGGCGAATACGCTTCCATGGTGAGCTATCCAGGAATGGCCGAACGTACTCTGATCATCGACGGTTTCTCGAAGAGCTTCGCGATGACCGGATGGCGGCTCGGCTACACCGTTGCTCCGCCGGAGGTCGCGGCTGCTCTCGCGATGGTTGCTGTCAACAGCTACACGTGCGTCGCCGAATTCACACAGTATGCAGCCATTGATGCTCTGCGCGACCGCGAGGCCAATACGCCGCGCATGGTCGCCGAATTCTTCCGCCGCCGGCAACAGTTCGTCCGAGAACTTAATAGGGTTCCCGGATTCCTGTGCGAAGCTCCCGAGGGCGCTTTCTATGCCTGGGTCGACATTCGCGGTACGGGGGCGAGCGCGGAAGAAATCTGTCGAATCCTTCTGGAAGAAGCTGGGGTGGCCGCTATTCCTGGAGCCGCGTTCGGCCGGGCGGGCAAGGATTTCGTGCGTTTCTCGTTTGCTTCGTCGGTGGAGAACCTGCGCGAAGCCGCTGCCCGCATACTTAAAGCTTCCATAGCGTGGCAGGCGACGTCAGTCGGCCGATAGTCCGCGATTGCAAGAGTTTGTCGATGCGCTTAGTGCGCGTGATTGTCGGCATTGCCACGTTTAGGTGGCGCACCGCTTCCAGCGCTGCGATGAATGCCATGCAGGCGAGAGAAATTTTGCCCGAGGTACTTTATGAGATGGTCGTTCGAAGTCCGCCCCGGTTTCCTGCTTGCGATCACGGTTGCCTTGTCGTCTTTTGCCTCGGCCCAGGCCAGGCCGCTTCCCGGTGCGGACGTTCAGCAGATCTATCAGCGACTGCTGCCACAAATCGAAAAGATCCCTGCGTTCGATCACCATGCTCACCCCGGCTTCGCCGACGATCCCGACGTTGACGCTATGGCTGCTCCGCCTGACTTCAGCGAGGCTCTGCGCACGCGGGACGACAATCCCGAACTCATTGTGGCAGCGAAGGCTTTGTTCGGATATCCCTACGCTGATCTTTCCCCGGAGCATTCCAAGTGGCTGGTTGCGAAAAAAGCGGAGTTGAAAAAGCAATACGCGGGCACCGCCTACTTCAACATCATTCTTGACAAGATCAACACCGAGAGTTCCGTTGCGAACCGTGCAATGATGCCGGACTATCTCGATCCTAAGCGCTTTCCCTGGGTATTCTTTGCGGATTCTTTTATGTGGCCGTTCAACAACGTGCGCCAGACCGCCCGCAATCCTGATGAAGGAGTCTATATCCCACTGCAAGAGAAAATGCTGCATCGCTGGATGCACCAGGAAAACGTCAGCAATCCTCCCGCTCAATTCGATGAATATTTGAACTTCATCGTGCGGACGTTGGAAGATAATAGCAAGAATGGCGGCATCGCCATGAAGTTCGAGGTAGCGTACTTTCGACCCACCACCTTCTCGGATCCAACCCGAGACCAGGCGGAAGCCATCTATCAGAAGTGCGTTTCGGGTGGCATTCCGGGCGAGCAAGACTATCGGACCTTTCAGGATTTCATCTTCCGCTTCCTGGTTGTTCAGGGTGGCAAGCTGCATCTGCCCGTGCACATTCACACGGCGGTCGGTATCGGCGACTACTTCAATCTGTCACAAAGCAATATCATGAATCTGGAGAGTGTGCTGCGCGATCCGCGCTACCACAGCACCACGTTCGTCATGATCCATGGCGGCTACCCGCTCGAGCGCGAAGCCGTATGGCTTGCCGCCATGAAGAATGTTTACCTGGACTCCTCTTTCGGCGAACTCGCCCAGTATCCCTCTGCCTTCAAGGACACGCTCAAAATGTGGCTAGAAACTTTTCCCGACAAGATTACATTCGGAACGGATTGTTTCCCGTACAATCAGGTTCTGGGGGCAGAAGAAAGCTACTGGCTCGGAGCGGAATCGTCGCGTATGGCCCTCGCGGCGGCGCTGGCCGAGATGATCTCGGAAAATGAGATCACCGAAGCGCGCGCTCTGGAGCTAGCTCACGCTTATCTGCATGACAATGCCGTGAAACTTTATGAAGGCAAGGTTCACTGACCGAATTCATATCTCAAACGAGTGACACTCTAATGGCGAATAAAGTGAAGAGCAAGATTTCCGCAGCTGGAAAAATCAGGAACGCAAAATCTCATTCCCGTGCTCAACGCGCTGTTACGAAGCATGGCGCCACTACGACGCAACTTCAATTCATACCCTGGCATACGATACCGCTTGAAGATCTGAACCCACTGCTGCAGCGGCAGTTCGTCGTCGGTCAGGAAATTATGTTGGCGCGAGTGCTTCTTAAGAAAGGATGCATTGTTTCCGAGCACAGCCACCACAACGAACAACTCACTTACATTCTCGACGGTGCGCTGAAGTTTTGGATCGATGGCCAGGAGATTGTGGTCCACGCCGGAGAGGTTCTATGCATTCCGGCGAACATGCCGCACAAGGCTGAGGCGCTCGAAGACACGGTGGATCTCGACGTTTTCAATCCGCCGCGCGCCGATTGGATCAATCGAACCGACCAATACCTGCGAGGCCAGAGATAGTCTGTGACTCATGCGCCCTGCTGCCACTTCTGACCGAGGCTCCGATAAACCGGATTCTGACCCAAGCTTGGCCCAGGCCAGCTTTCATTTCCGCTGCATCGGTTGCGGTTCGACTACGCACTCTGCTGAGCAGGATTTCCGCTGCGTGCAGTGCCAAAACCTGCTTGAGATTACCGATCCCTCGTGGAAATCATCCTGCCTGTCTGCTGCCGCGCTGAAGTCGGTGTGGCGGGAACGTCGGGGATCAAGCGCGTCTCTCGACCTCAGCGGCGTGTGGCGATTCCGTGAACTTCTCCCGGCACCGCAGTCTGTGCAGAACATCGTTACTCTGCGCGAGGGCAACACTCCACTGTATGAATTGCCGCAATTATCGCGGGTCACAGGGGTGCTCCGGCTTTATGCCAAACATCAGGGTATGAATCCGACGGGTTCATTCAAGGATGCGGGGATGACGGTGGCCGCTACCTTCGCGCGACAAGCCGGATACCGATGGGTGGCTTGCGCCTCCACTGGCAACACGTCGGCATCCATGGCCGCATACGCTGCACGCGGTGGCATGCGCAGTCTTGTTCTCGTGCCCGAGGGCAAAATCTCGTGGAGCAAGCTCTCTCAAGCGCTCGATTACGGCGCTCTGACGTGCCAACTCCGGACTGACTTCGACGGCTGCCTCCACTTGCTCCAGGAACTGGTGCGGAGCGCTCCGGTCTATCAATTGAATTCGATCAACCCGTTTCGCCTCGAGGGGCAGAAAACTCTCGCGCTTGAATTGCTTGAGCAACTGGACTGGCAGCCGCCCGACCACATCATCGTTCCCGGCGGCAACCTCGGCAATAGTTCCGCGATAGGCAAGGCTCTAATGGAGATGCTTGATGTGGGTCTCATCTCGAGCCTGCCGAAACTGTCTGTGATTCAGGCAGGGGGCGCCAACCCGCTGGTGCGTACTGTGCGCGAAGCTGGAGGAAAGCACTTGGTCAGCGTGCAGCCGGAGACTCGGGCCACGGCGATCCGCATCGGCAACCCGGCCTCGTGGGAAAAAGCCGTGAAAGTTCTCGAAACGACAGGCGGAATGTGTGAACAGGTGAGCGAAGTCGAGATCGCTCAGGCCAAAGCTGAAATCGGTGCTGAGGGCATTGGCTGTGAGCCCGCGTCGGCCGTTACTCTCGCCGGCTTGAAAAAATTGTTGCGGCAAGGCTTCGTGAAATCTGAGGAGAGCGTCGTTCTCGTCCTTACGGGAAACCTGCTCAAAGATCCCGACTACACCATGGAATTCCATCGCGGCGATCTCTTCAAGGGTTCTCCGTATGAAAATGAAAGTGCACGCTTGAATTCGTTCCGCCACCCTCCCGTTGTTCTGGATGCTGCTTTAGACGCCGTGATCCAGACTTTGGAGCAGGCAGAGAAATCCGATCCGACCCATCCGAATGGTTAAGAACAAAAAAGTGAGTTCTGGCCCAGCCTCGCTGCATCTAGCGCTGCCTGCCACTTCGGCCAATCTCGGCCCCGCATTCGATGCCGCTGCTTTGGCGATGAATCTCCACATCACCATCGATGCCCGCCGAGCCAACAGCTTCTCCATTACGGCGACAGGGCGCGACCAGGAGATTTGCCAGGCGATGGAGAATCATCTCATCCTCGGTACATACCGTGAGATTCTTGAATCGGCGGACGAGAAAGTGATTCCGCTGTCTCTTCGCATTAAGAACGAGATTCCGATCGGAAGGGGCTGCGGATCTTCGGCCGCAGCTCGTCTCGCCGGCATTGCCCTCGCGAATCACTTCGGGCGTTTGCGCTGGACAGACGCCCAAATCATTGCAGAGGCATCTCGGCGTGAGCAGCACCCTGATAACGTCTCCGCCTGCTGGATGGGCGGTCTCACTGTTGCTCGCATGTCGGGTGAGGCCGATGCGGAGGTGGTTTGCATCCGCCCCAAAGGGAAGTGGCCGCTGCTGCTGGCTGTCCCGGAGCAGACTTTGCGCACCGAAGAGGCTCGGCGCGTGCTTCCCTCGCAATACTCTCGAGCCGACTGCGTTTTGAATATTCAGAACTCCATGCTGCTGCTCGCTGCCTTCATGCAAGGGCGGTACGACTTGCTATCCTCCGCTCTCGAAGATCGCATTCACCAGCCGTACCGCGCTCCATTATGCCCGTTGCTTCCGAGCATTCACGAGTTAACCGGGAAACAGGGCATCTTAGGCGTCGCGCTCAGCGGAGCGGGTCCTTCGGTCATCGCGTTTCTCGATCCCCGCGCGGACGCAAACAAAGCACGCAAATCTGTCGCAACTCATCTTGCCCGTAGCGGACTTCGCGCTGAATTGCTTCTTACTTCGATTACAGGCCGTGCTCGCGGCTGATCGCGGGGAACGATTACCTTTCAGCATCAATAGCGGAAAGAATCGCGAAACTTTCCGATCGTCCGTGGGTTCATCTCGAAAAAGGATGAACTCCAAGGTGCAGCTACAGATCCAGCCAGGGGAACTCGATTCTGCGGAGCAGGTTCAAACGGAGCAGGTTCAAATGGAGATCAACAGCTTTCTCGAAGCGGTAGATTCCTATCCCGTCCGCGCCGCCGAAGAACCCAACCTAAGCTTTCAGCAATATCTCACCAGCTTTTTCGTCAAGGCTCGCAACACACACGCGAGCCGTTCACAGAGCTAGGTTCCGGGCGAAACACCCGCGTCTATCGGCTGGCTGGGGGTATGATGCCGTTCATGCGCAGGTATACGACCATCTGTCCGTAATGGTCATAGCCGTGCGCCGCCACGCCCGTCGCCAGGCCAAGACGACTCACTTTTCCTTCTCCGAACGGACTTCTCACCGTTTCCACCAGATTTTTCTCGTTGATGGTTTGTATTGCCTTGTGGACGTAGACAAAGGAATCATTGAGGTACTTAAGAATCTCAGCTTTGGTAGCGACTGAGGCCGGCCCCGATTCGTCGCCAATGTCCACGGGCGGCTTCTCCTCCAGAATCGCGGCTCCAAGTTCGTAGTTCACCGCCGCCACGTGTTTTATCTGCTGGGCGAATGTACGCACACCTTTGAACTCGCCGTTGGTCGGGGCGAATCCAAATTTATCTTCCGGCATCGCTTCTGCCGCTGGAACAAATTCGCTCTCCAGATTCGCCACCGTGTGGTCGAGCACCATCGTGACGGTGCGACGATCATCCTTCGGCTTCATGTCCTGAGCCGTGCTCAGAGCCAGGAGCGCGGTGACGCACAATACAATCCCGCTAAGTTTCCTTATCACGATAATTCCTCCGTCTTGCGATAAATAGAATAGCTGGCCGCTATATAAGGTCGTAAGCTAACTGGGAGAATCTCCCACTCGAAACGGCCACTCACTGCTGCGCCAAGCCCGAATCATATAAATTACCAGCCCTGCCAGCAAGATTACGAGCGCGTAGCGCATTTCTTTCTGCCAGTTCTCGCGATTGAATAAGATATAAAGAAAACCTGCAATCGCCACCAACGCCGGCAGAGGATACAGCCACATGCGAAATGGGCGCACCACGTCGGGCTGAGTGACCCGGAACACGATCAGCCCAACCGCCTGTACCAGAAATTGCAGGAGGATGCGGATTACCACCAGCGCTGCGATTGCATCCCGGAGACGCAGAAAGCAGAACGCCGCCGCCACCACCCCGAGGGCCAATAGCGAAACATGCGGAAAGCGGTACACCGGATGCACTTTGGCAAATGCCCGGAAATAGTTCCCGTCCAAGGCCGCCGCATAAGGAACTCGCGAATATCCCAGAGTCAGTGAAAAGACCGACGCAAACGCCGTCACCATTACCAGTCCAGTCACCAACCGCGCCGCCCAGGCCCCATAAATCCTCTGCATGAACACTGACACAACATACAATCCGCTGTTGTTCTTCCCCGCCTGTAGCAGCTCCCGCCAAGGCACCACGGCCAGAATACACAAGTTCATCAGTAGATATAGACAGCCCACTACCAGAATAGAAAGCAATAGAGCCCGCGGAATATTCCGGGTCGGGTCTTTTATCTCATCGCCCAGATAACAAACATTGTAGTATCCCCAGTAGTCATACGTGGCCACGAGAAGGGCGCCCCCCAGGCCTGTGAAGAATCCGCGCGAAAGGGCAAACGCACCGGGAGGAAAATCAAAAGCGCGGGCGGCGTTGAAGTGCGTAAGCCCAGCAAAGATGATCCAACCAATCGTTGCCATCACGATCAGCCACAACCCTTTCGAAAGGCGCCCGATCACCGTGATCCGGCGGTAGAGCAGAAAGACCGTGCCGAGGCAGATGGCTATTGCAAGTGCGGTCCCCGGAGTCACGATCCAGCTCACCTGAAGCCCTCCCGCCCAGGGAACGCGCAAGGCGGCGCTGTGCGCGGCGTACACCGTCTCTAGGCTGGGCCAGTAATAGGCGGCGTAGCCTGCCAGTCCAATGCATCCGCTGGCAATCGACAGGGGAGCGCTGAAGGAAAGTTGCCAGATAAACAAGAATGAAATCAGCCGTCCCCATTTCCTCGGCCCATAAATCTCGCTCAAGTAGCGATACGATCCGCCAGATCCCGGAAATGCCGATCCCAATTCCGCCGACACCAAACCGTCGCAAACTGCCAGCAGCGCGCCCACCACCCATCCCAGCAGTGCCTGCGGTCCGCCCATCGCACTCAAAACCAGCGGCATGGTGATGAACGGCCCCACGCCGATCATGTCAATCATGTTGAGCGCGGTCGCGCTCCCCAGACCCATGCCGCGGATCAGGCCGTGAGAATTCGATTCGTTCTGAGATGGAGACTGCATTTTTTCGGTAAGCTCGGTACCGTCACTGCAGTTATGGGAGAAGCAACATCCTGCCGCTGACCTGCCGCGCTTCAAACGCCGCATGTGCCTGGGCCGCATCCGCCAGCGGATACCTCCGGTCAATTCTGATGGAAAGTTTTCCCTGCTTCACCCAGCCCACAAACTGTTCCAAATAACGAGGGTATTCTTTGAAGTAAGGGCTTCCATTCGTCCGGGTGAGAAACAGCGATCCTTTTTCCTGCAGGGTCATAAGATCAAACGGAGGCACGTAACCACTCGACTGCCCGTAAATCACGAGATATCCGCCCGGAGCCAGGCTATCGAGGCTGGCCGGGAAAGTATCTTTCCCCACGCCGTCGTAAACCACGTTGACCCCGCGCCCGCCGGTGATCCGCCTAGCTTCCTTCGCAATGTCAGATTGCGTGGAAATGATGACCTCGTCCGCGCCTGCCTCTCGAACAAACTTCGCTTTCTCCCCGGTCGACGTAACCCCGATCACCCGCCCCTCGCAGATCTTCGCCATCTGACAAAGTAGCAGTCCAATGCCTCCAGCCGCCGCTTGGATCAGGCACCAGTCTCCCGGTTTTACCGGATAAGCAAAGTGGGTGAAGGCGTAGGCCAGAAATCCCTGGTTCATGCCTGCCGCCGCCTGCTCCACTCCGATGCCATCTGGCACGCGAATGAGCCACGCGGCCGGAGCCAGCGCATGGGTGGCGTAAGAATTCCCCACAAAGACAACGCGTTCTCCCACCCGCACATTGCGGACGTCACGACCAAGTTCTTCCACGATCCCCACTCCCTGACTACCAAGAGTTGCCGGAAGCTCAGGTTCGTTCGCGTCACCGCGGCGGTAGAAGGCTTGACCGGCAAGTTCCCCGCGCCGCTTTTGCACGTCCAGAAAGTTAACGCTGGCCGCTTCCACGCGCACCACGGCCTGCCCGGGACCTGGAACTGGCGCGGGGAGTTCCTCCCACTGCATCACCTCTGGACCGCCGTAGGAGTGAATGCGAATGGCGTGCATAAAGTTTGTTTACCCGTCTTGCCGTTGTTGCTTCTCGCAAATAAAGCTCGAGCTCAACGGTCGGAATGACGCGAGAATGCTGCCGTCGTCTACGTCCACGCCCACGTGCACATACTTGTCGGTGTTTTCGAGCAGCTGCACTTCAACTGTGTATCTCTTGCCTTCGAAGTCAGCTTGGTAGGCCTGTACGTCGTGCAATTCGGCGACAAGCTCCGCACAGGATTTCGCACTCCACCGCTTAACCTCAGCCTCCAGGACAGGCCGCCATTGCTCGCGACGTTTCATCTTTCGAACCCGCACGGGTTTACTGACCACTGACCACTGGCCACTGATCACCGCTTCTCATGCCCGGCGCTCAACAGATTTACATACAATCGCACCGCCCCGGGCACTCCTGCTGGCAACTGCCGGAAGAATGCGTATCCCGTGTAGATATATGTTCCCTTGCCGTATTGCGCCTGCAGCAGGCCGCCCTTCTGCGCGTCCTCACCTGGATCATGGCAGGCCAGCAGCGGCTTGAAATGTTCGTCCCATTTGTCCATGAAATAGAGTCCGCGTTCCTGCACCCAGCCGTCAAAATCACGAGCCGTGATCGCATTCGGATGATGAAAGACTTCATCCTCAGGGGCAAGAATGTCCACCGGAGCTTCCTCCACCGAAACCCGCGCGCGGCTCAGTTCCGCAGGATAGGGCGTGAAGTGACCACTATTAAAATCCCCCACACCGGTGTTGTATTGGACCACCAGAGTTCCTCCGGCGGCAACGAAATCGAGAAGCTTTTTATTATTCTCAACAACATCTTTTTGCGTATCGTAGGCGCGAATCCCGAGCACAATGGTTGCGTACCCGCTGAGTTCCTCGCTCGCTAGCTTCTCCGGAGGAATCAACGTCACATTCATTCCCACCTGCTGCAGCACGGTAGGAATGTCATCCCCGGCGCCCATGACGTAACCAATTTTCATGTCATGCGGCACTCGTACGTCGACGATGCTCACGCGCTGCACGGCCGGTTGGTAATAGTAAAAGCTGCCCAGGTCTTCGCGAGTTACCAGGGTGTAACCTTCGCTGAATTTCTCGCCCTCCGTTTCCAACACGGCCCGAATGTTGGCTCGACCCTCCTGCAAGCCGGCAGGGAAGACTTTGAAGTTGAAATCCTGTTTCTGTCCACGGCGCGCGAACTCAACCGCAAGCTGTGCGGGTTCCGACCGCCAGCCGGCGGGCAATTCCAAACGCAAAACTCCACGAGAAGCGCGGCTCAAATTGCTGGTAACGCCCACGGCCACAGTTGAACTCGAACCGTTGTGCGTGGATATCACCTGCGTGCCGGGCTCAAGAGCAACCGAAAACGCCGGTACCACCGCCAGTGGACGGGCACGTGCTACGCCCGCATCATCGATGAAAGGGGTGACGACGATCGCTCCAATTACGCTCTTCTTTTGATTCCGGGCTGCGTTCTGGTCTCGCGCTCCTCCCGCCGCGGCGATCGAATATTCCACGCGCGCCCGCATGAGCGGGGGCGGGAACGGTAGGGTCACGTATTTTTCGTCGTCGATGTGATTCAAACTCTCCGTCTCCGGATCGTCGCGATGCCAATAGGGGCGGGTATATGCCGCGTTTTTCGGCACCCTGAGCCGAAACACCACACGTTCATTCTCCCCGGGCTTGATAGGCGTGGGTTTTGTCTTATCGGAAATCGTGGCCCAGCCATCCGGAACCTCTAATTTCAAGGCATTGAGGACCACCCGTTCTTTCGATCCGTTGTCGAAGTTCACCGCCACCAGAAACTCCTGGCCCGGAGAAACTGTGGTCAATGCCTCCGCCTCTTTCTGAATCGCACCCTTGGGTTCGGCTCGAGGAACTACCGTAGCCGATAGGGTTACATTCAACGCCAGATTCAGTGCCGTCTCGGCCTGTTCGCGTTTTTCGTCTAATCGCGCGAGCAGATCAGACTTGGTCGCGGCGCCCAGCGTCCTTTTGTCGACTTCCGTATGTAACCGTTCCAAGGCAGCTACAACGTCCATCAGAGGCGCTGCCGATGCATAGGGGTCGTTCCCCTTTGCAGCTTCGGAGGCGCGCGAAATCTTGTTTGCGATCTCGGTCAATTGTTGCCGCAACTGCGGAACCTTCGCTTCTTCCCCTCCCAGTCGCGCCGCCAGGCCCGGCAGCGTGGTGTCAATTCCCTGGAAGAAATCTTTCTCGTGACCGTCTTTATCCAGCTTTGGGGATTTAATCGAATCCACCAGCTTATAGAAAGTAAAGCGGTCTCCGGGATCGACATTCCAATTCGCCGCCCCCTGGGAGAGCTGATGGCGCAATCCCTGCATCGCGAATTGAACATAAGACATGCCGAGATCCGCGCTCGGCTCACCCGTGTTCAATCTCACCGTCCAGTTCGTATCCGGACAGGTCATCGCTCCAAATCCGCACACGTTGCCGATGTAAAGCTTCCTGGCTTGCCACGGCAGGAGGCCCTGGGCAATCTGATCGGGAAAGCGCTTGGGATCCGCTGCCGCCCGGAACGCCTCTTTTGTCAGGATGCTCGACGCCTGATGATGGCCGTGCCCATCGCGCTCAGTTCCGGAAAAGCGCGCCACCAGAACGTCGGGACGGAATGTGCGAATCACCCGCACCATGTCTCCGAGCGCCACATCGTGTCCGCCCCACTTTGCAAAAGTCTCATCCGCGCTTTTCGAAAAACCGAAGTCGGCCACGCGGGAAAAGCGTTCCTGCACGCCGTAATATTGGTCCGCCGCCAGCAATTCCAAGGTTCGCAGGTCGCCCAGGACATCCGACAAATTGCTGCCAACTTTGTTCTGGCCGCCTTCGCCGCGATTTAGGGTCATCAACAGAACACTTGCTCCGCGTCCGCGCGACTCAAGCGTTAGCATGCCACCATCCTCATCATCTGGATGCGCAACCGTCTGCATCAGCCGGGCAGTCGTGCTTAGCCGCCGCAACATCTGCCGCAGGCCGACGATTCCTTCATCTTTCGGAAGTTCGGGAGGAGATCCCTGATATGGAAGCTGTGGGAAGTTCGTGACGTCGGATGGTTGCGCGGACTGCGATGTAGTCGCTGAACCTGCGGAGCTTACCTTGCCCTGTTGAGACGCCATTAGTAGCAGAACAGGAGTGGCGAACAAAAGAAATACGAAAAAGGTTCGGGAAAGTGAGGTTTGGACAAAATAGCCGAAGGGGCGCCCAGGGCGGCCCACGAAGTTTCTGCGTCCCAGATCGTTCACCTTACAAGGATGGGGCCTAACCCCGCTCAGACGCAAATTCTTTTCTCTCGTATCCTAACGATTGGCATTCGACCCGAAGCCTCGGAGAGTTGTACAACTCAGACCGACCTATTGACCGCGCCCTTCCTTTAAGGTCTCCTGACATGCGCTTGCCGCGGTCAAGACTTCGTTGAACGCAGTCTCCTTGCGTAACTGTTTTAGCAATGGATCCCCGAGCAGCGCCGAGTAAGCACAATAATTCTGCTGCACCGCGGCTTTCAGCAAGCGCAGAGCTGCGTCAGGTTGGCCGCAGTATGCCATCAGTGCGCCGACGTGATACCACTCCTCCGGGTCGAGTTCTGTCATTACGGACGTCTCTGCCTCATGTACAATCCGGTCGAAGTCGGCCGGCCGCTGCGGCTGCGTACATACCATCATCAACTCACGGTGGTAGAGCGCGGATTTACCCACGTTCTTTGCGCTTTCCCGCGCCTGCATCAAATTTCCCGATGCCAGGTACACATAGGGCGTCACCCACGCGGCCCACTCCGAGCCCGCATCGAGGTGAACGAAATCCATGGCGCGGTCGGTCTGACCCAGTTCCAGAAAAGCCCACGCGCACGAGCGAAAATCGAAGTTTCCCGGATCCAGCGAACGAGCGGTGTTGCACTCCTGCGCGGCCTGCTCTTGCATGCCCGCATAACGCAACACATAGCTTAGCGCGAAGTGCGCCTCGGCGCTCTGCGGACGCCTCCGCACCAAATCCGTGGCGGCATCGTAAGCCGGACCCAGTTCGCCCCTTTCCACCCGGTTGGTAATCAAATGGCTGGCAGCCCCTACGCGGTTGGGGTCGAGCGCAAGCGCCCGCTCATATGCGGCGTTCGAGCGCTGGAACATCGCCTCTCCGCCACCGCCATAATATGAATCGTAGTAGTACCGCTGCCCCAGCGCTTCCCACGCAGGAGCGTAACTGGGATCCTCGCCCACCACATGTTCCAGCACCGAGATCGCGTCTTTGTTGGGTCCAGGATCGTGCGGCAGGGCGAGGCTATGCAGATAAAGATCGTAGGCCTCCTGGCTCTTGGGACGGGATGCAGAGGTATAAGCTCCACCCGCACCCAGAGCAGGCAACAACCCCTGTTGTACCTGCGTGCTCAACTGATTTTGCAGCGAAATCAGATCATTCACCAGAGCCGTAACCGTCGCCTGCCAGAGCAGACGGTCAGTCGCGACATCCACTGCTTCCAAGGTCACAGTTAACTGGTCGCCTTGCTTCAAAAAGTGCCCGGTGAGCAGCTTACCTACGTGCAGTTCCTGTCCGATCTTCCGTGGATCAAAGTCGGGCGCGACATACTTCCGCGTGACCGACGAAGGACGAACATCCAGCGAACGGGAATATGTCAGCACGCTAGTCAATTCATCTGCCAGCGCGAAGCGCAGGTAATCCACTGAATAGTCCCCGTTCATGTTTTGCAGGGGTAGCACCCCGATCGCATTCTTCAACTCGGTGCTTGCCACCTCCCGGTGTTTGACCCAATACGCTCCAACCGCCGCCAGAACTGTAACCAGCAACGCCGCGGTTCCAGCCAGTAGCCAGAACAGCCACCGGTTGCTCGCCGCATGGCCAAAGGTTTTGCTGGAAACCCGCAGCCTCGCCGTGTGAAATGCACTCTTTACCTGGCCGGATTCAGTTTCACGCTTCAGCTGCTGCAGGTCGGCCTTCATCTGTGTGGCGCTTTGGTACCGCTCCTTGCGGTCCTTTTCCATCGCCTTGCCGATGATGCCTTCCAATTCCACCGGCACCTTGGGATTCAATTCCGCGGGCGGAACCGGCTTGGCATGTAGCACCGAATCGAGCGTCATCAGCGAGTTCTTGCCGGTAAAGGGTTTCTTTCCGGTCCCCATTTCGTACATGACGACGCCAAAGGAAAACAGGTCACTGCGGAAATCGATCTCCTCGCTCCGCGCCTGCTCCGGAGACATGTAAACGGCAGTGCCGGGGATCACCCCGACCGCGGTCAGCGAATCGTCCGGCGCCACTCCGTCGCTGTCGGTGCCGACGTTATGAACCAGTTTGGCCAGGCCGAAATCCAACACCTTGACCTGCCCGGTCGGAGTTAGAAAAATATTTGCGGGCTTAATGTCGCGGTGCACGATTCCTTTGGCATGGGAGGCGGCGAGCGCATCTGCAACCTGGATGCTGATGTCCAGCACCTTGTCCGTCTCCATCGGTTTACCGCCGATGGCCTGCTTGAGGCTCTCGCCCTCGAGCTTCTCCATCACGATGAAGGGATGGCCGTTGTTATCCTCGATGCCGTGAATGATGCAGATGTTCGGGTGATTCAATAAGGAGGCTGCCCTGGCCTCTCTCTCGAAGCGTTCCAGCGATTTATGGTCGCCGACGAGGTTTTCGGGAATAAACTTCAAGGCAACGTGCCGGCCGAGTTTAAGATCCTCTGCCTCGTACACTACACCCATGCCACCACCCCCGAGTTTTCCCAGGATGCGGTAGTGGGACACTGTCTGGCCGATCATGAAAGGACAAAGCTCCCGACGGCGGTAATGTTAGGCCCGCCAGCAGCTTCGGTCAACTGATTCCTCCGCGCATTCTTCGCCTCAAGACTACTCAAACTATGGGTCACGGCGTCTCCGAGAGCGAGTTTGTATTCCCAAACTGAAAAACCGCGTGACCTTTTGAGTCGCCATCGCGGCTCCAAGTTGCCCCGCGCACGCTAGTATTACGCTAGCAACCCTGAAATAGCGAGGCAGTTCTGGTATGGAGCGAACCCATCCCCCGCAGCAGCAAGAAGCCATCCGGCGTCGCGCCACGGAGATTTTTGAACTTGGGGGACGTGCCGAAGGCCACGACCTAGAAAACTGGTGTCAAGCTGAAGCGGAGATCCTTCGTGAAACGGATACTCACCCGGTTCGCCGCGCGATCGTGATCAACCTCAACGGCGTTGTTTATACCGGGGAATACGAATTTGCCTGCGCCGACGGCTACGCTCCCGGAGAATGGAAACCCGGCGAGCCCGTTTCCGTTCGTCTCGCCGGGGACAAACTCTATCTGCTCCGGCGCAATGGCCGCGAACTCGAGACGACCGTTGTTAAGAGAATCGGATGAAGGAGGGCTCCGGAAGCCAATCTAGCGCGGGATTGAAGTCTAGTCTGCTGCGTATAGCCCGGCCGATGCTCCCACCCATTCCATGTTCCGGTTGTGATCCACGCCCATCATCAAACCACGCCCCATGCGGATGATTGTCAGCACGGCCTGCAACTCCTCTTGCCAAACGTACATCACTCGAACCTCTGCTTTGGACGCTCCAAGCGGGGTTTCGATCACCGGTTCAAAATGCAACCGCTCCTGCAGAATGTATTCCCCGCGCTTCTCGAGGGGAATGGCGTCGATATCTTTTTTCTCAGGCGCAATCACCACTCCCAATCCCGCGAAAGAATACAAAGGCTTCAGAGCGTAGTTGTGTAAGTCGTCGGGAATCCGCTTTATTTGATCCAGAAACCAGGTCTTCGGCACGGACTCATGCTGCAGATAAGGAATCGAAAATTTGCTGATCCGGAAATACCAATTGGGATGCCCCGCCCACTCGACGGCAAGCTCGTCGCGCCAATCAAAGTGAAGCTTGACGTTCTTGCGTTGTAATTCGTCCACTATCGCACGGTTATAGATTCGCTGGATGGGAATGCGGCCTCCCTTCCGTTCGTAGTAAAGCTGCGAGCCCTGCTTCTTAATGGCCTCAATGTCGACCGTCCTCACCCCGAGCATCTTCTCGGTCAGCAGAAAATCCGGCAAGGTTTTTTGTTCTTGAGGATGGATCTCCATCAGGATCACATTCTCTGGATCATTCGTGCCAACAATCGCGCTGCGTAACAATTCACGATAGGATTTTTCGTCGAAGCCGCTGAGAAGGAACCGCAACCGGTCTCCGCCTTCGAATTGATTCACCCCGAAGACGTCGTTATAGCTTTGCGCGAGAGTGAGTTGGTATGCATAAAGAGAAGGGAAGGCCTGCAACTCCACTAACTTCGGCAGCAACTCGCCGGCGGCGTCGCGCACCAGCCCGAAGTCGACTTGCACAAACATCGGGTGCGGGGGCTCGTTCGGAACTCGAAACTCCGCAGGAATCGATGCATCCGATCGCGCCCGGTAGTCCACACTGTCTACCAGTTGCCGGATCAGTTCCTTCCCATCCTCCGCCATTCGCTCCAGAAGGGACCGGGGAAAGAAACACGGAGTCTCTGACAGCCGGAACTGCACATGAGTTCCGCAAGCATCATCGATGCGCTGCAGAAATGTCTGATATTTTTCCGGAGTGAACCCGGCGTTGAACTGATTTCGAAGGGAGGGAATCATACGAAGCTGCGACGCAAAAGCATCTCACTCTCGGATTTCCATACTGCGAATGAGGCTGTCTTCGAAGGAGTAAATGTGTTTGACCATGCGGTCCAACAGTAGCTTGCCATTAGGGTCACGCACAACTTGATGCACACTCACAACCACCCGGCCAGAGCCATCCGCATCGATTGCCACCGGATCGACATGAGGATCGATTAGGTTCCATTGCCGGGTCCAGTAATCCCGAACGCCAGCATGTCCGTAAACCGTGCCACCCTCCATTCCATTGGGCCATTCCACGTTGGACTGCATCATAGCCAGGGCCGCATCCAGTTCCCGGGCATTAAAGGCCCTATATGCTTCCCTGATAACGCCGGAAATGCTCTCATCAAGCGTTAGCTCTATTGTCGACACGACTCACGCCTCGATCAAAAACTTTCCGTCCTGCATGATTTGTTGGTCGTCTACCCAGATGTTAAATTTGCGCCCGACAACATCGATGTGGGTCGACGAATCCCATTCTGCGCCGGTGTGCGCGCCATACGGGTTTCCAAATGCAATGTGCACGCCCGGATACTTCTCGTCTTGCAAAATCTGCCCGATAACATCCTTTAGATCGATATTCGTTCCAATGGCAAACTCACCTACGCGGTCGCTGTTCTCGTCGGTGTGCGTGTATTTCCAGAAGTCGTCCTGGAGTTCGCGGTTGTCCGAGTGCGCTTCGGTGAGGCGGTTCTTCTTCATATGGATGGTCAGTGGGTTCTCGCGCAAATTACCAAACTTGGCGCACAGATAATCCCCCACCACGCCGTCAATCACGAAGGTGCCATTCACTTCGCCCGGCGTTGTAAAGATTTCTCCGCCTGGCAGGTTTCCCCATTTTTCCGGAGTGATGATTCCGCTGGTCTTCAGCCAGCGGTAGTTATGATTCAACTCCGCCGTCAAGTCCGTTCCCGCAGCGGTTTTCGCCCGGACTCGTTTCGCCTGCCGAACCATCGCGACAACTTTCGCGCTCAGCCGATCAACTTTCTGAAAGTCCGCTCGCATCCCTTCCAGCATGATCTGCCGGTTGATATTGACCATGTGCGCGTGCCGGATCTTCCGCCGATTTACGACGTCCGTCATTTGCATGCGCGAACGCAACTCATTGCGCTGAGCCTGCACAGCAAAAATCGAAACCTGGCTCGTCTCCAGGTCTTCGAGAACTTCCCGCGGCAAATCCGTCAGAGGGCGTTGAGCCAAATCCTCGAGTACCCAAACGTTGTAAGGCGCGCCCAGCCTCTCTAACTCATCGACGATCGACGCCGCAATCTCCAGCGTGACCTCATCGGTAATGACACAAACCTTTTCTTCCGGCTGCACGCGCAAGCAAACGCTCACGGCATTGCGTGCGCCGGGAATGTATTCGAGATCAAAAGGAACTGCGTTGCGGGTGCCCCATCCATCTCGCGCGTTACGCAAGAGGGTTGGGGCTTTGACTTCCTCTTTGCCTCTCTCCACTGTCATCCTATGTCATCCCACTTTTCGTTCCGAAGCCGGCTCCACTTCCGCCAGGCCCGTCTCCGTTTCTTCAATAATGTAATCGACAACTTTCTTAAAATCCCCAGTCTCCTGATACACCTCCAACTGCCGGTCCGCGCCGCTGCCTCGCTCCAGCATCGTATGGATGTAGGTCAACTCCTCGCGCGAGTCCAGTTCATCCACTACATCGTCCACAAAATCGAGGTACTCGCGGATCAAATCCTTCGCTGGGACTTCTATCTGCTTGCCGAAATCGATCAGCTTGCCATTCATCCCGTATCGTGACGCACGCCACTTGTTCTCCATGATCAGCGCGCGGCGGTATAAGCGGAATCCCTGATTCGCTGTATGCAGCTTGTACAGCTTCGCCACGGTGGCCTGAATCAGCGCGGCCAGCGCAATGGTTTCGTCGGCCCGCATCGGAATATCGCATACCCGGAACTCGATCGTATTAAAGAACGGATGCGGCCGGATGTCCCACCAGATCTTCTTGGCGTTATCGATGCAGTTGGTTTTGATCAGAAGCTTAATGAAATTTTCGTATTCTCCCCAGCTGGGAAAGTAATCCGGAATGTTGGTTCGGGGAAATTTGTCGAACACTTTGCAGCGGTACGACTTCAGTCCCGTATTCATCCCCAGCCAGAATGGCGAATTGGTTGACAGAGCGAGAAGGTGAGGCAGGAAGTAGCGCGCGTGATTCATCATGTGGATTGCCGTCTCGCGATCCTCAATCCCAATGTGAACGTGCAAGCCGAAGATTAGATTCGCCCGCGCCACTAACTGCATGTCCTCGACAATATTTTTGTAGCGCGGATCCGGATGAATCTCCTGCACTTTCCAGTCCGCAAACGGATGCGTGGCCACCGACGCCAGTCGCAGCCCATTCTCCTTGGCCAGCCGGATAATATTGCTCCGCAGCAGCTTCACTTCCGCCTTGGCTTCCTTGATGTTCTTGCAAACCCCAGTCCCCACCTCCACCACCGACTGGTGCATCTCTGCCTTCACCCGCTCCTGCAGGATCAGCTTGCCCTTTTCGAGAATCTCGGCGTGAATATGCGACTTCAGATCCCGAGTCTCCGGATCTATCGTCTGATATTCCTCTTCAATCCCGATGCTGAAAGTAGGTTTCATAACTACTGAAATTGCCAAAAATGAGGGTGCCCCTTCATTCCGCGTTCTTTGCGAAAGGGTGGGCAAACCGGACCGTAACAGTATAATCAATGCCCGAACAATTCCCGGCACAATCGGCGCGAGCTAACGCCCTTTCTCCGCCAGCCGCAGCTTCACCATCCTCTTCAGCAATCCGGCTGGCAGAGCCTTGTCAAGTGGGAAACGGATGGTACCTTTCGAGACGGTGAAGTCTTCAAGGTCTTTCTTGAACGCGTCGATGACCGCGTAACTCATCGGGAACAAACTGCAATGCTTCGAAAACGCCGCAAATGCCACCAGATTTCCTTTGTACTTGAACGTCGGAATCCCGTAGCTGATGGCCTCGGCGGCCTCTGCCGGTACGACCGACCGAATCGCGGCCCGGACTTTGTTCAAAGTACTGCGAGCCGGCTCCGGCACGCGCGCAAGATACTCGTCCATGTCTTTCGGCACGCCGCTGCGTTTTGCCATCGATGAGCCTCGACGAGCAACCGCTTTTTTCATACGCACGCCTTATTTCGCCGCCTTCCCCCGCTTCCGGTCCGCCACCCAGTTCGGCTCTCCTTTGCGAGATTGCTTCGTCGGCCCCGTCCCTGCCAGAAACCTTGCCCAGCGCAACTCGTGCGCCGGATCTTCTCCAGTCTCTGCCATCTTCACTGCCATCTCAGCCACGGCATTCACAATCCAATTAAAGTTTTCTTGCCCCACCGAAGTAACCTCAGCGTCCGGCGCCGGATTCAGGAAATCAATCGCGTAGGGCACTCCTCCCTCTACGGCAAACTCGACCGTGTTCAGGTCATACCCGAGCACACGGCATAGTGTCCGCGCATCCTTCTCGATGCGCTCTTTCAGTGCCGTCGAAGACGGTGGAGGATTTCCCTTCATATAACGTTCATGATGCGGCGCCCGCGGGTCGTATTTCATGATGCGGACTTTTTCCTGGCCGACAACATAGCAGCGGTAATACTCTTCAAATACGACCCCGTGCTGCAGCGTCATGCACAAATCGCCCGTCTGGTTATAGTGCTGGAAAAACTCCTCCGGCGAATGCACATGGTAGACATGCTTCCATCCACCGCCGGAATAAGGCTTCAAGAAAGCAGGGAAGCCAACGTAGTCGAACAACTCCTGCCAGTTCAAGGGATAAATCAGATTTCGCATCGACCGGTCGGTCGTTCCCTCGGGATGCTTGTTATGCGGAAGAATAATCGTAGGCGGAATCGCCACGCCCAGCTTGTGCGCCAGCGCATAGTTAAAAAATTTGTCATCCGCCGTCCACCAGAATGGATTGTTCACCACGATTGTTCCGTGCAGCGCAGCATTCTTTAGGTAGGCCCGATAAAACGGAATGTCCTGCGAGATGCGGTCGATGATTACCGCATATTTATTAGGCTCATCCATCCGGATTCCGCCAATCTGCACAAACTCCGCCGTGACATCATCAACCTTCATCGAATTGATTTTCTCCACCACGGCCGGGGGAAACGTATTCTCCATTCCAAATAGAATTCCAATCTTCTTCACGGCTATCTCCTCTAAATTGTTATCTTGAGCGTGGGAAGTGTTTCGCGAAGCGAAGCACTTACGCAATCGAAAGATCCCTACTTTTCGATCCCGCTGTCAGCGCCCAAGGCCTTCCCAGAACTGAAAAATCTCGGCTCCAATTCCTGCGAGTGACTCCGCCGCCTTCGGTCCGGGGTCGCCATAGACCTCAAAGCGGTCTAACCTCGAGACCGCCAGCATTTTGGGTACCAGCTCGCGCACGACCGAACTCGTCATATGCGCCAGCACGGCGTCCGCATCTTTGTAGTTTTCGACGAGCCGGCAGCGCTTGCGATCACCACTCAAATACCACTCATACCCGAGAGCGCCTGGCTCCTTCTGGGTGCCGGCGATCATCGCCTGCACAACGCCTCGGAATGCATCGAGCTTGCCCTCGTTGATCGTGAGATCGACGTTGAATTGCACCGCCTGTTTGCTCATCGCCAACTCCTCCGTTCCCAGCGTTCGTCGTTAGAAATACTTCATTGCCATGTTCAGCCACAACGGCCAGTCATGCTTCGAATTGTCGTTGTAAATATCCAGCCAGTGAGGCACCGCCTTGCCGTTCAAGACCGCCGAGAGTTTCACGTTCTGGTCCAGACAAATATCCCAGTCCGCTGATCCAAGCACAATCTTCATCTGCCGGTAGCGGCTCAAAAACCAATCGTCATTCTGATTGGGCAAATAATCCGGAGGACAGTTGAAGTAGCAATCATCGTCGTAATACCCATCCAGAAATCGGTGGATATCGAACGCACCGCTCATGCTCACGCAATGCGTCACCACATCGGGATGCTTCAGCGCAAAATTTATCGCGTGATACGCCCCAAAGCTGCACCCCGTCAATGCGAGCCGCGGAGTTTGATTCTTCCACCGGATAAAGGGCAAAAACTCATGCAGAATATAGCGCTCATATTGCAAGTGCCTCAGCACTCGCACCTTGGGATGCACGCCCTTGTTGTACCAACTCTCAAGATCGACGGCGTCGGGACAGAATACCTGCAAATCGCCACGATCGATCTTCGACGCCAGCACTCCGATCATTCCGCGGTCTTCGTACTCGAAGAACCTTCCCATCGAAGTGGGGAACACCAGCAGCGGCGTTCCCGCATGGCCAAAGACTAGTGCTTCCATCTCCCGGTGCAATTCCTGGCTGTATCCTTTGTGATATTCGCGATTCATATGGCGGACAAGCTGCGCCCTCGGAACGATTCCTTGCAGACGGAGTATCTTACCTGAACTGCCGCCCGAACCGCAGCCTGAACCGAAGGTGATTGCGTTCCTTTTCTGCTGACCATTTTTGTTTCGGAGGCTCAACCCGCAATCCATTGTGAGCCATCGAAAATGCTATCGTGATACGAGGTATGTCATGGACGCTCCCGAAACTCGTTCCGCGGTCCGCTCCCGTCGTTCTCTTAATTCTTACTCTCGGCGCGGTCACCGGATTTGCCGGAGTCAGGCATCTTGTCACCCGCTACAACGCCAACCAGCAAGCTCGCGGCCGCAAGCTGTATGCGCAGGGCATTACTGCCGCCGAAGCAGCACGTTATGACGATGCGATCGACGAGTTCCGTGCTGCGCTGACTTGCGACCCCACCAACTCCCAGTATCAGCTCAGCCTGGCCCGCGCCTTACGCGACAGCGGCGATCCCCGCCGTCTTGACGAGGCGGAGTCGTACCTGATCGCTCTCTGGCAACGCACGCCTCAGGATGCGGCCGTGAATCTTGCGCTGGCGCGCGTCGCTGCTCACCGCGGTTCCGTTGAGGACGCGACCCGTTACTATCACAACGCCATGTACGGAGTTTGGAACGCGGATGCCGATTCCAACCGCAATAAAGCTCGCATCGAACTCATTCAGTTCCTGCTCCGCAAGAACGCACGCGAGCAAGCAGCTTCGGAGCTGATTGCACTTGCCGCTTCCTTGCCGGCGAATCCCGCCGCACATCTGCAGGCCGCGCAGCTTTTTACGCAGGCGCAAGATTATGCCGGAGCTTTGAGTCAGCATGAAGCGGTTCTGCGCATCGACCCTACAAACGCCGCGGCCATGGCCGGAGCCGGCGACGACGCTTACCGCTCTGGAAACTACACTCTCGCGCAGCGATACTTGCGCGCTGCCGTCAATGCTCATCCAGAAGACGAGAACTCTCGCCAGCTTCTGGCATCAACGGACTTGGTGCTCGGCTCGAACCCCTTTCAAAGCCACATCTCTGACGCCGAGCGAAACCGCCGAATCACCGCGGCCTTCGACCAAGCCGAACAGCGCCTCACCGAGTGTGCTCGTCAAACCGGAGTCGACCTGAGCGCCAATAGTTCTTCGGCGGGCTCAACGCTTGCGACGTTGCAATCGCGCTGGACTGCAGTCAAACCGGATCTGAAGCAACTCCGATCTCCCGCGGAAGCCGATCTCCCCGACGCGATTATGGACGTTGTCTTCCAAATCGAACAGCAGACGGCCGCAAGCTGTGGTCCACCGCATGGCCTCGACCTGGCACTGCTATTGATCTCTGAAAAACGAGAGGCCGTCAGCCAATGACCGATCCGGTATCCGCAAATACTGCAGCACCTCCGCTGCAACCTCGGGTAGTGCGCTTGCAAATTCGCGAGCGCTTGTTTTCGACTCTGGAAGGCGCTTTCAACGAAGAAGTATTTTTTCTCATTCTTTCCGTCTTCATCGGAATCTTCTCGGGGCTTGCCGTTGTCTGCTTTCGCCTCGCGATCGACTGGACGCACCTCGCCCTGCTTGGGCCGTTGCCGCAAACCCATAGTTGGCGCCTCTTCGCGGTTCCGTCGCTCGCGGGCCTGTTTGTGGCCATTCTGGTGCTGCACATTTTTCCCGGCATACGAGGCAGCGGCGTCAATCAGACCAAAGCTGCACTCTATATATTTAACGGCTTCATCCCTTTCCGCACGGCGGTTGGAAAGTTTATCTGCGCGGCGATCGCCATCGGCGCGGGTCAATCGCTTGGTCCAGAAGATCCTTCGCTCCAGATCGGAGCCAGCATCGCTTCGGCGCTTGGCCGCCAATTGCAAATCTCGCGGGAAAAACTTCGACTTATGGCTCCGGTGGGAGCTGCGGCCGGTCTGGCCGCGGCTTTCAACGCGCCCATTTCGGCTGTGCTCTTCGTCATCGAAGAGGTCATCGGCCGCTGGAGCGCCGGCATCCTGGGCTCGGTTGTCCTCTCTGCCGTTTCCAGTGTGGTGATCGTACGTTTCTTTCTCGGCAGTGAACCGCTGTTCCGGATCCCGGTTACCACCTTTAAGCGTCCGAGTGAACTGATCGCTTACGCCGTCCTTGGTATTGCCGGTGGCCTTGCGTCGGTCGCATTCGCCAAATCGATTGGATATTTCCGGCCGCGACTCAAGGCTTTGCCTCGTTGGACGCAGTATTTTCAACCGGCCGTCGCTGGACTTCTTATTGGGCTCGTCGCCTTCCTCGGCGCTCCCCAAGTCATGGGTGCCGGCTACGACTCGATGGACCAGGCCATGCACGGCCAGTTTGCGTGGAAGTTTCTCGCCATCCTTGCCGTTCTTAAGATTCTAGTGACCACCGCTTCTTTTGTCAGCGGCACTCCCGGCGGTATGTTCGCACCTACGCTGTTTATCGGAGCAATGCTGGGAGGCGCGGTCGGTGATATCGAGCGCATTTTTTTTCCACACCTCACCGGCTCGACCGGAACTTACGTCCTGGTTGGGATGGGCGTTCTGTTTGCGGGATTCCTTCGCGTTCCCATGACTTCGGTATTCATGGTCCTGGAAGTCAGCGGCAACTACGAGATCATCGTCCCGGTCATCGTTGCCAATACATTTTCTTATCTTGTTTCGCGCAGCCTGCAGCCGATTCCGATTTTTGACTTGTTGACGCGGCAGGATGGACTCATCTTGCCCTCTCTCGAAGAAGAGCGCGAGGAAGCCATCCTTCGGGTTGAAGATGCCATGTTGCCGGTGCCGAAGACAATTTTGAACGGGCAAGATTACGTGGACGCCAGCGCCCGCCGGATTCAAGATTCTACAGATTCAGTTTTTCTGGTGCGAATGCATCCCACCGGTTGGAACGTTATTAGCCGGGAGCAACTGCAGCGCCTTTTTCGGGAGGGCAAGGGAGAGCTTACGCTTGCTTCTGTTCTGCCCGCCCAGCCTTTGCCCAGTCTCTACCCTGATCTTCCTCTTGATTCCGCCCTGCGCTATGTGAACGCTTATCCGCTCGTCCCCGTGGTCAATCGGGCCGACTCGCGCCGCTTGGAGGGAATCATCTCCCGCGACTCCGTTTTCAAAAAGTATGGCGCTCCGGCAAAGCACGGCTGATCACCCAGAAACTGCACGGCTTCCAGTCTCCACAGATGTTTGACTTGTTTCGTTCACCGCCCGCCCGCGTTTTTGTATTCGCTGTATTTGATGACTTCCCTCAAGTGCACAGGGCCGGCCTGGAATCGCAAAGTGTCATCTGAGCGCGTGTACGCGGGAAACCAGTAGCGCCCGTCTACTTGTTGGCGGTAAGTCACAAACGTGGGATGCAGCTCCGGCCGCTCGCGCTTCTTCACTCGTTTTCGCTCGGGACCGCTTTTGCCGCACACCTTCACGATCTGAAAATCCTGGGCGTCCACCCATATTCGCCCTTGGAAATAGCGCTTGCCATTTTCTTCCTTTTTGGGCTCCACGTGAAAAACGTAAGTATCCAAATCATCGACGTGCTGCTGGCCGGCATAGGTTAGGTTGTACTGAGGCAGATCTTCACTGGTCAGTAGCAGGGGCATGAAGATGCGAATATCATCCATGTCTTGCTGCGTAAGTTGAATCCCGCGCAAGGAAGGCTGCGCTGCGAACGTGACCTCCTCATGGCGGTTGCCTTTGTCATCGTAGGAAATCGAGGTGACTTCGTGAAACTCACCGGTCACATCCTTACCAGCCAGCGTTTGCAACAGCACATCCTGCTTATAGGTGTAGTGCAGGCGGGCTTGTTTCGTAGTTGTTTCCGCTGCCCCAAATTTCAGGATTACATCGGCGACGCTCATCGTCTTCGGTGGAGAAAAATTCAGCAGTCCGTTACCGGCTTCGCAATCGGTCTGTCCGCCTAGCCCGGGCGGAAGCGTTAGAACGCAGAAGAGAATTAAGAGCCATTTCATGTAGCCCCCAGTTAATTCGCGCCCCGCAGTATATCGCTTCTTTCCGAAACCTACAGCGCTCAAGAACCGAAGCTTCCTTATTTGTGCAAAGTCTTGCTCATGCCCCGGCACTGCGACGGTTAACTCGAATGCCATCTATCGCGGTTTGGTCGATGGATTGCCCCTACACGCCTGGAAGCCGCGCCAAAAGCGGCTTTCCGCCAGTTCTTTTGATTGAAGTCGATATCGCCGGAGCACCCTTATGAAGACGATAATCTGCAGTCTCTTTTTTCTCTGCGCCACGACGGTCGCTTTCTCGCAAAACGCGAGTGTTCTGACCAATGAAGTCCAGCCTATCCGGATAGATGGGCATGTCCAGCACGCCTCCGAACATCCGATGGCGCAAGAGTCGAGCCTACTCAGCTCCGGGTCTTACAGCTATGCCAAAGGCGAAGTGCCGCTGGCGGATCTTGCTTCTCCTATTTATGAGACACCGCTAGGCGACGTTGCCCGAGTTAATCGAAAAGAACGCTCCGCCTCCAATGCTCCCAAGGCGGCAAGAGTCGTGGAGGACTAACTCGCCGTTCGCCGCCACGGAGTAAGTGACGTAAATTAAGAGGGAAGCGGACGCCGTGGATTTCATGCTTGCCCTCGTTCCTTGATTTGGTTTTTTTTACTGCTGTCCTGCGGACGAACCCGCACTCCCGGATTCGGGAGTCCTCTCACGTTCCATCCTCGCGAACCCGGGGAACTCGTTGTTCCAGTGCTTTCTTCCCAAGCAGATCGATCTATTCGCCAGTGCCCATCATCAGGATTGGCAGAGTCGGCGCAGGGGAGCCCGCCTCGTTCTCAACTGTAATCGCAAAAGCTTTAGCTTCGGCTCCCGCTGGCAGCGGAGGATTCACTACGCTCGCGCTGCCATGCGCATCGGGCTTGAAAACGCCTGCAGGAATCGGAGCTCCGCTGGTCGGAATCAGCCACAACTCGTAAGCTTTCTGTGGCGGCAGCGGAGGCATGTTATTCGCCAGGAAAACCAGGCTGCTGCGATTCCGCAGATAAAAGGCCTTGCCTTGCGGCTGCGGCGGAGTTTTTGCGGCTACCAGAGTGATCCGCTGCGCCTCCGGTTCGAGGATGGGCGCTGCGATCTTCCGCAGCGCTTCGAGGTCACGCGTGCTCTGCGCCGCTTGGGATTGAGCCGAAGCCAAAATCTGTTGCAGTGAAATGTTCTCTTTCCAGAGCGATGCAGCCAGAACCAGCGTCGCCAATGCCGCTGCCCACCCCAGCGTGCCCCACCACGAACGGCGCGGCGAAGCTTGCGCGACGCTGGGAAGGCGGGGCTCGCGAGCCACAGCGTCGAGCAGGCGTTGACGTGCCCGCTGCGGAGGCCTGGGCCCTGTCGCTGACAGCGCCAACAACGCAGTATCGCCGCGCAGTTGTTCCAACTCCAAGCGGCACGCGGCACAGGTCGCTAAGTGCTCATCGAGACGTGCGCGCTCCTCTCCACGCAACGCATCCAATGCGTATAAGGCGAGATCGTCCGCGTATTGTTCGTGCGCGCTCATTTCCTGTTTACTCGTTTCCTCCTTACTCTCGCGCGGAGTGTAGCTCCGCTACTCAATCATCGCTAGTCAATCATCCCTGGAACGCTCTCCGCAGCGCGATCAGCCCCGCCCGGATCCGCGTCTTCACGGTTCCCAACGGCTCGCCAGTCTTATCTGCAATCTCGGAATGGCTCATACCCTCCCAATAAGCCATCTCGAGAGCTGTGCGCTGCGCTGGCGCCATGGTTCCCATCACGCCGCGCACTTTCTCTGCGGCGCTGGCTCGTTCTACATTTCCGGTTAAATCTGGGGAAACGGACAAGATGACGTCCTCGATATCCGTTTCCGGCCGGCGCTTTCTGAGGGAGTCAATGGCGCGGTTTCGTGTGATCACGGACAGCCAGCTTCCGAGACTTCCGCGTGCCGCGTCAAAAGCGGTGGGCTTGCGCCACAACTGAAGGAACACTTCTTGCAGCACATCCTCCGCCGCTCCCGTGTCGCCCAGAACTCGCAACGCAACCGCGTACACCAAGGAGGAGTAGCGGTCGTAGAGCTGCGCCATCGCTCCCTGATCGCCGGATTTAAGGCCCGTCACTAGGGCCAAATCCGTCGAGATACCTTGTGGTTGCGGACTCGACAAACGCTCGATCTCTTTCTTGAAGAAGTACGCAAAATCGCGGACTCCGGATTGCCTTCGTCGGCACGCGAAGAGCAAGTGTGCAACTCGAAGGCTGTGGCGAAAACATATCAGCCCGTTGCTACTGTGGCAAGGGATGGATCGATCGCCGGTTATCGCTCAGGGTTTCTGCGTCGGCCGCAGCATAACCTCGCTCACAAATGACTGCGGGCGTTGCGTTACCAGCATGGCAACGGTGTGCGCCACGTCCTCCGGCTGCAGCATTTTTGCGGGATCCTTGCCGGCGTGGGGACTCAGTTCCGTATTCGTGGAGCCGGGACATATCACGGCCACGCGGATGTTGTGGCCGCGGAGTTCCTCGGCCAGCGAGTAGCTCAACCCGTTCAGACCCCACTTCGAAGCTGCGTAGGCGGCGCCGTTTGGCAGCGCGTTCTTCCCCGCAAGCGAAGAAATGTTGATGATGTGTCCGGAGCGCGCACGAATCATCACGGGCGCGAAAACACGAGTCGTATAGTAGACGCTGCGAAGATTTGTATTCAGGATTTGCTCCCAGGAGTCGGGAGGGAGCTGATGCAACGGGCCGCCGAATCCGCCGATTCCTGCGTTATTCACCAGAATATCCAGTCGACCAAAGGAAGACTCAACGTGCCGGGCGGCGTTCTCGACAGACTGGAGATCGGTTACATCACAAACCACTGCATCGGCCTTCCCGCCAGATTTCACAATAGCCAGCGCAGTGGATTCGAGGGCAGAACGAGTGCGACCACACAGCACTGCAACTGCGCCCAGATTCGCCAACTTGTGCGCAATGGCGGCGCCGATGCCCCGGCTGGCGCCTGTGATAACTGCTAGTTGCCCTGAGAGAGGTTGATCTTTACTTATTTGATCTGTGCTCATAGAACGTGTCCATTAGAAAAAAGTGTCGCGGCACCCTCAAGCTAGCCTCCCAAGACCCCAACGAAGGCCATCTGCGGAGCCGCGCAATTGCATCTTATACAATTAAATACGCTTGGCAGGGGGAAGTAGCTTGCCTTCGGAACAAGAGGTACTTATAATCCGGCAAACCCCGTATACGGGTCAGTCGCCTAACGTCTCACAGGTCGTCCTTTTTCTCGGACCCGGCAGGCAAGCGACGGCGCTCCAATGCGTAACTGGGAGCGCGATTATCGGTCCGAGTAGAATGCAGCCACAAAGTCAAGGAATTGTATTTCCTGAAATTGTCGATTCCCGAAGAAACTAAGGAGCCATACTGATGAAAAAGATTCTGGTCACGGTTGTGCTTGGGATTGCTACAACGGCAGCGGCCCAGACCGCAGCTCAGCCTGCACAGCCTCCACAAGGGCAGGCGGCACAAGGACAACCAGCGACAGGGACCCCAGCGCCGGCAGCTGCTCCGCAGGCGTCGGCACCGGCGCAAGCGCCAGTGATTAAGGACCCCGCCGAGTACAACGCCTATATGGGCGCGATCCAGCAGAAGGACCCAACTGCACAGATCAGCGGCCTTGAGGCTTACCTGACGCAATATCCCAATAGCGTGATGAAGGGTGCTGCCCTGCAAACTCTGATGCAGGATTACCAGCAGACCAATAATCAGCAGAAAACGGTCGACACGGCGACGAAACTGGTGGCCGCTGATCCCACCAATGAGCGGGCGATTTTCTTGCTGGCCTACATCGATCGTCTGAAGGCCCAGGGGGGCTCCCCCACCGCCAAGCAGGATCTGGCGGATGCCAAGAAGTACGGGCAGATGGGACTGGACGGCCTCTCGAAATTCACCAAGCCTGATGGTACCTCCGATGCCGATTTTCAGAAGATGAAAGATCAGATGACTGGAGTTTTCAACGCGGCCATCGGAATCTCCGCCATCACCGACAAGGACTACGACAACGCGCGAAAGGACCTGCGTGCTGCCGTCGAAAGCAGTCCTGATTTCCAGAAGGATTTCAGCGTGGTTTATCCTCTAGCCCTTGCTTATGCCGGCCCCACGCCGCCCGATCCGAAGATTTCTCCCGACCCCATCAACGCGATCTGGTTTGCCTCTCGCGCCTCCGTGGTCGCTCCGACTCCGCAGTATCAGCAGCAAATCGAAAAGTACGCCAAGGGACTCTACATCAAGTATCACGGCGGCGATGAAGGCTGGACCGACGTTCTGGCGCAAGCCAAGGCTAATCCGCTACCGCCTCCTGGATTTGCGATAAAACCCGCCCCTTCTCCGGCCGAGCAGGCTCACGCCATGGTAGTGGCTACGCCGCCAGACAAAATGGACTTCGCGACTTGGGAGTTCGTGCTTACCAATGGGTCAAAGGACGACCAGGATACGGTTTGGAATGCGATCAAGGGTAAAGCGGTACAGATGCAGGGTAAGGTGATCCAGGCTACAGCAACCGAGTTCGATATCGCTGGCAGTTCGGATGATATCGACGCGAATAAGGCGGATATTACTCTCACTTTTGAAGACAAGGTTCCGCTGAAGCTGATTCCAAAGGCAGGTGCCAGTTTGGACTTTCAGGGTGAGCCAGCTTCCTATACGCCAAGCCCATTCATGATGACGATGGAGAAGGGTAAGCTGCTGAAGGCCGCAGCGCCGCCAGCCAAAGCTCCCGTTCATCACAAACCAGCCGCTCAGTAGGTTTTGGGCGAATTCGAAAGAGGCAGCCTGCGAAGGCTGCCTTAGTTTTTTTGGGCGTTTAGTTTTTACCAACGAACGCCAAAGAATCCACTGACCTAACGCGCGGCTTTTTTGTCCAACGATATCGGACGTGCACTCCGTGGCGGCCGCTTTGCTCCATCGCGCAGCTGTCGGACGTCGATTTTGAGTTCGTCGATGGTCCGGCTCAGCGTATTGCGATGCATTCCCAGTTCGCGGGCGGAGCGGCACTGATTGCCTTTGTTTTCCTGAAGGACAGTTAGGATAAACCGCTTCTTAAATTCGCGCACACCCTCGGAGTAGAGGATGTTGCTCTTGTACATCTGCAAAACAAGCGCTTCCAGTTGATCTTTCACGTAGTCTCTCTCTTTCAATGTCTCGTTCGACGTCTTGGACTGAAAAGCTTGATTTCGAACAGCGTCCGTTGCGAAAAGCCCAGTTCAAGCACTATCTATTTCGAGGAGCAGCGGGAGTGCCCGTTAAATCTTTCGGAGCCCGATGCAAAAAATCCAGCCCCTCATAAAAACGAGCCCGCAATTCCGATGGCGCCACCCAAATCGCCGCTCTTCCGACAACCAGGAAGTACGGCGCCAGTTCCGAGTGCTCCAGCATCTGCGATGTGGGCGTGAAGGCGGTCATTCCCATCAGGACCACAGCCACAATCAAGGCACCCTTTACGAGGCCCAACAACGCGCCCAGGAAACGGTCGAAGCCGCTCAGTCCGGCCGCCTTCATCAATTTGCGCGCGATCCTGCCCGCAATGCTGAACAAGATTAAGATCACAAAAAAAATGATGAGGAAGCCGAAAATCTCGGCCAACAGCTCTGACTTTAAAAACGACATAAACCACCCGGCAAGCTTCTTGTACTGCCAGGCGGCAACGATGTATCCAACCACTAATCCTGCCAAGCTGAAGGCTTCCGCGAAGAAGCCATGCGTGGCGGCTATCACCACGTTCAGCAGCACAACCACGACGATCAGCCAGTCCGCCGGGGTCATGCTACTCTCCTGCCCGACCGGTCTTGTTCGGACCCACCGGTTCGAAGCGGCCGGCGGACCGCTCCGCGCCTAGACATCCAGTTTGCGGCCTGTGAGCTGGAAATAGGCGTCGAGATACTTTTCGCTGGTTCGGTTTGCGACCTCGGCCGGCAGAGCGGGCGCGGGTGGCTGTTTGTTCCAGCGAATTTCTTCCAGGTAATCGCGAACGTATTGCTTGTCGAAGGATTCCTGCGAGCGCCCAGGCTCATACTTTTCCGCGGGCCAGAAGCGGGAAGAATCCGGTGTCAGAACTTCATCCGCCAGCGTTATTCCGTGAGCAGTGCGTCCGAACTCGAACTTGGTATCGGCGATGATGATTCCGCGTTGTCGTGCGTACGCTGCAGCTTTCTTGTAGATCCGCAGCGTGAGATCCCGCAGATAGCTTGCCGTTTCCGCGCCCAAAATTTCACACATGCGCGCGAACGGAATGTTTTCGTCGTGGCCGCTGACCGCTTTGGTTGCGGGAGTGAAAATGGGCTCGGGGAGGGCCTCGGATTCGCGCAGGCCTGCCGGCAGCTCAATCCCACACACCTTTCCCGTCGCCTGATATTCCTTCCAGGCAGAGCCGGAAATGTATCCGCGCACAACGCACTCGACCGGAAACATCTCTGCCAGCTGTACGACGATCGATCGGCCGCGCAACTGATCGGCATACTTCCGCAAGACCTGCGGATAACGCTCCACATCGGCGGTAATCACATGATTCGGAACAATGTCGGAAAGGTAGTCGAACCAGAATAGCGATATCTGGGTCAGAACGCGACCTTTATTCGGTATCCCGGTGGCAAGCACATAATCGAAGGCGGAAATTCGGTCGGTAGCGACAAAGAGCAGTCGATCCTTATCCAACTGGTAGACGTCGCGGACCTTTCCGCTAGCATGAAGTTGGAGATCTGGGAAGTCTGTTTGGAGGATTACGGGATCAAGAAGGTTAGAAGTCATGTTGGAATTTTACAGGTAAGCAGCGCGACGTATTTTAGACCGCCAGAAATTTTTGTCAACGGCGAAAGTCATAAGGGAGAGACGAAGTCCGTATCCTATTGAGTAGGGAAACGTTGGAGAGCCGGCAGTAAGGGTGGAAACCGTGGATTTGCGAAGGCCCTGCCGGGGGTTGTGGAAAAGCTGAGGATGAGCGTGGATAAAGTGGTCAGACCACGGAATCAGGCTCTTTGACCATGAGCCTTTGACCATTCGCAAAAGGCAATACGGCGCTTTAGGGCTAGTCTAACCCTGCTTCTTTGCCAGCCCAACTCAGGCCGCACCGAACCGCACTGACACCAGTTTCGACACTCCCGGCTCCTGCATAGTCACTCCATAAAGCACGGGCGCGATGCTCATCGTCTTCTTGCTGTGCGTGATAAGCACGAACTGGGTCTGGATGCTCATTTCCTTCACCAACTCGGTGAAGCGACCGATGTTGGCCTCATCGAGGGGCGCGTCGACTTCGTCGAGGATGCAGAACGGGCTGGGTGTGTACTGGAAAATGCCGACCAGTAGGGCGAGCGCGGTAAGCGCCTTCTCGCCACCGGAGAGGAGCAGTACGCTCTGCAAACGCTTGCCCGGCGGAGAAGCCACTACGTCGATACCGCTTTCGGCGGAGTTTTCTTCGTCGGTCAGTTTCATGAAGGCGTGACCGCCGCCAAACAGTTTCTTGAACGTGGCCTGGAAGTTCTCATTGATTTGTGTAAAGGCCTCCTGGAATTTGTGGCGCGAGACTTCGTCGATTTCACGGATGGTCGCGGTCGTGTTCTCGATGGAAGAGATGAGGTCCTTGCGCTGGGCGTCGAGGAACCCGTGCCTCTCGGTGGTTTCGCGGTATTCCTCGAGCGCCATCATGTTAACCGGACCCATGGCTTCCAGTTTGGTGCGCATCTCGCGATAAGACTGATCGCAAGCTGCGAGTTCCTCACCGGCGACCACGTTGATTATGGCGTCGGTGAGCAAAACGGCGCGCTCGACTCCGAGTTCGTTCAGGCAGGTTTCCGCCATGTACATGGTGTCGGCTTGCAGCTTGGCAGCGGCGGCCTGAAGCTCACCGCGCCGGTCGCGTGCCTGGTCGAGGAGTTGACGGGCGTCGCGCAGGAGTTCATCGATCTCTGAAAGACGGGCACGCAGTTGGTCTTTCTCGAATTGCAGCAGACCTTCCCGAGCCTGGCCGGCGTTGCGCTCGGCTTCAAGGTCGGCACCTTGCTGTTCCAGTTGGAGATTTTCGGCTTCGCGCTGCAGCTTTTCAGCTGCGGCTGATTCGATCTGCGACGCAAGAGCGTGGATGCGCTCGTTCATTTCGGCGAACAGGGAGTCGATTCGTCCGAGCACGGAGATGGCCGAGCGGTGGCGTTCTTCCAGCGCTGCCACCCGCGCCGCGCGCTGCGAGCTAGCCTGGGCCGCTTCCTCGCGACGCTGGCGCAGTGCTGCGAGAGATTCCTGGGCTGCCGCGATCTGTTGCTCGAGTTCGGCGCGGGTCTGTTCCAGGACCGCGATCTCGGACTGCCGTGCGGCAATCGTAGATTCCTGCTCCGCCCGTTCAGCCGAAAGGCGTCGCAACTCTGATTGCGAAACTCCCATGCGCTCGGTGACGCGCGCCATTTCCGAATCGAGCTGCTGCAGCAGGTGGCGTGAAGTCATCGACTGGTGCTCCGCTTCCCGTTTTTCTGCTTCGAGGCGATCCAGTAGCGAAGCGAGCTCTTTAATTTCTCTGGCGAGTGTAAGCACCCGCATCTCTTCATCACGAAGTGCCCGTTCCAGGTCTTCGAGTTGTCGTAGAACCTCGCGGAGTTCGCGTTTCATTGAAAGGGGGCCCTCGGCGCGCTGTTTACCTCCGGTAACCGTGACATTGTGGAAACATTCGCCGGACTGCGAGAGGAAGAACGCGTCGGGATTTTCGAGCGCCAGGCCGCGCGCCGTGTCCGATCCCGGAACAATGTAACCATCGCGAAGTTTCGGGAGAATCACTTCCAGCGATTTTCCGAAGCCATCGAGTACGCGGATGGTGCTTTTCAGCGGCACGATCGAAGCTGTGGGAGGCGCGCAGTGCGCGGCTTCGTCGAGGATGAAAGAAAACTTAGCCTGTGAATCCTCGGGATGGACCAGGAAAGTTGCGCGCCCATCGACGTCGCTGCGCAAGAGGCGCAGTCCCTCGTCCGCAGCGTCCCAGGATTTGACCACAATGTAATTCAATTCGTCGCGCAGGAAGTCTTCCACTACACGTTCGAAGCGCGGCTCAACTTCAAGAAAATCGGCGAGCACGCCGACCGGCGCGAGCCCGCTCTGCATCACTCCGGACTGAAAAAGCCGGCGCACAGATTCGGTAGAATATCCGTGCTCAGCAATCACAGATTCGAGAGACCCTTTTTTTCCGAGAGCGGTGGCGAATTCGGCACGGAGCAGGTCGAGATGAGACTTCGCCTGCGCTTCATCGCGGCGCTTGGTCTCGATCAGGCGGCGAAGCTGGCCGATTTCTTCGGTGATTCCCGCGACGCGCTGGGTCACCGTTTCGAACTCGAAAGCTAGTTGGCCGCGCTGTCCGCCGAAAGCCTCCACTTGCATGCTGGCATTGCTGATTTCAGTTTGGAGACGGCGAGCTTCACGATCCGCGCCCGCAAGGCGCTCTTCGGCCTGAGCAAGCTGGTTGCGCAGCCGGGACGCCGACGATACGGTGTCAAAGATAGCAACGCGAGATTCTTCCTGTCGCCGTTCGATTTCCGCCAGCCCGCTCGCGGCAGCAGCAGCTTCCTGCTGTGACAATGTCAGCTCGCGCTGGGCGGCAGCCAGGTCGGCGGCGGCGGATTCGAGCAGTTGGCGATTCGATTCGCGCTCAGCTTCGAGCGAGGTCAGGCGATGACGGGCCTGCGCCAGCTCTGCATCGGCCGAGGCAGAACGAACCACCAACTCTGCGCAGCGTTCGTCGTTATGGCGACGGCGTGCGTGCGCGCGATCGATTTCCATCGCGAGCTGGCTCAAGCGATCGCGACCCTCGCGCAACTCACTCTCGATGGCGTAGCCACGCTCGGTGCCTTCCACATGCTCGGCCTCGAGCTGCTGCACGGCTTCGGTGCGGTGACGCATGTCCTCGGCGAGAAGGTTGAGCTGAGCATCGAGTTCTGCGCTCTCATGCTCTATCGCTGTGAATTTACTGGCGAGGACGACGCGCAACTGGGCCCGCATCTCGTCGCGCAGCTTGGTGTAGCGCTCAGCCTTTGACGCCTGGCGCTTTAAGGAATTCATCTGTCGAGTGACTTCGTCGAAGATGTCGTTGATGCGGGCGAGATTCAGCTTGGCATCTTCGAGTCGCGCTTCGGCGAGGCGCTTTTTGGTTTTGAACTTCGTGATTCCCGCAGCTTCTTCGAGAATTGCGCGCCGGTCTGTGGGCCGGCTGCTGAGGATCTGTCCGATACGTCCTTGTTCGATGAGCGCATAGGTCTCGGGTCCGAGGCCGGTGCCCATGAAGAGTTCCTGAATATCGCGCAAGCGGCAGAGTTTTCCATTTAGCAGATATTCGCTGTCGCCGGAGCGGAACAGCCGACGCGTGACCACGATTTCGCCGGCGTGAAATTGCTGCTGGTTGAATTTACGGCGGCGAATCTTAAGCACGACTTGTGGTGCCGCGTTGACAGTAGCCGAAGAAATCGGCGTCACCGTTGCGAGCGAATGGGACGAAAAAGCAAACGCGGGTTCATCTTCAGGGAAAGCGACTGCGATGGTCGTGATTTTCGAGCGCGGTATTTCCACTTCTTCGGTCTTGCCCGGCTGAGCGTCTTCCACGGCGCGCTCGGTTTCTTCGGCGGCACGGGCGCGAATGGCGGCTTCATCCCAGTCCTTATCTGGGTGATCGGCGTCTGGCAACTCTGGGTCGGGAGCGTTGGCGGCGTTTCGTAAGACCTCCGCCGCTGCGCTCGGCAGCTCATCCTGAATGTCGATCTCGGTAGGAGCGTTCACGTCCGCGCCCGGGTTTTCCTCAGGATCAATCAGGGTCAGCGAAACTTCCGCCATGCCAGTGGGCTTGCGGTCGCGCGTGCCGGCGAAGATCACATCTTCCATGCGCGAGCCACGCAATGTCTTCGCGGACTGCTCGCCGAGCACCCAGGAAATCGCATCGGCAATATTCGACTTGCCGCAGCCGTTGGGGCCGATGATGGCGGCGATTCCGTCCCCGTGAAACTTGAGGTCGGTGCGATCGCAGAACGATTTGAAGCCCAGAATCTGAAGCCGCTTCAGTTTAAGCAACGTTGACTCCTTGGATAAACCAGTGGCGGATAAACCATTGGCCAGCTGTCGGTGGCCGGTTGCCAGTTATGCTCCTTCGCGAGCCGTTTACCAGATGGATACCCCTGTCCCTCGAGATCGTTCATGCTTAGATCAGTTCCGTCCCTGGCCGGAGGGGGCGGGCACAAATTTAAGCAACTGTAACGGCGAAATGGGGACGGGGTCAAGCAATATAACACTATATATTGTATGGCCTTACGTAGGAGCGCTTTGGGTTGCACACACATTGCAGCACATGCTCGGTTTACAGATGAGGGAAGGACGAGGTGGGAGAACCGCGAGAGCAAGACTATGGTAGTGGGATGTGACAGGAAAAACAACGGAAAGTACGGACGTGCCGACAAGGGCCCGTCAGGCAAAAGCGAAAACGTGGACGACGTGCGCCGACACGCCGTCCGGAGCTTCCCACTGCCAGCAGACCGAGGGCGGCTGTCTACAAATATTCCGTGCTAACTACTATTTTCCTCCCAGCTTCTCAAAGAACAAACAAATCGTCTCGATCCCGTGATGGAAGTTCGGGATGTGGAACTTTTCGTTGGGAGCGTGCAGGTTGTCGTCCGGGAGGCCGAAGCCCATCATAACGCTGGGAATTTTCAGTCCGGCTTGAAAGTCGTTAACGATGGGAATCGAGCCGCCGCTGCGGATAAACACGGTTTCTTTTTTGAAGGTCTCATGCAACGCTTCGGTAGCGGCCTTGATGTAAGGGTTGTCGGTGCCCACCACCGATGCCGGCCCCTTGCTGAGTACTTTAATCTTCGTCTCAATGCCTTTGGGCGTGAGCTTCTTCACGAAGTTGGTGTAGCGGTTCAGGATGTCGTCGGGATCCTGGTTAGGAACCAGCCGCATAGAAACCTTTGCCGTAGCCTTGGCCGGAATCACAGTCTTCGCTCCCTGCCCTACAAATCCGCCGGGCATGCCGTGAACCTCGAGCGTGGGCCGCGCCCAAGTGCGATACAGAACCGAATATCCCGGCTCGCCAGTTAGAACTTTTGAGCCGACTTCAGTTTTGCGATAGTGCTCTTCGTTGAACGGAAGCCGCTTCCACGCTTTGAGTTCGTCTTTGCTTGGGGCCTTCACGCTCTTGTAAAACCCGGGGATGAGCACGTGCCCGTTCGCATCCTTCAACTTGCTGATAATTTCGATGAGCGCGAAGAAGGGATTCGGCGCGGCGCCGCCGTAGACGCCGGAATGCAGGTCAGTCATGGCACCCGTGGCTTCGATTTCGGTATACACAAGGCCGCGCAAGCCGACACAAAGCGTGGGAAGGTTGGGAGCGAAAAGTTCCGTGTCGCAAACCAGGGCGAAATCGGCTTTCAGCTTGGCTTTCTGCTTGCGGACATATTCTGCGATCGATTCGCCGCCGACTTCTTCTTCGCCTTCAAAAATGACTTTTACATTAATAGGCAGCTTGCCATTGCCGGACTTCATCATCGATTCGAGAGCCTTCACTTCCATCCAGAGCTGGCCTTTGTCGTCGACTGCGCCGCGCGCGTATATGTTGTTATTGCGCTCGGTGGGCTCGAAGGGTGGAGTCTTCCACTCGTTGAGTGGGTCGGGCGGTTGCACGTCATAGTGCGCATAGCAGAGCACGGTGGGCTTGCCCGGAGCATGCAACCAGTCGGCGTAAATGAGAGGATGGCCTTTTGTGGGGATGATTTCGACGTTCTGCAAGCCAATGCGACTGAGTTCATCGGCGACAAAGTGCGCGGCTTTTTGAACGTCAGGCTTATGCTCTTCCAGCGTGCTGACGCTGGGGATGCGGAGAAGATCTTTCAATTCGCTGAGAAAACGTTCCTGATTATTGCGGGCAAAATCGATTGCGGGGGAAGCCATGGATTGGTCCTTTCCTGTCTCGAAGCGCAACGCGCGAAATGTTTCGGTTGTTGAAACGTCTCAGTATATACCCGTGAGGAACTGGTCTAGAGCGCGGCAAACGCAATTGGCGAAATGTCAGCTCGAAAATCTTGCGGGCGAAAACGCGTCCAGATTGTAATCGGGACTCTTGCCGCCTATCACTTGCCCCATCATTCGCGCGGTAATCGGGGCGAGGAGAATGCCATCGCGAAAATGTCCGGTCGCCACATAGTAGCCGGGCGTGGCGGTTGCGCCGAGAATCGGCAGGGCGTCAGGAGTTCCGGGGCGCAGTCCGGCCCAGTCTTCGAGAATCTTCGCATTCCGCAACTCCGGAACCAGGGCGACAGCGGCGCGGTGCAGACGCTGAATCGTGGCGACGTTGGTGCGCTTGTCGAATCCGGCTTCTTCGACGGTGGTTCCAACCAAAATCCTTCCATCGCTGCGCGGGATCAGATAAACCTCGGGCGAACGGATCACATGTTTCATCAAACCGCGCGAGGGCGCAACTAGGCACAGCATTTGTCCTTTGACCGGGCGCGTGGGAAAGGCGTGGGGAGCGATCTGGCCCGACCATGCTCCTGCACAATTGACGACCTTGGGCGCTAGAAACGCTGTCTTCCTGGTCACAACTCCGCTGACTCGTCCATCCGACAAATTCACCGCCGTGACTTCTTCGCCCGACGAAACGTCCACCCCGTGACGCTTTGCCGCTTGCAGCGCGGCTGCGCTGAGGCCGCGCGGATCGACACTGCGCTCCTTCAACAAAAACGCGGGGCGATTCGGTTCCGCCAGCGCGGGTTCCAACTCTCCCAGATCTGGCGGATTCAAATCCGCTGTCCTCAATCCCGGATGGCGAATATGTTCGGAAGAAAGAAAGAGAATTGTGCCCTGGTCTCTCAGATCAACGTTAAGGCCCGATTCCATTTCCAACTCATGCGCGAACTCGGGATACAAGCGTGCGCTGGCTGTTGCCAGCGGTTGTAAAGCGGCGGGTGTCTCGACGCCGCAATCGACCAGCATGCCGCCTGCGGCATAGGAAGCCTCGCGCCCCGCTTCGCCGCGCTCAACAACGAGAACGCTCGCGCCTTTTTTTCGCAGCTCAATCGAGAGCGAGAGCCCAATGATGCCGCCGCCGATTATGATCACGTCCCAGGTCTTCATTCCCGCATTGTAATCGCGTGACTTTCGTAACCGGGCTCGTCCCTTACTCGCTATACGATCTGTCTGTTCCGCCCCCTATAATCCGATCAAACACTAAGGATGTGGCCCGCATTTCTGTCTTCCAAAGGCTTAAGAGAGGTTCGGGGCAAAAGTATGTCGAAATCCAGGCAAGAACAAGGAAAGAATTCCCCGGCCGTCGTGGCGTGGCTCTATGGCCCGTGGCTTGATCTGGTCGTTGGGTGTGGTGCGTGGTCGATTCCGCTGTTGCTGCTTTCCTATTCCGCTGTTGCTTCGAGCACACGAGCGTGGTCAGTTGCCTTTTACGCATTGGCGCTCTTGTTCAACTATCCGCACTACATGGCGACGATTTACCGGGCCTACCATCGGGAGGAGGATTTCCATAAATATCGAGTCTTCACCGTCTACACGACTGGCGTGATTCTGTTGACCCTGTTCCTCTCTCATTTCTGGCTGGGCATGCTTCCGTGGATTTTCACTCTTTATCTAACCTGGAGTCCGTGGCACTATAGCGGCCAGAATTACGGCTTGTTCATGATGTTTGCTCGCCGCGCCGGCGCGAACCCCGGCAAGCCAGAACGGCGCGCACTCTACGGCGCCTTCATAACTTCTTATCTTGTTCTTTTTCTGGGCTTCCATACTGGAGCTTCATCAGATCCGTTGTTCATTTCTCTCGGAATTCCCCCAGCAGTCGGACGCTGGGGGCAAATCGGGCTGGGCGCGGTTTTTCTCGCTCTCTCTGCGTACGGTTGGTTGCGGCTGTTGCGGGCTGTCGGGTGGCGAAGACTTTTGCCGTGCCTCACGCTGTTCTCCTCGCAATTTCTCTGGTTCCTGCTCCCTGCGGCGATGGCATTGTTCAAGGGGATGCAGATACCGCAAAGCCGCTACAGTACCGGCGTGCTTGCCGTCATGCACTCGGCACAGTACCTATGGATCACGAGCTACTATGCGCGGCGTGAGGCCAAAGGGGTCCCGGGCCGGAGCTGGCGTCCCGCGGCCTATTTCGCGGTGCTGGTTGCTGGCGGCATCGCTTTATTCGTTCCCGGACCCTGGCTGGCCAGCCGGATTTTCCACCACGACTTCACAGCCAGCTTTCTGATCTTCACCGCGCTGGTGAATCTCCACCATTTCATTCTTGACGGTGCCATCTGGAAGCTGCGCGATGGCCGCGTCGCGTCTTTACTTCTCAATTCGAGAGATGGCATGGCGCATGCGGCGTCGGAAGCGCGAGGCCGTTTGTCCGCGACACGGTCGTGGGTTTCGGGAGCCTCCGCTAGCGCTCGCGCGCTGCGTCTGAGTGCAGCCGCTCTACTGCTCGTCTGGGGAACGGTTGACCAGGCGAGGTATTACCTCGCACTGCACTCCGAAAGTGTCCGCGATCTGCAGCGGGCAGTGTTGCTAGACTCATTCGATAGTCCGTTGCAAATGCGACTGGCACGTCGAGAACTGGAAGAGGGTCATCCCCAGCAAGCCGAGCGCGCGTGGAGAAAAGCAATCCAATCGAATCCTGCCGATCCGGCACCGCAGCAGGCGCTGCTCCGCTTCTTAGTCGAGCAAAATCGCTTTGATGAAGCTTACAAAGTGTCGGATGAATACCTCAGCTATTTCCCTAAAGACGCCAACCTCTGGATGGATCACGGGCTGCTGGCACTGCGCCGGGGTTCCTCCGAAGAAGCGATACAAAGCTGGAACCGCGCTATTGCCATTGATCCTAGCCAGACGCTGGCGCACTTGTATCTCGCGAGCGAACTGGATCACGAGGGCAACGCGCAGGCTGCAGCCAGGCATTACGAGGTGGCTCTGAACAGAATCGCCGAGCAGCCGCCGGCCAAGCGTCCTGCACCGGAGCAGGTCATTGCAATTGTGCTACGCATGGCAGATTGCCAGGCTCGTGCATCGCGGACCGACGAGGCAGTTCACTCTTACGAGTTGGCGGCAAAACTTGCAGCTCAGACCAAACAAGCCACATTAGAAAGTATCGCCGATGTGAATGAAGCGGCGATTCAAGCGGACGCAGGGAAATTGGATGAAGCCCTTGAGCTTTACCAGCGCGCTCTGCAGTTGGATGAATCGGTGAGCGACCGAACCTCCAGCGCCGAGGATTGGTTGGCCTATGGTCGTTTTCTCGAGAAATCGGGCTTTCCGGTCCGCCTTGTCTATGCCTGCTTCGAAAAATCTGCGAGTCTGCAAGATTCCCTACCTGACGAGTCGCAACGACGATACTTGACCGACGCGCGCAATCAGGCCGAACGGCGACTCGGGGCAGCAGCTGTGGCAATTCGACGCGACCCCACGCCAACGTTGCATCAGGCCCTGACGCTTCGGCGTTAGCGAACTGCGGTCTCATGAAGCAGGAAGGAGCAGGAATTCGTCGGCGTGCATCTTCTCCGACTCGGCACTCCGCTAATGTCATCAGCGTCTTCCTGAACGCAGCCGCTTTTCAGGCGGAGTGAAGAGCCTGCCCTGAGCGAAGCCGAAGGGATCTCCCGCTCAACCAGCCTGGCGCATGAGCTAAAACTGCCACCACCACCAGCATCCCAGAGCTAATTGACACTATTAGCTTTATGCTCAACAATTGAATCCTGAAGAAGGGGCGCTTCAATCTGGAGGAGCAATGGCGGACGAAGGCGAACACTTACAGGTCGAACACCAGTCGACAGCCGGAAAGTGGATCCTACTTATCCTGGCAATCATTTTCGTGGCGGGAGCAGTCTACGGGTATGTGACGACGCAACTGCACGTGGCGAAGTTAACGAATGACTTGAGCACCAGCCAGGCGCAAGTAGCGGAACTGCAGAAGCGGATGCAATCCGCCGAAGCCCAGGAGGAGACGTTAGGCCAGAAGCTGGGCATGACCAAGAAAGAACTGGCACAGCGGGCCGCCCAACTCCAGGCACAGCAGAAGGAAGCCGAGGCCCGTCTGGAGACTGAAGAGAAAGCGGCGAAAGAGCAAATCGGCCAGGTGAGTGGAGAAGTTGCTGGCGTGAAGACCGATGTGGGTGGAGTTAAGACAGACGTTGCCTCCACGAGAGCGGACCTGGACGCGACGAAGGCCAAGCTGCAGAGCGCAGTCGGTGACCTGGGAGTTCAGAGTGGATTGATTGCCACAACGCGCGGCGATCTTGAGGTTCTGAAGCACAAAGGCGACCGCAATTACTACGAATTCACCTTGTTAAAAGGAGCAAAGCCGCAACCGGTCGCGACTGTCAGCTTGCAGCTTAAAAAGACCGATGCCAAGCATGGCAAGTTCTCGGTGAACGTGACTGCTGATGACAAGACGATCGAGAAGAGCGATCGCACCATCGCCGAGCCGATTCAGTTCTATTCGGGACGCGATCATCTGCTATTTGAGCTGGTGGTTTGGTCCGTGGATAAGAAGAAAGCCACTGGATATCTCAGCACGCCAAAGAACGCGCCCACGCCGGTGACCGCGAATTGAATGGAGTGTTCTTTCCGGCGGGTTGGCACACCGTCTCGCAGATCGCACTGCGCACGGGTGTAATCTATCTTGTCGTTCTGATTGGAGTTCGCCTCAGCGGTAAACGCGAAGTCGGGCAGATGACGCCGTTCGATCACCACTTACTCAATGGCCACGAATTTCACGCAAACTGGCTGCGACTCTTCGAGTACTTTGCCCGTTGGCGTGAGTCTGCCGGTCTGTGTATTGATGCGGAACAGAACAATATTATCTGACTTCTCATTTGCGGCAAAAAGCAGCGAACCCCCGGGAGCGATTTCGAAGCTGCGAGGACTTGCTCCTTTTGTGGGAGCGTACTCAACCGAGGTAAGCGTCCCTTTATGTTCGTCGATGGCGAATACGGCAATGCTGTCGTGTCCGCGATTCGACGCGTAGAGGAACTTGCCGGAAGGGTGGACCTCAATCTCGGCAGCGGTGTTCTCCTTGGCAAAATCCTTCGGAAGAGTTGAAATTGTCTGCAGCGGATGCAAAACACCATCGGTGGCGTTGTAGGCAAAGGCGGTAACTGACGACTGCATTTCGTTGATCACATAGCCAAAGTTGCCGTTGGGATGAAAAGCGAAGTGCCGGGGACCGGCGCCCGGAGCGGCTTTCGCCGTCTTAGCATCGTTCGAAGCATCGTTGGCAAGCGATCCGTTTGTGCTGACGAAGCGGTAGACCAGCGTCTGGTCGAGGCCGAGATCGTCGACGATGGCAAAGCGATTATCTGGCGACATGTCGATTGAGTGAGCGTGCGGTCCTTCCTGCCGCTCGGGATTCGTGCCGTGACCCTCGTGCTGCACAAAAGATGAGGCCTCGCCCAGTCGGCCATCGGTGAGGACTGGAAATACCGCGACGCTGCCTCCGTCGTAGTTTGCCACCAGAACGTACTTTCCACTCTTGTCGACTGTGATGTAGCAAGGGCCCCCACCTTTTGAGGCCACTTGATTCAGCAGCATTAGTTTGCCAGTGGCGCGGTCGATCGCGAACGCACTCACGGCTCCACTCTTTTCGCCTTTGTAGTCGCTCACTTCGTTAACCGCGTAAACGAAGCGCTGGTTCGGGTGCACCGCAAGAAAAGATGGATTGACGGTTTCGGCGGCCAGGCCGATCGGAGTGAGCCGACCGTTCACCGAGTCAAAGCGATATGCGTAGATACCCTTGCTCGCGCTGCCTTGCTCCGTGTACGTGCCGATGTAGACGAAATATTTCGAGTTGTGTTTGGCGGGTGCTCCAGCGCATACGGCTGAGAGAACCAAAAAGAAGAGGGCAATCGAAAGCAATTTATGGCGAATTGAGTGTGTCATTTTAATCGGGTTCGATGATCTCAGGGGCGCGAAGAAAACTCGTTTCTAAATTACCTGGTCAATGTAACTGGTACGGGCTGGTCATAGGGCTGGATGACCACGCTCACCGATCGCCGCTGGTTAAAAGCGTCGAGCGCAACCGGAAAGCTGACCATCACGGTTCGCTTAATTTCTTCGCCAGGTTGCAATTTGTCCTCGGGAGAAAGCGCAGTCAGCGCGTTCGCCTTCAGCGCCGGGAAAGCTTGATAATAGCGGTCGAAATCCACCGCGGAGACGGCCTCGCCGCTCGATTCGCCGGCCGATGTCACCAGTTTACCGTGGACGTCGTGAACCCAGAGCGACTTCTTGCCTGAGTTGTGCAGGGTGAAGGTGAGGGCGACGAGCACGGAGTTCTGGCCCGGAAGATCGACTGCGGCAATGTTGTCAAGCGACCCAGCACCCTGGGGCTTGGCCCGCTGAAAAAACGAGGCGATGCCCACGATGATAAGCACTCCAGCCGTAGCCATGAGCAGAACCTTAACTGGAGGCAGGTTGCGTTTGGCAGTGCCGAATTCGTCGGCGATGTTAATGGTTGGACCGCGCTGCGGCGCTGGTGAGTTTGCCTTTGGGTTCTGGGTCGATGGAGGAACAGGCGTCGGATTGGGAGTCTGATCAGGCATTGCTTCTTTTCGGGGCTTTTATTCTACTCGACATTCAGCTCAGGAATAGTTAATTCCAATCGTGTTTCATCGCTCGGGCGAATTTTTCCGCAGGCATAGTGTTGAGCACGTCGTCTCTCGTCAGCCAGGCGCGGCGCGCCTGCAGGACGCCGTAGCGAATTTTCTCCAGGTGAGAGGTGTGATGAGAGTCGGTGTTGATTACGACTTTTACGCCTCGTTGTTTGGCTTGGCGCAGGTGAACGTCATTAAGATCCAAACGATCCGGATAGGAGTTCAACTCCATTGCGACTTTGTGCTTCGCTGCGGCGGCCAGAATCGCGTCCATGTCGAAGTGGTAGGCATCGCGGCGAAGCTGAAGGCGTCCCGTGGGATGGCCGATGATTGAAGTGTTCGGATTCCCGATGGCTTTGAGCAGGCGCTCGGTCATCTTCGCCGGTTCCTGATTGAAAACCGAATGCACGCTGGCGATGACCAAATCCATCTGGGCCAGCACATCGTCGGAGAGGTCGAGGTCGCCATCGGCGAGGATGTCGACTTCGATGCCCGCAAAGATCTTGATGCCTCCGATCCTTTCATTGGCTTCGCGAATCTTCTGGATATGTGCCACTGCGCGCTTGTCGTCGAGGCCATTGGCGAATGCGAGGTTCTTGGAATGATCGGTTATTGCCATGTACTTGTAGCCGCGCTCTTTAGCCGCTTCTGCCATTTCTTCGATGGTGTTCCGGCCGTCGGTTTCAACGGTATGCATGTGCACATCGCCTTGAAGGTCTTCGAGGGCGATTAGCTTGGGCAACGTGTGATTTGCCGCGGCATCGATCTCGCCCAGATTCTCACGCAGCTCGGGTGGAATGTAATCGAGATTGAGCTTGGCGTAGATTTCTTCTTCGGTCTTGCCGGCGACGGGCTTCTCGGTTTTAAGATCGGCGAGGCTGTATTCATTGAGCGTGTATCCCATCTTGAGTGCGCGTTGCCGTAAGGCAACGTTGTGGGCTTTCGATCCGGTGAAATATTGCATGGCAGCGCCGAAAGATTCAGGCGGGAGCAGGCGCACATCCACCTGCATGCCGTTGCGCACTTGGAAGCTGATTTTGTTGTCGCCCTGAGCGATGACGCTCATCAGCGACGGATACTGCGCGATATATTGCACCGCTTTCTGCCGTTCGGCTTCGCTGCAACAGGCCGCGCCGGTTACGAGAATATCGAGATCGCCGACAGTTTCGCGGCCCCGGCGCAACGATCCCGCGGGAGTGATTTTGTCGATCCCGGGCAATTTCGCGAGATAGTCAGTGAGTTTTTTCGCCTCGATCTCGGCGGCGTCGATAAGAAATCGCCCCGAGATGCGGCGATAGTCTTCAATTGCCTTCAGGAGTTTCTGCTCGTGCTTCTCGCCCATGCGCGGCAGTTCGCGGATCTTGCCTTCGCGCGCGAGTTTTTCCACGCCATCGACGTCGGAGACCTGGTAAGCGCTCCAGATCAGCGCAATGGTCTTTGGCCCCAAGCCCTGAATCTTCAGCAGCTGCAGCATCGAGGGGTGATATTTCTTGAGCAGCTCGGTTTGAATGCCGAGGCTGCCTTCCCTGAATAATTCCTGCAGGTTGAGAAGCATCCCCTTGCCGATGCCCGGAATGGCTAACACCTTCTTTGGTTCGCTGATGAGGTCTCGAATGGGTTCGCTTAGGTTTTCGATGGCTTGGGCAGCATTGCGGTAGGAGCGGATGCGGAAGGAGTCGGCCGCATCGATCTCGAGCAGATCCGCGGTTTCGTAGAGAATGTTGGCGATTGCCTTGTTGTCCACGGATAAAGATTAAACAAGATTGTGGCGTAGGGCCAGCGGCAGGTAAGTGAGCGGTGGTAGCGGAGAAGAGCGTCCGCAGCAAACAAAACCACTGAACCGTTCGCGGGGCATTCTGAACGGCCACGCGGCGGAGCAGAAATCTAATTATCTACCTAACGCTTCAAGAGCTCTTGCTAACGTTCGCGGCCTGCGGTCCCTTTTGTCCCTCGGTGATTTCGAACTCGACGGGATCGCCCTCCTGCAGGCTCTTGTAGCCCTCAGAAGTAATCGCGCTGTAATGCACAAAAACGTCGGGACCATCCGCGCGTCCGATGAATCCGTATCCCTTCGCGTTATTAAACCACTTTACGGTTCCTTTCAGTCGTTCCACGCGTAACCCCCTCTTTCCGCACGTCGTTCCGTGGGGGTACCCAGAGACGTGCTCACATACGATGCATTTTGTGGCGATTAGGATGGAGTGTCAAGACCCGAAAGGATCGCGAAAGGCGTCCAATTTCCAACTATAAGGGCCAGCGGGCACGAAAAGCACTTTTCTGTGAATTTGCCCGCAGATGCGTTACCGTGGTGCTCTCTTTCGTGGTTGAAGAGAACGAAGATCGTAATTGTTCGCTACTTGATGTTCAAGCCAGAGGATTGATGAGATAGTTTTCGAATCACGAATTTTGCCGCTCAACACCATGCGAAGTGCGGAAGAAAGAGGAACCATCTGCTTGCGAATGATTTCGTCTGCCTCAGGTTGAGCCTTGCCGGCATGCAGGCCGGTGGCTAGATAAACGGACATGGTTTCGGCAACGAATCCGGGGCTGGCGTAAAAGTGGAGAATGCGCCTCCAGTGGGAGGCCGTGTATCCGGTTTCCTCGAGCAATTCGCGCTGGGCCGCGGGAAGCGCGTTCTCGCCGGGATCGATGCGCCCTGCCGGGAGTTCCCAAAGATAGTCATTCGCAGCATGGCGGTACTGGCGCTCCAGCAGCACGCGCGGCGTCGAGCGGGATTCATCGACCGCGAGAATTACCACCGATCCGGTGTGACGAACGATGTCGCGACGTGCGCGCACGCCTCCCGGTTCAACCACGTGGTCAGTGGTTACCCAAAAAACTGGGCCCCGATAAACCGTGCGTGAGGAGATCACTCGCGCTTTGGATTCTGAACCAGCGATGGCTTTCACATGCTTTGATTTAGAGCGTTGGCGCGTGGGCATAACAACAATATAAAGGACGGCATTCGGTTTCCGGTTACGGGAAAAGCGGCTGCGCTCGGGAACAGGACGATTCTGATATTCTGCCGGGCATGTCTGCACGGCTATCCGGTACTGGGCGTATTGCGATCGTGGGTGCTGGAAATCTGGCCAGGACGTTGGCGCCGGCTTTGCGCGCAGCCGGTTACGAGATTGACCCAATCATTTCGCCAGGAAAGGCTGGGTCCCTACAGCGAGCGCGTGCCTTGGGGCGTGAGGTCGGAGCATCTGCCGTTGCTGCGGATCGGGCAGAACTTCGTGCCGAGATCATCTGGTTTTGTGTCCCCGACAGAGAGATCCTCAGAGCGGCGGAGTCTTTGGCCGAGGCTGCAAATTGGAAGGGTAAGGTGGCGTTGCATTCCAGCGGAGCTCTGACCAGCGATGAACTTGCCGTTTTGCGGTGCCGAGGAGCCAGCGTAGCGTCGGTGCATCCGCTGATGACGTTTGTGCGGGGATCGCGCCCTCCGCTAGAGGCGGTGCCGTTCGCCATCGAAGGAAGCCGGAAAGCTGTAACCTCAGCCCGTTCCATTGTTCTGGCTTTGCACGGCCGCCCATTCATAGTCCGGAAACAACAGAAGGTGGCGTATCACGCATGGGGCATGTTCGCTTCGCCGCTATTTACGGCATTGCTGGCCGCAAGCGAGCGCGTGGCTGGCGCAGCAAGGATCAACCGGAGATTTGCCAGGGAAAGAATGCTTCCGATTCTTGGGCAAACTTTGGCCAACTATGCTCGCCTCGGTGCGCCGGGATCCTTCAGCGGCCCGATCGTGCGCGGAGATATTGAAACAGTGAAGAAGCATCTCAGCGTTTTGCGAGGCGTTCCTGGAGCACGTGAAGTCTATGTTGCTCTAGCGCGGGTGGCACTGCGTGATCTACCTGCGAAGAACCGCGTTGCTTTGGAGAAGATTCTCAAACGCTGAATCTGACTCGAAGTCAGTGCTATCTCAATTTTTTATAGCTGATCTTCTTATTGGTTGATCCGCAACGGTCTTATCGTGCATCACTCGCCATGTCATCTGCCCGAGGATGGCAAGTACGGCGAATGGAATTGACGCAGCGGTGCGGATGGGAAGCAGGATGACATCAGCAAACAACTGCGGCGAAAGCACTGGTTGCAAAGCGATCACGACCGGTGCGCAAATCCACTGCCAGAACACCACGAGCGCAGTCACACAGAGAAGCACGAGGAAAAGCGGGCGAGGCGCCGCGAATCTGGGCCATGACAAGGCGATCAGGAGAATCCCGGGCAACAACACAATGTGGTCATACACTGCGTGTCCGGGCAGCAAAGTGATTACCGTAATGGTGAGCAGTAAGCTGACGGTTAATGAGAACTTAGCCGACGTGGGAGACGCTTCTCGCATTCGCGCAGCGAGAACGATTGCGCCGATCACAAGGGCGTCGATTAGAAACGGACCAAGGCGCGGGCCAATCCGACCGCCAAGTAAGTAGGATATGAGCGGCGGGGTCGAATACTGCTGGTAACCGGCGATTACCTGAAGCCACTCTGAAATCCAATTGGGCCAGATCAGCAGAGACGCAGCGCTCAGCAGTAGGGACACGAAAAGAAAGCCGGCAAGAAATCGCCAGCGCGCGCGCCATCTGTAAACACACCACATTAAAAGATAAGCTGCGACCAATGCCATCATTTGCGGCTTGATCAGGGTTAAGGCCAAGAGACTCCCAGAGAGAAAGAGTCTCCCACTGACGAGGGTGGCGACAGACGCCGCGAGAAAAAATCCTGCCAGTAGCCCTGGTTGCGCCGAGAACAGGCCTTCGAGAACGATATAACTCGTTAGGGTGAGAAGTGCCATCAGAGCGAGCGTTCCGGCACCCGGGCTGAGTCCCAGAGCATGAAGCCAAAGGAAAAGGCTGAATAGCGTGGCCGAACCCAGAATCAGCGCCAGCAGAATGCGCACTACAGAAAAGGGAAGCACCGCCGAAGGCCAGAATAGAACGTCAGCGAAAGCTGGATAGGCGAAAGCCCGGTAATCTGTAGGGGCCGCGAGACTGCTTGAATCCAGCGGACGGCCGAACAGTCCGATCTGGATTTGCCGGGTCATCGCCGGAGCGTAAGGGTCCCGATGATGACGCAGAGCCTCGCCCGAGGTCAGCCAGATCGGATAGAAATCAGCCCCAAAAGAGTAGCCTCTGCCGAAGCCTTGGGCAGAGCGAATCGCCAGAGTCCTCGGCACAAAAATACAAAGATGGTAGTACACCATTCCTGCGGCGCAAAGAATTGCCAGACACAAAATGCTCGATTGCCGGAGAATCGTATGTGGAGGCATGACTAAAATAGTCGTGCTGGAAATTTGAACACGCGCCGCGAGGAGCGAGCAAAAAACAGCCCGGAATTGGTTTAGCGCGACGAGAACAGGTGACCCAACTTCTCTTTCTTGGTCTTTAGATACTCTTCAGCATGCGGGCTGGCTTTTACCTCACATGGTACGCGCTCGACAACTTCGATACCGGCACGCTGCAGGGCCTCGACCTTTTCAGGATTGTTCGAGAGCAGGCGCACTCTGTTCACACCGAGCGCCTTAAGCATTTGCCCGGGCAAGGCAAAGTCGCGCTGATCAGCCTTGAAGCCCAGCCGCTCGTTGGCCTCGACCGTATCGAGACCCGCATCTTGTAACTCATAAGCCTGTAATTTTGCCATCAGACCGATGCCTCGGCCTTCCTGCTGTTCGTAAATCAGGATCCCCGCTCCCAGGTCGCGAATCATGGCGAGCGCCATCTCAAGCTGTTGACGGCAGTCACAACGCAATGAGTGAAACACGTCGCCAGTGAGACACTGCGAATGTACCCGTACCAGTGGAGGAGTGGAATGAATATCGCCCATCACAAGGGCAACGGCTTCCTCGGGTTGGCGATTTCCGTCCGTACCGTGTTCGGCGCGAAATCCGTGGATCCGAAACTTGCCCCAGCGAGTCGGAAAATCGGCGGACGCAATTTGCTGAACTCTCGATGAAGTCACAAGTCCATTATAGCGGGAGGGGAAGAGGGATCCGCCGTCAGCTTCAATCGGGTTCAACTTTGCTGAGGGCAACAACCATCTCCTGTGTTCTGACTGACCTGATAAATCCCTGTTAGCCGGATCATGATTGTTAAGGATCGTGGTGCGAAGGATAAAACGCTGTTAAAATGGACCGGCAAAGCTCCAATCCATCCCGTCTGCGGGGCTATAGCTCAGTTGGGAGAGCGCATCGTTCGCAACGATGAGGTCGTCGGTTCGAGCCCGACTAGCTCCACCATTAAAATCCCCTGTAAAACAGGGATTTCCGGCGTGGACCCATTAACCAAAATGCTCTTCGTCTACGCGCAGGCACACTCCCGACTCTGACCACAATGGAGATATCTGCCCGCACCATTTCACTTCTGGGCGCCGGACTGTCGCTGAATCAAAGGTTCCGGGCTGCTGAAGGATTTAATGTGATTGTCCCCAAGAGTCAGTGGCCTTTGGGCTGAATGGAATGGGTCTCGTCGACGGTGAGTCGAGAAGCGTCGCAATACCCGTACCCTTTCAGACAAGCCGTGTAATTCCGCTTGTGTTCGGCGTCGGCCAGGGTTTTGGCCTCCGAGGCAGTCAGTGTTGTGTAGTCACAGGTTTCCTGCCCGTCCTTGCAAGCCTCGAGGTTGCGCTGGTGTTCTGAGGAGGCTGTCTGTTTCGCTTGCAGCGGAGTGAGTTTGGAGTGGTCGCAATCGTCCCATCCGTTCTCGCAATTCTGAGCGTTGCGCTGGTGTTCTGCAGCGGTCGCGTCCCTGGTTTGCGAAGGGGATAACTGAGCGTGATCGCATTCCCCGGAACCGTTCTCACAGTCGGATGCATTGAGCTGGCTCCGGGCGATGTTCACTTTCGCGGTTTCCGATGGAGTGAGTTTGGAGCGATCGCAAGCTCCCGTTCCGTCCTTGCAGGTAGTGAAGTTACGCTGTTGCTCGGCTGCGGCCATTTCACGGGCTTCCGACGGGGTAAGTTTGGAGTGGTCACAGGACAGCATCCCGTCGTTGCAGTCGGTCACATTCCGTTGGTGATCGGCCACGGCCAACGCCACAGTCTCCGGTTCTGAGAGTTTCGAGCGGTCACAGGAATCGTAGTGATTCCTGCAGTTTGCAACGTTGCGCCCGTGCGCGGCCAGAGCCACCTCCGCCGATTGAGGGACGCTCAGCTTCGACCGATCACAGGCTTCGCGGCCAGCCTTGCAGGCCTCGAGATTCTGCGAAGAATCGGGGAACTGAGCCAACGCAAGAACTGGCCAGAGGCTAAGACACGCCACTGGCGCCCAAAGACATTTCCGGAGACTTGCTCTCATATTGTCCGCCTTTCGGAAGAGATTAAGACGTCATCGACTACCGTGATGATCGTATTGGCTATTGTGGCGCTGACCGGAACTTGGTAAGCGGTTCCGGCCAGCCACTCATCGGCCCTACTGACCGTGTTCTGATGCGAACTTTACTGCTTGCCGTCTTCCCTTACTTCGGCAACGTGCGCCTGGTGGCCTGCTTCCGAGACAGCCTTCACAAACGCATCTGCGCTTGCGGGAGTCGAAGCCTTACCCGAAAGAATATTGCGGAACATCATGTGATGGCCATAAATGGCGCGCGTCGAGTCGTTGTCCTGCTCGATTACCGCACCTTCCAACGTCAGGCCGGCGAATGCACCCTTCGACCGCGAGTAGGTCAAAACTTCGGTGTTCAGCAATACGTCCGTTCCGGCGGATGTGTGACGGCCGACTGGACCCGCCGCTACCGATCCTTCACCGGTGAGTTCGAACTTGGTCGAAAGCAGATGCTGCAGGCCACGGTCGTTCATGACCAGCATGACCAGATCCACGCCTTCGACGCCAATCTGCAATCCCCAGCTGCCACCGCCCACCGAGACGAATGCGGGAGCGCTCCAGCCTTCTGCGGTGCGGCAAGAAGCCACGCCGCGGCCGTGCTTTCCACCAAAGATGAATCCGCCTTTCAGCAAGTTCGGCACTACGACCATGCACTTTGCACCGTTTAGCACTTCTTCCGGAATACCTTTATCGGGGGTTGACATGATCGATTGCAGAACGTCCACGGACTTCTGCATGCGCTCAACAGTTTCCTCCCGGTCTGAGCCGGCGAATGCATAAGTCCCAACCATACCCATCAAACTCATTAACACCAATGAAATTGTCTTTTTCATGATTGTTCCTTTCGGAGCCACGGAACTAAGGAGAGACAACTTCAGATGGGCTGACTTAGTTCAGAGGACCTGAAAGAGAGAGATGAAGTGCTCGTCTCTGCCTTCATCATCGCAAAGCCCCAAGAAGATAGCTGATCTGAATTGCTCACTTCTATCCGGGAATCGAGAGCGAAGGCTCGGCAGACCTTCGCCATCCCTGGCGAAGATCTGGCGATTGTGAGCAATCCTGTACAGCATCGCTGGCCCTGGAGCTGTCATGGTGGAGTGGCAGAAAGGAGCGTTGGTAGATCGATGACACTTGGTAGGTTCTGCGATCGTTTTCGCAAAAGGCTGACGAACATCACCGCTTCCTGGTCGCGGCTGATCGGAACCGCTAAGCCAACCACTCAAAGTTTCGGACCACCAAGGATGTGTCCCTTCTGCGGTCTCATTACCCCGCGATCCCGACCATCTTGTCTGGAGTGCGGAAAGTCGTTCGAGGCCGCTTAACCGAAAAGAAGCGAGCCTTCAACATTTAAATAAGCAAAGGAGAACAAATATGCTTTGGACAATTTTTGTAGTGCTGCTAGTTCTATGGCTTCTCGGTTTCAGTCTTCATGTGGCTGGTGGCCTGATCCACCTGTTGCTGGTGGTAGCGTTGGTGGTCTTGGTAATCAACCTGGTGGGCGGCCGTCGAAGTTCAGTCTGAGGGCTCGCTTGTTGGAAAGGTTGAGGGAAGTTCAACTTCTTGATCTCGTTGGGTTGCGCTCCTTACGTTGAAAAAAGGGCGCGAACGTTTAAGCTCGTGACTTGCTTCACGACTCGCAGAGCCGCTTGGCCAAAATTGTCTGGGCAGGGAACTTTGGCGGCGGCCAGCGCTCGGGCTAGATGAGTCTTGACGCACGGATGTCCCGTGCTAGGCGTGCATTTCTCTTTCGGTTTCGCTCGGCACATTGGGCAACGGACGGACAAGATATGTCGCAACGTGAGCTTTTCAGTTTCCACATCTACCATTTCGATATCGCCCGGTTGATAGATGGTCTATTGTGCTCTGTTTGTTCTTTGGGCTGAGGGGACTAAATCGGGAATCGATTTAATCTCGAGGGATCTCAGAGTGATCGAGCCGCGAATTGTTGCTCAGGACATCAGCGCCGTTGCGCCCGCAGCATTCTCAGAACTGGACGGTTCCTGCCCGAACATTTCTCCACTCTCTTGCGGAAAAAGGTGCGTCCTTAGCGTCAGGTGACGGTTTGGTCTGAGATTTGTGCTTTGCTTCGCGACTCTGGGCCGGCTTCACATTCAATACAAAGTGAACGGCCGCCCAGAGGAAGTGAGCGCCATCGGACTTGGTTACCAGAGCGTCGACGGATTTCAAAGCCCCGTCAGGCAATTCCAGATTGTCAGTCAGCATGACGATGGGAATCGTCGGCCGGACCCGCTTGATCTCATTCGCAACGCATGCTCCATCCAGTAGTCCGAGGTGGTAGTCGAGCACAATCGCGTCCACAGGCTGAGTGGCGAACACTCGTAGACCATCGTGGCCATTAGTCGCGGTTAAGAGTTCATATCCGTTCTCCTGCAATGAACGCAGTTGATCCGGGTCCCGGTGTATGCAGAGGATAGTGTTGTTGGCGGCCATCCTGTCACTTATAAGGGAGGGGTTTCCAACATTCTGTTCAAAATTGCTCAATACGTGGGCCTGGCGCAGCGTGAATAATCAGTAGAAGCCATCTCATAAATGGGTTCGGGAAGGGCACGACCTTCAGTCGTGCCGTCCAGAGCCAATAAAGACGAGGGCTTTAGCCCCTGAGGGACCCCGACCTGCTGCTCCGGACTATTTATGAGATGGCTACTAGGCGCAAAAGTCACGGGCCACCTGATACAGTCTCAGGCGATGCTTCTATCGCTTACTGGGAAGTTGTAGGGGCCTTCACGGCAGACTCGGTTGAGCACCGATAACAAGCAGCTGGCTACTTCGCCTTTGGAAACGAATGCATCAACTGCATCCAACGCCTGTTCGCGAACTGCGTCGTCACCGGAAACCATGACGATTGGAACTTGTGGTCTGATGCGCTTTATTTTGGCCGCGACCTCATGCCCATTCATCTCGGGCATGTGATAGTCGACGATCACGGCGGCAACCGGGCAGACTTCGGCAAGCTGTAAACCCTGTCGGGCGGAGGCTGCAGTGAGCACTTCGTATCCGCGTCTCTCCAGCAGTGCCCTGTGGTAACTCAACACGCCGTCATCATCGTCGATACACAGAATGGTCTTTCCAGCCGAGTCGTTGGACATCACTTTATACCCCCCACATAACGTAATGATCGAGGATGTGCCCGGCTAAAGCTGTTCAATTGTGAACACTTCTTGCCCCATTTGTTGTGCAAGTTGGTCCTTGGTCTGGGAACGCCTTGCGCGCGATGTGTGTGGGTCTGACACTTGTTTCGCCCTAGAGTTGCGTTGGCAATGAGGGAACGATGACGGCAGTCAGTCACCAACGTACTCGCGACCGTCGTGCCGGCAAGCCGAGCAATACTGACCAGATATCCCGCCCATCAACACCTAGGCTGCAGATGTATAACAGATTTGTTTCACGCTGCGAGGAGACGAATGAGAAAACAATACCTTCACTTGTCCGCTTACTCTTGTGACCTGTGTGCCGGTCCGGTCATCACAGGAGCCGTTGCGGTCCGCGAGAATGAAATATCGAAAGAGACGGACATCCGGCAGGTGGGAGCAATGTACCTCTCGTGCGGCCTTCGCCAAAGCGGGCCAACCGAACCCGGGCGTGCTCGTCATTTATTGCCGATTGAATGGAATCCAGTGAGCGCGAGCCGCGCAGGTCATCTGACCACCGCATACGTGGAAGCGCTTAATCGTGCAGAACTACGTTGAGCAGAGAGCTGTGGACCTGCAAGGCGCCTTCCGCCCCGCCGGCGTAGTGAATGAAGCCGAGCTTTCTGAACCGGTTCATGAAGAAGCTGACACGCGAGCGGGTGGTACCAACCATTTCGGCGAGCGTTTCCTGGCTGATCTTCGGCACCACGGTTTCGGGGATGCCTTCCTTGCCAAAATGAGCGAGCAATAGCAGAACGCGGGCTAGTCTCTTTTCGCTGGAGTTGAACAATTGGTCGACCAGATCCTCTTCGTAACGGATATTCCGCGCCAGCAGATACGCCACAAACATCTCAGAAAGGGCGGGTTCGCGGTGCAGCGCACCCATCATGGTTTTCTTGTCAACCCGCAGGATCTCGCAGTCTGTCATCGCCGCCGCGGAGCCCATTCGCAAGAGCTGCCCTGCCAGTGAACCTTCCCCGAAGAAGTTCCCTTCACTCACGATGCCGATCGTCGCTTCTTTGCCGATCTTCGATACAACAGTGAGGCGCACTTTGCCCTTTTGGACATAGAAAACCGCGTCCGCCTGGTCCCCTTGCGCAAATATCATTTGCTTTTTTTCAACAGAGAGGATCTTCCTGCCATCGCCAATGGTCGCGAGAAAAGTATCGGAGTCGAACTTGCCGTTCTTCTTGACTGCTACCGGGGGGCTCATGGTCACTAACAGTATAGTCTGCGGAACCAGGCCCAGACCGCATAAATCGTGACAAGTTAATAATTTGCAGAGTGAGCGTTTTTGCACAGAATGTTGGGGGCAAATGTTTGATCCTAAAAGATTGCTCACGGCAGCGTTACGTCGATTGCAGCGGGTTGTCTCAGGAGGGCTTATGTCAGCAACTGTTCAAGTCGGCACGATTCTCATGAACGAGTGGCCGGGGATGGCGCAACTCTTTCAGCTGGAGAGTGAACCCTACTCGGGAAATTGGAGCCTGGTGAAGACGCTGGATGGCGTCGCTCTTGATCGCAAGATCCGTGCGGCGGGATGGAACCTCTTTTTCATGGCGCCAGAAGTCAAAGTGATGTTCTTTGGCGTTCTTGGAGCCGCGAAGATCCAAAACGCGTTACAGCGGATTTTAGCGAAGGTGAAGCCGCAACACTTTAATGGCCTCGAGGTAACTGGAATCGTTGCCAGCCATTTTCTAGGAGTGCCGTACGTAACCGTCTCCGCGCACTCGCGCCATATGCAAAAGAACTGTTGCCTGGATAACTCTGAGGAGCGCCAGGCCTCGGATGACAACGCGGAATGGGCCAAAGGCTGAGTGCGTTTCCCAACCGGACGGCGACCCAAGCCCTAAATCCGTCTGCTGAGCAACTAAGTGTCCGAAGCCACCAAGCGCCGGTCTCGATGCGGGTTCGTGCGGGGCAGGCCAGTGCTAAGCTCGCACTTTTCCCCCGGCTTCGCACCACACGTGGGGCAGCGAACCGCCAAGACTTCCTTCTGTTTTGACTTCATTGAGTCATAATGCAGCGTTGCTAACCAAGAAAATGGTCAATAGTGATCAGTCCTCAAGTCCATTTTCGTTGAATACTGACGAGAGGAAACTTTAATCCATCCTCAGCGTGTGCTTGCGGCTCCTCGGGAGAGCCTCATGCAGCAATTGTTCTCACCCGGCGAAGGGGAAATGGCGATACCAATCACAGCGTTTCCAAATCGTGGCCTGGAAGTGGTTAGTTCCCCTCTCGTGCCGGAGAAGACCTCAACCACCCGCGCCCGATCGCATTCGAAGCCATCGCTGCCCAGTCGTATCGCGGTAATCGGGAATTATCTTCCGCGGCAATGTGGAATCGCTACGTTCACGACCGACTTGTGCAGCGCGATATCTGCGGAATACGGAACAGCTCGACTGTTGGCCCTCCCGGTGAACGACACCGAAGAAGGTTACGACTATCCCTCACGGGTGCGATGGTCGCTCGCTCAGGACGACCTGACCTCGTATCAGGAAGCGGCGGAATTCCTGAACTTCAACAACATCGACATGGTGTGCCTCCAACACGAGTATGGAATCTTCGGCGGCGCGGCCGGAAGCCATATTCTGCATCTGCTACGCCACCTGAAAATGCCTTTAGTGACCACGCTGCACACGGTTCTGCGCGAGCCAGACCCTAATCAACTGAGGGTGATGGAAGAGATCGCAGAACTCTCGGATCGCCTAATCGTGATGAGCCAGCTATCGTCCCAGTTCTTGCAGGAAATCTTCAAGGTGCCGGGCAGCAAGATCGACATGGTGCCGCATGGAGTTCCCGACCTGCCATTCCTGGATCCGAATTTCTACAAGGATCGCTTTGGCGTGGAAGGAAAAGCGGTTTTGCTCACCTTCGGGCTGCTTTCGCCAAACAAGGGAATCGAAAACGTAATTCGAGCGCTGCCGCAGATTCTTTCCAAGCACAAGAATGTCGCTTACATCGTGGCAGGCGCGACCCATCCTCATATCCTTCGCCGCGAGGGTGACAAGTATCGAGCCAGCCTGCAAGCCTTGGCCAGGGAAATGGGGGTGGAATCGCAGGTGATGTTCCACAACCGTTTCGTCAGCCCGGAAGAGATGGTCGAGTTCATTGGCGCCGCAGACATTTACATCACTCCTTACCAGCATGAAGCGCAAGTGGTTTCCGGAACGCTCGCCTATGCACTGGGAGCGGGCAAAGCGATCATCTCTACTCCGTATTGGCACGCCATTGAATTGTTAGACGACCGCCGAGGCGCGCTGGTCCCTTTCCAAAATCCCGACGCGATTGCGCAAAAGACAATCGAACTCCTGGACACTCCCGCGAAACGTCACGCGATGCGGAAGCGCGCCTATCTGTTTGCGCGAGACATGGTCTGGAAAAGAGTCGCGCAGGGTTACATGGAAAGCTTCGCGCGAGTGCGCAGCGACCGCATGGAGAGTCCAAAAGTGCAGTTCTCGGCCCGGGTGACGCACAAATCGCCGGATCAATTGCCGGAGTTGAACCTGTGTCACTTGAATCAGATGACCGACGACACGGGAATACTGCAGCACGCGATCTTCACGATCCCAAACCGCGGAGAGGGCTATACCACGGACGACAATGCTCGCGCCCTCATACTTGCCGTGATGCTGCAGCAGTTGGATCTGGATCACTCGGATAACCACCGGCGTGGAAAAACACATTTGCCTTCCCCGAATTCACCTGGTCTGTACCTGTCATTCCTGGAGTATGCCTTTAACCCCGCGAAAGGCAGATTCAAGAACTTTCTCCGCTACGATCGCCGGTGGAACGAACCGGTAGGCTCCGAAGACTGCCATGGGCGGGCGTTGTGGGCCCTCGGGACGGTTCTCGGGCGATCCGAAGACCACGGATGCAGGGGCGCCGCAGGTCGCTTGTTCGAGTTTTCTCTGCCCGCGGTGCTGGAATTCAACAGTCCGCGAGCGTGGGCCTACACTCTGCTCGGAATTCAGGAATACCTCACCGCGTATCCCGGGGATCGCGATGCGAAGAAAGTGCGATCCGCCCTGAGCCGGCGACTCCTCGAAATGTATGAATCAATCCGGCGGCCGGACTGGAAATGGTTCGAGAACGTTTTGGCCTACGGAAACGCGAGATTACCCCAAGCTCTGTTACTGGTGGGTTCAGCTTGCACAGACGATCGCATGATCTCCGCCGGTCTGGAATCACTGGATTGGCTGTCACAAACGCAACACTGCGACATCAATCGCCATTTTGTGCCGATCGGTTCGCAAGGCTTCTATCACCAGAATGGTGAGAAGGCCCGTTTTGATCAACAACCGCTCGAAGCCGCTGGCGCGGTTTCTGCGTGTCTGCAAGCGTACCGCGCAACTGGCGACAGCCGCTGGCGCAACGAAGCGTGGTCGGCCTTCAACTGGTTCCTCGGCGACAACGATCTTCAACTACCTCTTTATGATTCCGTCACCGGCGGTTGCCGGGACGGCCTGCATCCCGACCGCGCCAATGAGAATCAGGGAGCAGAATCAACGCTATCCTTCTTGATGGCACTCCTCGAAATGCGATCTTTGCAAGCGCCCGAACAAAAGGAAATCCTTTCATGACCGCACCCGCAGAAAAGCCCGTGAGCCTGTTGAGCACTCGCTTCGAGCCACTGCTTCTTCGCCATCCCTCGAACCCAATCCTGACTAGTAAGGACTGGCCATACCCAATCAATAGCGTATTCAATGCGGGCGCAACGCTACTGGCGGACGGCACGACCCTGCTGCTTTGCCGCGTGGAAGATCGCCGCGGCCTATCGCATCTTTGCGCCGCGCGATCACGCAACGGCGTCGATGCATGGCAGATCGATACCCACCCCACATTGCTGTCCGACCCGAAGAACTATCCGGAAGAGATCTGGGGTATTGAAGATCCTCGCATCACATTCGTCCCCGAACTGCAGCAATACGTGGTCACCTACACCTCCTATTCGCGCGGCGGTCCCGGAGTGTCTCTCGCCCTGACCAAAGACTTTCGCAGCTTCGAACGTTACGGCGTAATCATGTCACCAGATGATAAAGACTCAGCGCTTTTCCCGCGCAGAATCGATGGATACTGGGCGCTGATTCATCGGCCCATGACGGCCCTTGGGTCGCACATCTGGATTTCCTACTCTCCCGACCTGCGCTATTGGGGCAGGCACCGACTTATGTTGGAGGCTCGCCGCGGAGCATGGTGGGACGCAAACAAAATCGGGATGTCGCCACCTCCCATCGAGACTTCAAGGGGATGGCTCGTGCTCTATCACGGAGTACGGCACACGCCTTCGGGCTGTCTGTATCGATTGGGCTTGGCTCTTTTCGAGCTGGAAAATCCGGAAAAATGCCTGCTGCGCGGTGACTCCTGGATCTTTGGGCCGGAAGCGGAGTACGAAGTGCACGGCGATGTTGACGACGTTGTGTTCCCCTGCGGATATACGATGGACGCCGATGGCGACACCCTCAACATTTACTACGGAGCCGCAGACTGCGCGATTGCTCTGGCTCGGGCTAGCGTGCAGTCTCTACTAGCTTGGCTGGATGCCAATGGAAGTTGCGAGCGCCGGCAGCGAGCGCAGGATTTGTGAAACAACCTTAACTTCGCATGTGAGCTATCTTGCTCAGACACGAACGTCTGCACCTGTCATTCTTTATTCTCCTGAGTGTGTAGACGGGGCCGCGGACGCTGATTCGTAGCTCTCAATTCTTAGGTTGCTACAGCGACCACATCCAGCCAATCGGCATTCTTTATCCGCGTGTCCGCCCCGAACCTGCGGCGGACACGATTCGGCCCTAAATGTTATCGACATCGAAACTAAGGGCAACCCCTCGGGCGGATGAGAGGGGTTAGCCCGCAAAACGAAGAAAGGTCAAAGATCATGCCGTTAATTCAACTCCTGGAAGTTCTTATCGTGGTGGGTGTGCTCCTGTGGCTGGTGAATCGCTTCATCCCCATGCAGTCATCCATCAAGGCAATTTTGAACGGAGTGGTGGTCATTGCCGTGGTTTTGTGGCTGCTGAATGTTTTTGGGCTATTCCATTCGCTGTCTCATATCCGCGTTGGAACATAAAGAAAACAGGCCACAAATCAAAATCGATCCAGATCGACACCAAGCAACACGGCAGATACCTGCCACAAGGAGATAGTGTGAAGACAAAACTGTTCTTAGCCGTCGCAGTCGCATTGAGTTTGCCGGCAGTAGGCCAAACCCGCTCCCAAACAACCCTGACCGTCGAGCCGATGAGTCCGACGCCCACATTCCGGGTCACGGTCATCAGCCGCAGCGTGCAAGCCATCAACTATGAGCACCGCAGCGGAAGCTCGAAGCTGGATTTTGCCGGCACAACCCTGATGCCCATGGCAAATGGCGAGGCCAAAGTAAACAGCAAGCGTGGATCCATTGAGATTGAAGCCGAATTTGGCAACTTGCAAAGGCCTACGACTTTCGGCAACGAATATCTGACTTACGTTCTGTGGGCGATTTCGCCCGAGGGCCGTGCCGTCAATCTTGGAGAAGTATTAGTCGGCGACAACGATCGCAGCAAGCTGCACGTGACTACAGACCTTCAGGCCTTCGCCCTGATTGTTACCGCAGAGCCTTACTACGCAGTTCGGCAGCCCAGCAATGTGGTCGTGCTTGAGAATGCCATCCGCGAAGACACTAAGGGAACGAGCGAAGCGGTAAATGCAAAGTATGAACTGATGGAACGCGGCGGCTACATTCCGACCGGATACAAGTTCGACCCGGTGGTCCTGAACGCAAAGTTGCCGCTGGAGTTCTTCGAAGCGCGCAACGCGCTGCGCATCGCTCAATCGGAAGGAGCCGAGCAATACGCTCACGAAAGCTATCAACACGCTGTTCAGTTAATGAATAACGCGGATGGCTACGCTGTCAGCAGGCACTTGGATCGAAAGCCTCTGATCGCAGTTTCTCGCGAGGCGGTGCAGACTGCGGAAGATGCGCGCGCCATCGCAGTTAAGAAGATGGACGACGTGCGCCTGGCAAACGAACGCCAGGATTCAGCCGACGCGCAAGCGAAGGCAGAAGGCGATGCTGCCGATGCAAATCGCCGCAAAGAGCGAGCCGAGTCCGACGCAGCCATGGCACAAGCAGCAAGGGCTCAGGCCGAATCTGACACGCTGAGCGCCCACGAGGCAAAGCGTCAGGCCGAGGCGGATTCAGCAAATGCGCAAGCTCAAACTGCGCAGGCTAATTCAGACTTGGCCAATAGCCGGACTGCATCTGCGACCGCACTTTCAGCAGCCCAGGCCGATGCGGATCAGTCCCGCCTGGCAGCACAGCAGGCGCAGTTGACGGCACAACAGGCGGAAACCGATAAAGCCGCCATGCGTACGAAATTGTCCGAGCAGTTGAATTCGATTCTCCAGACCCGCGACAGTGCGCGCGGACTCATCGTCAGCATGTCCGATGTTCTGTTTGACACCGGAAAGTATTCGTTGAAGCCGGGCGCGCGAGAGAAGCTGGCAAAAGTCGCTGGTATTCTGCTTGCCTATCCGGGGCTCAACATCGAAGTCGGCGGCTATACGGATAATGTCGGCGGCGATGCCATGAATCAAACCCTGTCCGAGAACCGCGCCAGTTCGGTACGAGACTATCTGGTGCAAGAAGGCGTATCGCTCAATTCCGTAAGCGCCAAAGGCTTCGGCAATACTCTGCCGGTAGCGTCCAACGACAACTCCGCGGGCCGCCAGCAGAATCGCAGAGTGGAGCTTCTGGTGTCCGGCGACGCCATCGGTACACCGATCAACGCGACAACCGGAAGCTTGCGATAGGCGTGTGCAAGTAACGGTCGACAATGGAGGCAACACACATGAGATTAATTAGCGTTATCAGCACAGCATTTCTGTCTTTGACTCTCGCAGTTCCGGCATATGCGCAGCAGGAGCAGCATGAACAGCAGGAACAACAGAAAGAGAGGCCTGCTCTGGAAAAAGAGAAGAAGGCGCAACCCGAAAAACCTGCAAAGCAAGAGGAGAAAAACGCTCAGGAAAACAAGAACGCCAGGAGTGATGAGAAGAACGCAAAGCAGGAGCAGCAACGTCCATCGGAATCTAAGCCCGAAAGGCAGGAACAGCACGCCTCGGCTGGCCGCATTCCCGCCGACCGTTACAAGTCCAACTTCGGACGCGAACACACGTTTCGCGTTAGTCAGGGCGAATACAGCAGTGGCCGCTTCCAATACGGCGGCTATTGGTTTGGATTCGGTGGCGCGTGGCCGAGCAACTGGCTCTACACGCAAGACGTGTATGTGGTCGAGATCGACGGCGTGTATTACCTGTGCAACCCGATGTATCCGGGCGTGAACCTTGTAATCAGTGTCACGCAATAGCACCAGGAGGAACAAACTTAACCTTCGTCAGCGCGAGTCCATTTGTCTCCGGACTCGCGCCACTTTCTTTCGGGCACCAGCAGGTCACCTCGCCAAACTCGCTTTCGCAGATAATCTCGATATTCCCGAAAAGTGATCCAAAGTGCACAGACCTGGCTAGTGCCTCCGTGGAACCCTTGCAGATGACGCGAAGCCTCTCACTCCACGCAGCCCGCAGCAGCAGGGTTGGACCGGGCAATCGAAGGATGATCTGGCAAGGTGATTGAAATGCGTATCTCCCGTTTCCTGTTACTAGCAGTTCTGATACTGGCCATACCGGCCGCCTTATTCGCGCAGTTCGGCGTGTCCATCACGATCGCTCCGCCCGCGCTCCCCGTGTACGAGCAACCCATGGTCCCCGCCGACGGTTATTTGTGGACGCCCGGCTACTGGTATTACGGGGATGAAGGCTACTTCTGGGTGCCGGGTACTTGGGTCGAGCCGCCCACCGCTGGCTTGCTCTGGACTCCCGGTTATTGGGGTTGGGGCGACAACGCCTTTGCCTGGAATGAAGGCTACTGGGGCCAAAGTGTTGGCTTCTACGGCGGCGTCAACTACGGTTTCGGCTACGGTGGTGTCGGCTATGGGGGCGGATATTGGAACAACGGAGCCTTCTACTACAACCGCTCGGTGAATAACGTGAACGTCACGAACATCACCAACGTCTACAGCAAGACCGTAATCAACAACACGACAAACTACGTCAGCTATAACGGCGGCACGGGTGGAATTACCGCCCGCCCCACCGCTGCGGAAGAGACCGCGGCACGCGGGCAACACACGCCGCCAACAGCGATGCAAACCCAGCATGTGCACGCTGCCAGCACGAACCACGCACTCCTGGCATCTGTGAACCAGGGCCGGCCGGCAATCGCTGCAACGGCGAAGCCTGGCGAGTTTAGCGGTTCTGGGGTGGTAGCGGCCAAAAAAGCGGGAGCAGCTTACAAGGCTCCTGCCACCGAGAATAAGGCTGCCGAGAGCAAGGCGACCGAGAACAAGGCCGCGGAGAACAAGGCCGCCGAGAGTAAGGCGACCGGGAACAAAGCCGCCGAAAGTAAAGCAACCGAGAACAGGGCGGCCGAGAGCAAGGCCGCTGAAAGTAAGGCGAACGAGAACAAGGCCGCCGAGAGCAAAGCCGCTGAGAACAAGGCAGCGGAAGCCCGCACGAGCGAGAGTAAGGCCGCTGAGAACAAGGCAGCAGAAGCTCGCACGCGCGAGAATAAGGCCGCCGAGAACAAGGCCGCCGCAACCCGCACGAGCGAGAATAAGGCGACCGAGAACAAGGCAGCAGAAGCTCGCACGAGCGAGAGTAAGGCCGCTGAGAACAAGGCAGCGGAAGCCCGCACGAGCGAGAATAAGGCCGCCGAGAGCAAGGCAGCAGAGAGTAAGGCGACCGAGAACAAGGCTGCCGAGAGCAAGGCCGCTGAGAACAAGGCAGCGGAAGCCCGCACGAGCGAGAATAAGGCCGCTGAGAACAAGGCCGCCGAGAGTAAGGCGACCGAGAATAAGGCTGCCGAGAGCAAGGCTGCAGAAAGCAAAGCGACTGAGAATAAGGCCGCTGCAAATAAAGCAGCTGCAACCCGCACGAACGAGAATAAGGCCACCGAGAACAAGGCATCAAAGCCAGCCGCGGCCCATCAGCCCACTGAGTCTAAGCCGACTGCAGCTCATGCGCAGCCCGCTTCTCATCCGGCAACTGCAGCCAAAGCGCAACCAGCGCCCCGTCAACCGGCGGCACTTCGCGAACCCGAACCCAAGGCGCAGAGTGCGCATCCGGAAACCACGGCTCATGCGGCGCCTGCAGCTCATGCGCAACCCGCTTCTCATCCGGCTGCTACAGCCAAAGCGCAGCCTGCCCCGCATCCTGCGAAAGAAGCTCCCAAAGAAGAGGAGCACCCTCGTCAGTAGCGAATTGACTGCGCGAAGCGTCATCAATCCGCTCGAGGTAAAAGTCGATTAACTCTTATTGGTGCGGATCCCGTGGACCCGCACCATTGCCTTTCTGCCACTATCCAGTGATCGAAGTGATGTCCAGTGTTGGGTCATCTCGGTCCACCCGCTGTCACTGCCCGCATCCTCGATAGAGAATTCGTTTTCTCTTTTTCATCCATTTTTCTTTCACTGAGCAGTTTTGACCATTAAGAAACGGGCGGAACGCCTATAAGTAAAGTGACTCAAGAAAATAAGGAGCACAACATGCTTGGAACGATATTGGTCGTGATTCTGGTGTTAGCACTGGTTGGAGCGCTGCCGCGCTGGTCGCATAGCCGGGAATGGGGTTATGCCCCGACCGGCGGTGTGGGGCTGATCCTTTTCGTCGTTGTCATTCTGCTAATTCTCGGACGGATTTGAGCGTTCCCAGCCGAGCCACCAGTTCCTGGTCTTGAGCGAGGCCGCGAATCAAGTGGTCTAGGGTCTAATGATCGTGTTTTCCAGCAGGGCATGCACGTTCTGCGGATCGGCAACGAAAAACGTTAGTGCTGTATCGGAGCGGACCAGGCGCGACGGTTTCGGTCAGCTTGTACTTCAGGAGTTCGCTTTCGATACAGCACTAACGTGACTCGGGAGCGGTGCGATTCGGGCTCTCACAAACTCGCCGGACGCAGCTTCGAATGACACATTCGATCGCTATTTCACCGACTGGCCAGGCGCAGACATACCGCGAATGATGAGCCAAACTCCATGGATCTTGCGCCAAGTGTGCATGCACCGGAATGACACCACCTGATTGCTGCCGCCCTTCGGGGCGTACGTAGCTGTCACCACGTAGTAGGCGATCGCCACACCCTGGAATACTTGGACAGCCTTCGGCTCAAGCTGGAACTTCGTCAGCCCCTCAAACTTTCCGAAGTTGTCTGAGCGGATGAAATCTTTTCGCACCGGGGTTGGGGAATCGTAAGGCCGACCCACAAACTCCTCGTCCCACAGAGCAATGTAACCCTCGCGGTCCCGTGCCTCGACGATTTGCCAATACTTTTCCTCCGTGCTCCAGACTTGCTCTTGTTCCGCCGAAAAGTTCGATTTTTGGGCGAAACAAAACATGGCCATAAATATCGGCAAAATACTAGTAAGAATTTTTGGCATTTGCTCACCTCCACACAAGTCGCCCATTTCAGGGGCGCTCATTTCTCCGACGTCAGGGCCTTGAGGTAGCATGGTAGAACTGCACTCCGGTGTTGAAGGATTGCACCGGTAAACGCTCGTTCTTCCCGTGGAGGCGTGAACTCACGATACGATTATAAGAGGCGTCTTGCTCCGGCGATCAGAAGCAGGCTCCCTGAGTCGGAAGGCGTTCTGGGAGTTCGTCCGCATCTGCCGCTGAATTCGTGAATTGTCGGCAAACAAGAAACTGAGAATGAGTCCCGATAACTTCAGGTTTGCCCGTTATCCGGGAGCGACGTAGCAGCGAACGCTGCCAACGTTCTGCCTTTAATTGACTTGTCCCACATGTAGCCCTAAGATTTCACGCCAGTGATCGGCCAATCTATTTCGCACTACCGCATCCTGAAGAAATTGGGAAGCGGCGGAATGGGAGTCGTCTACGAAGGCGAAGACGTCTCCCTGGGCCGTCACGTAGCCCTGAAATTTCTTCCTCCCGAGTTCAGCACAGATGCGGCCGCTCTGGATCGTTTCCAGCGCGAGGCGCGCGCGGCATCGTCCTTGAACCATCCCAACATCTGCACCATTCACGAGATCGGCCATCAGGACGGCCAATACTTCATCGTGATGGAACTGCTCGAAGGAAAGACTCTGCGTGACTGCATCTTGGGCCGGCCGCTGCCCAACGACGAACTCCTCGACCTGGCCATCGAAATCGGAGAAGGTCTCGATGCGGCCCACCGCAAGGGCATTGTTCATCGCGACATCAAGCCCGCCAATATCTTCGTCTCCCCGCTCGGCCACGCCAAGATTCTGGATTTGGGTCTGGCCAAATTTGCCGCCCCAGCGCACTCCTCCGCGTCCATCGGGGATGCGGCCACGGTCATGACCGAGGCTCACCTCACCAATCCCGGCGCCGCCGTCGGGACCATCGCCTACATGTCGCCGGAGCAGGCCGCGGGCGAGGAACTCGATCCCCGCACCGATCTGTTTTCCTTCGGCGCCGTGCTCTACGAGATGGCGACAGGTAATCCAGCGTTCTCGGGAAATACCTCGGCGCTCGTCTTCGACGCCATCCTGCACAAAGCGCCCGCCTCGCCCATCCGCTTGAATCCTGCCGTCCCCGCCGAGTTGGAGCGGATCCTGAACAAGGCTCTCGAGAAAGACCGCAAGCTGCGTTATCAAAGCGCAGCGGAAATGGCGGTGGATCTCAAACGTCTGCATCGCGAAATCGACTCGGGACGAACCAGCGCCGCCAGTGTCGTCACCCCAGCGCTCGTTACTCCGGCCCCACCAAAATCGCAGCGCCCGCTCTTGCTCCCGCTCGCAGCGCTTGTCATACTCGCCCTCGCCGCGCTGGCCTGGCAATTTCGTCCCATCCAGCCGCCACCTAAGATCGCACGCTTCACCCAGCTCACCCATGACGGCTGGCAAAAAGTTTCCTTCGGACAAACTGCCCCCACCGTCCTCACCGACGGTCCACGCCTCTACATCCAGGAGACCATTCACGGCCATTTCGCCGTAGCTCAAGTCTCCGCTTCGGGCGGCGACACCGTGCCTATCTCCACTCCATTTCCCAACGTGGCTCTGGATAATCTTTCACCAGACCGCTCCGAGCTTCTCGTCGGCGTCTTCACCGGCCTCGAAATCGACCAGCCACTTTTTGCGGTGCCCACTCTCGGTGGCTCTCCCCGCCGCCTGACCTCGGTCCAGGGACAGGACGTCACCTGGACACCGAAGGGAGAGATGCTTGTGTCCCGCGGGAATGAGCTGTCGCTGGTGAGTGGCGATGGCACGCCTCAAACCTGGCTGATGCTGCGCAACGCCGTGGAGTCGGCTTTCTGGCTGCGTTGGTCGCCGGACAAAAAGCTCCTGCGTTTCACGTTAACCAAAGCCGACCATAACCTGCTCGCCGAAACGGCCGCCGATGCCACTCATTACCGCGAACTCCTCCCAGGCTGGAATCCCGGCGACGATCTCTCCGAAGGTGATTGGACTCCGGACGGCCGCTTGTTTGTTTTCCAGGCGCAACAGAACTGGGGCCGCTCCGATATCTGGGCGCTCCAGGAGAAATCGGACTGGTGGCACAAGCCCACGTCCCTGCCTGTGCAGCTCACGGCCGGACCGCTCAACTTCTACGCTCCTCAGCCCAGCCTCGACGGCAAAACCATCTACGCCATCGGCGAGGAGTCGCGCGCCGAACTCGTGCGCTACGACGCCAAGTCCAAACAGTTCGTCCCTTATCTCGGAGGCATCTCCGCCCGCGCGGTCGATTTTTCTCCCGATGGCCAATGGATCAGCTATGTTTCTTATCCCGATGGATACCTGTGGCGCTGCCGCAGCGACGGCAGTGATCGCTTGAAGCTCACTCCTGTGCCGCTCTATATCGAGAGCGCGAGTTGGTCGCCCGACAGCAGCCAGATCGCCCTGTCTGGCTCGGAAGCCGGTGCCGCCTCCAGGCTTCGTTTGTATCTGGTCGCCGCAGCCGGAGGAACGATGCGCGCTCTCGATGTGGGCCGCTACAACGTAAGCGGTCCGTCCTGGGATTCCGACGGGCAATCCATCACCTTTAATGACTCCGTCCAGCCGGGAACTTCGACCCTCCGCCGGCTCAACCTCAAGACCGAAGCAGTGACTGACATTCCCGACGCGAAGGATCTCGTCCAGCCGCGACGCTCTCCCGATGGACGCTTTCTTGCGGTCACGACTTTAAGCGGCGACAAGCTCCGCCTCTTTACCTTCAGCACCCAGCGCTGGTCCGACCTCGCCGTGACTCAGGTCGGCACTTTCAAATGGTCGGCTGATAACAGCTACATCTACTTCGACAACGGATTCAGCACCGATCCTTCTGTCTTCCGCGTGCGCGTTGCCAACGGCAAGATCGAAAAACTGATCTCGCTACAGGATTTCCGCCGCGTCGTCACCCCCTGGAGCACATGGCTCGGCCTCACTCCACAGGGCGATATCCTCCTCATGCGCGACACCGGCAGCCAGGAAGTTTACGCGCTGGAGATGGAAAGTCCCTAAGCTCGTTCTCTTCCGTGCGGTCATCGAGGCCGATTGGCTGACCGCCAAATGGCAATTCGCTCAGGGAGCGCGAACAATGAAGGAGAGGAAGCAGTGAATTCGCCAAACTGTTACGAGGATGCGAACCGCGCCAAGGCCTATGCCACGCTTGGGTTCGCCAACACCTACTACCTCGCGTTCCGCGACTTTCCGGAGATTCTGAGCGCGCATGTTTCCGGCCAAAGAGCGCTTGACTTCGGTTGTGGTACGGGCAGATCGACACGATTCTTAAAGGCACTCGGCTTTGATGTGACCGGAGTGGATATCTCGGAGGATATGCTGCGTATCGCACGGAGCACCGATCCCTCTGGTGATTACCGTCTTGTGCCAGTCGACGATCTCGAGCAATTTGCCGCTGGCTCCTTCGATTTAGTTCTCTGCGCGTTCCCATTCGACAACGTTCCCATGGGAATGAAAGGAAAGATTCTTCGCGACCTCAGAAGGCTGCTGGGGCCCACTGGAATCATCGTCAATCTGGTTTCGTCACCCGAGATTTACACGCATGAGTGGGCTTCCTTCACTACCAAGGACTTTCCAGAGAACGCGATCGCGCGTAGCGGAGATGCCGTAGATATCGTGGTTACCGATCACCAGGATCGGAGACCCGTTGAGGACATCCTCTGCAACGACGAATCGTATCGAGCGATATACCGGGAAACCGGTCTTGAAGTGATTCAGGTGTTTGCACCTCTTGCAAAGGGCGACGAGCCCTATTCGTGGGTGAGCGAAACGAAGATCGCTCCCTGGGTGATCTACGTCTTACGACGCGCAAAGTAGCTCTTGGACCTTAGTTGGGAAACTCGGTTATTCCCGGCTGTGGGAGTCGTTGGCCAACCGAAAACAGGCTTCGCGGAGATGTCCTTGAAGCCGACTTTTAGGGCGTGATCGCCAGAATCTCGTTGAACGAGGCCCTTCGCTTCTTCGCTATCGCCGGGTAAAGGGCCCAGATCATCTGAAAGCATCTCCGGTCGGCAACACGGAGTATTGGCTGAAGACCCAGTTGGTGCGCTACCGCTTGCGTACCTCCAGCTGCACGGGCTGCGCAACTGAAGCTATTTCGGGATCGTAGTATTCATAAACTTGCGACTTGAATGTTCGAGCCCGAATGGGAAACCTGGCGCGCAGGCGATACTTCAATGTGAACACATCTCCCGGAGCGAACGAATCGAAGTAGAGAAGCGCTTGCGTCGCCGTAAGGCTGAACTTCGATAGATGGCCACTTTTGCGGTGTGCGCTCTTCTCCTGGTAATCCTGCAGATCCTCGCTGAGCAGGTCAAAACCGGGAGGTATGCCGAGATCGACCATCACCATGTTGGCCGCCTTCTGCAAGTTGTTTCTGACGGTGGCGCTCGCCGTGGCAATGTCGTCCTGCGCCAGATGTGTGCGGTCATAGGCAACGTCGATCGAAAGCGGTTCGCCCGCCGCCTTTTCGTCCCAAGGCAAGTAGTAGCTGCCCACGATTTGATAGGCTAGACCGCCCTTTCCCTCGAACTGGAGGCCGACCGTCGAGGCGCTTTGCGGTTCGACGTTCTTGAAAACAAATTGATGGAGTAAGTCGTTGTTCTCGGGCGTCAGCTCGAGCTTCTCCGCAGGCTTGCCATTCAGCAGAACTACTACCGTACCGCGTACGTCGGCTGCGCCTTTCTCTGTCGCTGTCAGCAGAGCACGCAACGCCATGATCGTCGCCTGTGTGGTACCCCAGGTTCCATAGGCATCTTTCTTCGACGCGATGTAAGTGAGAGCTTTGCGCGCCGTCGCCGACGCTTCGCCTGATTGCAGGAGCGCCTGCACGGCGAGGCTGGTCGTCTCCACGCTGGCACTTGGCCCGGTGGCGTAGACGCTCGTTTCTTCTGCGCTCCACCAAACCTGCTCGTCTTTTTCGGTGCGTGCATCGAGGAGCATCTGAATCGCCTGCCGCGTAAATTCGCGGTCGGCTCCGTAGTCGGCGGCAAAGTTGGCGACGACGGCCAGCGTGTAAGCATCCACTTTAGCCGCTATGTGTTTTTCAACAAAGTCTTTTGCTTTTTCGACCGCCGGTCCCTGGTAACCCGTGGTCTCGAGCGCCCACGACAGGTATGCCGTAATTCGCAGGATGTCAGAGTTGTAGCGATTGGTTGCGCCTTCGTTGATGAATTGCGTGTCCGGCTTCCAACTCCCGTCTTCCTGCTGCTGGCTCGCCAGCCACTGCTGGGTTCGCGAGATGAGCTTCGGATCGACGTCGTGGACTTTCGACATGTCGTAGAACTCCATCAGACCGTAAGCAGTGAGAATCTTGTTCGCCGGCGCGCTCCCGAACCACGAGAACCCGCCGCCCGGGACCTCGAACGTGAGCAGTCGCTGATATCCGTTGGCGATGAATCCTTCGGCCTTTGCGTGCACCTCTGGAGTCAGCTTCTTGGTGCGCTTCATGTAATCAAGCGCTAGCACATTCGGATAAGTGCTCGACGAGGTTTGTTCGAAGCACCCGTTCGGCATGCGCAAAATTGCGTCCATCCCTTCAACGACCTGGCTCATCGGGCCGGGATATAGTCGCACAAAAATCTTGCTCGCCTCCGGAATGGAGTTTGCCGGGAAATCGAGCTCATGCTGTACCGCATTCTCCAGGCGGCCGTTAAAGACGAGGCTTTGCTCGCGGCCATTCGGAATGACTTCGATTTCTCGGACCACAACGTCAGCACGATCGATGCCGGCCCGATCAGATCCGCCCTGCATGCGCGCTGCCAGTGTAAGCTTGAACTTCCCGATGCGCCTGGCCTCCAGCGTGAACTGCGAACTGCCTACGCGAGCCGAATCTACCGCGACAGATTTTTCAGCGGCGTCCTCGACGAGCGAGAACCAGTCGTCCGATTGCAATTTCAGGTTCACGTCGCCGCGGGTATCCGAATAGTTGTAGATGGCCACGGGAATGGAGACGCGATCGCCCTGGGTAAGCGTGACCGGCAAGTCGAGATCAACGAAGAAATCCTGAAAAACTTTCAGGCTCGACGTAGACGTGCCGAGCGCTCCCTGTTGCGTGGAAGCAATCATCGCCATGCGCCACGTCGTGATGGAGTCGGCCATCGGTATCACGATGCTGGCGCGGCCGTCTTTGTCAGTGATAATTTCTGGGTTGATGTAAAGCGCTTCGGGGAAATAGGAGCGCACGTGGGCGGCGGGCGCGGAACTTTCTTTGGCCAGGATCGCACCGTTGACCACCTCAAGGTCAGAAAAGTTGCGGCCATTGAGCTGTGCTTTCTGGTCGTTAACTCCGCGGCCGACCCTGAATATTCCGCCGCCTCTTCCACCGCCGATCCCGCCGGGCACACCTGCAGCCATAGGCGCAACCATCGCGTTCATGGTTTGGACCTGCATTGCGCCTGCCTCGACCTCAACCGCATCAGTGACTTGATCAACCGACAATACTGCGGAGAGAACGGCCCTGTCACGCACCTCAAGCGTGAGCGCCTGCGCCGCTGTTTTGAATCCCTGCTGCCTTACCTGGATTACGTAATCACCCTTCGGCAGGCCAGCAAAGTGAATCGGCCAGATGCGTCGGTCGTCGCGGGACGGATTTTTCCGCTGGCGACGCTGCGCAACTCGACATCGGCTCCAGGTACAACGGCACCGGTGGGGTCAGTCACGGTTCCGACGATCTCCGCCCGGCCGTTCCGCGCACCGCGGTCGTGCTCGATATTGACATTAATTCTCGTGGACTCCGGACCGGGAGGGCCTGCAATCCACTTGCGTTGAAACAGCAGGAGAGCTTGCAGATCATCCTGCGTGTTCAGTTGGCCGTCTGCGCCAACGCTCCTTATCAGGTAATGCTTCTTCGACGCGTCCCAGCGCGCGGGCTCAAATGTAAGAGGGTTGCCCCAGGGATCGCTGAACTCCGCATCGCCTGACTGTGCAAGCCGTGCGTAAACGTCGGACGGATCGCCTGCTTTGGGATTTTTCTCGTAAGCCAGGCTAAGTTCTTTCGCTAGCCGGTTCGCCTGCTTTTGAAACTGTTGCTGGTAGCGTTGCCAATAATCGGCGTACTTCGTCATCGGCACATCCTTGCCGAATTTCGTCTCAAACTTGTTTGGAGTTACGATTTCGGTCGCGGAGAACAGCGCCCGCGCAGCCCGGTCCCGCGGTTCAGCTTTCGACTTCTCCGGCGGTTCGACAATATCCGGCATGCCAATGGAGTGGATCTCATAGCGCGGCTTCATCACCTCTTGCTCGAGATAAAAGAAAACCTTGGCAAAGCCCGGCTGCTTTTCCGCCAGAGCAAACACGGCTTCGTCGACTACCTGCAATCCAAGTGCAGCGTGGACGCCCTGGCCATGCGAGTTGGTCACGCGAAACTTGATGCGGGCGTCGCCGCCGGGTCTGTAGACGGAGGCATCCGCGGCCGTCTCAATCCTCAATTCGTTGGCTGGCTGCACAAAGAGCAGTCGATGATCGCCTACGGGACGAGCGTCTCTTCCGAAGACATACGCGCTGATATCCACAGTCCCTGCCATCTCGGGGGAGGCCATCAGCGAAAGTTCGGCCTCGCCATTTTCGAGGTCGAGGTCGCGCGTCAGCACCGTCTGACCTTCCTTTACTATGTCCACGTACGCCGCCCCGCGCGCCTTGTTTGAAAAGACCTTCGGTTGAATACGCTCGCCAGTTTGATAGACAGCGCGCTCAGTGCGAAGAAGAATCTGATCTTCACCCTCACGGGCCTCTAATTCAACTTTGCTCGACGCTTGATTTCCTTCCTGATCCGTGACTTCAATCTGCAGGGTATCCTTACCCGCCTTCCCCTTAATAGGGACAATAGCAATCCCTCCCTCATCGGTGGTTGCACGTTGATCCCAATTCGCGGCAGATCGAACCGTCACCTCAGACTGCGCGGGAGTTCCGTCCGGATACGAAGTCAGAATGAATACCTGGTTCTCCAGATTGGGGACGAGCGTCCCGCCCTCGGGAATCGCAGTGATCAGCAGAGGCGAGTCACTAACCGTAATCGGCTGGCCACGAGTCTCCGCATGCCCAGCGGAGTCTTTCACGGTAGCCTCAATCAGCACGCGAGCGGCGCCCTGGTTGAGAGGCCGTCTGGCAAAATATTTTGGCAAAGTGAGGTCGAAATGATACGAGCCCTCGGAGTCCGTCTTGCCTTTGGCCGACGCGACCTCGAACATTGAGACATCGGTGGCTGAAGCCTTCATGCTAAGTTCGGCATTGTCCACCGGCTTTCCGAAAAAGTAGTTGGCCCGCACGGTTCCAGTGACGTGATCGCCGGGCTGGTAGCCGCGTTTCCGTTTCTTGCCGTTCTCCGCGAGTTCGACTGCCACTTTGAATTTCGGAAGAACATAGCGTTCCACATTGAGGGCGATCTCCGCCGTATTCGTTGGCGCATCGGCATCGCCCATCAATGCGCGCAGATGATAGGTCCCCAGGTTGACTTCATCGGCCAGCGCAAATTCAGCCGATGCCACTCCGAACTGATCGGTCGCGGTCGCTTTCTTGAACACCTTATTCCCGCGGGAGTCCTCGACTTCAAACGTTAGCGTGCGCTTGGCTGCCGCCTCATGATCCGATCGGTCAAGCGCGAGCGCGCGGACGTGGATCGTCTGACCGGGCTGATAGAGCGGCTTCTCCGACGTGAGCAGAACGGAGACCTTGTCCTCCAGCCGTACGTCCTGAATGAACTCGGTCGACCCAATCGGCGTGTCGGCGAAATAGCGCAGCCTGTAATTCCCAACCACACCGGCAGGAAAGCGGAACTGAGCTTCTGTAGTTCCGCGGTGATTCAGACGGCCCGAAAAAAGGACGCGAGTTTTGGCGTCGGCCGGTTTGTCGCCGGCGCCAAGCAATTCGATTTGGACCGAACCACGGCCGGCAACCACTTCATCCCTGGAGTCCGTGACAATCACGCGCACCGCCGCCTGACCGCCGGTGATATAAGACTGTTGCCCTAAAATGTGAAGTACCGGCCGGCGCAGGATTTGCGAGATCGATTCTGTGCGTTCCACTGCGGGAGTCCTGGTGTCGTCATATTCGAGGCGATAGCGAACGCGATGCCACACCAGATCGTCGACCGCCAGCGGCTTCTCCAGCATGATCTCACTCTGCAACTGCCCGCTCGGCGCAGTGACTTCGACCCGCTGCTCTGTCCGGCCGAGAACCTGATCCTCCGGATTCAAGACCTCTACTGTGAATTGTCCGGCTCCGGTATGCAGGGCATGACAAGGAATGGTGACTCGTAACAGACCTTGCGAGTAAGTCGCAACCGGCGAAGGCGCGTGAGAGGACGCCTGAAATGGCCGCAGAGAAACAACGCCGACCATCATTAGAAATACAATGAGAATTAAAACCGTGAATCTGACCGGCGTTCCGTACCAGCTGCCATGAACCATGGAGTCCTCCGTAGAGATACTTCGCTAGCCTGGCCTTCTTGGCTTCTCTTACCGAACGCGCGACGAGCCGATTATTGCGCTAAGCCTGAGTGAGGGGTGCCGACTCCGCGCAAAGAACGGTCAACGCCGTGCTGAGCCGGTGCCTTGGCGCTGTTTCGGCCACCCCCCGCCATCCTGCGCGACCCGTGACAGTCCTTGTGGCTACTTTGACACCGGCAGAGACTCACTTGGTTGTACCGCGTAGCCCAGAGCCTGAATTTGTCTTCACGAATCTGTGTCAAAGCCGCTGTTCGGCAACGTTTTTCAAAGACTGGCGTCCTGCTTGGAATTCACCCATCTCGTATATGACGATTTCATGGAAGGCAATTAGCTGAGGCATCGAGCTTCAAAGCCAAAAGTTGAAGATTTTTTCACCCTGAAGTGGACGGCATCCGCCAACTGACTCAGAAGTGCTGAATTAAAAGGACTTTGTCTTGCTCTGACGTTGGACCCTCGATTGCATGTCTATAAAATGGATAGACATTATCCGGTTACTTTTGGGTGGACTCATTGATGAAGCAGACAGGAACGGATGGAGAAATTTTTTTCAACATCGCCATCGTTGGAGGGGGGTTCAGCGGGGCCAGTTTGACTGCGGTGTTGCTGGGTGCAGCAGACCTGCCGCTGTCAGTGGTCTTGATTGAGAGGGAAGGCAATCCCGGACGCGGAGTGGCTTATGGCACGCGATTCGGCGGCCATCTGCTTAATGTGCGCGCGCAGAACATGAGCGGGCGAGTGGACGATCCTCTCCATTTCTTGCGCTGGGCGCAAGAAAATTATGCCGCTGATGTGCAGCCTGGCGATTATCTGCCTCGTCGCGTATTCGGCCAATATGCGGAATCGATCCTTCGCGAAGCTGACGAATCAAATCCTGGCAGGTTTGAATGGAAACGCGATGAGGCGATAGCTATAAGACAGACTAATGGCAAGGCAGAAATTTATCTGCGCGGCGGCGGTAGAGTTGTGGCCGGTAGGGTAGTTTTGGCTCTTGGTAATTTTCCACCGGCTGATCCGAAATTTCCTGGGCGAACAGACTCAAGCCCACGCTACGTTTCCAATCCTTGGGCTGCGAACGCCCTTGACGGTGCGGAGCAGGATAAGGCCGTCCTGCTCGTCGGCTCGGGCCTAACCAGCGTGGATGTGGCAATCGCTCTACGCGAGCGCGGCTTTGAGGGCAAGATCCACATGCTTTCCCGCCACGGGTTGTTACCGCAACAGCATAAACCAGTGGAACCGTGGCCAGCCTTTTGGAACAACGAATCTCCCCGCACTGCCCGTGGTATGTTGCAGCTGCTTCGAGAACAGGTACGCGAAGCGGAACAACAGAATAATGATTGGCGTGCGGTCGTCGATTCTCTGCGGCCGTTTGCGCAGAAGGTCTGGAGTTCGCTGCCATTAAGAGAGCGTCGGCAATTCCTTCGCCATTTGCGGGCCTATTGGGACGTGCATCGGCATCGAGTGGCTCCGCAGATTGGGGTGATGCTGACGACCGAGATGGACCAAGGCCGGATCCAAACTCATGCGGGGCGGGTTATTGAATACTGCGAGAGCGGTGACGGCGTTGAAGTGTCTTACCGCGACCGCCGCAGCGGTGAATTGAGAAAACTGTCCGTCGATCGCGTCATAAACTGCACTGGACCGGATGCCGATGTTCGCCGGATTAACGATCCGCTATTGCAAGATCTGCTAAGTCAGAATTTAGTACGGCCCGATGCTTTGTCTCTCGGACTGGACACTGCCGAAGACGGAGCTCTTATCGACGGTCGTGGAATCGCGAGCGATTTTCTATATACGATCGGGCCGCTCCGCAAGGGGAATCTCTGGGAGACCACAGCGGTTCCAGAAATTCGTGTGCAGGCTTCGCAACTGGCATTACACTTGATTTCGAGCCTTGAGCGGCAATCTGTGCAGTTCAGCGATTTCGAGATGTTGCATAGTCAAACGCAGATAGCGCAATTACAGCCGAAGGATGGATCTATGTATTTCGAGCAGTGTTATTTGGGTTGCCTGGCACACGCATCCTACATATTGATATCGCAGGGTGAAGCGATCATCGTCGATCCGCAGCGGGATGTCGAGATGTATTGCGAAATTGCTTCCTCGCGCGGAGCCAAGATTCGCCACATCTTCGAGACTCATCTGCACGCGGACTTCGTCTCCGGACATAAAGAATTGGCGGCGCGAACCGGCGCGAATATTTATATCGGAGCGCGCGCGAATGCTGCTTTCCCGCACGTTGGAGTGCACGACGGATTTGAACTTCGTGTCGGTTCCATGCGCCTTCAGGTTTTGGAAACGCCGGGACACACTCCGGAGAGCATTTGTCTTCTGATTACGGATGAAGAAAAGTCGGCAAAGCCGTGGGCGGTGCTCACGGGAGACACTTTGTTTCTGGGCGACGTGGGACGGCCTGATCTTTCGAAGACGCACACGCCACAGGAACTCGCCGGCCTGCTGTATGACAGCGTGCATGAGAAAATCTTGAAGCTTCCCGACGATGTGTTGGTCTATCCCGCGCACGGGGCTGGATCGCTTTGCGGACGCAACATGCGCGCCGAGCGTTCGTCCACGATCGGCATCGAGCGTTTGACGAATCACGCCCTTCAGATCGCCAGCCGGGAAGAATTTATTGCTGAGCTGACGGCGAATCTGCCGTCGCGTCCGGAATACTTTCTGCAGGATGCGGAGCTTAACCGCCAGGGTGCCACGCCGCTTTCGGAATTGCCTGAGCTGCAGCCCATGTCGGCGCAAGAACTGGCCGCCGCGCTGGAAAACGGCGTGAATGCGCTTGATGTGTGCTCTGGCGACGCTTTCGCTGCCGGGCACGTGCCGGGCTCAATCAACATTGCTCTTTCCGGACAGTTCGCATCCTGGGCGGGAATTGTCCTGGGACTGTCTTCGCGTCCCGTGTTGATTGCTGACACGGATGAACAATTGTCAGAAGCGCGCCTCCGGCTTGCGCGAGTGGGAATTGAAGATGTGCGCGGTTACCTGCGAGATGGCGTGGAAGGATGGACCCGCGCGGGGTTTGCCCTTATCGGCTTGCAACAAATCTCGGTTCAAACACTCTACGGTTGGCGACAAACCGCTAATGTTCATGTGATCGATGTTCGCCGTGAGCCGGAGTTCCAGGCGGGACACATCCCCGACGCTTATTGGGTTCCGCTCGACGGGCTCGCCAACGCGGTGCTTCCGCTCGAGCGTGACGCGCTCATTGCCGTGCACTGCAAAGGCGGGTATCGCAGCGCGATTGCGTGCAGTATTCTCCAGCGGGCGGGCTTCCGCAAGGTAGTGAATGTCACGGGCGGGTTCGATGCATGGCAGGAAGCTCAACTGCCCGTGATTGACGAGCAGGCGATTGAAGTTTAGGAACTCTCTGCTGGATGTGCGGTCCGCAGTGTTATCAACTCTTTTTGCATTCGCTTAAATAACCAGAAACGATATTTTCCATTGTGCAAATCTTTGCATTGCATGCCGAGGTGCCGTGTGGCACAATCGTGCCATCATGGAAATTTCAAGGCTCGATCTTCTGTACTTGGAGAGTGATCCAAGAACGCAGCAGCCCTCGGCATGCATTTATGTGAAATCTGAAGCACATCAGGACTTTGCGCCTGAAAGACTGATCACTGCGCCGGGGCTGACTTTTGTTGAGCTCGACGTTGAAATCCGGCGGCTGCATGCCGAACTGGATGAGATTCGCACTCGAGCGAGGAAAAAATTCTATAAAGCGGAAGCGGCTGCCGCCAGCGCGTAATCGGCGGCTGAATCTCTTACGCAATCTGATGGGTAATGGGCTCTACGTTTGTTTTGGTGCGCAATGCCTGTTTTCCTGGTAGATCGTGTTACGACCGACAGCACCTCAGCCGAACCACAATTACCACTTGTCTACTAGGGATTCTCTTCGTAATGTTCCGGCAGGAGGAGCGTTCCGATGCAACTGGGGGAAACCATCGCCACCTACGATCTCGGCCAGGCTCTGCGCGGCGAGAGCGGCAAGTTTGAAGTTACAAGCCCGGCCGGCGAAATCTATCACGTCACTTGCAGATCCAACCATTCGATTTCGAGCCTGGAGTGCGCAGGCAGTCGAACCGGTTCGCAACCGTTTCTCATCCGTAAGATCACGGAAATCATTTCTGCAAATCCGGGAAACGGAACGGCCAGCGGGATGATCGACGCCGAAACAAGAGCTGGTTCCGCCGGCAGCCCATTCTTGATCGAGAATGAGGACGACGCTGCCGGGCCATCCCATGAAGATTCCGTCGTCGTGTTGCCCAACAGTTCCACAGATGGATTCGGAAACTCAAAGACCGCGATCCTCAATCTTTATATTGAGAGCGAGGCAGCGTCGCACCAGCCGTCGGTTTGGGTTTGCGTAAAGAGCAGTGGGGATCGCGCAATCAACGCCGACAAGTTGCTCACCGCCCCCTGCACAAACTTCAACGAACTAGATGCCGAAATACGAAAGCTCCAGGCTCAGTTGGACGAAATTCGCTCGCGCGCGAGAAAGAAGTTCTATAGCGCCCACGCGGCTGCCGCAACTGCATAGCCCGCGCTTTCCATGTCAAGTTTTCACTAAAAAGCCTGCCGAAATTAAGATCCGGCAGGCGCCTTGTTTTCACGGCTCACCCCGACAAATTGGAGCCGGAAGCAAAGGCCGCCATAATTTACCCGAAAATACCTACTAATTCAATAGACAATGTTGAGAATGCGAGAGGACAGACAAGGTTGAGGATGCGGAAGGAAAAAATAGCGCTTATTCCCGAATCGGGCGCGCATCAGTGAGGAAAATCACAGACAGCGAGTAGAGCACGTGTTGTATACTCTGCTCACCCCGACAAATAGGCGTGCGAGATGCTGCTGTTTGAAGCAGCACCAAAGCGACAAGGGCACGACTTATAAACCCTATTTTTGTTTCCGGCAAGTTTTGCTTGCCGTGTTTTTTATCACCGGCGCTGTAAAGCAAATTCTCTTTTCAGCATTAAGGAGCTAATCGCATGGCGACTGCAGAAGTCCGTCATACGCTGACCGAGCAACAGGCTCGCCAGCTTTCTACCGTTACGAAAACGGTCCCGATGATGGAGGCGATCACGCCACGCTGGCTGATCACTTTCCTCTCATGGGTGCCCGTCGAGGCCGGTGTTTACCGGCTTAACAAAGTCAAACCTACCCGCCCCGGAACTCGCACGATTGAGTGCAGTCCGGACGAAGAAATCGACTTGCCTGAAATTTATGTGGATTACGATGAGAAACCGCGCGAGTACACGCTGAACGCGGTCACCAGCGTTCTGGATGTACAGACACGCATTTCCGATCTTTACCGCAGCCCACATGATCAAATCCGCGAACAGTTGCGCCTGTTGATCGAGAAGGTAAAAGAGCGCCAGGAAAAAGCGCTCATCAACAACACCGAGTACGGCTTGCTCAACAATGTCGCTCCGCAAATGAAAGTGAAAGCCAGAGGCGGCACGCCCACGCCTGATGATTTCGACGAACTCATCGCGAAGGTGTGGAAGGAGCCCAGCTTCTTCCTGGCGCATCCGCGCGCGATTGCTGCGTTCGGTCGCGAATGCACGCGCCGCGGCGTTCCTCCGCCAACGGTTACGATGTTCGGCAATCCGTTCATGACCTGGCGCGGAATTCCGATCGTTCCCTGTGACAAGCTCCCGTTGAAAGCGGAAACTACCGACGTTCTTCTGCTGCGCACGGGCGAGAAAAAGCAGGGCATCATCGGGCTATTCCAGCCGGGATTGCCCGGAGAAGTGTCTCCGAGCCTCTCGGTTCGCTTCATGGGCATCAACCATAAGGCGATCGCTTCGTATCTGATTTCACTTTACTGCTCGATCGTTGTCCTGACCGAAGACGCCCTCGGGGTGTTGGAGAACGTCCATGTCGACAAATACCACGAGTACAAATAATGGGTCGAGCAACGGAGCCAGCAGGCCGAAAGCGACTGCTCACAAGGAATCAGCGCCGGTAAACGTCGAAGGGGCGCGGTACTACCCCTTCGGCGCGATTCCTCTGCCAGACCCGGCAACGCTGGAAAGATTGGCGAACGAGTTTTTTCTGGCGATGCCAAGGGATCTGGGAGCAGGAAACGGACTCGCCGACCATCCTCCATCGGAAGCTGAACCGGAAGAAATTCCGGTGACGACATTTCCTCAAGGAGTTCCCGTGCGCGAAGCGGCCCCTGTCGGATGGGCTCCAAGTGTTCCTGTGTCGCCTCCTGCAACCACTATTGGGCCGCTGTCGGAAACCGATCTGCGAGCCATTGCGGCATCGTTGGCAGGCGCAACTGCGCTCGTGCCCGGAACTCCGAGCACAGCTCCAACGCCGCCGATTCCGGGCTCGCCGCCGGACTTCCTTGCCGAAGGAAAAGCGTCACCCTTCACAGCTGCACCGACACTGCCGCTAGGAAATGAAATGTTTTCTTTCCCAGGCATTTCGGCGATGCCAATCTCGCCGCCAACTTCTCCTCCGGGCGGTGCGGACCTGAGCGCTGTGCCACTCTCGTTGGAGAGCACCGCCGCTGCGCCCGGTGCGACTCCTTATTCGGTGGAGGGGGGAAAAGGCACATCTCCGGGAGCGGCGCCGGTGCCACCGCCGGTCAACGATCTGTTCTCTTTCCCTCGCGTCCCGGCGATGCCAAACGCGTCCGGCATCGAAACCGTTCCGAAACTCTCTGCGCCATCTTCGATGCCATCGGCCGAGACTCCGATGGCGGCAACCAACAGCGGAACAGCCACCCCCACAATGACTGCGGCTGCTCCGCCTCACGACGTGAAATCGATTGCGCCCGCCGCTCCGAGCTTTACTTCGCCGGAATTGGCGGGAGTCTCTAGAATGGGGTCGTCGGATCCGGCTTTATCCGCGGCTCTCGCGGATGGCGGAAAATCGATTTATCCCGGCATTGCGACAACTTTTCCGTCATTGAGTGAGTTATTTTCTTTTCCTGGAGTGCCGGGCGCACAGTCCCCTCCCGGCGCTCCAGGAATGCCTTCGACTTCTCCGACTGTAACTTCAGTGGAGACGGACCTGCGTAAAGCAGGTTCGCCTCCGAACGTACCGGGCATGGGAAATGTCGCGGTCGCCGAACCAAAAACGACGAGCACGGAGACCCAAAAGATATCCGGCACGCCATCATCGTCGATTGGACTTCAAGCATTCGAGTTCATTCCAGGGCTTGAGCCGGCCGAGCTTGGAATTTCCAAGCGTCCGCTCGACGCCAAACTCATCCGCCGCGACTTTCCTATCCTCGAAGAGCGCGTGCACGGGCATCCGCTCGTCTGGCTTGATAATGCCGCTACCACGCAGAAGCCGAACGCAGTCATCGACCGGATTGCGGATTTTTACCGGCACGAAAACTCCAACATTCATCGTGCGGCGCACGAACTCGCGGCACGCTCCACCGATGCCTACGAAAGCGCGCGCGAAAAAACTCGCCGCTTCCTGAACGCCGGTTCCACTGGCGAAATCATTTTCGTGCGGGGAGCGACAGAGGGCATCAATCTGGTCGCCCAGGCCTGGGGACGCCGCAACGTTCTCGAAGGCGACGAGGTCGTCATCACATGGCTTGAGCATCACGCCAACATTGTTCCCTGGCAGATGCTTTGTGCCGAGAAGGGCGCGCGATTGCGCGTGGCTCCGGTGAACGATCTTGGCGAAATTATTCTCGAAGAGTACGAAAAACTGCTTGGACCGCGCACCCGCATCGTAGCCTTTTCTCAAGTCTCGAATGCGCTTGGCACGGTCACTCCCGCGCGCGAGATGGTCGAAATGGCGCACCGTTACGGTGCGAGAGTGCTGGTCGATGGCGCACAGGCCGTCTCGCACATGCCAGTGGACGTGCAAAACCTCGACTGCGACTTTTACGTGTTCTCCGGGCACAAGGTTTTTGCGCCCACGGGAATCGGCGTGCTCTACGGAAAGCTCGACGTGCTCGACAGCATGGCCCCCTGGCAAGGCGGGGGAAACATGATCGCGGATGTCACCTTTGAGAAGACTGTCTATCAGCCTGCCCCGGCGCGCTTCGAGGCTGGAACAGGCAACATTGCCGACGCGGTAGGCCTGGGAGCAGCGCTCGATTACGTCAGCGAGATCGGGATGGAAAACATCTCGACCTACGAGCACGATCTTCTGAACTATGGCACAGGGAAACTCCTGACTGTGCCAGGCTTGCGTCTAATCGGCACAGCGCCGGCGAAGGCTGGCGTTATGTCATTCGTCCTCGATGAAGTTCGCACCGAGGACTTGGGCGCTGCGTTGAATCAGGAAGGCATTGCAGTACGCTCCGGTCACCATTGTGCCCAACCCATTCTGCGGCGCATGGGAGTCGAAAGCACGGTTCGACCGTCTCTCGCGTTCTACAACACTTGCGAGGAGATCGACGCTTTGATTGCGGCGTTGCTGCGTTTGCAGGCGGGGCGGCGCCGCGGCAGGCTGTAAGCTGTACCGCGTTCGCGATTACGTGAGGTTGCGCGGAGTCCTGCTCGGGATTCGCGAAAGGCTGCCAGTCCCAGGGGAACCCTGTGCCCGACGGTGCTGCCTTCATCCTTCTTCTCTCTCGGCGCCTTGGGTCGTCGCCGTGCTGATTGCCGGTTTTATGTGCTCTCATGAGTGCCTTGTTACTTTTTGACAGAACCCGCGCACCTCTGCTACTATGTCTATCGTTGTAGTAGTCTTTATGCGCTCTCCCCGCAGACCCCGCGGGACCTCCACCCCGGTCTCGCGGCACCCCAACTTCAATGGCATTGTCGACGCTATCTAAACCGCTCCTCAGTTTCCCCGGGTCGCCGACCCTTCCGGTGGCGTTGCGAGCGACGGCGCTCGTTTTCGAAGACGTGAAGTCGATGGCACTGCTCGAGAGAATCCACCTGCTCGGCCCGAGCGCCGCAAACGTATTGATTACTGGAGAAACGGGAACCGGGAAGGAACTGATCGCCAGACATCTTCATGCCTTGAGTCCTCGCTGCGATGGGCCTTTTCTAGCGGTAAATTGCGGAGCGTTTTCCGAAGGACTGGTAGAGAGCGAGCTTTTTGGCCATGAGCGCGGATCGTTCACGGGCGCAAACGTGGCCCGCGCCGGATGGTTTGAGGCAGCGCGCGGCGGAACGTTGTTTCTGGATGAAATTGGGGATCTGCCGCTTTCCATACAGGTGAAATTGCTGCGTGTTCTGCAGGAGCGTCAGGTGGTCCGGCTGGGCTCGCGAAGCGCGGTTCCAATCGACGTGGCGCATGGCGACCGAGAGATTCAGATATACGGGGAAGAACGCGCCAAGTGAAATGAGAGAGATCTTGGAAGTTTCCTGAATGCCAAGCCAAAGCAGAAAGAGCGGAACCCATGCGATGGAAGGGACGCTGCGCAGGGATTGCAGCAGTGGATCGAGCAGTTTTCTGGCAACTGAGAGATAGCCAGTGAGTGCACCCAACAGAGTTCCTGCAGTGGCTCCGATCAGAAAGCCGACAGCAACGCGCGCGACAGTGATGCCGACGTGTCGCCACAAGTCTCCGGCGACGGCCATTTCGTAAATCGTCTGCGCGATCACGGTCGGCGCGGGGAGCCAGTTCGCTGGCAGCATTCCTCCTCGCGCAAGAACTTCCCACATAAGAAGAATGCCCAGCGGAATAATCCAGCCAAGAAAGCGGTCGGGAACCCGGACTCGATAGGAACGTTTTTTCGGGGCGTGCGATTCAGCCGCGGGCATGGAGGATACTTTCCACGCGAGCCGGTTCTGGTCGCCGGTACTCATTTTTGCACCACGTTTTTGCTTACCGCTGTTCGCGAATACTGTGGATCGATCAGATTGTCGACGGTACTGTTTACGTCGGTGCTGCTGCTGATTACGTTGTTTTGTTTGAGCACGTCGCCGGCGGCGGTGATCACTTGCTTTTGTTCGTCACCGATAACGGGACTGCTCAGATCCGTTCGATCAAGAACTTTTGCGACTACTTGATCATCAAGTTTCGCGGCGGCGGAAAAGAGCTTGCGGAACTGCTCTGGATTCTGAATCGACCAGAGGCGCGCTTTTTCGTATGCCGCTAGCACGCGGCCAACGTATGCGGGATATTGTTTTGCGAACTCTTCGCGTACATCGAGAACACCATAACTGTTGAAGTTCACGTTGCGATAGAACAGCCGAGCGCCAGTTTGAAGCTCGATTTGCGCCATCATGGGATCGAGGCCTGCCCACGCGTCTACATCTCCTTTTTCGAGAGCAATTCTGCCGTCGGGATGTTGGAGAACGACCATTTGAATATCTTTTTCGGTGAGTCCGGCCTCATGAAGGGCGCGCAATAGAAAGATGTGAGGATCAGTTCCGGGGGTTACTGCTACTTTCTTTCCCTTGAGATCTTCAACTTTCGTGATCGGAGAATCTTTGCGCACCACCAGGGCGGTCCACTCCGGGCGAGAGTAAACGTAAATGGCTTTGATGGGATTGCCGTTTGCTTTTCCGATGAGCGCAGCAGCTCCAGCGGTAGAACCGAAATCGATGCTCTTGCTGTTGAGCAACTCTAACGCTTTGTTGCTGCCTAGGCTCTGGGTCCATTCGACAGAGATTCCGTCGGCAGCGAGATCCTGCTCCAAGAATTTCTTATCGCGAAGAACCAGACTCACCGGATTGTAGTAGGCATAATCCAGCCGAATTGTCTTGGGCTTTGTGGTCGCTTTATTGCATCCGGCGCCCAACAGAGCGGCGAAAAGTAAAGCCGCTGTGCTCGCAAGGATTGCTCGTTTTCGTTTCAAGTGTGTCCCCGGTGTAAGATCCCGATCAACGTTCTTAACTCTGCTGCGCAGTCTGTGCCTCGACCGGCGCCCTTTGCGGCGTGTATTCGTTGGCCACGAGTTCTCCAAAAGGACCGGTGACATTTCCGAACGGGGTTGCAGGCTTGATGGCAACCGGTAAATGCGGAAACAGTAAATCGGCCACGCGATACGCTTCTTCGAGGTGCGGATAGCCGGACAGAATGAAGGTTTCGATCCCCAGGTTCGAATACTCCTGTATTCGTTTTGCGACTGTTGCGGGATCGCCGACTAGAGCCGTTCCCGCGCCGCCGCGGACGAGACCAACGCCGGCCCACAGGTTGGGACTCACTTCCAACTTGTCACAGCTTCCGCTGTGCAGTTGTGCCATGCGGCGCTGACCTTCGGAATCGAAGCGGGCAAACGCTTTTTGAGCTTTCGCGATCGTCTCATCGTCCAGGTAGCGGATCAGATCCTCGGCTGCGTTCCATGCTTCGCGCTCGCTTTCGCGCACTATTACGTGCAGGCGGATGCCAAACCGGACTTCGCGTCCTTCTTTTTCCGCGAGACGGCGAACGGATTCCACTTTCTCTTCGACCTGCTGCGGCGGTTCGCCCCAAGTGAGATAAACATCGATCTGCCGCGCCGCCAGTCCATAGGCAACTTTGGAAGAGCCACCGAAATAAAGCGGCGGATGCGGCTTCTGAACCGCAGGATATAAGACACGAGCGTTTTCGACGCGCAGGTGTTTGCCATGCAATGAGATCGATCTTCCCGCGACCGCTTCGCGCCACACCTGGAGAAACTCATCGGTGACTTCGTAACGCTCATCGTGCGAGAGAAACACGCCGTCGCCGAGAGCTTCGTCTGGATCGCCACCGGTAACAACGTTAATCAGAAGGCGGCCATTTGAAAGCCGGTCAAAGGTTGCCGCCATGCGCGCCGCGGCTGTGGGGGACGTGATGCCGGGGCGAATGGCGACGAGAAACCTCAGCTTGCTGGTAACTGGCACAAGCGTGGAAGCCACGACCCACGCGTCTTCGCAGGAACGGCCTGTGGGCAAGAGGACACCGTGAAATCCAAGTTCGTCGGCCGCCTGCGCGATCTGCTTCAGGTACGCATAGCTTACGCTGCGGGCTTGCTCGGAGCTGCCAAGGTATCGGCCATCTCCGTGTGTGGGCAAAAACCAGAACACTTCCATAATTGCTGTCCCCTCCGGCGAGTTCGAATCTGAAATGAGTTTGGCAATTCTCGTGCCAAGACAGAAGTGAGCTTATGCGAACGAATTTGTTGTTTTCACAGGGTTACGGCGCATACGAATCGAACGAACAGACTATGAAGTGTTGCTGCAGCAACACTGAATCAACACAACTGTTGCTGGAGCAGCAATCTAGGGCGCTGGAGGATGCGGGCTGAGATGGCTGATGACATCGCTGGTCACTATAGGAGGGCCGTCGTGCTTTCAATGTTGAAGGATAGCGCCGCCAGTGTGGGCGCGCCGCCGCGGCAATACGCCTTCGAGATTGCCGGCCAATTATCGAGGACATTTGCGCAAACTGCCGTTGAACGCGACAAAAAAGGCGGGACGGCGAAGACAGAGCGCGATCTGTTACGAAGGAGCGGGCTGTTGAATGTGACCATTCCGGCCGAGTTGGGTGGATGGGGCATGGACTGGCCGGACACGATGAAGTTGGTGCGACTCTTCGCTCGAGTCGATAGCTCGATCGCTCACTTATTCGGTTTTCAGCATTTGATGCTGGCTTCGGTTTCGCTCTATGGATCGCAAGAGCAGACGGAGCAGTTATTTTCCGAGACGGTTCGCAATCGGTGGTTCTGGGGGAATGCACTCAATCCTCTGGATAAGCGAACCAGCGCCACTCCGGACGCGAGCGTTGGCTTCCTTATTAACGGGCGCAAGAGTTTTTGTTCGGGCGCAACCGATTCGGACATGCTGATCGTTTCTGCGATTCACTCCGTCGACCAAAAGTTTGTCGTGACAGCGATTCCTTCGGACAGGCCAGGAATTCGCATTCATGATGACTGGGACAGCATCGGGCAGCGGCAGACCGACAGCGGAACAGTGGAGTTCAATGCGGTTCCTGCTGGGCACGAAGAGTTCCTGAGGACACCTGGGCCCCTCGGCAGCATTCGCGCATCGTTGCGTTCCTGCATCGCGCAGCTTATTCTCAGCAACATTTTTCTGGGGCTGGGCGAGGGTGCGCTGGAGGAGGCGCGGAATTATACGCTGGCGACTACGCGCCCGTGGGCAAACTCTGTCGGGATCAGCAGCGCCACAGAGGACCCATACATTCTTACCCATTACGGCCGCTTCTTCGTTGATCTGCAGGCCGCGCAGGCGCTTACGGATATCGCCGGGGAATCTCTGCAGCGCGCCTGGGAGAGCGGAGATGCGATCACCGAGAGCCAGCGGGGAAAGTGTGCCGTGGACGTGGCGGCTTCGAAGGTGATCACGACAAATACGGGACTCGAGATTACAAGCCAGATGTTTGAAGTGATGGGAGCGCGCGCAGCCGCGGGGCCGGCGCGGCTGGATCGCTACTGGCGAAATTTGCGCACGCATACGCTGCATGATCCGGTCGACTACAAACTTCGTGAGCTTGGCGATTGGGCGCTGAATCGCAAACTTCCAAAACCCACGTTGTATTCGTAATACAAGGATCTGTTTGGCGCGGAAGTCAACTTATGAGCAATTGCCTAACAACGAAATTGCGGAACGCGACGCTAGCCCTCTTTCTGATTCTCGTAGCTGCTTGCCTCATGGCGTTCGCGCAGACGGCGAATCTCTCCAACAATGTCATCCGAATCGGATATCAGAAATACGGCACGCTGGTGCTCCTGAAGGCTCGCGGCAGCCTGGAAAAGCGGCTGGCGACGATGCATGTAGAGGTGCAATGGACGGAATTTCCTGCCGGACCGCAATTGCTGGAAGGTCTGAATGTGGGCAGTATTGATTTTGGCACCGTCGGTGAGGCCCCGCCAATTTTCGCGCAGGCTGCGGGCGCGGATCTGATCTATGTGGGAAATGAACCGCCGGCCTCCGCAGCCGAAGCGATCGTTGTTCCCAAGAATTCCTCGATCAAAAATCTGAGCGAACTCAAAGGCAAGAAAGTCGCGCTGAATAAGGGTTCGAACGTTCACTATTTGCTGGTGAAATTGCTGGAAAAGAAAGGGGTGAAATATAGCGAGATAGAACCCATCTACCTAACACCGGCGGACGCACGGGCCGCATTTGAACGCGGCAGCGTGGACGCATGGGCCATTTGGGAGCCGTTTCTCGCCGCGGCGCAAAGGCAGACGGGCGCGCGGATTATTGCCGATGGCCAGGGTGTGGTCAGCAATCATCAGTTCTTTCTCGCTTCCCGCGCTTACGCGCAAAGGCGAGCCGATGTCGTTTCGGCTGTGTTAGAGGAAGTGGGCGCGGTTGACGAATGGGCAAAGTCGAACACTAAAGACGCCGCAGCCACGTTGCAGCCGCAAATCGGCTTGGATGAGCCCACTCTCGACCTCGCGCTCTCCCGCGGCGGATATGGCGTGAAGCCTGTAACTGAGGCAGTGATGGCGGAACAACAACACATCGCCGATGCGTTTTACGATCTCAAATTAATCCCAAAGCGCATTAGCGTCCGCGACGCCACGTTGCCCGAAACTCGTGCACAGGCAAAACCGTGAATGGAGGAGTTATGTCTCAGTTTCAGCGCCACACGACGATTGGAACCCGGCTTAGCCTCCAGGCGATTTTTGGTCGCGCCCTGCCTTGGGTGGCGCCCATTGCCTTGGTGCTTTTTTGGCAATGGGCAGCCTCCATTGGAATGCTGCCAAGCCGATTCTTGCCTGCACCGAAAGCGGTTGTCAGTTCTTTTATCGACCTGAGCCGCTCCGGCGAATTGTGGACGCACGTGCGCGTGAGCACGATGCGCGCTTTATCGGGATTTGTTGTGGGCGGAGGACTGGGCCTGATACTCGGATTGTTGACCGGCTCTTTTCGCTGGGCAGAGACTTTGCTCGATACAACTCTGCAGATGATTCGCAACATTCCAGCCCTGGCTCTGATTCCTCTTGTGATTTTGTGGTTCGGCATTGATGAGACGGCAAAGCTCTTTCTGGTTGCTCTCGGCGTCTTCTTTCCCGTCTACATCAACACGTTTCATGGCATTCAATCGGTGGATCGTGGACTGCTCGAAATGGGGCGTACCTACGGCCTGTCGCGCTGGGCGATTTACCGCGAAATAATTCTTCCTGGGGCACTGCCATCGATCCTCGTCGGGGTCCGTTTTTCACTTGGCTTCATGTGGGTGATGTTGATCGTGGCAGAGACCATTTCGGCGCGCTCGGGCATTGGCTACATGACGATGAACGCGCGCGAGTTCATGCAGACGGACGTAATGGTCGTCGGCATTTTGCTGTATGCGTTCCTGGGAAAAGTCGCCGATCTTCTTTCCAAAGGCTTGGAGCGTTACTGGCTGCGCTGGCATCCGGCGTATCAAGCGACGTGATAGGGGATTCTGAGTTTATGCCACCTGTTTTCGCCTCACGAGGCGTTTTGACTCGGCAGATGCTGACCGAGGGAAGGCAATATTCGCGCGGCGTCGCCGTTTCGATCAGCGACGTCAGCATCGCCCTTGGCGGACGTACCGTTCTTGAGAACTTTAATGTTGAAATCGCAGCGGGCGAGTTCGTCGCGATTGTCGGCCGCAGCGGCTGCGGCAAGAGCACGTTGTTGCGGTCAATTGTCGGCTTGGAAACTCCGCAAAGCGGAAGCATTTCCCTGGGAACGACCGCACACGGCAAGCCGGACGTGCGCATCATGTTTCAGGACTCACGACTGCTGCCGTGGAAGCGAGTTTTGCAGAATGTGGGCCTGGGATTCGAACGATCATTTATTCCGCATGCCAAGAAAGTTCTCGCGCAGGTAGGGCTGGCTGACCGCGCTGATGACTGGCCCGCGACGCTATCCGGCGGTCAGCGCCAAAGAGTGGCCTTGGCGCGGGCCCTGGTGCACGATCCCTCCCTGCTGCTTCTTGACGAACCTCTGGCTGCGCTCGACGCGCTCACGCGCATAGAAATGCAGGAGCTAATCGAGAGCGTGTGGTGGAATCGAGGGTTTACGGCGGTGCTGGTCACGCAGGACGTGGCGGAAGCGATCACTTTGGCAGATCGCGTCATCCTCATTGAGGGCGGACGTGTGGCGGTTGACGAATTCGTCCATCTGCCTCGACCTCGAGCGCGAGGCAGCTTCCGCTTTGCGGCGCTCGAGGACCGTATTCTGGGGCGGCTTTTGCAGCGTCGATCCATCGAGATGAACGAATCCGGAATAGGGACGAGGAATGACGATGCGCAATGATATCTACGAGCTGCCGGTAGAAAAAGAGCAGGCGTGCGGACACTCCATTCATCCGCTGCTGGAGCAGCGCCGCAGTTGGAGAGCCTTTACCTCAAGAATCATCGAGCCGGAAACGCTCGGTCTTTTACTCGAAGCGGCGCGATGGGCCCCTTCCTGCATGAACGAACAGCCGTGGGCCTTTATCGTGGCCACGAAGCAAAATCCAACTGAGTTCGAACGCTTGATCGGCTGCCTGCTAGATTTCAATGCCAGGTGGGCACAACACGCGGCAGCGCTCATTTTGTCCGTCGCCAGATTAACCTTTGCATCGAATGGAGAGCCGAACAATCATGCTCTTCATGATCTAGGTCAAGCGATCGCCAATCTTACCTTTCAAGCAAACGCATGCGGATTGACGGTATGCTAGATGGCCGGTTTCAACGCGGAAAAGGCTCGCCAAACATTTTCCGTTCCTTCCGATCACGAACCAGTAGCTGTTGCCGCAATCGGGTACCCCGGCGACGCAGATTCCCTACCTGAGAAGTTGCGGCAAAAGACTCTTGCTCCACGACAGCGAAAGCCCGCTGAAGAATTTGTTTTCGAGGGTAGTTGGGGGCAACCAGCAGTTTGGAGCCGCGAACGAACTCGAGGCGCTCTGCAGCGTGACCCCCTAGATCAATTGCAAATCAGCTCCTGAGTTTGGATATTCGTCGCACTCACAAATTCAAGAACGCCACAACGTTAAATAGTTCGAGCCCGACTAGCTCCACCAATATTTTTTGGCTTTGCACAGACCCTGGCTCTGTCCCAGGAATAATTCAGCTTGCACAAACTTTGCCAAGCGGCGACCTGTTGCTTGTGACTTACATCACAGTTGCGCATGGCTTGGGCACCACCTACGAAGGCTTCCGCTGGAATAATGTCCGCGAGTAAGAGAAAATAGTCAGATGTGTCTGGCAAAGCGGGCCTTGTCGGGGTATCTGCAGAACGCGGAAAGCAAGCCGGGCGCGGGAATGATTGCGACAGTTAAGTCAATTGAGCTAGCGGAGCGTCTCGTTCCGCTGTAACTGCGTTTTAAGGCGCCCACCGTTTCGAAAGACGGAGCCGCTATTCGCAGTTCGATTCGGGAGATCCAAACCATGGCCACTGTTACGATAGAAGTTGAAGCCGCCGCAGGTAAACCCAAGCATGCCAGGCTGGAACGCTGGGTGCAGGAAGTTGCCCAGCTGTGCAAACCGGAGCGCATTCACTGGTGCGATGGATCGCCTGAGGAGTATGAAGCGCTGCTACGGCTGTTAGTTCTGACCGGCACGGCCATCCCGCTGGACGTTGCGAAGCGGCCGAATAGCTATCTAGTGCGCTCGGATCCTGCGGATGTGGCGCGTGTCGAGGATCAGACTTTCATCTGCTCGCGAACCAAAGATGAAGCCGGCCCCACCAACAATTGGGAAGATCCCGCAAAGATGAAGCAGAGGCTTACGGGGTTGTTTACCGGTTCGATGGCTGGCCGCACCATGTACGTGGTCCCTTACAGCTTGGGGCCAATTGGTTCGCCCATTTCTAAGATCGGAGTGGAGATTACGGACTCGGCCTACGTCGTGGTTAGCATGCAACTGATGTCGCGCGTGGGCAGCCATGTGTTGGACGTTCTTGGGGCGGACGGAGAGTTTGTACGCGGGCTGCACTCAATCGGTGCGCCGCTGGGTCCCAATCAGCCGAATAAAACCTGGAACTGCAACGCCGAGAACAAATACATCTGCCATTTTCCCGAGACACGCGAGATCTGGTCGTTTGGTTCCGGCTACGGTGGCAACGCATTGCTTGGAAAAAAATGCCACGCCCTGCGCATTGCTTCGGTGCAGGCGCGCGACGAAGGCTGGATGGCCGAGCACATGCTGATTCTGAAGTTGACCAGCCCATCGGGCCGCGTGAAGTATATGACGGGCGCATTTCCTTCCGCATGCGGCAAGACGAACTTGTCGATGATGATCCCGACTCTTCCCGGCTGGAAGGTGGAGACCATCGGGGATGACATTGCCTGGATGAAGTTCGGTGCGGATGGCCGGCTTTACGCCATCAATCCAGAATATGGTTTCTTCGGCGTGGCGCCGGGCACCAGCATGAAATCGAATGCCAATGCCATGAGAACCGTCACCCACGACTCCGTCTTCACCAATTGTGCGATGACGTTGGACGGCGATGTCTGGTGGGAGGGAATGACGGAGAAGAAGCCCGCGAAGTTAGTCGACTGGCTGCGCCGGGCCTGGACGCCAGAGTCAGGACGCCCGGCGGCGCACCCCAACGCGCGTTTTACGGCTCGTGCCGCCCAGTGCCCGGTTATCGCTCCCGAATGGGAGGATCCTAACGGCGTTCCGATCGATGGGATTTTGTTTGGCGGACGGCGTGCCGGAATTGTTCCTCTCGTGACAGAAGCCTTCAACTGGCAGCACGGCACTTTTCTAGGAGCGACTGCGAGCAGCGAAACGACGGCCGCGATCACGGGGAAAGTAGGGCAGCTGCGCCGTGATCCCATGGCAATGCTGCCGTTTTGTGGCTACAACATGGGCGACTATTTTGGGTATTGGCTCAAAATCGGGAAACACTCAAACCCATCGCTGTTGCCCAAAATTTTTTACGTCAACTGGTTCCGTCAAGGTCAGGATCACAAGTTTCTTTGGCCGGGTTATGGTGAGAATAGCCGCGTGCTGAAGTGGATCTTCGAGCGCTGCGACGGCAAGGTGCATGCAAAGGAAACTCCAATCGGACAGATTCCTGAGGTGGCTGACCTCGACACCGAGGGTCTCGACATCAACGGCGCTCACGTGGAGGAGTTGCTTAGCGTCGATATTGATGGGTGGCTGGCTGAAGTGCCATTGATTAAAGAACACTTCGCTCACTTCGGGAAGCATCTTCCGGAGGAATTGAATTCTGAGGCAAAGGCCCTCGAAGAGCGGCTGCGCGCAGCGAAGGGTTAGACCTTTTCGGTCTTAGGTCTTATGTCTTATGTCATGGGTCTTACGCAGGACACTTCGAACCTTTAAGACCTAAGACCTAGCACCCCTAGAACTAGGACCAGGGGCCACGTTCCAATTTTCAGGCCGACGACCTGTCAATATTTTCCTCATCATTTTCCTCACCCCAGCGGCTTTCTTTGGTATAGTTCCCGACTGTCATGCCGCGTTCCGCGATGAACGAAGCGAAGTATCCAGGCGCGGTTCCCGTTCCATCCTCCGTCGAATCCCAATCCCTCACGCGAAATCAGATTCGCGGATTCTGGGCATCCTGGGGCGGGTGGGCTTTGGACGGAATGGATTCGTTTGTCTATGCGCTCGTCCTTGTTCCGTCGCTGCGAGAATTGCTTCCTAGATCTGGAATTGCGGCTACGAAAGGCAGCATCGGGCAGTACGGCGGTTTGCTGTTTGCGCTGTTTCTGATTGGTTGGGGACTGGCATTTTTATGGGGACCTATCGGAGACAAGTTCGGACGTGTGCGCACGCTGATGCTTACCATTGTGTGGTATTCCGTCTTTACTTTCTTGAGCGCCTTCGTCACCAGCGTCTGGCAGTTGGCGATACTGCGCCTGCTTGCGGGGATAGGGATTGGCGGCGAGTGGGCCATGGGCGGGACGTTTGTGGCGGAGGAGTGGCCAGAGCATCGCCGCCGCATGGGCGCGGGATACATGCACACGGGGTATTACGTGGGCATATTCCTCGCCGCGCTGGCGAACTATGGCATCGGCAGCCACTACGGATGGCGCGCGATGTTTATTGTTGGCGGTCTGCCGGCACTATTTCTAGCTTGGATCCGGCACGGGGTTGCGGAGCCGACCGCCTGGAAAAAGAAGGAAGGCGTCGTCCGATCCTGGGCGGTTTGGCGTCCGTTTGCAATTTTGTTTTCGTCAACGTGGCGCCGCCGCACGATCCTGAATTCGTTGTTTATGCTGGCCTCGATTTGCGGATTGTGGGCGGGAACGGTATATGTCCCAGCGGCCATTACATCTCTTGCAGAGGCTGGTGGGCGCGTCGGCCCGCAAGCCGCACAACTCGCCTCCCGGGGCATTATGCTTGTCTCGTTTGCAACCATTCTCGGCTGCCTGGCGATGCCCTGGTTCGCTGAACGGCTGGGCCGCCGCGGAGCCCTCGCCGTCTTTTTTGGCCTGATGGTGGTCTTCATTGCGCTCACATTCGGCAAAGTCTTCTATCTCGGTCCGAGCGCGCTGCCATGGTTTTTCGTTTGCTTATTTTTCCTGGGGTTTGGAGGCGCGAACTTCGCCGTCTATACTCTATGGCTGCCGGAGCAATACCCCACGGAATGCAGAGCCAGCGCCTTTGCGTTTTCCACTTCCTTCGCACGGTTTGCCGGGGCAGGAATTACCTTTCTGGTAGGAAGCGGGGTTCGACACTACGGATCGCTCGGAACCCCGGTCGCACTTACTTCGATTGCCTTCGCAATCGGACTCTTGCTGATTCCATTCGGAGCGGAAACGCGCGGCCAGCATCTTCCCGGCTAGTTTCGATCTCACGTATGCTGGCCCTTCAGCGTGGAGAAAGAGGCGGTTGCTTTAGCGATTGTTTTGGAAGAGATTTTATTCAGAGCTGTTGAGCACGATTTCTTCGACGTCTTCGATGTGCCGCCGCATGGCCGTCTCGGCGGCTTCGGAATCGCGGCCCTTGATCGCAGCCAGAATACGGCGGTGGCCCTCGAGCGACTTTTGCGCGCGGCCTCCTATCTGTAAAGAGCGCGTCCGCGTTTCGCGCAGCAGGTCCATGAGAATGTCGATCACCTTCAGCACCACACTGTTGCCGGAGGCCAGAGCCACGTTGTAATGGAACTCCGCGTCTTCGGCCACGGCGGCGTCTCCCTGACGTTGCTTTTCTTCTTGGCGCTCGAGAATCGCTTCCATCTCGGAGATTTCCTCAGGGGAAGCGTGTGTGGCGGCGCGCGCAGCCAGAGGAGGCTCGAGCATCTTACGAAAATCCAATAGCTCGCCTACCAACTCTTGTCTTCGTTTGAGCGCATTCGCAAAAGGATTTGCCGGAGAGTCAGCAGAGATCTCGCGAACGATGGTCCCAGAACCCTGACGCGGTTCAACCAATCCGAGCAATTCCAGACCGCGAATCGCATCGCGGATGGAACCGCGGCTGACTTGCAGCATCTCGGCCAGTTCGCGCTCTGCCGGAAGTTTGTCGCCGGGCTTCAGTTTCTTGACGATCAGACGTTCGATCTGCTTGGCAACTTCCTCATAGACCTTGTTCCTGCGAACAACTTCGAAGTCCGGTTTGATGCTGGTGGCCAAAGGGGTACTCCAAGTGGTCTGGTAAACGTGCCAGCTGGCGAAGGGAGTATAACCCCGTTTTTCGGATTTCGTAACACGTATTTTATTGAGCCTTCAGATTGCAAATCACGATCCGGAATTGGAAGAACATCTCTTGTGAAGTGCTAACAGCTACAATTAGTTATAAAGCATACTTAAACCTTACACTTTAGGTGCGAGCTCCGATTATTGCGCTCGATTCGCCAACCGAGTGGAGGCCGATTGCGCCAGCAGCCTGGCGCAGTGATACACCGTTCGAGTGGTAGGCATGGGAACTCCAACTCGCTCGCCCAACTCCACGACCGCACCGACCAAAGCCTCCAGCTCCATCGGACGGCCAGCTTCAAGATCCTGCAGCATGGAGGTTTTGTGCTCACCAACTTTTTCCGCGCCGGCGATGCGCTGATCGATAGAGATGGGTAACTCCATCCCTAGCTTGTGGGAGACTGCTTCGACTTCCTGCATGATGTTGCGAATCACAGAACAAACTCCCGGGTCGTGCACCATTTGAACGATGGTGGCACGCGTCAGCGCACTGACCGGATTCAGAGAGGCGTTGCCCAGAAGTTTCACCCAAATCTCGTGCCGCAGGCGAGTGCTGATAGGGCAGCGCAAACCGGACGCGATGAGCGCCTCAGCTAGCTGGCGGACGCGTTCAGAGCGCGAGCCATCGGGCTCGCCAAGCGTAAAGCGATTGCCCTCGATGTGTTGGATCACGCCAGGAGCGGTAATCTCGGTCGCAAAGTAGACAATGGATCCAACCACCCGGCGAGCTTCGATGACCGAGGAAATCACGCCGCCGGGATCGACGCGTTCCAACCGCAAACCGTCCCATTCTCCGCCGAAGCCGTGGAAATACCACCACGGAATTCCGTTCTGCGTGCTGACAACCGTAGTATCGGGCCCCAGTACAGGTTTCAGGTGAGGGGCTAGTTGTGGCAGCCCATGGGCCTTCACACCAAGAAAAACGACATCCACCGGACCTATTTCTTCCATGGAGCCGGTGATTGTCGGGCGCGCGAGGAAATCGCCCTCGGCACTTTTGACTCGAACGCCGTGCTCCTGCATGGCGCGAAGATGTGGTCCGCGCGCGAACAGGGTTACGTCGAAACCAGCCTGCGCCATGCGCGCACCGATGTAGGCGCCGATAGCTCCTGCCCCCGCGATCAGATACCTCATTCCAACGACAACCCCAGTTGGTCTTCCACGAGTACGGCGGCGACGGCGCGGCGACGAATCTTTCCGGTGGCGGTGGTAGGAATGGCATCCACCAGATATATTTTCGCCGGGCACTTGTACTCGGCCAGAAACTCGCGGCAGTGCTTGATAAGCTCCGACTCGCGTGCGCCATGCTTTTCGTGCAAAACAACGGCGGCCGCCACTTCTTCGCCGAGCGTAGGATGGGTGCAGCCGAATGTAACGGCCGCTGCGACTGCGGGATGCCTCAACAAAACTTCATCCACTTCGTGGGGTGCGATGTTTTCGCCGCCGCGGATGATGATGTCTTTGATCCGGCCTGTGAGGTGCAAATAGCAGTCCGAGTCAAGAAATCCCTGATCGCCGGTGCGGAACCAACCATCCACAAATGCGCGCGCATTTGCTTCCGGATTATTTTCGTATCCTCGAAATACATTCGCTCCCTGAATCGCGATTTCGCCACGCTGGTCGGTCCCGAGGTGTTTGCCATCTTTGTCCATGATGCTGATGCGCAGGCCTGCGCCCACGCCCACAGAGCCCGGCTTCCGGTGACGTGGTGGCAGAGGATTCGACGTCATCTGGTGCGCGGCTTCGGTCATGCCATAGGCTTCGACGAAGGGCACGCCAAAGCTACCCTCGATCTTGTGTATGAGTTCCGGCGACAACGGCGCGCTGCACGAGCGCAGAAAGCGCAGAGAGGCTGCTTCGACGGGCTTTCCACGGCTGCGGGCCAACAGAAGCTGATGCATCGTGGGCACTCCCGAGTACCAGGTCACGCGATGTTCGGCCACGGTTTTCCAGAAAGAGAGCGCGTTGAATTTACTAGGGACAACCACCGTTCCTCCCGACAGCAGGGTAGACATGGTTGAACCAATCAATCCATGAATGTGGAACAGCGGCATTACGCAAAGCGAAGTATCTTTTTCAGAGAGAGCGTAAGTATTGGCGATGTTTGCCGAGGAGATGGCGAGGTTGAAATGCCGCAAGGGCACTCTCTTTGGACGCCCGGTACTGCCGCTGGTGTGCAAGATGAGTGCAATGTCATCGGCCGTAGGCTCGGTGGCCTTCGCTCCAGTAGGAGCGTTCACAAGGTGAACATTGCCCTTATCCGTCATTTCGACGGAAAACGTGGGGATTTTGCGATCTTTGGCTGCGGTGCGGACGAACTCTGCACCTACCGACGGACAGAGCAGAATACGGGCATCGGTGTCTCCCAAGAAGAAATGAAACTCTTCATACGGATACGCCGGGTTTAACGGGGCCGCAGTACCGGCAATCGAAGCGGCCAGAAAGGCGACAATGGCTGGCAATCCATTCGGCAGGGCTATCGCTACTGCATCGCCGCGGCGAATGCCCGCGGAAGCCAAAGCGTCTGCCATAGCCAGAACCTGCTGCCGAAGTGAATCGTAGGTGACACGGATTCCCAGCTCTGGAACGATGATGGCCGTGTGGCTATCCGCAAAATGTAGAACGTCAAGAAGAGTGTCAACGGACTTCAGTGTCATTCGTTATCGCCTCGGGCGCGGCTCTTTGTCTTTGTCCTTAGTCTTTGCTCGGGTGTGCTGGATGATGAAACGCCTCTATCCCTTGTCCGCATGTCCCCGCTATTGTCCGCGAAACGTAGGGAAAAGGCTGCCATTTTTGAGCCTGGACGTTACGCGCGCGTGAATCCGTGGTCTAGATTAAGTAACCCTCCGCGCTTAGGGCTCTCTTGAACTCCTTCAGAAAGAACTGCACGTTATCTTCTGTGGCCAACGGGCCCATCACTCCAATGCGAAATACTTTACCCGCGAGCGGCCCAAAACCTCCGGCGATTTCAATGCCCGGTCCATCCAAAAGGCGTCGGCGCACTTTAGCCTCGTCAACCCGCTCGGGCACGCACACTGTGTTAAGCGTGGCGATTCGATGCTGCTCGGGAACGTGCATCTTCAGGCCCATGGCTTCAATGCCTTTTACAAAAGCGCGGTTGCAGAGGCGATGCCGCTCCCAGCGGTTTTCGATTCCTTCGTCCGCGATGACCGTGAGCGCCTCGCGCAGAGCGTAGAACATGGAAATCGGCGCCGTGTGGTGATAGCGATGAGACACCGTCGAATAGTCATGAATCAGTTTGAGGTCGAGATACCAACTGCGGGGTGCAGTCGTGCAGGCGCGAAGAAACTCCATGGCGCGCTGCGAGATCGCCATCGGAGACAGACCCGGCGGACAACTCAATCCCTTTTGCGTGCAACTGTAGGCGACGTCGATGCCCGTCTGATCAAACGCGACCGGAACTCCGCCGAGTGACGTAACGCAATCCCCAATTACGAGCGCGCCGGCCTCGTGAGCAGCGGCGCAGATCACACGGCCGGATTGCAAAGCCCCAGTCGACGTCTCAGCATGAACGTAAGCTACAACCTTGGGCTTCTCGCGACCGATGAAGTCTCTGGCTTCATCATCGGTGTAGATTTCACCCCAATTTTTCTCAAAGCGCACGACGTTCGCGCCGTTGCGCTTTGCCATTTCCGTTAAGCGATCGGAAAAATATCCGTTAGCGAATACCGCTAACTTCGCTCCGGCATCAACGAAGTTGGCAACGGCAGCTTCCATGCCAGCGCTGCCGGTGCCAGAAATAACCAGCGTCGCGCCCCCGATTGTCCCAAAGGCCGGTTTGAGCAATTGCTGAACATCGCCCATAACCTGGATAAAGTAGGGATCGAGGTGCCCGACGATCGGTTTCGCCAGAGCTTCATAAACTCGAGGGTGAACCATGCTGGGGCCGGGACCGAACAGATAGCGGCGAGGCGGTTGCAGGGCTGGGTAAGCAAGTGCAGCGGTCTGTTCGATCGTGCTCATAGTCCTCGTTTCTGGTCACACCTGTTCTTTGATACTACGGTACTGAACGGGGAACGGAGAAGCAACCCAGGCGGAATGCCGAACATCGCCACGAAGCGCAGTTTGACAGTGAGCGTCACCAAAGAGGGAGGCCGCGTCAAATTGATTCTTTCGATCCATTGAATTTGCGAATTTGCTTTCTGGGTTTGGGTGCACGGGCAACTTGAACCGATTGCGGTCAAAGCCGTATTAAACCGGCGTGTGGTGTCCCTGCACAATCATCTCCTCGGCGATGCGGCGGGCTTCGGGCAGTGTCGTCGACGCCTTGCGATCAATCTCCATTGGCAAATCGCGTTGAATCCTCGATAATTCCTCGTTAAAAATCCGACTAATCAATTCGGCTGTGTGCTCGATCGGCTTGCCATCGTCAGCAGACACCTCGACTTTGTGCCGCACGCGTTGCGCAATCATGAGGCGGTAAATGCGGTCGGTGGCGAGGTCCTCCATGTAGCCATCGAGCAGGCTCGCGCCCTTCCCATTGAGCACTCCGTTGCGATAGCGAATTACAGTGCGAACCGCTGCTCGCGTTCCGGCCAGAGTTATGCCTCCAACCCCTTTCGGGATCGGCCGCAGATCGGGATGCGAGTTCGGCAGCTTCGGTCTTTTTGCAATTTGATTCGGATACGGAAACTGCGCGACTGCAATCTCGTTCTGATCCGGATGACCGGTCCATGCTCCGTCCATAAGGCATTTAGCCTCGTTCTCCTTGTCCTGCTTCAACACCTTCAGAGCGCGCTCGTTCAATTCCGCGTCAGTGCGGCTGGGATAAAGCGCAGTCATTCCACCAATCGCGTGCGCCCCATGCTTGTGGCAAATCTCCGGCATCAAGGTGCGAAAGTTTTGGAAGAATGGCACATCATGCGGGATGGTGTTGCGATCCGGCAAAATCCAATTGGGGTCCTCGAGCATAAAATCGATCAGTGAGGCCATATAATCCCAGCGGCCCAGATTCAACCCCAGGCAGTGGCTCCGCAGATTGAAGAGGAATTCCTCCATCTGGTAGGCCAGTGGGTGCGCCTCAACCAGCGCCATGCACTTGATGTAGTCCGGCGCAAGGCCTTTGTGCTTTGCGAGAGCCTGGAAGAGATCGCGCCACCAGAATGCTTCATCGGCAGATTCGCTCTTGGGTATATAAACCGAGAAATTGTGAGGCAACCACTCCGGATCAATCTGGTACCAGATCAGCGCCAGGTCGAAGAGGGAAGCGGACATAATCTCGTTCTTGATGACACCACCTTGGCTGAGATGCAGACCGCGGGGACGCACCCAAGTCACGGTTTTGGAACGCTGCACGGTGACTCGCTTGTTCCGCTTTTTGTCGTCGTAGCTGAGCTCGTACTTGTAGGCGGCAATGGTGTTCTGGACCGCCTGCATAATGTGGTCCCAGAGGTTGGCGGTGGAATCCTCCAGATCAATCATGACGGCCGGAGAGCCAGAGTTCAGCAGCTTTACGGTTAACTCACCGTCGTCGGCCGGACCGGTCATCTGGTTGCGCTGGTCCGCACACCAATCAGGTACCTCGATTTTCCAATCCGAGGTGGTCGCTTCAGAAGCCGGCAAATAGTTCGGCGGCTTCCCGTGATGCGACGCCTCCAACACCTCCACGCGCTTGGCGACCAGTTTCCGCTGCCAGGGTGTGAATTGTTTGTGTAGGGGTAACAAGAATTCCAAAAACCCCTTGGGTAGATCCTTTTGCGGATTTAGATTCGCGGGGGCGTAATTCATGCATTGCGACGTGGCGTTTTCGGTGTGCGATGGCATGGGATGCGGTCCTCGAAACTGCACCGCCGGCGATCGAGGATGGGATGAAGCCATCGGCGCTGCAGGTGCTTCTGGTGCTGCAAATATCCTATCTCAAAATTGTGGAACTTCAATGTTCGGATCTCACAGTCGAAAGTGATGGCTGGTCACTTGTGACCTTTCGGCCTACCGCGCCGCAACGAAGAAGTACGCACTCATGGCGAAACCGAGGCCAATTACGAAAGCTCGTATTTTTCGAGGATCGGCTTTCTGCGCATAATGCGCTCCAAACCAGCCGCCGGTAAGAGCGCCCGCAATCATCACCACGCACTGCGGCCATAGAACCGCTCTGGCCAGAATGAAAGTGAGCACAGCGGCGGCATTAATTGTGGCAGCCAATAGAGTCCGGATCGCGCCCATGCCGTGAATGTCGCGCATCCCCAGGGCCGTCAACATTCCGAGCGTGATGAAACCAATCCCAGCACCGAAATAGCCGCCATAGATGGCAACCAACAACTCCAGGAATGAACAAACTGCGACGGCCGTCCAAGAGGTAGCCTGCAGATCATCGACGATCGCAGCCGCCGCAAACAGAAATATGGCGTGAGTAAGGTGCAATCTTCAAGATGTATCAGAAAAGGCGGACGCAGCAAACGTCATGCGTGCGGTAGTGGTGGCTCAATTTGAATTCTTCGGCCTATGGTTTGGGGTCATCCTGAGTGCAGCCGTTTTTCAGGCGGAACGAAAAGCCTGCCCTGCGATGAAGTCGAAGGGATCTCCCACTGGCCGTATCTATGGGAGATCCCCTTCGGCAAGCTCAGGGCAGGCTCTCACGCGGCTGAAGTACGCCGCGTGAGGGATGTGACGGCCTCGTAGGAGAATGAATTCAAACTGAGCCACCAGCTTGCGGTGTGTTTGCGCACCTTAATGCCAAATAATCTATCGCAGCTCTTTAACTTTCTTTCTCACAGCTGCGAGGAGAGGCGCGGGCAGTTCGGAGTATCCTTCCTGTGTTGCGAATGGCTGGCCGTCGCCGTATACCCAATTCCAGAGATCGTCCAGCGCGACAGCACGCGAGGAGTCGGACGATGAGGCGCGAAGATAAACCCAGCTAAAACTGGTGAGGGGAAAGGAATCGTCTCCTGGCGCGTTGGTCAACGACGCCGAGAAGTTATTCCAGCGCGGTGCTTCCACCGCCGCGCACGCCGCAGCAATGCTCTCGTTGGACGCTTTCACAAACCTGCCGGCAGAATTCAAGACAAGCGCCTGGGAAACACCGGCTTTTATTGCATATTGATACTCAACGTATCCGATGGAACCGGCGGTGTTCTTTACCTTGTCTGCCATATCGGAACTGCGCTCCGCAGGCTCCCCGACCATCCACTTGGGCGAAGGAGTCACTCCGTACTGCGCGCGAAATTTAGGACTTACTTTGGAGAGAAAATCTGTCAAGACGTAATTGGAGCCTTTCCCGGCTGGGCGATTGATCACCTGAATGGCAAGCGGTGGCAACGCAACATCAGGATTCAGTTTCGCGATTTGCGGCGCATTCCATACTCTCACATCGCCAAGATAGATAGAAGCCAACACCTCCCCGGAAAGTCTAAGCTGCTGGTGAACATCGGGAACGTTGTAGATGGGAACGATGCCGATGAGCACGACCGGCAGTTCGATCAAATTGCCTTCCTTGCGCTCCGCATCCGTAAGCCGGGCCTCACCCGCCGCAAAATCCCCAGCGCCGCGAGAGATCTGCTTGATCCCCTCGCTGGTGCCGACGGGAAGGTAGCGCATCTGAATCGTGGGATTGCGTTTGTCGTATTCCATCGCCCACCGCGTGTAAAGAGGGGCTGGCACGCTGGATCCTGAGCCGACCAGAACAACCGTATTCTGAGCTTCGGCAACGGTGCCATGCACTCCGAGAACAAAAATGGAGATCAAGTAGAGACAAAGGCTGAAGTAACGATGCGGAATCCTTGGCTTAGAAATTCTTGCCCACTTCATCGATCCCTCCGTGAGGATGCGCCATGCAACAAAACAAAATCCTGGTACTAAGATAAAACTAACAATTGAAGTAACACCGGTAAAGTTACTATCGTTTCAGGGTAGGAGCTTTTCCGAGCACTCCGTTCCGCCAAATTGCCGGTGTTAAGATGCTGATCGTCTAGAGCCGAACTAACGTATGTCAGACGATGCTATGTCGCAAACTTCCAAGTCTCCTACCGACCTCGAAAGTCTGGCGCGCGAACTGATGTCCGCGTATGAGGAGGGCCGGATGGTGGATGTACCTTTCTCGGCACGCGCTGGTTTCGATCTCGATACTGCGTATGCATTGGAAGCGCGGCTCAAGGAGATGCGCCGGGCCGCTGGGCACAAAGCCGTCGGCCGCAAGGTGGGTTACGCGAATAAAGCTATGTGGAGGGTGCTAAAACTGGAGACGCTGGTGTGGGCCCACATGTATGACGACACGGTCCATTCCAGCAACAACAATTCCGCCACGCTCACACTTGCTCATCCTCGTTCCCTTAAGATTGAACCGGAGATTGTCTTCGGTCTGAAAGATTCGGTCGGAGAAGGCTCCGACGCCGCCGGGACGCTCGCGGCGACCGATTGGCTGGCGTTGGGATTCGAAATCATTGATTGTCCTTACCCGGAATTTAAGTTTCAGCCCAGCGATTTCGTTGCGTCCTTTGGCCTTCATGCGGCCCTGGTAATCGGCGAGAAAATGAAAGTGCACCCCGATCTGATTCCCAAACTGGTCGAGGAATTGTCGCGGTTCAAAGTGCGAATGTCGAGGAGCGGAGAGTTCGTGGAAGAAGGATCGGGCAAGAACGCCCTGAAGAGTCCCGCTTTGTGCCTGGCGGAACTTGGTGCCGCAATCGCACGGCGATTTCCAGACCAACCGCTGAGCCCGGGAGAAATCGTCAGCTCCGGCACGCTTACAGCCGGGCATCCGACGGCGAAGGGCGACCTGTGGACGGCTGCAGTTGAGGGTATTTCGTTGCCCTCCCTGACCCTGCAGTTAACCTAAATGAGGCTCGGAGTTCGTTTCGGGAAAGATTCCACTCCCAGCAACAAAAAACCGCGCTGCTGGTTAGCAGCGCGGATGCGAGGGTCGCCAGGCCCAGTAGAGCGAAGCGGCGAAAGTTCGTTTGAGAAGTTAGACGCTAGCGATCTTGCGGCGAATCACTCCCGCAAGTCCGACCAGCCCGGTCCCGAGCATCATCAAGGTGCCGGGTTCGGGAACGGTGCTGAAGCCGATGAACTCTTGTGGCGTTCCCATGCCCATGCTCTGGGTGCCGGCGATGGGTGTGTAAAGTACGAGGCCGTTGAAGGCGCTGTTCTTGGCGCCCGAAGCCAACGCCAGATAGGAGGCATCAATCGCGGCCGCACCTGTCGTTCCAAATTGGGATTGGGCTCTGGCGGTCGATGAGAACAATCCCCAGATCGCCCAGTTCGCCTTCGTAGCCGTAAGAGTTCCGGCCAGCATGCTCTTGAAGATCAGACCGGCGGCCTTATAGTCGGCGGTCATCGACGGCCCAAAGAGGCTATTCTTAATGCCTTGCAGGAACGGCGTTTCCGTTGCCGTCCAGGTCTCACCCTTCTTGACGGTGTTGTCATAGCTGTCGCAAAGCAGAGACGTCGCAATTCTATTGACGGAAACCGAGTAGGGATACACACCACCACCGAGGATACCGCTGGGGCTGGCGCTGTTGAACTGCATATTCACCGAATTGGCAAACGCGGGACTCGCTAAAAGTAGCGAGAAAAAAACAATGGAGAGTACAACCTGAAGTCGAATCAACCGCATAGGTCTGCTCCTAGCACACAGAGGATGGCTGTCCATAGACAGGCGACAGCGTGTGTTGCTTCTTCCTTCGATTCGGGGGAGTTTCAGCAGCAGAGCTGCTTATTCCGCGAAGGTCGGCATGTTAACGGAGTTGTAACTTACTCCGGTAACTTTGATATGAGACTACCAGTGTGTGCAACCCTTGCAAATAGCCCAAATGGAGTATTACCGGAGTTCTCCGTGGAAGCATCACTGAGCGAAGATCAGGCGAACATCGTCGGCGCATATTGCAAATTCGGTACTGGGCGGGAAATCCACAGGATATTTTTGTGCAAACTATTTCTCGCTTTGCTAGTATGATCGCCAAACGGGTGGATCTCCTTTATTTTGTGGAGGTGTAAATCCCCCGTGTGGCACTCAGAGTGCGTCTACGCTGGTGGCGGAGTGCCTACTGTCCAGGAGCCCAAGGTGGCCGCCGCAGGTAGGAGTGGTCTGTGCCCGATCCCGAGAAAGGGAACGTCCAGGTGGTAGTCCGGCGGCGACGAAGCCGTCGGCATCGCAGAAATCGACTGATTCGCCGCGTGTTCGTGGCAGCGGTTCTTGCACTTATTACCGCTGTCGCCTCGACCGTAGCTTTGAGATATTTCGGTCCCTCCTTGTTTTACAACCGGCAGGCGGAATCCTCCATTTTCGATCAGACTGTACTCAGCCGCGAGCGCGCGGTTACTCTCAACAGCTTGATTTCGGCGCAGCAGCCATCGCGTCCGGTTTATCCTTACTCCGTTGTGGCGGGCGGCGTTGAAGACGCTAAAGAATTGAAGTGGGTGGCGGAGCACGACCCTATCGTGGCCGCGCACTACGCTGGCTTTGACTACAATCACGCCCAGGTGGTTCGACTCACGCTGGCCCGCACGGTCTATATGTCCTACCGCATCGGCAACCATATCTACTGGATGCGTCGAAGAATAACGCTCCACAAAGGCGAGAAGCTGATTACCGACGGACGAATGACAGCTCGCGGCCGTTGCGCCAACCGCGTAGAGCCCACCGCGCAGCAGCCGGTCGCACCGGCCGAGCCTGCTCCGGAAAAGTTCGATGAACCGGTTCGAGCGGGTGAGGGAACAGCGATGCAGTCTCCGGAGATTCCATTTCAGTCGGCGCTGCTCAACCGGCCGCTGACGCCGGGCTTTGATCCCAGCGGACCGCTAAGTTTATACAATCCCTTCGAAGGTGGAAATGGGCTAGCGCTTTCCCCTCCGCCACTGCCGGAGGGCCTTTGCGGGCCGGTGAAAAAAGGATCCACTGGGACTGGGACAACGACCGGTACCAACGGCAAGAAGAAGCCAGGCCCATGCGGTACTGGTGGATCTCCGTCACCCATACCAGAACCCGGAACCTGGGTGATGCTGCTCTCCGGATTGGCGGCCATCGGCTGGCAGGCGCGCCGCAAGCTCTCGCGAGCTTGACTTCAAGGACGAGCGAATTCCGGCAGATTCCCGTAATCTTGCTAACGCATGTTTTTCCAATAGCCATATCGCGCCCGACCCAAGGTTGTAATCCTTTCGTAAGGGCTTTCGATCACGAACGCTGCTAAGATCGCGGTTAGCGCAACCAAACGCATCGATATTTATATTTATGTTCTCCTCCCCCCGAACTGCTGCGGCTCTATGGTTATGCGCGGCAGTTTGTTTTACCGGGCCGCCGTGGGCTCACGCCCAGAGCGCGCCTTCGATTCAACGAGCGCAAGTGCTTCGCGGCGGAGGCCAGGTCGAGATCGAGATCGAGGCCAGCGCTCGCATCGTCCCACAAACGAACTTGATCACGAATCCCGACCGCCTGATCGTTGATTTCATCAACGCGACTCCCGGCGCTCAGCTACGCAATCAAGTGGTGAACCGCAAAGAAGTGAAGAGTATGCGCGTGGGCTTGTTTTCGTCGAACCCACCGGTCACGCGCGTGGTGTTCGATTTGAATGGTCCACAACCCTACCAGGTTTTTCCGTCGGGAAAAACGATCATCGTGAAGGTCGGAACTCCGGGCACAGAAGCAGCCAAAGCTAATCCCGCTGCTGAGCCTGAGTTGGTGAGTATCACCTATCCCCCTTCAGAGGCGCCGCCTTCCACGCCAACTCCCGCGCCGGTTGCCTTGCCACCGCCGAAACCGCGCCTCGTAGTTTCATTTCGAAATGGATTGCTCTCGATCAATTCCGATCAAGCCAGCCTGTCGGAAGTTCTCTTCGCCGTTCACCAGCGTACGGGGGCAGAGATCGCAATCCCCGCGGGAGCGGAGCAGGAAAAAGTTGTAGTTCAACTCGGCCCCGCGCCCGCTCCGGAAGTTCTGGCGCACTTGCTGAATGGCACGAGGTTCAATTTCCTGATTCTGAGTTCGGCCAGCAACCCTCGCGATCTGGATCAGGTAATACTCAGCCCGCGCGGTGAAGGAGGGATGTCATCGCCCAGCCCTCAACTGCAGCCGATGGCGGTCGAAGATGAACGAACCATGCAGCCGAACGCCGTTCCCCCGCCGCAGCCAGAACCACCGCCCCCGGCTGACAATCCCAATCCGCCAGCCGACGGCCAAGCTCCACCGCCCCCGCCTCCGAACGAGAATCCGAACTAGGCTTGGGAATTCCTGGATTTACTTGTGAGATTTGAATTAGGGCGGAGTAATCAGCCGGATTGGCACGGGAGAAGTTCCGAGAACTACGGGAGGTGGAGGACCCCCATAGCTGTTGCCGCATCCAGCAACATTCATAACGGTAACGTTTATTGTTGCGGGCGTAGCGTTGCCGGCGGTGCTGTTAATGAAAACCTGCAGGAAACCTATGACCGTGACTGGAATCGCGCCAGCAGAGCCCGTGGTAATTGTTACGGCATTGCTGTCGTATATGGGCAGCGAGACTATCGACGGGCTGTTGGTGATTTGACTAGGACTAGTGATTCCAGCAGACACAAGAGCGCTATTCGCTCCCGCCTGAATCTGAAAAGGGTAGGTGTAGGGCGCAGGGCCAGCAGGGGCGAGATAATCCTGCCCCATTGCAAGACCATTATCGCTTGCATTGATCAGACATTGCGCTCCGTTCACGCTATCGTTTCTGGGTGGCCCTGGATCTTCCGTGAGCTCCACCGCATTCGTCGTCAGCGAGTCCCCGCAAGCATAGACGGTGGATTGATCGCAACCCGCGACAGCCTTTGTAAAGTCATTGTTGTTCACATCTGAGCAGGCGCTGATCTTGCTGTTGGCGGCGATCGCAATGGCAGGACTTAACACCTGTCCCGGAACGTAGTCCAGCGAGTTGGGCCCACCGAAGCTGTTCGCCGTAGGGGTCTCCTGCGGAACGCAACGCCCTCTACGGCGTCCACTTGGCCCGCAATCCGCGACCAAATTAAACGTCTCGCCGATGACTCCTGTGGTTGAGATCCCAGGGTTCGTGATCGTGCCGACTGTTGGGCTGACGAAGGGGCAGGCAGGGCTCGGGCAGCCCGCCGCGTGCTCTGGATCCAGATTTGGGACGAACCACGGCTTCACGCACCGAGGATGAACCGGAACCAGGGGAATCGAACCTGAAGGATTGTATGCCTCGGCCGTAGCAGTGGCACTCACGGTGCTGCCAGCATAACTGCTGCCGAACAACGAAAAAATACGGGCGAAAAAGACTGGAAGAGTCGCGCTAGTAAGGCTCACCGTAACGGTGGGATTCACAGTGAAGTTTGTCACGGAGGTGCAATCGGCACTCGCCGGAGCCGAGGTTCCCTCGCCGTACAATACGTTGACCGATCCGGCGGCGACCGCGACTCCGCCGATCAGGTTCTGCTCAGCCATCTTCTTCGCGGCCAGGGTTGCATAGCTGGTCGTTCCTCCGCAGGCTGGCAGCCATGACCCAGTGTTGTTCGGATCTCCCGTAATTCCCGAGATCGAGATGACCCGCGCCGCCGTCAGTGCCGCGGCGTCCGCGGCCCGCTGGGCCTCAGCTTTGGCCTCGTAAAGCGTGCCGAGGTCGATCGACAGAGCCGCCATGCAGATGATGACGGCCATCGACAACGCCACCAGCGCCATGGTCACGCCGCGCTCTTTCGAGCGCGGCTGTTCACGTCCTCGCGGGCGTCGGATTAGCGGTCGCAACATGCGAATTCCTCAATTCTCGTTAAAGGCCGCAGCGGACGTGGTAAGGGTACTGGGACCGATAAAGCTCCCACCGAACAAACCACTGACGCCGCCGAACTGCCACTTGTATGCGTACTTGATGGTCACGCACGTACCGATCAGATATATCCCGTTTTCCTGCGTCGAGGCAGGGGAGCAAAAGTCTATGCCGGTGGAACCCCGGTTGATCGCTACACTGATTCCGCTCCCCGGACAAGAGCCGGTCGAGGAATAGGTCCAGGTAAGATTACTCTGCGTCGGCGCCGGAGGTGGCGTGGGCGGAGCGGGCACTAGCCCACAGTCGTTGATCTTTTCCGAAACCAAATAGTTATCCACGACTTGAATGGCATCGCTTACAGCTACCGGCACGGCGGGCTTGGTGGCGAACATATCGCTGGCGGGATCAGAGGCCGCCACTCGCGCTCCTTCGCGTGCGGCATTGGTTAGTTTTTGCTTCAGAGTAAGCGCTCCGCTGAAATCAAAAATCCCTACAACGAAGAACACGAGCAGTGGCAGCGAAAGAGCGGTCTCCACCACCTGAGAGGCGCGGTCCCCGGTCCAGGCTCGCCTTAGAAATGCGAGCAGTCCACGCTGTCGGCCTGCAGCTGATGTCATTGCGTTTCTGACCTCATCTCTGCCTGCCCCGGAAGAAGAACGTTCCCTAGGTCCAAATCCGTAAGGGGAATACTGAAGTGAAATGGATACTGATATCGCGCGCTCACAGAGGTACCACAGGTCCCTGCGCCGCCGTCGCCAGGGTAGGATAGCTGAACGTTTTCCTGGACACAGACGTCGGTGACGCTGCTATCGCAGGTTTGCGCCGTACTGCATGCAGCCTTGGAGGCGGTGCCACACGCGCACAACAAAGGTGTCGGCCACTTGGGACCCCAAGCAACCAGGTTATTCTTGCTCAAATGCCCTGCCGCGAGGGCGTTGTAGACCGCTGTTTGGGCGATCGTCGCTGGAGTCCCACCGGCGGCGCAGGTGGTGCAAACCGGGGCGACGGCTGCTTCTGCCCCGGCTCGTGTTCCTTGAGCGAGCGTGCCGTAAATAAAAAACGCCAGGCCAAACCAGAAGATCCCAATCAAGAACATGAACAACAAGGGAAGCGTCATGGCGGCTTCCACGATTTCCGTACCGCCCGCGTCTCGAGCTAGCCAGCGCCAGGTTTTCCACTGCCGCTTTGTCATACCTATCGCGCTCCCCACATTTTCCCGACGCCAAAAAGCAAAGTAGTCAAAGCTAATGCTACGCCATATGGAACCTTGAGGGACTGCGGATTGTCCAGTGAAACCTCGGGTCCGGGCATACGAAAGGTCACCATGGATGCCAGCATCCTGCCAATATTGCGCAGCGTCTGCAGGAAGCGGCGCTTGTAGATCACCAAGGCCAGGGCCATGATCCCGGCCACAAAGATCGAACCCATCAGCAAGTCCGCCAGCACCGCGGGCCCTACGAATGCGCCCAGAGCGCCAGCCAGCTTCCAATCGCCCGCCCCAAGGCTCCGAACCAGAACAAAGGGCAATAGCAACAGCAATCCCAACCCGGCGCCCAGCAGGGAACTCTTCAGCCCGGGCCATCCACTGGCGATTGCATTGGCTGCGATCCCGATCAGCAGCCCCGGAACCGTCAGCCAGTTGGGAATGCGGCGGCTTCGCCAATCGATGTAGCCGGCAACCGCAGTCAAGACCACTGCCAATCCCAACAGAAGCGGCTTCAAACCGGCTCCGCTTGGCAGGGCGAGACGCAGGCGCTGAGCACCGCGGGCTTAGATCGTTTTCTTGCCTGTGTCATCTGCAACGGTGCCGGACTGGGGAAGGGCGGCTGCTCGGCATTCAAGCCGGTAAACCCGCCGCTGAGGCGGATTTTGGCATAGCCGTTGCTCGAAGTCAATGAAAGTCGTGGTGTCCGATCTTGCCGCGCGCGAGGATGCCGTTCGTGACGAGGAAGCGCTCGAGCTCCGCTCGACGGACAGCCGGGGGCGGCTGTCCCCACATAGGCGCGGCTCTATCTATGAGCTGATCTAGCGGTTGAAGGCTCCCGTACCGTTGTGCTCCGCCACGACGCGCTTGGCGTTGTCCGCCAAGGCTTTGGCTTGGGGGAGAAGGTCCAGCCCTTTCAGCACTTCCGGATCCGCTTCCGTACGCACCTTCATGCCTTCATCCTGGCCGAAAGCATCGACGAAAATCTCAGCCTTAATGTTCGACCGGATCCAGTCGTTGTTGTCAACCAGATCCGCCTGAGTGTACGGAATGTTGGCTTCGTCGAGCGACTTGCGGAAATCTTGCATAGTGACGTCGTCAACTTCAAAGCTCTTCGTCGGATGGTGACTCACGACGTAGCGCTTGGCGAAGTTGAAGAACGCATAGTGCTGCAACAGCGTGTCCTGGAAGTGATTGCTCTTCACTGGAGGAATCACAACGTCGGGCGTGATTCCGCCGCCACCATAAACCGTGCGTCCGCTATCGGTGAGCTTCACTTCGCGATTGGCATTGCTGCCGGATTCGGGCTCGCGGTTGTAATAGTAATCGTAGAGCGAAATGTTGCTGTAATCGCGCTGGATCAGCCGGCCGCTGGGCGTGTAGTAGTGCGCCGTGGTGAGAGCGAGACCGGTGTTTTCCGACAGCGGATACACAGTCTGCACCAGTCCTTTACCAAAGGTGACTTCGCCCACGATCAGCCCGCGATCGTGATCCTGAATCGCTCCCGAAACAATCTCCGCCGCCGATGCGGTGAGACGATTCACCAGGACGACGAGAGGATAGTCCTTACCTCCGTTGCCATGCTGCGCCACATAACGCTTTTCCGCAGAAGCGCGGCCATGGTGAGAAACAATGAGTTGACCCTTCTTCAGGAATTTATCGGAGACCCCTACGCCTTCGCTCAGCAGGCCGCCAGGATTTCCTCGCAGATCAAGAATCAGTCCTTTGAGATCGCCGAATTCATCCAGAGCTTTCGAAACCTCTTCCTCCGTAGTCTCGTTGAATCCGGTCACGTGCATGTAACCGACTCCAGGCCGGATGAGGAAATGCACGTCCACGCTATAGCGTGGAATCTCGTCGCGCACCAGGGTGAACTCCATCGGTTTCTCAACCCCTTCGCGCGAAATGCTGATGTGCACCGTCGTGCCCTTCGGCCCCTTGAGCATGTCGGCGACGTCGCCAGTGCTCATGTTCTCCGTGGACTTGCCATCGACCGCGATGATCACGTCACCCGGATGAATGCCCGCTTTGTAAGCGGGCGTGCCCGTGAAGGGAAAAATCACAATCACTTTGTTGTTGCGTGGCCCCACAGTCATGCCCACGCCGTAGTATTTGCCGCGCTGATCTTCGCGCATCAAGGCATACGACTTGGGATCGAAGAAATTCGAGTGCGGATCGAGCGCATGCAGCATTCCCGGGATAGCCCCGTTGTAGATGGCTTTATCCGGATTGACCGGCTCCGCGTAATTTTCCTCGACGATGGAGTAGACGTCGGTGAACTGCTTCAGGCTGTCTTTAACGTCGGTGTCGCCCGACAGCGAGGACTGCTGTCCCGTCCGCTGGGCAAAAAGAATCCCCAGAAATCCGCAGGCAAGCAGAAAGAAAACAACCAGAAAGAGTGAGCGCCGAGAACTACGTGCCATTTTTGATTATCCTTCGGTTTAGGGGTGTCGACCGTCCCCAGCTACCGCGCTGAATACTGAAAGTATAACACTGGGTTAGATGCGCGAGAGCCCGGATGGTTACCGAGGGTAACCGTCCTGTTAATTTGGGGGGGCGAACTTCTCAGAAGACGTCTTGTCAACAGTTTGTCTCATCGTTGCCGCTTTCCCGCTTCGGCATTATGATGAGCGCATGAGTTTTTCCGAGACGATCTTCCTGTTCTTCCTGGCGCTGATTATCTTCGGGCCAAAGAAGCTGCCGGAGATCGCTCGTCAAGCCGGAAAACTTCTCGCCGAACTGCGCCGCGCTTCGAACGAATTCAAGTCGCAGATCGAAACTGAAATCGCCCATCTTGAAGTCGAAAAGGCCCGAGCCGCGCTGCCTCCTAGCCATTCGCCCCAAGGCACGGTGGCCAGCCTCGGTCTCAATCCTGCGGCAGGCGAACCGATTCCGCAAGCGCCCGACTCTACCGCTACGCTCGCTGCTCCAACAGTCGAAGGCGCTTCACCACCTTCAAATACAGCTCCGGCCCTAAGTCCAAATCCTCCCGCCGAGCCTGTCTCACAGACTGACGCTTCCACCTCGCAGGCGTCGCATGTCTGATACCGCAACCGGCGTTTCCAGCGAACAGCCTGGCCGCGACGCTATGCCCACGATGGGTTTTCTCGATCACCTCGAAGAGTTGCGCCGCCGCCTGGTTTACTCGATCGCCGCCGTGGCCGCCGGATTTTTCGCCTGCTGGTGGAAGGTGGAGTGGATCTACGGGATCATGCAGCGCCCCATTATGGAGGTGCTCAGGGCGAACGGCATGGCCGAGAAGCTGGTCTACCTGAATCCTACTGAGCCCTTCAACCTTTACTTGAAGATTGCCGCTATGGCTGGGGTGTTCGTCACTTCGCCATTCATCCTTTACCAGGTATGGATGTTTATCTCTCCCGGGCTTTATCGCAACGAAAAACGCTACGTCGTTCCGTTTATGGTCTCGACCATCGCCCTATTCGTTACGGGTGGATATTTCGGATACAAAGTTGTCTACCCGCAGGCGCTCGGGTTCCTGGTTCATTTTGGCAGGCAGTTTCAGCCGATGATCACGGTCAGCGAATATACGTCGCTGTTCCTCAGCATCATTCTGGGCATGGGCTTAATTTTCGAGATGCCGATCCTCATCTTCTTCCTCGCTCTGATGGGCATCGTGAGCGCCAGCTTCATGTTCAAGAATTTCCGCTATGCGATTTTGCTGATTTTTATCGTAGCGGCCATTGTTACACCCACTCCCGATATTCTGAGTATGTGCATCTTTGCCGCACCCATGGTCGCGCTGTACGCCGTAAGCATCGGCATCGCTTGGCTGGTTCACCCGAAGCAGCGGCAGGCGCGAAAAGAAAAAAAGGCTGCATGAGAGTGTTTTCAGGAATTCAGTCTTAGGTTGACATTTAGGTTCATCTGTCGTCGAGGTCATCGTTGTTGGGGTCATCGTGTTAACGATAAGGAAGTGGACATCGCTGTCGTTGTTATCCCTCGCATTCACCCTGACGCTTCTTTCCTGCAATCACGACAAGGAGGGCGGCCGGGTGCAGGCACAGAGTCCACCAACAACGGCTTCCGATATATCTCGGACGGCGCTTTCACTTCCCGCCGACACCGGTCCGGCCCCCACGATTAATGGCGCGCGAGCGATGGAATACGTGAAGCAGATTGTGGCCTTCGGCCCGCGGCCGGTCGGCAGCGCGAATCACAAGAAAGTCGAGGATTACATTCTGGGTCATCTTAAGGGCGTTGAGGTGGAGAAGGATTCGTTCACCGCGGATACCCCCGAAGGGAAGCTTCCGGTACGAAATTTTATTGCGAAGTTTTCCGGCACCAAAGATGGAATCATCGTGATCGCTAGCCACTACGATACGAACTATCCTTTGCGCAATACATCTTATGTGGGCGCCAACGACGGCGGGTCTTCCAGCGCACTCCTTCTCGAATTTGCTAACCAACTGCGCGGCAAAAAGAACGATGGCTACAGCATTTGGCTGGTATGGGACGATGCCGAGGAGGCAATTAAACCGGAAACCGAGATGCCTTTTGCCCAGGACAGTTTGTATGGTATTAGCCACCTGGCTGAAAAGTGGCAAGCCGACGGAACGCTGAAAAAGATCAAGGCATTCCTGCTGGCAGATATGGTGGGCGACGCGGATCTTAACATCGAGCGCGACGCGAACTCGACTCCATGGCTTGAGGACGTCGTATATGAGGCTGCTACCCGGCTTGGTTATCAATCGCATTTCTTTGCACGAACTATGGGAGTGGACGACGATCATATTCCCTTTGTGAAGCGGGGCGTGCCCTGCGCCGACTTCATCGACTTCAACTACGGCTACAACGATGTCTTCTGGCACACGACGCAAGATACGGTCGACAAGCTTAGCCTTAAGAGCCTGGAAATTGTAGGCGCCACCATGCTGGAGACGGTCAGCATTCTCGACAAAATGGATCCGCTGCCGCCCAAGTGAAACTTTCAATGCTGTGCGCGGTCGCCGGCAGAAGCTCTTAACTGCGAAGTACGCCGAGGCTACGCGAAGGTCGCGAGGAATAGTTAATCTTGTTTGCGCACTTCTCGTCATCTTCGCGGTCTTTGCATTCAAAAGGCCTTGAGTATCCATTACAGGTTCCCCAGCGGACTCCGCGCTGTGCTCTTTGCTCTTTTCCCTGATTTCATTTCTAATGCACGCGATATGCGAAAGCTGAAAGCTTCGTGCCTGTGCGTCCTCCTAAGCGCTGTTGGTCTTGCTGCAGATCCACCCGCTGCAAATCCAACCATCGATACTGACGAGGCCGTGCTCATTCGGGCCGCTCTGCAACCTTCCACCCTGGAAAGCAACCTGCGCCGCCTGACAGATGAAGTCGGTGGGCGCGTTCCTGGCACTCCTGCAATGCAACGGGCCATCGACTGGGGCGTGCAGGCGTTCAACGCTGCGGGTGCCGACCGCGTCCACACCGAGGAGTTCTCCATCCCGCATTCCTGGGCGGAGGGCGCAACCGAGATGGCCGTCAGCGCCACAGGCACGGCGCTGGATCCGAAGCTTACCCAAATTCCCAAAGTCGAGTTTCGTGTCCGCTGCGTCTCGATCGCGTGGGCGCCCGCGCTTGCCGCGGTAAGGCACGTGCCCGTGATTGACGTGGGCAATGGCATCCCGGCCGATTTTGCAAAGGTTGGGGACATTTCAGGCAAAATATTGCTAGTCCATTCAGCTGTGCTGAAGACTTGGGACGATCTTTTCGCCGAGTATTCGAACGCGCCGCCAGTGATTACGGCCGCGGTGAAGGGGAAAGCCATGGCGGTCGCCTTCCTCGCCACGCGCGAGCACGACATTCTGTACCGCCATACCAACTCTGCTGAGGGCGAAATCGACCGCATTCCCCAGGTACTCGTGGCGCGCGAGGATGGTGAGCGCATCGCCCGCCTGCTGGCCTCGGGGCATCCTGTGTGGGCGGATTTGAGTATCCCCAATCGAATCGGCGGACCGATTAAAACCGCCAACGTGATAGCGGAAATCAAAGGCAGCGAGAAGCCCGACGAATTTGTCATTCTCGGAGCTCATCTCGATTCTTGGGAACTCGGTACCGGCGCGCTCGACAACGGCTGCAACGCCGCGTTGGTGATAGACACGCTGCGCGCCATCAAAGCATCAGAATTGAAGCCTCGCCGTTCCATCCGCTTCATTCTTTTTTCCGGTGAAGAAGAAGGCCTGCTCGGCTCGCGCGCCTATGCCATCGCGCACCGCTCCGAGCTCGACCGCGCCGCCGGAGTCGTCATCTGGGATTCCGGCACCGGAAAGACAACGGGTTTCACCGACGGAGGCCGCAAGGATGTGCTCGATGCCGCCAACCGCCTGATCCTGCCATTGAAGCAGTTTGGCCTGACTGAAATGAAAACCGACATGGAATGGGGCACCGACCACTTTGATTTCATGCTGGAAGGCGTTCCCACGTTTGTCGCCGATCAGGACGAAGCGAACTATCTGGAAAACTACCACGCCGTCTCCGATACCTACGACAAGGTTGACTTCGTCCAACTCAAGAAGCACGTCGCCGAGGCCTCTGAGTTCAGCTTCGGGCTGGCCAGTCTTCCGGAAAAAATCGGTCCGCGCTTCACCCGCGCGCAGATCGAAGAATCCATGCGCGAAACTCACGGCGATGTAGTGCTCAAGTCCTCAGGTCTCTGGGATGCCTGGGAGAGCGGGCGCCTGGGCCGGCAAAAGCAGTTTTAGAGTTTCAATTCCCAATTTTTAATTGCCAATTGAGCCGCGCGGCGGTTTCAATTGACAAATTAGCAATCGATAATCGGCAATCTCCTTTGCTCTACTTCTGGATTCTCTTCAACCTGTTCGCGATGGGCATGCTGGCGCTGGACCTTTTTGTCTTTCACCGCCGCAGCCGCATCGTGCGCTCGCACGAGGCTCTCGCCTGGACCGGCCTGTGGATAGGCCTTGCCGCAGCTTTCGCTGGCTTGATTTTTTTCTGGCAGGGACGCCAGGCCGCGCTTGAGTTCGTCACCGGTTACATCCTCGAACTATCTCTCAGCGTCGACAATCTTTTCATCTTCCTCGTGATCTTCCGTTATTTTTCCGTACCCGAACAATACCAGCGCAGTGTGTTGTTTTGGGGAGTCCTCGGCGCGCTTCTCATGCGCGGCTTGTTCATTCTCGCTGGGGTGGGGCTGATCCACCGCTTCCACTGGATTTTCTACGTGCTCGGCGGATTATTGATTTACAGTGGCGTCCGCCTCGGATTCATGGGCGAATACCAAGTCGATCCGGCAAAAAATCCAGCCGTGATGGCATTGCGGCGCTGGATGCCCGTGACGGACGAGTATCAAAACGGCCATTTTTTTGTCCGCGGCTGGAAAGGCAAACCCGGGCTTTACGCTACGCCGCTGTTAATAGTTCTTGCCTTGATTGAAACCACAGATATCCTTTTTGCGGTCGACTCGATTCCCGCCATCCTCGCAGTCACGCTTAACGCCTTCATCGTTTATACGTCGAATGTTTTCGCGATTCTCGGCCTGCGTTCGATGTACTTCGCTGTCTCCGGATTCATGAGAGTCTTCCGCTTTCTTCACGCCGGGCTAGCGCTGGTGCTGATTCTGGTGGGCCTGAAGATGATCGCAGCCGATTATTTTCAGGTCTCAACACTGGTGACCCTGGGCGCAGTAGCCGGAGTGCTCATGGTGTCGGTAGTCGCATCGATCGCCTACCCCGCACCGGGCGAAAAGTAGCTGCCGCGCTAAACAAATCGCACCTTCTCGTCCTTGACCACTGAGTGCTTCAGAAACTTTTTGTCGTCATGGCCGGGATAGTCGGTGCGATAGTGCGCGCCGCGGCTTTCCTCCCTCGCCAGCGCCGAACGCGCCACCAGCAATCCCGCGAGATGCAAGTTTGCGGCCTCATGGGAACGCCGCGTGCGCGGATGCGTCAGTCTCGGAGACATCGCCTCCAGCATCCGGATCGCCTCCTGCATGCCAGCCCGCGTGCGCACAATGCCGCCACCCTTCCACATCGTGTCCTGGATCTGTCCAATCGTTTCTTCGACACCCGCATCGACCGGCCCGTTCTGCGAGGCAGCTTTCTTCGGCAGGCTCGCGGGCTTGCGTGCATACTTCAATTCATCCCGCATTGTTTTCCCCGCTCGCGCTCCATAAACCAATCCTTCAAGCAGAGAATTGCTGGGGAAGCGGTTCGCGCCATGGACGCCGCTTGAGGCGGCTTCGCCGGCAGCATAAAGACCTGCCACGCTGCTCTTGCCATCCAGGTTGGTGCGTACGCCTCCGATCGAATAATGTGCAGCCGGGCGGATGGGAATTACGTCCTCCGTGATATCGATATTGTGCTTCATGCAGGTTGCGTAGATGCGCGGAAGGCGCTTTTGCACTCGTGCCGCATTCAGGTGAGTTAGATCCAGGTAAACGAACGGATCGCGGGCGCGGCTGACTTCCATCTCGTGCATGATGGCTCGCGCCACAACGTCAGCCGGCGCCATCTCGGCCAGAGGATGGTATTTGCCCATGAAGCGGTCCATCTCGATGTTCCGCAGATAACCGCCCTCAGCACGCAGACCTTCCGGAAGCAGAATTCGCGGAGCCTTTTTCATATACAGCACTGTAGGATAAAACTGAATGAATTCCATGTCGCCGACTTCAGCGCCGGCACGAAAAGCCATTGCCACTCCATCGGCGGTAAATGCTTCGGGATTGGTCGTATTGCGATAGAGTTGGCCCAAGCCCCCTGCGGCGAGCATGACCGCCGAACAGGCTATTTCCTCCGGCATGCCTTTGTCGCTGATCAACGAGACCCCAGTCACGTGCTGGTCTTCAGTGAGAATATCCGTGACAAATTCGAACTCCAATACGGAAATCTGTTTACCCGCTCGAACTTTGCCATGGAGCATACGTAAAATTTCATCTCCCACCGAATCACCGGAGGCGCGCAAAACATGGCTGTGGCTATAGGAAGCCTCGCTCTCAAATGTAAGTTTGCTTCCATTACGGTTGAGTTGCTTGCTCCAAGAGATGAGTTCTTCGATGCGATGGACCCCTTCTTCCACGAGAATCTTCACCGCCTCCGGATCACACAAGCCGTCGCCGGCGATCAGAGTGTCCTGCAGGTGGAGGATGAGTTCCTCCTCATCGCTGAGGTCACTCGTAACCGCGCCGGGAATCGGAGCAGTGCGGGATTGCGTAACCTCTTTTTTCGCCAGCACCAATACGCGACCCGCGGACGAAAGTTCGATCGCGGCTCGCAGGCCGGCGACTCCGGCGCCAATCACGATGAAATCGGTCTCGGCTGGAAGACCTTTCATAAACGGCAAATGTTACCACTTCCGCCACCAATCTGATCAAAGCGGCTGCGAGCATACGCTATGATGGGACTTCCATGGCGCAGGTCACCATCCATGTTCAGCCCCGTCCGTACCAGGCTAGGATTGAAAACGGCTTGCTCTCGCGAGCCGGCGCTTTGCTGGCCGAACTGCTGCCCCAAGCTAGCAAAGTCTTCGTGGTAACCGTTCCGCCCGTGCGGCGGCGCTGGGGTGCAAAGCTGATTCGGTCCATGACTTCGGCGGGCTTCAAGCCGCAGGTAATCCAGATGGCCGACGGAGAGCCTGCCAAAAAGCTTCGAACCATTGAAACTTTGGCCGAAAGATTGTCTCGGCTGGGCGCCGATCGCAAAGCGGTGCTGATTGCTCTGGGCGGCGGCGTCGTGGGCGATGTTACGGGACTGCTGGCCTCGCTTTACATGCGCGGAGTGGAGTTGGTGCAGATTCCCACCACGATTTTGGCCCAGGTGGATGCTTCGGTTGGGGGCAAGACGGGCGTAAACCTTGTGGCCGGCAAGAACCTGCTGGGAACTTTTTATCATCCGCGCGCTGTCCTCATTGACCCGGAATTGCTTGGCACATTGCCGGACCGCGAATTTCGCGCGGGCCTGTATGAAGCTCTGAAATGCGGCATCATCGGCGACCTCGATCTTTTTCTCCGCTTCGAACAGAAGCGGGCCCAGATCCTGAAGCGTGATCCGGTGGAGCTGGAAGGTGTCATCGCTCAGTCGGTGAAGTTGAAGGCCGAAGTCGTCTCGGCGGACGAGCACGAGGGCGGCCTGCGCCGAGTGCTGAACCTTGGTCATACCGTCGGGCACGCCCTCGAAGCGGAGACCGGATACCGCACCCTGCTTCATGGCGAAGCCGTCGCATGGGGCCTGATCGCCGCTACCAACATCGCCCTCGCTGTGGGCAGAACCGACAGTGTAACTGCGGGTCGAATCGCCGATGCCGTTCTCAGCCTGGGCCGGCTGCCGGAACTCAAAGTAAGCTCCCGCAAGATTCTTGCGCGGCTGCAGGCCGATAAGAAAACGCAAAGCAGCATTGTGCATTTCGTGTTACCTCGGGAAATTGGGAAGGTGGAAATCGCCGCCGATGTGCCGGACAGCGTAGTGATCGCTGCCGTTGAAGAATTGCGTCGCCTGTCCCAGGGCGGATGGGGAAAATGATATGAATTTCAAATTCCGATTGTCGATTGAAGAACGATAGTCGACGTGGAGATATCGATCGGCAATTGAAAATCGGCAATCAGGAAATAACTTCTGTAATGTCCGAAACCCGCAAACTCATAGTCGGTGCTGCTCCAGACGGGGCCAGTGACGTTCGTTCTGCCGCGCATGCCGTCCGCGAGATGTTCACCTCGATCGCCCCGCGTTACGATCTGCTAAACCATCTTTTGTCGTTGAATGTCGATCGCTTGTGGTGGCGGCGGACAGCGCGAGCTTTCTCCGTTATCCTCGCTCAACCCGACGCGCGAATCTTAGATCTCTGCTGTGGCACAGGCGATATGACCTTTGCTTTGCGTAGGCAATCAGGGCATCGAAGCCCCCAAATTCTTGGCGCCGATTTCTCTCACGCCATGCTGCAACGCGCTCGCGCGAAGTCCGCCGACAAAGCTACACAAAACAGCAACTCGGCACTTCCACATTGGATCGAGGCCGATGCGCTCTACCTCCCCTTTCCAGACCAGCATTTCAACCTCGTCACCTCGGCGTTCGGCTTCCGCAATCTCGCAGACTACGACGCCGGCCTGCGCGAGATCGCTCGTGTGTTATGTCCTGGCGGAGAGTGCGGAATCCTCGACTTCAGCGAGCCCAGAGGATTGATCGGTCGCCTGTACCGCATTTACTTCAAGCAAATTCTGCCGCGCGTCGGGACCATGCTCTCCGGCGTACGCGGACCCTACAGCTATCTGCCCAACTCAGTCGAACGTTTTCCTGAGCCGCAGGAAATGCTGGATCGTATGCGCCGCGCCGGCTTCCGCGAAGCGAGTTGGACTCCTTACACCTTTGGCATTGCTGGTTTGTATCGCGGAAACAAGTAAGTAAAGAAATATCTATTTGGCGCCCGCGCTCTGTGCTGCTTCCGGACCGCTCTTGAAGCTATCGGCGAAGGCGTCGGCAATTGTGTAGTGCATCACCGTCTCATACTCGCCTCCGAGAAAGGTTCGCAGCCGATCGGTATTCATGATGTATTCGCCAGTCATGTAGGGAAGGGCATCAGGAGGAATCGCTGAGATTTGCCGCTTCCACAAATACCGCAGCACCAGCCGCATCGCCCACTTTCCCGGAACGCGCACCAGCTTTGCTTGTGCCATCTCAATGCACCGGCCAAATGTAAGCGGGTCCCCGCGTCCAGCTACATTCAGAATTGTCAGCCGTTGCGCTTCGGGATCGCGATGCAATATGTGCGCGATCAACCGCGCCATATCGTCTACGTGGACGAACTGAATCTTGTTGTCGAGATATTGCTGCCCTCGCGGCAGCATGCTGGGCAGCCGCTTGTTGGCTTTCCGCATTTTCTCCGCCCGCGCGCCCTTGCCATTGATCGTGCCGCGAAACGCTCCAAGCAGGTAATTCTCTACACTGGCGCCGGCCAAAATATGGGGCCGCAGAATGTACACGCTGCATCCGCGCAGCGCCGGCGCGCGCTGCTGCACCACCTCATCGGACTGCTTTTTATGGATTGCGTACGGTAAAGTATGTGCCGCCAGCACCGACTCTTCCGTCGCCGGAGCGGGGAGGTTGGGGCCGTAGGCAGAAACGCTGCTGGGAAAGATGAATTGCCGGATCGGGGAATCCGCTGTGCGATTTGCCTCGGTGACGGCCTCCATGATTCGCGCCGTGCCCGCCACATTGATCTGCCACATGCGCTCCGGGTCAAGCACACCAGTACGCACGGGATCGATCACGAATGCTAGATGAATTACCGACACCGGTCGTGTGTCGCGCAGCAATTCGTAAAACACGCGGGTCGATGATTCTTCGCCGAGATCGAGTGGCTCGAACTGCAGCGGAAAATCGCTTTGGGGTGGATTCAGATCCACCCCAATCACGGAGAATTCCCCCAGCAGCGGGAGCAACCTGGATCCCAGGTTTCCCGCAACGCCCGTCACCACGACAACAGGCTTCGGATTCGCCATCAGTTCGGCGTTGACGGCGGAGTTGGCGCCGCCGGAGGCGGTGATGGCGGATTCGCAGCCGGCGGTGCACCCTGCTGCGTCGGCGGCGGAGCCGTCGGCGGACGCGGCATTCGGGGCGGCATTCCGGGGCGTGCCCCGGGCGCTACGGGCGGTCCAAAATACGCCTCGTTGGGAACGGCCTCGAACGAGTTGGTGTATTTATCCATCATCTCCTTCATGCGCTCGCTCTTCAGCTTGTTATGAATCTCGGCTTTGATCTGGTCGTCCAGCGGCAGCACTTCTTTGGTTACCACCTTGTAAATATAATGGCCGCCGTTGTCGCTGATGACTGCCGAAACCTCGCTCACTTTCAGATCGAAGACGGCGGCGTGCGCCGGAGGCAGGCCGGTCCGCCTCACCTTGGGCAAATTCACCGTCGGATTGTCGACTTTTGTACCCGCAGCCTCAAACGCCTCCTTCTGAAGTTTTATGAAGTCTTCACCCGCCGCTGCCCGTTCGCGCACGCTGTCGGCCAGCTTGTTCAAGTCCTGCTCGCCTTGTTCACGCTTGGTTTTCTCGGCGGCTTCCTTAGCCTTTTGCAGCTCCTCGGTTAGCTTTTCCGGCGCTTTCGCGTCTTCCTTCTCCTCAGCCTCCGCCTGCTTGAAGCGTGGGATGAACAGCCGATCCAGAGAAAACTGCTCGTAGGCTTCAGGATTCTTCTTGTAATACCCCGCAATCTCCGAGGGTGGAACGTTATCCGCCTCCTCCTGCACCGTGCGTTGGAGTTCCTGCGTCAGGACTTGCATTCTGACAACCTTCATCGTTTCCTGAAAACGCGGGGACTTGTCGAGGCCCTTCGCCTTAGCCGCTTCCGACATTGCCATGAAACGCGGAAGAGCCCCTTCGAGCTGGCGCTTCAATTGCGGCGTTACGCTCGGCGAAAGCCCACTCGCAATTTTTTCGAACTGCGCACGAGTGATCTCGGTCTTGCAGTCTGCCGGTTTCTTCGTGGTAGCGGAGGTAGTCTTTCCTGCGGCGGTCTTCGAGGCGGTACCCGTCTTTAACGGAGCCGTTGGGCAGACACCCTTGATCGTGAGAACAACTGCACTCTCCGCCACCTCTTCGGGTTCCGCCGGCGCTTTATTGGCAGCGCTCGGCGGCTGAGCCGGGCTGGCCGGTGCCGGGGGCGTTCCCGGTTGTGCCTGTCCCCAGGCCAGCGTTCCCAAGAATACACACAGCAACCAACTCTTACGCATACAAAAATCCTCCAGGATTGGTACATCAGGAAGTTGGACAACCGAACTTAGCATCGTAGCATAGAGGCCGTTTCGCGCAGTATCCGGGACTGCGACTTTCTGGTTGGCGCAATTTCTTTCTAGCAGCGATAATCCAATCATGTCTGGGACGCCGGCGCTTTACTCACCAACTGCCATGCGCGCTGAAAAACGCGCGGTGGCGGGAAATTCGGTGCTGGCCGCGTTGTTCATCACCGGCGGAAAGATCGCCGTCGGAGTCACGACCGGGAGCTTGGGAATCCTCTCGGAAGCAGCGCACTCTGCGCTGGATCTAATCGCAGCCCTACTCACGTATCTGTCCGTTGGAGTCTCCGATAAACCTGCCGACGCCGATCATCAATATGGTCACGGCAAGGTCGAAAATTTCTCGGCCTTCGTTGAGACCGGACTGCTTTTGGTGACCTGCGCATGGGTTATTTACGAAGCGATTGTGCGCCTGTTCTTTCGCCGGGTTGAAGTTGAACCGTCGATCTGGGCATTCGCCGTGATGCTTGTCTCGATGGCGGTAGACTGGTGGCGCTCCCGCTCTTTGGGCCGAATTGCCACCAAGTATGAAAGCCAGGCTCTGGAAGCCGACGCGCTGCATTTCTCCACCGACGTGTGGTCTGCGGGCGTGGTTGTGTTCGGACTCGTGCTCATTCTTTTGGGGCGCAAGTATCATCTGGATTGGCTCGGCAAGGCTGACCCTATCGCCGCCTTGTTTGTTGCGGGCGTCATCGTTTCAGTGAGCTGGCGGCTCTCGCGGCGCACGATCGACGCGCTTCTCGACGCTGCACCCGCGGGCGTTCGCGCTCAAATCATCGACGCCGTCTCTCGCGTCGATGGTGTGCTTGAAGTGGGTCGTGTGCGCATCCGGCGTGCCGGCAACCGATATTTTGCCGATCTCGCCGTCGGCCTCGCCCGTACCGTCACCTTCCAGCGCTCCGAACAGCTGGTCGAAGCCGTGACGCAAGCGGTTCATCGCGTCCTTCCCGACGCCGACGTCACCGTCCAACCTTTGGCGCGCGCCGAACGCTCGGAGAATATCTTCGACCGCATCCGCGCGGTCGCGACCCGCCACAACCTCAACGTCCATGACATCAGCGTGCAGGATCTCTCCGGCCGCCTCCACGTCGAACAGCACGTGGAGCTCGACGAGCGCCTAAGCCTCAAGAGCGCTCATGATCGAGTCACCGAACTGGAAGCCGACATGCGCCGCGACGTACGCGAGATCGACGACATCCTGACCCACATCGAGAGCGAGCCTGCCACCATCGAAACTGGCGACGAACTGGTCCGGGATGCAACTCTCGAGCGGCAACTGAAATCGCTCGCCGGAGAGTTTCCGGAAATTGTCGACATGCACGACATTCAGATAAAAAAAGTTCGTGGCCGGCTTTACATTTCCTGCCACTGCACCTTCTCCGACGAGCTCTCGCTCGCACGCGTCCACGACATTCAGACCGAGCTTGAAATTCGCTTCAAGCAGGCCGCCCCGGAGCTGTTTCGGGTATTGATTCATCCCGAACCAAGCACTGATAATCGAAGATAGGAGTTTTTCATGGTTTCAGCTAAAGCCCGATGGACGGATGGGGAACGCTTTCTCGGCGAGGCGACTTCCCGCCACGCGCTCGTCATGGATGCTGCCTCCGAAAAAACCGCCAGCACACCCATGGAACTCGTGCTCATCGCTCTTTGTGGATGTACCGCGTACGATGTTGTTTCGATTCTTCACAAGAAGCGCGAGCCATTCACCAGTCTCGAGGTTCGCGCGGAGGCTGAGCGCGCAACCGAGCCGCCCTCGGTTTACACGAAAATTAAATTGATTTACCGCATCGGCGGTAAGGTATCGCGCAAGGCCGCCGAGGATGCGGTACGACTCTCAGAAGAAAAATACTGTTCAGTCTCGGCTATGCTCAACAAGACGGCGAAGATTACCACCGAGATCGAGTACGCAGACGAGTAGAATTGCCGGTAGTGGCAGTTCGATTGTCATCCTGAGGAAACGTTCTTCGCGCGGCGACGTAAGGATTGCACGGTTTGGCTCGCGTCCGTATTAAACTGAGTTACTACCAAATCATCCCAGCCATGGCCTTAAAGGTTTTCCTCTACACTCAAGTCGGCTGCCTCTCCTGCGAACTGATGAAACTGTTTCTGGAGGCAAAAGATGTCGCCTTCGAGGAGCGCGATATGAGTTCCGATGCCGCCGCCCGCGTTGAATTGCTTGAGATTTACCATAGCTGCACTGCTCCCACGCTCGTTATTCTCACCCCGGCCGGCGCGGAGGTAATTGAAGGTTTCGAGCCCGACCGCCTTGACCGCGTACTCGACGCTGCCTGATCATCTCTGTTCGAGTCGTTCCTATTCGACTCATAGAAGCGATTCGCGAGGCTTATCATCCCGAACAACAACCAAGAACACGCACATCCGCTGCGCGGTTATTTCTTTATTGCCGCCGCCGCGTTTCTTTGGGGAGTCTCCGCCGCCCTGGGCCGCGCGGTTTTCACCGGCAGGTTGCCGCTGCACGGCGCGCTCCGTCCCATCGATCCCCTCATTCTTTCGCAAACCCGCACCACATTCTCGCTGCTCGTGCTGCTTCCAATTCTCGTCGGCGTGCGAGGCTGGCAGCGTATCAGGCTGCCGGCGCGCGATCTCGCTTACTGCTTCCTGCTTGGGACGCTAGGCGTGGCCGTCTCCAACTATTTCTATTACGTTGCAATTCAACGAACCAGCGTCGCCACCGCGATCATCGTGCAGTATACTGCCCCGGTCTGGGTGCTCTTGTACGTGGTCGCCCGCCACCAGCAAAAGCTCACGCCGCAAAAAACCGCCGCCGTTGTTCTGGCCGTCACCGGAATCGCGCTGGTCATTGATCTGTTCAAAGATCTCTTCGGAGCGCGCTCCAGCGCCACGCTTCGCCTTGATGCATACGGCCTCATGGCAGCGCTGCTCGCCTCATTTTCGTTTGCCTTCTATAACGTCGCAGGACATCGCATCCTGGCCCGCTACGACCGCTGGCGCGTGCTGGTTTGGACTCTCACCGCGGCCGCCACCTTCTGGCTCTTCGTTAATCCTCCGTGGAAAGTGGCCGGCGCTCACTACGCGGCTGCGCAGTGGCTTTTTCTATTCGCGTTCTCGATGATCTCGGTGCTGGGAGCATTTTCCCTATACTTCCTCGGCCTGCAGCATCTCGAGCCCACTCGCGCCATCATCGCCAGTTGCCTCGAGCCTGTGTTTTCAATACTTCTTGCTGCTCTCCTGCTAGGCGAAGTGCTGCGCCCAATTCAGACCCTGGGAATTGTCTTCGTGCTGGCAGCGATCGTGATCGTGCAGCGCCCAAGTCGCACGTCCGCAGAAGGAGGACCTGTGGTCGTAGAACCGATCGAGTAGAATTTCACGTTATGCGGATTGTAGTGGATCTAACCTGGACCCCCCAAAATGCCGGCGCTTTTTCCTATTCCAGCTTTTTGCCGCGCGTCTCCGGCAATTGTGTCGTCATAAGCGCGGCCAGCAGATATCCAGCCGCGCACAAATAAAAGGCCCAACCCAAACCCTTCGTCTGACCCACGCGCCCAATCACCAGCGGCGCCACGGAACTCAAGGCCCTCGCGCCGTTGTAAGTGAAACCCAAAGCGCGTGCCCGTAAGCTGGTTGGAAAAATCTCACTTCCCATAATGCCGGAGCCGGAAAACACACCCGTCCCGAACAAGGCCACGACGGTCCCCAGAACCATCAACAGTACGGGCGACCGCGCTGCAGCATAAAAAGGAATTAAAACTGCCGCCGTTAGGCTATAGAGTAAGAATGCGTTGCGTCGTCCGAGTCGGTCCGCGACCCAACCAAAGCTGACGTAGCCGGGGAACATTCCAAACAGGTTCAAGATCACCAGCAGAGCAGTGGTACCGATCACGCCGAAGCCGCGACCACCCTGCGACACTGGGAGCGATAGATATGGCGGCATCCAGGTGAACAGTCCCCACCAGGCGAACAAGCAGAAGAAGTTAAACAAGAGCAGTGCGAACGTATGCTTGCGATAAGGCTTTCGAAAGATCGCCGAAAATTTTGTGCTGCCGTACACAGTTACCTCTCTGCAGCAATCGCCGCGGCTGTTGCTAATCGAATTGCGCTGCTGCAGACCCCGCTCTTCCCACATCGCGGACTCTGGCACTCCGCGTCGAATCCACAATGTCAGCAGCGCCGGAAGAATTCCCACGAAAAACACCGCCCGCCATCCGAAATAACCCGCTACCGGCCCCGCCACCAGCGCCGCAGCGGCAAAACCGAACGCCCAGGAACTTTGAACAATCGAAATCGCTTTGGCCCGGACCTCGGACGGCCAGGTCTCGGCCACCAGCGTCGCTCCCGTATTCCATTCACCGCCCATGCCGAGCCCGAGGACGAATCGTGCCGCCGCCAGCATCGCAACGCTCGTCGCCAAGCCGGACGCGAACGAGCACACCGAATAGGTCAAGATGCCCGCCATCAGCGCCCGCTTGCGCCCGATCCGATCGGCCAGAAATCCGAACAGCACTCCGCCCATGCCGGAAGCGAGCAGCGTCAGGGTGCCGAGCAATCCCGCCGTTGTCTTGCTCATCCCCAGATCGCGCATCAGCAAAGCCAGAACCAGGGCGTAAAGCATCGCGTCGAAGGCATCGAGCGCCCAGCCCAGTGCTGCCGCCAGCAGTGTTCGCCGCTGTCCCGGCGTGGCTTGCCGAATCAGTTGGATGGGTCCAATCGCCATGCAGGCGGGATTGTACGGCGCGCTCGGGAATTGTCAAATTCGATTTCGACGCAGGTGGACCTGGCGTGAATGTTTCCTCTTCTGATGCTCTCCCACGGTTTTGACAATGTTTTGACTTCGAGGGCCGCTATTCTCGGGTAGCCTCGTTCTGTGACGTTCAGGCGACAACGTTTTGAGATTGGATGTGTCTATGAAACTTCTGCGGCTTGCCGCCCTTCTTGTTTTTCTGCTGACCTTCCTTACGCCTTGTTTCGCCCACCACATGGCGGTTGTCACGAACAAGGACAACAACGTTTCCAACGTTACGGCTGCCCACTTGGCGAAGATTTTTCGCTCGGAGCTTAAGAAGTGGCCGGACGGCAAGGCCGTGGTCCTGGTTCTCCATAAGGATTCCGCCGGTGAAACCGAAACCATGGAGCGTTTGAACAAGATGAGCGCTGGGGAATGGAAGGCGCTCATCGCCGCTCACAGAGACTCGATCCAGATAGCGGACTCTGACGCCGACGTGCTCAAGATTGTCCAATCCACTCCCGGCGCGGTCGGGCTTATCGATGTTCGCTCCATCGATAACACCATCACCGTCGTACGTGTCGATGGCAAGCTGCCCATGGAATCAGGCTATTTGCCGCATTAGAGGCGGTTGCTCTAACCATGGTAGAGACGTTGTAGTGGCTCATCGTAGGCGCAACAGGTGAAAATATCTTCTCGCTTTCTTTACATCGCGCGCAATTTGTTCGCGCAACGCTTCGACGGACGGAAACTTGATCTCGTCGCGCAGGCGGTCAAGAAAACAAATTTCCACTTCGCTCTCCAGCGTCAATTCGAGCGGATGAAAGTTGAGCAGATGAGTCTCGATGGCAAACGAGTCTGCTCCGAAAGTCGGACGATTCCCTAAATTCGTGACAGAATCAAAGCGCTCGCTTCCGACTCGCGTGCAAGTGATATAAACGCCATCTTTCGGCACGAGTTCTTCGTAACGCGCGAGATTGATCGTCGGCACAGTGTATTTCGACCCTAATCCGCGCCCGCGCCCCGGCGCACCCAGAATGCAGAATGGACGCGCCAGCAGATGCCGCGCCCGGCTCACGCGTCCCTCGCCAATCAATTTCCGGATATGGCTGCTGGAAACTGGTTCTCCGCGCAGCGTTTGTTCGGGATACACCTTCACTTCAAAGCCCATCTCTCGTCCGAATTGAGACAACAGACTTACGTCACCCACGGCCTTGTGTCCGAAGCGGAAGTTGTATCCTTCGTGCACCTCTCGCGCATGCAGCTTCTTCTTCAGAATGCGTTCGGCGAACTGCCGCGGCGTCATCAACGAGAGATCACGGCCAAAAGGCAGCATCAGCACCGCATCAATTCCCGTACCTTCCAGCAAACGCAGTTTTTCCGGCGTAGGAGTCAGAAGCTTCAGTCCCGAGTCGGGACGCAGAATCCGCGCCGGATGCGGCTCAAACGTCACCGCCACGGCCTTTGCTCTGCTCTGCCCAGTTCGCCGTACAATCTCGCCCAGCACGTGCGCATGTGCCCGGTGGACTCCATCGAAATTGCCCACGCTCACGAGCGACGGCCCAAAATCCGCTGGAACGTCCTCGAGTTTATGGAAGATTTGCATTTCAATACTTAGTGGTCAGTGGCTAGTGGTCAGTAACCCAAGTGGTTTTACTAACCACGGACCACTGCACTTGATATTTCAAACTCCAATTTCATCCCGTCGTACGATAGCCGTACATGCGGCGGCAAAGCGGCATTAGTCGCCTCGTGCGGCAGATCGTGGCAAATGTGAGTGAAGAACGCCCGCTTGGCCTTCACTCGCTCCACGATGCGCAGCGAATTCTCCACCGTCGAATGCGTGGGATGCGGCTTATGTCGCAGCGCATCCAGAAAAAGAATATCCAGTCCTTCTAGCTGATGGAGCGATGCCTCGGGAATTTCACTGTGGTCCGTCAGGTATGCGGCGCTCCCGAAGCGGAAGCCATAAATCTCAGCATCGCCATGGATCAGCCGCACGGGCTCGAAGCGCGCTCCAAAAAGGCTGACCGGACCGTCGATCGGCCGCAACTCCAGTTGAGGCAAGCTGCCATATTTGTAATCGGTGTCGAAAATATAGCTGAACATCTTGCGCAGGAACGCTGCGGCGTCCGGGCGCGCGTAGAGCGGCAACTTCATCGGCTTGTGAACGAAGCTGAGTGGGCGCAAATCGTCAATGCCAAGAATGTGGTCGGCGTGGGTGTGAGTATAGAGAACCGCGTCCACGCGCGTGATTTTCTCGCGAATGGCCTGCGCGTAAAAATCGGGTGCGGTATCGATGAGCACAACCTTGCCCGCATAACCGATCATCACGGAGGGCCGTGTGCGGCGGTCCCTGGGATCGGTCGAGCGGCAGACCGCGCAGTCGCAACCCAAGGTAGGGACGCCCATGGACGTGCCGCTGCCCAACACCGTGAGCGTCGCCTTCATGCGCGAGCTCGTATGCTCATCGTCCGCTGGTCCCGGTTGCAGCCCCAGGTTGCGGCGGACGAGACAGCGCGTTGGTCACTTCCACGTAGGCCATGCGCACCTCGTAGAGGCTGTTCTGCAGAAAGTTCTCTTCTACGGGGGTGAGGTTGCCTTTGGTTTTTTCCGCAAGCAATGCCAGCGTATCGATGGTCTGGCGAGCGCCGATAATGTCAACTCGTGGCTGCTCGCCTTGCTGGTGCATCAATCCCAACTGCACCATCGCAGTCATGTAGAGCGATGCCAGGAAGCGCTCGAAAGTCATCTCAAATTCTTTCGCGGAGCGGCCACTGAGCTCCACGCGCGAATCGAGTTCCTTCGACGATTCCCGATAGGCGTCGGCCTGCGCCTGCTGCTCGGACTCGGTCGGGGGCGGAGGTACATCTTGCGCTGCGCCGGCTTGCGGAGGAAACGGCACAGAACTGACGTACGGGGCAGGTTCCTTTGCCGGCGGCCGAGCCGGCGGCGTCGCTGCCTTGGGCGTTTCCACTTCCTCCCGAACATCTTTACGCAACTCTCCGTCCTCGGTAAACAAACGGCGGTCGGTTACGGTGAAGCCTGATTCCTGTTTTTTCTCAGCCATAGCACCTGTCCTTTTAACTATCTACCCGCGAATCTCGATGAGATCTTCGATGCGCCCTCATCGCGACCTTAGCGGCCTCCGCGTGAGATCTTGTGTTTTATACTTTACGCGCTAATGCGTCGTCTGCCTCTCGCAGCGCGACGTTGCCCAGCGGCAATTGGATCACGCTGGCTTTAGCGGTTCCAATCGTCACCTCGCGTCCCGGTACACCAACCTCGCGCCGGATGTATCCCAGAGCGACCGTTCGCTCCCCTGACGACATGTGCAGAACGGCGACACTCGTGATTTCACCCACTTCTTTTTCGTCAGACAAAATCTTGGCTCCAGGGGCAATTGCCGGCGAGCCTTCCGCCAGGAAACCAGTAAACTTGCGATGCACATTGCCGCGAGACCGTATGCGCTCCACGATCTCCTGTCCCACGTAGCAGCCTTTATTGAAGTTGAGGGCGCGCGCCTGCTCGGTCTCCTGCGGTAGATCGCGGTCGCGAATGTCCACGCCATAGAGCGGAATGCCAAGAACGATGCGCTGAATTTCGAGAGCTTCACTTCCCACGGGAGTAGCGCCAGCAGCAATCAGCGCCTGCCACGTTTTGTAAACATCTTTTGGGGCAAGCCAGATTTCGTAGGATTCGTTTGTCGCATCGTCGACGCGAATCACAGTGCACTCGATGCAATCGCAATCGCAGCTACAGCGCGGAGTGACTACCTGCAGTGGCTGCAGTTCGGGAACCTCGATTCCCACCGCGTTCAAGGTGGCGCGTGACCTCGGTCCCGCCAAACCGAGACTAGTCTGCTTCTCTCCGATATTCGTTACTTCCACATCGTCCATGATGATGTAATGGTCGAATGTAGCCACAATCTTTTCTACCTGGCTACGATCAGCCTCCACCACGAGCGACTCACCCAGGTTGTAGGCATACATATCGCCGAGGATGCGTCCCTGCGGGTTAAGCAGAAAAGCATACAGCCCGCGCCCTGGCGCGAGGTCGCGAACGTTGTTCGTAACCATGCCGTTCAACCAGCGCACGCGATCGCCTCCGGTGAGGGAAACCCTGGCGCGGAAACCTAAATCATAGATCCCACAACCATTCAGCAGGGCAGAAAACTCCTCCTGCGAATCGGCAAACCGCGCGGCAGTCGCGGCTCCACGGTACTCGCTTACGCGAATCGGTCCCGCTATGTTCCCGCTCTGCGCGCGGAGCGCGTCTTGGAGTATAGTGCTTTCCATTAAAGTATTGATTATAGCGAACGACTTCGTGATCAGGGCTGGTAGCCATCACTGACTTCCTTATTTAATGCAACCTGTTTAATGCAACCTACTCATTCTGCCTATGCTGTGTTAGTTTTCTGCCGTGGACCCGCAAAAGCCTTCACCCAAACGTATCGGCGTCATTCCCGGGGACGGGATCGGCCAGGAAGTTATCCCCCAGGCACTCAAAGTAATTCGAGCCTCGGGGGCCAACGTCGAACTGAGCGAGTTTGACTGGGGCGCTGACCGCTATCTCCGCGATGGAATGACCGTCCCTCCTGATGGGTTCGCCATGCTAGGGCGGGACTTCGACGCCATTCTCGCCGGTGCCTTCGGCGATCCGCGCGTTCCTACCAATATCCACGCCAAAGAAATCCTGCTCGGCATGCGCTTCAAGATGGATCTGTACGCCAACGTGCGGCCAGTGCGGCTGCTCGATGCGGCACTGTGTCCCTTGAAAGGCGTCGGGCCGAAAGATGTGGATTTTGTCGTGATCCGCGAAAACACGGAGGGCGTGTACACCGATGCGGGCGGAGTCTTCAAAAAAGACACGGCGGATGAGATCGCGATTCAGGAGGACATCAATACACGCAAGGGTGTAGAGCGCATCATTCGCTATGCGTTCGATTATTGCGAGCGCAATCCCAAGCTGGACGGTTCGCCGCGCGGGCGCGTCCTGATGTGTGACAAGTCGAATGCCATGACGCATGCCGGTGGCTTGTGGCAGCGCGTGTTCAAAGAGGTAAGCGCCGAACATCCGCAGATTGCGGCGCAACACATGTATGTGGATGCATTGTGCATGCAGATGATTCGCGATCCGCGGCCGTTCGATGTGATCGTAACCAACAATTTGTTCGGCGACATCATCACAGACCTCGCCGCTGGGCTGCAGGGCGGCCTGGGCATGGCGGCCAGCGGCAATATTCATCCGGGGAAGACATCGATGTTCGAGCCGGTACACGGCTCAGCTCCGCCGATCGCGGGCAAGAATATGGCAAATCCGTTCGGCGCGATCCTGACCGCAGCCATGATGCTGGCACATTTGGGATTGACAGGCGAAGCCAAGATGATTGATGCGGCCGTCTTGGAGGCTGTACGGCAGAAAAGAACTACGCAGGATATCGGCGGACCGTTGGGCACGCGGGAAGCGGGGAAGTGGGTGGCCGACTTTGTCAGCCGAGGATAAGCATCAACGGTTCGCCGTTGTGTATAGTTCATGTCTTGTCCCATCGGCAGCGCCAGCTCTCGCCACTTCCAATGACAATCGACGCCGACGAATCCAATCTCGCGCAACATCCCTTCGCGAACAACGATTCATATTTTTGATCCAGATGGCCGAAGAACCAGAAGCCGATTTCAAAGTCGTTTTGCAATCGTGCAGTACAAGTCAATCGCGTCCGCAAGCTGCTGCTTGTCGATGAATTCGCCTTCCGTATGCGCGACGTGAATCGATCCCGGACCAATCAGCAGCGGTTTGCCCCAATTCGATAGCCTCGGAATATCGGTTGTGAAAGCTGCGATCATTGTGGGCAGGCCGTCGACGGTCTGTAAGCGGAGGAAGGGAAGTTCCAGCGGGAATTCCACCTTCACCTCGCTGCCCGCAGTTTCGAGGATCTGTCGGCGCAAATCTTGCGAAGGGCCGACGAGACGATAGAGCAGGTCCGCATGAGCGTAGTCGGGAATCACGTTGGGAGCGCGCCCGCCCTCGATCAATCCAATATTTAGAGTGCACGGACCAACCTCCGGATCCGATGGCAACGGCATGCCACGCAGCCGCGCCAGAGCCGCAAGAAGTTTGTCGATAGCAGACTCGCCGAGCTCAGGATACGCCGAATGCGCCATGCGGCCGGAGGCGGCAACTTCAACCCGCAGCGTCCCTTTCGACGCGAGCGCGATGCGATTTTCCGTGGGTTCGCCGTTCACCAAGTACTTACGGGCTTGCTCTGGTTGGTTTGTCGCTGCCGCGGACGTTTCCTCCGCCGCATATTCGTTCGCCACTTTCGCACCCAGGCTGTCGCGCTCCTCCCCAACGAGAAAAAGCAATCCAACGCAAATCCCTTCCCGGCGCAATCGCTCCGCAGCGGCGATCTGCGCAGCGATGATGCCCTTGGCGTCGCACGAACCGCGTCCGTAGATTCGCGTCGTATCTTCGGAAGAAGGAATGAACGGAGGCACGGTGTCCATGTGCGTGGAGAAAACTATTTCTGGATGCGCCTGCTCAGGCGAAGTGGCATAAACGTTGAACCGGTTGCCTTCGACCGGAATCTTCCGCGTCTGGTAGCCGACGCGGCATAGCTCTCCGTACAAGTAGTTTCCAACTGCGGCTTCGTTACCAGAGATAGATTCAATGTCAACCAGTTGACGAGTGAGCGTGATGGCGTCCATGACAAGAGCATAAACTAGCTGCGAGTTTTGAGCTTCGAGCTGAGAACTACAGGAGTGAATGCTCAAAGCTCGTGGCTCGCAGTTCATGTAATCTGAATCTTGTGATCGTCCAGAATTCAACCATAAGGTCTCTCTTCCTCAATGGTACCGCCGGCCGGCTGGAGGCGCTGCTGAATGCAGGGGCTGAGAACGCAACCCATGCCGCTGTGGTTTGTCATCCTCACCCGCTGTTCGGTGGGACTCTGCACAACAAGGTTGTGTTCCACACCATGAAGGCGTTGAACAGTTTCGGATTTCCTGTGCTGCGCTTCAACTTCCGCGGTGCTGGACTTAGCCACGGCGAGCATGATCAAGGCTGCGGCGAAGTCGACGACGTTCGCACCGCGCTCGACTGGCTGGACGCCGAGTTTCATTTGCCAATGGTGTTTGCAGGATTTTCGTTTGGCGCCGCGGTCGGGTTGCGAGCGGCGTGCGCCGATACGCGGGTCAAGACAGTAATCGGAGTGGGGACGCCCGTGGTTCCGGTCGCTGCTGACACCCAATTGCCGCGCGCGTATTCATTTGATTTTCTGCGCCATTGCGCGAAGCCCAAACTGTTTGTCAGCGGAGCGCGAGACCAGTTCGGCCCGCGGTCGAAGCTGGAGGCTCTGGTTGATTCGCTGGCCGAACCGAAGAACCTGGTACTAATTGATGGCGCGGACCATTTCTTCGAGGGGCGCCTGCGCGAACTTCGGGAGACGATTGAAGCTTGGATGAAAGAAACTCTCAGCTCTCAGCCGTCAGCCATCAGCTAAACCGCAAAGCTCCCGCCTCAGATTGCCAGGTTTAAGTCGGCTTCTGAGTGGGTGGCCGACGTCGCTGACGATAACTGCAAGGCTGACCTCTAAAGTTATGACCAACGACGCCGATCGCGAAGTGCAGTTTCCTGAAATGCGCGGGATCGCGCGCGAAATCTTTCGTTACGCGCTAGCCGAGGCTTCAATACCAAACGCCTTCGCGCGGCAGGTGCAGTGCGAGCGCGGGGTGCTGCGCGTCTGCGAAGATCTTTACGAGCTGCAGTCGTATTCCCGTGTGCTGGTTATCTCGATCGGCAAAGCTGGACACACGATGGTCGAGGCACTCGCGCAACAAGTCGGTGAGTCATCACTCGAGGGCATTGTCGCCGCTTCGGTCGAGCCATCAACGCAAGTACATGGCTTCCGATATTTTCGTGGCGGGCATCCGACGCCTAATGCGGATTCCATCCGCGGGGCAAGCGCCATCCTGAAGGCGCTCGAAGCGCAAACTGCTGCGTCGCTGGTTATTTTTATGATCAGTGGTGGAGGTTCGTCGATTATGGAGAAGCCGATCGACGATGAGATCTCCCTCGACGATTTGATCGCGACCTATCGTGCGCTCGTTCACTCGGGCGCACCCATCGCTGAGATCAATACCCTCCGCAAGCATCTTTCGTCGGTGAAGGGAGGACGCCTTGCGCGGGCGGCATTTCCGGCCCAGCAGGTTTCCATGTTCGTCTCCGATGTCCCCGACAATACGCCCGATGCTCTTGCCTCCGGCCCTACGATGCCAGATTCGACCAGCGTTGACGATTGTTATCGCATCGCCGAGAAACATGGCTTGCTGGCGCAGCTTCCGCATGCCACACGCGAACTTTTTGAACGTCGCGCTCTGGAAGAGACGCCCAAGTCGGACGATCAGTCCTTCTACCGCTCGCGCTGGTGGACGCTTCTTTCCAACCAGACGGCTCTGGAACACGCGATTGCAGCAGCCGAGTGCAGCGGTTTCAGGGTCCATGTGGACAACTCTTGTGACGACTGGGATTACGAGTTAGCGGCCGAACATCTGCTGAAACGTTTGCGCGATTTCAGGAAAGAATCTTCGCGCGTGTGTTTGCTCTCCGGTGGAGAAGTGACGGTGAAGGTCACGAACGGTGGCACAGGCGGACGCAATCAGCAGTTTGCGCTCGCGTGCGCCGCGAAGATTGCAGGAGAGAACATCACAGTGCTTAGCGCGGGAACCGACGGAGTGGACGGGAACAGTTCGGCCGCTGGTGCGGTGGTCGATGGGATGACGATGACGCGTTTGAAGGCAAGGGAATTCGATGCCCAAGTGGCACTGAAGAGATTCGACGCTTATCCGTTTTTTAGCGCTCTAGGTGATGCGATCGAGATCGGGCCGACAGGGAATAACCTGCGCGATCTACGCATTATGCTGGCCTATTAAAGCAGGGGACCTTTGGCCGCAAAGCACGCAAAGGGAAGCGCAAAGCACGCGAAGAAGACGAGCGTGACTCTCTAGCTCAAGAAAGCGATTACGCAGCTTCGCCCTTTACCTGCACTCCGGCCCATTTTTCCAGCAGAGTCAACGTCGCCGCGTAGTCGAGATCTTGTTGTCCCTCTTCGGTCGCGAGTTCGTAGATTTCTTCCACGGTCTCGAGACCGGGCAACTTCACGCGAACTTCTTTCGCGGCTTCGAGTGCGAGCCGGATGTCTTTGTGCATGAGGCGCAAAGGAAAATTTGGAGTAAAGTCGCGCCGCAGGACAAAGGGCGCTTTGTACTCAACAACACCCGAGCGCACCATAGTAGCCTCGATGAGCGAAACCAGTTGCTGCGAGTCCACGCCGAGTTTTGTGGCCAGGGTAAGGGCCTCGGCGAAGCCCTCGAAGATCAGCGCGATCTGCAGATTCATCACCAGCTTGGTAGCCTGGCCTTTGCCAGTTTCGCCCATGCGGAAAATCTTCTTGCCCATCGCAGCGAACAGGGGATTCAACCGTTGCACGGTGCCTTCGTCACCGCCAACCATGAAAATCAGCGTGCCATCGGCGGCGCCGATCTTTGATCCGGTCATCGGAGCATCAACGTAGGCCGCGCCCCGGGTGCGAACCCGTTCGGCGTACTTCAGGGTAGCAGAGGGCGAAATCGTGCTGGAATCGGCGATGATCATGCCTTCGGCCAGCGATTGCTCGATCCCCTCGGGACCAAACAATATTTTCTCGACGGCGACGGTATCGGAAACGCACAGCCACACAACTTCGGCGCCCTGGGCCGCAGCGGCCGGATTTGGAGCCATGCCGGCGCCTTCCACCAGCTTGCCCGGCGTGCGGTTCCATACCGTGACTTGATGACCAGCCTTGACCAGATTCGTGGCCATGGCATGCCCCATAATTCCCAATCCTAAGAAAGCTACGCGCATTTCGGGACTTCTCCTCGCACCGAAGTCTATGAAAGAGCCTTTCGGATTAGATATGACCAACAGGATCGAGGTCAAGCAAAGTGTCTCAGGGAATTCTCGTCGAATATCGAGGAAGCGTCCGAAAACGACTGAGCCGCTTCCTCGTCTCTTCACGCAAGACCCTTGCAAAATGCTATGAGAGAACCGGAATAATTAGCATCCTGCTTGCGGGTCTGGACTAAAATGGAGCGAGTGATCGGTGGAATTCATCTAATAACCAGCACGAACTTAGGATGATTAATCTGATATTTCAATCAGATTGGTGAGATCAGGATGGTGAGATCAGGATGATCAAGGCAACGCTGCACAATCGAGCTCTGCGCAAACGGGCGTCGCAGTTTGGGCGTCTGGTACGGCATTCAGCGGTCACGCCGTTGCGCGGAGAAACTCACATGCCTCGCCTGGCTTCAAACGGCGAACTGGGCGTCACGTTTATTGGCCACTCCAGCTTCCTGGTGCAACTGGGCGGACAGAGCGTTATGATCGATCCTAACTTCGCGCGTTGGCTGTTTGTCCTGAAGCGTTTGCGGCGTCCCGGGCTGCGAGTGCGCGATTTGCCCGCCATCGACCTGGTGCTGGTCACGCACGCGCATTTTGATCATCTTCACCGGCCGTCGTTGCGCGCCATCGTAGAAAACAATCTGCGCACTCGCGGAACTGCTCCGGCAATTGTTATTCCCGGCCATGTAACGGATCTCATTTCCGATTTGGGTTTTTCCGAGATCGTCGAGCTCGACTGGTGGAATGCTTCACGGCACGCCAATCTAGTGGTCACGCATGTTCCTTCGCGGCATTGGGGCGCACGCATCCTCAAGGATTCACACCGCGGCTATGGTGGCTACGTGCTGCGGGCTGGCGGGCATTCCGTGTATCACGCCGGGGATACGGCGTATTTCGGCGGTTTCCGCGAGATCGGACGCCGTCTGTCCCCTGAGTTGGCATTGCTTCCGATTGGCGCTTACAATCCACCAACATTCCGCAATGTACATACCGATCCGGCAGACGCTACCCGCGCCTTTCTTGACTTGAACGCACGCTGGATGGTGCCGATGCACTATGGAACGTTTCGGTTGTCGCACGAGCCCGTCGATGAACCCTTGCAGCTTCTGAAACACGAAGCGCGAGCGGCGGGGATTGAGGACCGCGTCGTGGTCTTGGAAGAGGGCATCACTAGATTCTTCTGATTCCAGCCTTCGCGCCGGATCGTGTTTCTGAGCAGCGTTGAAACCTCGTCGTAACACTCCTTTAACAACCACGTGTTCGCTTTTGGTGTAAACTTCGTTGCCACGAATTTCCCACCCAGGAGACGATATGACGGTTAAGGCCATACCCGATGGTTACCACACTCTCACTCCCTATATGACGGTGCGCGACGCCGCTCGCGCCATCGAGTTCTACAAGCAGGCATTCGGCGCGGTGGAAAAAGGCGTCATGAATGGACCTGACGGAAAGGTCATGCATGCCGAACTACGCATTGGGGACTCTCTGTTCATGCTCGCCGATGAGTTCCCGCAATATGGATCTTTGTCGCCACAGTCTACCGGCGGCGCTGGTATGGGGCTGCACATCTACGTCGAAGACGTGGATTCCGCATTCGACCGCGCGGTGAAAGCCGGCGCCACTGCGGAGATGCCCGTCAGCGATATGTTCTGGGGAGATCGCTACGGAAAGCTCGCGGATCCCTTCGGCCACAAGTGGTCGATTGCAACGCATAAGCGCGACATGTCGATGGAAGACATGGAACAAGAGATGAAGAAGATGCCGATGCCGAAGAGTGCGTGAACGGCGCTAGCTCAGGCCCAAGGCAATCCTGCCTGGTTCTTAGGGACGCGGCCAATACCGCGTCCCCTTTTTATTTCTGCCGTCTTAGTACCTCGGTAACCGCCAGCAGCTCGCTATTACACAAGTATTACAGTGGCTTTCCTGATCCCTTGATACGTTAGATAAGACATCGATTCAAAATCAGCGAACGAGGATCCTTCGTGGACATGGAACTGGAAAGCCTGGAAAAACGGCAAGCTGCAAAAGGCGAAATCAATTGGGTGACTGCGGTATTTATGGCGCTATTCCACATCGGCGCCGTCGCGGCACTTTTCTTTTTTACCTGGAAGGCACTGTTCGTAGCGATGTTCCTGTGGTGGGTTTCAGGCAGCCTGGGAATCGGCATGAGCTATCATCGGCTGCTCACGCACCGCGGCTACAAGACGCCGAAGTGGGTGGAATATTTTCTGACCATCTGCGCCACGCTCGCGCTTGAGGGTGGACCGATTTTCTGGGTAGCCACGCACCGCATTCATCATCAATACTCCGATCAGGATGGCGATCCGCATTCGCCCATCGACGGCAAATGGTGGGCGCACATGGGCTGGATTCTCATGGGAAAGTCGATGCATCATGACACCACCACGCTGGCGCGCTACGTCCCCGACCTTGCCAAAGATAAATTTCACGTCTGGATTACGAAGTATCACTACGTTCCCATGATTGTGCTGGGTGTGATTCTGCTGGCTATTGGCGGACTGCCGTTCCTGATGTGGGGCATTTTCATGCGCACCGTGGTTGGTCTGCACGCCACCTGGCTCGTAAATTCGGCGACGCATTCATGGGGCACGCGCCGCTTTACCACGCGTGATCTTTCCACGAACAGCTGGTGGGTGGCGCTGCTGACCTTCGGCGAAGGCTGGCACAACAATCACCACGCGCATCCGACGGCGGCGCAGCACGGATTTACCTGGTATGAGATTGACATGAACTGGTATGGCATCTGGGCGCTGAAGACACTCGGCCTCGCCTGGGACGTCAAGCGCGTAAGGCTGGCTGACCTGGAAAAAGGCCTGGTAGCCACGCCGAATGGACGGATGATTACGGCGGCTATGCCGGAGGGCGCGGCTGCGGGCGACTAGGGCGAAGCGCTCGTCGTTTTTTGAATACGAACCCGCCTTTTCCGGCGGGTTTCCCTTTTTTGGCGGGGCGCTGGAATCAGTCTCAAGCCCGCCTATAAAGGCGCGACCGCTGTTATCAACACTCATCGCCAAGCAGCAGGCGGCGAGGAAGAACCTCTTCTGGCTGCGGCAGCTTCGCGTATTCTGCCTTGCCTTCTTCGGGATGAGAATGTCGAACCCGAGTCCTTTCAATGGACACTGTTGCCTCGCTGCACTAGAGCGTGTTGACACTGTTTGGCCGCCGATTGCAAATCGCTGAAATCAGGAGTTCCACGGAGCTTCACTAGTAGCGGGTCGGTTTGCAAGGTCTCGTAGGCACAATGGTTGTGTTCAATGGCTCCTCTCAGCAAGCGTATAGCGGCATCCTTCTGCCCGCAATACGCCATCAGCTCCCCCAAGTGATACCACACCTCAGGGTCCTGTTCCCTCATCACCGATAATTCCGCCTCCCGTGCAATCTCGTCCATGTCAACGGGTTTCTGCGCTTGCGTACATGCCATCATCAGCTCGCGGTGGTAGATGGAAGCCTTCCCTATGTTTTTCGCCCCTTCCCGCGCCTCGGCAACCTTGCCCTCTGCCAAATACACGTAAGGCATCACCCATGCCGCCCACTCCGAACCCGCGTCCGAATGAACGAAATCCATCGCCCGGTCGGCCTTGCCCATCTCCAGGAACGACCAAGCGCACGATCGGAAAGTAAAATTTCCGGGATCGAGTTGCCGCGCCGTGTTGCACTCCTGTGTGGACTGGTCGAGCATTCCAGCATAGCGCAGCACGTAGCTGAGCGCGAAATGAGCCTCGGCGCTCTCCGGACGTGCCCGCACCAGAGCGGTCGCGGCGTCATAGGCCCCGAACAGTTCACCCCGCTCCACCCGGTTAGTGATCAAAACGCTCGCCGCCCGGATGCGGCTCGGGTCAAGCGCTAGTGCCCGTTCAAACGCATTATTCGACCGCTGGAACATCTCTTCGCCGCCTCCGCCGTAGATCGAGTCGAAGTAATATCTCTGCCCCAGAGCTTCCCATGCCGGGGCATAGCTCGGGTCGATCCCCACTGCCCGCTCCAGCATTTTAATCGCTTCCTTGTTGGGAGTCGCGTCGTGAGGTACTGCTATGCTGAGCAAGTATAGGTTGTAGGCCTCTTCGCTCTTAGGTCGAGTCCCCGCCTCCCCAGAGGTCGGCGATCCTCCAAGCACGGGGACCAGACCTTGCCGAACTTTCGACGTGATCTGCTCCCGCATCGCAATCCTGTCCGACGCAGGAACACTGATGGTGTCTCGCCAAACACTGCGGTTATTCGCGACATCCACCGCTTCCAGCGTGACCTCCAACTGGTTACCTTCAGCGTGGTAGTGTCCCGTTACGATAGAGGTCACCCCCATATCACGACCAGCTTGTTGCAAGTCCAAGTTCGGCCCGTTGTATTTGCTAGTTGTGGCAAATGGACGGATTGAGAACGACGGCACGTAGCTCAGCGCATTCGCAATTTCATCGGGTAAGGCGAGCCGTAGAAAATCAGTGTCCTTGTCGGAGCCCACGTTCTGGAACGGCAGCACCGCGATCGCCCTCGGGCTGGCAGAATCCACTGGGGTGACGGCGGGATGCCGAGACTGCCAAAGGAAGAAGGCCATGACGAGTACGGCGACAACGCCAACAGCCCCCGCAGCGACCCACTGCAGCTGTCTAGTGCGAGAAACGAGTACCGACTCAATCACCACCGACGACTTGGCGGAGTCGGTGTCGCGCTTCAGCCGTTGCAGATCGGCTCGCATCTCCGAAGCGTGCTGGTATCGAAGGTTTCGATCTTTCTCAAGGCCCTTGTTAATGATCCGTTCCAGTTCGGCGGACAGGTCGGGATTCAGCCGCACCGCCAACGTGGGAGCCGTGTCTAGAATGGCTTTGAAGATCACTCCCGAGCTTTCCCCACGGAACGGCAACGTTCCAGTCGCCATTTCGTATAGAACGGCACCGAATGAGAACAAATCCGTTCTACCGTCCAATTCCTTCGCCCGCACTTGCTCGGGCGACATGTAGGCGACAGTCCCCAGCGTTGTTCCCGGACTGGTGAGATGTTGTTCGGCGACAGTTGTAGCGGTCTGAGTATTCTGTGCGGCTATTTGGCTGGCAGAACTCGCTGGAAGCGCAACCTTCGCCAGCCCGAAGTCGAGAATCTTAGCGTGCCCGCGCTTGGTGATAAAGATGTTGGCGGGCTTGATATCCCGGTGGACTATGCCTTCGGAGTGAGCAGCATCCAGTCCGTCCGCAATCTCAATGGCCTAAGCTCACACTTCTCCCCCGGAGCAGCACCGCAAGTTGGACAAGGGACAGCGAGTATCGGTTTTGGGCTGAGTTCTTTTTTCATGGCGCGGAGAGATAATGCCCCAAAACCAATGCACAAGAATGGTCAATCTTGAACAACTTTATGAGTTGATGGGGAATCCTAAGAGTACGTTGAAATTGATGGCGGTTTTTTTCTGCGATTTTGAGCAGAATGGAACAGCGAATAACCGTCATCCGTCGGCAAAATTGAAATTTGCGTTCCGAGACTTCGCATTTCCTGGGCGAGGCTTCGCGTGCGGTTGTAAACGACCAAATCGTGGCCCGCTTTAATCAGGTTGCGAGACATTCCCGCTCCCATACTCCCGAGACCGATAAATCCGACTTTCATGATGTCACCCTCCTGGTGGGACCCATAAAATCATGCTGCCGCGGCGGGGGGCAGAATCCCCTTTACGAGATTGACCTCGAAGCCTCGAAGGGTTCTCTTACTAGTTCCCCGCCGGTTTTGTTCAGGCGCTCAAAGTGGGGCGTTGCCATATGTCGATCAAGGGCAGCCTGACTTTCCCATGTTTCGCTGAGATAAAAGTGCCCCCTAGAGTCTGACTCGTACAGTTCATACAATTCACATCCCGATTCGGCGCGAGTGGGAATCAACATGCCCTGAAGCAGTGCTCTGAGTTGGTTTTCCCTTCCTTCATGCGCCACGAATCTTGCAATCACATGTACTTTAGCCATAGTTGTTCAACCTCTTCGATTCAAATTTGCCTTGCAGCGTCGGGACAACGTGCCACGTGCACCCATTCTCTAGACTTGGATCAAGGCTATTCCTGATTCAGGATCGAGCTTCTTCTGGAGATGAATCGGACTCTCGGTCAGAATCAATTCGCAGGTCGGACGCACACGAGCTTCAAGGAGGTGACCACCGTGGGCGATACCGTCGGAGCCTCCCACTACGACGTGCGCGTGCACCTGCGGCTCTCCGTCCTTGAGGGCGATGTCGCCAATGAGCGAAAGCAGTTCCACTTGTTCGCGGAGAACGCAGGCAGGATCGTACTTTTTCGTTTCCCAGTTGAACCAACCCAGCTTCGCGTAAGAAAGCGCGCCGATGGCTTTAAAGCTGCTTCCCCCCAAACCCTGGTGCTTCGCGAATCGCCGCAGCACGCTTGCGATCTCGTCGCCGGTCTCAAACACCAGAGCGAAAACCTTCGGTTCATACTCGATTTGTTTCCACCGCATGTTGACTCCTTCCCAGACGATCTCACACCTGCACAAAAGAGCCACAAAGCTGCTACTTCAAAGCTGGATCAATCAAGGTCAGGTCAGTTGCCGGATCAAACCGCTTTTGCATCGTGATTGGATCGACCGTCACCATCACTTCCAGCGTCGGAGATACATATGCATCAAGAACATGGCCAGCGCGGGTTGTTCCATCCGGGTTTCCCACTACCATGTGCGTATGGACTACAGGTTTTCCTTGATAGAGCGCGATATCACCGCTCATCCCAATCACTTCGTGCTGACCGACGATGGGAATCTTCTTGTACATTTTGCGCTGTGGATCGAACCAGCCCAACGTTGCTCCATTCAGTGCTCCGATAGCGGTGAAATGAGCACTCGTAACTTGATACTTCTCCGCAAACTCCAGCAGTCCGGAAAACGCCTCGTCTCCCTGGTAGAAGATGACCGCGTATTGCTTCGCAGGTTCTCCTGGGTTCAGCAATTGAACCTGCATCTTGGGAGCCTTACCCCTCGGAAGGCTTCCGGCGGCGAGACGAATTCGCTTGCCGTCTCCTGCGGATACCCAATCACGCTTGTGACCCCAATCAATGCCAGAACACAAAGAGTTCGTTTCACCGTTTCCTCCCTCCTAATGACAGGCAAAAAATGGAATGCACGCCAATTTCCAATAGACGGCAAAGTAAGGTAGCTTCACGTTTCCAGCGGGATGAGTTGTCTAGGGGTTGGGGATGGTCTTAGGAAAACTTTGATAGGTGTCCTGCGGCTGACGCAATGTCCGCATGTCGACGGGTCTCGGATTTCAACCGGCCTCCTTCCGAGTGTCGGGTGCTCCAACACCGGCATAGAAAGGGGTGTCTAAAAGGCTGGCCCATCGTGGATCCGTCGCATGTCCGCTGAATTAGTAGAGCAGGTCGAGGTCCGACAGGGACGAGCATTTGTTTGAAGAGACACGCTCTCGCGGATTGGCGACGGACTTGCTTCTGTTGAGACGCGACCGAGGCTCAGGACGGATCACTGCTGGTCAGCGCTGATGGTTCGAACTCCATCTCGCGTATCAGCAAGACGGGCGCTGACAAGGTTTTGATCCGCGATAACCCAGCGGATCTGGCAGATGCGGTAGGGCTAGAACTAATAGACACAAAGGAGAAGGAAAAATGCTGAAGGAAGCTACAACTCAAACGAAGGAAAAACGGCAGGTAATGCAAGAGACACCAACTGATCTGAACCGTGAGGGCGTCGCCGAGATCACGGCTGACCTGCATCGACTGCTGGCCGACGCATTCGCACTGTACTTGAAGACCAAGAATTTCCATTGGCATATGACTGGACGGCACTTCCGGGATTATCACCTTCTACTTGACGAACACTCTGAACAGATCTTTGCTATGACAGATGATATTGCCGAACGTGCGCGCAAAATTGGCGGAACTACCTTGCGGTCGATAGGCGATATCTCCCGCCACCAGCGCTTGACGGACAACGACGACGAAAGCGTTGCCCCTGTGGAAATGCTGGCAGAGCTCAACGCCGATAATCAGGCACTCACACGCTATTTCCGCTCTGCTCATGAACTTTGCGAGAAATACAACGACGTGGCCACCGCCAGTCTGATCGAGGTATGGATTGATCAAACCGAGCGCCGCACGTGGTTCCTGTCGGAAGTGGTGCAAGATCTCTGAGACGTGCGATCACCGAGCAGGGCGGAAAGATCTCGCTAGTGCTAAACGAACCAAACGGCATATGACTGCCTCAGAGAGAAACCACGCCATCGGTGTTTCAAACTCTGATTGGAGCGCCATGAGTATCAACTTAATGAAATCGTTGCGTTTTAGTGAGTTTGGACCGCCGTCAGTGTTGCGAATCGAAGAGGTTCCGATTCCAGAGCCTGGCGACTTCGGCCAAGAGGTCAGAAACTGTTTGGAAAATGTCGGGCGCGTTTTGAACGACGCGCACATGAACTACTCCGATATCGCTTCGGTTCAGATCTATCTGGTCGATTTGTCGCAGTTCCAGGAAGTGAACGCCATCTACAAGGAGTACTTCAAGAGTCCGCTGCCCGCTGGAACGACCGTGCAGGTCGCCAAGTTGTCCTTGGGTGCTCACATCGAAGTCTCGGCTATCGCGCGTAAATGATGCTGAGAGATGAGAGTCGACCTAAGCGCGAATTTCGGTTTTACTGAGGAAGGCAAAATGAAGAAACAAATGGAACACTTCGCTAAGATCTGGCTTTGCATAGGCCTCGTGGCCGCCTTGGCAATAGTCTGCCGGGCACAGGCCCAGGACGGTGATGCGAAATTCGCAGTTGATCCCAACTGGCCAAAGCCGTTGCCTGGAAAATGGGTAATCGGACAAGTGAGCGGTGTATGCGTGGACGCACAGGATCACGTCTTCATCGTTAATCGCAATGACATGACAGACAAGGAAGCGGAAGTTGCACAGCAGGCGCCACCCTACATTGAATTCGATCCCGAAGGCAATGTGGTGAATAGCTTCGGTGACTGGAAAGTCGTTCCGAATGTCACCCACGGGTGCACCATCGACTATGAGAACAATTTCTGGACGGCAGGCAATGGCGATGGAATCATCCAGAAATACAGTCACGACGGAAAACTGCTGATGCAGATCGGGGAAAGAGGCGTTGTCGATACTTCCGATGGCACTCTCAAGGGTCGGGCACTGAATTCGAGTCACACGCAGTTCTACATGCCATCCGACATAGCGGTCGATCCCGTCAATGGCGACGTCTACGTAGCTGACGGTTACGGCAATAGCCGCATAGTTGTTTTTGATCGATCCGGGAAATTCCTTCGTCAGTGGGGGCACCAAGGGACAAAAGAAGAGGCCGATGCTGGGGTGGGTGGTGCATTCATGCAGGTCGTGCATTGTGTAGTCATCGGCAACGACGGTCTAGTCTACGTCTGTGACCGGCAGGCCGACCGGATCCAAGTGTTCGATAAGATGGGAAACTTCAAGAATAATATCTGGATCAAGAGAGGAACCAGCCTTCCCGATAATTGGGGAACAGCATGGTGGATCGGCTTTTCTCCCGACCGGGAGCAGAAATACATGTATGTGGACGACGGAGGCGATGAGCAGGTCAAGATTCTCGACCATGCTAGCGGAAAAGTACTCTCAAGCTTCGGGCGTCCCGGTCACCAGATCGGTGAGTTTACCCATGGCCACACACTGGCAGTCGATTCCAAAGGCAATGTCTATGTGGCCGAGACCGATTGGGGCCGCAGAGTCCAAAAATTTGAGCCGGTGAAATGATGCTATGAACATGAACACCGGGACCGGAACCAGCATTTGGCGCATTTTTCACACGAGTTCAGTTGTAGACTGATTTTCACATTTCATGCAGGCAGGTCGCCAGGAGGCGTAGATGAATACGACTCGACGGGACTTTCTAAGAGTCGGTGCGGGTGCCGTGGCCGCCACATCCGCCGTCTCGGCAAACTCGAACGAGGGCTTCTCCTCTATAGCATCAGGGAGATCAGCGGCAGCGCCGTCGGGGGACGAGGGCAACATGATCTATCGGAGGTTTGGACGCACGGATGTGCACATTTCCGCTATCGGGGTGGGTGGTCATCATCTCGGCGATGTGCCGACGTTGGACGAGGCGGTGCAACTCGTCCATGAAGCAGTAGACGCCGGCATTACTTTTTTCGACAACGCTTGGGAGTATTACAACGGCAAGACTGAGACCATCTTGGGCAGAGCGCTCCGGGACGGGCGCCGCGAAAAGGTATTCCTGATGACAAAGGTCTGCACCCATGGGCGAAGCGGCAAATTAGCCATGCAGATGCTCGAGGACTCGCTGCGGCGGTATCAAACCGATCATCTGGACCTCTGGCAGATCCACGGCATCGTTTATGACAACGACCCGGAGTTGGCGTACGCCAAAGGCGGAGTCCTGGAAGCATTTGATCGAGCCAAGAAAGAAGGGAAGGTCAGATTCGTCGGCTTCACCGGTCATAAGGATCCTGCATTTCACCTGCGGATGCTCGAACTTGGTTATCCATTCGACTCGGTGCAAATGCCGCTTAATCCCTTCGACGCCAGCTTCCACAGCTTTGAGAAGCAGGTCTTACCCGAGGTCAATCGGCGAGGCATGGCGGCGCTGGGCATGAAGAGCATGGGCGGTACCGCGTGGGGGATAAAAGCCGGCGTTGTACAGGCTGAAGAAATGTTGCGTTACGCGATGAGCCTCCCGGTCACCACCACAATTTGCGGCATGGACTCGCTGGACGTGCTGCACCAGAACCTGCGCGTCGTGCGCGGCTTTCAGCCGATGACTCAGAGCGAGATGGAGGCCTTGCGCGCTCGTTGCGCTCCGACAGCGGCCGACGGCCGCTTCGAGCCGTACAAAGTATCGCTGCGGTATGACAACCCGATGACCCGGATGCCTCATGGATTTCCCTTCGATCACACTCAAAGAGAGGTCACGGAGATGTTGGAAAAGGCGGACGGCCCCTGGTTGGTGCCAGAGACAACACCAGAGACGTCGAGGAGGTGACTAATGGTAGATCAACGTCGACAAAATGAGCGATCCCAAGTAACTCCCGAAATCGAGCGCCGGTGCTTCATCCAAGCAGGTCTGACCTCCGCGGGGACAGCGCTTGCGACTTCAGTTTTGCCCAGCCCAATCGTATCGGCTGCAGTTCCGCCGCAAATGACGAACAGCGGCGCTGACCAGATTCCTCGCAGGCCGCTCGGAAAAACGGGCGAACAAGTCTCGATCATCGGCGTTGGCGGATATCATCTGGGGACCGTGCAATCGAGCGATCTGGCTATACGTCTGGTTCAGGAGGCGGTAGATGCGGGAGTCACTTTTTTCGACAACGCATGGGAGTACAACGACCACCGCAGCGAAGAATGGATGGGACTTGGACTGCAGGGAAGGCGCGATAAGGTTTTCTTGATGAGCAAGGTTTGCACCCATGGCCGAGATAAGAAGGTCGCCATGCAACAATTGGAGGAGTCCCTGAAGCGGTTGGGCACCGACCATTTGGACTTATGGCAGATTCACGAGGTCATCTACGAGAACGACCCAGACCTCCATTTCGCAAAGGGTGGTGTGGTCGAAGCGCTGGATGAAGCCAAAAGGCAGGGCAAAGTACGTTTTGTTGGTTTCACCGGACATAAGAGTCCGGCGATCCACCTCAAAATGCTGGCGCACGATTACCCATTCGACACTGTCCAAATGCCGCTCAACTGTTTTGATGCAACCTATCGGAGCTTTGAGCAGCAGGTGCTCCCTGAACTTCGGCGGCGGGGGATTGCAGCGCTCGGCATGAAGAGCCTCGGAGGCGACGGCCAGCCGATCCAGTATGGCGTCGTGAGGGCGGAAGAAGCGCTTCGTTATGCAATGAGTCTGCCGGTCGCGACCACAATTTGCGGTATCGACTCGCTGGACGTGCTGTACCAGAACGTGGGAATTGCGCGCGGCTTCAAACCGATGTCGACGCAAGAGATGCAGGCGCTCCGTGAGCGATGCAGACCTTCTTCGGGTGATGGCCATCTCGAGCTGTTCAAAACAACAAAAAAATACGACGGAAGAGTTGGGCGAGAGCAGCATGGTTATCCTTCTATCGCTGAACTTCCCTTATGAGAATCAGCAATGACCCTGATGTTCTGCCGCGCCGGGCAGGACTTTTACGGTTCCCAACTCTTTTGGCTCTTCCTTCATCTTCGAACCACTTCAGTACGGCTTCGGAAACCTCTTCTCGACCTATGAAAACTTCGATCCTCCTTCGACCCCTGCGGCTGAAGTGCTCGTCATCCCGGCTTCTCACTTCTATATCAAGTCCATAGTGTTTGCTGCGGACCGGACTCCCTACGCTCACAACCCGACAGGTTTCGTGCCACAATTTCACGGCGATCCGATATCGGTCTCGGAGATCGGCTATAGCCCGGGCAGGAGGGCATCCGCCGTTCGCGCCCAGGATAATGTCGAGGCCGATTGCGGGGGTTTGTTCGGGGCACATGGCAGAAGCAAGCCGACTGTTGCTCTGGGATTTCCTAGGAAAATGTCTGCCGAAATCGCCCCAGACCACCGGAAGTCGTCCGAAGCGACTCTTGATTGAACGGAGGAGACAGCAGGGCAAACCCGCATCAATATTGCACTTTGCCCGGACTGGTGATACTTTCCTGCAGCCCTTGGAAATGGTGGGAATAGATTCCCCCTCCCGGCACCACAATACGCTCCTTCCTCATGCTTTTGGCTTTCGTGCTCAGGATTTCCCCTGCCGGTGGCCGCTACACTCACGTCGGCAGACCGGCTTAACTTGGGGATTGGGCAATCTTACCCACGTGCTAGTAGTGATTCGCCCCGGCTGCCTTTGAGAAAAAGTGAATAGCGGTATGCGGGCCTCACACCTAACGCATACCGGCGGGCTACTTTACCATGACTTAGCCTTTGGATGTTTGTGCGAGCTGGCAACGCCTCAGCGGACTGCACCGGGAGAGGGCTCCACACCATTCAGACCCGGTTTATCTAGTTCGCGCAAAATGAGGCCAGAACTACGAGCCTCATCGCGGACCATAGTCTGACCCGCCCCGAGTCCCGTTTCTGCAACAGGTCCAGCAGAAAATCAGGAAGGAAAGGTGTTTTGTGGTTCGCACTTCGCTCTCGTCGAAGTGAACGTACGGTCACGGAGCGAGAGCGCCTTCAAAAAATGTTCCTAGCCTGGCTGTTGCCCGAAACTGCGAAATCGCTTCGAGTTCCTTGAAGGCAGAGGTGAATGCGTTCGAAAGGCTCCACATCGTCCGGGGTTGGAATTCCTCGTGCTGCGGGTTGAAGTACAGGTTGTGTACCTTCCGCGCTAAGTGCTTCGGGACCTCGAGGTCTCCCTCGATGAATGCCCGACAGATCGTCAGTTTTGCCACCTCCGCTGATAGCTGCTGCGATCGCCAGCCTTCCACCTGCCGGCGCATGGGTTCGAAATCTCGCTGCATCCTGTCCACGCCGATAGAAAGCGCGTCTTCAAGGGAAAAATGTTTCGAGTGTTTCGCTAAGACGGGGCTGTAGTCTCCCCGAAATGCGAGGTTGTGACACACAAACACTCGCAGCCCGACCGTGCATGCGAGTCGGAACCGCTTGTTGTTCGCGTTTCGAATTCCGATTGCAAATCGGCATCCCTCGAAACTGGTTTCTAGGTCGAGAACACCGAACATCTCCATAGCGTCCGCAGATACGGCGAACTCCTCGCCGACTACACCGATGTGACGATGACCCAACGTTTCGACCAGGGTTTCCACGACCGCTATGTGGGGGATCGGGATATGCGTTTCTGTCGCTGGCGGCGTTGGCAGCTTTGCCAACTCCGCCCGCGTGATTTTGCCCGTGCATGAAATAAGCGTACTTGTTTCTGACATTGTGGTTCTCCTCTCAAAGTTAAGTTCAGTTCCAACAAACCTCGTGCTTGATCGCAGACGGACTGTCTTAGAGCCTCCGCTCGGAGGGTTCTATGACACCGATTCGAGTTGCGTTCTACGCGCGCGTCTCCGGCGAACAGCAGGCGGCCGCGCACACCATAGAAAGCCAGATTGCCGCGCTCAACGAGCGCGCTTGCAGCGACGGAACACCAGTGCCATCCGAGCGACAGTTTGTCGATGACGGATATAGCGGCGCCACGCTCATTCGGCCGGCCCTGGATCGGCTCCGCGATCTGGTCAACGTGGGCGCCATCGACCGCATTTATGTCCACTCCCCTGACCGACTGGCGCGGAACTACGCGTACCAAGTCCTACTCCTCGACGAATGGCGTCGGCGCGGCATCGAGGTAGTTTTCCTAAACCGGCCTCTCGGTCAAAGCCCGGAAGATGACCTGCTACTGCAGGTACAAGGCATCGTCGCCGAATACGAGCGGGCCAAGATCATGGAGCGGAGTCGGCGAGGCAAGAAGCATGCGGCCCAAAGTGGGTCGCTCAACGTCATGTCCGGTGCGCCGTTTGGGTACCGCTATGTATCTGTTCGCGAGGGTGGAGGTCAGTCGCGATTTGAGCCAGTAGCGGAGCAGGCCCGGATAGTCCGGCAGATCTTCTCTTGGATCGGACAGGACCGCTGCAGCCTTGCCGAGGTCTGCCGACGGCTTCAGAAAGGTGGCGAACTGACTGCTACTGGTAAGCGAATTTGGTCCCGCCAAGCCGTGTGGCATGTTCTACAGAACCCTGCATACCAGGGCCAAGCGGCATACGGAAAAACGCATATGTTTCCACGGGGGAAGAAAGCCCGGCTGCGGGCAGCGCGCGGGCGGCCAGCCGAACCACGGCGCAGCAATGCGCCAATTGCAGCTGACCCAAAGGAATGGGTGTTTGTGTCTGTCCCGCCCTTGATTGACCCAGTTCTTTTTCGTGCGGCACACGCGCAACTAGAGGAGAACCGGAGTCGCGCTCGCCTGGGGCGACGCAGGCCCGGGTACCTCTTACAGGGACTCACCTGCTGCGCAAGATGCGGTTACGCGTACTATGGCAAGACGACACGCCAATTAGGAGCTGGTCGTCAAATGAAAGACTTTCGATACTGCTGGTGTAGTGGATCGGATGGCTATCGGTTTGGCGGCGAACGCATCTGTAGCAATGCGCAAGTCCAGGGCGAGTTTCTGGAGAAAGCTGTGTGGCGTGAAGTATCCGAACTGCTGAGGAACCCGAGAGGTTCTGGTTTGGGTCGTAACCGGCGCGTGTTTTGCCTTGGTGATGCGGGTGAGAAGCTCGCCTGACGGTCACGGGAGAATCTGTAAGTTAGAATGTCGCGCGCGTTATCACGCAACCTGTTTGCCCCGAGAACACGGGAAGTCAAGGAGCCAGGTTCGCTGGCAACCGGAAGCCAAAAGTATGCCGCGCGTACTTTTCACGTTCACAGAATGTCCTTTCTCGGCGAAAAGCATGGATCCTTCTAGCGGGGGTAGCATTCACGTCTTGGCCCGCGACTTGGTCGGCTCAATTCCTGACCTTCTGATATTCGTGAGCTTGAAAGGAAGCATCCGTTGGACGGTATCGAGCCTCTCCCCAAAGCCGGACCGCGAAAATCCTTCCCTCGATTAAGCGGCTCTCGCTGAGAACTTCACAATGGGCCGCGCGAGGGGAAGCTTGGGGAACCTAAAACCTTCAAGCGCCCATCGGAAAAATTGTGCCTTGCGTTGGGGCGTCAGCGCAAGAAATTGAATTCGAATATTGTGATGGCTCATGCCGGCTCCTCGACTCACTGATGAACTTGATGAATGCGGCATCCAGACGCTTCAGAGAGACGGGGTACTCTCTCAGGGCTACGATTCCACGTATGTCTGGATGGTCGCCAGTCCCCGAGACATTGATAACAACTTTCGCTGTTCCAGGCGCGCGCTGAGAGCTGCGAACTTTTGCTCTAGATACTCGAGATTGGAGGGTTCCTCAATGCATACCCACTCTCCTAATTTCCTACTGGCCAAGTTTATCCGTATTCTCAGCGTTACTAATAGAAGTTGTTCACGTGCATGTTCTGTTGTGGAAGAAGGAGTGGTTGGAGATTTCTGATCCGGACGACCAGCGAACAGGCTGTGTTTCAGACGTTCAGAAACTATTTTGTTCTTCAATTCCAGCTGCGCTCGTTGCTCCCGCATAGCCGGCATGACAATCCGAAAATCTCTATCCGCAAGGGCTTGGTTGATTGCATTTTCAGAGCGCCGGATCATGACTTCGAGTTGCGAAAGCACAAGATCTCCCCGCGTCTCGCTAAGAGCTTCAGGAGTGGGAGCGGCTCGATGATCTCCGCTACCATCGATTGGGAATTCAACAGACGCAGTCAGATGGTGCTTGTGACGATCCAATGCAGACCGCGAGATTTGAAATTGCCGAACTGTGGATCTTGTCCCGTCTCGCAACAGTGAGACATTGATCATGTCAAGCTGCGGATTGCAACAGATTGAGCAGCGAGGTGGCATATGCACTCCATGCCTTGCACTTAGCAATTTATCAGACCTCCACGCCCTCGCAGCTCTTGTAGCACCTGTCTCGGTACTCTCCGATTTTGATCGAACCGTCTCGTCTCGCACGTCGTGTGGCAGAAATCGGAGAACACGAGATCTCTCGTCCGGATAATCGGCCGTTAGTCAGTCGGGTTTCGGAAGCCCCATCCGGCTCAGCAAGTCAGCGTAGCGCGGGTCGGAGTGCATCCCATACCAGTAGATGTCTATAGCGAGCCAAGGCATGGTGACGGAACGCTCTTCATAACCCTTTTCGAGAAGCCGGAACGCCTCATCTTTATCTCCAAGGCCCGCATAAATCCCAGCAACTTGATAGAAATCGACATAAACGTGCGAGGACAAGTCCTTGAATCCCTTGGCGATCTTTAGCGCATCAGCCCGTCTGCCCGAAACGGCATAAACCCACCCAAGACCGTTAGCAACGTATTGGTTCTCTGGCGCTACAGCCTTGTCCTGCTCGGGGATCTTGTCGAATTCGGCAAGGGCTTGTGGATACATGCGCTTCATTGCGTATGCCCATCCTAGCGAGGCGCGAATCACCGGAAGACTTGGATTGAGGTCCAGCGCCTTCTGGTATTGAGCAATGGACTCGTCATATCGTCGGGTGAAAAAATAGACGTCTCCCACTTGGGAAACTATTTCTGGTGACAGCGGGTCAAGGTCCTGCGCCTGCTGCGCCTCTGCCATGCTTTCGTCGAATCGCAGTCTCGTTTTCAGACATTCGGCATACCGATCATGGGAGACCGCACTGTTCGGGTTTAGCTGGATGGCCCGCTTGAACTCTCGCTCTGCGCTTTGCCAGTCCCAGTCGGCGAAGAACACGGCATATGCGAGGGCAGCATGTGCCTCGGCAAGGGTGTCATCAAGCTCCACTGCCTTCATTGCGGCCGCCTTCGCCCTCGGAAGACTGTCGCTGGGTGGAAGATACTGCCATCCGCCCCCAAGCCCAGAGTAGGAATCAGCCAGACCCGCGTAAGCCAGAGCATAGGCGGGGTCTATCAGGATTGCTTGTTGAAAGTATTCGATGCTCTTCTTTAGACCTGCTGCCGTTGCTTGATTCGCGAAATACCTTCCCTTCAAGTAAAGCCGATAAGCCTCCGGATTTGTCGCAAACGACTTGTTCAAGCGCGTCTTCTCTTCGCTCGTCAGCCCTCCTCGCAGGTTTCCAGATACAGCAGTTGCGATCTCCTGCGGGACTGAAGTGATGTCTGCCAGCTTCCGGCTGAACTGCTGACCCCAAAGCTGTTTGTCCTCGCGTGCATCCACGAGTTCGATGCTTATGGAAACGTCGTCGCCCCGCTGAATGAGCCTCCCCATGACCAATGCCTCGACGCCAAGTTCCTTCGCTACTTTTTGCGGCTCGATGTCATGCCCCTTGTAACGGAACGCGGAAGTGCGAGAGATGACCCTCAAATTGGGGAGACCCGACAATCGGTCGATGACGCCCTCCGTCATTCCGTCGCTCAAGTACTCCGCGTTTGGATCACCACCGGCGTTGGAAAATGGCAGTACAGCTACCGAGTCGATGCGGGTGCGAGGACTGCTTCCAAAATAGATCGCTACCCCCGCAACAAGGGCAGCCACGACGGCTATCGCACTGATCAAAATCGTCCGCCATGACAAGCGGGGAATGGTCGCTGCGGCAGATCGGAGTTCCGGGGCGGCTTCACCATGCGTCACTTCACTTATGGGCGCCACAAACCGATAACCGCGCTTGGGAACAGTTTCTATATATTCCCGTCCTCCGTCCCATTCTCCTAACGCCTTCCGCAAGAAAAAGATGTTCTTGTTGAGGTTTCCCTCCTCGACGAAGGCATTGGGCCACACCCGGTTGATCAGCGTCTCTTTGTCAACCAAGTGTCCGGCCTGCTCGACCAGTACCAGCAGAATTTCGGTGGCTTTTGGAGCCAGCGGAACCGGTGTGCCGTCGCGGACGAGGACGCGCTCCGCCGAATCGAAGAGAAAGGGCCCGAACGCGTACAAGTGCATGGCCTGCAATGCCATACGGTCTGCCAGAAATTTGCCGGAACTTTGGAAGGACTTCGAAACCGCAACCGCGCTATGTTGCGTTCGCTAGTGGGGAAATATATCGAATGCGATCCGGAGCCGCCCGGGAGCAATTCTAGTCTGACAAGGACGCCCCGGCAAGGAGCACATAGCTCAGCGCTGTATCTCAGAAAGCTACAAGGAGAAGAAAATGAATTCCAAGAGATGGCCGCGCATCATCGCTCTGACCGCTCTCGCTACGCTGACTTTCCCGCTCTCGATGACGGCGCAGAGTCACAAGCAAGTCAACAGCCAGCATCATCACTACCAGCTCGCGCAGATCCCAACATTGGGTGGCCCGGGCGCAAATTTCTTCGATAACACCAACAACATCGCGGTGCTGAACGCTCGCGGAACCGTCAGCGGCGGTTCCGCCGATACCCTGATACCCGACCCATTCTCCTCGAACTATTGGTGGAACGCTGCCGGCAACGTGACCAAGGCTTACTTGTGGGAGAACGGCTCTCTCACGGAGCTTGGGTCGCTTCTCGACAACGTCAACAGCGGTTCGGCTTGGATCAGTTCCAACGGCATCGTTGCGGGTCTTTCCGAGAATGGGCAGATCGATCCCTCCATACCCGACTTGCCGGAGATAAGTCCGATCATGTGGCGCGACGGCAAGATCACTAACCTCGGGACGTTGCCTGGCGGGGGATACCAAGGTGCTGCCGTTTCTGTGAACAACCGCGGCGAGGTGGCCGGAATAGCTAGCAATCTCGTTCCGGACGCTAATTCGCTTCTGAACTACAACCCGAACTTGTGGGCTGGGGTCGGCTACGGTTATCAGCTACGGGCCTTTGTTTGGGATCAGAGTAATGGAATGCAGGACTTGGGAACGCTCGGCGCCGGAACCAATGCGGAAGCCACTGCGATTAATGAGAGCGGGCAGATCATTGGGGACTCCTACACCAGTTCGGCCCCGGGGGTTTGCTATGGCGTGACGACCGGCGGGTTCCTTTGGGATCGCAAGCATGGAATGCAGGACCTTGGCAGCTTGGGTGGAACCTGTACCGTGCCGAACGACCTGAACAACCGGGGCCAGGTCGTAGGTGTGTCCTGGACTGCGGGAGATTCCCCCCAGCGCGCGTTTCTCTGGGAGAACGGTTCGCTTCGCGATCTCGGGGGCTTCGAGGGAAACAACACAGGGGCGGTCGCCATCAACGAGAAAGGCGAAGCAGTGGGCTTCTCAGGGCATGCCGTGCTTTGGAAAAAAGTTGGCGAGGCGATCGATCTGGGCACGGTGGGCAACGATCCCTGCAGTTTTGCTCAGGGTGTGAATGACGAAGAACAAGTCGTCGGGGACTCATCCCCCACCGACTGTGCGAACTACGACACTTCGCGCGGTTTCCTATGGGAGCACGGCTCCATCGTTGATCTGAATACCGTGATTCCACCGAATTCTCCCTTATATATCGTCTATGCCTACACCATTAATCGTCGCGGCGAGATTGCCGTGAACGGAATCGACGCCAACGGCATCGAGCAGGCCGCAGTACTGATCCCGTGCGACGAGAATCATGCTGGCGTCGAGGGCTGCGACTACAGCACGATGGATGCGGCTACGGCGGCACAAAGCCCGGCGCCTCGCTACCCCAGCGGAGCGCAGCGTTTGTCCCAGCTGCGGCGGACCAGTCGGTCGCATACTCCCACCCTGGTAAGGCCGAGCCGATAGCTCCGGCAAACTGACAAGAGAAAGCCAAGGGAGAGGATTATGAAATTCGCAACCCTGGAGTGCATCGCTGCAATACTGGTTACTCTTCTGGTAATTCCAGTTCAACTGGCTGCGCAGGAGACGGCCAAGCAAAATCGCCACCACAAATTCCATCATTACCAGCTAATCGACGTGGGCACGTTTGGCGGGCCCAATACCAATTTTTTTACAAACGGGCAGGCAGCCCAAATCCTCAACAATCGGGGAGCTGTCACGGGAACGGCAGATACCTCTGTTCCCGATCCCAACGCCCCAAACTGCCTCCAATACGACTGCTTCATCTCTCATACCTTCATTTGGCAGAAGGGCTCACTCACCGACTTGGGTGCCCTTCCCGGCATTAACGGCAGCTTTGGGGGCTGGATCACACCGAACGGTCTCGTTGCGGGAATCTCTGAAAACGGTGAAATCGATCCGCTCATCGGAACCCCTGAGATACGAGCCGTTTTTTGGAGAGATGGCCAGATTATTGATCTTGGAACCTTCGGCGGAAATGAGAGCTTTGCAAGTGCTGTCAATAGCCGGGGCCAGGTCGTCGGCTCCGCCTTAAATGCGATCCTCGATCCGTTCGATACCGCGCCCTATCTATATAGCTGGGGAACACAAATGCGCGCGTTCCTGTGGCAGAAGGGAGTAATGCGGGATCTGGGTACCTTAGGCGGCCCTGATAGTGTCGCAGGACTGGTGAACGAGGCTGGCCAAGTCGCGGGGTTTTCCTACACGAGTTACATCCCGGACCCAGCCAACGGGGGAACTCCGCCGGTGCACCCATTCCTGTGGGAGAACGGCAAGATGCGAGACCTCGGGACGATCGGTGGCACCCAGGTTTTTCAGCTGAATGCTCTCAACGAACGCGGCCAGGTGGTTGGTTCCATGACACTCGCGGACGAAGACCCGAATCATGTGCACCCATTCTTGTGGGACGGGAGGACTCTTCTTAACCTGGGCGCCTTTGGAGGCAATGAGGGTGAAGCAGACTGGCTGAATGATGCAGGGGAGGTTGTTGGCCATGCGGCCACTCCCAACCTTTGCCCCGGAGCAGGTGCGATAGACCACGCTTTTCTTTGGCGGAATGGCGTTATGAGGGATCTCGGGATCGTTCCCGGCATAGACCCTCTCCAAGGAGCAAGCGGCGCGACGGGCATCAATTCGAAGACACAAGTTGTGGGCGAGTCAAGCAGTTGCGACTTCTCCATCGATGACGCCTTCCTGTGGGAGAACGGCTCCATGGCAGATCTGAACACCCTGATTCCGCCCGACTCTATAATGCACCTATTTTGGGCAGCCTACATCAATGATCGCGGAGAGATTACCGGCTTCGGCTTTCTCCCGGACGGCGACGTGCATACTTTTTTGCTGATCCCTTGCGACGAAAATCATTCCGACGTCGGGGCCTGCGACTACAGTCTGATAAACGCAGCGACTGCGACGGCTTCCGTGAGTCCTGCGCCGACCATGCTCAACCTGACCGCTGTGAGTCACGACACACCAATGCGGCGGTTGGTCCGGAAACAGCTAGGTCCCCGCTTTCACATCCCCGGCCTGCAATCGCCGACGAAATAGTGCGGCGAGGTTCCAAGAAAACTTCAAGGAGAAAGATATGAACTCCAAGACATGGACGCGCATCATCGCAATGACGTTATTCGCCGCGCTGGCGATTCCAGTTCAGCTGGCCGGACAACAACATATTCGCTACACCGTCACCGACCTCGGCACGCTCGGCGGGACGTTTAGCCAAGCATTCGGCATTAACAACAAAGGCTCGGTAGTTGGCTTCGCCACCCTGACCGGCGACACCGCCCTGCACGCCTTCCTGTGGCGAAATGGAGTGATGACCGACCTCGGCACATTTGGAGGATCAGACGCGCTGCCCTACAGTGTGGCCTTCAGCATAAACGATAGTGACGAGGCTGTGGGGTATTCGGAGACTGCCACCCCAGACCCGTTGGGGGAGAATTTTTGCGGCGATTCCCTTATATGTCTGCCATTCGTTTGGCGAGCCGGCGTGATGAGCCCGCTTCCCACGCTCGGCGGCAATAATGGCCAAGGCGTTGATATCAACAACCGAGGTCAAGTGCTTGGGTTTGCAGAGAACTCTACGCCCAACCCCAACTGCGTACCCCCACAAGTTCTCCATGTTGAGCCAGTCATCTGGAAGAGGGGAAAGGCCGAAGAACTCCCAACGTTCCCCGGCGACTCGGACGGGATCGGTGGCGCGATCAACGACGCCGGCCAAGCCACTCTCCCGACGGGTAATTGCCTTCTTCCTTTTCTTGGCCCTCCGTCCGGGCACGACTCATTATTCCGACACGGGACGCTGACTGATTTTGGAACCTTCGAGGGAATCCCAATCGCAGCCAATGACATCAACAACAAAGGTCAAGTGGTGGGTGTGACTTCCGGGCCCGTTGGGGCCGAGACAGAAGCCGTCCTCTGGCAAGGCGGTGTGGCGAGCGGCCTTGGCACCCTCCCTGGGGACGTTGCGAGTATCGGAAGCGCGATCAGCGACAATGGCAAGCTAGTTGGGCAGTCGTGCGACGCAAACGATAACTGCCGCGGTTTCCTCTGGCAAGACGGCGTGATGATGGACCTCAACACCCTCGTTCCCCCAAACTCCACTCTAGATTTCCCGGACCCAGTGGGCATCAATTCTCGCGGGCAGATCGTCGGCCTAGGCGCTGTGAAAAGCACTGGAGAATTGCACGCTTTTTTGTTGACTCCAAGTAACGGCGAAATTGCTGCCGAGCGCACCACGCTTGCCGCAGCGAGTGAGGCCGGCCAAAGGCCGAAGGTCGTTCTGCCGGAGAACGTTCGTAGGATCCTCCGGCAACGAGTGGGCTTTCGTGATCAGATGCACGGCCTGCAATCGCTGAGCAGATAGTTCGGCGAACGAATCTCAAACCGACCAGGAGAGAAACATGAATTCCAAGACATGGACGCGCATCATCGCTCTGGCTTTATTCGCCGCGCTGGCGATGCCAGCCCACGTGGCCGCGCAGGACAATCGAGGCAACAACAACTACAAGCACCATCACTACAAACTCATCGACACTGGCACGCTCGGGGGTGCGACTAGCTCTCTAGGCTTCGAGGGTGAGCGTGACATAAATAATCGGGGGACGCTCGTGTCACTCGCTGAGACGACAATCGCTGATCCATATGACCCGAACTGCTTTTTTTCGGACTGCTTCGTCGGCCACGTAGTCGATTGGCGCGATGGCGTTCTAACTGACCAGGGTGCGCTCCCTAGCGTCAACAACAGCGGCCCTATCTGGATCAGCGATTCGGGGCTGATCAGTGGATTCTCTCAAAACGGATTGACCGATCCGCTGACCGGGAACCCGGAGTTTCAGGCGGTCCTTTTCAAGAATGGCAGTGTCGTCGATCTGGGAACACTGGGAGGAAATGAGAGTTCGGCATTCGGCGTCAATGATCGCGGACAGGTAGTCGGATGTGCGGCTAATGCCGTGCCGGACTCTTTCGGCTTCTGCTTTGGTGTACCTCAACAGAGCCGTGCCTTTTTCTGGCAGGACAGAGGCATGAAGGACTTGGGCACATTAGGTGGTCCTGATGCCCTCGCGGAACTCGTGAATGATAGGGGACAGGTCGCCGGATGGTCTCTGACGGACTCGACGGTTAACGCGATTACGGGAGTCCCCACTCAGCACCCGTTCCTTTGGGAGAACGGAAAGATGCGGGATCTAGGCACAATCGGTGGCACAGCGGTGTATCTGGTCAATGGCCTTAACAACCGAGGTCAGATTGTCGGAGGAATGAACGTGGCTGGTGACCAGTCATTTCATCCTTTTCTTTGGGACGGCTCTGCGCTCAGGGATCTAGGAACCTTCGGAGGAGATTGGGGAAGCGCGGACTCGATTAACGAGTTTGGCGACGTTGTTGGCTGGACGCTTATGGCAGGAAATCAAGCGTCGCATGCGTTCCTCTGGCGAAAGGGCGTGCTGACTGATCTTGGGACCGTGAACGGCGATCCTAGCAGTACGGCCTTTGTCGTCAACTCGGAGCGTCAGGTTGTTGGCGCCACGCAGGACGACAATTTTGCATACGTGCATGCGTTTCTGTGGGAGAAGGGCTCGATCACAGATTTGAATACGCTGATTCCGGCTGATTCGGGAGTGCAGCTCATGGCTGCCGTTGGTCTCAATGAGCGAGGAGAAATTGTCGCGCAAGGCGTGCTATCCGACGGCGACTTGCATGCTTTCCTCCTGATCCCGTGCGACGAGAATCATGCTGGCGTCGAGGGCTGTGACTACAGCCTCGTGGATGCGGACGCAGCGATCGAGAATCCGGCTTCGCTTAGACAAGAACCGGCGACTTCGGCTCCGCACAATCATCCTTTCGGCAGACGTGGCTTGAGCCACAGATACTTTGGAACACAGAGCGGTACGTTGCAGATTGGGGAGAACACTAGCACGCTGCAGATGGAGAGCAGTGATGATGCGGACTCGCTTCTGGGGACCATTACGCGGGCGCCGCCATTGCTCCGGGAGGACTTAGGCACTCTGAGCGGCACCCGAGTCGCCGGCCGGTGCGTCAGAGGAGGAGGGCAATGCCCTCCTTGGACCAAGTGTTGCCCTGGGTTGAAATGCGTGCCCGCAAGCACTCGTGCTTTTTGCGAGTAGACACCCGCGTTGCACGGTGCCCAGGTTCGCGCCCTGCCGTTGGGTGTTAGCCCTGGGCGAGGCGAATGCACGTTCACGCTGCCGCCTCGGCCCCAGCCTCTGGCAACCCATCGCGAAGGCCTGGGCTGCAATTGGCCAAGCAGAATTCACACGAGGTGTCCACGCCCCGCGTTTGATCCGTAATAATTAGGACAGTGACATCCCCCATACGGGCTAACTTAAGCCGGACGGGCTAGAAGTTGACACTGTCGGCCGGTTTCTAGGCGGTAACTTCCGGGTAGCCGACAATAGGAGAGGGGAGTTAGGGATTGTTCAAATAGGGTTTCGTTGGAAGCTCTGCGGGAGTCGCGAAAATCGGTTTCACGAGAGCGAAATGGCGCTCTTCTACTGTAAGGGCCAAGCGGGCGTCTTCTCCACGAACTGGAAGCCATACCGCTGCCAAGGAGTGCCGGAGGATTCCTTTCGCACCACCCGAGCTCGTCCAGCATAATGTTCGCCTCCGCTGCTCAGAATAACCTCAACAATCGCATCCTTGATCAGCGAAGACATGCAGTTGCACATAAACCCTCCTGCGCTCACGTTTTCGGTAGTAGTGATTTCCTCGAATGCTTTTCCACTAGCGTCAGTGCCCCGCAATCTGAGGGCAAGTCGCATGCGGACACGCACGTGGGCACGTTGCTCCGACCGCTTGCTCTGCAGTTCCACGGTTAGCCTGCGCCGGAGTTCATTGAGTTTGAGAGGCTTCTCAAAGTATGCAACGGCACCAAGGTTTGCGCAGTGGTCCTTATATTTCGCCCCCGTCTCTCCGGTGATAACAAGGATCGGAATCGTAGACGTGTAGCTCAGGGAGCGAAAGCTCTGGCATAGTTCGAATCCGGAGAACTTCGGCATCATGAGGTCCAAAAGAATCGCATCCGGCTTGTGTTCCAGAGCCAGCCCCAGAGCTTGTTCCGGGTCTTGCGTATCGATGACCTCGTAACCTTCGGACAAGCAGGCTCGCAGCAGATCGCACGTCGCCTTATCATCGTCCACGATCAGGATTTTGTGCACGCACACCTCGACTTGAAACAACTTGCGCCGCCGATTGGAAACATTTGCCCCTGGTCTGCTACGCCACGCGAATTTCTCTGGTGGAGCAGGATGAGACCCGTTTTTTATCCCCTCGATGCTTTCGCTTTGGCCACAACCTGCGTGACGGTGTGAATCAAAGCTACAGAATCGCTTTCGAATAGTTTGTCCGACTTTTCCACGCAAGCTGCGGCACCCTCATTTATTAGCTCTTCCTTGGTTCGTTCTGAAAATGCCGCGAGGACGATCACGGGAATGCTCTTTGTGATGGCATCCCTCTTCAGTGCTTTAAGGACGTCGAGGCCTGAGATTGTCGGTAACACGAGGTCCAAGACAATCAAATCAGGCAGTGTCTCGCGCGCTGCACCTAGACCCGCCTCTCCGTGGTTCGCGGTGTGGACGGTGTATCCCGCTCCGGTAAGTGCTCTCTGAACTGCGATTCGCATGAATTTGCTGTCCTCGATAAGAAGTATTTCTCGACTCTTATCTAATAGCGATCTGACGGTACGAGCCAAGGCGTCGAAACTAAATGGTTTGTGCAGGAATTTCCCGAAGCCGATCGCTTCGCGGTCTAACGCGCGGTCTGTGTATCCGGACACAAGAACAACGGAAAGCGCCGGGCGCAGCTCCAATGCGGATTTGGCCAGTTCCAATCCTCCTAAGCCAGGCATCACGATGTCTGTGATTAGCACGTGAATCGGGCGATCATGGCTCTGGCAAATCTTCATCGCTTCTTTCGCATTGCCGGCCTCCAACACGGTGTAACCTTTGGATTCCAAGTACACTCGGCATACGTTGCGAAGGGCGGCCTCATCCTCCACCAAGAGAATTGTCTCAGTCCCTGTGGATGGCACCTGGACTAGTTGGAGGCTCTCGTCGGAATCCGCAGGAGCATCGACACGGGGAAGATAAATCTTGAAAATGCTACCTTTGTCCGGTTCACTGTAAACCCAGATGAATCCGTTGCTTTGCTTCACAATTCCGTAGACCGTCGCCAAACCCAACCCCGTGCCTTTTCCAGCTTCTTTGGTCGTATAGAACGGTTCGAAGATATGAACTTGAGTCGCGGCGTCCATGCCGATGCCTGTATCGCTGACCGCCAACAAAACGTACTGCCCCGGCGGGACCTCGACCCCTTGGTAGTAAGAAGCGTCCAGTGCTACGTTACTCGTCGCGATGGTGAGACGCCCACCTTGTGGCATAGCATCCCTTGCGTTCACCGCCAAGTTCATGATGACCTGCTCAATCTGACCTCGATCAGCCAGCACTCTACCGACCTGAGGATCGAGCTCCATCACTGTTTCGACATCCTCTCCCAGCAAACGAGGCAACATTTTCGCCAGGTCCTTCACTACGTAGCTAAGATCAAGGACACTCGTTTCGAGCACTTGTTTTCGACTGAAAGCCAACAATTGGCGAGTCACCGACGCGGCTTTGGAGCTAGCATCTTGGATGCGGGTGGCGTATTCAACTACTTTCTTAGGGTCAGCAGAGGACTCGTCCAGAAGCTGCGAGTACCCGCTGATAATCATGAGCAAGTTGTTAAAATCATGTGCTACACCGCCCGCCAGTCGGCCAACCGCTTCCATCTTTTGGGCGTGTTCAAACTGCTTCTGGAGAGATCGATGTTCGGTAATGTCCTCAACAAAGACTTCGAACCCGCCCGGAAGCTCATCGTCATCTGGCAGGCGCCGCCCACCGAGTCGCACTGTTATCGTTTCTCCATCTTTACGCTTCCACTTGGTCTCGTAACCAACCCCGGGATCTTCGGATGCATAATCACGAGCGCGTTGCTGCTCCGTCGAATTGAGATAAACGTCCGCACCTGTATTGAGGCCCAGCACCTCGTCTGGACCTTGGTAACCAAGCATAGCCGCGAAAGCTGAATTTGCCATAGCGATGCGACCATTCTGGTCAACGCGAAAAACGCCATAAGGTGCGCTCTCAATAATTGAACGATACCTTGATTCCGATCGCCTCAGAGCTTCCTCGGACTTCCTGCGCTGAGTAATATCGAAAAAGGTAACGACGCTACCTAGAACCCGACCGTTTTTGTGTACGGGATAAGACCAGTACTCAGCGGGGAAGCTAGTTCCGTCCGCGCGCCAAAGAACTTCATCCGTCACGTGCGTCCCCTTCCCCTGTCGGAAAGCTTGGAAAATCTTGCATTCCTCCTCGGGGTAGGTGTGCCCATCCGGCCGGGTGTGGTGCATCAGCGCATGCATGTTCTTTGCAAGCAGTTCGGAGTCGCGACTGTAACCCAACAACCGAAGACACGCGGCATTGCAGAGTGTGCAAGCTCCATCAACATCAATGGAGTAGATCGCCTCCGCCGTGGAGTCGAGCAACAATTGCAACTGCTCTTTGGCCTGCAGTTCCAAATTTAGCTTGTGAATCTGGTCCTCTATGCGTTTCCTCTCGCTGATGTCGCGAATCGCGGCCGTAACCAGAACGCCCTCAGCAGTCTTTAAAGGACTAAGACTGATTTCGACGGGAAACTCTTGGCCGTCCTTGCGAATGGCGTAGAGTTCCAGGCCTGCCCCCATCGGTCGTACGTGGGGATCACTCAAATATGCTGCCCTGTGGTCTAGATGTCGATCTTGAAAGCGGGCAGGAATCAGTCGCTCGACCGAATGACCAACCAGGTCCTCGCGGTCGTATCCGAACAGTCTTTCTGTCTGAGAATTGATGAGGACGATTTCCCCAGCTCCATTGACGATGACCATCGCGTCTGGCGCCGACTCAAGCAGCTCACGGAAGGGTTGGAGGATTTTAGTAGTCTTCACAGCAAGTTACGCATGCCACGTCATGGGGCACACATTTCTCCTCTCTATGGGGTGTGACCTCGTCTCAGCCGACTGTCTTGGACGTGGCGGCGATATTGCTTCCATCCGAAGTGCGCACGAGGGACACCGTCAGCCGAATGTTCCGACAACTATCGCGCAAACCTGACACACAACGAAGGTAGCGCCGCGCACGGTAATGATTCACTTCTCGTTAGTAAAGATGGGCTTGACTTGGTGAAGATGAGCTCCCAGCAGGTAAAGACGGGCTCGACATTAGTGAGGATGAGTGTTACAGGTTCAGGGCTTCTTCGGAATCGGAATCCCCATTTTCTCAGCCATCCTGACCAAGTCAGCTACGGAGTCCGCAGCCATTTTTCGCATGAGTTGGCTGCGATGGACCTTGACGGATGCTTCGCTTGTTCCGATGGCGTCGGCTATCTGTTTGCTCAGGAGGCCAAAAACGACCCAAGGCAGCACTTCTCGTTCACGAGGTGTCAGCGATTCGAAGCGCTCCCGCAACACCGCGATTTCAGCGTCCGCTTGGCGCCTGGCCCGATCCCTTTCCAGCGCGAGTTGAATCGCATCCAACAGATCCTGCTCGCGGAACGGTTTGGTGAGAAACTCTACGGCTCCCGCCTTCATGGCTCGCACAGTCATGGGAATGTCGCCGTGCGCAGTTATAAAGATGATCGGAATATGAATGTTAGCCTCGGCCAACTCGTGCTGGAAATCGAGCCCACTGATCCCTGGCAACCTGATGTCGAGGACAAGACAACTGGGTGCATCCGGACGCTTGCTTAACAGGAACTCCTGTGCGGACCCGAATAGCTCGACTTGCAAACCTACCGATCCGATGAGGCGCTTGATCGAACGACGAACCGAGGGATCGTCATCGACCACGAAAACGATAGGTGCGCGCTCGTTCATGAAACACTGTTCCCATCGGTCGGCAGAGTAAATTGGAAGAGCGCACCAGAGGAACCGGGTACGGACCACAAACGACCACCATGGGACTCGATGATGGAGCGGCTGATCGACAATCCCATGCCGATACCCTGCGGCTTAGTGGTGAAGAATGGTTCGAAGATACGGCCTACCTGCTCCGGGTCGAGTCCTTTTCCAGAATCCTGAACTTGGATCAGTACAGCATCCGCGTTCTTTGCCGATTTGACGAGAAGCTCCCGTGGCCGGTCAGTGAGCGTACGCATTGCTTCAATGCCGTTGATGACTAGGTTGAGCAAGACCTGCTTTAATTGCACACGGTCGCCTAGTACGCGTGGCAGATCGGCGGCAAGGTCGAGCCGTACGGAAACACCGCTTAGGGTTGCCTCATGGCGGACAAGAATGGTGGCTTCCTGAATCACCTCATTGATGTCTAGTTCAACCCTATCAGGAGCGCCCTTTTGCAACAGCGCACGAATTCGCGAAATGACGGCGCTGGCTCGGGTTCCGTCATCCACAATCTCCGCAATTGCCTCGCGCAACTCCTCCAGATTCGGCGCTTCACTTGCGACTTGGCGCAAAGCAAAATTGCCGTTGTTGACGACTGCGGTTAGGGGTTGGTTGATTTCGTGGGCGATGGACGCGGTCAGTTCACCCATGGTTGCGATTCGCGCCACATGGGCTAATTCCAGTCTGGTTTCGGTCAGGGCCAGTTCCAAGCCCTGAGCGTCGAATCGCCGATCCACGAGGGATGACAATACCGCCAAACCAAGGACTTGCAAGGTAGCGGCAGCGATTCCGAGCGTACCCAGGGACGAGATGCTCACCGCATGCGACTGGTCCAGAGCTGGGGCTGCGGGAATAAAGGTGGCCGCAGCCATTCCAGTGTAGTGCATGGCTGAGGTGGCCACGCCCATGACCAAGGCGCTTCCCAGCTTCCGCCAAGCGCTGTTCTGTGGCTCATCCCGAAAGTAAAATGCCAGCCACAGCGAAGCAAACGAAAATACGACTGCCAGTACCACGGAGAGGGCTACCAGGCGAAAGTCAAACCGGCATTCCGCAGGCAAACGCATAGCAGCCATGGCGATGTAGTGAAGGGCTGCAATGCCGCAACCCATCATGGCGCTGCCGATCAAGGCGTAAGTGAGTCCCATTCTTCTTCGACTCACGACTACCAGGGCGAAAGCGGAACAAAGGATCCCCACCAGGAGCGAAAGCAGAGCAATAGGCCAATCGTATTCCACCGGGACGGGCAAGCGGAAGGCGAGCATTCCGATGTAGTGCATCGCCCAAATGCCGATGCCCATCGCGGCACTTCCGCCGATCAACCAAGTCAACTGTGCTCGACCGCGCGTTGCTGTCACCCGTCCGGCAAGATCGAGAGCCGCGTAGGATGCGGATATCGCAATCAAGACCGAGAGAGCGACCTGCAGATGGTCGTATGAGCCAGTCAACGCCGCGTTTCCAGAGATCATCAATGAGGATCTCCTCTGCCGGCTTAGAAAGCCCAACAGTCACCGTAAAATCAGCACGTCTTCAACACGACCAGCGTAAGATCGTCAGCCAACAGCTTTGTCCCTCGAAACTCGGTGATCGATCTGTAAATCGTCTCTACCAGTTCGTCAGCGCTCTGTTGCGGGTAAATACTCGCAATCTTTGCCAGCCGCGTCGCCGAGTATTGTTCTCCTGCTTGATTCTCAGCTTCGACCGCCCCGTCAGTGTACAGAACCAGAACGTCTCCATGGCGCAGATCGATCATGTCACTCTCGTAGTCCGAATTGGGAAGCACACCCAACACCGGACCTCCTTTGTCCAAGGGGATTAGGTCGCTACCCGCACGAAGCAGGAGCGGCGGATTGTGTCCCGCATTTGTATATTCCAAGGAACCTGACTGAGCGCAGAGTTTCCCGTAAAAAAGGGAAATGAACCGGTGTCCGCCAGTGATCTCGCAAACAACGTTGTTGAAAGTATGTAACAGATCACTCGTGCTCGGGAATCGCGGCGCATCCAGGCGCAGGGCTACTTCGATGGAAGGCATCAGCAGACCAGCAGCCACTCCTTTTCCCGAAACATCAGCAATCACCACCGCAATCTCCCCTGTAGGCAGCTCAATGAATCCATAGTAGTCCCCCGCCACTATCTTGGACGGGTACATTCGTGCTGCGAAGTCAAATCCAGGTACTGTGGGTATGGAACGGGGCAAGATGCTCTGTTGCACTTCTGCAGCCAAGTGAATTTCGTTCGCAAGCTCGTCGCGTTCTCTTGCAGCCAGATCCGCCAGTCGCTGTCGCTGCCTGCCCAGCTGATTCACGACGACGACCACGAAGACATATCCAAGAAGGGTGGTCGCATCCTTTGCTAAGTGTCGGGTTCCAAGATCACGGATGTGGCCAACAAAGTCATGCAGAACCAGACAGACAATCGAAAGCGCAAGACTGATGCGAAGCGGATGGACTAGAGCGCTCAGAGCTAATGGCAGGAAATACAGAGGAGCGAGCGAAACCGAGGCCATGGATTTGTCCGCGTAGGCTACGGCCGAGATCTCCGCCACGACCACAACGGTGAGAACGAGAACGCTCATCCGTTCATCGATGTAGGGGCCTTCGGTGGTGATCCTACGAAGAACGGTCGAGCATGGGGTGGGCTTCATAGCGTCAAGTGAACAGCAGTTTGCAACACCTCATTCGCCCTCGTCACATTCAAATAGATCTCTTTCTTGGGCTTACAGAGACAGTAGCGCTGATCTCAAACCGCTTCAATGGATTAGCCCAGATAACGCCAGGTCTCAACCGCTCGGCCCAGTCGGCCGCGTGTGTTCCTCCTTGCTCCGATGCGCTGTGGAAATCAACTCGAAGGTGCAGGAAATATCGAGGCTGTAGTTGCGGGATAAAATTAATTATCTATAGTATTATCAATAGCTTATAGGATAATAAATACCCCTAGCATATTATGCTAAGACACTAATAAAATCTGCTATTAAACGACTAAGATATTGCAACCTTTTCCGCTGTCCGTGCGTCTATTCAAATCGAAAAAAACAGGTAGGGTCCCCTGCCTGGAAACTCAAGAAGAGGAATTTCTTAGCCTGGAGGTTTGAATATGAAGACCCTGAAGCGATTTCTCTGGTTCTTCCTACTCGCGCTCTTGCTGGGGATTTCTATCTCTGCGCTGGGGAGCGATGCAGGAACTACAACTGCGGCGAGTAGGGACGCCGTTCTTACTCAGCAACTACAGCAAGACTTCAGCAACCGCCTGGAGTTCCGCAACGTAACCGTCGCGGTTGACGATCGAGTCGCACTGCTGCAAGGCTCGGTTGAGACCTATCGCGAGAAAATGGACGCCGAGCGTCGAGCGCGCAAGCACCATGGAATTGAGGGGGTGCGCGATTTCATTGCGGTGCAACCGGTTGTCCCAGTTTCCGACCAAGAACTACGTGAAACCATTGCCAATCGGCTTCGCTATGACCGCATTGGCTACGGGATCACATTCAACAATTTCGAAGTAGCTGTGAAAGATGGCGTCGTAACCATCGCCGGCGAGGCCCGGAGCTATCCGGACAAAGCTTCCGCCCTCAGCATTGTCGAGGACACTCCTGGCGTGCGTGACGTGAAGGACGAAATTAACGTCCTGCCACTCTCTGAATTTGACGATGAGTTGCGTGTACGCACGGCTATGGCGATCTACCGCGATCCCGCGCTCCAGAAATATTCGCTGGATCCAGAAGCTCCCATCCGCATTGTGGTTGAAAACGGAAATGTAAAGCTGTACGGGGTTGTGGATAGCGCGATGGACAAGCAGATCGCCGAGATGCGCGCCCGCGAGGTAGGTGGGGTGTTCTCGGTCGAGAATCACCTGCTGGTAGCCAATCAGTGAATCGAGGTTTGTCTTCTAATTTTCGTCAGAGTGTTTGACTTGATTTAGGAGGATCGTATGCAGACTAGAAAACCAATTCTCATCCTCGCAGTTCTGGTTGTTTTAGCAGTTGCTCCCGTTCTTAGTTTTGCGCAGGACACGGTTGCGCCGTCGTTCACGCCGGAGCAACTCGACAAGCTGGTAGCGCGCATTGCCCTCTATCCGGATTCGCTCCTGGCGCAGGTGCTTGCGGCCGCAACGTATCCCGACCAGATTCCGGATGCGGAGCGCTGGGCCGATCAGCACCACTACCTCACCGGGCAAGCCTTGGCCGACGCGATCCAGGCGGATCATCTTCCGTGGGATCCCAGCGTGCAGGCGCTCCTGCCATTCCCTTCGGTGCTCGAGATGATGGCCAACGACATGAACTGGACCACCGATCTTGGCAACGCGTTCCTGTCGCAGCAGCAGGACGTGATGGATGCGGTGCAGAGAGAGCGCAGGAAGGCCAAAGATTACGGATATCTGCGCAGCAATGCCCAGATCATCGTCAGCGATGGGCCGTACATCACGATTGTGCCCGTGCATCCGGCCTTCATCCCCGTGCCGTACTATGACCCGGCGATTGTTTTCTTCCCGCCGGCGCCCGGAATCGTGGTCGGCGGTGTGATCCGCTTTGGATTCTTCGTGACCATCGGGGATTTCTTTCGCCCGTGGGGCTGGGGATATTGCCGCTTTGATTGGGGCTCGCACGTGGTGATCATCAACAACGCACCCTGGCGGCGAACCTGGATCAACCGGCACGAGTATGTTCATCCCTACGGGGTCCGGCGATACGGGGTGGGAGAGCGGCTTCCCGAACGGCACGTGCTACACGAGCGCACTGAGCGTGAGCGCACGGCGGCGCGGGAAGGACGCCCCCGCGTGGAAGAACACCGCGATCACCGCTCGCGCTAACTTGCTTTCAGGGCAGAGAGTGCTGGAGGACGCTCTGAAACAGGCTACCGAGACGGCAACGAAGGGAAAAGAAGGGGTTTGGAGCGCGGACACTTATGTCTGCGCTCCCCTTCACAGCGATACCAATTCGTATTTCGATTTCAAACTTGAGTCTGATATGGTCGAGGACAGATTACGCCACCACTTTGACTACTGTCTGGGCAAGACCGAGATAGTCATCTACTCCGTTCTCGGAGTGTTGTTGGCTGTCACGGCCTTTGTGACCATCGCAACCGCGGGCCAAATACTGTGGATCGGTCTCAGTCATTGGACGGTTGCAGCCCAGACTCTGAGGGTATTGAACCAACTCCTCATTGTGCTGATGCTGGTGGAGATTCTGCA
>Ga0310037_10000010_pt1 | contig 253585 bp, 222 predicted proteins | sample Sb_taG_11_FD_200239 | JGI IMG/M metagenome (GOLD analysis project Ga0310037, IMG submission 200239) | Peat soil microbial communities from Weissenstadt, Germany - Sb_50d_3_AS metaG (v2) (version 2) | ecosystem: Environmental > Terrestrial > Soil > Wetlands > Peat | place: Germany... | reverse complement strand
AACCTCCGCGCACCAACCCATGGTCGATGGATGCTATATCCGTCGGAATCTTATCTTATGCTTCTGAGCATGCACGTTTTGTATTTTTCTAGACGCATTCTCCCTCCTGCGGATTTGAACTTCCTAGACAACTGGCGAAATATCCCCGTGTCACTCATTGAAGGGTTCTGAGTGCTATTGATGAATGATCAGTATCAACTGGGAGGCTAACTAAGGAAGGCACGAATGTGATGGACCTACGCGTCGAGATCGCACCTAAGGCTGGCAGACACCGAAGTCCTTGGTCACCTCTTTTACTTCCCAGACAAGCGCCTTGTCGGGGCCCTTCGGCTTTACTTTCTTGCCGTGCAACTTCACTCGATCGCCCGGCTTAATACTCGTCGTGTTGCCAGAAAGTGCATAAATTTGCTTGTCTTTTTTGTCGGTGACAGTCATCCCGTTCGCCCCCGAGTTGACACATCCCGTAATTGCTCTCTTCCTCGAATAGTGAATGACCACGACACAGACGACTACCACTACCGCCACAGCTCCCACAATTGCGCCGACGACCTCCGCTCCGCTGGGACCTGGTAGATTGAGCTTGAGAGATGGAGTCTGCGCTTCCGCAGACATGCAGAGAACGAAACTGAGCGCGATAATCAAAATTCCCGAGAGGTATCTTGAGGTCATGCTGTCCTCCTTATGTGAGCGGCGTGATTGATGCCGGACCGCTGCCACCTTTCAGCAGTCCTCAATCACTCAGCCTTACATGAAAGACTCGATACGGCTTCGAAAGCCAGAGCCTAGGAAGGGAAAGAGAGATTCGCCAGGAAAAGGCTCCCCACAACGTGTCGGCAACAGTGCGCTCCAAAGGAGCCATTGTCAAGGCAAATAGTCTCCTCACGGCGGCTTGGGGTTTTTCCCAATTGGCGGAGACAGTCGGATAGCTGTCGTAACATCGCGTTAACACTCAATGACCAGCGGTCAAAACGTGTAAACGCCTGTTAACGTAAACCATCCAGACTCGTCTCACAGACTGGATTTCTCGATGTGGATTATTCAGGTTTGCCCGTCGCTCGGTGGCAATCCTGCAAGCCCCAACGACTTCCATGCGAGCTGTCAGTTTTGCCAGTTATCGGGGCGGCGCGGCGCTCACAGACTTGAGTGTTCACGTGTACGCCTAATTTAAGGAATATGAGCAGGTGAGCGCATCACGGGCGGAAGTCCGGCAGTTACTACAACCTAACTCTGTACTCGAACATCGTCATGAGATTCGAGAGGCGGAATCGAAGAGTTCCCAGCGTGTCGCTCGCAGTCGTGTGTTCCGTTCTGCTGTTCGTCACCTGCAGCTTTCATGCTGCGTCGCTTGCCGCCCAATCTTCACCCGGCCGAACCGATAGCCCAGAGGAAGCGCGGAAACTCGCGACCCAAACAAAGACCATAACCGGTTGCCTGCAAAAAGGCTACGAGCCGGACGAGTTTCAGATTACAGGTGAAGATGGCAAGGTCTGGGGTCTACGCAGCAGCGCCGTTAAGCTTGACGGGGACCTCGGGCATAAGGTAACTGTCAGCGGCCTCATAACCCACAAATTGAAGCCGAGAGAAACAAAGACGGCATCCGGTAAGCAGGAGTCCGGCGATCTGCGCGTTACGAGCTTGACGATGGTCAGCGAGACTTGCGGCAAGTAGCGCCACCACCCGAATGGTGCTTTTGGAGCAGTGTTCATTGCGGTAATTCGTTGAGGTTGCAGATATGGAGCGCTCGTTTTTCCGGATCGAGGGCGACGCAAAAGGATGGGCCTGCTCAAATTGTCGATGGAGATTCCTCGTCCCCACGCTGCTTAGTGGAGAAGAGGCTATGGCTGCTTACGACCGCCTAGCCGCCGTCAAGTTTCGCGAGCACAAATGTGAGGCCGAATCCAGCTTTTCTGAGGCGAAACAAGTAACAAGGCGGGATGCCGACACCGCTTTCGCAGAACGTGCTCGGATGCTCATAAAGCGAGGATACAAACCGAAAGTCGCAGTAGAACTTGTACTTCATGAGATGGGAATCGAACACAGAAACGATCCGAAGATCATGGAGAAGGCGCATGCTGATGCTGAGGATTTCCTTCTGAAAATCCGCAAGAGCCTCATCTGAAAGTTATCCTGGAGGCCACCAGGCAATGTGGTTCGTCGCACCGCACTCGTAATTTGGAGCCCAGACGGTTTCTGCGGAAAGTCCTGGTCAACTGGCGTAACATCGCCATTGCGCTCATTGAGGGGTTGTAAGCCTACCGCCTGATTGCGACAGTTATCGAAGATAGCGTTTGATGGCTTACAATGTCGCCGAGAACAATCCAATACGAATTATGTCACTAAGAGCCTTTAACAAAAACCTAGGCTAACAGTCCTTGTCAAAACCTAATTATTTCAATCCCTCCACGAGGTAAAGGTCGGCGAGCATACGGTGATATCCATACACGCAATTTTTCGCGTCGGGAGTCAGTAGGATCGGGCCAATATTCTCTACCCCCGCTGGATCGGAAGGCATGAGCTCCTTCCAGCGAGTGCGTTGCCCCGTTTGCAAATCGAGGCGATCGACCCGAGCCGGCAGTTCACCCGGCTGGTAGATATACAAGGAGCGGCCGTCTGAACTAAATGTGATGGGTTGTTCCCCGGGATTGAGTCCATTAATCATGCGGGGCTCACCGCCGGTAACAGAATAGAGATACCCCTTTTGGTCGGGACCGATCCCGGCCACCCATTGAGAGTCGGGTGAGATGACAAACCTTGTGCCGTTTACTCCTTCGGGCGTAATCGCCCGGCTCTTACCCGAAGCCAGCTCATAGACGTATAGTCGTACTCCTTTGCCTGGCTCGTTCCCCGAGAAGAGGATGCGCTTCCCGTCGGGAAACCAATGCGCGAAGCCGCGGTTGACATTGTCGTTGGTTAGCGCTTTGGGCTCCCCAGCGCCCGTGGTCAGCAGTTTTAATTGCGTCGGTGAATCCTGCGTCACCGCGACCACCCATTTTCCGTCGGGCGACAAAGCCCTCGCTCCTCCTTCTCCCAACAGGACGGCCGGAGAGCCGTCAGTTTTCCGAATGTACACGGCATAGGACAACCCGCCGGACTTGGAGTAGGATAGCGCTCCTCCTCCGCCCTCCTCGTCAAACAAAAGGGTCTTGCCATCCGCCGAAAGGTCGGCTGGGTAGGAATAGTCCAGCCACGAGAGTTCGTGCTCTTTGGAATCACTATCAGTAACACCCATCAATTCGCGCCGCCAACTGGCACGCATCAGGAGCACCCGTCCATCCTTGGCAATATCCAACAGCATCAGGGCGCCGGGTAATCGCAAGACCATGCGCTCTTTGCCGTCAAGCGTCACGGCGTAAAGGGTCCGATCTGTACCAGTCTTGCTAGCGGTGAACCAGACCTCATTGCCGTCTGGTGACCATGCCAAACCCTGTACGGTGAACCATTCGCCCGTCAGAACTTTCTTGTTCCCCTTTAGGTCGACCATGGCCACCGAACCAGCGTCGTCGCCCTGGGTGGGATGGTCGAGAAAAGCAATCAAATCCCCCTTAGGGGAAACGCGGGGATGACCGACCCATCCCCCAGTTTCGTAGAGTGGTTTCCCTATGGGATATTCCAGCTGGTTCTTTCCGCCGAAGTCACGCACCACTGCCAGGCTGCTGCCATCTGGTCCCCAATCCGCCCATTGCACCTGCTCCAGCACATCGCGAGGAGCCCCGCCGGCAAGCGGCGCTCTGGCCAGCGTGCCCATGTTCACCCAAGTTCCGATCGCTTTGCTGTCCAGCAGAACGGCCAACTCAGCGAGGGAGGACACGGACATGAGCTGCGTGTGGCTGAGTCCCATGGAGCGCGATTCTGGTGCTTCTGGACGCGCTGTGAACACATCAGTAGGATTGCCTTGCCACGCGGCGCTGTAGAGAATTGTCTGTCCATCCGGAGCAAACCGGGCAGACCGGATGCTGCCCCGGCGGAAGGTCAACTGTCGATAGGTCGGCGGCGGCACCGGCGGCTTCGAAAGGAGCAGTTTCCCTGCAAACAGGGTGGCAGCCACTGCGAGAAGCAGACCGAACGCAAAAACCGGCAGAGACAGGGTCTTGGGTCCCGTTTTGGCAGCTACCAAGGCTACTACGGCGGTTGCCGGCTCCGTCCTTGCGACAGCCACAGAGACGCCCGACGACCCAATCTCGCGTTGCAACCGTTTGAGGTTGGCGCGCATCTCGGCTGCCGACTGGTAGCGGAGTTCACGATCCTTTTCCAGGGCGTTGTTGACGGTTTCTTCCAGCTTCAACGGTAGCTGAGGGTTCAGGCGGATGGGCGCGGTCGGAGCCCGGTTGAGAATGGCCTCCGTGATCACCGCCGATGTTTCTCCACGAAACGGCAAAACCCCGGTGGCCATCTCGTAGAGCACCACGCCGAAGGAGAACAGGTCAGTCCTCCCATCCAGATCCTTCCCTTTTAACTGCTCCGGGGACATGTAGGTCACCGTGCCCACGGCCGTTCCGGGGAGGGTCAGGTCAAGGCTGGCGACGTCCGCCTTGGTTTGCGAATCGCCAGTCAGAGAACTGCTGGCATGTGTGATCTTCGCGAGCCCAAAATCCAAAATCTTGGCGTGCCCGCGCGCGGTTACAAAGATGTTCGCCGGCTTGATGTCGCGATGCACGATCCCTTTGGCGTGCGCGGCGTCCAGCGCGTCCGCCACCTCGATGCCGATGGTCAGCAGTTGTTCTAGCTCAAGCGGACGCCCGTCAATCATGTGCTTCAGCGTCATACCGTCCAGAAATTCCATAGCGATGAACGCTTCGCCGTGCCGGTCGTCAATTTCGTAGATGGTGCAGATGTTGGCGTGATTGAGAGCCGACGCCGCCTGCGCCTCCCTTTGGAAGCGGGCTAGGGCTTGGGTGTCTTTGGCGACGTCATCGGGCAGAAACTTCAACGCGACAAAGCGGTGGAGGGTTGTGTCCTCGGCCTTGTAGACCACGCCCATTCCGCCGCCGCCAAGTTTCTCGACGATGCGATAGTGGGATATGGTCTGGCCGATCATTAGGGGCAAATCTTACGTGGGTAAAACGGGCAAGTCAATTAACGCTAGAGTTGACGGCGGCTGATCGTTGGCGATAAATCCCCCTAACACGCAATATAAAAAGGCGCCCACTTTTGCGGTAGGTTGTGGATTGTTCGCATCGTCAACCTAGCGCAAAGGAGCGCCTTTATGAGTCAAGAAAAGTATATCGGCATGGACGTTGCAAACACCCCACCGTTTCCGTACCAAGCGGCAGCTCTGGGCCTACAGCGGTTTCGCCGTCGAGACTCACGACAGCGGTGAGTACCGCAACGCGCGAGGCAAACTGCAAACGCAACCGCGAGCGCATCACGGTGCGCGGTCTGAATGACAACCATAAATGTGTTACACAATCCTTGGCGAAGATCGCGTCCGCCACGTCCAACCGGCGTTCATTCCACAACTCCTCCACGAACCTGTTGACCAGTTGTTTCGGATCATCCATCGCGCTTACTCCTCACACAATAGACAAACCTCCACGTCGCAGGTCGCAGGATTTTTGACTGTCCGCCGCACGGGTGGCGTCGTTGCGAAAGGCTTCGGGGCGTTGGCGGAGGGAGAAACTGATCCGGCGGCTTTGGCCGCCTTGGCCACGCTATTTCATCAAAACTGTCCAATTTTGAGCAGTCACGGAGTAGGCCAGCGCTGTAATCTTTATATTCGATAGGCAGATGCGAAGGAACTATGCGGCTCTCGTGGTCGTTTGTTCCTCTGATGGCGCAACCGGATTGGTTTCGTTGGACGACAACCCTCCCCCACTGCGCCATCTCTCTTTTTTGGCAGATCGGGTGAGCGAAACGCCCAATTGCCTGCGATTCGGACTGAGCAATTTTTCACACTCTATTTACAGTCGGCGTTCGCCGGAAATGCTAGACTCCCCGGCACCAAGGAACTTCTCCCCCAATGCGACTTCGCGACAGATTGGAACGCCAGCATTACGAGCAGAAATTGCAAGAGACTCGCTGGGAACGGCAGGCCGAGACAAAGCAGGTAGAGCGATTGTCCGCAATCCTCGTGAAGAAAGTGAATTCCGCCAAAGGGTCGCCTAATTTATCCGCTTCCGTACCAAGCGGCTGAGGAATCCTTTATCTGACCGAAACATCTCCGCACTTTTCAGGAGGGGAAGAGACTGTTTTGACGCTCAACGAGCTTCACGGGCATCGAGCACTCTTCGTCGTCGCTTGGCGACGTGATTGACCCGAGCGCTTACGGGGTAGCAACGCATTAGCAGAGCATTGGAGGGCTTCAAAAGATCGGATGCCGCATCTGGATTTTTCATTCCCGGATCAAGCCACAAGTCGTAACAGTCCGGGTCCAGAATAACGGGCATTCTGTCATGGACTGCTGAGGTGACCGCACTTGGAGTTGTGGTCAGAATCGAGCACGTCTGCATCGCATTTCGATTTGGATCTTTCCAGGTCTCCCATATTCCCGCGAACGCGAACAACTGACCTTCATTGACTTCAAAACAGTACGGCTGCTTGGTCTTGCCCGCTCTGAGCCACTCGTAAAAACCATCTGCGGGAATCAGACATCTGCGGAGTTTCAGCGCATCGCAGAACGCGGGTTTCGTCGCCGCTGTCTCGGATCTTGCATTAATCATGCTGGCTGCGCCGGACGAATCTTTGGCCCACCAAGGAATCAGTCCCCAGCGTACTAGCGACAATTCGCGTCGGGGTTCTTTCGGGTTCTGTCGGATGACCGGGACGGGCTGAGTCGGGGCAACGTTGTAGCGAGGAGTCCAGTCTTCTTCTCCCGCGCTGTCGAAGTATTCCTCAACAAGCTGTTTTCTCCGCGAGAGTCGATAGCGTCCGCACACGGAAAGATTATGGCAGATCGGACAAGAAGGCTGCACTAGCTTTCGCGAAAAGACTTTATCCGTTCCGATAGCTGTTTCGATTCTTGGATTAATTTCTCAGCCTCGGCGATCAAATGCACGGTGTTCTTGTTCAGTTCCTCGATCTTGCATCGCAACAAGGCAGACTCTTCTTCATGTTGCGACCTGGGGATGACCTGCGTGCCGGTCAGCAGCATAAGGTGGCCTCCGATGCAGAATCATCGGATTGCGAGTCTGAGCCGAGGTGATAGACTCCTAAGGAGTCCCTTTACACATCCCTCCGCCGTGCCCGATTCTACGGGCGTCGGTCTCTTGTCGGGGCAGAACTCAACGCAGCCAATACGCGGAAACTAAGCAACCCTGTCAGTTAATCCCTTGATTTTGGCAGAACCGGCTTTCTTCACGAGGATTGCGGACAACCGTTCTACCTGTTTTATTTCGGCTTTCCGTTCCCAGCGAGTCTCTTGCAATTTCTGCTCGTAATGCTGGCGTTCCAATCTGTCGCGAAGTCGCATGGGGGAGAAGTTCCTTGGTGCCGGGGAGTGTAGCATTTCTGGCGAACGCCGACTGTGAATAGAGTGTGAAAAATTGCTCAGTCCGAATCGCAGGCAATTGGGCATTTCGCTCACCCGATCTGCCAAAAAAGAGAGATGGCGCAAGTGGGGGAGGGTTGTCGTCCAACGAAACCAATCCGGTTGCGCCATCAGAGGAAAAAACGACCACGAGAGCCGCATAGTTCCTTCGCATCTGCCTATCGAACCCATCGCCGGCAGCATCAGGAATATTCTCAACACCACCGCGAGCTCCTGGCTTCGATAGACGACTCCCTGAAAAAAGCATATCGCTGGTCGCCGTCGGAAGAAGTAACTGAGGAAACTGCGAAGCATGGCCAATCAATGCCCCGCGTTCTTGACAAGTTCCTTCATCTTCACGATTGCCAACGTGCTGTTGAGAAGATTTTCGTAGGCCCAATCGGGGAACCTAGACCCGGCGACGTATATCTGCCAGTCTGCGGGCCAATCGAGTTGATTCACGATGGCCAGCGCTGACTGCGCGGCCCGAAACGGGGGCGCCCACGGTGGTGATCGGGTAGTGGGCTGTTTTGAATTTTAGGGAATATTTCTGGTCTGGGCGGCCTGTTGCGCCTGCTGCTTAGCCTTTACTCTCGCGAGTAAAGTGGCATATCGCAGGTGATCTATCCTAGCATCGAATAGAATCTTTTCGATGACGTCTGTGCTGAGGCCGACCGGGCCAACATCCTGCGAGATGCAGATTGGCTCCCAGTTGCTCTTCTTGTCCTTTGGAAGTAACGAGCAAACACTGGCATCTTTGTAGTGAATTTCATAACCCCACAAGATCAGAACCTCCTCAAGAGTGAGAGGAGATTCTGGCTTGATATTAGGCATTTGGTGAGATTATGCCATCGCGTGTTGTGCGGCGGGCATCGGAAATGGCAGCGTTATCTCAATGGGGTTGGGGCACTCTTTGTACCCACTGATTGACACAAACTCGCCTTCTTCACTGTTGGCCAGAGCCTCAACTTCGCTATCGGATATTCTTCGCATTCGCGATTTCTGCATGACTTCGCCGAACGTGCCTCTATCTACACAGGCCATTAGATACCGCAAGGCAATCGCAGTAGCAGCCTCCTCCAAGCCTTCCTCGGTTGCGGACTGCGCATACAGTTGAAATCTTGGTATGTAGCCAACAAAGGCGCGCACCTGCTCATCGAACCGACAGAAATATCGTAGGCTAAACGTGATTTGATCTTCTGTGATCATGGGCACACCTCTACTCGTCACTGCTAGTCGACTACGGAGTCTAGCACAGGACAAGTGACGAGAGTAACAACTATTTGATTACGCTGCGGCCTGTTTGGTTGCATGTTCTTGCATCGTAACCAGTTCCGAAAATAGATCAACCGGGAGTGGACGCTCCCAGTTGATCGGAAAGGTTGTTTCAGATGATAAGACGAACACGCCCCTAGAAAGGGCGAAGGGTTAAGGAAACTCCCTACACAAGCGACCTGAGGGGATGTCTCACAGTGGGGCGTCCCCAAAAGGTCTAACCCATAGTAGCACGAAAAAAACCGCGTATTTCCAGCAGAAAATGGGTATTCGACATGAGCGATCAACCAATCAACTACGAAGCTGTTCTAGCTGATCTGAAGGCTCGCAGGGCGTAGCTTGACTCTGCAATTTCGGCTATTGAAGGCATTACAGGGCAGAGCGGAAATAATCCGTCTGGCGGTCCCGGCGGTGGTGGGGTACCCGTTACCGGGTAACGTACCGGAGGCCTTTTCTAGCTCTCGCTGAAGTTTTCCGTGAAGCGCTGTTAGGGCCGTGAAGTATTCTTCGTCGTTGGCCCGCGGGTCATTCGGATTATTTTTATAGGACTCAATGGCCCGTTCTGCTATTCGAAGGTTTTCGGCGATTTTTTCCCTGTCGTCCATTTTTGTGTATTGCTGCTCCGTGAATCCTATTACCATTTGTCCGCTTAAATTGTCAGGTAGGTTTTCATTGCGCTCATTCTACCGCCGATGGCACGGAGCCGCAAAAACGCAGGCATTCGTAGTCGATAAGCCAGCAAACTTTCGAAGTTTCTACGCCCCTGAAGGCGTTGTGTTTAAGTCAGCAGAACCTCATTTGTCACTCTATATATTCCCTCTGGGGCGATTGATTCGACGGCACTTAGCGAGTGACTGTTCTGCTCATAACCCAAAGGTCGGTGGTTCAAATCCACCCCCCGCAACCATTTACAGATTTGAGGGACTACCGGCGTAGTCCCCAATTTCCAACTCACTGGATCGCGGCTGTTTGTGGCCTCAAATTCTTCAGGGGAAACTTCCTTCGCCCTATCCTTCAGTTGCCTTTTGATCGCGGGTGGCAAATGACCGTGTGTTGCTCGTCGGCGACCGTCGGCAACATGAGGCCGTTGAGGCCGGGTGGCCCTTCGCGCCGCTTCAGGACGCGGGAATGAAGACGGTAAGGCTCGAAGACATCGTGCGCCAGAAAGACCCAGAACTGAGACAGGTAGTTGAGCAGCTGGCGCGGGGCGAAGTGCGCGAAGCGGTGCAAAATCTTGAAAGGCAGGGCCGAGTTCATGAGATTCAAGGCCACGACGAGCACATCGCCGCCATCGCGAAGGAGTACGCAAAATCGCCGGATGATTTCTCCCGACAATCGCTCTCGCACGGAGATCAACGAGCGCGTCCATGCGGAATTGCAGCGGAGTGGCCTCGTCAGCAACGAGGAGTACCGCATCAGGACGCTGGTGCCGCGTCAGAACCTCACTGGGGCGGACCGCACATGGGCCGAGCGCTATCAGGTGGGGGACGTACTGCGCTACTCGCGCGCATCGAAGGAGACTGGCATCGGGAAAGGCGAGTACGCACAGGTGAAGAGCGTCGACGCTCCGAAAAACCGGCTGACAGTCGAGCTGCAGGATGGCACGCAGCGCACTTACGATCCACGGTACTCGGAAAACAGCTGCGAACACAAACAGCCCAATAGCTGCACGCGCCACGCGTTATCGGGTCCCGGACTTGCCGCCAGGTTCTTGATTCTTTGATTGACGGCGTCCCACCGGCCAGTTGCGGCGACCTCTGCCGCGGCATCCACAAGTCTCTGAAATTCCGGGTCCATAACTTTCCTGATCAGACTTTAGCTGATCCGCCCTGCTGCGCGGCGCGCAAGTCCTCATGCTCGAAGGCCGATGCCATGCGGTCGATTTCGCCTTTGGCGAGACCGTGCCGCGCGGCTTCATCGCGCCACTTCGAGACAGCCTTGCCGACCTGTTTTGCTATGTTGCGCGCTTTGCCGTCGTCCAGATCGAAATACCCCGCCACCTCCACCGCCAGCGCGAGCGAGGCCGTGTTGTCGTCTTCGTTGATCGCGGTGCTGAGGATGCGCGGCTTGATGTCGGTCGGCACCGGGTTGAGGTCGTAGGCAGGCGACAGGCGCCAGCCCGCCTGGCCTTCGTACAGAAAGCCGTGATTGCGCAGGTGGTCGTCGGTGTTGGAGATCAGTATGTTGAAAACCAGCCGCCGCCACAGTGCTTCCATGTCGGCTTTCGGCGCGGCGCCGTGCTGGCGCAGCGCGTCAACAATTTCCAGATAGCTTCGGGTTTCATTGTCTTTCGATCCGAGCATGCTCATCGCGGAGAGGAACGGGATACGCCGTTCGCCGTCGCGGTCGAAGCGTCGCAGGAGGAGCACGGGCTTGCCGGCGATGTTTTCGACACGCGATTGGGGAACGGGGATGCCAGATTTCTGCGCGAGGGACAGTGCGACCGCCTCCCAAACCACCGTGTTGATTTCATCGTCCTTGCGTGGGAATTTCGCGATGGCGAGATGGCCGTCTTTTTCCCTGACGGAAGCCTTAGGCCTCGCGCCGCCAAGAGAGGAGCCGGGCGCGAACAGCATGCGCAGTTCCTCCTCGGTGTCTTTCTCTTCCATCACATGTTCGGCCGCGGAGAGCAGTTTCGGGAGCTCGATCAGCGGGGGGATGCGATTGACGCCCTCCTCCCGCAGGAAAGGTCCGCTTTCTTTCTCCGCAAAGCGCAGCGCGCCCTGACGGGCCTCGTCGTCCACCAGCAGCAGGAAGTCGCTTTCCTGGAGCGTGCGCGGCGCGCCGCCCTCACGCTCCGCGCGCCTGCGTTCCATGCGGCGCATAAGCGCCCGCCCCCAACGGTCGGGCGCGGAGTCGCCGATGGCGCCGAACATGGGCGTGTCTGCCGGCGTGTGAAACGGGCCGGGACCAACCTGCAGGGCTGGCTCCAGAGAGAATCGTGCGGGATTTTCCAGCCATGTCTTGTCGTATTCGAAGGTGGCGCTTTCCTTGTTCTTGCGCGTACGGGCCCACAGACGCCCCATCAGGTGCGGGACGCCGTCGAGATCCACGTATACGAGAGCCTCTCTGTCCATCACCTGTCTTTCGTGCGTTTCGGCCTGCGCGCCACGCGAATGCGCTGCGGCAGGTTTTCTTCTTCGAGCTGCAAGCCCACGGGATCGTTCTTCGGCGCGGCGAGATCGCCCAGCCGGTCCGCCATGCCCAGCACAAAAAGGACTGTGGCATATATCCCGATCGCGACGCCGGGATCGCCCTTTTCTATCTTGACGAGAGTCGTGCGACTGATCGAGGCGCGCTGCGCCGCGATGGCCGCCGGGATGCGCCGCCGCCGCCGGGCGTCACGGATGTCGCGGCCGAGCTTGCGCAGGGCATGCCTTACCGGGAGTGGCATTACAACGGATGATCGGCTGGTTCTCATGTTTAATGTCCGGAATAATGGTCACTAATCGGTTTAATGTACATTATTATGAACGTTATGTCAACTTTGCACTATATTTGAAGCGCCTCGCCGAGGCGGGTATACACGTACAAGAAATGATGGATACCGGCCAACTGGAGGTGCTCCCGTGGACCGATCCAAGAAAAATACAGGTATTACCTTATTCCATTAGCGTACTTCTTCTGCCCTGATCGTTACGTGGCGGATTCCCGTTTAGAAATTGCGTCGGCCCGCGACTGGTTTCTCCAGGGTGGCACGTTGAGATCCGCGACGACCGGAACTATTGAAGGCAAGTGGAAAGCTATATCAGTGCACATTCGGCCGTCGAATTCAGCCACGGCACTTGCCCGGGTTGCTATGAAACAATTGCTAAGCCGGAAACTGAGGGTTTGCCCCGAATTGCGAAGCGGCATAATGAAACCCCATGAACCGTCCTGAGGGACAATGGGCACTATTCACGGTGCGGCAGAGGGAATGAATCTATGAACCCTGTAAACGGGACCCTGCCTGGCTCATATGACTACCGTCTGGTGGCGCTATCCGTCTTGATCGCGATTTTGGCTTCCTATACTGCTCTTGATCTCGCCGGTCGAGTCAAAGCGGCCCGCGGATGGGCTCGCCTCACCTGGCTGACGGGCGGCGCGATCGCGATGGGATTGGGAATCTGGTCGATGCACTACATCGGCATGCTGGCCTTCAGTCTGCCGGTCCCGGTTCGGTATTTTCTGCCGACGGTCGTAATGTCTCTCCTCGCTGCCATTTTTGCCTCAGCGGTTGCTTTGTATGTGGCGAGTCGGCAGAAAATGGGCCCGCTGCCGGCTGCGATAGGAAGCATCATCATGGGCTCCGGCATCGCGGGGATGCATTACATCGGCATGGCCGCCATGCGGTTGTCTGCCGAATGCATGTATGACATACGGCTGGTGAGTCTTTCGGTGGTGCTCGCGATTGTGATTTCGTTGGTCGCGCTATGGCTGACCTTCCGCTTCCGGGAAGAGATGAAAGGCACCGGCTGGCGAAAAATCGCCAGCGCCTTGGTAATGGGGGCGGCCATCCCGGTCATGCATTACACCGGCATGGCCGCGGCGAGTTTTGCCCCCTCGGGCGTTCCTCCTGACTGGTCCCACGCCGTAAGTATCTCCTCGCTAGGCGTTGCAGCCATTACCATCGTCACATTTATGGTACTCGGTGTAGCTGTGTTTACGTCGTTCCTAGATCGACGGTTCTCGGCTCAAACCTTGGAACTGGAGTCGAGTGAGGCGCGCTACCGGTTGCTCTTCGAGCGAAGTCTTGCTGGGGTCTACCGGATCACGCTGGAGGGGCGGATTCTGGATTGCAATGATGCGTTTTCTCGGATCTTCGGTTACGCCTCTCGTGCCGAGCACTTGGCCCATGCGGCGGATGATCATTACCTAGGCCCTGCCGACCGGGAGGCGTATAGCGCCAGGCTTCAGGAACAAAAAGCCGTTACCAATTTCGAGCGCTGCCTCCGACGGAAGGATGGCAACCCCGTTTGGGTGCTTGAAAGCGCCACTTTCCTGGACGGTAATAACGGCGCACCTGGAGTGATAGAAGGGACCCTGATTGATATCACTGAACGCAAGCAGGCAGAGGCTGAGCTTAAGAAGGCCTTGCAAATGAAGTCGGACTTCGTGTCCTTTGCCACTCACCAGCTGCGCACCCCACTAGCTGGTATTAAATGGTCTCTTGAACTTGCTGCGCAGGAGGAGAACCTCTCGGAGGAAACCGCCAGCTTTATCGAAGACGGCCGCGAGTCCGCCCAGCGATTAATTGGCATGGTCAACGACTTACTGGACATATCGCGCCTCGAGAGCGGCAAGTTGAAGTTGGCGCCGAAGGAAACCAACCTGGCCGAATTGACCCAGAGTGTGCTGAAAGACGTGAGCCATTGCATTGAGAAGCAAGGACATCATCTTTCTGTTTCGGGAATAGAGGGAATTCCTGCGGTACTGGTGGACCCCGAGCTATTCCGGCAAGTGATCCTCAACATGGTGTCAAACGCCATCAAATACACGCCCTCGGGAGGGAAAATCGACATCCGTATGGCCCGGGAGAATAGCTTTGTTCGGTGGGCCATCACCGATTGCGGGATCGGCATTCCCAAAGCAAGCCAAGCACGCCTGTTCGAGAAATTCTATCGCGCCGAGAACGTATACAAAATCGAGACCGAAGGGACAGGGCTGGGACTCCATCTCGTCAAACTGATCGTGGAAAAGTCCGGAGGCAGGATTTGGTGCGAATCCGAGGAAAACAAAGGGAGCACCTTTCAGTTTACGCTCCCGCTCGGCGGAGGAAACGCATGAGCATGAACCCAAAACGAGTGCTATTGGTTGAAGACGATCGGTTCTTAAGGCGTGCATGTGAAAAGAGCCTCCAGCAGCGGGGGTTTACCGTCTCCACGGCGCCGGATGGGGAGGAAGCCTTGCGAGCCATCCATGCGGACCCACCTGACATCATTCTCCTCGACCTCCTGATGCCGAAGGTCTCGGGGTTTGAAGTCCTGAAGGATATAAGATCCGACGAGAAAACTCGATCCATCCCCGTTATCATCCTAACCAACTCATCAAAGGAAACAGACATTCGAGAGATTCAATCTCTGGGAGTAACGGGGTACCTTGTGAAGGCCAATCTGTCTTTGGAAGAACTGGGGAGTCAGGTAAAGCAGGCGCTGGAGGGTTAAGGTATGGGTGGATTCGAACAGAGAATCTTGCTGGCTGAAGACGACCGTTTCTTGAGGAAATCCGCGGGGGCCATGCTACACCGGCAAGGGTTCATCGTGATGGCAGCCGAAGACGGGGAGGAAGCTCTCCGCCTGGCACGGACGGAAAATCCGGACCTGATCTTGCTGGATCTCATTATGCCCAAGATGCAAGGCTTCGATGTCCTTAGGGCCTTGAAGAGTGATCCGCATACATCCCCGATTCCGGTAATCATTCTCAGTAACCTCGGCCAGGAGCTTGACTCCGTGGCTGCTCGTGAGATGGGTGCGTTAGACTACTGGGTCAAATCTAACCTCGCTTTGGAAGAACTCGCGATGCGAGTTGGGCAAGCAATCTCCACATCGAGAGATTATAGGGTGGAGCCGGCATGAGGGCCTTCGCGAGGAGCGCATCACCAAGTCTGCCTGTAGCAACCCATTAGCTTAAGAGCAATGCCACGAATCGAGAGGGAAAGAACGGACAATGGAGCAAGCCCTGCAACACGAAACCTCCAAACCGGGCCACGATTTCGAAGCGCGGGTTAACGCCTTGACCCGTGTGGCTCTCGACGCCGTTGTTATGATGGATCCGGAGGGTCGAATCACGGACTGGAATCCCCAAGCTGAGATCACATTTGGTTGGTCACGTGAAGAAGCGATGGGCCGGCTTCTATCCCACACGATCATTCCTTTGAGGTACCAAGAGGCGCACACCCGCGGTTTCCGGCGCTTCCTCGAAACCGGAGGGAAGGGGGTACCGAATAAGCGAATGGAGATCGAGGCTGTGCACCGTGACGGACGCGAGTTTCCGGTGGATCTGGCCATATCGGCTGTTCACTCCGGAGGCGCCTCGACCTTCGTGGCCTTCGTGCGAGATACTAGCGCACGCAAAAGGGTGGAGGAAGCCCTTGCGGAAGAGACCGAAGCGCTCTATAGCCTGATGGACAGCACTCAGGATAGCATCTATTTCAAAGACGTGGCTGGCCGCTTTACCCGCATCAACCGTGCGCACGCTCAAGCGCTGGGAATTTCCAACCCCCTGCAAGCTCTCGGAAAGACTGACGCCGATTTTTTTGACCGTGACTTTGCGCAGGCCGCGCAGGCGGACGAACAGCAGATGATGCAGAGCGGTACTTCCCTCATCGGTAAGGTGGAATGCGTCCGGCCGAATGGCGGGACAGAAATCTGGTATTCGACTACCAAAGTCGTCCTCAAAGATTCCCAGCAGCGTGTTGCGGGAATCCTGGGGGTTTCGCGGGACATTACTCAGCTTAACCGTGTCCAGGAGGAGTTGCGCACTAATGAGCAAGAGCTTCGCAAAGCCCGCGACGAGTTAGAGATTAAGGTGGCGAAGCGAACCTCCGAATTACGGCGGAGTGCCCAAGGGCTGCAAAGAAGCGAGTTCTATCTCGCAGAAGGGCAGCGTCTCGGTCATACGGGGAGCTGGGCTTTGAATCCTTCGGGGTTTTTTGAATATTGGTCTCGGGAACTGTTTCAAATCTATGGCCTCGACCCGCAGAAGGGAGCCCCTACGCTCGATCAGTATCTGGCCACCATTCACCGGCAAGACCGCGACTTCATGGCTGAGACCGTAAAGAGGATGTGTGAACAGGGTTCCGGTTGCGACGTAAAGAAGCGGATCATTCGACCGGACGGCGCGGTTCGCTATGTTCGATGCGTTGGTATTCCAGTCCTCGACAACGGGGTTCTCAAAAGGTTTCTGGGCACCGCTATGGATGTAACTGAGCAAGAACAATTGACTCAGGAGTTGCAGCGCCGTGAAGCCTACCTGGCCGAAGCACAAAGGCTCAGTCACACAGGCAGCTTCGGGTGGAAACCCGACAGCGGAGAAATTGTCTGGTCTGAGGAAACCTATCGCGTCTTCGAGTACGAACATGCGGTGAAGCCAACAATAGATTTATTGGTGCAGCGCGTCCATCCCGAGGACCGGCCCGCCTTTCTGAAGGTCGTCGAGAGTGCCTCTGCGGGGGCGACACAGTTCGAGCATACCTATCGTTGGCTGCTGCCAGACGGGAGTGTCAAGCATATCCACGCCGTGGCCCACGCGTTACAAGACGCATCCGGCAGCCGCGAGTTTGTCGGGGCGGCGACCGACATCACGTCGATCAAGCGAGCAGAAGAGGAACTCCGCACAAGCGAAGCGTACCTGGCAGAAGCGCAGAGGCTGAGCCACACCGGCAGCTGGGCCTGGAACCCTGTGACCGATGACATTAGATACTGGTCGGAGGAGTGCTATTGCGTGCTGGGTTTCGACCCGCTTGGGCCGCCACCGCGATTCGAAACCTTCTTTCAGCGTCTTCATCCAGCCGACCGGGCTCCGGTCCGGGAACAGTTCGAGAAGGCCATCCGCGACAAGGCGGATTTCGAATTTGGGTACCGAATCGTTCATCCGGACAAAGGAGTCAGGGACATTCACGTCGTAGGCCATGCGGTCCTCGACCGATCCGGCGAGCTGCATGAATTTGTCGGTACCGTGATCGATATCACCGAGCGCAAGGCTGCCGAGGAGGCCCTCCGGAGCAGTGAAGGGTACCTGTCAGAAGCGCAAAGACTCAGCCACACAGGCAGTTGGGCCTGGAGTCCCGACACCGACGTCAGGTATTGGTCGGAGGAATGCTACCGCGTTCTGGGTTTTGATCCACGGGATGGTTTGCCCCGAATCGAAGAACTCATCCAGCGAATTCATCCCGACGATCAACCGGCGTTCCGGGAATCTGCCAAGAGGACCAATCATAACAAGTTAGACGTAGAAGTGGATTATCGCATTGTGCATCCGGGCGGCGCCGTTAGGGACATTCACAGCATTGGTCATCCTGTTTTCAGCCCGTGCGGCGATGTCATTGAGTACACCGGTACTGTGATCGATATCACCGAGCGCAAGCGTGCGGAACAGGAGCTCCAGCAACTTGTTGATCTTGTCCCCCAGATAATTGTGGTGTTCGACTCGGACGGCAAGGTGATTCACGCAAATCGTGTCGCCCGCGAATACACAGGTCTGACACATGAGGAGTTTCGGTCCCTGGACGTGTTCGGAAGGTTAATTCATCCGGACGATGTGGAGAAGGTGGGAGCTGCACGCAAGCACGGGTTTGCCGGGAGTGAGCCGTTTGAACTCGATGCAAGAGTGCTTGGAAAAGACGGCATCCACCGCTGGTTCCTGGGGCGGTACAACCCCTTGGTGGAGGAAGGCCGAGTCAGAAGATGGTACGTGAGCGCAACGGAAATTGAATCGCGTAAACAGGAGGAAGAACGGGTCCGTCAAGAAAACGTGCGTCTGGAGGAGCGCACTCGAATTGCCCAAGAACTCCATGACACGCTGCTGCAGAGCGTCTTGAGCGCCTCGATGCAACTTGGTGTAACCGTGGATGGCGTACCTTCCGATTCGCACGTGAAAGTGCGACTAGATCGAATTCTTCAGCTTATGCAGCAAGGGATAGAGGACGGCCGGAAAGCTCTTCAGGGCCTTCGCCTATCTGACACTGCCCCTCTGGACCTGGTTCAGGCCTTTTCGGGCATTCAGCGCGAACTCGCAGTTCCATCCGACGTTGAATTTCGGGTCACTGTTATCGGAGAGAAGCGGCCTCTGCCTTTGGCCATCCAGCATGAGATTTATCGAATTGGCAGGGAGGCTCTCATCAACGCATTTCGTCACTCTCGAGCCACACGGGTCGAGGTCGAACTTGAATATGCCGACAGTGAGCTGCGCATGAGGATTCGGGACAACGGGTGTGGCGTCGGCCCTCGAGTGCTCGAAACCGGGCGTGAGGGACACTGGGGGCTTGCGGGCATGCGAGAGCGGGCGACGAGACTCGGCGGTCTACTCAAAGTCTTCAGTAGTGCAACAGGTACAGAGATCGAACTCTCTCTCCCATTGATGTAACGCGTTAGCTCCAGATTAAGAGGGGGCAGACCGGAGCTAACTGTTGTCATCAGGCTGATTTCTTCAATCACCTGTATCCCGCCGACCAACAGAAATCAAAACGCACCAAGTGCGTGATTGGGATCACAGTGCCGTGTGACGCTCGCCGCAGCGTAACCCACAATCGGCTGTGAACGATTCGGCTATGTCCGATGATCTTCAGTCGCCAGAAGACGCCTTTCCCAAACTCATTCCTTCCGAGCGCGAAACCACAAATTCTGGAACTTCAAGAAGAAATAGACACACTTACCACTCAACAGAACGAAGCTCGACGCAGGGCTGCGTATGGAGAAATGAAGACAGACGAATCGAAGGAATACGATGCCCGCCGCAAGAAGATTTCGAGACTTGTAGAACACCTACTTCAGCTTCAAAGCTTCAAAGAGCAAAATAGCTCCCGCACAAGCCGAAGGACTTTTTCGGGTCGTGTCCCGCTTTGAAAATGAGCAACTCCTCGAAATCATTAATCGTACTGCCCACGCCGGAGCGCTGAGCGCGCTTAGCGAGACTGAAAATGCTTAACGCTTTTGCCGTTTACGTGTACAGCGTTGGCCGCTTCACGCCGATCTACATGGCACTGATTAATCCATTCCGCAAGCTGGTAGTCTATCCGTCACTCCTCCGCAGTGTCGGAGGGACATGGGTCCGAACCATCGGCTCGACCTCACAGGCGAGTTAAGCTCTAGCTCTCGAGTGTGTATTATTTGTTGAAACAATTATCCTCATGACGCATCTAAACTGCAAGAGGCTTAACCAAGACCGTGGACGTAGGGCTTCCCGAGTTGCAAATTGTTTGGCGGAATCCGCAGCCGATCCGATGTCGCCGCCGCTGGGAGCCATTTCAGGAAGCTTCGAACTCGACTCTATACATCATTCAGGAGTTCCTCTCGACCGGAGAGCACGGCTTCTGGAGTGCGACGTACCGCCTCAGGTTTCTTCGTGGCAGTGGGGCAGCATCGCAAGAAATTGGGCCTGTGCGTCGGCCAACTCATTGAGGTAAGAAATGAAGGCGAATATTCAACCAACAACCCAACGCCGTCCCGGCTCTCGCGAGGAGACAGTGTTCCTGGACCTGCTGCGCACCTGTGATCTGCTGTCGCGTAGGCCCGCGCAGTTGCTCAAAACAGAGGACCTTTCGGCGACGCAGTATAACGTGCTACGGATTCTGCGCGGATCGCCGGAAGGCCTCCCGTGCGGCGAAATTGCGGCCCGCATGATTACGCGGGACCCCGATGTGACCCGCCTGCTCGACCGTATGGAGAAACGTGGCCTGATCTCGCGGTCTCGGGACAACAAAGACCGTCGCACGGTTATTGGACGGATCACCCCAGAGGGGCTCAAGCTCTTGGCTCGTCTGGATGAACCGATCCAGGAAATCCATCGCAAGCAGTTGGGGCACTTCGGCAGGGACCGGCTCTGGGCCCTGACAGAACTGTTGAGCATCGCCCGTGCCAACATGGATTGATTGTTTTTTAGGCCTGATATTTGTTGCAACGAAGATCGTCATAACGCATCTATATAAATCGTAACGGCCGAAAAGGTCAGAAAGGACAACGAAATGAGCACCCTGGCAATACCGCAAACGTCAACCACAACCTGGAACATTGACCCGGCACATGCAACTGCCGAATTCAAGGTCAAGCACATGATGATCGCTCACGTGAAGGGTCAGTTCTCCAAAGTCACAGGAGTCCTGGTCCATGATGAAGCCGACCCGACAAAGTCTCGCGTCGAGGCAACAATCGAAGCCGCCTCAATTGAAACACGCGAACCGCAGCGTGACACGCACCTCAAGAGCGTAGACTTCCTCCATGCAGAGAAGTTCCCCACCTTGTCGTTCAAGTCCACCGACATCAAAGTTGCCGGCGACGGAGAACTAAAGGTCCAAGGCGACCTGAACATTCGGGGCGTTACCCGCAAGGTAACGTTTGCAGTTGAAGGGCCAACGCCACCGACGAAGGATCCCTGGGGCAATACTCGAATTGCAATCTCGGCAACCACGAAGATCAACCGCAAAGACTTCGGCCTGACCTGGAACGCGGTACTCGAGACCGGCGGCATCCTCGTCGGCGACGAGGTGACTATCGCGCTTGACGCTGAGTTCATAAAGGCTTGAACGATCATGCGTCGAGCGGTATGGCCGTTCATCTGATCGTAGAAAGGAGCGCTTATGTCACTGCGCCCAGTTAAACAAATCATTCAACCCAAGCCGACCATCGAAGGCGCGGGAGTCAGACTCCAACGCGCCTTCGGTTTTGGCAAGACCAAGGAGTTCGATCCGTTTCTTTTGCTGGACGATTTCCGCAACGACAACCCGGCCGACTATATCGCAGGATTTCCCTGGCACCCGCACCGTGGCATCGAGACGATAACCTATGTACTCGCAGGCTCGGTCGAACACGGTGATAGCTTGGGCAACAAGGGCAAGATGACCGCAGGCGACGTGCAGTGGATGACCGCCGGTAGCGGCATTCTGCATCAGGAGATGCCGAAAGGAGATAAGAAGGGCCGCATGCACGGCTTTCAGCTTTGGGCGAACCTGCCCGCATCGCTGAAGATGACCGACCCGCGCTATCAGGACATTCCTGCGAGCGCGATCCCCGAAGTGACGGACGATGACGGTACGCGAGTGCGCATCATCTGTGGCGAGTTCTGGGGCAAGAGAGGCCCGGTAGAGGGCGTAGCTGCCGATCCGAATTACCTCGATATCTCCGTTACTCCGGGACAGCGTAAGCACCTCAAAATTGAGACCACGCGTAACGCTTTTGCGTACGTTTTCGGTGGCGCTGGAACGTTTCGCGATGCCTCCGATCCGCGCGCGGTTTTAACCGAACAAGCCGCGGCTGCTAACGCACCGGCGCAATACGATGCAAGCAATCACTCGCTGGTGTTGTTCGACCGCGGAGATGAGATCGTCGTTCACGCCGGCGATGAGGGCATCCGGTTCTTGCTGGTTTCGGGTAAGCCGATCGAAGAGCCGGTCGCCTGGTACGGACCCATCGTTATGAATACGCAAGAGGAACTTCGACAAGCGATGTCTGAGCTGCAAGCCGGCAACTTCATCAAGCATCGCTGAAGGTGGCGTGCACTTCGTCTAGGGCCGCGTGCGCGGCGATGGGGTGGAACTCGCTTTCGGTTACTGGCCTGGCCGTGGGGCAACGGTAGTTGCCTTGCACGGCCTGACGGCTTCGCACGTCAACTTTATGGGGATTGCCGAACGATTGGCGGGACGATGCGCGCTTTTTGGGCTCGATCTTAGAGGACGCTGGATCCGTTGCTACGTCCGGGAGGTAACTTCCGTTTCCTCGTACAGGTCATCGATCTGCTTGCGATAGCGTTCCTCAATGGCTTTCCGGCGAAGTTTCAACGTGGGGGTGAGGACGTCATCATTTGCTGTGAACTCGTCCGGCACCAGCAAGACTTTTTTCAATGTTTCGAAGCGAGCCAGGCCTCGGTTCACCTGAGCGACGATGCCTTCGTAGAGATCCTTGACCTTCGGATTGGCAACCAGTTCTTGCCGGGAGAAAAAAGGTATGTCGTTGGCGCGAGCCCAATCCTCGAGTAAAGGAAAGCACGGAGAAATAAGAACGAAGACGAATTTCCTGCGGTCTCCCAGCACCACCGCAGCTCCTATCAGGGCATTCAGCTTGATGGAATTCTCGATCGGCTGCGGCGCAATGAATTTTCCACCCGATGTCTTGAGCAGATCTTTCTTCCTGTCTGTGACCGACAGAAATCCATTGTCATCCAGCTTGCCGATATCTCCGGTTTTGAACCAGCCGTCCACAAATGCGTTGCGGGTCTCCTCGGGCCGATTCCAGTAACCACGGAAAATCGAAGGACCGCGTACCAGGATTTCCCAGTCGTCCGCAATCTGCACCTCGACATTGGACAGCGGACGGCCCACCGTGCCCATTCTGTGTGCGCGCGGCGTGTTGATTGCAATCACCGGCGAGGTCTCCGTCATGCCATAGCCTTCGTGGATGCGAACTCCCATGCTCGCGTACCACGCCGCCAATTCCTTCCCTAAGGGAGCTCCGCCGGAGACGAATATTTCAACTTTGCCACCCATTCGTGCCCGCACCTGTGAATAAACCAGCTTGTCGGCCAGCTTCCAACGAAGCGCCGTAGGCACTTCCCCCGCCAAAATCCTGGAGCTATGGGCACGGCCCACCGAAAGAGCCCACTGATAGATCGCCCTCTTCGCAAAGCCCTTAGCCTTTTGTTCCACCTGGCTGTAGATCTTCTCGTACACGCGTGGCACGGCGACAAAGACGTTGGGTGACACCTCCAACATCGTCTGCGGCAACTGTTCGATAAAAGGGCAATAAGCCAGCGTCACACCGCGGTACAGCAATGCCCAATCGGCATGACGGGCGGTCACATGCGACAGCGGAAGAAAGGAAATGCTGACCTGCCCCGGATGAATATCAAATCCCTCCAGCGAGTTCAATACGTTCGCAGTCAAATTACCGTGAGTCAGCTGCACGCCCTTTGAGCTGCCGGTGGTTCCCGAGGTGTAAATGATCGATGCTAGATCGTCAGCGCCAATGGCTCGCGCACACGCCTCCAGTTTCAGATCGAGGCCCGGGCCTTCGCGCATCCATTGCCGCATGGGCGCTGCCGCGGCAGTCTCCACGGGATCCATCACTACCACCCGCTCCACGGCAGTTTGATCCTTGATCGAAAGCACTTTTTCAAGTTGCTTCACCGTGGAGACGACCACCACTCTCGCACCGGAGTCGCGCAGGATGTGCGCCGACTGTTGCGCTGTGAGCGTCGAGTAGATCGGCACAACCACTACGCCCAACAAGAGAGATGCGAAGTCCGCGACCGCCCACTCCAGCCGATTCTCGCTGAGGATGGCTAGTCGATCTCCCTTGGTCAGGCCCCATTGGTGGAGCGCTCGCGCCATGCCAGCCACATCCCGGTAAAGTTCTTGCGCACTGATCGGAACCCAGCGGGTTGCATCGCGAACCAGCATCACCGGCTCCTGCGTCCGTTTCACAATAGTAAAAAAGATGTCATTCAGCGTTTGAAGCTTCATGGTCAGGCCTCCGGACTAGGAGACGATTTGCGTTCTTCTTGAGATTCTCAACGCGATTCGGGATGGTGACATGCCCAGCTTCCGCGTGACTCCGGGATGAGAACAGCTAATTTCGCCACAGAACCAAACGGTTTGCAGTGATGCCAGTCACTGCATGGTGTCCGCCTTAATGCGGTTCAGGCCTGCTCTCCTGCTGACTTCCCGGCCACCGAGCGGTCATTTTGGCGTTCTAGCGTTCCGAAAGGTGCCGAGCGGTCAACTAGCTTCTCATGACCCGTGACGGAAATCACAGCAAAGGCGCTTGGGCTAGCCTATCGTATAAAAGGGCAGGTGGCTCATGCGGAGTTCGTCTGTCATCGATCCGTCTGTTGTTGGTTCGTCTAGCATCGGCTCGTCGTTCGTCGAAGATGGATTGCGCCGGCTGGCTCCGGAACAGTTGCGCGCCGCCCTGGCTGACTTCCTGCCCAAAGGGGCCACGGCTGCCGAGCAGACTCGTGCCATCGAAGCCGGACTGCGGAGCCCGGTTGGCGAAGCCATGCGGGACTCGATGGCGAGATGGATTGTCGACGCAATCGTACCGGTGGAGAGGTTAGTTCCTCAGGCTTACCAGAACTGGCGTCCGCCGGTGCGGGATGCCATGATGTTCGTGGTGACGCGGCTTTCGCCCGCGCGCCTTGCCCCCAAAATCCTGGAACAACTTGAGCTACCGTTGAACACTTCTGCGGAGCAGCGCTTGCTGCGGCTGATCGCAAAGGTACCCGGCCTGCAGAAACTGGGACAAGTCATCGCGCGCAATCAACACCTGCGTCCAGCTCTGCGGAATGCGCTCGCCCGGCTGGAGAATGGAATTCGCGATGTTCGGCCGGAAGAGGTCGTTGCGCTCATTCGACAAGAGCTGGGGCCGCGTATAGAGAAATACTCTGTGAAGATTGCACCGGTCATACTTGCGGAGGCCAGCGTGAGTGCGGTAGTGCGCTTCAGTTGGCTTGACCCGACCAGCGGACAGCGGCAACGGGGTATTTTCAAAGTTCTGAAGCCCCACATCCCCGAGTATTTTGCGGAGGACATGGACTATCTGCAGGGACTGGCACAATATTTCAGCGACCAGCACCGCCATTATGGATTTCCTCGGAACCTGCTCCCAGATACTTTTAGGAAAGTCCGGCGCTTGCTGCGGCACGAGGTCAATTTCCCCCGCGAGCAGAAGACGTTACTGGAAGCATGGAGTCTCTATCGGACGATGAAAGGCGTTCGCGTGCCGCGGCTGATTCAGCCATTGTGTACACGCAGAATAACGGCGCTTACCGAGGAGCGTGGAATCAAGGTGACAAACGCGGCGGCGCGTCTGCCGGCGGCCCGGCGCAGGAAGGTGGCCGAGCAACTTATCGAAGCGCTGGTCGCGGTCCCTCTTTTGTCAGCGCAGAAAGATGCGATCTTTCACGGCGATCCCCATGCCGGCAATCTGCTGTATAACAACCGCACCGGCGAACTGACGATCATCGACTGGGCGCTGAGGGAACGATTAAGCCGCGATCAGCGCCGGCATCTCGCGCTCTTGTTTCTAATGGTGACCTTGCGCGACCCAGTGGGCGCCTGCAATGAAGTGTTGGCACTCAGTCAGGAGAACATCCAGAGCGCTTCACGACGGGGGCGGATGGTTGCGGAGTTCATCACGCGTTTTCTCGACGAACTGCCGGTGGCGCCCAGCGGCGTGGATGCGATGGTACTCCTCGAACGTCTTGCGATGAAGGGTGTCAAGTTCCCCGGACCGCTGATCATGTTGTCCAAGGTGATGTTTACGCTCGATGGAATCCTCGGCGACGTCGGAGGATCGAGCAGCGGCATGGGCTTCGGCCTCACCATTGCGCGTCACGTTGCCCAGCATTGGATCAGCAATCGCAAAGAGTTCAGTTCGCCGCTGAAGACCAGAGACTGGATCACACTGCAGTGCAGTGCTTTGCTTTATACCAGCCGTCTGTGGCTGCACGGCGAGCAGGCGATATTGGACCGCTTGCTGCCCGCCGGTTCGCCGGCGCCTCTCGCGTCAGGGTGAGATACGAGTAGCGGCCGAAGCGGCATCGTTTCCGGCGTTGCCGTTCCAAGCGTCGTCGTTCCAATCTGTCTCGGCCACCGGAGGGATAAAGCTCATCGCCCGTTCGGTCAGGGCGGTTATGGTGAGGCTGGGATTGACCCCGAGATTGGCTGCCACTACGGATCCGTCACAGATGTACATGTTTTTGTAATTGAAGACGCGGTGGTGTGAATCGATCACGCCGTGCGTGGAGTTATCGGCGATCACGCAGCCTCCGATGCAGTGCGCCGTGCCGGGAACGTTGAAGAGGATCTCTGGCAGCATGCTCATGGGGAAACCGCCGGTGAGTTGCGCCAGGGTCTTGGCAAACTCGTTGGCCTTCGGAATGTAGGTGGGAACCTTCTCGCCCTGGCTGACTAAAAACTTTCGGAACGGCCAGAACCAGGGGCGTTGCCAGCGCATCTCTATTTCTCCGTCGAGCGCTTGCATGCAAAGCAGAATCACAAACTCGCGGGCCCAGCCTACCGGTTGCAATACGCGAAACGTCCTGAACGGGTGGCGGAGCATTGACTTTATGACGTTCCTCACCCAGAGTGCAATTCGACTCGGGCCGGGGCGGCCATCGGTGAGGATGGTAGTCAGAAAGCCCATGGCGTCGGAACCACGAGGGTAGCGGACTGCTTCAATGTGGGTGTGCTCGTCAATATAGACGCCAGAGCCGATCGCGATGCCCTGCGACACATCCTGGGAATAGCCGGGTGTGCGTGCTCCGATGAGCGATTCGGAATTGGTGCGCACGTGCTGGCCCAACTGGCTGCTTACGGCTGGCAACGAGCCTTTTTCTTTAAGATGAAAAAGAAGTTCCATGGTGCCCAGCGCGGACCCGGAGAATACTACAGCGCGGCAGGTGAAGCGCCGGGGCTGGAGGCGGATCCAGGCAGTGGACTTAACCGTACCCACTTCATATCCCGCGCTGCCATCGGCGCGGCCCTCGAGCGGTTTGACGTTCACCACCCTGGTTTCGGGGAAGATCTGTGCTCCATGCTTTTCAGCCAGGTACAGATAGCCAAGGTCCAGAGTATTTTTCGCGCCGTAGCGGCAGCCCATCATGCAGCCACCGCAGGCGATACAGGTAGTTCGTGCCGGACCTTCTCCTCCGAAGTATGGGTCTGGGACGGTTTTGCCGCCCAGTTCTCCCTCCGCAGGCTGGAAGATGCTCACCTTCGTGCAGTAGAAAGTATGCCCAGAGCCTGAGGCTTCCGCAGCTTTTTTCAGGAGAAGGTCGGCGGGTCCGAGGATTCTGTTCTCCGTCACTCCTAGCATGCTCTCGGCGGTTTCGTAGTGCTGGCGCATCTCCGTTTTCCAGTCGGCCAGTCCCGTCCACGATCCCGCTTCCCATACTTTTTCGGGGGGCTGAAGCAGCGTGCAGGCGTAGGTGATTGATCCGCCACCCACCGCGCAGCCGTGGAAGATGGTGGCGTGCCGGAAGAACTGGATGTTGAAGAAACCGCGGAGGCCCAGGTTGGGACGCCAAACCCAGCGATGAATCGACCAACTGGTTCGTGGGAGTTTGTCGGCCGTCCAGCGCCTTCCCATCTCGATGACCGCGACTCTATACCCTTTCTCCGCCAGACGATGGGCGGAAACACTGCCGCCGAAGCCCGAGCCGATAACAATAAAATCGAAGTCGAAATCGAGTTTGCCATTGCGGGTAGTCTCGGATTCCTTGTCGCTCGCTTCTAGATTTCTCACGCTAGTTTGTGCGATCGTTCTATTCATACCTTGACCGTTTCCATTTTCTTCTGGCTTCGAACCTTTACATCAATCAGTTGTCCAATCTTCCGCAGCGCCTCCGCACTCTGTGGCGAATCGGGTCCAAACATCTGAAAGACATGGGTCATATCCTCCCAGGTTTCGAGGACGACATCCGCTCCCTGCTTCTGAGCGCGATCCGCGAAGGCTTGAATACTCGCGTACAAAATTTCGGCCCGGCCAGCCTGTATATAAATAGGAGGAAGCCCGCGCAAGTCAGCGCAAATCGGCGATACCAGCGGATTCCGGCGTTCGGCAGAATCGCAAAACCACGCTGCCCACTGTTCCAGCATCAGCTTCTCAATCCAGTCAAATTCGCCCTTGCCGGTGAGGTTGGTTTCAAAGTCAGTGGGCGGAGAGAGCGCAATCGCCAGTGCCGGCAGGGGAAGCTTCGACTCCCGTACCGCCAGCAGCAAAGCCAATGTCAGATTGCCGCCAGCCGAGTCGCCGGCAAAAATCATTTGGTCAGGATCGGTGCCGTGCCCGAGCAGCCAGCGGTAGGCGTAGAGCGCGTCTTCAATCTGTGCCGGGAAGCGATGTTCCGGTGTGAGACGGTAATCGAGCGCAAAGGTTCTGGATTTCGCAGCCTGCGTGATCAGCGCGATAAAGTTGGCGTAAGCCTGCGGATAATATGAGTATCCGCCGCCGTGAAAATACAGGACGCTCACGCTTGCCTCTGTATTCTTGCCGGCGAACCAACTCCCGCTGAACTTTTCGTGCACGACCGGTGTGATGCTTACTTCCGACAATGCGGGTGATCCAATCACGATGGAGTCCAAATAGCGGCGCGAGTCCTTCACTTCGCCCATCTGGAAGGCAGTCAGCGTGTGCCGCTTCAACACCTCTGTGGCCAGCTCAAAAAACCAGCTCCAGCCGGGGAGGCGTGGGCCCTTGAGCGTTCGGCGAGCGGACGCTTCGAGAATGCATTGGCTCAGTTCGGAGGCACTGCGAAGGCGATAGCTGGGTGGTCCTCTGAAATGTATCTGGGCAGTCATGTGAATTGCCCTTCTCTTACGCGCGTGAGGCCGCGTATCGAACATAGTCCGGAATCTGCAAGCGAACCGGTGAATCCGGCGGCGGAGCACCGACCACGGTGCGGACGATGCTGTCCACATGTTGCCACCAGCCGTGAAAGACTTGATCGCCGCAAGAACGATCTCCAAAATAACGATCTCCAGAGTAACGACCTCCGGCGTCGCGACCATGTGTATAACGAACCCGGAGTTCACTCCAGCCATTGAGATCGAATGAATTGACAGATGGGATAACGATCACCGATCGCGTGTCGAGTCGAAGGCCTTCGCGCAACGCCTTGAGCGCGCTCTCTTTTCCGCTCCAAAGCAGGGCCGTGAGCCGATCCCGTTCCGCCGCAGATGCGCGTGCGACCAGTTCCTGTTCTTCGAGGGTGAAATAGTCGGCGACAAACGCATCGCTGCGCGGCTCAATCATTTCCAGATCGCAACCCATCTCGACGTGGGAGATCGCCACGGCGCAAGCCGCGATACCGGCACGGTGGCTGAGTGAAATCGTGACCGCCGCTGGCCGGTTGTCGAAAAAGGCCTCCGGCGCACCGGAGGCGGCCGCGCGTATTTCTATTTTCCTAAGGAGGGGATAAGCAGGCATATCCAGGATAACGGACAGGGCGCGTTTCGCCGTCCACCGTCCCAGCCGCCAGTCGGCACGGCGCTTGGCAACGCGCATGGCGTTCAGGCAGACGGCTTCGCGTGCGCTCAGCCAATCATTGTCTGCCGGTACGTTGCCTTCGGTTTGTTCCAACCAATACACGTTCATCAAATTCACCCGGCGTCAGCGCCTGAGTTTGTGTGGTGACGAGGCTCTGCTCCATCTCGAAAGGGCGTAGCCAGCCACCACATAACTTTCTGCCACTAGGCCGCTAGGGTTAGCTCGCTCTTCGATTTTTCCGATTCCGACTTCTTATCTCTCGCAATACCGCGTTCGACCGCATCAATAAGATAAGGACGCAGGTTAGCGGGCGGAATAATGTAATTAAGAGCGCCGACATCGAGAGCCCGCTGCACGCTGTGCACGCGGTCAAACTCGGAGGCCATTTCGCCCAGTTTCTCGGAGTGCACAACCTTGAAGAGTTCGTCCCGCTGTGCGCGCAGCCGGCCTTTCTCGGCGCGGTCAGCCTGAGCGATCGCCTGGTCTAGAGCCTGCAGGCGCGCATCTTTCTTGGTCCTCGCCTCTACCTCGCCGGCAAAAACCACGGCTGCCGCCGGAGCGCCGCCGATGACGGAGGCATACGTTCCCTCCAGGGCGGCCACTTCGACGTTTTCATTCAGCGCTCGCGAGAAAACCACGTAAGCGCCTCCGTGATAACGCGAGATCACGCAAAAGACAATGGGACCCTTGAAGTTGATCACGGCCCTCCCAATCTCCGCGCCGTACTCAAGCTGCAGCCTGCGCATCGACTCCGGCGAGCCATCAAATCCCGACAGGTTGGCCAGGACCACCACCGGTCGATTGTTGGTGGCCGCGTTGATCGCGCGCGCGATTTTCTTCGAGGATTGCGGGAACAACGTGCCGGAAGTCCATTGCTCCGGCCCGTCGGCGGGAACAAATCCCAACCGCGGCATGGGATGCGACTCGATACCGATAAGACAAACGGGATAGCCACCGAGATGCGCATCCCACACGACCCCCGTTTCCGCAGCGCGCATACCAGCCCAGCGCTCCAGCGGCGCATGATCCTGATCGGTGACCGCCCTCATCACCTTGCGGATGTCAAAGGATTTCTTGCGCCCAGGGTTGGTCTCATCCGACATGATGTCGCCGACCAGTGCGAAGCCGTCCTCACCATTGCCATTGCCGTTCCCGCCGTGAGGATAGATTCGTACATCTCGATCCAGGGGATCGACAGTCGCGGCCCGCCGGGGGAAGCGCTCGCCCGGTGCCACATAGGTGTGGTCATAGTGGCGCAGCAGAATGTGGCAGGATTCATCGATGTCGCGAGCCCAGTACTGCGCTTGGCCGTTGATGCCCATGATGCGATCGTAACCACCGATCCCTTGATTATCTTCGGCCGAGATACTGCCGGAGAACTCCAACGCCCGCTTGCCCGTTAGAACCATTGCCCCTTTCGGCGTCATGATCAGAATGCCGCGCGTGTGCATGAGCATGGTGGCCTCTGCGTTCCAGTAAGGTTGCGCGCCAACGTTGATCCCGTTAACCACCAGATTGACCTCGCCGCCCGCCTGCGTGAACTCCACCAAGCCCCGCAGCACGCGAGCAATCCAATCCATGTTTTCCACTCCGCTGTCCATCGAGATCTTGGCGCCGGCCGAGAGGGTAAACCATTCCACTGGAATGCCCTTCGCTTGCGCTAGATCTAAGGCTGCGAGAATGCGTCGGCATTCCGGTTCGGCGAGGGCGCCCAGGTCCTTGCTCGGGTCGCCCAGCAACACCACGCGCGTCATGCCCTCCGGATACTTGGCTGTAAAGTTGCGGATGATTCCTACGATGATGTTGGCTTTGTTTTGACCATAGGGACGATCGACGGCGGCCAGGCGGCCTTCGGAATCAAGATCGTGCTCGACAAAATCGCCAGCGGGAAATTCCGCCCGCGTGTGTTCGAGAGCGGGCGTGAGCATCTTGATGATTTCGTATGGATAAATGAGCCCGCGCTGGCGCATGCGGACGACCTTCTGGTCGTACTCCGTGAGTGGTCTGATGGGTTGCAGTTTGTCAGCGAGCCGGAAGGTGATGAGCGTGCCGCTGCCGCCCGGACTCGAGATGCGCACTACCATATCGCGCAACTCGCCGGTCGCTGGATTGGGAATACGGACGCGCACGATCACTTGCTCCAGCCCCAGACCTTCGATGGTAGGCGCAAGTCTACGCACAAGATCGCGCGATTCATCCCGCCCAAGATTGAGCGGCGGCCATACGTTCAGCAGTATGCGATTCCACTGGAGACGTTGATAGGCCGGCCGCCGCGACTGAAATAGCCGGATGCTGGCCATCGCTTCCATTAACATGCGCTCCAGATGCGGCAATTGCACGACACGGCCCGATTCATCTCGCACCGGCGTTACATCGCGCACTTCCGCGCACGCGAACAACCGCTCATCCTTCGGGTTCTCGCGGGCCACGGCATGAAGCAGGTACACATCTTCGACCGACGGCAGCCGTTCAATCTTGAAATTGCTAAGCCGCCAGAGATGCAGCCGTTTCCCCATCATCGGGTGGATTCCGCGGTAGAGCTTCTCCTCTTCATACGCGTTCCCGTTGGGACGATAGGTGAAATGCATGGCGGTTATACCCTGGCCGTGACCGATGCCCGCAGCGGTCGCTACGATGCGCCGGATCGAGCGCCGGAAGCCAACCTGGTTGAGCACCGACCGCACTTCCTGTTCGGTAGCTTCGGCGTCGCCCAACCTCCCGGAATGGAAGACATAAAAATCAATGACGATGTCATGATCTGCCGGCACTTCCGCGATCATCGGAAACAGCGCCCGCGCCGCCTCCGCGAGCCGGGAGTACTCGGCGTGGGTCGTGAACACGTGAATGCGCTTCCCTTCATGATCGTACTCAGCCAATGCGCAGCACTGTCCGCCCGCAGCCTGCCCGTCGACAGTCCGGTTATTCAAAGTGCTGTTATTTAGAGTGCTGTTATTCAGAGTAACGGAGCGAAAGTTCGTGAGCTTTCGAATCCGGTAATACCGCCAGGTCAGCGCCTCCAACATCAATTTGCGCATGGCTTCGTCGGCAGCCGCGAATCGGCTGGAGATTAGGCTGAACAGCGGTTGCGGACATTCGACCAACACACGAACTCTTTCGTGCCGGTCCGCGGCATCGGGATTGGCAGCCAGATAGGCGAGGTGTTCCTTCACTTGTTCGTACACCTGCTGGCGTGCCCGCTCAAACAGGGGCTGATCGAAGTAACGGTAGCGCACCTCCCGGGCGAGGTCAGTGACCGCGGGGAACACTCCGTTGGTCATCGCGACCATGCGGTCCAGGAGCGTGCGGAATGACTCCTCCGCTGGGCGCGACAACGTCGGGATGCGCTGCAAACGCCTTTCGAGGACGCCCAGAACCGTAGCGATTTGCTGCTCCACGCGTTGATGCGATTTGTAAATCCAGAGCAGACTCTCTTCCAGTTGGGGTGAACGATCCAGCGTCTGCACGCCGTAGTGAGCCAAGGCCCGCCGGAGTGATCTGACGAAGGTTGGTGGCAGTCCTTCCCCGCGCGTCTCCAGCATCCGCAAGTAGGAAAATAGATAGACTTCGGCGCTGGGTTCTTCACTGCTGGCCCGATGATTTACTTCGGGGTCGCGTTGGAACAGCGAACAGATGTCCACAAAAATGTTGAGGATCTCATCTTCCTTCTGTCGTATTTCCTCCCTGTCCTCCGGGCAATTCTCGATCCATCCGGCGAGCAAACACGCGGTCTGTTTCGGATCGACGTCGAAGCCCAACATGAGCTGGCGGAGTTCATCGAGGCTTTGACGGGAACTCGATGGCACGGCTGCCCAGTTTCCGTCTGGAGCGGCCGACGCGCCAAATATGACTTGCTCCGTGTTGGCGGAGGTATCGTCGTCGGCGATGGGATCGATTTGCAGAAGCGGGGCTCCAGTATCGACCTGGACGTTGGGTATGGTCATCACCTGCCGCACTTTTCCGGCGAATGGGGCCACAACCTGCATCTCCATTTTCATGGCCTCGAGAACGGCAAGCCGTTCTCCGGCCGCAACCATGTCACCCGGCTTCACCGCGATGGAGACCACAACCGCGGGCGACGGAGCGTGCACTACGCCCCCGTCATCGCGATCAATCCGATGGGATACACCGTCAACTTCGATCCGGTAACTTAGTCCCTGGACCACGGAGACGATGCGAAAGCGCTGCCCGAAGACCGTGAGCCGACTCTCGAATGGACCCAAACGGTCCCTGCGGGCATCGATGCGTACCCCATTGCATTCGACGCGGTAAAGCTCAGGACCCAAACGATAGGTTTTGGGCGCGTAAGCCTGTCCTCGATAGCGTAGTTCCGCCGTGCGGCCCACCTCGCCGCCGACCTGCGGCCTCCCGCGGACAGCCGACGCATAAAATTGGGCCTGTTCCACGGCCAGCTGCGCATCGTAAGCTTCGATCGCGGCTTGAATCAGCGCGACATCGGCGTATCGGGAGGAGAGGTGCTGCCCGTTTGCCGCCAGGTGATCAAGCCATCCATTGTGGGTTTCTCCGCGCTGCACCTCGGGGCGGCTCAGCAACTCCAGCAAAAACGCTTTGTTGCTGGCTCCGCCCTTGATAACGACAACACTCTCGCGCAGCGCCCCTTGCAGGCGGGAAAGCGCTTCTTTCCGGTTCTGGCCGTAGGCGATAATCTTGGCAATCATGGAGTCGAAATCGGACGAGATGGCGTCGCCTTCCGCCACTCCGGTGTCGACGCGCACGCCCGGTCCGGTCGAAATCCTGAAGCGCTCAATTGCGCCTGGGGCTGGAGCAAAACCATTTTCCGGATCTTCCGCGTTCAGCCGTACCTCGATGGCGTGCCCGGTGGTGCGAGGCGGTTCGCCAATCAGATGTCCCCCGCGCGCGACGTGAATCTGAAGTTTCACCAGGTCAAGTCCAGTCGTGCATTCCGTCACCGGATGTTCGACTTGCAAACGGGTGTTCATCTCCATGAACGAGAAGCGATTGATTTCCGGCTGGTACAGGAACTCGACGGTGCCGGCGTTGCAATAGCCCGCAGCTTGACTCATGCGCACAGCGGCCTCGCGTAACGCCGCGTCCTGCTCGGGAGAAAGCCCCGGGGAAGGCGCTTCTTCCAGCACTTTCTGATGGCGTCGCTGAATGCTGCAGTCGCGCACGCCCGCAGCCCACGTGGTCCCATAGCGATCGGCGATAATCTGAACTTCGACGTGGCGCGGGCAGTGCAACAACTTCTCCAGGAAAACCGTCGGATCTCCGAAGGCTTTGAAGGCCTCGGCCCGTGCGCTGGCGTAGGCTTGCGGGAGTTGGGCTGGGGAACGCAGAAGACGAATTCCGTGCCCGCCGCCTCCGGCTGTGGCCTTGATCAAAAGCGGATAGCCCAGGCGCTCGGCTTGACTGTGCGCATCAGCGAGCGTTTCCACCGGTCCGTTACTCCAGGGCACCACCGGAATCTGCGCCTGTTCGGCCAATCTTTTCGAGGCGATCTTATCGCCCACACGCCGCATCACGTCGCCATCGGGGCCGATGAAGACGATGCCCAGTTCGCGGCAACGGTCCGCGAAAGCCGCGTGTTCGGCCACAAAGCCCCATCCCACCCAGACCGCATCCGCGCGCGCTTGAGCCAGCGCACGTTCGAGGCACCCATAGTCGACGTAGCTGCTCTTAAGTTGCCGGGTTGCCGGGTCAAGAACCTGGGCCGGGCCAAGACAGACAGCCTCGTCGGCCTCGCGCACAAACATGCTATGGCGGTCAGGCTCGGTGAAAAGCGCGATCGTGCGCAGCGATGTGCCGTTTTCCTGATTGAAATCGCGGGCGGCGTGGATGAAGCGCATGGCGGCTTCGCCGCGATTCACGATGGCTACGCGTTGGAATTCGTGTTCCATAAGTCCTCCGATCATGACTGCCTGGACAACGATCGTCAGGACAATAAGTTTGTCAGGACAACCACCTCATGTTCTTCATGCGGCGACGGCATCCACTGCCATCGCAGCCTGCAGTGCCTTCAGCCGCTCGGCCTCCAGAGCGCCAGGAAAGGCGACAGTGCGATAGCCGCTTAATTGCAAATATCGGTTTCCCTTCGTATCCAGAATCTCCGCGTCGAAGCTGCTGCCACCTTCGGAAGTGACCACGGCATACAAGCGGGCGTCGTCTGCTTCTGGAGGCGGTAGTAATAAGGAGACGCGATCGATGTACAGCGGCAGACCCATACGGCCATGCACGCCCATCTCCCAAAGCCCAGCCGTCTGGAAGCAGAGCTCAATCAAGCGCGGCGTCGTGAGCGTCGGCAGCTCCGACGGCAGATGATTTGCCGGCAAGCCTTTGGCCATCAGCCCGATAATCCGGTGCCCGTCCCACCACGCCCGCTGCACTACCTGATACGCGGGTCCGTGGAAGTAGAGGCGATAGATGTCGGCGGCTTCGATGATGTGTCCCTCAGGGACGCCCAGCGGAGGCACGGTCACCGCCGCGGGCGTCTGTTTTGTGAGCCGCACGCGGGCGGTGAAATGCCTCGAGACTTGTGGCTCGGTTTGGTTGGGCAGAGTGCGGCGGCCGATCAACCGGCAGTCTGCCAGCAAAGTGTCGCCGTGCGGACGGATTGTTGTCTCGACCGTCAGCCCGCGTGATTCGTTGCGATAGAACTTGAACGGCGCCAGGAAGTTCACGTCTTCGATGGCCGCGACATGCCAGCCGGGGAGCAGGCATTGCGCAGCTTCGGCAAACGCTTCGATCCCCATGACCCCCGGTAGTACTGGCGTGCCCTCAATTTGATGGTCGTACAAGAAAGGCTGAATCGCCGGGTCCAGCGAGGTCTCGATGGTGAAGCCGTTTTGCAGATTCATTCCTGCCAACTTGCCGATCATGGGTCCGTATTGTGGGACTCGCGTGAGAGTTTCTGCGGATGTATCCAGCCCGCCGGTGGCATCCCACTCGTTCAGCAGAACGCCGAGACGCTGGCCGATGACAATTTCACCCTTGGTGCCCCCCGCAGTAAGTTCGCGGCGAATCAAGGGAATCCCTGCTTCTGGCGGCAGCATGTCGATGCCTGCCAGTTCCATCATCTTCGGGATGGAGCCGCGCGTCGCCATGCCAATGCCGCCCCATGCCGTCCAGTCGACGACGATGCCGCGTGTACCTGGCCGCGTGGTGCGGAAGCTCGACGTGATCTTGCACAACAGATCGTTGGCTGAGCTGTAATCCGTTTGCCCGGCGTTGCCGAAGCGGCCGGCAATCGAGCTGAACGCCACCGTTGCTCCGAGGGGCATGTCGCCGATGGCATGCAGAAGATTGAACCAGCCATCGCTCTTTACGTCGAAGACCAGATCGAATTCGCGCGAATCCTTCTCAGGCAGGAAGTGACTGCGTTCCACGCCGGCGGCGTGCAGGAGCACGTCGACGTGTCCGCTGCGCTCTCGCACCTGTTGGATGACTTTGGCAACGGCATCCGCATCGGTGAGGTTGACGCTGAAGTAACGAGCCGTACCGCCGGCGGCTCGCACCGCAGCGATTGCGCTGCAAGCTGCCTGCGCCCGTTCCAGCGCTGCCAGCTCTTTTTCCACCAGGGCGGGAGTAGCACGCTCGCCACGCGCCTGGATGCGCGCAAACAGATCACGCTTGAGCCCGTCATGGTCACTCGCCAGGCTGCTGGCGAAGCGCTTGAGATCGGGATTTTCCGGATCAGGCTCGGGCACCAGATCGAGCAGGTAGAACGTGCCCCCGGAGGCCGTGGCCAAATCGGCCGTAATGGCTGAGACGATGCTTCCGGCTGCGCCGGTGACGAGAAATACGGTGTTGTTGTCCAAGGTCAGGCCTGGCTTGCCATCGGCAGCGAGCTGTTCCCGCAGCCCAACGGCCCAGCGCAAACTTTCCTTGTAGCCGATTTCGACAGCGCCAGGATCGCGCAGAGTTTCTTCAATCAAGATGTCGGCGACTTCGGACGGCTTTCTGCCCGTTTCAAAGTCGACGGCCTTGACCAGAGCGTCTAACCTCTCTCGTTTATAGGTTTTGGAAAAGCCGGTGACCGCGCCACCTAACGGGGCCGTCGCTCCGGCCTCATCGTAGCCGTGCTGTCCACCCAGTCGCGTCGCCGACACAAGAAACGTGCCCGGCGCCACAATCTGCTCGTACAGAATGCGCATGGTGACATATAGCGACTTGACGCGCACCCCCAGGGCTTCATGCCAGCTGGCGAGGTTCATAGCAGTGAGGTCACCCTCGTTGTCCAGCGCGGGCAGCCAGTAGATGCCGTGTACCGGACCCGCAGCCAGCCAGTTCTTGAGGCGGCTGGCCAATGCCTCTGCATCGATTGTCTGCTCGATGCGTAGAACTTCCACACCCAAAGTCCGCAGCCGTTGCGTTAGCGCGTCCACTACACCAGATTTGTCCGGCATAATAACGACTCGCCGACCGGACCCGAGCGCCACACCGGTTGGCTTGCAAAGGGCAAGCGGCGGACGCAAGTTGGGAACAGGCACGCGGCGTGGAATGCGATTGGCGGCCTCGAAACTGGCGGGGATTGCGCGTGCGGCCGTGATTGGCTTTGAAGGTGAAGATGCAGAGGCTGCCGGTTTCTTCTGCGGTTCTAATTTAGCAGGTAAGCTTGCCGCGGGCGTCTTCGCCAATCCGGGCTGCCGATCCTGGGCAAACTTGATCACGAGCGCCAAGGTGGGGAAGTCGCGCAGCTTGAGGTTCTCGTCGCGCGGAATGTTATATGCGCCCCGGATGGCGGCAAACATCTCTGCCTGCTTCACGGTGTCGATACCCAGGTCCGCTTCCAGGTCGAGATCCAGGTCCAACATATCTTTCGGATAGCCAGTTTTCTCGGCCACGATCTCCAGCACTTTTTCCTTAATAGAGTCATTTGTGGCCGATTGGACTATCGTCGCGAGGGGTGCGGGTACTTCAATCGGCGCAGCTGTTGGCAGAGCTGCTGAAGCTGCCGAAACCACGACGGCCAGGTCGGGACGCTTCTCATAGACGAAGCGAATGACGTGGGCCAGCGTGGGATAATCGCGCAGCTTGCGGTTCTCGTCGCGCGGAATGTTGTATGCCCCCCGGATGGCGGCAAACATTTCTGCTTGCTTGACGGTGTCCACGCCGAGGTCGGCCTCGAGGTCTAAATCCAAATCCAGCATCTCGATGGGGTAGCCTGTCTTCTCCACTGCAAGGGCGAGGATGCGGTCTTTCACGGAATCGACCGCGACGGCTTGCGTCGATGTCGCGGTGGCTGCCGGTTTCTCCGCGACCACGGGAGTTGGCGGCGTGCTGAGCTTGGGTTCTTCCTTTGCTACTTCTTCCTTCGCAGCTTCTTCCTGACTTGGAGCGGTGGCTGGAGCAGCCAGGTCGGGACGCTTCTCGTACACGAAACGGATGACGTGAGCCAGTGTGGGATAGTCGCGCAGCTTGCGGTTTTCGTCGCGCGGAATGTTGTATGAGGAGCGGATGGCGGCAAACATCTCTGCTTGCTTTACGGTGTCAACGCCTAGGTCGGCTTCGAGATCAAGATCCAGGTCCAGCATGTCGATGGGATACCCGGTCTTCTCCACTGCCAGCGCGAGAATGCGATCCTTCACGGAGTCGCGTCCGTCGTTCACCGGAATTGCAGCGACAGCAATTACCGCGGGCGCCGGCGTCGGCGCAGTTTTTTCCTGCGCCGCTGGCGGCGTGATGGATGGAGCTGTGGCTGGCGTCTCAGCCGCCACATCGGGACGCTTGTCGTACACGAAACGGATCACGTGCGCCAACGTTGGATAGTCGCGCAGCTTGCGGTTCTCGTCGCGCGGAATGTTGTACACCTCGCGGATCGAGGCGAAGACCTCCGCCTGTTTTACCGTGTCGACGCCCAGATCGGCCTCGAGATCGAGATCCAGATCGAGCATATCGACCGGGTAACCGGTTTTCTCAGCAACCAGGGCCAGTACTTTCTCTTTGACCGTATCGGCCTTTTTCTCTGTCGCGGCCGCAGGTTTGCTTGGTGCGGGAGGCTGGGGGGCGACTGGAGCTTTGATTGCCCGTTCAGTGACCGCGCTAACCGGAAGGGGCGCCGGTTTCGGAGCGGGGACAGGAGCGAGCCGCGGTGCTTGCGGCGTGAGATTGGAAGCCAACGCCGTTCGCGGCTCCGCGGTTGTTACGATTCGCGCTGCCGCTATTTGATCGTGCACACGCAGTGTACGGTGGACGACTTCAAGATCGCTGACAGGACGACCAGCGATCCCACTCAGCCAGGAGTTCCACGTGTTGGCATCGGCGATGCGGTAAGCGTAGCCCAAAGCGTTCGGGCCGCGACGGATCCCGTCTTTCGTCTTCACCCAGCGCAGCAGCATCATACTGATCTGCGAACCGAAGCCGGCTCCCAGGTGTATGGCGTAGTCGACAGGATAGGAACCGCCTTTCGACAGATTCAACTGTCCGAGCTCCGGATCAACTTCCTTAAAGTTGGCGACCGGAGGCACGCAACCGGTTTCCAGTGCCTTGACCGCAACCACATCTTCGATGCCGGTACCCATGGCGTGACCGGTGAATCCCTTGGTGTTGGCGATCACGATGCGGTCGGCGTCGTCGCCGAAGACGCGGCGTAGCGCGTGGATCTCGGCAGACGCACTTCCGCCGCGCGCCGGGGTGTAGGTTTCGTGGGAGACAAAAACGGTCTGCGGCGCGATCTGCTGACGGGAGATGCCGCTGCCCGCTTCGGCTTTGGCCACCAGTGTCTCCATCACCTGGCCGATGTGCTGGACATCGAGACGAGTGCCGTGGAAAGCGCTGTTGCCCGTCATCGTGCTCAATACTTCACAGATGGGCTGTATCCCGCGTTCGCGCGCGGCAGCGGCGCTTTCGACAACGAGTGCCGCGGCGCCCATGCCAATGATCATGCCGTGGCGGCGGCGGTCGAAGGGAACGGCGGCTTCGGTGACCACTTCGTCAGTGGCGGCGGCTCCGCTGGCCAGGAAGCCCGGGCCCATCCACTCGATCATGCGGTCGGTGGTAATGTCGTCGGCCGAGATGACGATCACGCGGCTGCAGCGCCCGGCATGAATCCAGTCTTCCGCCAGCGCTATCGCGGATGTGGTACTCGCACAGGCGGAGTTAATTTGTGTGTTGGGGCCGCGGGCCCCGATGAATTCGGCGAATTGCGAATGGCCCATGGCCAACACCCGGAGCAGGAACCTGCGCTCGAAGACGTAGGGTTCTTTATCGATAGCGACGCGGAGTTCCTCGATGCGCCGGTTGATTTCCTGCACAAGATTGGAATGGCCATTCGTCCCTACCTCGCGGGCGAGCAGGCTTTCAAGCGTGGCTAACTGCTCGCGACGTTCGTGATCTGCGTAGTAGCGCGCCATCTCATCGGCGAACGAGTCCAAGCCAGGGAAGGCGGAAGCGAAAATCACGCCGGTGGTGTCGCGCAGAGATTCGGGCAATCCCCAACGCTCCGGTAATTGCGTGCCTTTGCTCGTGGTCTTATAACGCATGACCAGCGGGATGCCAGCGTCGCGCAAGGCGTCGATGCCCGCGGCGATTGCCAGTTGCGTGTCGCGGTCGAGGGCGGCCACGCGTTCGCGGGGAATACCGAATTCATCTTCCAGGTTAAAAGCGCCGCCGCGGCCGGCCAGTTTGATGACGTCCGCGACGCTGGTAATGGTTTCGAAGGTGGGTTCGCCATTCTCGCTCTTCATGAGACGCGTGATGTGTTTGTCGAGCATGGCGTTCCGGAAGCGCGTGGGGATCGAATCGATGAACTGATCGCCGCGCAGGATGCGGCCGATGTTGCCATCGTCGAAAATGTGCTCGGTTCCGGGCAAGCCTAAGGCTGCGCCAGTGATGACCACCGGAACATCTTTGCGCACGCCATTGTGGCCGTGGACGATCTCGTAGCCGCGATCAAGTACATCGGCGAACAAGCGGCCGAGTTCGTCGTAGCGGTCACCATTCGACGGCGCGGTTTGTGCGGGTCGTGAGGCGGATCGTGGCGCGGTAGAGGCGACTGTCGCGGCCGCCGCCGCGGGGCTTGATTTGAATGTTTCCGCTGGTGAAGCAATCGCCGTCACCGAGGGTGCGCGCAAGGCGTCGGTAGTTCCGCGGCCCACCCCCGCCGCATAAAGGCCACACAGCGCCTGGTTGAATGCGACGATATCGCCAACCTTCGGATGATTGGTAAATAGCGAGACCACATCGCTGTGGTTGCCCAGCACATCCTCGGCAAACCCCTGCAACGCCTTCTTCGGTCCAACTTCAACAAACATGCGAGCGCCGGCGTCGTACAGCGTGCGCAGGCCCTTGACGAATTGGACGGGAGAAGCCACCTGCTGCGTAAGAATGTCGAGCATCTTCGGCACGGCGTCGGGGCCGGTGGGATAGAACTCGCCGTTGGTGTTGGCGACGATTGGCAAACGCGGAGATTCGAGATGCAGGCGTTCCAGCACTCGCCGCAGCGGCTCGCTGGCTCCCGCAACTATCGATGTGTGGAAGGCGTGGCTGACAGTTAACAAGGCTACGTCGTAGCCAGCTTTCTGGAAGGCTTGCATGGCCTGCTCGACTGCCTCGGTCGCGCCGCCGATGACTCCCTGACTGTTGCTGTTGACGTTGGCAATCACGACGTAGCCGGTAATCGTCTTCAGAATTCGTTCGATTTCTTCCAGCGGAGCAAACACTGCGGCCATGCGGCCGTTGTCATCCATTGCCACCTGGGTCATCCCGCGGCCGCGAGCGCTGACGGCTTCGAGCGAATCAATAAAGGGAAGACCGCCAGCCGCAACCAGCGCTCCGTATTCCCCTAGGCTGTGACCCATCGTGAAGTTGGGTTCGATGCCATAAGCGGCCAGAAGCCGGGTCAGCGCGAGGTCGGTCGCGAGCACGGCGGGCTGAGTAATCGCGGTTTGCCGCAGATCGTCTTCGGCCTTGGCCAAGGCCACGGGGTCAGCCTGGTCAATGAAGATGAATTTGCTGAGCGGCTTGCCGAGCAAGGGCGTCATAACGCGATCCGCTTCGGCAAAAGTTTCGGCGACAATTCGCTCCGTCGCGCGGAGCAGTTCCAGCATGTTCACGTACTGCGAGCCTTGACCCGTATATAGGAACGCCACCTTGGGTGCCGGACCGTGACCACGGAAGATGCCTTGCGCGCGCAGAGCCTTCCATATCGCGGGTTGATTGGCTGCCAACGCTTTGAGTGCGCGGCCCGCTTTGTCCGCTAGTTCGGTGGCGTTAGCGTAGTCGATGGCCAGGCGTTCCGGTGCGTGCAGGTCGGATTCTGCCGGAGGAATTGGCGCCGGTGCTAGGCCTGCTTTTGCGTCCTTTTCAACCACACTTAAACGCTCGGCCAGCGCGGCTTCGGAAGCGGCGCCGATGACCAACGCTCCTCGCAACGGAGCTTTATAAGAAGATGGAGTAGAAGTGCGGGAAACATCCTGCGCATTCATAATTACTTCCTTCCCGTTTGACGGGATCTCGCTAACCGCGATCGACCGCTTGCCGTTACCGTTCAGCCTGCCCGGAATGTATTCTTCGAGCACGGCATGGAAATTGGTGCCGCCAAAACCAAAAGCGCTCAGACCCGCGCGACGCACGCCATCTGGTGGCATGGTCCATGGTTTCAGTTCGGTATTGACGTAGAGCGGAGAGTGGGCAAAATCAATATTCGGATTGCGATGTTCGCAATGCACGCTGGGCGGCAGCACCTTGTCGCGAAGCGCCAAGGCGGCTTTCAGCAGCCCGGCAGCGCCAGCCGCTCCTTTGAGGTGCCCTATATTCGATTTAACCGAACCCAGCGCGACGGAATCGGGAGGGAGATTGGAACTGCTGAGCACATCGATCATGCTTTGCACTTCCACGACATCGCCTACGCTCGTGGACGTGCCGTGGCCTTCGATCAAAGTTGCGGTAGCCGGCGATAATCCGGCATTCTGCCATGCGCGCTCGATAGCCAATTTTTGGCCGGCTGGGTTGGGCGCGGTGATTCCCTTCCCCTTGCCATCGCTCGATCCAGCTATGCCGCGCAGAACAGCGTAGATCTTGTCTCCGTTCCGCTCGGCGTCGGCCAGACGCTTGAGCAGAAAGATGGCAGTGCCTTCGCCCATGACGAAGCCGTCGGCCCCTTCGGCGTAGGGGCGAGTGCCGGTTGCGGAGAGCGCACCGATTTTGCAGAACTTGATGTAACTCGAGACGCCCATGTTGCGGTCAATGCCGCCAGTGACCGCGATGTCAAAATCGTTCGCCACTAATCCCTCGGCCGCCGCACTGATGGCCGCCATCGCGGAGGCACAGGCCGCGTCCACAACGTAGTTGGGTCCGTGGAAGTTGAAAATGTTCGCGATGCGCCCTGCAATGCAATTAGCCAATTCGCCAGGCATGGTGTCTTCCGTAACATCCTGAATGCGGTTGGCCATCCGGTCGTGCAGTTCTCTAGTAATGTCGCGGCGCAGCGTCTCCGGCAGAGTGGCGAAGCTGGCACTTTCGGCCAACTCATGAGCGTATTCCGGAAAGTACAAGCGCAAGGCAGTGAAGTAATGTTTTTCCCCCGCCATGGCATTGCCGAGAATCACTGCGGTGCGATCCAGGTTCAGAGGCCGCTTGGGAAATCCATAGTCTTCTAGCGCTTCCCGAGTGCATGCGATCGCCCATTTTTGCGCCTCATCCATGGCGTCGATGACGCGCGGCGGGACACCTAGACGCCACTTCATCGGATCCCACACGTAGTCACGCACCCAGCCGCCGATGGTTGAATAAGTCTTGTCCGGTGCATTATGGTCGGGATCGAAGTAGAGCGCGGGATCCCAGCGGTCACGGTCAACCTCCGTGATGCTATAGCGACCGTTTTTCACATTTTCCCAGAAGGCTGGAACATTCGCGGCGTCGGGCATAATGGCTCCCGCCCCCACTATTGCTATGGCACGATAAGAAGTGTTTTCCATGACAAGACTCCTGCAAAACTCATGCTTAAACGCTACGCGGCTAGGACTTCTGTCTTGGCCGCGCGGCCGTACAGTACATCTGCTACGTAATCCAAATCTGAAATCAGGCCCGATTGCGCGCGATGAATGGCGGGCAATCCCAAACTTGTTTCGAATGCGGCGATCTCCGAATCGCTTACGCCGCCGGCTCCGATGACCCAGCGTAAACCGTCTTCGGCGACTTTGAGCGCGGCGTCGCGGGCAAAAACGCGGCTGATCGCGGCGAGCGCGGTCGCATCGAAACGCCGGTTCGTTTTTTCGTTGAGCTTACCTTCAGCCATGAGCGCAGCGCGGCGAGACAAACTACCCGCGCACTCCGCATATGCGATCAACTCGCCCAGGCGCAAGAGAATATGTTGGAAGCGTGTGAGACGCGCCACCCGCGCTTTTTCCATAATCTCGGCCAGCGCATGCAGAGCCAGCGCCGCAATATCCGCACCCACGTTGGGATGGCGGGCGCGCAACGCCTCGAACTCTCGCGCCCGTTCGTGATAATGCTGCCCGCGCGTTTTGAGGTGAGACTGCCAGCGATCGCGGCTGATGGTCATCTCCATGATCTCGGAGGTACCTTCGTAAATCGTGGTGATGCGAACGTCGCGACTGATCTTCTCCACCATGTATTCGTGCGTGTAACCGTAACCACCCAGCGCCTGGATGCTGGCCTCGGCGGCCGCATTGCCCGCCTCCGTCGCCATGTACTTCGCGATAGCGCCCTCGGTGTTCAAGCTGCCTTCGATGCCAGTGTCGATACGCTCCGCGGTTTCTTCGATGTAAGCGCGAGCTGCCTCAAGACGCGCTACGTGCGGCACGATCAGCTTGTGGGTGTATCCTTGCTTTTGCGAGAGCGGCGCTCCGGCCTGGATACGCTTGGTGGAATAAGGAATGGCACGGTCGAGTGCTGACCATCCGGCTCCGAGGCCAAACGCCGCCACCATCAGCCGCGTATAGCCGAACACGGCCTGCGCTTGATTCAATCCCTGGCCTTCGACGCCGCCAACGAGCCGGTCGGCGGGAACGTAGACATCGTTGAGCGCAAGAGCTGCCGTGTTGCTCAGCCGGATGCCATGCTTGTCTTCCGGTTCGTCGTGAGTGAAACCCTTCGCATCTTTCTCCACGATGAACCAACTTGGACCGCTGGGCGTGTTGGCCAGAACCGTGTAGGCGTCCGCGATTCCGCCATTGCTGATCCATTGCTTGTTGCCATTAATTTTGTAGCCGGTGACTTCGCCATTTTCGGTGACGCGATCCGCTGTGGTGCGAAGCGCTCCCAGATCACTGCCCGCTTCGGGCTCCGTGGCGCCGTAGGCGAACAACAAGCCCTCTTCGGCGATGCGCGTCAGCCAGATTTTCTTTTGCTCGGGAGTGGCGCCGACACTGATCGGATCGCTGCCCAGGAAAGTGGCCAGCACGGCCGTGGCGACACCCAGGTCGATGCGCGCCATTTCTTCGCAGATGCAGTACACATCGAACGTTCCGCCTCCCATGCCGCCGAACTCTTCGGGAATGAACAGGAGCTGAATGCCTAGCTTGTCGGGACTGCACATGTGGCGGACGATATCGAGCGGGCACTCGTCCTTGTCATCGAGCTCCCGGAGGACCTCGTCGGGCAGACGTTTCTTCGCGAAGTCCTTGAGCGACTTCAAACTCAGCTTCAGGGTTTTACCTGTGATCATGGCGGTTCCTCTCTAGTTATGCGGCGCTGCGCATTTCACGAACTTTGTTGGTTAATTCCGGCAAAAACTCCAGAAGGTCATCGACGATGCCGACATCCGCAACCTGGAATATTGGAGCTTTCGGGTTCTTGTTAATCGCGATCAGGAACGGGTTACCCTTAATGCCGGCCAAATGCTGACAGGCGCCACTGATGCCGCATGCCAGATAGACTTTGGGCTTGACGGTCTTGCCCGACGAGCCCACCTGACGCGACTTCTCCATCCACTTGGCATCGACCACGGGTCGCGAGCAGCTCACTGCGGCGCCCAAGGCGTCAGCCAGTTCCCGCGCGATGGCCACATTATCTTTTTCCTGAATGCCACGGCCGATAGAAACCAGAATGTTGTGCTTGGTGATATCGACATCGCCGGCCTCGGCGACGACCGTTTCGAGATAACGCCGTCCTGCAGTGAGGGCGCCGACATCCCCTGACTTGTCGATCACGGTGCCATTGCTGGGAGTGCCTCCCTGCGGTTTGAATGCGCCCGGACGTGTCGTGATCACCGCGCCGGAGGAAATGTCACACCGAACGTGGGCGCTCACTTGGCCGCCGAATTCCTGGCGGACGGCTTGGAAGCTGGCGCTTTCAACTCCAGCGATGTCCAGAACGTCAGAGACGAATGCTGAATTCAGCTTGATGGAGAGACCGGGCGCCAGATCGATTCCGAAATGCTCGTGGGCAACTAAAACAATGCTGTTGCCCGGCAGGATCTTGACCAGGCCCTTCCTTATTAGTTCAGCATTGGGGTAGGCAAGAGCTTCATTGGCGATTTTCCAAATCTCGGGGTAAGAAGCGCAGAGGGTCTGGCACGCCGCATCCAGGTCCGCGCCCCAACCGGTGACAATGGCGGTCGGCGAAGCATCAGGATCGATCTTTCGCGCGGCTGCCGCCAGCTCGAACGCGGAATCGTCGACCGCGCCATTTTTATGCACGATGTAAGCGAAGATGCGAGCCATTATTTCAACCCTCCTTTGGCTGCCACTAACTCCAGAACTCGGTCGATGTTTTCTTCCCGGCTGCCGTGCAAAATTTCCGCTCCCTTGCCCAGTGAGGGCACGAAATAGTCCACGCGTTTCACTTTGGCGGCGGTCCCTCCGACAGCGCTCGCGTCAAGGCCTAACTCCGCTATGCCGAAAGTTGGAATGGGAACGGAGGCCACTTGCCGGATGCCGCGCATGCCGACATAGCGCGGTTCATTGATTCCGGTCTGAATCGAAAGCACACACGGCAGATCGATCTCGTTGATCTCTCTGTTGCCGCCTTCGATCTCACGGCTGATCTTCAGCTTCTTGCCATCGACAACTTCAATGGCATTCACCAAAGAAGCGAACGGATAGTCGAGCAACGCCGCCAGCATTCCTCCGACCTGCGCGCCTCCGTCCTCGGCCTGCACGCCGGTCAGAATGAGGTCGTAGTTTTCTTTCTTAACGAAGGCTTCGAGGATGGTGGCGATGCCGTTGCCATCCGACCCGGTGAAGGCCTCGTCTGTGATCAGCACGCCGTGGTTTGCGCCCATCGCCATTTCCCGCCGCAGGACCTCCTCGTCATCCTCGCTCCCAACGGTCGCGACCGTGACGCTGCCTCCGAGCCGGGCGACGATCTGCAAGGCTTCTTCCACGGCATAGTTGTCCGCTTCATTGATGGAATAGACCAACTCGTCGCGCTCGATGTCATTACCGGCCCGGTTGAGTTGAATCTCGTTTTCCGACGTGTCGGGCACTCTTCTTACACAAACCAGAATCTCCACGTTCACCTCCGCGCATTCGTCTTGACATTGCCGCCGCTCATGCCGCTTCCGGGCTTTCACGTGCGATTTGTTGATCGACCAGTTCCGCCAAATCGATGGCGGTCATCCTTCCCTCCAGGCCCGCGACTTTGATCGCATCTTCTATATTCGTCATGCAGAACGGGCAAGCGGTCACGATCACGTTGGCTCCAGCTTCCGCGGCCATTTGAACTCTCTTTACGCCCATTCGTTGATCTTCTTTCGGCTCGTAGAACAGCATCAGTCCGCCACCGCCGCAGCAGAACGAGCGGTCGCGAGACCGCGTCATTTCGACTCGCTTCAACCCGGGAATCGCATCCAGCACATCTCGAGGATCGTCGTAAACCTGGTTATGCCGCCCCAGATAACAGGGATCGTGGTAGGTGTAGACAGCCTCTTTGTTCTCGACAGGATTGAACTTGATCTTGCCGGTTTTCACTTCGCGCGCGATCACCTGGCTGATGTGCTCCACCGGCGGCACATCCTTGTAGTCGTGTTTCAGCGCGTTGTAGGCGTGCGGGTCAGACGTAACGATCCGCCGGACGCCGGAGGCTTTGATGGCCTCCACGTTATGGTCGCGTAAAGCCATGAAAAGCGTTTCTTCCCCGAAGCGCCGGACCTCATGTCCACTATCTTTTTCCGCCGCTCCTAAAATTCCGAAATTTTCGCCAACGTGGTTGAGGATCTTTGCCGTTGCCCGCCCAATCGATTGCATGCGGTCATCGTAGGAGGTGATGCTGTCGACAAAGTACAGAGTGTCTGCACCATTTTTCCCGTCCACGACCTTGACGTTGCAGATTTGCTGGAACTCTTTCGCTTTCGTCCAGTCGGCCTTCTTCTTCTCCATCTTGCCGTAAGGATTGCCGCGGCTTTCCAGCGCCTTCAGCGGCTTCTGCAGGGACTGAGGCACATTCCCGTCATCGATCATTCCCCGCCGCAAATCGACGATCTTGTCGATGTATTCGACCAGTAGCGGACATTCCGCTTCGCAAGCGCCGCAAGTCGTACACGACCAGATTTCATCCTCGGAATAAATATTCCCGATCAGAGGCTTGCCGTTGCCCGAGTTGCCAAACATCGGATAGTGCTGGAAAGAGTAATCCCTTGCCTTAGTGGTGATGAATCGTGGGGACAACGGCCTTCCGACGGCATTCGCTGGGCAATTGTCGGAGCAGCGCCCGCAATCTGCACAGGAATAAAAATCGAGCATGTGCTTCCACGTAAAGTCTTCGAAGGACTTTACTCCGAAGGATTTCACCTGATCGAGATGCTCGTCGCTGACGCCCCAGCGCACCGGCTTCAGAATCTCGCGGTCCAACTTGGCGAAGTAAATATTGAAGAGCGAAGTCTCAACGTGGAACTGGATTCCAAAGGGCCGATAGCAGAGCAGGAAATAGAAAGTCAGTTCGTGGAGAAGATAGGCTCCGAAATAAACACTTCCGAGAACGGGCAAGGAGGTTGCGACGAGAGCCTTCTGCAACACCCAGGGCAGCGAAAATGCCGCCAACGCTTCGACGGCTTGGCCCGACTGCGCCTGGCCAGCGGCCCTGGCGGCGGCGAAGAGGCTATCGGCTACCATCAAGATCGCGATCAGCGACAGCAGAAAGATGGCGTCCGCGGTGTGGGCCTTGCCGAATCGCGGCGGAACCTCATATCGCGCCGGCTTGAAAACCAGACGGCGAACTATTGCAATCCCCATGCAGAAGAAAACAACGGTGGCGGCGTAATCCGTGATGATGTCGTAGACCGGGCCGGCTCGTCCGCCAAGGCCGGGCATGACGAAATTCGGAGAGACACCGACAATGAGCGTGGTGAAGGCGCGCATTGCCAGGACGAGGAAGCCGGCAAAAATAACAATGTGAAGGATTCCTGCAGCTCTGTAGCGGGGATGCTTCCACTGCCCCAGCCAAAATTTCAGAACCCTTTCGAGTCGAGCCCATGGCTGGTCAAAGCGGAAATCACGATTCGCTCGAACGAGCGGCACCAGGCGTCTTGCCACGATGTAGGAGAAGCCCACAACTCCTAGAAGATGAATAGTTAGGAAGAGGGTTTGGCCGGGGATCAACCAAGATGTTAACTGCGCAGCTGACTGAGTACCTCCCACGTCACTCTCCTGCTGACGATCGCTAGGCGATCAATTGTGTCAAGATTTTCTCCTCCCTAACCGGGGGACCTGCTGCCACTGCTGATTCCACTGGAGCAGGAGGGGGAACAGTGATGGTTGCGCGTACTGACTTCGGAGCTCGGGCCGGTGTCGATGCAACCTTCACCTTCGCACGCACTCTCTTCTCCTGTTTCTTTTCTGCTTTTTTCTGTGACGACGGTTTGACCTCGGTGGCTGCGCGCAATTCCGTGAAACTTAACTTCAGGAACGTTTCTAAACGCCGCAGATCAGGAACCGCTTGCGCACATCCGCTGAAGCCGAAATACGCCGTGCCGTTATAAGTCAGGATGGCGCAGTTGAGCGTCATCTCGCCGCCAATCGGCACATAGGGATAGCAGCCCAGCATCTTGTGGCCGAGCAGATACAGAGGGTATTGCGGTCCAGGCACGTTGGTGCACACCATGTTGAAGGGCGTGAACGGAACCTGGCTTATGACCTGGCCGGCCAGGGCTAGCGCCGTAGTCGGGAACATGCCGATCAAGCCACCGGCCAAACTTACTAATTCGGCGGTGTGGGCGCCCTTGAGGAATTCCGTTCTGCGATGGACAGCCGCCAACAGTTTCCGCGGGTTGCGAATGTCCAGCGGAATGGTGACCGGGACCAGAGAGATGCGGTTCCCCAACTCGCCTGGACTATCACTGCCTCGCAGATTGACCGGAACCATCATGCGCAGCAGCGTTCCCTTGACATGATCGCCATGCAACTCGACATAGCGCCGGATGGTCGCGGTGACCAGCGCGAGAATGACGTCATTCACGCTGGTTCCGCAGGCTTGTTTTATGGCTTTCACTTCCGCCAGCGGGATTTCGGCCCAGGCGAATTTCTGCGGTCCGCGATAGAGAACGTTGAACCGCAACCGCTCGGTGGATGCGCTGAGTTCTGGAAGTAGATTGGTGAACTCGTCGGTGGCCAGTTTTCCGCCGTTCGCGGCGAAGCGCTCCGCCATGCTCGTTAGGTTGGCCAGCCCATCGAGAATTCGTTTGCTGAATTCAGAATAGGAATCCACGCAGCCATCGGTGATCGAGCTCCACACGTTACGAGGCGCCGGAACTTGGAGCCGGAGCTTTCGTCGAGGCAGACGGGGTGCTATCGGACTCGTATCCATGATCACATTCATGATTCCGACCCCGGCGATGCCATCGGCCAGACAGTGGTGCAGGCGGAAAATGAGCCCGCTGCGATCGCCTTGCAGTCCATGCACCAGCGTCAGGTCCCAAAGCGGATGCTGCCGGTCCATCACCTTGCTCAGAGTTTTCCCTGCCAGCGTCTTCAACTCGGCATCGGTGCCGTGCTTGAGCGTCGCCTCGCGTACATGGCGGTGGATGTCGAAGGTTGGATCGTATTCCCAACTGGGAAGCCCAATATTAAGGAGCGGAGGCACTACGCGCTTAAGGTACCGGGGAATCAGCGGCAGCTTCGACTCGACAAACTGGACGCAATCTTCGAAGGGAATCTTACCCTCAAACACGCAGACAGAGGCCACGTTCAAGGGCATACCTTCGCGTTCGAGATGGAGGAAAACCGTGTCTCCCCAGGAAAGACGGTCACCCTGCTGCTGGTTCTGCATCGCCGATCTCCTTCAGTTAGTAAACTTCAGTTGCCGAACCTAATTACCGACTTTCGTTTACGAAACCATCGCCCATCTCAGCTCGCGAAAGAAAATCGCGACGTTAGCTTCGCCAGCTTGAGCACCTTGTAGACGCCGACGTTGACACCGCGCAACACCACCTTGACGCCCTTGTCACCCGCTAAGGTCTCGAACTCTTCCATCCCGCGTAGCGCGCCGGCATCGATCCGCTGCACGGAAGAAAAATCCAAAGCCATTTCGCCCTCAACGCTGTCCAGTTTTTCCGCAGCTTCGTGCAACGCCTGAACCACGCGCTCTTCATCAATCTTCAGCCACACGGCGATCATTGCCATAAGCACCACCATCCCTACGCGTTTTGATTCCTGATTGCAGCGGTCACCCTTGCCGGGCGGCGTCCCTCATAGGCCTTCCAAAACAAATCGGCCAATTCGCTCATCAGGGGCATGCGCGGGTTCGACCGCCAGGAAGGATCGTCAAAGGCCAGCTTGGTCAGATCAGGGATCGCCCGCTCGAACTCTTCCTTCGAAATTCCCAGTTCGGCGATCGAACGCGGGAACCCCAGTTGGTCGAGTAACTGTTCTGTCGCCACCACTAGGTTCTTCACCTTTTCGTCAATCGTGTGGCCGCCCAGACCCAGCAGATCCGCGATCGTCGCGTACTTCCTGTGTGCGATATACCCCTTCTGGTAAGGCGACGGCAGAAACTTCGTGGGCACGGACGCGTTATACGCAATGACGTGCGGCAACATGAGCGCATTGGCTCGTCCGTGCGCCACGCCGAAGCGCGCCCCGAAAGCATGCGCCAGCGCATGATTCACGCCCACCGACGCATTGGCAAATGCCATCGCCGCAATGCAGGCGGCATTGTGCATCATCAAGCGTGCCTCTTCATCGCGGGGATTCTCATAGGCGATGGGCAGATACTTGAACGCCATCCGCATCGCCTGCATGGCGTTGCAATCGGTGTAAGCGGACGCGTAGCTGGATACCGCGGCTTCCAGCGCATGGGTCAGGCAGTCGATGCCGGTATCGGCGGTAAGGCCCTTCGGCATCGACATAACGAATTGCGGATCGACGATGGCCACATCCGGGGTCAGCGAGTAGTCGGCGAGGGTCACCTTGCGTGCCCGCGCTTTGTCGGTGAGGACGGCAAAGGGAGTGACTTCGCTCCCCGTACCGCTGGTAGTAGGAATGGCAATCAGTCGCACCCGGTTGCTTTTGTCGGTCGGGTACTGGACGACGCGCTTACGCAGATCAAGAAACGGTGCGGCCAGCTCTTCCAGGTCCGCGTCGGGCGACTCGTACTTGAGTTTCATGATCTTTGCCGCATCAATCACCGACCCGCCGCCCAATGCGATGATCTGGTCCGCTTTGTAGAAGTTGAGCGCCTCCACTCCCTGCATCACCACCTTTATCTCTGGCTCCGCATCGGGAATAACCGAGACGTGGACGTGAGTTCCCTCCGGAATGTAGCGCCGGACAACATCGACGTGGCCAAACTTCTCCAGAGCCGGGTTAGTAATAATGATGGTCGATAGCGACGGGAACTGACGCACATTTTCCACCGCATTCAGGTTGAAATAAATCTGATTGGGAACTCGGAACCACATGTGGGCTTGCGTCCTCCGAGCCACGCGCTTGATATTGAGGTAGTGATAGATATTGACGTTATCGGTGGTGCTGTTGCCGCCGCCGGTGCCGCATCCGAAGGAAAAGGTCGGTGCGAGATCGTTGTAAACGCCGCCCACGGCTCCGACTGAGCCGGGCGAGTTCACCAGGATCCGCCCTGCGTTCATCAGCTCGCTGAACCTGCGGATAACCTCATCGTCGCGCGAGAAAATGACCGCTGTATGTCCAAGCCCACCGGCATGATTCACATCGACGCACACCTTCAGCGCCTCATCGACAGATTTCGCGCGATAGACCGCGAGCACTGGGAATAGCTTCTCCACCGACAACGGGTGTTCCCGGCCCACGCCATCAATTGGCGCAATCAAAAGTTTGGTGCCTGCCGTCACGGAAATACCTGCGAGACGGGCGATATCTGCAGCTTTTTGCCCGACTGCCATGGGCTGCATAAACCCAGTCTCAGGATCGATGACCGTGCGCGCCAGAAGTCTCGTCTCTTTCTCGTTGCAGATGTGTGCGCCCAGTTCCGAAAATTTCTTTAGCACGAAGTCATAAATCTGATCGTCGATCACGGCCGTTTGCTCTGACGCACAGATGGTGCCGTTATCGAACGTCTTCGAGAGGATGATGTCGGTCACGGCGGTATTCACGTCCGCCGTTTTTTCCAAATAGACCGGGGTGTTGCCCGGTCCTACGCCCAGGGCTGGCTTGCCCGAACTATAGGCGGCTTTGACTGCGCCCGGCCCGCCGGTGGCATCAATCAAGCCCACGTCTTTGTGCCCCATGAGGTAGGCGTTGTCTAGCAGAGTGTGCGATTCCAGGCAGGCAAAAACGCCTTCGGGCGCACCATGCTTTATCGCAGTCTCATACATGATCTTCACGGCCTCGGAGCAACAACGCCACGCGTTAGGATGGGGACTGAAAATAACCGCGTTCCGCGTCTTGATGGCCATGATGCATTTGAAGAGCACCGTGGAAGTAGGGTTCGTAATCGGTGTGATCGAGAAGATGACTCCGATCGGTTCCGCCACTTCCACCAGATTTCGCTCGGGGAACTCGCGAATGACGCCGACGGTACGTTTATCCTTTATGTAGTTGTAGACGAACTCGGTGGCCACCATGTTCTTGATGACCTTGTCTTCCATGACTCCGAGTTTGGTTTCCTCAACCGCCAGGCGGGCGAGATGTTGAGCTTGATCCAGGCCAGCCAGAGCCATTGCTTTGACAATGCGATCAACGTCTTCTTGGGTGAATTGAGTAAAGACGGCGGCAGCGGTTCTGGCCTGACTGACCAATCGCTCCAGGTAGGCAATTCGCTCTTGACTGAGGCTTTCTGCGGTAAGTGGAATCTGAACCCGCTCCTGCACTACTTCGTGCGTGACCATTACTGCCTCCCATGCCTCTCTGCTGGAGTCCGTTGTCTATGCACGCTTCGTTCTTATGTTCCCAGCTCTTGCGATCATGAAAAAGGGCGGACTGATCAGTTGAGGAGACGTCCCTGATTTCTATGCGTAGTCGATGGGATGCATTGTCAGCCAGTGCTCATCCCGCACCCTGCCAATGTTCATCAAAGCGCCACCAGCGGCGCTCGCAGTCAGGCGGCGGCTTTCCCAAACCAAGCCCGCCCCCAGGCCGATGGCACCGCCCAGCAAACCGTATGCCAACGCTCGACTTATGGATTTCCGCCGGTACCCCGGATGACTCCCCAACACACCCAGACACGCTCCCAGAACGGCGGGTTTCAAGGCTCTGCGCACCGACTCGCCAAGAAACGGGCTGAGAGATTCTCCGTTCAGAAACGTCTCTTGACCTGAACGCGCTCCCTCGATTCCAGAAGTGATAAGGTTTCGGCTGTAATCGGCATTCGCTTTGGCCCACTCGCGGAATTCCATCGGATGTCCTCGCTTTTCCCGATTCCGGACAAACTCACTACAACACAGCGCTTGGGCTGAGTCCGTGCCGGCTATCACACGGCGTTGTGATGTGGCCACATTTGAGCAAAGTTCGCGGTGATGAGTGTCACGTAGTGGGGTAACTAAGGGGGGATAACATCAGACGGGCTGACTTAGTTCAGGGGGCCTGATAGAGTCGGAAGACGTACTCGCTCACCAATCAGTCTAGGCCTCTGCGCCGCGCCAGTCAAAAGGAGGCTCGGCTGCTAGTCGCCCATAATGCAGCCGCGATACTGGCACGAAGCGCCAGCGTGCCCTCGCAGGCGCAAGAGCACGTTGGCGCAGTACTTTTAGGTTCCACCGTCGGCGCGGCCCAAGGCTAAAAACCCGTGCCACGTTTACGGCATTCTCTCAGCGAGTGTTAGGCCGCAGCCGCCGCATGCTTCTTTGGCGACCGCCTCACGTGATGTGCGACCTTGTGCTCGCGTTTGTGCTCAACACCCGGCTTTATGACCTCCATCAACTCCTTTTGGGCATCGACGTAGCTCTTCACTCCTTCCCGCGTTAGCTCAGCCAACGGCAGGAAGGGAAATGGCCGCAAGAGTTCCAAAGTTTTGCCTGCGGTCTTCACGTTCGCATTCATCTGTCGCCCGGCTACATCCACCAGTTTCTTCTGCGCCTCGATGAACGACTCGGTGGCTTCGCGCGCCATCTGCGACAACTCAGTCTTCTTGAGTTTCTTGGCTCCGTTGGTGGGCTTGGCGCCGGTGGCCTTGGCCGTCTCCTCGGCGATCACGTCCATGAAGTGCTTCTGGGCTTTCACAAAGTTCTCCATCGACTCGCGCGCCAGTTCGACCAAAGCCTCGGGCTGGTAGGGTTTTCCCGCCTTGGCTGCTTCCACCCAGGTGTGAGTTTGCTTGCCGGCAATCTTCAGATACTCCTGCTGCATGTGGATGAAAGTCTCCACGCTGCGCCGCAGCAGGTCGGTAATGGCCTGCGCCGCGGGCCAGTCCCCGACACGTTCTTTGACGCCGGTCATCAGGATTTCGTTCTGTTTTTGTCCTAGTTCAAGAAGGATCTTTTGGCCTTCAATGAAGTTGGAGATTCTTTCAGCGGTCATCTCGCTCAGAATGGCGGTGGGAGAATGCTCGGAATGGGACAGTTGTTGCCGCAGAGAGTGCATCAGGCTTGCATTCTGCCGCATCGCGAGGTCCAACAGGATTCGTTGCGTAGAAAAGAAGCCCTGCACCCCCTGTTGCGCCCAGCCCGACAGCAGAGAAACAAACGACGACTCCCTGGAATGAGTTCGGGAGGATTCAGACTTTACTGTGGTTGGCATTTTGATACCTCCAAGAATTGCTGCGTTGCAGCATCAAATAAACTATACGATCTGAAGACTTTTATGTCAATATATATTTATCTTGTGTGCATAGCAGCATGGACAAGATCAGAATGAAGCCGGCTCCCGTCCTCATCAAGAAATATGGCAATCGCAGGCTGTACGATTCCTCCAGCAGTCGATACGTGAATCTCGACGATATCGCGGCATTCATTCGGGAAGGCAAAGACCTCCAGATAGTCGACGCCAAGACGGGCCAGGATTTGACCCGCGTCACTTTGACACAAATCATCACCGAGGACGCTAAGGGAAAGCCGACCGGCCTGCCGCTCGAACTGCTGCGCCAACTGATTGTCGCCTCCGACGAAGTGCGGCAGGAGTTCGTCATGTGGTATTTGAAATCCGCCTTCGATACTTATCAGAAGGTGCAGGAATCGGTGCAAAGCCGGCTCGGCGAGGTCCAGTCTGCGATTCTTTCGCCGGTGGACATGATGAAGAAGTTCCTGGGCGCGGCGCCGCCAACCCCACCGCGAGCCGAAGCCGAGCCGGAACTCGAGGCACTGCGCAAGCGAATAGCGGAACTGGAGGCCCGGCTGGAAAAACCCCTGCGAGGAAAACGAGCCTTGCGTCGGAAGCAAGAGAGAAAGGTATAATGCGCAGGGCGAGGCTTCGGTCCGCTCATGCGATGTGCTCAAAATGCCGGACAAAAGAAGGATGAGATTTCAGAGAAAAAGGAAAAAGGCTACAAGTTCATCGCGGACCGGGAGTCGGAAGCAAATTCACCGGGTTGATTTGGAAGCCGACATCTCTCCGTGGACAGAAATGCTGTTTACCGCTGAGATTCTTTTGTTGCACGCAACTCCCGTCTATTACGGCTTCGGCATACCCCGCGGTGATGGCTCCGCGGTGGTCATCATTCCTGGTTTTCTTGGCACCGATCTCTATTTGATGGAACTCCACGCCTGGCTGGGGCGCATCGGGTACCAGCCTTATTTTTCGGGAATCCCGATCAACGCGGAATGTCCGAATCTGCTGGTCCAGCGCCATCTGAACCAGACCATTGAACGAGCTCTGGCGGAGACGGGGCGGAGAATCCACTTGATAGGTCACAGCCTCGGAGGCATCATTGCGCGTTCAGTGGCGAGTCAAAGGCCGCGGGACATCGCTTCGGTCATCACGCTGGCAGCGCCCTTTCGCGGCACCGCTACCAGTCGCACGATTCTCCGCGTTGCCGAAGGCATTCGCCTGCGCATCCTGCAGGAGCATGGCCGAGGAGTGTTGCCGGACTGCTACACCGGGCGCTGCACCTGCAATTTTGTCGACTCACTGAAGCGCGACGTTCCGGACAAGATGCTGGAAACCGCGATTTACACCCGCGATGACGGCATCGTGGACTGGCGCTATTGCATGACTAGGAACCCTGAGGTCGATTTTGAAGTGCCGGGCACGCATATTGGAATGGCGTTCAATCCTTCAGCCTATTCCATCGTCGCCGATCGTCTGGCAAAAGCGCAATCTTCCAAATGATTTCATCTGTGTGAGGCCCCCGCGTAGGGAGGGCCGCCTCGGCCCTACAAAGCCGAGCGTAGCTCTGCGACTGCCGGTAGTCAGGCCAACTCTGAGTCCGCTTTAGCGCCCGACCATCTCCAACACGGCCCCGATACTCGTCTCTAACGTCTCAATCACTCGGCCCGGCCGCTCCAGGCGGAGTACCGCTCTCGCCAAGCTGTTGTTCGCGACTTCAAAACTGCCGGTGCAATCAGTCTTCACGTAGGGTAAACGGTGAATGCTCGGCCCGGCACCATCGATCACTGCTTCCAATCGGAATACATCCTTCGTGTTACCACGAAAACTCCACCCAAGTTCATCGGGATCTCTTCTGATCTCCTTCAAACTCCGGAATTCGTATTGCTTCTCCTCGTGCCAGAGTACTGCTTTGCGAAAGACCAGTCCGAATGGCATTTCGTATACCAATGCTTCCAATGTCGTCGCTGTCGATGCGCCGGAACCTTTGTCGGAGCCGGGAAAATAGGCATGCGTCCAAGTCCAGAAGTTGCGGTGCCGGTATCCACAGTTGTGTCCTTGAACGCCGAACCCCAAAGGGTTCCCCTCAAAACTTCGCCCATCCAGCGTGATCTGGCCGGAAAACAGCGCGTCGGAATGCGGCGTTCGCGAGAATCCAATCCAGCCCTTGTTGCTCAGCGTGACGCGAAACGCGGAAGCGTAATGTAAGTCCCAGGCAATCGCGTTCCCTCCAACTTCCAGTGCTCCTCGGCAGGAGTTCTCGCCGATTCCGTTGTTGCTGATTTGGAAGTGAAACGGATTTTGCCTTCTGGGGCTAAGATCCAGACCCTGCAGCGGAAATCCTTGAATAAAGCTTTGCGCTTTTCCGCCCCGCGGAAACCATGTAGCCCACACCTGAACGGGCATCCCCTGCGGCTCGCCTGCGCAACCGCCCCGGCCAGGATTCATCAGCAAATATCGGAACCACCAAGCTCCGCTACCGTCCGCCAGTCCGAGACGAACAAACCATACTTCGTAACGGCGCCGAACCGAAAGTGAAGAATAGACTTCGTTGAAAGTTTTCACCGATCCATGTCTCAGGTTTAGAGTCGTAGAATAGCAGAAGAGATCACGCAAGGTTTCCCCCGAGTGCGCGTCGGGCGTGGCACTCCCTGTCGACACCTATAAAACTTCTGCAACAACACCTGGCTCAAGTAGACTGGCTACCAAAACGAGGGTTTCCCGCTTGGAAAAAGTCAGGTCGTGTTTCCGTCGCACAGTCTTCACGCTCTCTGTTCTCGTGGCTGCGCTGTCCGCGATCGCGCAGTCGGTTCCTGCTGACATGGTCAACGGTCTTAAATGGCGCTTGATCGGGCCATTTCGGGGTGGTCGAGTGGTCGCCGTCGCGGGTGTGCCGGGCGACTCTACTACTTTTTATTTTGGTGCGGTCAACGGAGGTGTCTGGAAAACCGCCGATGCCGGAACCATCTGGACACCAATCTTTGACCGCCAGTCTGTCGGCTCAATCGGTGCGATAGCCGTAGCACCGTCCGATTCCCGGACGATTTACGTCGGCACCGGCGAGTCCGACATTCGCTCTGATCTGTCTTCTGGCGACGGGGTATACAAATCGATGGATAGTGGCTCAACGTGGTCACATATTGGATTGGAAGACACGAGGCAGATCAGCCGGATCGTAGTCGATCCGCAAGATTCGAACGTTGTGTATGTTGGCGCGCTCGGCCACGCTTATGGTCCAAACGAGCAGCGTGGTGTCTATAAATCCGTCGATGGAGGAGCGCACTGGACCAAAGTTCTCGATGTGGGACTCGACGTCGGCATTGCAGATTTGGCGATCTGTTCCGCAAACCCTCACCTCTTGTTTGCCGGCACATGGCATAGCCATCGTCCTCCCTGGAGCACCTATGCGCCGATCGATGGCCCCGGTGGCGGCCTTTATCGATCTCAGGACGGCGGCAAAACCTGGTTTCGCCTCAATGGAAACGGGCTGGGAAACGGGCTGCCCGAAGGCGATTGGGGACGTGTGGGGGTTGACGTTGCACCGGACGGCAAACGCGTCTATGCGCTCGTTCAAGCGAAAAAAGCCGGCCTGTATCGTTCTGACGACGGGGGCGATAACTGGACTCTGGAAAACGCCGATCCCCGTCTCACCAGTCGTGCCTGGTATTTCGGCCGCATTACGATCGACGCACACAATCCCGATGTGATCTATATCCCAAATGTCGCCCTTTACCGGTCCAAAGACGGAGGGAAGACAATTTCTATCGTCCGCGGTGCACCGGGGGGGGATGACTACCATCAGATTTGGATCGATCCCAAGAATTCTGCCAGCATGGTTCTCGGAACAGATCAGGGCACCACCGTCAGTCTCGACCGTGGCCAGACTTGGAGTACGTGGTACAACCAGGCCACGGCACAGCTTTACCACGTGACTACCGACAACCAATTTCCTTACGTCGTGTACGGGGCGCAGCAGGACAGCGGCAGCGCCGCGGTCCCAAGCCGCACTGACCATGGTCAAATCACTCCGCGGGACTGGTTTCCTTCGGGCGGAAGTGAAAGCGGATACATGGTGCCCGATCCCACGGATCCAAACATCATTTATCTGAGCGGGGCTTACGGTAGCGTTAGCCGCTTTAACAAGCGGACCGGACTGAGTCAGGACATTAGTCCGTGGCCAGTTGTGACATTTGGCTCGGAGATCGATCAGCGTAAATATAGAGCGCCATGGACCCCGGTTCTGGTTCTTTCCTCGCTCGACCCGAAAACGCTTTATCTCGGGACGCAATATCTGATGAAAACCGTGGATGGCGGTCTGCACTGGCAGGCCATCAGCCCGGACCTCACTGGATCAACGCAACCGGCGGGAGATAGCAAAACGCAAGGGCCGCCGACGATCGAGAATGCGAAACAGCGTGGGTTCGGCGTAGTGTTCACCGTCGCCCCTTCGCCTCTTAACCGTGATTTGATCTGGGCAGGAAGCGACACGGGACTGATTCACCTCACCCGCGACGGCGGAAAAACCTGGAAAGAAGTCACGCCCAAGGGACTGACAGCCTGGAGCAAAATCTCGCTTCTCGAAGCCTCCCACTTTGACCCTGCTGTTGCTTATGCGGCCGTGGACCGCAGCCGACTGGACGATCGGACGCCATACCTTTATCGAACGCGCGACTATGGGGCCACCTGGCAATTAATCACCGATGGCATTGCAGCTCCTGCCTTCTTACGCGCGGTTCGCGAGGATCCGCAGAGTAAAGGGCTGCTCTTCGCCGGAACTGAGTTCGGAGTTTACCTATCATTCGATGACGGCGACCACTGGCAGTCCCTGCAGCTCAATTTGCCGGTCACTTCCGTCCGCGACCTCACAGTTCATGGCGACGATCTCGTAATTGCAACGCACGGCCGCTCCTTCTGGATTCTCGATAACATCACGCCGCTGCGCCAGACTTCCGGCGCCCAAAAAACGAATGCGTTCTGGCTCTACCATCCCGCAGCAGCATTTCGCATTGATAACGATTCCTTCGTGGGCACGCCACTTCCGCCCGAAGAACCGACAGCCGAGAACCCTCCCGCAGGCGCCACGATTGATTATTACCTCAAGTCTCAGGCCAGGATCGTCAAGCTGGAGATTCTCGATGCACAACAGCATGTCGTCCGCAGCTTTTCTTCGGAAGATCATCCCTCGGAAGATCATCCCGAGGAAAAGCACTCACACCTTCCCATTGCCGAGCGCTGGTTCCCGAAACCTGAAGTCCTTGAGACAACTGCCGGAATGCACCGCTTTCGGTGGGATCTTAGCTGGGGCAGCTCAGGGGGGCCTAGCATGGATGAGGAATCGGAATACCGCAACCCCAGCGGTCCAAAGGTTGTGCCGGGAAACTACCAACTTCGGCTGATGGTCGACGGAGGAATGCAGACTCAAACTTTGAGAGTCATCATGGATCCACGGTCGCCAGCTACTGCAGAGACACTTCAGCAGCAGCTTGAACTCGGTCGACAGATCTTCTCGGAAACTCTTGAAGCGCGGCGCGCGCTCACTGAGATCGCTTCGGTTCAGAAACGACTCGCGGATATTCAGCAGAAGCTCGGCGGACAAAACCCGTCCCTTAAGTCGGTTCTGGCGGACGCCCAGTCAGAAATTTCGATGATTCTCGGAAGAGCCGAACCCCAAGTCGAATCCGAAGCACAGCGCGGCGGGTTACGCGACGCTTTTACCGATCTGGCTTCAGCACTGCGTGTCGTCGAAGGTGGGGACCGCGCCGTGCCTTCACAAGCAATTGCCGTTTACAAAGAGTCCAGCCAACGCGTCAAAGTGGGTATCGCCGCGTGGACCAGATTCAAACTGTCGAGACTAGACCAGCTCAATCAGAAATTGAAGGAAGGTAATGTGACGCCGATCGCGATCTCAGAGATTGAGCAGGAAGTCCAATTTCCCAACGTCGCAATAACGCGCGAGTCTGGCGGAACTCCGACCGATCGCCGTTGAATCCTCATCGACCAGCCTACTGTATCAAGCCTGATGCGGCGTGAACCGCGCGGCGAACCGTGAGGTTAATATGCTAATAGAACTCTGCTAATTGGGAAGCTTGGGGAATTCGGCGCAGAGTTTCACACGCGGTCGATCATTTATGGAGGAAGTTGGTGCTACTGACGCAAGATGCGCTTTGGTACAAGGACGCTATCATCTACCAGATCCATGTCCGCACATTCTATGACAGTAACGGAGACGGAATCGGAGACTTCCAAGGGCTGGAGCAGAAACTGGAGTACCTGCAAGAGCTGGGTGTTAATGCGATCTGGCTGATGCCATTCTTCCCTTCCCCTCTTCGGGACGCCGGCTATGATATCGCCGACTACAGATCAGTTCATCCTAGCTATGGGACCCTGGAAGATTTTCGAAAGTTCCTGAACTCGGCGCATGAGCGGGGAATCAGGGTAATCATCGAGATGGTGATGAACCACACCTCCGATCAGCATCCCTGGTTCCAGCAATCCCGCAGCTCCCGGGACAATGCTTTTCGCGATTGGTACGTTTGGAGTGAAACCGACACCCGGTATAAGGGAACACGGATCATCTTTCTCGATACCGAGATGTCCAATTGGGCTTGGGACCCGATTTCCAAGGAATACTACTGGCACCGTTTTTTCAGCCACCAGCCTGATCTCAACTTTGATAATCCCGCGGTTGTAGAGGAGATGTGGAGTGTAATGAAGTTCTGGCTGGAAGCCGGAGTCGATGGCTTCCGGTTGGATGCGGTGCCGTATCTGACGGAGAGAGAAGGTACGAATTGCGAGAATTTGCCCGAGACTCACGCCATTCTCAGGGATTTTCGCCGGCGACTCGATGAACAATTCCCAGGCCGAATGCTGCTCGCCGAAGCCAACCAGTGGCCGGCAGACCTGCGGCCGTACTTCGCCGACGGCGACGAATTTCACATGGCATTTCATTTCCCATTGATGCCCAGAATGTTTATGGGAGTGAAACTTGAGGATCGCAAGCCGATCACGGAAATCCTGCAGCAGACCCCAGAAATTCCAGCCACGTGCCAATGGTGCCTGTTCCTGCGCAATCACGACGAATTGACACTGGAAATGGTAACCGACATTGAGCGGGACTACATGTACGACGTCTACGCGAAAAACAAGACGATGCGTCTGAATCTCGGAATCCGGCGCCGGCTCGCGCCGCTTCTGGATAATGATCGCCGATGCATCGAGTTGATGAATGGCCTGTTGATGTCGCTGCCGGGCACACCTATCATCTACTACGGGGACGAAATAGGAATGGGAGACAACGTCAACCTTGGTGATCGCGACGGAGTAAGAACTCCGATGCAATGGAGCGGAGGCTGGAACGCGGGCTTTTCCACTGCGGATCCGGAGAGCCTGTGCGCGCCGTTGATTCTCAATCCAATCTATGGATATCCCGCTATCAATGCTCTGTCACAGCGACGAACGCCCCATTCCCTTTTCTCCTGGATGCGGCGAATGATCGCGGTTCGCCGATCGGCGAGAGTGTTCGGCCGTGGATCCATCGAGTTTCTTTATCCGGCGAATCACAGAATTCTCGCCTTCGTACGCCGCTTCGAAAACGAGACGGTGCTGGTGGTAAACAATCTTTCGAGCGCCGCACAGGCAGTGGAGCTCGATTTGCAGCGCTTCATGGGAAGCATTTTGATCGAGATGTTCGGCAAGAACATCTTTCCTCGGGTGGGAAAACTACCCTATCTGCTTACGTTGGGCCCTTACCAGTTCTATTGGTTTCAGCTGAGACGAGTCTGAAAATCGGGAGTGATAGCGCAGGAAACAGCGACAGGCGCAAGAAACAGAAACAATGATAGATGAGTTGTCTACACGTGAAAGCCTTGGGGCGCTTCGCACCGACGTCAAAATGACGGAGGAAGGCTTTCTCACGGACGATTTCGTTCGTCAGCTGATTAACGTAGGTGAAGTCGACATCCTGGTCGGGCTGCCCACATGCAACAATGCCAAGACAATTGGCTCGGTCATCGCCGCGATTCAAACCGGTATCCTGAAATGGTTTTCACGGGATAGAGCCGCAATCATTGACGCCGACGCAGGATCACGGGATGGTACTCCGGAGCTTGTAGCGAGCGGATCAATTGACGACGTGCAGCAGCGTGCCTTCAATCGGGTTGCTCTGCGCACCCTCCATTCCATCAGCACGCAATACGGGAGCAGCGTTGCTCGCGGAACGGCATTGCGAACCATTCTAGCCGCGGGCGAATTGCTGCGTGCCAAAGCTACTGCGATAATTTCGCCCGACTCATCAAATTTCGGTCCCGATTGGCTTCGGGTTCTTCTAAAGCCCATATCCACGGAAAATTTCGATCTTGTGCTGCCGACATATGCCCGGCACAAGTTTGACGGGCTTCTCATCACCAACCTTCTCTACCCGGTAACGCGCGCGGTTTACGGATTAAGAATCCGTGAGCCTTATGCCTCCGAGTTCGCATTCTCGGGCCGCATGGGAAGCCAATTTCTTGCACAGAACTCGTGGAACGATGAGAGTGCCCGTGCGGGGTGCGAGGTCCGCGTTACCTTGGCTGCCATCGCTGGCGGCTTCCGCATCGGCCAATCCTTCCTTGGCGCCAAGAATCATGTCGAGCGGCACGCTACCGATCTGGTGCCCGCTCTGCGCCAAACCATCGGCGTGTTGTTTTGGTCAATGGAGTCCAATTTTTCGTTATGGAGCAATAAGACTGGTTCCCAGCCGATTCCTACAACCGGGGCAGAGCAGGAATTTACTATCCACGCACAACGAGTAAATCGGAAGCGTCTCCTTGAAATGTTCCGTTCGGGAGTGGCGGAACTGGAATCTGTCTTTCGCTCCATCCTCTCGCCCCCGACACTGGCGGAACTTCAGAGAATCGCAGGCTTGGAAGAGGACGATTTTTCTTACTCCGCGGAGTGGTGGGTAAAGACTGTCTACGAGTTTGCTGCGGCGCACCACAAGGCAGTCATCAGCCGGGATCATATTATCCAGGCGCTTGCGCCGCTATTCAGGGGGCGCGCGCTCACATTCTTGCTGGAGAACCGGAACTCTTCCGCGGCTGAAGTAGAAGCCCATATCGAGAGTCTATGTCTGGAGTTCGAGCGCCTGAAACCATATTTACTGGAAATGTGGACAGGCAGAGAGTGAGGTCATCATGCGGGAAATGATCGTCAGCGAGCTAACACAAGCGGTGCAGGAATTCGCGAGGGGCTTTGCACGTTTTCTTCCCCGGCTGATCGTGTTGGTGATCATTGCATTCGCAGGATGGGTGCTTGCGTATCTTTTGAAAGTATTGGCGCGCAGCATCCTGCAGCTGATCAAGTTTGACCGGCTATCCGAAAATGCCGGCGCATCCCAGTTGCTGGCCAAGGCAGCCCTTCCTCCATCGTCGGAGTTGCTGAGTCGATTTATATTCTGGGTAGCATGGCTGGGCTTCATTCTACTGGGCATCAACGCACTCGGAATTTTTGGACTTCAAGAACAAATCGCCCATTTCTTTTTGTTTTTGCCGCGTTTATTTGTGGCTTTGTTCATCATGTTTTTCGGATTGCTCGCCGCCAGCTTCTTCTCTCGTGCCGCTCTGCTGGCCGCCGTCAATGGCAATTTGCCATCGCCGCGCCTGCTCAGTATTTCCGTTCGGGCGATCATTATTGTTTTCGTGTTATCCATGTCGTTCGAAGAACTGGGTATCGCCGAGCAAACTGTGCTCGTCGCCTTCGGAATTGCTTTTGGAGCCGTCATGCTTGGCCTCGCAATTGCCTTTGGAACCGGCGGCAAGGATCTTGCGCGGCGATTCCTCGAGAACAGGCTCGTCCGCGGCAATAAAGAGGATAAGAATGAAGATGAACTGTCGCCGCTCTGAGGTCGCCAGTCGCCTGAGGTTTGCTGGAGGCGACCGCTATTGAATGTCTGGTTTTTTCTTGAGCAAGGTTCCCAGATTCAACCGGGCCGACCAGACAATCTCTTTGGGCAACGGTCCGTCGACGGTCTGCTCTGGAAGTTCCAGAACGATCACTTGCTCGTGATCGGGATGCCGGGCCGTGATGAGTTCGGCCGCCAATATACTGCAATAAGTAAACGTCGGCTCTGCATCGCGATCGTAGTAAAGGAAGTACGCAACATCACATTCATCGCATGTCATGACTCGGCTGGCATCGTGAATTAGATCCGGCTTCGATGGTACGTCGCCTTGTCGGACGGCCTCAGCGTGCATGCCGTCATTATCCCACGTGCGTTAAAATTACATTCACTTACGATCGTAACGCAGCGTCAGGTCTTTCAGCCTGGTCCTGATCTCCGAAGTCAAAGCGTTTGCCCGGTAGCGCCATTTCCAATTGCCGCTCACCGTACCAGGCAAGTTCATTCGCGCTTCACTGCCCAGCCCCAGTACGTCCTGAAGCGGAATGATGGCGATGCCTGCGACCGATGCGAGAACGGTGCGAATGAAAACCCAATTGATTGGCTCGTTTTCGAATCCCAGGTAAGCTCTCGCAAACGCCCGCTCTTCGCGGATATCTTCGGCAGTGCGAGTGCTTTCGCCAACGCCCGTACTCGTCCACCAACCGACTGTCGTATCGTTGTCGTGTCCTCCGGTATAAGCCACCAACTCGCGAGTGTAGTTATGCGGCCGGAACGAGGGTCCTTGCGGATCGTTCCCGAAGGCAAATTGCAGCAGGCTCATTCCCGGAAATCCAAATTCATGCCGGAGGCGTTCCACCTCTGGAGTGATGACACCCAGGTTCTCAGCCACCACCGGTAATTCCTTCAGCTCGCTCCGCAAGACCTCGAAAAGCTCTCGGCCCGGGGCTTTGATCCATTTTCCCTCAATCGCCGTAGCCGCTCCGGCACGAATTTCCCAATACGCTTCGAACCCCCGAAAGTGATCGAGCCGAACCATATCGAAGACCTTAAGAGACGCACGAAAACGATCGATCCACCATTTATATCCAGAGCGCGCCAGGACATCCCATCGATAGATGGGATTTCCCCAGAGCTGGCCGGTCGCGCTGAAGTAATCGGGAGGAACACCCGCCATGACAGTTGGCCTTCCCTTCTCGTCCAGCTGAAACAGCTCCTGATGCGCCCAGACGTCTGCGCTGTCATGGGCAACGTAGATAGGGATATCTCCCATGATGCGAATGCCGTTCCGGTGGCAGCGATTTTTCAGACTGTCCCACTGTCTGAAAAACTCAAACTGGGCGAACTTGTGGATCTCCACTTCCTGCGATAACCGTTCCCGCCATTGCGACAGTGCGCTGGGATCTCGTTGCCGCAGTGCCGGGTCCCATTCCGTCCAGACGGCGCCATTGTGAAGATCCTTTCCCGCCATGAAGAGCGCATAGTCATCCAGCCATCCCGCTTTATCTGCGCAAAACATCTTGAAAGCGGTGGAGTCAGTCTCGCTTGCGTTGATAAAGAAGTCTTGAGCTGCTTTGCGGAGAAGAGCTTGTTTAAAGGCGATCACCCTTCCGTAATCAACGAACTCGGTGGCAAGTTGCGGAGCCCCTGCGAAATCTTCCGATTTCAGCCGACCTTGGTTCTGCAACTTCAGCAGGTCAATCAAAAGCGGGTTGCCGGCAAACGCCGAAAAGCATTGGTAGGGGGAGTCGCCATAGCCGGTCGGACACAGTGGCAGCACTTGCCAGATGGTCTGTCCTGACTCAGCCAGAAAATCGACAAACTCGTGAGCAGTTGGTCCCAAATCGCCAATACCGTGAGCCGTCGGTAAAGAAGTGACGTGAAGTAAGATTCCACTGCAGCGTGGAAAAATCATATGTACAAAGTTAGTGCGTGGATTCGGCCATGGCAAGTTTGCATCAACAATCGATTTCGACTCAGCCTTTGGGAGGGCACAGTAGGCCTACCTGCTTCAGCACCGAGAGCATGCTCCAGGCATTCCATTCTTCCGACATCTTTCCCGCCTTGAAGCGGAACAGGGTCATTCCTGAAACTTTGACCGGTTTGCCGGTCGCAGAAAGCCCCATTCCCGGCTGAGTGTTCGTGCCCTGCACCGTCCAATGCACGACGACCAAGTCTCCCTCGGCCACGATGTGCTTGATCGCGAACTGCATATCGGGCAGCGCAGTGCGTTCTTCCCGCGCCATAGCCAAATCTTCCGCCAGAGTGAAGTCGCGCTCGGTTCCGTGGGCCACAAAGTCGGCGGTATGAAAGTCGGAATACTTTTCGAGCTTCCCCTGGCCGAGCACTTCCTCAAAGAACGTCCGCGCCACGGTCGTGTTTTTCTCCTGCTCGCTTGCTGGTTGAGCTTGACCGGGAAAAGTGATGGCAACGACTAGTAGAGATAAGACAACAGCACACTTTTTCCGCATATAAACCTCCTTGCACAACTGTCTTGGACCTGCCTCTTATTGCCGACAAAGTCAGTGTCCGGCCTATACCTAGGTATAGAGTCAAGGAAAAATTTAGGAGGCGGCGATTGCGGCGGATCCAGGGGACTTAGGCCGGTCTAACCTGATTTTCTGGGGCAGTGGAACGTTGAGTCCAGCGCGGATTTGACGCAATGCTCCTTCCAACTCATCACGGATTTGAATTGATGATCGGATTTGCTCGTTCATGGCTTGCAGCTTTGTCTCCCCAAGTTTCAAGGCCTCGCGAAGGCATTCCTGTGAGCCTTCGTGATAAGGAGACGGCGCACCCGTGTCGCTCGGCAGAACCCATAACTGCAACACGCTCCGGATTTCCGCCAGCTTGAAACCAAATCGCTGCATCATCTTGATTACGGTGACGCACTCAAGATCCTTCTCGGTGTAAATGCGATATCCCGCGGACGTCCGGCGGGGAGTACGCATGAGGCGTCGCCGTTCGTAGAAGCGTATCGCCTGCACGCTCACACCACCACGCTTTGCAAGTTCGCCGATTCTCATACGTAGATATTAACCTTGGCTGATACGTTAGCAATGACCACCACGGAACCGATCAAGATGGCAGCGACGAGCTCCTTCCACGGACCATTTGAAACCCAGCAGCAGTACCTCATACATACGAGAGCGCTCCAGCCACGACACCGAATAGGAGTTTGCGATCGATGTGGCAACGGGCGAACGCGCGCCCTTCATCGCCTACGTCGATAGTAAATGTTGCACATTTTTCAGTTTGCCAAGGCTGTGATTCGCAGCACACTGATCAGTGCGCACAAAGTGAGCGTGACTCAGATGCAAATGCGCCTAGTTGCCTTGCGTCGCGGCCCACCGGAACTAATGGGCGCGGATCGGGCCCTTGGCAATCGGTCCCTAATCAACGTAAATAGATGATGAAACAAGTTTCGAGCCGAGCTAGTTTTGGGTTCACGTTTAGTAACCTTAAGTCGTTTGCAGCCCAGCATAAAAAGCCGCGGTCTATCAAAGATGGCGACCAACCTGGCAGTACTTGCCTTGCTACGAAAAGGTGGTGATCTGGTCCCGCCCTGCGTCGTTGTTTTCATCCCAGGCGATAAACCAGAAGGCAGTGCTGAGTGCCAATGCGACACCGGAAATCGCAAGCCATACCATCCCCTCAAATGGCCTTGAAATAATGCTTGCATTTGTATTAAGTCTATTATATTAGTAGACATGTAACGCGGCGTTCATATTCCCCCCCAGAGATTGACCCCTGCAAGTGCTGCCCCAAGAAGCAGGCGGAACGCCGGGAGCGCCACGGGTTGAACACTCGCGGAAAGCAACGGGAAATTGCAATCCAGAGAAATCGCGGGCGGAGCCTTGTTCAAAACCGCTCCGGAGGACGGAGTATGGGGAAACTACTGATTATTCGCCATGGCCACACCAGTCTAAATATGCCTGGTCGCGACGAGCGACTCCGTGGCTGGCTCGATGTCCCCTTGGACGGGGAAGGTCTGGAGGAAGCGGCCGTCACCGCCGGGAAGGTCCGCGCCATGCACACTGTCGACGCCATTTACTCCTCCGACCTGCGGCGCGCCCGCCAGACTGCCGAAGTCTTGCGTAAACAAACCAAGGCTCCGATTATCGCCACTAGCGACCTGCGCCCCTGGAATCTCGGAGTATTCTGCGGCCAGCGGGTTCCCGAGATTTTGCCCTTCCTGAATCTCCTGAATCAGCACCTCGACTTAGCGGCTCCCAGCGGCGAATCCTTTTATCAGTTTTACGGCCGCTACGCCCACCGCCTCAAAGAACTGCTGCAGCTGGCGGAAGCATCCCCTAATTCCATCGCCGTGGTAACCCACGTGCGCAACCTGCTCGCCACGTCCAGCGTTATCACCGGCTCCGACCGCGACAAAGTGCCGGTCAAAGGCGGCCCGCATACTGGCGCGGTGGTCGTTGTCGAAAAAGAGCTAGGCCGTTGGAAGATCGGCGCTGGGACACACGAAGTGGTGGTTTTCGGAGACGCCAATGTGAGCGTTCGGGTCCAGGCTGTCGCTTAGCGTGCTCTGCAGACGGCTAACCCTCCCTCACGCTGCCCCCTCCAAATACAACTTTTGCATGGCTAACAAAAGAGCAACAGAAACTGCGCTGGAGTTGGCCCCAGGTCCTCTGTTCGTGGTGAGCATGTGGCGGGGAGGATCCTCCTTATTGTGGGCGCTGCTAAATAAACATCCACAGGTCGCACTCATGTATGAGGCTGATCTGCACCTGCTGCGTCCAGTTTTTCTCAAGCCCCCTTTCTTGCGGGATTGGACAGCCCGCTGGGAGTTCTGGAACCAGTCATTCAGCCGCCATGGCCTAGATCGCCATCAGTTCGCCGGCAACATCCGTGAATTCTCCAGGGCCTTCGAAGCGGTTCACCAGGAATACGCGAGGCGCAAAGGGGCAGTGATTTGGGGGGACAAGTCTCCAAACTACTACGACCGATTGCTGCAGCTAGTAAAAGATTTTCCCCGTGCGCGCTTCATCATCGTGTGGCGCCATCCCGCCGAAACCATCGGAGCGGGTATTCGGGCTGCCGCCAGCCGAAGCAGCTACTTCCGCAAGCGCGGAACGCCATTGCGATTCTTGCTTGGATCGCGTGTGCTGAAGCATCAATGCGACGGTCTCTTGGCAGCCGGTGCTGCCGTGCACCAAGTGCAATACAACGATCTGGTGAGCGACACCGCAGCCGTCATGCGAAGCGTGTGCCAGTTCCTGCAATTGCCCTATGACGCCAGTCTCTCCACTCTCGAGGGCGCCGACCGTTCTGCGGTCTATGAGGGAAAGCATCACTCCTTATTGCGCGGGGATGTGATTGTCTCCGCGCCCCGGCCGGACGTCATCGATTCCCGCCTGCGCACAAAAATCGACGACTACACAACCCTCTGGTGCCGGACCAACTCCGCAGAGCACCAGATCATTTCCCCAAGCCAAAGACCGCCGCTTGCGCGAATGCGCCTTGATCGGCTTCACTACCGTCGGTATCGCGCTCTGGACGCCTGTACCCGACTTGCTTTTTGTTTCTTGCCCATCCGTCTGCTGCGCCTCTATCGCAAAGCCAAGGCTTAAAGCCCCTGAAGCGAAGACGAAACGCAACACCATCCAGACAATTTCAACTCCGGAACTGCGCAAATAGACGTCCGTTTACCGATTGCACTCCAGGGAATGATAGAGAACGAACAGTGGGGAATAAATAAGAATGAACGAACACCCAACCTATGCTTCTCCGCGCAAAATGCCCACTGTTGGCAGGGTTAGCATTAGGACCGAAAATCCCGACGCGCTCAAAGCCATTCATGACTTCCTTGGTTTTCAGATCACGGACCACCACACCGGGTACGCAACCGATATAGGCTTATTGGATGAGCCAACCCGTTATGCCTGCACCAGCAACTACCCAAGCTGAGTTGACCCGGAACCGCAAAAGCAGGACGGCACTCGCAATCAGAATAGTGAATGTGCGCCAGTCCACGATGGAGGCCCGTCCTAGTTGCCAAGCGACTACCGCCATCAAAGCCAAAGACCCGACCACTACTCCATCCAATATTTCTGCTGCCAACGCGGAACGCCGGAGCTTTGGAAGCAGTGGCCCGCTCAACGCTACCAATACAAAACCAGGGACAAAGATGCCCACCGTCGCGACGAGTGCGCCTGGGATTCCCGCGACCAAGTAGCCGATGAAGGTGCCAGTCGTAAAAACAGGGCCGGGGGTGAACTGCCCAACGGCCACTGCATCAATGAGTTGCTTTTCCGACAACCAATGCAGGCGGGTGACGAATTCCTCTCGCAGAAACGCGAGGAGCACGTATCCGCTTCCGAAGACTATCGATCCGATTTTCAGAAACGAAAGGAACAGACGAAGCATAGTGACGTGCACAGATGCCGCCGCCGATGTTCCAACGAGCAAAGCAAAACATCCGGACGGCGGAATGGCGGCCAGAGCAATACCTCTTTGCCTTTTGACCCACAACCACCCACCCGAAGCAATCCCGGCAATGGCAAGAACAGCAAGCGGAGCCACGCCGGCGGCGTTGAGAACAACCGCAATCACTCCGATGGCTGCGAGAAACTTTGTTTTTGCAGCGCTGCGAGCAAGGCCCCACATTGCTTGCAAGGCAATGGCGATGACTGCAGGTTTTATTCCGTACAAAATGCCTGCAACTTGCGGCAACGATCCGAAGCGGGCGTAGACAGCTGCGATCAGAGTAACCAGAACAGCAGCGGGAATGATAAAACAGCAACCTGCAACAATCAGTCCTGACCAGCCGCGCTTCTTGTGACCGATGAAGATCGCAACTTCGGTCGAACTGGGCCCGGGGATGAGGGTAGCTGCGGCAAGACTGTCAAGGAATTCTGCTGCGGAAATCCAGTGTCGCTTCCGGACGAACTCATCTTCCATCATAGCGATGTGGGCGGCTGGACCACCAAATGCGATCGTGCCAAGCTTCAAGAAAACGAGTGCGAGTTCAGCCAGCGACACCTGCCTCTGCGCGGTGTGACTATCTGAGGGGACGGTTTCGCTAGCGTGAAAGGCGTTCATCGAAAGACAGGGTACCGGAACCGACGATGAAGAGGAATATCAGACCCAGCAACATGCAAAAGTCTGTCCGAGCTTCGTGCATCATGCTCCAGAATCCCGCTTTCGACAGCATTGGAATCTTTGTCGTCACAATTGCAACCGAAATGTCGATGAGCAGTGGAATCGAGGCAAGACGCGTGAGCAGCCCCACAATCAGCATTGCGCCGCAGATAATTTCCACCACGCCGACGAATGGAGCAAAGAACTGTGGATCCGGGATGCCAATTTTAGTAAATCGTCCCACGCCCAGGGCGCTCGGAAACAGGAATTTCTGGATGCCCTCGGACATAAACACCCATCCCACCAGCAAACGAATCAGAATTGTTGCCCGTGGCGCGCTGCTGCCGAAGATTTGTCGAACTTGCATTGGCCTTCTCTCCGCGTTCGAGGCTGAAAGATTCTCACCCGCTCGATTGTGCCACAGCATCGAGCATTATCTGGGATACTTTTGGTTTCACTGGACAATAGTTGCCCTGTTTCCGTTCAACAATCGTATTACTGGGGAATCTGAAGTGCGCAGTCGCACGCTGCGAATTGAGGTTCGACAGTCCAAGTTCACCCGGTTGGGGTGGTCACATGAAGTAAGCGCACGATGACGAGACTCTTCACCCGGGCGCGAGCACCAGGAACCTGCTGGCGACTTGAGACTCTTCCTTTACGCCTGCCCGTGACTCCTGCCATTCCGGCCCGGGCTTCATTGCTCGGGCTCCTGCCTCTTGTATGGACCCAATCCCGAGGGGGACGCAGAAGTCAAAGAAGTCTTCGACAATTTCAACTCTCGGCAACAAGTCTGAAAACCAGCATTGCGATCCTTGCACTTAGAGTGCGCGAGGTTTGGCAAGCTCCTTGCCTATGTCCCTACGTTACGGAAAGGACCCATGCTGAAGATCTCGATCATTGAAGGCCACACCGAGCGGCGGTTGATCGTGGAGGGCAAGCTAGTTGGGCCCTGGGTGGCAGAGCTAAGGAGTGCGTGCGAGAACGTTGGGCTATCGTTTTCGAAGGTTAAGCCCCCTTCCGTGGAAGACCGTCTGATCGCGCGACCAACGCGAGCCTGCTGTCCGGTAGCAGCAAAATAAGATCACAGAACTAGGGATTTGCGCTGAACCTACAGTTTGGAGACCGACATGCAATCGCTAGCGGATAAGTTCCGTTAGCCTAGCGGCGTTTGCATTGCGTTACAGGGCTCCCTCGACGAATGCATATCGAAATGTCGAATCAAATCTAGAACGTTCACGCATAGTAGTAGAAGGTTCAATGGTCACTCGGAAGCAGCAGCAGGAAATGCGAGACACACGCTGGCTGACCATGGCTTTGGTGACCGTGACGCTCGGAATTGCTGCAGGGCTTGGCGCAATGGGGCTCGGCCTTCTGCTGCATTTCGTACAGCACATCGCTTATGGCTACAGCTTGCATGCGATCATCAGTCGCGAGAGTTTCCTGCAGGGAGCAGCAGCGTCTTCGCCCGCCCGGCGCCTCGTGGCGCTGTGTGCTTGTGGGAGCATAGCGGGGATTGGCTGGTGGGCACTCTATCGATTCGGTACTCCTCTGGTCTCCATCAGAAAGGCTACTCAAGGAAAGGGACCTAGGATGCCCTTTCTCGCGACAATCGCACACGGCCTCCTTCAGATCGTCACCGTGGGGCTTGGTTCGCCCCTCGGCCGAGAGGTTGCGCCGCGCGAAGTCGGCGCCGTCCTTGCTACGTGGCTGTCTGAGCGCGTGGGTTTGTCGCCAGAGTCCAGCCGGATCATGATCGCGTGCGGGGCAGGCGCCGGACTGGCTGCAATCTACAACGTTCCATTAGGTGGAACTCTTTTTACTCTTGAGGTGTTGCTCGGCACCTTTAATTGGGCCGCTCTGATACCTGCTCTGGCTACTTGTGTCATCGCGACGGTGGTCGCCTGGTTTGGATTGGGCAATGCAACTCAGTACGCTCTTCCCTCTCTTTCGATTTCCCCTTCTCTTGTACTTTGGTCGATCGCAACGGGACCAGTATTTGGCTTCGGTGCTTACTGGTTTGTGCACGCAACAAGAACAGCCCGCGCGCATGCTCCCAAAAACTGGCGGCTGCCATTATGGTGCGGGGTGGTCTTTCCAGCGATCGGTTTGCTGGCGATCCCGTTTCCGCAACTGCTCGGCAACGGAAAAGGATTGGCTCAGACGGGCTTTGACAGCGAACTCGGGATCCCTCTCGCAGCCACACTGTTGTTGTTAAGGCTAGTGGTCACTCTTGGCGCTCTCCGTGCAGGTGCGACAGGCGGTTTGTTGACTCCAGGTCTGACTATCGGCGCCTTGCTTGGAATCGTTCTAGGCAGCCTATGGAATCATGCCTGGCCGGGTGCAGCTTTCGGAGCTTTCGCAATCATCGGTAGTGCAGCATTTCTGGCATCATCCATGAAGATGCCGCTCACGGCGATCGCCCTCATCGTCGAGTTCACGCGCATCGGCCACGATTTCCTGATTCCGATATCGCTCGCAGTCGCAGGTTCTATCTGCATCTTCTATCTGTGTACCGAGTACAATTTTCAGCCTGTCTGGCGGTCCGGCTCAGTCCGCATTTCGACACTGCTGTCAAGAAGCGTCGACAACAGGACACATGGGCGGGATCGTGCTACCGTAGCACGCCGATTGCGCCCATGAGACAACATTCTCCATAGCATCGGATGGCAGGCGAAGTGCTCCTCATTTTACTGACACGTTTCAGCCGCATAGACAGCGTTCGTCGCGCAAACAGCGGAGTCGGAGCATTCACATTCGATGCGACCGTGGTGGAGGGGGAGTGAACGATGGTAGAGATTCTTGCGAGTACAAACGCTGATTGGGTGGTCGCGACTGCTCGAATCGTGCTGGGATTCATCTTTTTCGCGCACGGCGCTCAGAAGATGCTCGGATGGTATGGCGGGCCCGGTCTTGCCAGCAGCATGCGCACGTTCACCGAACATCTTCACCTTCCCTCGACTCTGGCCTTTGTCGTGATCGCCGGGGAATTTTTCAGTGGAATCGGACTGATCGTCGGGCTATTTAGCAGAGTTGCCGCTCTGGTCATCGCGCTCACGATGGTCGGCGCGGTAATTACTGTTCACTTTCGATACGGCTTATTCTTAAACTGGTTTGGCGACAAAGAAGGCCACGGATACGAATACCACCTGCTGGCGATCGCGCTGGCTCTGGTCGTGATCGTAAAGGGCGCCGGTGCGTTCTCAGTGGACCGTCTCATTTACGAGCACGGAGCGACTCTGGAAGGGTCGGCGCAGGCGGCGATTCAGAAAGCGATGCAGAAACCGATTCAGAAACAATGATGAGTGAGAAGACGAGCCAGGCCGCTCCCAGTGCGGCTTGCATTTTATCGAGGCAGCAATATGGCCAACGCGATTCAGTTCAAGGTAAACGGCGTAGCGCACTCCTTCGACGATGACCCGGATACGCCTCTGTTGTGGTACCTCCGCGATATCTTGGGTCTGACCGGCACTAAGTTTGGCTGCGGCGTCGGGCTATGTGGAGCTTGCACGATACACAAGAATGGCGACGCTATACGTGCTTGCATTACTCCTATGAGTTCCCTGGCGGGAGCCGAAATCCGGACGATTGAGGATATCGGCGCCAACGGGCTCCATCCCGTCCAGAAGATGTGGATCCAATTCAACGTTCCGCAATGCGGCTACTGCCAGTCGGGGCAGATCATGCAGGCCATCGCCTTGTTGAAAACCAAGCCCAAGCCCACCGACCAAGATATTGACGACGGCATGGCCGCGAACATATGCCGTTGCGGCACCTATCAACGCATCCGAGCGGCAATCAAGGCTGCCGCGAAGGAGCTTGCATGAGCGCGATTGAAAATGTAAGTCGGCGTGGGTTTCTGAAGGGCGTGGCTACTGCGGGAGCGCTCGTCCTGGGCGCATGTTACGCGCCTGAAATATTGTGGGGACAGCAGTCCAACGATCTGCGTACTGACGATGGGCAGACTGACGCAGATAAGGCCACTCTTCATCCCAATGTGTTTGTGGGTGTCGAGACCGACGGGACCGTCTGGATTGTCGCTCACCGCTCGGAAATGGGCACTGTAATTCGCACATCCTTGCCATTGGTGGTAGCCGATGAACTGGATGCCGACTGGAAGCGCGTGAAAATTGATCAGGCGATCGGCGATCCGCGATACGGCGATCAGAACACGGACGGTTCGCATTCGATCCGAAGCTTTTTTGATGTAGTACGCTTCTCCGGCGCTACAGCGCGGCTGATGCTCATTCGCGCCGCGGCGCAGCAGTGGGGAGTGCCCGCGAGTGAGTGTCAGACGGAGATCCACACGGTGGTCCATTCTTCATCCGGACGTCGCCTGGGATACGGCGAACTCGCGACGGCAGCCTCAAAGCTATCTGTGCCCAAGAAGGACGAAGTTCAACTGAAGCCGAAGAGCGCCTGGCGCTACATCGGCAAGGGAATGACCAGCTACGATCTCACCGATCTGGTCACGGGCAAGGCAGTGTATGGAATGGACGCTCATCTCGAGGGCATGTTGTACGCGTCAATCGAGCATCCGCCAGTACTCGGGGGCAAAATCAAGACGGTCGACAGTGCCGAGGCCCTGAAAGTGGCCGGCGTATCCCGAACCGTCGTCGTCGATCCGTTCAAGCCTCCTCCTGCCTTCCAGCCTCTAGGTGGCGTTGCTGTATTGGCCAACAGCACGTGGGCCGCATTCCAGGGCCGTAAGAAGCTCAAGATCGACTGGGACAACGGCCCGAACGAAACCTACGATTCGGATCAGTACAAGAAGGAATTGCAGGAAGGCGCCCGAACGCCAGCAAAGGTGATTCGCAGTCAAGGAGACGTGGACAAGGCATTCGCTTCAACGGCTCAGACCTATGAAGCCGATTACTACGTTCCCCTTCTCGCCCACGCCCCGATGGAGCCGATGGTAGCGCTGGCGGAGTTCAAAGACGGTAAAGTTCACGCCTGGGCGCCTACGCAGAATCCGCAAGCCGTGCAAGCGATCGTCTCAAGCGAACTTGGCATTCGCAAAGAGGACGTGATCTGCCACGTCACACTTCTGGGCGGCGGGTTCGGAAGGAAGTCTAAGCCGGACTACGTCGCTGAGGCGGCCGTCCTGTCTCACAAAGTTGGGCGTCCAGTGAAAGTTGTCTGGACCCGCGAGGACGATATCCAGTTCGATTACTACAATGCTGTTGCGGCGATGTACATGAAGGCCGCTCTGGATTCCAAAGGCAAGCCGGTGGCATGGCTGCAGCGCTCGGTGTTTCCCCCGATCACGTCCATATTCGACGTCAACGCGGTGTACGGAGATCCGGGCCATCTGCAGCAGGGCTGGACAGATATGCCGTATGACATTCCGAACCTTCGTATTGAGAATGGTCCGGTGAAGGCACACGTTCGCATCGGCTGGCTGCGTTCGGTCGCGAATATATATCACGCGTTCGCAGTACAAACTTTTAGCGATGAACTCGCGCATCGCGCCAAACGCGATCCCGCCGACTACCTGCTTGACCTGATTGGCCAACCCCGCACGCTGAACTTCACTGGAGTTGACTATCCAAATTATGGAGCAGCCTACGACACATACCCGTGGGAAACGGGGCGTCTGCGGCGCGTCACGGAGATGGTTGTGGAGAAGTCGGGGTGGGGAAAGCGCAAACTGGGCAAGGGAGCCGGCGTGGGCATTGCGGCCCATCGCAGCTTCCTCACCTATGTTGCGACCGTGGTTGAAGTGGAGGTGAACGACCAGGGAGACGTTAGAATTCCACGCGTTGACACAGTTGTAGACGCAGGACTGGTGGTGAATCCGGAGGTCACGAAAGCACAGTTCGAAGGCGCCGCCGTATTCGGAACCAGTGTCGCGCGAAGCGGAGAAATCACGGCCAAGAACGGCGTGATTGAGCAATCGAATTTCGACACTTACCCCGTTGCCCGTATAAACGAGGCGCCATATCAGACCAACGTCTACCTGGTTGAGAGTGATGCGCCGCCGGCGGGGGTGGGTGAGCCTGGTGTCCCGCCGTTTATTCCGGCGCTTTGCAATGCCATCTATGTCGCGACTGGCAAGAGGGTTCGTGAGCTGCCGCTTTCACGAACCGACTTGGGGAAGCAATCCTGACTTGGGCATGTAATTTTTTTTGCTTTACAGCGTATGTGAGCACGATGGAGACGTTAAACCAATCATTCTGGAGGTTGTCATGAATAATAAAGATGTTTCTGCAAGATTGGCTGGACAGGTTTCATTAGGCAAAGAGCTTCCCGTTAATCGTCTGGGCTTTGGGGCGATGCGGCTTACTGGCGAAGGCATCTGGGGTCCTCCAAAGGATCGGAAAGCTGCGCTCGCGGTTCTGCGTCGCGCCGTCGAACTCGACGTCAACTTCATCGATACTGCGGATTCTTATGGTCCTTACGTGAGTGAAGAGTTGATTGCCGAAGCCCTGTTTCCTTATCCAAAGGGATTGGTCATCGCAACGAAAGGCGGCTGGAATCGTCCCGGGCCAAACCAATGGACCCATGATGCAACCCCTGATCACTTACGAGAAGCGGTGGAAGGCAGCCTAAAGCGGCTGAGACTGGATCGCATCGATGTGTATCAGCTACACACTCCGGATCCGGTCGTCCCATTTGAGGCCTCCGTTGAAACTCTGGCGGAACTGCGAGACGAAGGGAAGGTTCGACTGATCGGATTGTCGAACGTCACCCGGGAACATATCGAGAGGGCGCGCAAAATCGTTCCAATCGCTTCGGTGCAGAACCGCTACAGTTTTGCCGACCGCGAATGGGATTATGTGGTGGATTACTGTGAGCGCAACGGGATTGCGTTCATACCCTGGTTTCCTCTCGGCGCAGGCAGGGTCGCCGGCGAAGTGCTCAACGAAATTGCACGCGCGCGTAAGGCGACCTCGAAGCAAGTGGCCCTGGCGTGGCTCCTGCGGCGATCCGCGATCATGCTGCCCATCCCGGGAACCAGTTCGGTCGAACATCTCGAGGAGAACGTCGCGGCGGCAACGTTCCGCCTCACCGACGACGAGTACGAAAGACTCGCTGAGGTTCCGGACTTAGTTGCATCGAGATAAGAGACGGCTGTTCCGGCGGGCTTAGCAGTGACGAAAACCGTGGCGGAATTGCGTGCGCAAGCACATCAGGGCTCGGCTGGGATTGGGCCCGAGATCCCAGCTTTGATCTGATCTATTTTTCGCTTTTAGAGAATCGCCCTCACAACGCCGCCATCCACTCGCAGCGCTGCTCCGTTCGTCGCTGAAGAAAGCTCGCTGGCCACGAATGTCACCATCGCTGCAACTTCATCCACGGTGGCAAAGCGCTTCAGCAGAGACGTTGGCCGCGCATGTTCGAAGAACTCCTTCTGGACCTCTTCTTGGGACTTTTTCTGCTGCTTCGCCATTGCCTCGACGAAGCCGACCACGCCTTCCGACTCCGTCGGCCCCGCAAGAATGCTGTTCGACGTGACGCCGCTTCCAGCCACCGACTCCGCGATCCCCCGCGCCACGGCAATTTGTGCAGTCTTGGTAACTCCGTAATGCACCATTTCCGCCGGAATCTGCACTGCTGATTCGCTGGAAATGAAAATAATACGGCCCCAGTTCTTCTTCAGCATTCCTGCGAGGTAGTGCCGGGCCAGTCGCACTCCGCTCATGACGTTGACCTCAAACAAGCGGTACCAGTCCTCGTCGGGAATCTCAGTAAACGGCTTCGGCTCGAAAATTCCGACGTTGTTTACGAGCACGTCGACCGCAGGCAGTTTTGCAATCACCGCCTGCGCGCCGGCTGAATCCGAAAAGTCCCCCGCAATCCCATCCACCTCGGCCTTAGCAGCGTGCGATCGGATTGCTGCCATCGCTGCACTCACGCGCTCCTGCGTACGTCCGTTCACGTAGACGTGAGCACCCTCAACCGCAAGTGACCTGGCGATCGCAAAGCCGATTCCTGCAGTAGACCCCGTTACCAGTGCAACTTTGCCAGTAAGCTTTAGATCCACGTCATCCTCCGGAGAAGGTCGACCTTGTCTTTTTAAGTGAACGGGGCCTTGATGGAAAGTGATGGCGTGCTTTACCCCAGCCACTGCGGGTTCTGGTAAGTGCCGTCGAAGTGGTGGCTAGTCTTGTACATTTCATAGGCACCCGCCTGCGCAGCCTTCGCGGTTTTCGCTAACAGTGTTGCCACTTCTTCTTTTCCCATTGGCTGGAAACTGCGAACCGCATCCAGAGCCTGCTGCAGGATCTTAAGCGAATCGCATCCAGTGATGACCACGCTGGTCGGCAGGTTCATGGAGTAATGCAGACACTCGATCGGGGTCACGGTTTTGCTGTGAAGAATGAAGGGATCGCCCATAGGCTTCATGCCCAGCACTCCGATGTTTTGCTTCTGCAAAACAGGAAGCACCTTGGCCTCAAAGCTGTCGAAATGATGGTCCATCACGTTAAGAGGCATCTGCACGGTGTCAAAGGTGAATTGATGAGCCGACGCAGTGGCCAGCATCTTCAAGTGGATATCGGGACTCTTGTGACCGGTGAATCCGATATACCGGACTTTCCCCGCTTTTTTCGCCTCCAGCACCGCCTCCAGAGCGCCTCCGGCAGCGAAGATGCGGTCGGGGTCTGTGTCGCGAATGACCTCGTGAAACTGTAATAGATTGATGTGGTCGGTCTGTAGTCGTTTCAGTGAGTCATTGATCTGGCTTGCCGCAGTCGCTTTGTTCCGGCCGTCGATCTTCGTCATCAGGAATGCCTTTTGGCGGTAGCCGTCGCGCAGCGCTTTCCCCATGCGGAGTTCACTTTCTCCACCGTTGTAATCCCAGCAGTTGTCGAGGAAGTTGATGCCCTGGTCAAGGCCAGTCCTGACGATGCGTATGCTTTCCTCTACATCCACTCCGGGCCTGCCCAGGTGATACCCACCAATGCCCACCATCGAGACTTTCTCGCCCGTGTGCCCAAGGATGCGGAGGGGAACGCTGTTCTTTGCGTCAGCCGCCCATGCTTGCCTGTCGATTCGGGCGCTTATCATGGTTGCCGCTGTAACACCGAGGAATCTTCGTCTCGTCGACATTTGCTCTCACCTCGTCCGTACTTTCTCTTGGATACTAGACCTGACTTAGACCTGACTTGCATCCATGGAGCTGCAATAGAAATACCAAATCAATCCGCGATCGCATTGGTATAACCGCAACTTGTTGTGGCTGCGATGAGGCTCACCTCTGAGATCGCGGTGATCAGATTATTGAGTCCATCTTTCGACACGCGTCGGCCCGCCGTCACCCCCTGAGCGCTTCCGTTGTCGTGGTCCTGGCCGAACTTGCATATTTCCTCAGTTCGGTTCAGCCCCACCTTTGGCAGATCAAGTGCACAAGTGCGGTCTATAGACACTTGTCTGGAGATGTGAATTCTATGCCTGAAAGACGGCTCGCGATGACATTAGCAATTGCAACTTTCTTGGCAGCGACCGCAAGCCTTGGGCTCGGACAGCCCACCGACAACTCGGCAGCGAGCACATACAAAACGAACTGCGTCTCCTGCCACGGCCAGGACGGACGTGGAAGCTCAGTGGGAAAGAGTTTACATGCCGCGGATTTTCACTCGGCGCCGGTTCAACAACAGTCCGATGCGCAACTGGCTGGCGTGATCTCTGAAGGACGAGGAAACATGCCTCCTTTCGGAACTCGGCTGACTAAGGACCAAATCGACGCTTTGGTGAAGTACATTCGCGTTTTGGGTAGAGCGAAATAGTTCTTCCTCTGGCAAGAAACAGCTCCTCAAACTGCGTTTGCGACCGGCCGCGGAAGTAAAAGTCTTATCACGGAGGAAATACCGTCTATGAAAAGTCTGACTGCAGATCAAGTGAAGGTCGGATTCATTGGCCTCGGCAATATGGGAAGCCTCATGGCACGACGCTTGCTGGATCACGGATACCACCTCGAGTTATACGATCGAGATCCCGCTAAAGCAGAAGCACTGGCCGCAAACGGAGGCCTTGTCGCGAAGAACATTCTTGAACTCGCGCACGGCGTCGATGTGCTTATTTCGTGTCTGACCAATGATGAAGCAGTACAGACCGTTTATACCGGGGCTGAGGGGTTTTTTGCTGGGGCACGGGCAGGAACCGTCGTGCTCGAGATGAGCACGATCTCCCCAGAAAGCTCACGCGAACTGCACAAGCTGGGCGCGAAAAGCGGCATCGAGGTAATGGATGTTGCGATTTCGGGCAGCACTCCCGCCGCCAAAAAAGGCATCCTGACGCTGCTTGCAGGCGGAAGCCGCGAACTTTTCGGCGCTGCCCAGCCCATATTCCAGTCCGTTGCAAAGCAATACTTTCTGCTGGGCGGTCCTGGCTCAGGGACAACGATGAAGTTGGTCGTCAACACACTGCTGGGTCTAGGCATGCAAGCGATCGCCGAGGCCGTAGTTCTTGGGGAAAAAGCTGGCCTCGATCGCAAGTACTTGCTCGACGTCCTATCACAGACAGCTGTGATCGCCCCGGCTCATGTGGGAAAGCTGGCGAGGATCGCGATCAACGATTACACTCCGCAGTTTCCTCTCCGCCTGATGAACAAAGATTTTAAGCTGATTCTAGAGACAGCAGCCGAAGCGCGGATTCCCATGCCGGCAACAGAAGCTGCCTTTCAAGTGAATTCCGAGGAGTTGGCTGGCGGTGAAGAGGAGGACTTCTCTGCAGTGTTGCGGCGGATGGAAGTAGTTGCAGGTATCGCGGCTGATCGCTCGGTGCGGCTTGCAGGTTAATCTGCAGGTAAGTCCTACTGGAACCGCACTTGATACGCATGCGCCGAGGCCAGCAAATCCCTGCCAGAAGAATTACATCTGACGAATACTTGAACGTTGCGCACATCCGTCGTGGCAAAGTTCGCTCCGCTCCACTCACAGCCTCGATCGGACGACCTTCTTGGAATGGAAACACACCAGTGTATGGTTGGACACGTTCTCAAGCCAATGGCTCAGGAATCTCATCTCCCATCTTCGCCAATGACAGGCGACATGGAGGTAGCCGGATAGATTCTGAAATCGACACTGGACTTCGTGGGATCACCGTCGTCCAACCTCACTCTTCCGTTGACCCTGGCGAAGCCGCTCTGGTTGGCTCGCATATTCGAGAAGCGATGACCACGGGATGACACGCATGTCGGACTGCGGACGTTGGTCCCGGCGTCTCAGTTGAAGTAGCAATCTAGCAGGTCTCAATTTCCCTGCATTTAATGACTTCCGGCGCGCCTGCGATTCAATCGCACTTTGGCCAGCGCTTTGCATGTGTTAAGCGAGAACGCCAAACGGCGCTTGCCGTATAGGTTGCACGCAACGGTTCGCTGCGTGAGGCCGCCGGCCTGAAAAGATTACGGAGGAAGTTCGGTGAAACTAACGATTAGCAAATGGAGTGGTGCCGCGCTGTGCCGCGCAATTTCCGTCGTTCTGTTGGGGACGCTGCTCTACGCAGCGTCTGACATTCCCGTCAACGAAAAAGTCAAAGTTACCGGCGTGATTCTGTCGCGCAATGGCGACACAGTTCGGATCAAAGACAAGAAGTCCGGTCAGTTCGTTGTCGTGAACATCACCGACAACACAAAGATTGAACGCAAGAAAGGCCATCTGCAGTTCTTTCGCCGCACTGATATGGATGTAACGGCTCTGGTTCCGGGCCTAACGATAGAAGCTGAAGGTAGAGGCGATGCCAAGGGTCGACTCGAAGCTGAGAAGATATCCTTCAGCCCCGACGAATTCGGAGTTGCAGTGGCCGAACAGCAAGAGATCGTGGCGGACAGAAAGGCTGCAAAAGAGGCGAACAGTGCGGCCCAGCAAGGTATTGTTGCGGCAGCACAAGCGCAATCCTCAGCAGATCAGGCAACAGTCTCAGCTAACCGGGCTGATGCAGAGGCACAAGTCGCAACTGCAGTCGGTGGCGCAGATGCGACAGCCGTATCCATGCTGAACAAGCGCGTGTCGGAGTTGGACGACTACAAGAACGAGTTCCAGGTTGACGTCTTCTTTGCCTGGGATTCAGCTGTCCTGGACGAAAAGGCGAAGAAAGATCTCGACAATCTCGCTGACATTGCCAAATCACTGGATCGCTACATGATCGAGATTGCAGGCTACAGTTCCAATACTCTAAGCCCAGAGGCTGACCAGAAGCTCAGCGAAGACCGGGCCGCCGCCGTCGCACAGTACTTCCGGGAAGTGAAAAATATCCCAATGCGGCGGATTCTCGTGCCGGCCGGCTATGGAGCCACCCATCCGGCTGTCAGCAACAAGGCCCCCTATGGTCGCGAACTCAACCGTCACGTAGATATCAAAGTTCTGGTGAACAAGAGCCTCGGGCAGGGTCTGTAGCTTGCTCAAGCCGGCGAAAACCATAGCAGAATCTTATGGGGTCACTCGAAACCGCACAAGGAGAAGCGTCATGAAGAAATCAACTACATACCTGCTGACCATCTTACTCGTAGTTCTGCCCATCCTCTCCTCTTCAGCTTCCGCAGCTGATCAGGAAAAAGATGAGAACCGCTTGGAGAACAGCGGCACCGTGTTGAAGGAAATTCTGGATGTTCCCGACGACATCCCCCAGGACTTGCTCGACAAGGCCGATTGTGTGGTTGTTTTTCCGTCCGTTTTGAAGGCCGCTTTCATTGTTGGTGGAAGTTATGGGCGAGGTGCGATGTCCTGTCGCAGAGGTGAAGACTTTAGAGGCTCGTGGGGAGCGCCTACCATGATGGCTCTCGAGGGCGGGAGCTTCGGCTTCCAAATAGGGGGCGAGGCAACAGATTTTGTGCTGCTGGTAATGAATGAGCGGGGCGCGAGCGGAATTCTAGCCAGCAAGGTGAAGCTTGGAGCCGATGCGTCAGTTGCGGCAGGTCCTGTCGGTCGCACAGCCTCGGCAGAAACAGATGCCACCCTGCGCGCGGACATTTTGAGCTATTCCCGCGCCCGCGGTGCGTTTGTAGGGGTCTCACTCGAGGGATCGACCATTCGTCCCGATAATGGCGCCAACAAACAGATTTACGGACACGAAGTTCCCGCAAGGCAGATCGTTCTGTCTGGGCATGTGGCCGTCCCGTTAGCGGCTCAAAGAATGATTGCGACACTGGATTCCAGGACTCCGAGGCATAAGTCCTGACCCACGGAGGAAACCAGGTTGGCAGGGTCATAGGCGTTGTTTGGATGAGTTGTAAGTGTCTAGCAGATCGGTGAAGAAACGCCGATTCTAGTTTGCTGCCATTCACGCTGAAGGAAGAAGGAGACCAATTGCAATCGCGTGGCTCAATCAACTGGCGCGTCTTGGGTTCGCAGATTCTAGTTTGGGTCAACTGCAACTCTGCGGGTTTGTCGAACCCTACCCCACCGCTGAGCCCGACAAACATCTTTTCTCCCGCGTCGACCCCAGCCAAATCGATCTTCGGGTTGTCTCTGTTTGTCCTGGCGGTCACCGGAGCCATTTTCTTAGTCGTCTTTACATTGCTGCTTTACTCGGTCGTGAAGTTCAGGAAGAGAAAAAATGACGACGGCCGTGAACCTGCCCAGGTGTACGGCAGCAATCAGGTGGAATTGGCATGGACGATCATTCCAATTCTCATCGTCGTCGCATTGTTTATGGCGACAGCACGAGTGATTGCCACCGTTCAGAAAACATCGCCGCCCGGCAATGCAATTGCAGTTACTGCGATCGGTCACCAGTTCTGGTGGGAGTATCGTTATCCAGAACTGGGCGTAGTCACGGCAAATGAGCTGCATGTACCCATAACTGACCCGGGCCATCCGACCCCGACATTCATTACGCTGCTATCCGCCGATACTGATCACAGTTTTTGGATACCACGGCTGGCTGGTAAGACTGATCTGATTCCCAACCACCCCAACACTATGTGGATCGACCCGCAGGAGACCGGAGTTTACCTCGGCCAATGTGCGCAGTACTGCGGGACCCAACACGCCAAGATGTTGCTGCGTGTTTATGTCCAGTCGAAGGATGAATTTGACCGGTGGATTCGACAGCAACGCCAGCCGGCGGTTGTAAGTGCCACCGCTTCTCAGGGACAAGGGATATTCGAGACAACCGCCTGCATCAACTGCCACGCGGTGTCGGGCACCGTGGCTAACGGCCGATTCGGTCCGGACTTAACCCACTTGATGAGTCGCGACACGATTGCGGCCGGCGCGGCGCTTAATACTCCTCAAAATCTCCGGCGCTGGATTCGCGATCCGAACACGATCAAGCCTGGTTCCTTAATGCCAGCTATGGAGTTGAACGACCAGGAACTAGACGCACTGACAGCCTACTTGGAGACGCTTCGTTGAGCACCCTGTTGGAGACTTTGAGGAGATCGCCCGATGTCGACTGATGCCCTCGCACTCCCGAGAATGGAACTAGCATCGCGTCCTGTTGTCTCCAGGCTCCACGATTGGGTTACGACCGTTGATCACAAGCGGCTGGGCATTCTGTACATCCTTTATGCCCTGGTGTTTCTTGTAATCGGCGGGATCGAGGCGACTGTCATCCGCATCCAGCTTATCCGCCCGCACAACGACTTTGTTTCGCCTCAGGTCTTCAATCGGCTCTTCACGATGCACGGAACCACCATGATCTTCTTCGTGGTCATGCCTGTCTTGTTTGGATTCGCAAACTATCTGATTCCACTCATGATTGGTGCGCGGGACATGGCCTTTCCACGCCTGAATGCTTTCAGTTTCTGGATGACCGCTTTCGGTGGCCTGCTTCTCTATTTCAGTCTGGTGGGTGCCAACGGGCTGTATGGAGCGGGAAACGCTCCCGACGTGGGGTGGTTCGCCTACGCACCATTGACTTCGCGGACGTTTTCAGTGGGTCACAGCACGGACTTCTGGACCCTAGCGCTGCTGGTCTCCGGCTTTGGCAGCATCGGCACGGCGGTCAATATCATCGCTACCGTCCTCTGCATGCGCTGCCCGGGAATGACGTTAGCCAAAATGCCGTTGTTCGCTTGGCTCAACCTCGTAATGGCCGGCTTGGTGATCCTTGCGGTCAGTCCGCTCACGGCGGCTCAGATCATGCTGCTGGTGGATCGTTACCTTGGCGGACATTTCTTTGACACCCAGGCTGGAGGTTCAGCGGTGATCTGGATGCATTTCTTCTGGGTTTTCGGACATCCCGAAGTCTATGTCCTTGTTATCCCAGCCTTCGCTTTCGCCTCAGAAATCATCCCGGTGTTTTCCCGTAAGCCGATCTTCGGTTACCCAGTGATGGTGGGGGCCACGATCGCGATCGGGTTCATCAGCATGAGTGTGTGGGCGCATCACATGTTTACCGTGGGTATGAGTTCAGCTGCCAATAACTTTTTCGTGATCTCGACCATGGCCATCGCTGTTCCGACCGGCATCAAGATCTTCAACTGGCTGGCAACGATGTGGGGCGGAAAGATTGAGTTCAAGACTCCGATGTTGTTCTGTATTGCTTTTCTTTTCCAGTTCTTGATCGCCGGTCTTACAGGGATCATGCAGGGTGCGGCCCCCTTCGACTGGCACTTGGGAAATTCATATTTCGTGGTTGCGCATTTTCACTACGTAATTGTCGGGGGCATTCTCTTCTGTCTTTTCGGGGCCTTTTACTACTGGTTCCCGAAGATGTCGGGGAAGATGTACAACGAGACGCTCGGTAGGGTGCATTTCTGGCTTTTCATCATCGGCTTTCATTTGACTTTCGACTTTATGCATATCCCTGGACTGCTGGGCATGCCTCGAAGAATCTACACCTACGAACCGGGGCGCGGTTGGGATACGTGGAATTTCATTGTGACCATCGGAGTTTTCTTCCAGGCAGCCGGGATTTTGGTCTTCTTGGGAAACCTGCTCTGGTCCTATTTCCGTGGCAAGGCCGCAGGAAGCGATCCATGGGACGCCTGGACACTTGAGTGGTCCACAAATTCGCCGCCTCCTGTTTATAACTTCGCATCGATCCCAGTTGTTAAGAGTCGCCGCCCGCTCTGGGACCTTAAGCATCCGGCTGATCCGGACTGGAAGTACGAGTAACGGAGCAAGCACGATGACTACGACATCCTTGATGCTACCCCAGACCGAACTCGAGTGGAGGCTTCCCAGTCGTGGGCGCGTAGGAATGTATGCTTTGATCGCCGCTGAATCCGCGATCTTCACGATCTTCGTAGTGGCCTACCTCTTTTACGTTGGCAAGAGCCTCGCCGGACCCATGCCGAGGGACGTTCTTGCGCCACCTTTCTTTTACACCGTTTGCCTGCTTTCCAGTAGTTTGACGATTCATTTCGCAGGCAAAGCTCTTCGCCGCGGCAAAGTGCGAAGTTTTGGTGCGTGGTGGCTTCTTACAATTACACTCGGTGCACTCTTCCTCTTCGGAACAGCATCGGAGTGGCACCGTCTGATTTATAGGGATGGCCTGACGATCGGTACCAACTTATTCGGAACCACTTATTACTCGCTGGTCGGGCTGCACGGCTTTCATGTGGTCGTTGGCCTCGCCTGCCTGGCCACTGTGATGGCATTCACGCTTTTCGGAGCGCTGAAGCAAGAGCACGCTGAGCGCGTCGACGTGCTCTCTCTCTATTGGCACTTTGTAGACACAGTTTGGATCGTGGTCTTCACCGTCGTTTATGTGATTGGACGCTGAATGGAAAACAAAATGACCATACCTACAGTCGAGCGGACTGCCGACAACACAGAAATGATCGAAATGCCGGCGCCTACACCGTGGCCGATCGTTCTGGCCTTCGGCCTGGCATTGGTTTTTGCGGGTTTCGTCACGAGTTGGTCCGTGAGTTTTCTTGGTGCAATCTTGGCTGTGACTGGCTGCATTGGATGGTTCTGCGACGTCCTGCCGCACGAACGGCATGTACCAGTGGCCGCTGTCGCAAGAGCAGTGCCCGTCAGCACCAGCCGTTCACGAGTGGCGGCGGTCGAATGGATGACCCAAGAACTGCGTCGAGCGCGACTGCCGCTGGAGATCTACCCAATTTCAGCCGGGATAAAGGGTGGCATGGCTGGAAGTATTGCCATGGCGTTTCTGGCGGTGTTGTACGGGGTCATCAGTCAGCGGGGGATGTGGTATGCAATCAATGTCCTGGCAGCCGGATTTTTTCCTGGCAGGCACACCCTGGAGCAAATTGGGGCGTTCCAATGGGACTCCCTACTCATTGCGAGCGTTGTCCACTTGCTCATTTCCTTACTCGTCGGACTGCTCTACGGTGCGACGCTGCCCATGTTTCCCCGACGCCCGATTCTCATGGGCGGATTGATTGCGCCCGTGCTGTGGTCGGGCTTGGTCCATAGCTTTGTTGAGTTGATGAACCCACTGCTTAACCAGCGGATTGACTGGACTTGGTTCGTGCTTTCTCAAGTCGGCTTTGGGATTGTCGCGGGCGTCGTAGTGTCCCGGCAGGAACGTATCCGAACCTGGCAGTATCTTCCTTTCGCTGTCCGTGCTGGATTCGAGGTACCGCTGCCGCCCAATGAGAAGAAGGGAGACGAATCCCTGTGACGAACTACCAGGCGATCGGTTCCACGCTCGCGACTTTTGTCGTGGTTGTATCCGTTGCATGCAGCAACTCTAGTGGCCGTCCTTTACCAGACTCCGTCGTCGTCCCTCCCGATGAGATTGTGAACTTTAGTGTGCTCTACAGGCAGAACTGCGCGGGATGCCACGGCGTAGACGGTAAGGGCGGAGCCGCCATTGCACTGGCCAATCCCGTTTTCCTCGCAATTGCGGACGACACCGTGATTCGCCGCATCGCCTCAAACGGCGTGCCCGGCACGCCGATGCCAGCGTTTGCACAGAGTGCGGGCGGAATGCTCACCGACAAGCAGATTGAAGCCCTCGTCCAAGGAATCCGATCCTGGGGGAGGCCTGATGCTGTCGGCAATCAAAATCCACCGCCTTATGTAGCGCCGGCTCCCGGCGATCCACAACGTGGCGCCGATGACTATCGAACGTACTGTTCCTCGTGTCATGGAGCAGACGGCCGCGGAGGAAGCAAGGCTAGCTCGATTGTGAATGGCTCATACTTCGCACTGGTAAGCGACCAACAACTTCGAACGATCGTGATTGCAGGCCGGCCAGAATTGGGTGCGCCCGACTGGCGCGGTGACGTCGAGGGCCGACCCATGTCAGCGCAAGAAGTTTCCGACGTCGTGGCCTGGCTTTCCAGTCAACGGCCAAAGTTCCCAGGCCAGCCGTATCCGACTGCTTCGATGAACCCGGACAGCGGAGGATTTCGATGAATGCAGAAAACGGAATTTCCAGACGCGCAGCTCTTGTGAAGTTGGGGGTATTTCTTAACGGTGTCGTCGGCGTTTTTTTGGCCGTGCCGATCGTGCGTTATCTGCTGTCTCCGGTGATCCGCGGAAAAAAATTTGGATACGAGTCGTGGCTTTCACTCGGCGGACTAGAGCAATTTCCCGCCGGCCAGACCCGGCTTGCCACTTACAAAAATCCAGTCGTCAACGCCTGGGACGGTGAAACCGGCGACATTGCCTGCTGGGTTCGAAATATTGACGGTCAGACTTTCCAGGTTTTTGCCATCAATTGTGCACACCTTGGATGCCCCGTTCGCTGGTTTCCGCAGTCAAGTCTCTTCATGTGTCCTTGCCACGGAGGCGCTTACTACCAGGACGGTTCCCGCGCCTCCGGTCCTCCTGAGCGCGGACTATTCCAGTACCACTACAAAGTCGAGGGTGGAAAACTTCTGATCAAGGCGGGCGAAATGCCGACTCCCGGTCAGCCTGTAGCAAATAAGGAGGGAGGGAAGCCGACATGCGCCTGATCCAAAAAGTCGGTGACTGGTTTGATCTACGGCTGCAACTTGGCACTCCGATTCGCGATACGGCCGAGCACCCCGTTCCGCGCGAGACGGCGAGTTGGTTTTATGTTTTCGGCAGCGCGGCGCTTACGTGTTTCATGCTCCAGATTGTCACTGGCATCCTGCTGGCTTTGATCTATGTGCCTTCTGCGGGAGAGGCTTGGAACAGTCTCCAGACCCTTAATCATGGCATCGCTCTGGGTTGGTTTATACGAGCGCTGCACGGCTGGGGCTCGAACTTCATGGTCGCGATTGTCCTGATCCACATGGTGCAAGTTTTCCTCTTCGGCGCTTACAAGTTTCCCAGAGAACTCACTTGGGTCGTTGGGGTGTTTCTCTTACTGGTGACGCTCGGCATGGCCTTTACAGGCCAGGTACTGCGATTCGATCAGGACGCTTACTGGGGATTAGGCATCGGCGCATCGATCGCAAGTCGCGTTCCAGTGATTGGGCCTTGGACTGTCAACCTGATGCTCGGCGGCCCGATCATTGCCGGTGCAACGCTCTCCCGATTCTTCGCGCTGCATGTTTTTGTTATTCCCGGACTATTGATTGCTTTCGTCAGCTTGCACCTGCTGATGGTGTTGAAGTTAGGGATCAACGAGTGGCCCATGCCGGGACGAATCGTTCGGCGCGCCACGTATATGCAGAAATATCACGAACTGACGCATAAGCAGGGTGTGCCGTTCGTGCCAAACGCGGTGTGGAAGGACATTTTGTTCTCCGGTTTCATTCTTTTATCCATCGCGGTCTGTGCGGTGCACTTTGGTCCCTTTGGCCCGGGCGGCCAGCCAGACCCGACGATTATTCAAACCTCCCCGCATCCCGACTTCTTCTTTTTATGGCTGTATGCACTGCTGTCGTTTCTGCCCCCTTCAGCCGAGACGCCCATCCTGCTGATTGGCCCTGCTATTGGAATCATCGTCCTGCTGGCGCTTCCGTTTGTCGCAGGCGAAGGCGAGAAGAGCTGGAAGCGTAGACCGATTGCTGTGCTGACGATTCTTCTGGTCGCAGTCAGCCTCGGCACTCTGACGCATCTAGCTGAGCACACACCCTGGAGTCCACTGATGGATGCGTGGAGCAGCCAGCCGATTCCGGCAGAATACCTACAAGGGCGGACCGCATTGGAGCGCCACGGTGCTCTCGTTTTCCAGGCCAAGCAGTGTCACAACTGTCATTCGCTGGATGACAAAGGAGGTCAACGCGGACCTGCACTGGACAGTGTTGCTCTGAGCCTCACCGAGGACCAGCTTATCCGCCAGGTGATCCAGGGTGGGGGAAATATGCCAGCCTACGGAAAAAACCTCAGCCCGGCGGAGACAACCGCGCTGGTGGCATTCCTGGAAACCCTGCACCCGGCAAATCAAAGGCCAGCCCGCAATGCTTCTCAAGCGATGACGCTCGGCACAAATGAGGTCTCGCCACGGTGAACCTAGCCATGTCCGAGCCTCTTGACATGCAGTCGTGGTCCCTCTCCCTCGCCGTCACTTCTGCGCTCGTGGCCACGGCATTGGTCTACGTGCGCGGTTGGTTTTCTCTTCGTAGGTCCTTCCCAGACCTCATAGGCAGGTGGCGGCTCGGCGCGTTTACGATCGGACTCGTCTTAGTGTGGACAGCCGTCGCTTCTCCCCTCGCAATACTCGATCATCAGTCACTCACGATTCACATGATGAAGCACCTTCTGTTGATGACAGTTGCTGCGCCGCTACTCCTAGCGGGAGCGCCCGTGTTTCCGCTGGTGTGCAGGCTACCGAAGCTCTTCATTAAGGGCTATCCTCCCCTTGCCAGTCTGCTGGCACGATGGCTCGAACGCTGTCTTATGCATCCTGTGTTATGTTGGCTGGCTGGCACGGCGGCCGTCATCGGATGGCATCTTCCGGTTGCGTTTCAGTTGGGCATGCGGTCCCACTGGGTGCACAGCATTGAGGATGGGTCTTTCCTGATGGCGGGCCTTTTGTTCTGGTCGCCCATCGTGCAGTCTTCGCCAAGTGCGACGCGGTCGCCTCGATGGTCCATGGCTTTGTATCTCTTCCTTGCCACGCTGCCTTGTGACATTCTTTCAGCGTTCCTTGTGTTTTGTAATCGACTTGTCTATCCATTCTATCTGTCCACTCCTCAGCTCTTCAGTCTGGCCCCCCTTGAGGACCAGGAATGCGCAGGCGCGCTGATGTGGGTTTGGGTAACGTTCGCATATCTGATTCCAGCGGTCGCTATCACCGTGCAGATGCTCTCTCCCTCGAACTCGCAGGGGGTAATCCAAGCTGCGTCGTACATAGAGGCAGGACACTCGCGGAACGGTGCAGAGGCGGAGGTGCTCTAAACGTGGCGGCCAAACCTATCCTTATTACTGGCACTCTGCCGGTAGGCGCAGGCAAAGCCCATCCACTTCCCGCATTTAGCTGGCTCGCTGCAATATCGGATTATTGGGCGCTCACCAAGCCGGAGGTTAATTTCTTAATCGCTATTGCGACGCTCACTGGCTTCTATCTGGCCTTTCCAGGCCAACTTGTCCACTTTCCGTGGCTGCGGCTCGTTCACACTCTCCTGGGTACTCTCCTCGTCGCCAGCGGCGCCGGCACGTTAAATCAATACATCGAACGCCGTTTCGACGCGCAGATGCGCCGGACTTCCCGGCGGCCGCTCGCGGCCGGCCGGCTGAAACCTTCGGCGGTTTTATGGTTTGGGATTGCGCTTTCTTCGCTGGGCAGCGTTTATCTTGCGATTGCCGTGAATGCGCTCGCTAGTCTGCTCGCGATCGTAACGCTAGTGTCTTACTTGTTTCTCTACACCCCGCTCAAACGAAAAACACCGCTATGTACTCTGGTCGGAGCCTTTCCCGGAGCAATGCCGCCGCTGATCGGCTGGGCATCAGCGTCGGGCAGGTTGAGTTTGGAAGCATGGGTCATCTACGCCCTGCTCTTTCTGTGGCAATTCCCTCATTTCATGGCAATTGCCTGGATGTACCGCGAGGACTACGCTCGTGCAGGTTACTGCGTGCTGCCTCAGGGCAAAGCGAGAGATAGAATTGTGAGTCTGCAAACCGTATTGCCGCTCCTGGCCTTGTTCTTCATTAGTCTCCTGCGAGCCGCGGGAGACCAACCACGCATTCTCTGCGACATTGGAGTATTGCTCCTGAATTTAGGGTTTTTGTACTACGGAGCACGATTCGTGCTTCACAGATCGAGCACGGCTGCGCGTCGACTCCTTGTCGCATCGATCATCTATCTTCCATCACTATTTGCTCTGATGAGCCCTCTTGGCGGGTCTTAGGGCAACGGTGGTTGACATTGGTGCTACTGCACTTGCGACAGCGGCTCTTGCGTGCCTGGACCGATCGTGCCCGGGGAGGGTTGGTGAGAGGAGCGGGAAATCCCCAGCTTCTGCATCTTATGGATCAGGGTGGTGCGCTTCAAACCAAGCTTCGTAGCTGCTCCTTTCGCACCACCGATCACCCAACCAACCGATTCAAGCGTCCGCAGAATCAGAATGCGTTCGGAGTCCCTTAAAGTAGTTGCGGTCGGAGAACTTTTGACAGCTACCGTTACTGCCGTCGACAAAGAATTTGGAAGCACGCCATCGTTGGAAAGGATAACGGAACGTTCCATCAGGTTCTGCAGTTCGCGGATGTTACCTGGCCAGTCGTACGACACGAGCGCAGACATTGTTTCGGGAGGAATATGTTCGATCTGGCGACCCATCCGGCGGCCATAGATCTCGACAAAGTGAGCCACGAGGGCGGGAATATCTTCGCGGCGTTCCCGCAAAGGTGGCAACAGAACCGGAAATACGTTCAGACGGTAGTAGAGATCGCTGCGAAACTCACCCCGGTTCGCCATCTCCATTAGATTTCGATTTGTGGCAGCTACCAGCCTAACGTCTACCTGATGAGTGCGGGTGCTGCCCAAGCGCTCGAACTCCTGTTCTTGCAGAACGCGCAGCAACTTCGGCTGCAGCGCGGGCGGAATATCCCCAACTTCATCCAGGAAAAGCGTGCCTTTGTCGGCTAGTTCGAAACGGCCAATCTTTTGCGCGATGGCTCCAGTGAATGCGCCCTTCTCGTGGCCAAAGAGTTCGCTTTCCAGCAAATCCAGCGGAATGGCAGCGCAATTCAGCCTTACGAAGGGTCGTCCGCACCGCGAGCTGAGGTTATGGATCGCGTGGGCAATCAGCTCCTTTCCAGTGCCGGTTTCTCCCTGGATAAGCACGGTGGAATCCGTGGGCGCAACCCGTTCGACTTGTTCGAGTACCGATTCCAGAGCAGGACTACAGCCTATCACCTGCTCGAATCTGCGCTCATAAGACGGCTGATCACCACTCCCGAATCTTTGGATAGCTCCCACAGAGAACCTCCTGGCGCCCCACGCGCTCTTTATCGGCTAATTCTCCAGAGCTGCTCGAACGCTCTCGAGCAGCACTTCATCGTCAAACGGTTTGGCCAGGAACTCCACCGCTCCAGCTCTCAGTGCCTGCATACGCATTTTTGTGTCGCCATGTGCCGTGATGAAGATGGTTGGGATTCTGCAGTGTTCAGCATTCAATTTGGCCTGCAGTTCCAGACCCGACATTCCCGGCATACGAATATCCGCGATCAGGCACGCCGTTTGCTGCTGCTGGCCAGATTTCAAAAATTCTTCCGCTGACGCGAACGCCTGTGACGGCAAACCGACGGATTTCAGCATGCCCTGCAATGCACTGCGCATCAACTCATCGTCATCGACAATCGCGACCATTTTTCCCTTCCTTTGACCCGCCATAATTGAAAACTATCGTTCCGCGGCGTAGGGCGCAATCACACCTTAGTATGAAGGCCATAGTACCTGCCTAAATCGTGGAGGCGGATGTAGGAGCTATTCGTGGACCTCAATTTTGGTGGGAAGGGTGAGGTGAAAGCTTGCGCCCCGCGGAGAGTTACCGTCAGCCCACAGGCGGCCGCCGTGCGATTCCACAATCGATCGGCTGATGCGAAGTCCCATGCCAGTGCCTTGAGGTTTGGTGGTAAAGAAGGCATCGAAGATTTGGCCCGCATATTGCGGTGGAAGCCCGACACCCGTATCGCTCACCGAGATCAGCACCTGACCATCGTCGCCACGTTTCGACTGGATCGTGAGCTCGCGCGTCCCATCCACATCCTTCATGGCATCGATGCTGTTCATCATGAGGTTCATCAGCACCTGCTGCAATTGCACGCGATCTCCCATGATCTGAGGGAGGTCTGCAGCGAGTTCCGTCCGAACTAGCACGGCATATTGAGTTGCCTCGCTGCGCAGGAGAAGCATCATCTCTCGAATAATCTCGTTTACATCGACCAATTCCCGGTCTGGAGTACCCTTCTTGAAGAGCAGGCGGACTCGCTTGACGATTTCGCCCGCACGCCTTCCGTCTTGTACCATTCTTGACGCAGCCGCACGCGCCTCATCGAGATCGGGTTGATCGCGGGATAGCCAGCGCAGGCAAGTGTTGGCGTCGGTGACGGCGGCGGCAATCGGTTGATTGACTTCGTGCGCTAGCGAGGCACTCAGCTCTCCCATGCTGCTCACCCGCCTGACGTGTGCGAGATCGGCCTGCGCTTGGCGCAACCCCTCTTCGGCCTGCTTGCGGTCCGTGATATCGCGAATGGCGCTGGAAATCAGCACGCCCTCCTCGGTCTCCAGCGGGCTGAGGCTGATCTCCACCGGAAACTCATGCCCATCTTTATGCAGGCCGCATAGTTCCAACCGGGATCCCATCGGCCGCGCGCGAGGGTCGGCAACAAAAGCCGAGCGGTGTTCCGGATGCTTACTCCTGAACCGCTCCGGCGCCAACACTTCGATTTCGTTCCCCAACACCTCTCGTCGTTGATAGCCAAACATCTTCTCCAGTTGCGCATTGACCAAAACAATTGTGCCCTCATGATTCACGACCGCAACCGCATCGGGCGCCGATTCCAGTAAACCGCGGAATTTCTGTTCGCTCCGGCGCAACTTTTCTTCGGCCCGCTTGCGCTCCACGATCTCCGCTTGCAGCTGCTCGTTGGTTCTGGCAAGTTCGGCAGTGCGTGCCCGCACCATGTTTTCCACTTCGTCGTAGGCCTTGTGGAGCGCCAGTTCCACACGGCGCCGCTCCCGGATTTCCCTTTCGAGCTCCTCATTGGCGGCGCGCAGTTGAGCCGGACTCGGGAGGGCTACGGCTTCCGGTAGAAGGTGCACAAACAACGCCGCCGTGGCCACGGAGGACGCCGCGGTAATGGCTTTGATCACACCGGCCAGCCGGTAGGTGCCGTGCCAGACCGTCCAGACTTCCATCAGATGCGTGGTTCCGCAGCCGAATATGAAGATACCGAACATTAAAAACATCCAGTGAAAGGGGAGGTCGCGCCGCTTTCGCACAAAATAGACCAGCGCAAATGGGATCACATAGTAGGACAGCGCGATCATGGTGTCCGAGATCGCATGCAGCCAGACGATCCCCGGCTGCCAGAGATAGCAGTACCCGTGTCCCATGAAATCGGACGAGAACAGTTTCGTTAGGAATTCGAGCATCTTCCCCTCCCCTTCCGCTCGGAGGTCGCTTGGTTAGAATTCGTCGAGTCGTCGCAAACGAAGCGTGAACAGATTTCACGCGGACCCCAGGGCCGACGTTGAAACCTTAGAACCGGAAGTTTGACAATTTGTGGAAAAATTGTAGCAGGGCGCTTGTGTTCATACTAGGACGGTAAGTTTTTGCGTGGTCACCCGGCTTGCGCGTGCGGGATCCGAGTTAGCTTGGCGGAGAGCCGCTTCGGCGCAGTTGCGAGATTCCTCAGCGCGCCGTTTCATCTCCAGTAGCCCTGTGACCAGCAAGGTCCCCACCATGAAGACTGTAAATCGAAGAAGGCAGCCGGTTCGTGCGCTGGAACAGACGTCCTCCAGAGAAAGAAACGTTCATAGGCTATTGCGGAAAGAGCGACGGAAAGGAGACCCGGCCCCAGCCCGGAAGAGACTACTCACCATAACGGCGAGGAGGAAACGCGACGCGGGCGCATCGATAGGCCATGCCACCGGCAGGGCAAGGCCGCAGGAAATTACGACCAGTCCATAACGTTGAACATTGTACTTTCATTCGTGAGTAGTTCCGGACGGCCCTAAGGTGCTTCTGACCGGCGGAAGCTCGAGCTTGGCCGCCATTCTCACCAATTCCGCCAGCGATTCAGCTTGCATTTTCCGCATCACGTGTCCACGTTGGATCTTCACTGTGACCTCACTAGTCCCGAGCTCAAAAGCTACCTGCTTGTTGAGCATGCCTGAAACCACCAGGCTCATGACCTCGCGCTCGCGCGTGGTGAGCGAATCATAGCGTTTTTGCAGCTCAGTTCGCTCTCCCTGCTGTTGGCGCATGATTCGATCGCGGTCCAAAGCTTGGTAGATCGCATCCAGTAAGTCCTGGTCGCGAAAAGGCTTGGTAAGGAACTCCACCGCACCGGACTTCATGGCCTTCACTGACATCGGAATATCTCCATGACCGGTGATGAAGATGATCGGAATGCGGATGCCGGCATCGGCCAACTCGCGCTGAAAGTCCAGCCCGTTCATTCCAGGAAGTCTCACGTCCAGGACAAGGCAACTTGGCCCGTCCGGGCGCTGGCTGCGCAGGAACGCTTCCGATGTAGCGAAAGTCTCGGAACGCAAGCCAACAGACTTCAGCATGCCTTGGATGGCGGCACGCACCAAGTCATCGTCATCGACGACGAAGACAACGGGGGGGGCGGCCTCGGACTTCATTCACCTGCCTCGGCTTGGATGGGCAGGGTGAGATGAAAGCTGGCTCCGCGAGGAGAGTTGGCGGCAGCCCACAAGCGTCCCCCATGCGATTCAACGATGGAACGGCTGATGCGAAGTCCCATGCCGGTCCCTTGGGGCTTGGTCGTAAAGAACGCGTCGAAGATTTGATCCGCCTGCTTCGGCGGGAGCCCGACACCGGTATCGCTGATCGATATCATGAGATGGCCGTCTTCGGCTTGCGAGGAGATGATGAGCTCGCGTGTACCATCTAGATCTTTCATCGCGTCGATGCTGTTGGTCATGAGGTTCATCAGCACCTGCTGCAATTGGACGCGATCGCCCATTACCTTGGGCAGATCTCTGGCTAGTTCCGCCTGAATTGAGACGTCGTGTCGCGTTGCGTCGCTGCCTAGAAGGACGATCATCTCTCGGATGATTTCGTTCACATCAATCAATGCCTGTTCAGGAGTACCTTTTTTGAAGAGCTGCCGGACCCGAGTGATGATTTCCGCCGCGCGCGTTGCGTCCTTAACGACTCTCGAGGCAGCCTCGCGCGCTTCTTTCACGTCGGGGTTATCGCGCGAAAGCCACCGTACGCAAGTACTAGCGTCTGTCACCGCAGCGGCGATCGGTTGCTTCACTTCGTGCGCTAAAGAGGCAGTCAGCTCTCCCATAGTCGTGATGCGGTTGATGCGGGCGACATCCGTTTGCGCCTGACGCAAGGCTTCTTCGGCTTGTTTGCGTTCGGTGATGTCGGTGGAGCTGCCAACGAATTGCACCAGATCCCCGGAAGAGTTCAGAACAGGATGTCCGACACTGCGGAGGTACCTTACGGCGCCACCTGGAAGAAGAATTCGGTATTCAACTTCGTAATCTGATTTTTCGTGGATTGCTCGATCGATTGCTTGTTGCCGCCCATCACAATCGTCCGGATGAATGCGCTCCAAACGTTTGTTCCAAGCCGACATGCCCTCTTTCGGATCGAAACCATAGACGCGATACCATTCTTCGGATAGATGCGATGCGCGACTATCAGCTACTTCCCAGACCCAACTCCCTGTATGGGTGAGTTTCTGCGCCTGGGCCAGATAAGCTTCACTGCGCTGCAGCCGTTCGTGTGTCAGCTTACGTTCAATGGCGATGCCCGCGAGGTGGGTAGCCATTTCCAGGGCGCGGTCCTCAGACGGACTCGGACCGCGCGGTTCGCGGTAGTACATGGCGAATGAGCCCAGCACGTTGCCCGAATGCGCGAGTATAGGAGTGGACCAGCAGGCGCGTAACCCAAAGGGCTTGGCCACTTCGCGGTACGCCTCCCAGAGTGGATCCTCGAGAATGTCGGTGACAACAACAGGTTCTCTGCGGTACATGGCCGTGCCGCATGATCCCGCCTTCGGTCCGATGCAACGACCGTCGATGGCGTCGTTGTAGGGCTTGGGAAGAGTGGGGGCGGCGCCACGCCGGACATGCTGGCCGTCCTCATCGAGGAGCAGGACAGAGCAAAAGAGGCCGGCAAATTGAGCTTCCATAGTCCGCACCAGCTTCTCCAGCGTTTCCTCCAGCGGAGCGTCGCGGGCTATCATCTCCAAAACACGGCGCTCTCCGTTGCGCAGCGCTTCTCCCCGCTTGCTGTCGGTGACGTCCATCATGGTACAAACGAATTGCTCCACATCCCCGGATGCGTTCAAAACAGGATGGCCGACCGTGTGAGTGTATTTGACAGTGCCGTCCGGAAGAAGAATTCGGTGATCCACTTCGTAATCTGACTTTTCATTGATTGCTCGATCTTTTGCCTCCTGCACCTTGGCTTGATCCTCCGGATGCATGCGCTGCATCCGGTCTTTCCAAGCCGACAGGCCCTCTTTTGGATCAAAGCCATATATGCGATACCATTCCTCGGAGAGATACACCGCGTCTTCTTCTGATACCCGCCAGGCCCCACTCCCGGTATGCGTGAGCCTCTGCGCTTCAGCCAGATAACTCTCGCTCCGCCGCAATGCCTCTTGCGACCGCATGCGTTCGGTGACATCACGGACGGCAGCGGAGACAAGCGTGCCCTGTTCGGTCTCGAGCGGACTGAGACTGATTTCCACGGGAAACTCCGTGCCGTCTTTCCGCCGTCCGTACAGCTGCAAGCCTTCACCCATCGGCCGCCCCCTAGGCTGGGCGAAGAACTCTTTGCGGTGCTGGGGGTGTAGGTCCCGAAATCGCTCCGGCACCAAAATCTCCACCTCTTGCGCCAGTAGGTCGCCCCGCTGATAACCAAACAGTTTCTCGACCTGAGCATTGACCAATATGATCTTGCCCTGCCGATTCATGACGATCATTGCATCCGGAGCGGATTCCAGAAGCCCGCGGAATTTCTGCTCGGCTTGCTTCCGCTCGGTGACGTCCATCACCGCTCCTACGAACTCTAAAGTGCCCGATTCATCGCCTACGGCATGAGCCACAACGTGGACATGCTTGAGGGAACCATCCGGCATGAGCAAGCGATGTTCATGTTCAAAATTCTTTCCATCCTGCGTCGCGCGTTCAATTGTCTGTTTCACGAGCGCCACGTCTTCCGGATGAACCCGTTGGAGAATGAGTTCCACAGTCGGTGTCGTCGTTCGGTCGTATTGGAAGACTCGAAAGGTTTCCTCTGACCAGATGATCTCGCCAGTGGAGGGTTTCCAACCGAAACTGCCCGTGTGGCTGAGCCTTTGGGCTTCCGCCAAGTACGCCTCGCTTCGCTGCTGCTGCAGTTCAAAGATCTGGGCAGCGAATCGTCTATCCACCCAGGACGTCAGCAGAGCCAGCCCGAGGACGATAAAGGTGACGGCGACAATTCCGGCAATGCCGAGTGCCGAGATGCTTACGGCGTGAGACAGGTCGGCCGGCATGCCGGAGGACGTGAAACTGGCGGCGGCCATGCCGGTGTAATGCATGACAGGGATCGCAGCACCCATCACGACGGCTCCGGCTAACTTCTTCCGGCCGACCCCCGTTTTCTCATCTCGGAAGTGAAAGGTAATCCATAGCGCGGCGAGAGAGATCAGAACCGCGAACGCGACGGACAGGACGACGAGAGAGGAATTAAATTGGCATGTAGCCGGTAAGCGCATAGCGGCCATGCCGATGTAATGCATACCCGCAATACCCGCACCCATCAGGACACTTCCGGCGACCGCTTGAGACGCGCCCATTTTCTGTCGGCTCACCGCGTACAGCGCAATGGCAGACGCGAGAATGGCCGCAAACAGTGACAGCAGAACGGTTGGCCAGTGGTAAGCCACGGGAATTGGCAGGATGAACGCGAGCATCCCAATGTAGTGCATTGACCAAATGCCTGTCCCCATCGCAAAGGCACCGCCCAGCACCCAAAGCGCACGAGTCCAACCGCCCGCAGCCGTTACGCGACTTGCGAGATCCAGAGCAGCGTACGACGCAAACACGGCGATGAATACCGAGAGCGCCACGAGCGAGTAGTTGTAGGAGCCAATCAAGTTCACGGCAGCCATTTGACCGGACCCGGGTGCCACGAGGAACAGCCACCTGCGCTTCAATCAAAAGAATTAACCGTCTTCCTAGCACTTGATCATCCGGATGGACGCGTTGCAAGAAGCTAGTCCAGAGCGCAGACACCATAACTTTAGCTCGGTTTCAAAGCCATTACAATCAAGCGCTGCCTGCCTAAATGGTGTTAGGGTGGTTGTCTCTCTACACCCAGGCTTTGGCGCCCAACGCCAGATCCACTGTCATGGCGTATGTGCAATACATCAGCCAAATACCAGTAATGAATTGAAGCAGTCCTACGAGGCGGCCACCAAAATTCCAGGACAGTAAGCGTGTAGGAATCTCAATCGCATAAATCAATGCCAGGCCGACAAAGATCAGCATTACGGGGATGTCACCGGCACGCCGAAAAACGTCAGCGCCAAGAATGCTGAGAAACAGGAATGCGATGGCCATCCAGCCATCCGGCTGCGCGCTGGAATCGATATATCGCCGGTACGACATCGCGAACCAGTGAATGCCATAAGCGGTGAAGGCCAAGCCAGCCATGTACAGTGGAGCCGCTTTGCCGAAGACATTGAACCAGGTTAGTCCGGCCAGCAGAAAAATCCCGGTCAGGAACTGCATGAATCCCGGCATCCAGAAACCCCATAAGCCCAGCGTCCGGTTGACTTCGGGACTGCTCTTCGGAAAACCAAACAAGGCCTGACCACCCCAGATGAAATAGCCGGTCCCCAATCCAAAAAATCCGAGAGCGACTGGCACGAAAGGCGAACTTGCAAATGTGAATACTTGATCTGCCATTTTTGACCTCACTCTGTCACATGCCGAGTGCACGTTTTATTCCAGTCAATAGAAGGATGGACAGAGGGCCCACGTGCAAATAGATCCGTCCACTTACGAGCGTCTTTCGTCGAACTTCACTTCGATGAGAAGAGACACCACTACGAGCCCGTCCACATACCGACGCCCTATCCTCCTGCCGACACTCGAGACCTCGTTGAGTTTTACAGCCGAGCGCGAAACCCTTCCAAAACCCCATTCCCCAGCGAGGCGAGGTTTGGAGATCTGCATGCAATCAGTCGAAATGACGTAGCCGCCAAAAACTGACGGCCTGGAGTGAGACAGTTCCCCCAAGCTCCAGGGTTCGAACAGCCAACGGGCTACGTCGAGAATTGCGGTGCTGTAGGGATCGGAGAAGTGACCCGGAAAGGAAGGAACCAAAATGGCGAATCAAATGATGAGGAAGTGCGCGCACATACCGTGCCTGTGCGATGTACAGGATGGAGAAGAATATTGCGGTGAAGCCTGTCGTGACGCGGGAAGTGAAGACGTGGAGATCGCCTGTCAATGCAGCCATCCGGCCTGTCCGCTTACGTTTCGGCAGTTCGCGTCTCAAAGTACCGCTGACCTGGCGAGCTGACCATAGCTAGAGGTGCGACCGTACGTCTACCGGGAAGGATATGCAGGAGTTCGCTGATCTGACCCGTGGAAGGAGAATTGATTGTGAGGTTCATAAAACAGAGTTTGTCGCTTTTTCTTTCGTTTTGCCTTGTGTTAGCCACTGCGCCCGGAGGCTTCGCCACGCCGGCAGACCAATCCACCGCACAACCGCCGGTTCAGGCCGCGAAACAGACGCCGGAACAGTTGCAGCAATTGGTAGCGCCAATCGCATTGTATCCGGATGCGCTGGTGGCGCAGATCCTCGCAGCGGCTACTTATCCCGATCAGATTGTAGAAGCAGACCGGTGGCTGCAACAACATACCGATCTCAAGGGCGAGCAACTCGGTAAAGAAGTTGACAAGCAGCCATGGGATCCGAGCGTGAAGGCCCTCACCGAGTTTCCTTCCGTGCTCGCCAACATGGACAAGAATCTGTCCTGGACTTCGTCGCTCGGCGATGCTTACGTCAACCAAGAGCGGGACGTAATGAACGCTGTACAGGTAATGCGTGACCGGGCGGAGAAGGCCGGGAACTTAAAGAGCACATCGCAAGAACAGGTAAGCAAGCACGGGCACGACATCGAGATCGAGCCTGCCGACCCTGAGGTGGTTTACGTGCCTGAATACGATCCGTGGCTTATCTACGGAGAACCCATCGGCGTCTGGCCGGGCTGGTATTGGTATCCGGGGCTCTATCTTACCGGGCCCGGATTCGGATGGGGCTTAGGCTTTGGAATTGGCTTCTTTGGTGGATTTGGCTGGGGATGGGGGCACTGGGGATACGATTGGCATCACCACGGCATTCTCTTCGACCACCACGCCTACGTTTCTCACAGCAGAATTTTCGTCAATCGCAGTCACTTCAATGCTGCCAGAGGCGGATCTAATCATGGCGGCGGATTTCATGGCGGAGGGGCGAGAGGCTTCTCATCCCATGCCCAGGCCGGCACTCACTCCGGAGCGTTCAGTGGCTTCAATCATGGGGGAGCGGCGAGAGGCTTCTCTTCTCGCGGGCAGTCGAGCTTCGGCGGGGGCTTTCATGGAGGTGGTGGCTTCCACGGAGGTGGAGGCTTCCATGGCGGCGGAGGCGGTGGTCGCCGGTAATTCGGATCAATTACTGCAAACGAGACTGAGAATATAGGAGAAAAAACTCATGCGCACGAACAATATGCAACTTGAAGCATTTACAGTGAGGTTTGCTTGGGGGTTCGCATCCATCGTCTTTTTATTACTGGTAGTGGGTTTTCTGCTGTTTATAGCGGGCCTCGCTGGGTCGAGCTTTGCTCAGGAATCACAACCAAGAACTTTCTCATCTCCTGGCGAAGCTAGTGACGCTCTCTTTCAGGCTGCGCAAAAAGAGGATGAGCCGGCTTTGGAAGCCATCCTCGGAGCGGGCAAGGAAATCACTTCCTCGAGCGACGAAGAGGAAGACAAACTCGAACGCGAGCAGTTCAGCCAGAAATATCAGGAGATGCACCGTCTGGTCCAAGAACCCGACGGCAGCGCAGTTCTGTACATCGGCGCAGAAAACTGGCCCTTCCCCATCCCGCTGGTCTCGAAGAACGGCGTATGGTACTTCGATTCCGAGACCGGTAAGCAGGAAATCCTGTTCCGCAGAGTAGGAGAAAACGAGGCCACCGCGATTGAAGTGGCTGAGGAATTTGCAATGGCTAGCAATGCGAGCGCCCTAAAAGCAGCGAGCAACGATCCGATCACCCGATTTGCCGAGAGCCTGCGTTCTGCCGCCGCAGCAAATACAGACAACAAAGAGTCCGGTCCTTTTCACGGATACTACTTTCGAGTCGTGACCCAGGATTCTGCGTCCGTGAGCGCCCACAACAAGACGAAAGGAACATTGACTTTGGTCGCGTATCCCGCGGAGTACCAGTCATCAGGAGTCAAGACTTTCGTAGTCACCTGGAGGGGAATTGTCTTCGAAAAGGACCTTGGGCCCGAAACAGAGACTCTTGCTCCACATATGAAAGCCCGCACGGGTTCGAGTTGGCACCCGGCGGCATGAAAACCCAGATGCGAAGAGAAGAAAAGGACAATCGTAGTGATGACAAAGCTGGCATTCTTTCTTGGTGTAATGTTCCTTGCATCTCTCGGCTGTGCAGAGAGTTCCTCGTTGCCGGAAGCTCCACAGGTGCAAGCCAGGAATCACGTCGTATCCGTTACGCTGCATGCGGTGAATGAAAACGGCAGGGATGCCTTTGCCTTCAATGGCGAGCCGGTCGCCCCAGTGATCCGCGCTTCTCCGGGTGACGTTCTCAAAATCACATACATCAACGATCTTCCTTCCACGTCCTCGGAGAAGTGTGCCATCAATCCGTGCATGGACATGACGAACTTGCATTTTCATGGGCTCACCGTGTCGCCCCATGCCCCGCAAGATGACGTGCTAACAATGCTGGCCATGCCTGGCCAGGTATTGCACTACTCGGTCCGCATTCCGCGCGATCATCCGCCGGGGCTGTTCTGGTACCACACTCATCCTCATGGCGAGAGTCACCGGCAAGTGTTGGACGGAATGTCAGGAGCCATCGTTATTGAGGGAATGGAACGCTATGTCCCTGAAGTAGGACGGCTGCGCGAGCGGGTGATCGTTGTTCGCGGCCGCTCTATCGAACACGATCCAAATGCCAGCGCACTCGTGCGCGATGTTGAAGTCCCAGCGCACGGATGCGGGGGAGGAGCCGAGTCCGTCGAGGAAATCTTCACTGTGAACGGAGTGCTTCGACCGCAAATCGAGATCGCGCCTAAAGAGCGGCAGTTCTGGCGCATCGTGAACGCTTCGGCCGACCGCTATCTGGACCTGCAACTGGATGGCGAGACCTTTGAAATCGTAGCGCTTGACGGGATGCCGCTTGCCTACCGCGATCCCGAACACCCGAAAAGAATCACCGATCACTTGCTGGTGGCACCTGCGAGCCGGCTCGAAGCAATCGTCACCGGGCCACCCCCTGGTGCACACACATCTCTCCGTACGCTTTGCGTAGATACGGGCCCGGTTGGGGATCTCAATCCGGAGATGGTGCTGGCAGATATAGTGTTACCCGGTTCTGACCAATCCAATAGAGACTCACCGCGCAGGCGAGCGCATGCTGTCAACGACCGTCCGCCGGTTTACAAGCCAGTTGACGTTGAGCCGTTGAAGAAGACTGCATCGGACTTCATTGTCACTTTTACCGAAGACAAGAACGGCTTCTACATCAACGGCCGCAAATTTGCCGCCGATGCGAGTCCGATGACCAGCGCTCGTGTTGGTACCTACCAGCATTGGCGGATTGTCAACGAAACTGCCGAACTGCATCCTTTCCACATTCACCAGGTTCACTTCTTGGCTTATGCACAAAATGGCGTGCCACTCCCTGATCCTGCATGGCTGGATACGGTGAATGTTCCGTACGCTGGCTCCGTGGACGTCATCCTGGACTTTACCGACCCCGTCATCAAGGGTATGTCGGTATTTCATTGTCATCTGCTGAATCACGAGGACAAGGGAATGATGGCCAAGATCCTGTTCAAGTAGACCTGTCGATCCCGTCTGCCATACTGCCAATCCACAGTTGAATTCACGAAACTCCGCGACGGCAAGCGATCACGACGGACGAAAGAGTGTCTGTCTGTGGTCGTTGTCATGAGACACGTTCGAGCAACGGGTTTCTCGGGCTGCTGGCGTTGGCAGTTGGATTGCATTCTGGAGTGGAACTGCTGGAACGCGATTGACGCTTGCAAACGCTCATTAAGAGGAGACCAGGATGGACAGCGACTATGTGCTTCTCTGCGGAGTGATGTGGTGCAGACTCGGACAGCCAGACGTGCATTCGGGAAGTGTGCAGTGACGCCGAGCTGCATCACATCTAGCCACCGATGTGCACCATCGTCCGCGATGGTGGCTGGAAGCCGGCTTCGCCGATATGATGCCTCTCTTCCTTGTGGGCGACTGCACTATGGATAAACTTCATGAGTTCGTGGTCAGAGGCGCCGCGACGAAATAGCTCGTGCAGATCGTGGTCCCAGACAGAAAAAAGGCAAGTACGGATCTTGCCGTCGGACGTGATTCGGATTCGGCTGCAGTGGCTACAGAAGGGATGAGAGACAGGGGCAATGATTCCAATCTCACCAACTCCGTCTTCGAACCTATAGCGCCGGGCTGTTTCACTGCGTTCGCGAGGAATCTCTACCAGCTGAAGGTACTCAGCCATGCGGCGCAAAATCTCGCTCATGGTAACCACGACTTCCGGGGACCAGACGCGCCCCTCTTCGAGGGGCATGAACTCGATAAAGCGCACCACCACGCCTTCGTCACGCGCGAACTTGCCGAATGGCACGATTTGATCGTCATTAAATCCACGCATTAATACGCAGTTTATCTTTACCGGATCAAGGCCCGCGCGCCTTGCGGCTCGCACGCCGGCGAGCACGTAAGCGAAGCCTGCTGGAACACGCGTAATCCGGGCGAAGGTGTTCGGATCCACCGCATCCATGCTGATAGTGACCCGTCGGAGGCCAGCATTCTTAAGTGGCTCTGCCATTTCTGCAAGAAGATGGCCATTTGTGGTGATGGCGATGTCTAAAGCTTGTTCATCCACATTGCGCAGCTGCGACAACTCTCGTACGAAGTTGATGACACCCTTGCGCAACAGCGGCTCGCCGCCCGTAATCCTGACCTTCTTGATTCCCGCGCTGGCGAAGAGCCGAACTATGCGCAGATATATGGGAAAAGGCAGGTCACCGTAAATCGTACCCTCATTACCGGTGCGACAGTACACACATTTGTAGTTGCAGCGGTCCGTGATCGAAATTCGAAGGTCGGTAATCGCGCGGCCAAACTTGTCCACTAGGCGCATGAAGGACCAACTCAGATCTTCTCCGGTTGCGAGTTCGAACTCTTTAACGAGTGGAGGTGACGTCCAAAGGCTTGCAGAAAATCCATGGCCGCGGCCAGCCCGCGAAGACTGTCTTTGCTGGTGAATCGCCGAAGCAAGCCGAATAAGGTGACCGGTTGGTCGCGCTCTGCTGTCGCCTTGGCTATTCCTTCTGGAATAGCCTGGAAAATACCCTTGAACCATTCCGGCTCGATGCTTCCGAGAATTTGGCGCCAGAATAAGAGGTTCCTGATGGCTCGAATCGCTTCCGGCGTTTTGACGTTGTCCACGACAGTCTCTAGAATCTCGTCGCTCGCCATCAGGGCACCGCGCATGATCTCAAGCACACCGCGATTGTGCAACTGCTGGAGCACTTCGTACGCCGCTAAGACCGCTTCAGCATGGTCCTCCGGAGCATGCTCCAGGCGCGACTGCAACTCTGCGCGTGGGTTGCGCGGCGGAATTTCCAAAGGAATCGGTTGAGCCATTTTCTTCTCCTCGTGTCACTTCTTCGTCTGCAACTGAACCAGCCCATTTCCATTTCCTGGAGATGCATAGTCGGGTCGCTTCCATTTGCGTTCGACTTCCACTCCATTCTGCGGCGTTGGATGACCGAAGCGGGGGTTGATGCGGGGCAACGGACTCTCGCCGACTTCTGCCAACACATTCATATGAACGCTGGTCTCCTTGTAAGCCGGGGTGTTGGTAACAGGATCCGTGTGGCTGCTGGTCAATCGATTTACCGGACTTTCCACGGAGTTCATCGGCATGTAGAGTTCGTGCCCCTGAACCCGGTCTGTAACCAACGCACGAACCCGCACTTGTCCATATCGCGAAACCAGTTGTACCCATGTCCCGCTTTGGATTCCGCGTTCTTCCGCAAGTTCAGGGGAGACTTCCACAAAGACATCAGGAGTCTTCTCCCGAATCCCTTCAGTTCGGTAAGTTAAGTTGCCCTCGTGAAAATGCTCGAGCAGACGCCCATTGTTTAAGTGCAAGTCAAACTTAGAGTCCGGTTGCTCGGTCGGGCCAATCCAAGAGACGGGGAACAGCCTCGCTTTTCCGTCGGGAAAAGCAAAGCGTTTGGTGTAAAGCAGGGGCTCATCGGTCCCATCGGCCTCGACCGGCCACTGCAGAGATTTGTAGCCCGCCAGCCTGTCATAGTTCACGCCGGCGAACAGCGGGGTTAGAGAAGCAATTTCATCCATGATCTCGGAAGGATGCTGATAGTGCCAACTTGCGCCCAGCCGGTTCGCAATTTCCTGCGTGATCTTCCAATCTGGCCAACAACCCTCGATCGGCTCAAGAACCTGGTAGCGTCGCTGGATACGCCGCTCGGTGCTGGTGAAGGTGCCTTCCTTTTCAAGACTCGGTGCTCCAGGCAGTACAACATCGGCATAGTGGCACGTGTTGCTGAAGAAAATGTCCTGCACGACAAAGAAGTCGAGCGTGTTGAATGCATCCCCAACATAGTTGGCATTCGAATCGACAATGCTCATTTCTTCGCCGAACAGATACATCGCCTTGAGCTTGCCCTCATGAATCGCTTCCACCATCTGATGGTTATCCAGCCCTTTGGTGGAAGGTAGCTTCACTTTCCATGCGCTCTCGAATCGCTGGCGCACTTCGGGATCATCCACCGATTGGTATCCGGGTAAGTCGTTCGGCATGGCCCCGTGGTCGCTGGCGCCCTGCACATTGTTGTGACCGCGTAGTGGATAAGCGCCCGTTCCCGGTCGCATGTAATTGCCGGTGATCAGTAACAGATTCGAAATCGCGGTGGAACTGTCGGAACCCTGGGAGTGCTGGGTTATCCCCATCGCCCAGAGTATGCACATTGCTTTGGCTTCCGAGATCATATGGGCGACGGTTTTGAGAGTCTCCTCCTGCACACCGGAAATGCGCGCAGCCGCTTCCATGGTGAAAGGCTCAAGGCTCTTGCGATATGCGTCCAATCCGTTTACCCATTGATCGAGGAACTTAGTGTGGGCGAGGCCGTTCTCCAGTAAATAGCGGCTAATCGCGCTCAGCCAGACCAGATCCGTACCTGGCTTCGGGTGAAGGAAGAGATCTGCACGTCTCGCCATCTCATTTTCACGCAGATCGGAGACAATAAGCTTCTGCCCATCAAGTTTGTGAGAGCTCTTTACCCGGGTGGCAATGACCGGATGACTCTCTGCGGTGTTGCTGCCAACGATGAGAACAAGGTCCGCCTTCTCCACGTCGGATATGGACCCTGAATCACCGCCGTACCCGACTGTCCGAAACAAGCCCGCGGTCGCAGGCGACTGGCAATAGCGGGAGCAATTGTCTACGTTGTTCGTGCCGATGACCGCTCGCGCCAGCTTTTGCATCAGGTAGCTTTCTTCGTTCGTGCATTTGGACGAAGAGATAAAGGCGATTGAATCGGGGCCACTTTTGGCCTTGAGTTCCGACAATTTGCGGGCAACGAGGGCGAGGGCTTCCTCCCAGCTAGCCTGGCGAAACTTGCCCTCCTCGCGAATCAGCGGTGTGGTAAGGCGATCCTCGCTATTGATGTGGCCCCAGCCGAATTTTCCTTTTACACAAGTAGAAATGCCATTGGCCGGGCCATGCTCAGGCGCCACTTTGAGAATGTGGCGATCTTTCGTCCAGACATCGAAGCTGCATCCCACGCCGCAGTAAGTGCAAACCGTTTTCGTCTTGCGGACGCGGTGAGTCCGCATCGCGGATTCCGCCTCGGAGAGCTGCATGATGGTTCCGTAGCCGGTCTCCGGTTCAACTCCTTTGACTACCTCGATCATGCCGCTGAGCGCGGACTTCTTCAGCGAGGTCAAGAAGCCGGCGTGGCCCAGCATGCTCTTTTCCATCAGCGCATTGCAGGGGCAAACCGTGACGCAATGGCCGCAGGAGACGCAGCTCGACTCGCCAATGGTCGAGCCTCCGTCCCAAAGTACGCGGGGATTCGGATCCTCCCAGTTGATCGAAAGCGTTTCGTTGACCTCGACATTCTGACAAGCTTCAACGCACCGGCCACAGAGGATGCATTGGTCGGGATCGTAGCGGTAGAACGGATTCGTGTTATCGACCTCATAGGGCTTCGATCGAAAAGGAATTTTCTGGTGCTCAATGGCTAACAGCTTCGTCGTGTTATGGACGGTGCAATTGCCATTGTTGTTATCGCAGACTGTGCAATAAAGAAGGTGATTACTCAGGATCCGGTCGAAGGCTTCCACCTGGGCAGCCGAAGCCTTCGCCGATTTTGTGGAAGTCTTCATTCCATCGGCAACTTTGGTCGCGCAGGACCGAAGCAGATGGCCGTTCACTTCGACCATGCATGTGTCGCATGTCTGAACAGGACCCAGCTGCGGGTGGTAGCAGACGTGAGGAACCGAACCGCCAGCACGGTTGATCAGATCGATGAGGAACTCGTCGGGCTGGGCTTCATGCACAACTCCGTCAATCGCAACCTTAAGCACGATATTCCTCCTCTCTCCATTCACATCAAGTCCAGTCGTGTGCGGAGCCGACGCTGCCCAAGGCCTCGCTCCCAAAGCTCACGCCAGTCGGTTTGACATACGCCCTGGCATTTGAACTCTTTACCCCGGCCTCCCATTCTTCCGCCACATTCGGGACACACCCAATTCAGAATGCTGGAGACCACATCTACTGTTTTTCTGACCGTGTTCCACCTCATTAATGCCATACACACCTCAGCAATAACTCAGAATTGAACGCGATTCGGCGAACTCGGTCCAGCCAAAAAAGACCGCGAGGCGGTAGCATATTCCCGTATCCTAACGGAACGTGAATCGCAAACCGGTGAGTGCATTTCCAGTTCCACAATGCGAGAAGAGGGTTTACAACTCGATTTCAAGCGGAGCCGGAAGTGACTTACATAAAACGCAACTAGGTTGTGGGCCTTGGCATCAGAAGGCCATGATGGCAATTCGCCAGGAGCGACGCTCGCCTTCGCAGTCCCGCCTCCCTAGAATCATCAACGCCACTGCGAAGGCGGCTCGCTGCTTTTATCCGTGGTAGCCGAAGCAAGCCTTCCACATTTGCGCCGGCATCCAAACAATACGGTCGAGGAGAGCCCCAATCTCTCGCGCCGGACATCGGTGTGACTCGTTTTGGAGTCCGAACCCTGTCGAAATGAGGACAGCCTGTCGACCAGAGGACGCATACCTGTTTCTCACAGGGCAATCCCTCCACTGCGTAGTCGCCTATTCTGCGCAAAATACTCAGTTAAACCATTGGCGCTTGATTGGAATGCGACGTGCCTCATGCTGTTGTAACAGGAGAAAGAACGTGCAAGAGGCACAGACACACACCGGAAGCGAACCACGGCTCAACGGCTGCAGCGTAAGCGAGGAAATGAACAGGGCTCTTTCGCGCTGCCGGGCCTCGTTCTTCAGAAGCGCTGATCGCATTCTGAAAAATCCGGCAGACGCAGAAGATGCCGTTCAAGACGCGCTTCTGTCCGCTTGCAAGCACATCGACCAGTTCAGGGGTAAGGCGCAGATGTCCACATGGTTAACCTCTATTGTGTTCAATTCTGCGCGCATGCAATTGCGCAAGCGGCCGCGTCAGATCCACGTGTCACTCGACGAACCCATCGGTGAGGAACAGGAACACTCCATGTCAGAACTATTGGCGGACTGCCGGCCGAGTCCTGAGGACGAGTGTCAAAGTTCCGAACTGCAGGCGCGCCTCAAACAACTTGCGACGCAGCTCTCGCCTCCGTTGCGCAAGGCATTCCAGATGCGCGACTTGGATGGTCTGACCACGAACGAAGCAGCGCGCATTCTAGGGGTGGCGGATGGAACGGTAAAAGCCCAGTTGGCACGGGCACGCGCTAAACTCAGGCGATTGCTGCGCCGGGCGCGCGGCCCACAACCTCATGCACGTCGGACCTACACGACGCCAAGCATGTCCGAGAAATAGAGCTCAACCAGGAAACGATTTTATGTGGATTGTTCGACTCGCATTACGGCGGCCCTACACCTTTGTGGTGGTGTCCATACTCATTGTAATCATGGGTGGGCTTGCGATTGTGCGTACCCCAACCGATATCTTTCCGAACATCGATATTCCTGTCGTAAGCATCATTTGGAACTATAACGGTCTAATTCCCGAGGACATGAGTGACCGGATCGTCAGCATTACGGAGCGCTCGCTTACCACGACTGTCGACAACATCGAGCACATCGAATCGCAGTCGCTCTATGGAACTGCGGTTGTTAAAGTCTTCCTTCAGCCGAGTGCGAACATTCAACAGGGTATTGCGCAGATTACGGCTGTTTCTCAGACCCAACTTAGGCAGTTACCTGCAGGAACAACGCCGCCTCTTATTCTTGCCTACAGCGCATCGAGTGTGCCCGTACTCCAGTTGGCCCTTTCAGGGCAAAATCTATCGGAGCAACAACTCAACGACTATGGTCTGAATTTCATTCGCACGCAGCTCATCACAGTGCCTGGGGCTTCGGTACCCTATCCCTATGGCGGCAAACAACGTCAGGTGCAAGTTGACCTTAATACAACCGCTCTGCAGTCGAAGGGTCTATCCGCGCTGGATGTAGTCAATGCGATCAGCCTGCAAAACCTAATCCTGCCTACAGGAACGTCTAAGATTGGCTCAAGGGAGTACGACGTTTCCATTCCCAATGCAGCCCCGCAGACGATCGCGGACCTGAACCGCATTCCCATCAAGACAATTGGCAGTACCACCATTTACATGAAGGATGTCGCTTGGGTACGCGACGGTTTTCCCCCGCAGACCAATATCGTGAAGGTCAACGGGCAGCGCTCCGTATTGTTGACGATCCAAAAAGCGGGCAATGCCTCCACACTGGATGTGATCGCAGGCATCAAGGCCCTTCTGCCTCAGATTGCGACGACAGTTCCGCCGCAACTGAAGATGACGCCGCTGGCGGATCAGTCGATTTTTGTTCAAGGCGCGATCAGCGGAGTGGTCAGGGAAACCTTGATTGCCGCGTGCCTGACCGCTTTCATGATTCTCACATTCTTGGGCAGTTGGCGAAGCACCGTGATCATCGCGACCTCCATCCCACTGGCGATCCTAACCTCAATCATCGCGTTCAGTGCGATCGGTCAAACGATCAACATCATGACGCTCGGGGGACTCGCTCTGGCGGTCGGCATTCTGGTGGACGATGCCACGGTCGAGGTGGAGAACATCAATCGCAATCGTGAGGCGGAGCCCGAGAAGGAGATGGACGAAGTTGTTCTCGACAGTGCTTCGCAAATCGCGACACCAGCGTTCGTTTCCACGCTCTCGATCTGCATCGTGTTTGCTCCGATGTTCCTACTTTCCGGTGTGGCGCGATACTTGTTTGTGCCGCTCGCCGAGGCGGTAGTGTTCGCTATGTTGGCCTCGTATTTCCTGTCGCGGACCATCGTTCCGACGATGGCCAAGTACTTGTTAAGGGGAGACAAACACGAAGCCGGAGATGCGCCCAGCCGCAATCCGCTGGTTCGATTTCAGAAGCGCTTTGAGGCAGGCTTCGAGAGATTTCGTGGCAGCTATCGCAGCCTCTTGGAGATCTGCCTGCATCATCGCCGCGCATTCCTCATTGCATTCTTCGTTGCTTGCCTCGGATCTCTGGCAATCTTGATTCCCTGGCTGGGCCGGGACTTCTTCCCCAGTGTTGACAGCGGCACTTTCAAGCTTCACATGCGCGCTCCTACGGGAATGCGCATTGAAGAGACCGCCAATCTTTGCGATCTGGTCGAACGGTCAATTCGACAGGAGATTCCTGCGGCGGAAGTCCAGAGCGTCATCGACAACATTGGCCTGCCCTATAGCGGCATCAATCTTTCTTACAGCAATTCGGCGCCGGTTGGCACATCGGACGCCGACATTCTCGTGACCCTGTCTGCCAAGCACCACCCCACGGACAACTATGTTCACCAGCTTCGTCTGACACTGCCGAAACAGTTTCCTGGTGTTTCTTTTGCTTTCTTGCCCGCTGACATGGTCGGTCAGATTCTCAATTTTGGATTGCCGGCTCCTGTCGACGTTCAGGTTGTCGGGAACAACTTGGATGGAAACCGGATCTACGCAGACAACTTGCTCGCAAAAATGAGGTATGTTTCCGGAGCGACTGATCTGCGGATTCAGCAACCCTTTGATGAGCCCTATCTCCGCCTAAGAGTCGAACGGACAAAAGCAGAACAACTTGGCTTCACTGCTCACGACATTGCGCAGAATCTCCTGGTGTCACTGAGTGGTAGCTTCCAAACCTCACCTACGTTCTGGGTCGACCCAAAGAATCATGTCAGCTATCAAATCGCGACGCAGACGCCGCAATATCGCACGGACACTTTGCAGGATCTTGAGAACGTTCCCATCACAGGTAACGACCCGAACGCTCCTCCGTCCATCATGGCCAGTCTGGTGTCCACGCAGCGCGGCGCAGGAATGGCTGTCGTTTCTGACTACAACGTCGCGCCAGTCATCGACGTCTTCGGCTCGGTCGCGGGCCGCGACCTGGGCGGCGTAGCGGGCGATATCAACAAGATTATTGAGTCCACGCGCCAGCAATTGCCGCGTGGTTCTCGAGTCGTTGTCCGGGGGCAGGTTCAGACGATGCGAGCGTCCTACATCGGTCTTCTGAGTGGACTAGCATTCTCGATCGTACTCGTATACCTGCTGATCGTGGTCAACTTTCAATCCTGGCTGGATCCTTTCATCATGATTTCTGCGCTGCCCGCGGCGCTCGCTGGAATTGCCTGGTTCCTGTTTATAACGCACACCACTCTGAGCGTGCCAGCCCTGATGGGAGCCATCATGTGCATGGGCGTCGCGACCTCAAACAGCATCCTGGTAGTGAGTTTTGCGACAGAAAAAATGGCCGAAGGGATGCATTCCATTGGCGCGGCGCTAGAAGCAGGCTTTACGCGCTTTCGCCCTGTGCTGATGACCGCTTTGGCCATGATCATCGGCATGGTGCCAATGGCTCTCGGACTAGGAGACGGGGGTGAACAAAATGCTCCCCTCGGCCGCGCGGTGATAGGTGGCCTGCTTTTCGCAACGGTTTCGACGCTGTTCTTTGTTCCGGCGTTTTTCAGCGTTCTGCAAGGCTCACGCCGGCATTCAGCCCAGGAGAAAGGACACTAGGCGCTAAGCCGCGTGGAGTTACTTATGTTGCCTCAAACCAAAGATAGACAACAAGAAGATAGACAACAAATCGACGGCCAAGCAGCTCAAGGGAGTGTGGAAGTAGCGCAGCGCTCCCACAAACGTTGGCTGGGCGTAGGGATTGCCTTCATCGCAATTGCCGCACTCTTGATATCCGGCATCTGGTCCCGAGTCAAGGCACGCGCTGAGCTAGACACGGAGACAGCGCAAGCAGCGCTGACGGCGGTGTCGGTGGTATCGCCAAGACGAACCACGCCCGCAGATGAAATCATTCTTCCGGGAAACGTGCAACCATACATCAGTTCACCCATCTATGCGCGCACGAATGGTTATCTGAAGAAATGGTATTTCGATATCGGCGCGCACGTGAAGCAGGGGGAGCTCCTTGCCGTCATTGAGACACCCGAAGTCGATCAGCAACTCGAGCAAGCCCGTAGCAACCTGTTAACCGCTCAAGCAAATCTCGAATTGGCTTCTATTACCAAGACTCGGTATCAGGGACTTTTGAAAAGCAATGCTGTATCCCAACAGGACGTGGACAATGCAGTCGGCACCTACAATGCGAATAAAGCCATCGTTGAAGCCGACAAGGCGGCCGTGCAGCAGTACTCGGCGTTGGTCTCTTTCGAAAAGGTCTACGCGCCTTTCGATGGTGTGATCACAGCGCGCAACACCGATATTGGCGACCTCATTAATTCCGGCAGCACTAGCAATGTGAAAACCGATCTCTTTCACATCGCTCAACCCGGAAAACTGCGCGTCTATGTGAACGTGCCCGAGGAATACTCGCGAGGAATCACCATCGGCATGACAGCGGATCTCACTCTTGCCGAATTTCCGGACCGAAAGTTCAAGGGAAAGGTGGTGCGTACTGCCGATGACATCAACGTCACAACTCGTACGCTGCTGATTGAAATTGATGTGGACAATCCGACGGGCACGCTGCTTACGGGTTCTTACGCCGAAGTTCACTTGGCGGTCCCAACGCAGTCCTCCACTTTCTTGATTCCGGTGAATACGTTGCTGTTCCGTACCGAAGGGCTACGAGTAGGAATTGTGAAAGACGGGAAGGTTATGCTGACTGCGGTAACTCCTGGGCACGATTTCGGCGACCAGATTGAGATCGTTTCTGGCCTCAAGTCGGATGATCAGGTCATCGTCAATCCGCCCGACTCTCTCGTTTCCGGACAGGAAGTCCAAATCGTTCAGGCAACATTGCCGGGAGATATCAAGTGAAGCTCCCTCGAAAACTGATTTTCAGCGGCTCCCGGAAAACGGTCAAACGCGTTCTGATCGCAATCGCGGCGCTCCAGTTGACAGGATGCGTGGTTGGCCCAAAGTACCACCCTCCGGCGGTACAGGCTCCTCCTACTTATAAGGAAACAGGGGACTGGAAGCCCGCCCAACCGAATGACCAGAATCTTGGCGGCGAATGGTGGAAGATTTTTCAGGATCCCCACCTTGATGCCCTCGAATTGCAGGTGAACGTATCGAATCAAAACTTAAAGGCCGCGGAGGCGCAGTTCCATCAAGCACGCGCAGTGCTTCGCTACTATCGGGCTGACTACTACCCAACCGTGACGGCCGGGCCAACCGCCACACGGACTCGCGTGTCCGCTAACAGTCCCACGAGTACAGTCCTGCGTGGTGCGACGTACAACGACTTTGTGTTGCCATTCGACGTTTCCTATCAAGCCGACGTCTGGGGCCGGGTTCGAAAAAACGTGGAGTCCTATCGAGAGCAAGCGCAAGCGAGTGCGGCGGATCTGGCGACGGTAAATCTAAGCATGCACGCGGATTTAGCCGTTGATTACTTTGAGGCCCGCAGTCTGGACGCTGAGGAACAGCTACTCAATTCTACCGTCAAGGACTATGAGCAGGCCCTGGAACTCAACGAAAGCCGCTTCCATGGAGGCGTCGCATCGGAAGTAGATGTCGAGCAGGCAGAAACTCAATTGCAAACCACCCGCGCAGAAGCGATTGATGTGGGTGTAGCGCGCGCGCAGTTTGAACACGCTGTCGCAATTCTCATCGGGAAACCTCCGGCGGAGTTCACCCTCCCTCCGCTGCCTCTCACCGCGCCGCCTCCGCACATTCCTATCTCCGTGCCATCAGAATTGCTTGAAAGGCGCCCGGATATCGCGGCTGCGGAGCGCCGTGTGGCATCAGCCAACGCTCAGATCGGAGTCGCGAAAACAGCTTATTACCCGCTGATCAACTTGGGCGCCTCGGGAGGATTTGAAAGCTCCGCCATCTCGACGCTCATTAACGGGCCGAGCGGCTTGTGGTCGATTGGACTGTCTGCCGTGGGTACCGTTTTCGATGTGGGACGGCGACGTTCCCTAAACGATCAGGCGCGTGCCGCTTATGACTATCAAGTCGCTGCTTATCGCGAGAACGTGCTGACTGGATTCCAACAGGTCGAAGATAATCTGGCAGCTGTGAGAATTCTCGAAAACGAGGCGCAGGTCCAGGATGAAGCGGTGGCCGCGGCACAGCGATCGCTGGATCTTTCGGTCACGCGCTACAAGGGCGGCGTTACGAGTTACCTCGAGGTAATCACCGCGCAAAGTGCCGCGCTCGCGGACGAGGTAACAGCCGTGAATATTTTGGGACGCCGTATGGCGAACACCGTCTTACTGATTCAAGCTCTGGGCGGCGGATGGGATCGATCGAGTTTGCCTGAGCGACCCGAATGCTGCGGTAAGCTGGCCAGCAGCACGGGTTCAAAGTGAACCTCTTGTTCAGGCTGTCCACATATGGCCTGGTGTTCGCGCCTCGATCAATGAGCTTGTTTCAGGGTAAACCCTTTTGGATTTTATGAGGGCCCACCACCGGATTTGAACCAGTGTTAATCACAGTTGGCGGCAAGTCAGTTAATCCTGGACAGCAAACGAGAGACAACGACCATCTCTTCCCCGCCCTGATGCATGCAATCTGGCGCCTGTCTTCAATCACGGTGCGGTTACTGTTTTGCGGTGCCAGTAGCAAGCATTTTTCTTAGGGTCACGAGATTTCCTGATCCCCACTCCCCAAGTTGGCAACGCTCGTACGATCAAGGGCGGCTGCGTTGGGGAGACTACATCCTCCCAAACATCGAAGCTGTCGAAGTGGAGCTATGGCTCAAACATCTGCAACGGGCACCAGGTACCTGTTCCAAAATCAGGAATGTGATGAGCGTTCTGTTCAACCATGCCCGTCGCTACGATCTCTACGACCGTAATCCGATTCAGTGGGTACGGCAGAGTGCCAAACGTCGCAGTGCTCCTGACGTCCTCACCTGCAACGAGGTCCGGCAACTGCTGGCGGCGCTTGAGCCGCGAGAGCGAATCATGGTCTTGCTGGATGTGGCAACGGGACTGAGACAAAGCGACCTGTTTGCGCTCAAGTGAAAGGGCGTCGACTTCAAGAATAAACAACTCTGGGTCATTCGATCGATCGTGCATTCGATCGATCGTGCAACAGGTCGTGGGAAAGTGCAAGACAGAGCCTTCGCAAAAACCCGTGCCCCTCCACGATCATCTGATTCGTGATCTGCGGAACTGGCGCCGCAGAACGCCCTATCGAACGCCGGAGAGTTGGGTGTTCGCTAGCCCTCAGAATCGTGGAAAGAACCCGTATTGGGGACAACAGCTTCTGCGTCATCACATCCGCCCGGTCGCGCAAGAACTGGGCATCACGAAGCGGATCGGGTGGCACACATTCCGCAGGACATACTCTACCCTGCTCCGGGCTACTGGGCCGAGTTCAGGGTTATGCAGGAACTGATGCGGCATTCAACGATCCGCGTCACTCTGGACACCTACACCCAGGCCGTGACCAGTGGAAAGCGCGCTGCCCAAACCGCCGTGGTGTCGCCTTTCACTAGGAAGAAGAGAAGCAAGGGCACCTAGGGAAGAAGCGCTGGAGCGCCACTGAGGGGGGTACATGGGTTGGGGGCGCACAAGTCGCTGTTCTCGGCATTAGGCTTGTGCCTATTTGGTACCTTTTTGTGCCTACGCCGGGATGACGCCATTCCTGTAAGTGCTTGATTTGAATTTGGCGGGGACGACGGGACTCGAACCCGCGGCCTCTGCCGTGACAGTCTAGGCACATACGTCTTATCTGCGACTTACCTAACCAGCGGGGGCTGCCAGTCGCAGTAGGGGACGACTAGAACCAGAGCTTGTGGGTAGCAATGTGGGTGGAAGACCAAACCCTGACGTGCCTCGATCTATGACCGATTGGAGCGCGGCCTGTCGAGCCTGCTCTCCGCAACAGTGCCTCTTCCCTTCTTGTAGATCGTTCGTTCTTCCATTGCTTTGGTAAGCTCCGAAAGCCGGAACCGCCAGATGTTACGCTGTTGTCCTTGACCCAGAGGGTACGCAGGGATTTCACCCTGCCGTGCCAGTAGCAGAATCCACTTTTTGCTGACGGAAAGGAACTTCGCTGCGGTTTGCGAATCTACGAATCGCTCTGGTTCCTGCTGTCCGTCGTCCCTTGTTTGTGACAGAACCGCTCCAACGTTTCGATCTGTCCGCATAGAGCCTCCTGATAGGCTGCCGGAGGATATCAGAATTCCTCGTCACGGGGGGCGGGACGCTACGAGCGAAGCACAGGGCCGATCTGCCATAATCCTTCCCATGTGCGGGCGCTACCGATTGTCGAGGCGAAAGCAGATCATCGAGGAGCACTTCGATAGCGTGTCAGCCGAAGAGGATTGGATTCCCAGATACAACATCGCCCCCACCCAGCCTATCCCGGTCATTCGCCAGAACCCCAAGGAGCCCGTGCGGGAACTGTTGATTATGCGCTGGGGACTCGTGCCAAGCTGGGCGAAGGATTCCTCTGCCGCTGCGCGGATGATCAATGCGAGGTCGGAAACGGCGGCCACGAAGCCCGCGTTCCGAGATGCTCTTAAGCTCCGCCGGTGCCTGATTCCTGCTGACGGGTTTTATGAATGGATGCGAACTGGGAAAGCCAAGCAGCCGTACTGCTTCGAAGTCAACAATGGGGAGTTGTTCGCCTTCGCGGGATTGTGGGATCGCTGGAAAGACCTGAGTGGCAACTGGGTCAAAACCTGCTCGATCCTGACCACAACCCCAAACGCGGTGACATCAGCCGTCCACGACAGAATGCCAGTCATTCTCGATCCCGACATTTACGACCTCTGGCTCGATCCGGGGACGAAGGATGTGGCTGCGGCGTCCGAACTGTTGAAGCCCTACGATGCTCGGCTGATGCGCTGTTATCCGATCAGCACGCGGCTCAACCACGTGGCGAATGATGACGAGGAGTGCTCGCGACCTGTGGAACTCGCCCAGACTCAGGATCGGCTATTCTCATAGCATCATGAACAATGACGAACGGATGCAACGAGTCCAGCCTGATCGCTACGATTAGAAAGAATCTTCCCGACTTCGCGAAATCCTGCGCGGCTGACACGGAACTGGTGTTGCTCCACCAAAACGCCTTTGCTGCCAGATACCAAGAGGACGAATACGCGCTCCTTGGCATGGCGATCAAGTACGCAGGTTTGCGTGGTAAGGAAGTGCGGGTGATCGGCAAGAACCGCAACACTCTCGGTGAAGAAGATACAGTCCAGTAGGATTCCTGAGGCTGCCAAGTGAAAGTGGTTCTCTTCGGAGCGACGGGCATGGTCGGGCAGGGCGTCCTGCGCGAGTGTCTGCTCGATCATGATGTCGAGAGCGTCCTCGCGGTTGTCCGCAACGCCAGCCTGTCGCAGCACGACAAACTGCGCGAAATAGTACACCAAGATGTTTACGATCTCGCGGCGATTGAGGATAGGCTCTCAGGCTACGACGCATGTTTCTTCTGCCTAGGCGTCTCGTCAGTAGGGTTGAAGGAAGAGACGTATCGGCGCGTGACATACGATCTGACGGTCTCGGCAGCTAAAACCTTAGCCAAGCTCAACCCGACAATGACCTTCATCTACGTGTCTGGGGCAGGAGCCGACAGCACGGAGCGCGGGCGAAGCATGTGGGCGCGGGTAAAGGGGAGAACGGAAAACGCGCTATTGCAGATGCCGTTCAAGGCTGTGTTCCTGTTTCGCCCTGCATACATTCAGCCCCTTCATGGAATTCGCACAAAGACCGGATGGTATGGGGCGGCTTACGCTTTGATGAGACCCCTCTACCCGTTGTGGAAGATGCTTTTCCCGAACTACGTGACGACGACCGAATGCCTAGGTCGCGCCATGCTGAACCTATCCAAGCGAGGTTTCCCCAAACCTGTCCTTGAGAATCGTGACATCAACGGGATGTGTGCGAACAAATCGTGACCGTTCCTACGCCCCTTTCGCTGGATGTGCACTTGGATGCAGCAGATCACCCAGATCCATATTGCGAAGAAGTTCGGCCCGCACGCGGTCGGCAACACCATTGACCACTTCCGCTCCGTCGTTCGCTGGATCAACATGCACGCGCAAAGGGCGCTTACCAAAGGTCGTATTCACAACCTTGACGATGGCATTCGCAACTTCACCGACATCTGCGTCGGGAACAGCGGTGCGTGCGAAACCCTGCATGATTTCCTCGCCCAAGGTCGAACTGGGGCCAGAAGCGTACTGGGTAAGACGGTCGGTATCGCTGGGCTTCCCAGCATTGGCGAAGTGATTCGTACCTGATGTGAATGCTCCGGGGACAACAATGGTCGTTTCAATGTTCCACCGCGCTAATTCACCCGCATAGCTCACGGCCATCGCATCCATTCCTGCTTTCGCCGCGAAGTATGGTGCGAGGTATGGTGGCGTACCGCCTCGTGTGCTGCTGCTTCCGACCCAGACGACCAAACCGTCTCCTTGTTTGCGGAGAATCGGGAGTGCTGCCCGATTCACCCGCTGCGTACTGAGAACGTTAACGTCGTAAAGTTCGGCAAGCTGTTCCGGTGTAAACGCTTCTGCTGGGCCAAAGACCATGTGCCCTGCATTATGAATGATTACGTCGAGCCGTCCGGCCTCGGCAAGAATTTGCTTTAGTGCACCGTCCACGGACGCCTGCGAACCGACATCCAACTCCACTGTTCGAAGATCGACGTTTTTCTCGGCAGCAAACTTGCGGGCGGCTTCTACCTGTTTCGCATTGCGTCCGCTGGTGTCACGCATGGTTGCGTAAACGGTGTGTCCAGCCTCAGCCAGACGACGTGCCGTCAACGCACCAAATCCACTTGAGGCCCCGGTGATGAGGATTACGTATTTCATGTCTGCATCTCCATAGTGTTCTCTGAATGAGTTCGACCGTTAGTAGGCGAAGCCGCCGTTAGCCAGCAAGACCTGTGAATTGATCCAGCCGCCATCGGGCCCGGCCAGAAACGAAACGATGTTCGCGACATCCGAGGGCTGCCCCATGCGCTCAAGCGGATTCATCTTCGTGAATTCAGCGACTTGTTCTGCGCTTTTGTCCTTCAGGAAAAGGTCGGTTGCAATCGGCCCCGGAGCCACCGCATTCACAGTCACGTTCCGCCCGCGCAGTTCGTTTGCAAGCACATGTACCAGTCCCTCGACACCAGCCTTCGACGCGATGTACGGGCCGTAGGTGGGAAATGACTTCGTGAGCACGCTGCTGGAGAAAGCGATGATGCGACCACCAGTGGAGATGTGCTGTGCTGCTTGCGCGATTACCAGAAACGTTCCACGCAGGTTTACACTAATCGCCTTGTCAAAGGTTGCGACATCGCCTTTCCCAATCGGCGATAGCGGCATGATTCCAGAGTTCTGAACGACGACATCTACGCTGCCAAACCTGTCTAAGGTCTGGGCGAAAAGCTGTTCGACTTGCCCAGCATCACTGACATCGGCTTCGATTGCGATTGCTTCGCCACCCCCGCCTCCGATCTTTGAAACGACATCCTCGGCTTCCTGTGCGCTGCTCGCATAATTAACGACCACAGCGAAGCCATCTTTGGCGAGCCGCTCGGCTACCGCCTTCCCGATTCCGCGCGATGCTCCGGTTACAATCGCTACCTTCTTCATCGCCTTCTCCTCCTCATTCGACCTTCGTACTGCGCATAGCCAACAAGATGAACCTTGCGGCTTTATACGTCCAATGAATACTATGTATATCCATCATGCGTATAACGCATTTACGGCAAGCCGACCTGAACCTTCTCGTAGCTTTCACCGCAGTTGCAGAAGAGCGCAATATCACACGCGCTGCCTCACGACTGCTGCTCAGTCAGCCCGCAGTTAGCCGGGCGCTGCATAGACTTCGCGACATGTTTCACGATGATCTGTTGATTCGAACACCGAACGGTTACGAGCCGACGCCGAAAGGACAGCGCCTACTGCAAGACCTCGCGACAATGCTTCCGCGTCTTGACCGCTTAATGGCTGGCGGCGACTTCGATCCCTCGACCGAGGATGCTACCTTTCGAATCGCGGCTACCGACCACGCCGCACTTCTCCTCGTCCCGCCGCTCTACAACTCCGTTCTGTCGAAACAGACAAAAGTAGATTTCAGCTTTGTCCCCCTCCACGCCGGACAGTACGAAGCGTTGGAGAAAGGCAGGCTCGACCTTGTGCTGAATGCAGACCACGACACGCGTACGTTCCACCTGAACAAAGAAGTGATTTTCGAAGTGGATTTTGTCTGTGTCGTATCCCGGAAAAGTAAGTTCGAGAGGGCGATTACTCTGAAACAGTACCTAGCTGCGGAACATGTTGCCGTGGACATTATTGGCGGCGTTCAGACCCATCCAGATAAGCAGTTGGCGGCAATCGGTGAGAAACGGCACTGTCCTCTGGTGGTGGCGCAACACACCGTCGCCATGCGCGTGGCGTCTGTGACAGACATGATTGCGACTGTGCCACGCCGAATGGCGCTGCTCGAAGCGCCGAAGAATGTGACCAAGATTCTCGAAGCTCCAGCGGCGCTCGGCTCATTCAAATACGTCATGATCTGGCACGAAAGGATGCAAACCGATTCAGCGCACGCTTGGTTGAGATCGACGATTCGAGAGTTAGGAAGACGATTGTCCTGAAACTCAGATTTTCTCAGAGGTGACTGCCACGATCACGCGCCCCGGTTTCACTGGATGTTCGACTAACTCATGGGCGCGTGCGATCTGATCCAAGGGTACAATCTCGCCGATGTCGAGTCCCTGCCATCCTGCCTCAAGCGCCTTGTTAACGTCGCGAGTCGCCTCGATCTTTGCGTCGGCTGGCACATCGTCGCTGCCGACGAAGAAGAGTCTGGCGTTCACAAAGACAAGTTGCCAGACCGGAGTCTCCGGCATTGGGGTATTCGTGGCATAGGTCGCGATGGAACCGCCCTGTGCCAAGACTTCCGTATCGGTCTTGATATTCACTCCGAAAGCCACTTCGACTATGTGATGAACTCCATCGGGAACCAAAGCTCGAACGCGCTTAGCCAAGCCTTCCCCAGTTAGCAGAACTTCATCCGCGCCCGCTCGCGATGCGATTTCCTTGTCGGCTTCAGCACGGCAGGTAGCGATCACTCGCGCTCCCGCCTGATGCGCGAGTTGAACGGCACAAGCTCCGACCGCACCAGCGCCGCCTTGCACCAGAACCGTCCTACCCTTGACTGAACCGCCAACATGGACAGTCCGATGAGCCGTTATGCCGGGAATGCCGAGACACGCACCTTGTTCCAGCGGCACGCCCTCGGGGAGTTGAACAACCTGTTTCAGCGGAATCGCGGTGAATTCAGCCGCAGTTCCGAACGGTCGATAGGATTGAGCGCCATAACACCAGACACGCCGACCGATCCATTCACGCGGCACTCCCTCACCGACCGCATCAACAGTGCCCGAACCATCGCTGTGCGGAATGACACGTGGATATGGCATCCCGACCCCAAACGCATCCTCGCGTTTCTTGACGTCGCCGGGATTTACACCTGAGAAGGCGACTCGAATCCGAACCTCGCCTGCACTCGGCTGTGGGTCGTCCATCTTGCCAACGACCAGCACATCCCGCGCAGCGCCCTGCTTCTCGTACCAAGCGGCTTTCATTTTCTAAACTGTCCCTGACTTGCTCTTAGTCAGCTTTCTCCACCGGAAGCCCAGCTTCCATCCAGCCCTGCTTCCCTTCGGGATAGTGCGCCACGTTCTTGTAGCCCATCGCCGCCAATTCACGGGCAGCGTATTCGCTGGCGTGTCAATGCGTGTTCGTGCAATACGTCACGATCTCAGCGTCTTTATTGGGTAACAACTGCGGGGCGAGTTCCTTGATTCGTTCGGGCGGGATGTTCAAGGCTCCGGGGATATGGGCTTCTCGATAGCGTTCAGGTGCGAGCGTCTCGACCACCGTGATCTTTTGCTTCTGGTCTAGCTTGGCTTTCAAGCCTTTGGTAGAGATTGTGCTTTCCATCCTGACCTCCTTTGCGGACAACTTTTCCGATGCTCGCGAAGGTCGTCTCGTTGCGAGCCACATCCTTCGCGCTATTATGGCGTCGTCTGGGCTGCTTCAGAAGCATGAAAGGCAACCACGCGCCATTTCTGCGATTCTCGAACGTACGTCTTCGTGAAGCGCCAGTCATCGGAGATTTCTTGCCCGTTAATGGTACGAGTGCGCTGCAATCGTCCGGTAACGACAGCGGCGTTGTCGTACACGCGGACTTTGATGTCCGATGTTCGATAACTTAGAAACTTCATTCGACCGGAACGGGCAAATTTGAGTACGTCATCTTTGGTCATTACAGGCATCTTCGGAACGGCAACTTCCATATCATCTGCCCACAATGCCTCCAGAGCGTCCGCGTCCCCGCGCTCGTGCGCTTGGTTCCAGACCGTTTCTAATCGCTCAAGCTCGCGAACGTCGGCATCATACTTTGACTGAGCGGCACTCCTCGCGGTTCCCACAAATAAGGTTGCGACCAACCCCACGAATAAGCTGAAAAAAAGAGATTTCAAGGGGATTCCCTCCCGCGTCCGAAAGGCTACCACTGTCCCGACGGGTAACACCAGACCGCCCAACTCTCAACCAAAATAGGACACCAGCGCATGGGAATGCCGCGCTGACTCCTTCGGCTACTACGCCGCCTCTGCGCCAACGCTGCAATGTGCGCCCTCGGAATCGACGAACTGCGCCAGCACCCCACCGAAATCCTGCTTCTTGGGAGGCATGGTGAATAGCACGCCCTTGGCGCTCATGTCCCGGTAGAACGCTTCGACATCGGCGACAGTGAATCCCAACTCGACTTTTCCTGCTGGATTCTTGTCGGAAGCCGGGTGAAGAGCGAGAGTGGTTCCGCCCGTCGAGAACTCGCTCCAGCCCGGCGATTCGAATTTCAGTTGTAGACCGAGCACATCACGATTGAACTTCACAGCTTTGTCCATGTCGGCGACAAACTTGATCACATATCGCAGTTGTGTTCCTTGCATTTGAACCTCCTCTCTGTGACCGAGATGCTAGTTATCTATCTCTTTCCCCTAGCTGCATTACAGGGGATTCGGGTCGGCAGCAGACGCCAAAATGCTGCCAGAGCCGAAACCACGGGCAATGGGCGAGCTTCTCATCGTGCCTTCGGTTCGCCGCTGAGAGATCGCTTGCGCTGAGTGGTCTAATGTCCGGCGCTTCGAACATTTCCTGTAGCTGCTCGATGTCGTCAATGATGCGTTCAACGTCCATTCCGTCTCAATATCTAACAGAACGGCGGGGAGGTCAATCGGCGTGCCATCTCCATCTGTGGAATTCGCCCACACCAGAATCGGCTATTCTGACGGGGGTTTATACTTCTGCGTCGGAGGGCACATGACCGTCCGATCACTCTTCATCGCATTCGTCCTGCTGTCTTCTCTTCACGTGTCCGCCCAACAGAATCAACCTCCGGTTACATGCCCTGCTACAGAGCAAGCGGTGCGAGAGGTGGAGCACCAGATTTGGGCTGCTTTTAACACTCGCGATCTGGCTGCACTCGACAAGCTTATCGACGATGATTCCATCAGTACCGACGACGACGGGACGAGCAAGGGAAAGCGCGAGCGTCTGGCAGCGATCAGGCGACCTGAAGGCGACATCCATACCGAGGCGTCTGAGCAGCCCGAAGATTCTCGTGTGGTGTTTACCAACGGAGTTGCAATTCTGAATTTCACGAGACACTGGACGGACTACGAAAAGAAGATGGGAATTGATTGGGGTGCTGCCGTCAGGGTCACGATGGTTTTCGCGTGCAAGAATGGCGGATGGAGGGATGTGGCTTTCCAAGAAACCGACATGCCGAACAAGAACCGGAAGCCCGTCGTGGGCGCAAGCGATCACTTCGACGATTACGTCGGACATTATCGTTTCGGAAAGAACGGCGACAAAGGCGAGGTTTCGATCACGCGAGTCGGTGACAAGCTCTATGACACTTGGGCTGACGAGGAGGCTAGCTATGTGGATCGCGGCAGATCATTCGCGCTCTGCAACTGGCTCAGGCGCAAGAAATTGTCGGTATTGCTCGATGAGTTGGCGTCTCTCGTGTTGCATCTCTTTAGATAGCCTAAGCGTGTACTTTTCATCTGTACCTCTTTCCCAGAAGTGATGTACCGGGACCGAATCGTAGAAAACTAGCTCTGCAACCTCGAAGGCGAACCAAATAAAGAACGCAAGATGAAAGAGTGCGTGCCACAGGTCTTTCTCATCTTTGGCATACATGTTGCCGAGCTGAATGTGGCGAAATGGTTCACCGATATGAGTGAACTGTTGACTGAAATCTCCCCAAACTCTTCCGAAAAAAGGCAGGAGATTCTTGGCTGATGAGATCGTCCTTGTTGAGTCCAGATCGCCATTCTTGTATGGCACAAGGTCTTCAGGACGCTGTGCAAGATGGATGGCCACGCCGAGGCCCTCGTAAGCATTCCGCAAGCACATGAATGGTTGAAGACGCCATCCAGCCCGGAGCAAAGAAAAAGCAGCAGTAAACGACTTCAAAACGTTTGACGAAAGGATCGCAAAGGTCATCCTCACGTCGTCATGGTCAAACTCAGCGTGCTGCTTGCCCATCATGACGATGCCAGCAGCGCTGCTGTACAAACGATCAATAAGCTGCACGTGAACGCGTGCCAAGTCGTCGAATCCCTGTGCAACGTTCGTTGCCTCCCGATGTACGCGGTTCATCAGCATTTCATTCGATGCAGGCACGATCAGCACGCGAGGTCCAAGGTCAGGCTTAGTGGCTGCATCCCGCTGCGACTGAGCGGAGGGTGCCCCAGTGTTACCGCAGCAGAGTTTATATTTCTTGCCGCTATTGCAAGGGCATGGCTCGTTTCGCCCGATCTTCTTTGCGGTCACATCATTCCTCTAGCGGATGGCACGCTTTGACTTTTGGGAGTATCGATCCGCCAACATCTTCAGAAAGTCTACAAAGGCTTTGAAGTCGGGTTCAATGTGACCCCGGCGCAAATCAAGCAGACCTTGCCGCATGGCTTCCGGTGAAATAGTCTCTATCCAGCCTAAGTGGTTGACATATATTTTCGCACCGTTAGTCTTTTGTAATTCTGTCAGATGCTCATAGGCAATCCAAACCTTGTCGTACCCACGTTCATCTTTCAACGCTTCAGCCGTCACGTGGGTGTAATACTGAGCGAGTCCCTCCAGAATTCCCCTGTCGCAATTCCAGAAGTTGTCCTCCCACCTGCTGCCGTTCGAATCGAGGCCGAGATGTGTGTAGGCACACGCCCGCCCTCTCGTGGGCACACGTATGTCCGCGTGGTTCAGTGCACAGATTGTTTGGGGATGTTCGCCTCAGTCAGCCTCAGCTTGCAGGCTGCCAGAAACGTCTTACGCCGCATTCATTGCGGGGTTCGGAGAGTGCCGAACCACCACTACCGCTGGCAGAGATTCTTGGTAGGACGGGCGTTGCACCCGATAATACTCTGCCATTCTAACGGTGCTATTATACCCAGCCGGCTGGTGAAACAGCTAGGAATGCCGAAACCGGATTTGCCATTAAATCAAAGACTTCCGGACTTTTTGTTGCGGACCCAATCCGTCCAATTCTGCCCTCTTCGCTGGCTTCCGCCTGTCTTGGAGACAAAGCGGGAGCCGCCTCTCTCCCCCAAGGAGGTCTAAGTCTGTGACTGGCAGGACCTTGCCTGAGCACGGCCCCTAAAAGAGCCGAGGATTCGCCAAAATATCGCGTATTAGACACTTAGCATCGGGCGTCGATGTTGACAGCCACGGCTCCGTGGCGATTTTCTTAGACGCTTATGCGAACCAGCATGGATGCCCAACGTCAGGATCGACGAGGACAATGGGGGTCCAGTTGAAACAGTCGAGGCAACATGTTTGAATTCCTTCAAGTCGCAGTCAAGTTGCAATGAACCCACCTCTGAGCAGGGACCCTGCTCCCAATGTCCGCAGGAACACTTCGTCGATGCGGCAGTCGCGTCCAAGTACTTCTCTTGCTCCCGCAAGCATGTCCTAAGGCTTTCGGATCAGGGGCTAATCCCCGCCCATCCATTACCCGGATCGACACAGCGTCGGACATGGCGTTATTTGCTCAGCGAGCTTCGTGCGTGGATGCTCGCTAACAGCAACCAAGTGTGCATTGGCAAAACTGAACCCCATGGTCATACAATGCCGTCCGGCAGCTCCCGCAAAGGAGGCCGTTAATGGCATACCAGCGGGGGAGTTTGAAGAAAGTGGAAAGGAAAGAAGGAATGACTTGGGTTCTTCGCTACCGGATCAAAGGCAAGGAGCAGACGCCGCTCGTTGTTGGTCTGGTCAGGGATTTACCTACCGAGGATAAAGCGAATGTCGAGGTAGATCGCCTCGGCCTTCGAGTCAGGGTCAATTGCACCAACCCGAGGACCGAGCGGGTCAGGTTCAACCAGCTTGCGGAGTATTACCTCAAGGTCGAGTTCGACCCTGAGGTAACAGCGAGCCCGAAGTCGGAGAACACGAAGCCCATTCTTGACCACTACGTCCGCGACTTCCTGATTGCCGAGTGGGGCGACGAGATCGCGGAGGACATCGAGCCGCTTGAAATTCAGAAGTGGTTTAATGCCCTTCACAACAAGGAAGAGTACGGGTGGACTACGGTCTCGAAGATTCGGGGCATCATGAACCGAATTTTCAAGATCGGGATCATCCACAAGAAGGTCTCGAAGAATCCGGTGGAGGGGCTGAAGACCAGCGCCAAAACCACGTACAAGGCGATCAAGATCACCCCGGCTCAGACGCTCTTAATCCTGCGGTCTGTGATGGGGAACATGCTGCACTTCACTCTGGTGTTCGTCGTAGCGGCCACAGCACTTCGAAGCTCAGAATTGCTTTCGCTCCGCTGGGCTGACATCCTGTGGGAAGAGCGGAAGATCAGGATCGTCAAGTCGTGGAAGAAGACGGGAGTGGACGGAAGCACCAAGACGCCATCTTCGGAACGCGACGTACCGATGGGCAGGGTCTTAACCCACTACTTGCGCGAATGGCACAAGCAAACGCCATACGCCAAGCCCACGGACTTCGTGTTTCCGTCGATGAATAGAAGCGGCAGGGTGCCGATTTGTTCGTCGGTATTTTGCTCCGACTACTTACGCCCAGCGGCGAAAGCGGCGGGTGTCCCCATCCCTGATGGGCATCGGTGGGGCTTGCATAACCTCCGTCACAGCCTATCGAATTGGCTGGTCAACAAAGCCAAAGAGAATCCGAAGACTGTGCAGGGAATCTTGGGGCACTCGCGGATTCAGACCACGCTCGACTTGTACACGGACGAAGACCTCGACGAGATGATCGCGGCTCAAGACAAATTCATTGACGCGGTCGGATTCGAAAAGGAGACCGTCCAATGACGGCATGGGTGAAATTGTGGGCTGGACTTTTGGGTGCCATTCCTTCCAACCTACTGAAAAGAATGGCGGGGACGACGGGACTCGAACCCGCGGCCTCTGCCGTGACAGGGCAGCGTTCTAACCAACTGAACTACGTCCCCACTCGCCAAATCAACAAGATGCGAAATCGCCAGTGTTTATGCGGATTAGCGCGATCTGCATAAAATGCCTCGATTGCCCAAGACGACCCAGATTGTCTCCCATCGGGCAGAAACCGCCAATAAACCGCCAATAAATTCTGCTCCATCCCAGCGTCGGTGCGCCGCACAAAACACCCAGGTGGAGGGCGAACCATATTGACTGCAGTCTCGGCGAATCCGCCAACAAGAATTGAGCAATCCTCAGCACAGAAATATCCTAACAGCTTCTCGTGACAATGGGAAAGCGCGCAACCGCGGAATTATAACCAGAACAACCCGTGGAAGGAGAGCGCGGCACTGAATGACCACATCAACCTCTACGGCTTCTGGAACGAAACGACGTTCCTTACCAAGAGTTCTTTCAGCCCCGCCAGTTCGCCATGGCCCGCAAAATCACTTACTGTACCTTCATCGCCTGCTCCACTGCGGCCTGCGTGTAAGACACCATGTCTTCCACTTGCTATCTCAACCGGACATATCATGTGCTAACGACGGGACCTGGCGTTATGTCTAGTACCTCCATGGACTATATGGTATATTGTTCGTCGGCGCTAGTGAATGACACTTTCGTGACGGGCGCCATCGCCAGCGTGTGCGTCTTGCGGCCTGGTGAGGAGAAAAAATGATTCCTTTTGTAGAGAAGACCTGGTTCGTCTGGTGGATAGTTGCGATCGTCTTTACTACACGCTGGTTCCACGTGCTAGCGAGATATAGCAAGGTGGGGGATTTCGACGCGTTCACGTCCGAAGAGGAAGCACAAATTCCCGGTGCGCACGTCCGGAAAATGCAAGCCGTCTCTTTAACGGAGACAAAGCGCACTTTCGGAAAGCTCAGTCCGATTTACGGAATCGTATACGACTTGCGCTCCGGGAAGTTGATCGCGGCCGGACGTGGGAAAAGTAGATCAGGAAACGATTGACCGGAGGCAGTATGCAGTGGGGCGAGGCCGCTAGAAAATTGCTGGTTGGTTTCTTGATTGGCCTGACCAGAATAGGCGGCGGCGACTTTGTCACAAGCCGTGGCTACGCTTCTTTATGTGACCGGAGTTAAACTGATCTGGTTCTGCAGCGGGGATGCGTTCGCGTCGCAATACCCAGAGCCTCACCGCGGAGGAGAATCTCATGCTGTTGAAGTCTGATCCCACTTTTTATCCCTCGCCCAAGCTTGCCGGTCATGCCCCCATAGAAAAACTCGCGTACGTAGCGGCGCTGAATGCAAACGGGGGCAAGCAGGCGGACGCTCTGGTCGTCGTGGACGTCGATTCCGCGTCGAAGAAATACGGCAAGATCGTGGGGCGAGTCGACATGCCAAATGCCGGAGACGAGCTGCACCATTTCGGCTGGAATGCATGCAGTTCCGCTCTCTGTCCTTATGCTCCGCACCCTCACATCGAGCGGCGCTACCTGATTGTGCCTGGTTTACGCTCTTCGCGGATTCACGTGATTGACACCAAACCCGACCCCAAGAAGCCGAAGATCGTGAAGGTCATCGAACCGGAGGTCGTGGCAGAGCGAACCGGATACAGCCGTCCGCACACGCTTCATTGTGGCCCCGACGGCATCTACGTCAGCGCTCTCGGTTCGCCGAGCGGCAATGGGCCGGGCGGAATCTTTGCTCTGGATCACTACACTTTCGAGCCTTTGGGCCGGTGGGAGGTCGAGCGAGGTCCTCAGAATTTCGCATACGATTTCGCCTGGCATCTGGGATACGACATCGCAGTCACCAGCGAGTGGGGCACGCCGAACATGGTCGAGGGCGGAGTCAATCCCGAGTTGCTGCTTGCGGGCAAGTACGGGCACAGTCTGCATATTTGGGATCTTCGCAAGCGCCGACATCTTCAGGCTCTAGATTTAGGCGCGGAGCAGCAGATGGTTCTGGAACTGCGTCCTGCGCACGATCCTACTAAGGCCTATGGGTTTGTAGGTGTGGTCACTTCGCTCAAAGATCTTTCGAGTTCTATCTGGTTGTGGCACCGAACCCAGTCAAACGGCAACTCGAACGCAAAATTCGAAGTGAAAAAAGTCATTGAGATTCCCGCCGAGCCAGCTGATCCGAGCCAACTACCTCCTCTTCTACAGGGCTTTAAGGCGGTTCCGCCATTGCTCACGGACATCAATCTTTCGGTCGATGATCGCTTTCTGTACGCTTCGTGCTGGGGCACGGGAGAGATGCGCCAGTACGACGTCTCAGACCCATTTAGTCCCAAGCTGACCGGATCGGTTCACATTGGCGGGATCGTGCGGCGTGCGTCTCATCCTGCGAGGCCAGGCGAAGCCCTGAATGGCGGCCCGCAGATGGTGGAAATCAGCCGCGATGGCCGCCGGGTGTATTTCACCAACTCGTTGTATGCGGCGTGGGACAAACAGTTCTATCCCGACGGCATCCGCGGCTGGATGGTCAAGCTGGACGTTGCGTCTGATGGCGGCATTCAACTCGACCCGAAGCTTTTCGTGGATTTCGGTGAGCTGCGTGGCCACCAAGTCAGATTGCAGGGTGGGGACGCTTCGTCGGACTTCTACTGCTATCCATGATCTACCAATCATGATTCACTACTAATCATGAATCACAATTGGCCGTGGGTGGTGCTTGCGCTTCTTGGGGCTTATCACGGCCTGAATCCGGCCATGGGCTGGCTGTTTGCCCTTTCGCTCGGTCTTCAGGAGAAACGCCGGTCGGCAGTGCTCGCTGCTCTGGTGCCGATTGCGCTGGGACACGCGGCTGCAATCGCTGTGGCGATTCTCCTATTCCGTTTCGTTCAACATCTCTTTCCGTGGCACTCTCTCAAGTTTGGTGTCGCGGCGATCCTCTTTGCTTTTGGCGTCTACCGAATCTTCCGAGCCAGTCATCCGCGGGGAGCGGGCATGAGAGTGGGTGGAAGGGAGTTGCTTGTCTGGTCTTTTCTGATGGCATCGGCGCACGGAGCCGGCTTGATGCTCGTGCCAGTCGTGTTGGCCCAGCCGGTGCTTGGGATGGCGCACACCATGGTTGGATCAATACCGCCGGGATCAATACCGCATGGATCGATGCCGGCGGGATCAATGCCGGCGGGTCCTGCAGCCGTAAGCATGTCGGTGATTCTATTCGCGGTACTGGTGCATACTCTAGCGATGTTGATCGTAGCCGGAGTCCTCGCAATCTTCTTCTTTGAGAGCTATGAGAAGGTGGGGCTGAAGCTACTTCGGCATACGTGGCTCAACTTTGACCTGCTCTGGGCGTTCGCCTTGCTGGTGGCTGGGTTGGGCGCCCTGTTGTCGTGAGGCCTTCGAGATTCTAAAACTCCTCACGCCCGGCTTTGAATGTCTCAGGTCCGCGAGTGCGGCACCAAGATTTCTTCCGCGTGTGACGGCAGGTTCGGGACAAGCCATCGAAATAAAAGGGTCGCAGACAGAGCGCCCGCGATTTGTGCCACGATAAACAGTGGAACGTCTGACGGTCGAATCCCGGCAAAGGTATCAGATAAGCAGCGGGCAATTGTTACCGCCGGATTTGCAAACGAAGTCGAAGCCGTGAACCAGTAGGCGGCGGTGATGTAGCTCGCAACCGCGAACGGTACGGCTCCAGTGCGTAATCGCGAACATCCCCAGATCACCGACAATAGTCCGAACGTCGCCACGAACTCGCTTAGAACAAGGGCCCCTCCATGCCGGGAATGTGAGGAGAAGGAATACCAGCGCAGCCCAAACATCAGATGCGCGATGATCGCTCCGGCCGCTCCTCCCACACATTGCACAAAGATGTAAGCCCCGGCCTCGGGCCACAGAATGCCGTGTTCAATTGCGTCGGCAAGAGTGACAGCTGGATTCAAGTGTGCGCCAGAAATCGGTCCAAACGTCAGGATGAGAGCAGCCAATGCCGCGCCCGTCGCAATCGTGTTCGCAAGCAGAGCAATGGCGACATTCCCACCTGCCAGCCGTTCGCCCATTATGCCTGACCCAACCACCGCAGCCACGAGGAACGCGGTACCAAAAAATTCAGCGGTGAGTCTGGCACGCAGGTTGAATTTCATTGGTGACCGATATTGTCGATTTCTTGCTTGATTGCCAGCGTGTCGATGGTGGCGAGGGGCAGGCTGAGAAACAGGTCGATTCGACGTTCAAGGCTTATAAAGGCATCACGGTATGCGCGTTTGATTTCCTCTGACGTGCCGCGTACCGCAGCTGGATCGGGAACTCCCCAGTGGGCCGTAAGAGGATGTCCCGGCCAAATGGGGCAGACTTCCTTCGCTGCAGCGTCACAGACCGTAAAGACGAAATCGAGTTTGGGTGCGTCAGGTTTCGCAAACTCGTCCCAACTCTTGCTTCTAAGACCATCCGTCGGCAAATTAGCACTTTCCAGCTCCGCAATGGCCTCCGGTCGAACAGCACCCGAGGGATGGCTCCCGGCGCTGTAGGCACTAAAGTTCGGTCGGCCTTTGTAATTCATGATGGCCTCGGCCATGATGGAGCGAGCCGAATTTCCTGTGCATAGAAACAACACGTTGTAGTGTCTTTGCATTTCGTTCCATCACTTGCAGCACGTCGGCTCGCAGCAAGTTCCCTTGGGTTGCGGCTTCACGGCTCGCACAAATGCACTCATGAACTTACCGTCAACCTGCGGCGCAATGACCTCCACGTCGATGTTCTGGCCGGATAGGAACTCCCGAGCGTCCTCTACGCGGTAAATTCTCGTAGGCTCGATCTCAATGTTCTCGAAGCCAGCAGACGCGAGTTTGGTGCGATATTCGTTTTCTTCGAGGGCACCCGCAACGCAGCCCACCCAGAGAAGCACACTTTGGCGAATCTGAGGCGGCATCTCGCCGCGAGTCACAACATCGGACACGGCAAAGCGTCCGCCCGGCTTCAAAACTCGAAAAGCCTCCTTCAGTACGCAATCCTTGTCTGCTGAAAGATTGATCACGCAGTTGGAAATAATGACGTCGACAGAGTTATCGGGCAGAGGGATATGCTCAATCTCTCCCTTCAGGAACTCGACATTCTCGGCGCCCGCCTTACGTTTGCTCTCGTCAGCCAGCGCGAGCATTTCATCCGTCATGTCCAGACCGTATGCCTTGCCGGCGGGCCCAACCCGCTTTGCAGAAAGCAGGACATCAACGCCACCGCCAGAGCCGAGATCGAGAACTACTTCTCCAGGACTCAACTTTGCGAGTGCGGTCGGATTTCCGCACCCTAAAGACGCGAGAATAGCCTCCTCGGGGATTTGTCCCGCCTGCGAGGAGTCGTACAGATTCGATGTGATCGGGTCGCAGCCGAAACCGCTCGGCGCCGTCGCTCCGCAGCAAATACTTCCGCCAGTCTTTATGCGCAAGGCTGCCTGACCATACTTTTCTTTGACTACTTCCTTAATATCGATATCGGTGGCGCTCATAGTGATCCTCTCCTATTTACGGATCTGGATGATATTTTGTGGTTTGACCGCCTTGTTTCGAGTGCAGCACTCGGCGTAGAGAAATTGCAGTAGTTCCTGGAGCGCTTCCGTATTAGCCGTGTACCGCAAGAAGGTGCTCTCGCGGCGGACGTTCACCAGTTCTTCGTTCTTCAATTTCTCCAGGTGGTGCGAGAGCGTGGAATTCGGAATATCAAGCTCTAACTGGATATCGCCGACAACCAAGCCTTCCGGATGCGCAGACAGCAGCAGCTGCATAACTCGAAGCCGAGGCTCCGTGCCCATGGCAGAAAGCATGTCAGCGTACCTCGCCACTTGCTCCGTGTTTTTCTTGTTTGACGCAACTGACATATTTCGATCTTTGCAGAAATATAGTTTATTGTCAAGACGCGTGCGTAGGCCCTATCCGCTATCGGAAAACTTCCCAATGTGGCGTGGGGATCGCTTCGCCCACGCTCGTGCCAATCATCACCTATGCAGAACTCAAATCTTTATGTGCTGACCGGCGGCCCGGGAGCCGGCGAAACCACCGTCCTGGCCGAGCTTCAGCGGTGAGGGTTCCCCTGCGTTCCAGAAGTGGCCAGACAAATCATCCAGGAACAAGTTGAGACCGGTGGCACTGCCGTTCCCTGGAGCGATACTGCCCGCTACGCCAAGCTCATGCTCGAACGCTCGATTTTGTCTTTACACGAGCAGACTCCAGCATCCCAAATCACCTTCTGCGATCGTGGCATCCCCGACACGCTTTGCTATCTCCGGTTAATCGGCCACGATGACTCCGAAGCAGTAGCCGCCAGCATTACTTACCGATACGCCCAGAAGGTTTTTCTGGCACAGCCATGGCAAGCGATCTACGCGACCGATAGCGAGCGCAAGCAGTCCTTTGAGGAAGCAGTCCGGACCTACAACCTGATGACCAAGGTTTATGAAGAATGCGGCTACGAGATCGTGGAGCTGCCGCTGATCTCCCCGCCCGAGCGAGCCGACTTCATCCTTGGGCACGTGCAAAAGGTCGTGCCCTCTCGATTACCTATCTCCAGCTCGATTCCCCGCTAGAATAAGCCGTTACCGAGGACTCATCACTCACGGACCTGATTACCCTTTATTAAACTCGCATGATTAAACTCGCATGGATATGGATAAAGATAAATTCGCATGGATAAACTTGTAATCCGCGGCGGTGAGCCGCTGCTCGGGACCGTCCGCGTCAGCGGCGCAAAGAACGCGGCACTCCCATGCATGGCCGCCGCTCTGCTTACCGACGAACCGGTGATCCTCGAAAACATTCCGCAGGTACGCGACATTCAAACCACGCGCAATCTTCTCGCCGCCATGGGGGCTGAAGTCGAACTCGGCTACGGACGGGCCCACCATCGCACCACCATCCACTGCAAAAATCTCGCCAGCCCGGAAGCCTCCTATGAATTAGTGAAAACGATGCGCGCCTCGACCCTCGTGCTCGGACCGCTGGTCGCGCGTTGTGGCCGGGCTCGCGTCTCGCTCCCCGGGGGCTGCGCCATCGGACAGCGCCCCATCGATCTCCATATCAAAGGCCTTGAACTGCTCGGCGCAAAGATCACCCAGGACCACGGCTACGTCGAAGCCACTGCCGAGCGCCTGCGTGGTGCTGAAATCCTCTTCGACAAAATCACCGTCACTGGAACCGAAGACCTGCTCATGGCCGCCACTCTCGCCGATGGCGAGACCCTTCTTCAGAACGCCGCCCGCGAACCCGAGGTCGCCGACCTCGCAGCCTTACTCAATAAAATGGGAGCGAAAATTCAGGGCGCAGGCACGCCCACCATCCGTATAAAAGGTGTGAATAAGCTGAAAGGCGCCAAGCACCGCATTATTCCTGATCGCATCGAAGCTGGCACCTTCCTGATCGCCGGCGCGCTCACTGGCGGCGATCTCAACATCGCTGGATGTGATCCCACTCATCTTGTCGCCATCCTCGCAAAGCTAAAAGACGCTGGCGTAAAAACTAAGTCGACCAAAGATTGCGTCCGCGTCATGGGCGATAATCCCTTCACCGCGAGCGATCTCACCACTGAGGAATATCCCGGTTTCCCCACCGACATGCAGGCGCAATTCATGGCGCTCGCCACACAAGCGGAAGGCACTTCCACCATCACGGAAAATATTTTTGAGAATCGTTTCATGCACGCGCAGGAATTAGTCCGCATGGGCGCGAACATAAAAATCGAAGGCCGCCGCGCAGTTGTGGTTGGCAAAACCCAGCTCAGCGCCGCCGCCGTCCTCGCCTCCGACCTGCGAGCCAGCGCATCGTTAGTCCTGGCCGCCCTGGTCGCCGACGGTGAAACCATCATCGACCGCGTTTACCACATCGACCGCGGCTACGAAAAAATAGAAGAAAAACTTAAAGCTGTCGGCGCCCAAATCAAACGCATCGGCAACATGCTGCCGTAAATCCATTTCAACTCTGTAATTTAGCGCGGATAACCCGCAACTCCTCATATGCTTCTAACCAACACATGGATTCTGTAGTCCCCCCGTCCAGTCTCACTCCCCGCGATTTTGCGCGTGCCTGGTGGCGGATTTTAAGCGGCAGCGCTCCCCTGCTCTCCATCGAGATCACTCGTGAGTGTCCGCTAAGTTGTCCCGGCTGCTACGCGTACGGAGAAAGTCACCTTGGTAGCGAGGTTACTCTGCGCCAGCTCCGCGACCTTCGCGGAGATGCCTTAGTCGACGGCGTGCTTGATCTAGTGCACCGTCATCACCCCCTGCACGTATCGCTGGTTGGGGGCGAACCTATGATCCGCCATCGCGAACTGGATCGCATTCTTCCCATTCTCAACCAAATGGGCATCTTCACCATGGTCGTCACCAGCGGCGTAATTCCCATCCCCGCGCACTGGATGGACCTTTCCCGCATGCGCGTCGCCGTTTCCGTCGACGGCCTTCCCGAACACCATGACATACGCCGCAAACCGGCAACCTACCAGCGCATTTTGCAGAATATTGATGGAAGAAAAATTAACGTCCACTGGGTCATTACGCGGCCCATGTTGCAGCGCGCCGATTATTTCGAAGAGTATGTAGCGTTCTGGAATGCCCGCTCTGAGGTCGACCACATCTGGGTCAGCCTTTACACTCCACAGGTCGGTGAAGAAAGTCCGGAGCGACTCTCTCCGGAAGATCGGGAGCGCATCGCAACTGAGTTGCCGCTATTAACCACGCGCTATCCCAAGCTCCTGATTCCGCAAGGCATGGCGCGGGCGTTCGTGAACCCTCCCCAAAATCCGCAGTCTTGCGTCTTCGCGAAAATGTCGGCGAACTACTCTGCCGATCTTAAAACCCATGTCGACCCGTGTGTTTTCGGAGGAAATCCCGATTGTTCGCAGTGCGGATGCAGCATCAGCAGCGCCCTCCACTCGATTCAGAACACTAAAATCGCGGGACCGCTCCGCGTCTCCCACCTGGTGAACACTTCGCTAAGCGTCGGCTCGGCGGTGACCCGCATGCGCCGCAACCGCCACCGTCCCAGCCGCTGGCAGCCCGGAGCGCCCCTCTCGAACCATTCGCTAGTGCAGATTCAATCCACCGAATAAACAAGTCGGACTAAGATGCCAGCGCATCCTTAATTACTGGCCGCCCTGATGGCCGAACGTAAACCATCATCGACCGCGGCTACCACATCGACCGCGGCTACAAAAAAATAGAACAACAGCTGAAGGCCGTAGGCGCCCGAATCCGCCGCATCGGCAACATGCTGCCGTAAAGGCCCACTCCGTTGTCCTTTTGTTTTCATAGCAGAATACATTTTCTTGTTGCCTCCGGACACCTTTTGTTGTACATTCCCCCCTCACATCGGGCCGACTCCAGGGAATTCACATTTTTCGGAGGATGGCGACCATGACCTGCTCTCGGGCAATCGTTTTCACACTCTCGTTCTTCCTCGCCGCATCCTCTCTTCCTACCGCGCAAACCGCGCCAGGGAACCAAAGTTCCCACACGAGTCAATCCGGAGGCCAAAGCCAGTCGCCCGCCCGCTTCTCCGAAATGAAGCCCTTCGAACAGTACGTCGCTTATTGGACGACGGAGCCGGGGTGGAGCACGGAACTGCAGCTTCGCAACAATCTCGACCCAGGTAAGTTAACGGTCACTCCCGCGCTGCGCATGGCAGACGGCACAGAGACTGCACTCCCTCCGGTAACGATCAAATCGGGAGAGGTCGCGTCGCTCGACGTTGGTGACGCGGTATTGAAAGCCGCTCCGCGATTGGTCGGGACTTACGGTTCGCTCGTGCTCAGATATCGCGCGACCGTTCATCGTGCGCTTTATGCCGCCGTGATGGTGCGCATCGATGGGAGACCTATTGCGTTCCACCTCGATGCGTATTCCCACAATTTGTCTCCGGGCAGAGCTAGCCGGGAGGGCATCTGGTGGCTGCCGCGTGAATCGGTGTCTGATTTCCTGATTCTCGCTAATGCTGGCGATCAGAAATTGGTGCCTACCCTAACCGTCTACGACTCTGGGGGCAAGGCGTGGCATCAGCAGTTGAGCCTGGAACCACACCAAACGCAGCGTCTTTCCGTGCGAACGCTGCTACAACGAGCCGGGCTGAGCGGCCGGTACGGCGGCATCAAAATAGATGGTGCGGACACTGCCGGATACCTCGATTCGGCGCACCTTCTGTTTGACGAAGTCGGCGGATTTTCCGCCAACATGAAAATGTTTAACCACGACCCTGACATTTCGCTTTCATCGCACCTGTTCGGCGGCGTGAAGGAGTGGACCACGCGCGCCCCCATGCTGGCCCTGAGTGATCCCGATCCGGCGCTGGGTTTCCCGGCAGGAACGGCTTTGCAACCCAAAGTGCTCGTGCGTAACACCTCCGCCAGGCCCTTCACAGCGCACATCCGCTTCAACTGGCGTTCTGCGATGGCGTCCGGCAAAACCCCGCCCATGGATCTGGCGCTCAAACCGAATGCAACGCAGGCAGTGGATGTTGGTGCGCTGCAGGCACAGAAGCTGATTCCCGCCGACGCCTATTGGGCCGCAGTCGTCATTAGTGCTCCAATTCAGCCCGATGACCTGATGGCAATCGCCGCCAGCTACGATCAAACCGGCCGTTATGGCGCACAGACCCCCTTCAGCGATCAACTCGCATCTCACTGGGAAGGAGGAAAGTGGGAAGTGGACAGCATGCACGACTCCCTGCTCACCGCAGGCAATGGCGGCAACAAGCCCGCGAAGGCAGAACTGACCATCCTCTACAATCAGGGGAGCGAGCAGTATCAGATCGAGCAAATGCTGGCACCCGACGAGCAAATGTTGGTCGATTTCGGCAAGCTGATCCGCAATCAGGTTCCCGACAAGAACGGCCACGTCTTACCGCCCGACCTCACCTCCGGCGCCTATCGCCTTCGCGATCTCGAACATAACCCCGTCGGCGCCCTGTATGAGGGCAAAGTGATCGTCGATAAAACCTACGGCCACGCCGCCTACGGCTGCGGTGTCTGCTGCGGGCCCGATGCCCCAACGATGGCATTCGATCCCCTGGCTGTGAGCATCGACGACTATGCGGACCAGTATGTTCAGGCTCTGAACTCGTGCGGCGGTGGCGTGCAGGACTTCACCGACGATTTTTCCACTTGGTGGACAGGCGACACCGCCATTGCCACTGCCAACAAGAACAGCATTCACGGAGTCGCCGCCGGCACGACCAACCACTACGCAGAAAGCGATCCTATGTATTGGGGCATCCGAAAGGCCTTCAATAGCTGCCCCATCTCCCGGCCGCAAACCACCGCCAACACGAATGTGCAAGCGTGTCCTAGCTCCTCCAGCATCGGCCCTATATCTCCGGAATCCCTGTCGAAGGTCCTTGCCACATACAAGACAGGGCTCGGCAGCGTGGTCGGGGTGAACTTCAGCCCGGCAGCGCCCAGCGGTCTTGAAATAGCGGAGACCCTTTCTAAGGGAACAAACACCTGCCCGCAAGGTTTTCCGACGAACGTGTGCACCACGAACGGAAATCTCAACACGGCTGTGTTAACGGTCGGCGCTTCTGGGACCGCGATCGATGGCACTCCATTGCCAGCCACAGCGAATACTCTGTGGGATGAGCATGTCGTGGCGAGCCCTTCCAGCCTTCTGGGATCTTCGGGAACGTGTTCGATTTCGTGCGGCCAGCAATATTGGTGTGCGAAAACGGCGATTGGGAACTATACCGTCACCTACACTTTCAAGACGGGCACGATAAGTGGCACGCCTGTAACAAACGTAACTGCTACCGTACAGTAGCTTTGTAGTTAGGAGCGAACAGCCATGCCAATCGGAAGAGTTAGCGCGGCGTTATACATAGCTTGCCTCGTAGCGGCCGGAGCAATTGGCCAGGAGAACCCTCCAACGACCATCATCAAGGGAGGGGGGGGGCTGGCTTCGCTGACTGAACAGCTCAAACAACACCATGTGGAACTGACCGAGGCTGGCTTGCTGAAGGCGTTGCGGGACACAGACGCTCAAGTCAGATATCTCGCGGCTTTGCGGCTCGCAGAAGTAAAGGACGCGGCCGCAGTTCCAGCCATCGAGGAAGCCCTTGAAGCCGAAAAGGTACCCGAGACACGGATGAACATCACTATCGCACTCGTGCAGCTCGGAGACGAGAAGGGCATCGTGGAACTCACATCTGACTGCAAAGACCCAGAGTTGCCGGGCTACTTTCGGGCGCGCGCGATGTTATACATGCTGCCTCGTGGAAGCAAGGTTTGCTTTAAGGCTGCGTTGGATCTGCTGAGCACCGACCCTGATTCCCGGGCCCAGGTTGTTTCCCTTCTGCCGCAGTATCTAGGCCCATCGAAAGAAGAGTCAAACGAGGTTCTTGAAGCCACGGCCAAGTGCCTTACCGATGAATCCCCGGGCGTACGCATCCAGGCGGCCTACACACTTAGGACCCTGGCAAATCCCTCAGCGATTCCGCTCCTGCGGAGCGCAATTGCCGCCGAGCCTGACGACGATGTGCGATCACAGATGCAGTACAGCCTTGGGCACCTGGAGGGTGGGCAGCATAGGTGACGGTCCTATCGAGCGGACAGGGGGGCTGGCCCCACCCTTCGCGCTTTTCGAAGGGTGGGCTCGATGCTGCTGACAGCTCGTGCCGCCGAGGCCGCTGACGCTCGATTGCCCAAAAAGACTCGGGCCGCCCGCAGGCGGCCCGTTTTAGCTGACGGCTGAAAGCTGAAAGCCTAGTCCCCCGCCACCGGCTCCGCAATCTCCGGCTTCGGAGCATGCGCACCATTCCCATTCGCCTTTCCCAGCGCGCCCAGCGGAATGAATCCGTTCTCCGCCACCACCGGTTTCTCTTTCAATACCACTTCGCGGTACAGCGAAGCCATGCGCGCGTTGTAAGCGGCATCATTCTTCTGCGGCCCGCGATGTCCAGCAACCGGAGTTTCCGAATGATCGACCGCCAGGGCCGCCTTCGCATCCCGCGCCCGCTTCTTCTCTTCGCGCGCGTTCTTCGCGATGCCCAGCTTGTCGAGATCGTGCTGCAATTCGTTGGTGACGATATTTTCACGCAGCAGAAGCGAGTGCGTCTCGTCTTCCATCTTCACTTTTTTGCCGCCCGCAAAAATCTCGTGCCGACCATGCTCTTCGTACCATTTGGTAAGTGTAGCCGTCATGTGCATCTTCTCGATGATGTTCCGCCAGCCCACGCCCGTGTTGTACGCGCAGAACGAAATCTCACCTTCCTGCGTAGCGTAAGGGATAATGCACTGCTCGGTCCGCCGGAAGTCGTAGTTGAACAGATCCTGAAACCACATTCCTGCGATGAACAGGAAGTTCCACCGATCGTTCGTGCGCCGCTTCATCACGTCATCGATCGTGCGGTCTGGACCGACCTTGCCGTAATTGCGTCCCGTGACGTTGTAGTTCTTATCGAACTTCTTAAGCAGATCCATCATCTTAAAATGCGTCGGCGACTGATACGGATCGTAATTCTTCATCAGGCACAGCGCCATTCCAAACGCCGTAAGAAATTTTCCCCGCGATGCATCATTCACCTTGGCAATATCTTTCGCGAGCTGATCCCCTGCCAGGAAAGCCGTAACCGGCACAGCCTCCTTCGTTTCCTTGTCAATCATCACCGCCATTCCGGTCCCGCAATTCGGGTGACAACCACACGATAGTTGGCCCCAGTCGTTTTTGGGGTCGTTGGCGTGCATCAGGTCGGCCCAGTCGGAGAAGGTGCCCATGAAAGAGATCGGGAACCAGTCACGGGAGGGCTCGCCTAATCCGGTTTGATTTTTTACGTCGTGGGCCAGGTGGCTCAGCGTGTAGCGCTGGGCCTGGCGGCGGTCGTCGGTGACGGCTTCGTCGCGGCCGGTGAAGCTTACTGGCTGGAAGCTGAGGAAGCTGATTGTTTTTGGATTGTCTAACGCAAACTTGATGATGCGTCCGACTTGTTCATTGTTGATGCCGTTAACTATGGTTACGACGGGGACGATTTCTACTCCGGCTTTGTGGAGATTTTCGATGGCTTTCAGTTTTACGTCGAACAGGTTGCCGACCATGCGGTGTGCATTGGCAGCGTTGCCGATGCCGTCGAATTGCAGATACGCGTAGCGCATGCCGGCTTCGACTGCCTGCTGGCAGAACTCGAAACTTTTTGCGAACTCAATTCCGTTGGTCGCGGCTTGCACGGAGTTGTATCCGACTTTTCTCGCGTAGCGCACGGCGTCGAGAAAATACGGACTCAACGTGGGCTCGCCGCCGGAAAACTGCACGCTCATCTGGCGACGCGGCTTGATGGTGATCGCGTTATCGAGCATCTGCTTGATTTCTTCCCACTGCAGTTCGTGGACGAAGCCGACCTGGTTTGCGTCCATGAAGCAGGGATCGCACATCATGTTGCAGCGGTTGGTGAGATCGATGGTGAGAACGGAGCCGCGCCCGTACTTGACGGTCGAGGAGCCGTGGTGGTGCAGCTTCTCATCGTTGTGAGCCTTGATGTCGCGGCCGGGGAAAACATCTTCGAGGTGCTTCGAAAATTCGGTGTCGATCGACATCACGTCTTCGAAATGGCCGTGCTTCGGACAATCTTTCACCATCAAAATCTTTCCATCTCTTTCGACGATGGTGGCCTTGATCTCTCCAACTTTTTCGTTCATCAGAACTTCGTGCGGCAATTTGCCGTCGAGAATCTGCTGGCGAATTTCCGGGACACATTTCGGGCAGAGCGAATCGGTCGCACGAGGCCAGCCGAGTGGTGGCTTCGACTTTTCGTAGGACTTGAGCAGAGGCTTGTCGGACCATTTAGGGGTGGGCGAGGGGTTGGGCTTGATCCGGTTGAGACGGTCGAAGACCACCCACGCGCCTTTGGCGGCGACGGTGACTGCTTTTTCTACATACTTGATCGGCTTGCGCATGTTCGCTTCTGGCTCCTGGCTTTTAGCTCTTTTTGTGCTGGGTGCGGGATGTTCGATCTTAGGAAACAGCTTGGCAGAAACTCGCCTCTGGCTTCGCTGAGATCCTATCCACAAACCCAGTCACAATAAGCAACAACTGTGGTTCTCCCCAGAGAGTTGAACCTGGTTGAGTTGAACCTGGTTCCTTACAATCTTGTCCTTACACTCTTCCCTGGGTAATGTCTGATAGTGATGCTATTGGAGGGCAAGGAGTTACGCATCTTTATCCCAACGAACGGGAGAAAAATGGGGTTTAGCGGTTGATTAGGGGATTAGGTGGGGGTAAGTTGTTGAAAGGAAAAGGGGGTTTGGTTACGGAACGACTCTCACGACATCATGGGGGCGGGGCTCCGCAGCTCCGAGTCGCGGTAGCGTTCTGCGTGGCGCCACAAGACAATATCCACCAATTGGACTGGGTCACCGGTCGCTTCGGAAAGCGAGACACACAACTGGTGTACGTCCCTGTACCGTCCTATGTTCTTCGAAGCTATGACGAGCCGCCAGTGCGGGCCGACTCCTCGGAAGTCAACAGCAGGTTCCTCACGGGCCTTCGGCCGTGTTCGGAATGACAGAGGTTGTTGGTGGGGAATGGGTGTTTTCGCAGCGCTGAAGCGCTGCGCCACCCAAAGGCGGGGACGGCGCGGCTTAAGCCGCGCCCTTTCAAAGCATCAACTTTACGCGGCGCTTAAGCGCCGCTCTTTCACCGTGATGTGTGCGGCGCGTGGTGGTCCCATCAATTCAAAGTCAAAGGCAACGTCAAGGGCGACGGACACGACTGTCCGTCCCACACGAGGGTTTCGAGCTTCGCCCGAAATGAACAGCCGAGGGCGGCGGTCCCCACTTGAGCATCGCGTTCACTTGCTTAAGCCATGGGTTCCGGGTCGCCGCTTTCTGGATAAACTTCTTCCGGATCATCGGGGTCGATGCAGGAGTGGATGGTGAGTGGGGGATTGGGGAGTGGGGGATCGAGTAGTCCCCAGGCTTCGCGGTATTTTTCGAGGCGCATTTTTTTAGCGTTGCGGTGGGGATAGAAGCGGAGCATGGGTTGGGGAGTGCAGACTCCGACGGGAATGATGTACCAGATGTTGAGAGGAATCACATGAGCGGCGATGAAATCGATGTCGCGCTTGGTGTAGGGAATGTGGCGGTGTCCGGATTCGTAGGTGGCGCGGGTTTCATAAGCATCGGCGCGGAGGGAGTCGGTGCATTTGATCTGGATGCGGAAGAGATGGACGGTGGGTTGCGGGCGGTTGTCGAGGATGAAGTCGTAGCGCTCACTGTCTCCCCAGGGCTTGCAGATGGCGAAGCGGCGCTGGCTGGCCTGGTAGAGGAAAGCGGCCTCGGAGCGCTCTCCGGTGCGCTTGGTGTTGGGGCGGTTTGGATTGTCGGGCTGGCTGGGTTGGGGGCAGAGCTTGGACATCGGAACTCCTGGGAAAGATGAGCGCGAAAAGGCGAAGCTGCGACCCAGTCTGATATTGCGATAGTTCTTAGAATATCCCTAAGCTATATTATAACACTGGGGTGCAAGTTGGTGAGGTCGACAGCAAGTTCCCTTCGACTTCGCTCAGGGCAGGCTCTCACCGGGTCTTCGGCCCTGTTCGGAATGACAAGGGTTGTTGGTGGGGAGTGGGTGTTTTTTGCAGCGCTGAAAGCGCTGCGCCACCCAAGGGCGTTGCGTGGCGCGGCTGAAGCCGCGACCCTTCAAGGCCTAATCTTTACGCGGCGCTTAAGCGCCGCTCTTTCACGGTGGCACTTGCGGCCGTGGAGACTCGCTCAGGGCGACAATTTCTAATATGGGGCGTTTTTCCGGAAAGAATTCGTTACTGAATTGGGACTTTGGGAGCTTGCAAGGTTAACCCCTGAGGCATCAAGGACTCGGACTTTGGCATCGAATAGGTTAGGATTATGCTATGTCGGTTTTCGATGAGAAATATCGCGTGGTGGGCGTGGATGCCGATCGGCTGCTAGTGCGAGGGGTGCACAGCGGGGACGTGCTGACTATTCTGAATTCCGAGCCGGAGATTCCCATCAGCGCGGAAGAGTATCCGGTGGGCAAACTGATTGCTCTCAGTGATCCCGCGAATGCCCTGGGAAACTGACCGGGCTCGGGGAAATCCTAAACAAGATCATCCTAAACAAGATCATCCCAAATAAGATCAAGGCTAGCGGGCGGGAGTAGCCGCTCGACGCGAGCCGTTACACACAAGTTCCTCCATAGCGCCACATATTCCAAGCAAACCGGGCGGCTGCATTCCCCAGCTGTACACCTCGCAGTCGAGTTAATTTAGAATACTGGAGAACACGAGGAGGGCACGTGCGCTGCGGACGATGCGGCAATGACAATGCCGGGACCAACCGTTTCTGCGGAATGTGCGGCGCGCCTTTGGTGCCACAGAGTCAAGTCGGTGCGCCACCTGCGGAGCGAGTACAGGGTGCGCTGGCGGAAAACACCACTAGCGCGCCGCAGTCGGCGCTTCGAGCTCAGCCAGTCCCAGCACAGCCTGTTGTGAGGCCGACGGCTGCGGCAGGGGCGGCGGCTTCAGCTTCGGCGGGTGGGGCGGTGGAACGTCGTCCCATGCTTTCTTCGTTTGATGTGGCCCGCGAAGATGAGCCGGATCGGGAGCCGATCATCGGCGGTCCGTCGTTCCTGGGCTTGAACAAACCTGCAGCGAGACGCGCCGGATTTCATGCGGATAGCGGTCGCGAGCAACTGCGTTCCTCGGGAAATGTAGACTACCTTCTCCATGATGAGGAGGAGCCGAAGCGGGGCTGGGGAAAAATAGTTTTAGTCTTGCTGGCACTGATATTGGCGGGCGGATTTGGATATCTGCGCTGGAGGCAGGGCGGCTTTGACTGGCTGAAGGCCGGCGATAGAAAACCGACAGCGACGCAGGCTGCTGGGGGCGCGGGGCAGAGCGGCACGGATAATAGCGGCTCGGCTGGCGCAGCTGCAGCTCCAGCGGCAGCTCCGGCTCCGGCGGGAGCGGGAACGACTCCCGCGGGAGCGAGTTCTGCGGCGGGCGGTACGGCAGCGATCCCGGCGGGCAACACAACGGCTGCTCCGGAGACGCCAGCAGCGCAGGCCGCTGCTCCGCAAAGCCCGCCGGCAGCGACGCCTCCGGCTGACAGTGCAGTGCAAAACAACTCTCCCGTTCCCGCGCAGGCGGCGGGGTCGCCGAACAAATCGCCGAACAATGCGAACGCTACTGGCGCAACGGCGGAGCCGGCGTCACGAACCGCGGATTCTGATTCCCAAGCGCAATCGAATGATTCTGATTCTAATGAAGAGCAGCCGGCCGCTGCGAAAGCCGCCGCACGCAAAGCGGCTGCCGCGAAGCCGCTTGCGGCAAAGCCATCCGCGGCAAGGCCCGTGGATACCGTGGCCGACGCCGAACGCTACGTTTATGGGACTGGAGTACGGCAGGATTGCGATCACGGATTGCGGATGCTGAAGACGGCGGCGGGACAGTCCGATGCGAAGGCGATGATTTCGCTGGGCGCGCTGTATTCGACTGGGACGTGCGCTCCGCGCGATCTGCCTACGGCGTATCGCTGGTTTGCGCTGGCACTGCACAAGCAGCCTGACAATCAGGCCCTGCAGGATGATCTGCAAAAGTTGTGGAGCCAGATGACGCAGCCGGAGAGGCAATTGGCTATTAAGTTAAGCCAGTAAGCGGGCGCGGCGGACGCACGTCCCGATACGGAAGCGAGCCGAATTTACTTCTTAAACAAATTCTCGAATGCCTGACGGGCGTCGTTGGGACGCAGCGTGGCGGGAGTGGAAGTCTCCTTCTCTCGCGTGACACGGATTTCGTAGAAGGTGCAATTGTTGCGGGCATCTTTTTTGGGTATACGCTCGGTCACCGGCTGCATGCACTCAAAGCGGCTTCCAGGATCGAAATACATACACTGTTTGCAGGAATGAAGTTCGAAGCCGCACTTGGGACAGGTTCCAGTTGGCGGAATGGATTGCAGCACGGTGCCGCATTGGGCGCAGCGGGAGACGGCGCGAGTTCCTGGCATATTCACCGGTTTTGGCCCCATGCTGTAGTCTCTCTTAGCGGGAGCCGAGGATGGCTGCTGTCCGGATTTCTCTCCGGTTTCCCGTCGCGGCTTTTCTTCGCGATCGCGGTCCTGATATCCATGCTGACGGTATTTGGCTGCCACAGAACCTCCGCACGATGGCGTATTGTCTCGCCAGTTGCAAACTAAGACAAGTGCAATTAACCACGAAGAACAAAAGGATCACGAAGGAAGCGTGAACTACATCTTCGCGTTATTCAAGATCTATTTGCATAAACGGAGTCCGTTAATCAAAAGAGAATCCCTAAGCGGCTAAAGCCGGCGATCAGCAAAATCTGTGATCGCAGCGCTGGAAGCGCTGCGCCACCCAAAGTCCAGGAAGGCGTGGAGTTTCCCGCAGCGAATGAAGCTGCCATGTCGATTTCACGGCGGCTAAACCCCACGGATTCTTAACTCTTTACACGGCCCCTTCGGCAAGCTCAGCGTCAAGCTCTGAAGAGCCCGTCTGCCACGGTCGAGGCTGAACTTGTGGAGTTTTCCGCACCCTGTGACGCGCCGCCCTTCAAACAACCGTGCGCTTTTGATTCCCTGCCAGATTATCGCCGCGTACGCGCTACTCGCTACAATGGAGGCATGATCCACGAAATTTTCCCGGTGGGGCCGCTGCAGTGTAATTGCTCGATCATTGGCGACGAGACGACGCGCGAAGCGATGGTGATTGATCCGGGCGACGATATCGAGGACGTGCTCGAACTCATCCGCAAGCATAACCTGCAGGTCAAGCAAATCGTCATCACGCACGCGCACATCGATCATGTGGGAGGTGCGATGAAGCTGCGCGCGGCCACGGGAGCGCCGATCCTGCTTAATCAGAACGACTACGCCTTGTTGAAGATGCTCGATGTGCAGGCGGCATGGATTGGCATGGAAACACCGGGGGCGGTCGAGATCGACCAAAGCTTGACGACGGGCGACATCGTCAAAGCTGGCTCGCACACCGCCAGCATTTTGCACACTCCGGGACACACGGAAGGAAGCATCTGCCTCTATTTTCCTGCTGAAAAAACCCTGATTGCGGGCGACACGCTCTTTGCCGGTTCCATTGGGCGCACCGACCTGCCGGGCGGATCAATGCAGAAGATCATGCGATCGCTGCACGGCACAGTGCTGGCTTTGCCGGATGAAACGGTGGTTGTGCCGGGGCACGGGCCGCTGACTACGATCGGAGAGGAACGGCAGAGTAATCCGTTCCTGGCGAAGAAATAGGATCGGTCGCATTCCACAATATTTCCTGAAACGTTCTTGCTCAACGGGACACTATTGATCAGACGGCTCGAGACGGACCTGCGATAGCTCGGCCTTCTTAGTCCCTAAGGAGAATTCATGAGCGATCGACCACAAGTTTCGTACTCGAGTTCCTGGGAGGAGATTTATGAAGCCCACGAGTTTCCGCACGGCGAACCGCCTGAGGTTGGATTTGCCCGCACACTCGTTCTGTCGGGCATTGCCATCAAGCAAGTGGCTGCCAACCTGCCTAACGGCGAGAATCTCGTGAGCGCGGCAGTCAAGCGATGACTGAGTGGGAGGACGATTACTGCGGAATTCCGGCGCGGCCGGTCCCAACACTTACGCTGGCTGCGTCGCTGGCGGCCTTCGCCAGTATTCTGCAGAAGGGTGAGTTGCAACTTGCAATCCAGGAGGAAGCCAGCCGAATCGCGCAGAAGGCCTTCGCGGCGTCGACGGTCGCGCAACCGCCAGGAATCAAAGCGGCCTGGTGCTGAGGGGGCACCGCCGATTGTGCTGGTGTGAAACTCTCGAGATGATCAAACCATTTCCAGCAGGCGCTGAATTCCCTCCCGGAGATCATCTGGCGGCGTGATCAGGCTCAGAACCAGATAGCCGTCATTGGGAAAGTCGTAGAAGTGGCCGGGATGGATCAACACGAATTTTCGGCGCAGCAGATCGACCGCTAATTCTTCATCGGTTTGAGTTACCGGCACGCGCAGGATTGCATACCATCCGCCTTCCACACTCAAACGCTGGCACGTCTTCTGGGCAGCAAACTGCCGGTCGAGTTCGGCGAGATTGGCGAGGACACGATCCAGTAATTGCGGCTGAATGTTCTTGCGCTGGTCGAGCAACGCCGGCGTCGCCGACTGGACCGGCGCATTCATCGAGAGATAAGTGTCGGCGATTATTTCCAGGCGCGCCTGTGCGGCTTCGAGGTCTGCCTCAGGGCCACTGGTGACGATCCATGCCAACTTCATTTGCGGTAGCGCGGAGATTTTCGAGACTCCGCTGAGCGTGAACGTGAGTACATCCTGATTGGTTGTGAAGCTTTTGCGTGCAACGCGGTTGTGAGCGTAGTCGAGAAAGACTTCGTCGGCGATCAGAGCAAGTGAATGTTCGCGGCTAAAGTTATTGAGCAAATCGAGTTCACCCGGATGTACGAACGAGCCGGTTGGATTATTTGGATGAACTACGACCACGGCGCGGGTCCGACTGGTTGCCGCTTTCTGCAGAGATGGAAAATCCATTTGCCATCCGTGATCATAGAGCAACGGATAGGGCACGAGCTTTACATCCTGCAGGTCGGCGAGAAACTCGAACAAGGGATAGCTTGGCTTCGGCACCAGCAACTCATCGCCGGGATTGCAGAGCAGGCGGAAGACGAAGGAATAGCCTTCGCTGGTGCTGGTGGTGAGAAAGAGGTGCTCGGGATCGAGAAATGTTTCATGCTCAGTGTGGTAGTACGAGGCCACGGCGGCGCGCGCGCTGAGCAAGCCTTTGGGCTGGGGATCGTAATCCATAGCTTGGGGCGACGATAGTGATTGAAGAATTCGCGGTGCGTCGTAGCGCAGGCCGGCGTGAGTGGGATTGGAAAGCGTAAGATCGAGCAGGCGCGCACCGCTTGAACGCAGGTCTTCGAGCACCTCAGTGAGGCGATTGCGGGTTAGCTTCCAACTGGTGCGGTCGGAGAACATTCGAATCAGGATACCCGTTGGCTAGAGGCAGCTGCTAAGAGAGATGAATCTTGAAGCGCGAAGTGCGCGGAGAACGGATCGCGGAGTGCGCGCGGGGATATCGTCTTGCACACCGCGCCACTCCATACTGGGCCAGTCGCGGATTGAAACCGCCGGGCAGATGAGAGTGCGGCCTTGGGGGCGAAGCAATTGCCGCAGAGTCTGCACGCCATAGAAGAGTCCCTGTCCGGTATTGGCGGCGACGATCAGGTGAGATTTGTCGGAGAACAGGAGATAGCCCTGGGTGCCGATGGAATCGGCCTTCAATCCTTTCGAGGCGAGGAAGTTGCGCACTTTGCGATCCTGCAAGCGGGCAAGAACGATGTTTCTCACCTCTTCTCTGGACTCGTGCCTGGAGTCCGGCTTGGCGCCGGTAATACTGAGCTTCAATCCTGTCTGATCGCGGATTTCTTCCGCGAGGGTTTCGGCGGCGATGCGGTCTTCGGCTTGGTGGCCGAACTCGACGAGAATGCGGGTGCTTGGCCTTACACGGAAACTCCCTGGCTGAATACTTACTTCTTTCGGCGCAGGAATCAACTTGAGTTGACCCTCCGGGCGGGGAGTCTCGGCGGAGCCCGCCCGAATTAGGAGGAGAAAACCATAAAAGAACAAGGCGTAGTGCTTTTTCATTCGCATCCTTGGGAAAATCGAAGAGCATTCTATTTTATTCTATCGGGAACGCGTCGCAAGAGAACTTGGAGATTGAAAAATCTGTCGATAAGGCGTAAGAGAGAAAGGCTTCGAGTGTTGTTTTGTCGCGGAGGGTAAGATATGTGTGTTTCGGCGGCGGTGAATTTTACAGGCAGTGGAGTTCTGGCAGGCGTCGGTGTGGTGACGTTGACCAGAGTAAAGCACAGGCGCGAACTTCTTTTTGCGTCTCTGCCGATCCTCTTTGCCATTCACCAGTTCATCGAAGGCTTCGTCTGGCTTGGGCTGGATGGAATTCTGTCGCCCAAGATTACGCACAATATGGGAGCGGCGTTCATGCTGTATGCGCAAGGGCTACTACCATTCTTACTGCCACTGAGCGTACTTCTGTTTGAACCTGACGCGAAAAGTCGCAATCGGATGCGGCCGTTCCTGGTCATCGGAGCCTTGACGACTCTCTATATCCTTTGGGCATTGGTCGCTTATCCAACAGAGATTTTCGTCCGAGGCAATAGCATCGTCTACATCAATCCGGCAACGAACAATATTACCGTTGCAGTCGTCTATGTCATCGCGACCTGCGGTTCGCTCTTGTTCTCCAAAGTGAAAGATATGGTGATTTTCGGAGTGGCGAATATGGCAATCCTACTCACGGTGATGGCGGTGAAGCGCTACGCATTCACGTCGTTGTGGTGCGCGTATGCAGCGGCGGCAAGTGTGATCATCCTGGCTTACTTCTGGAAGAGCAGCGGGATTCGGCCTTTTCGGTATGCCGCGTTGTGAAAGTCAGTCGTCAGGGGCGATCTCTCCGCTAGCGATTTTTTACGATTTTGCGAAGGCCTCCTTGTTTACCAGGTAGGGCATCTTGGCGAAATCGCCGTCGTAGTTGGCTTCGAGGACGTCGATCAATCCCTGGACACAGCGTCCTGCCATGCCTTTCTCGGGATCGGTGGAGAGGCGGGTGATGCGGGCGGCGCTGGCAAAGTGCGGCATGAGGCGGCAACGGTCGGCGATGGCCGGATCGCGCAGCGGCGAATCGGCGGGCAGCGGTTCCTCTTCGTAGACATCAAGGGCGGCGCCGGCAATCCAGTGGTCGCGCAGAGCCTTCACGAGCGCGAATTCGTCGATCACGGGACCGCGCGAGTCGTTTATTAGAAAGGAGGTCGGCTTCATCAGTCTCAAGGTCTGCTCGTTGAACAAATGATATGTAGGCGTGGCGCTCTCGCCGGGACGGATGAGCGGCACGTGCACGCTGACGAAATCAGCCTGGCGAAGAGCCTCTTCGAATGAAACGTACTTAATCCAGTTCTTTTCTTTGGAGATGCCGCGGACGTGGCGTAGGTCCATCACTTCCTGGATGGCCTTGATGTAATCGTGATTCTGATAGGCCGGGTCGAAGCACAGCATGTTCATGTCGAAGCCGGAGCATTTCTTGATCATAGCCAGGCCGATGCGCCCGGTACCGATGATTGCGATGGTCTTGCCAGTAACTTCGTCGCCGAGAAATGGCAGATAGGGATGCCAGTATCCCCAGTGGTTATCGCGAGTGAGGTGCTCGGCGGGCCACATCTTGCGCGCGAGCATGCCGAGCATAAAGAAGGCAAACTCGGCGGTGGCCTCGGTGAGAACGTCCGTCGTGTTGGTGAAAGGAATTTTGTAGCGGTCGGCATCGGCGCGGTTGATGTTGTCGAAGCCGACGGCGTACTGTGCCACAACTCTCAGCGTGTTCTTTCCGGCCTCGAAAACTTCGGCGTCGATGGGATCGCGCAGCGTCGTGATCAGGCCGTCGATGCCAGATTTCACCCTGTCGATGATGAGGCTCTTGGGCGGGGCTTCGGGTTGGGGGTAGACTTCGACTTCGTAGCCGCGGTTGCGCAGCAGATCGATGGCTTCTCCGATATCGCAGGTGGCAAAAACGCGGAATTTCTTACGCATGAGTTTTTCTCAGAATGAAGCGGCCCCAACCGAACGGTTACTCCGCACCCGACAGCGGGATCATCGAAAATATCATAAAGCGACGTTGGGGGGCTCCCTATCAGGGCGTGAAAATGAGACTCATCTCCTTCGGGCTCACGGCCTCGGCTGCGTAATCAAAAGTGCCTCTTTCCCGCATCTCCCGTGCGGCACGAAGAAACGCGCCAAGCGCGACGCGACAGAGAGAGCTGCCCACGCTAACGCGTTTGACCCCAATCTCTGAAAGTTCAGCCAGACTCAATTGAACACCTTGCAGACCCATGACTACATTCACAGGGCGATCCACGGAACGGACGACGGTGGCAATGTCGTCCTTAGTCGCGAGACCCGGAGCATACAAGACATCGGCGCCCGCCTCTTGATAGGCTTGCAGCCGTTTGATGGTGTCTTTGAGGTCTTTGCGGCCATGCAGGTAATTCTCTGCGCGGCCAGTCAGGGTGAAGGGAAAAGGAAGCTCGCGCGCCGCAGCGACGGCCGCGCGAACCCTGTCGATGGAGTGTTCCATTTCATAAATAGGATGGTCAGCGCGGCCAGTTGCGTCTTCGATGGAACCGCCGACAACGCCGGCAGCTGCGGCAAGCCTGATGGTTTCGGCGACGACTTCCGGAGTGTCTCCAAATCCGTTCTCAAGGTCGCCGCTCACGGGCAGGTCGGTGGACGCGGCGATTGCAGATGCATAGGCCACTGTCTCGCGACGGTTAAGTGTGTTGTCCCTGCGCCCGAGGGAGAAAGCATAGCCCATGCTGGTAGTGGCCAGCGCTTCGAAGCCCAGATGGGCTAGCAGGCGGGCAGTTCCCACGTCCCAAGGATTGGGAATGATGAATGCGCTGGCGCGCCTATGAAGGTCGAAAAAAGCATGGCCCTTGGCGAGTTGTGTCACCGTCACGGCATCGGTCGTCATGACTTCCTCCCCGCTTTAGCTTAGTCCCGAAATTGACGATGAAACAAGCTTGCGGTCACGGCCTTGGGAGATTCCATATTGGAGGTCGTCATTGGAGATCGTAGGCGCCGCCAGATAAAAGCCTTAAGGGCGAAGTTCGCGAAGAACATCCGCGGACGCGAAGAAGAGAGTACCTGTACCCCGACTTAATCGAACTTCCAGCGCGTGGATTTGCCGATGAATTCCTTCTCCCAGAGGCCGAAGACGAGGCGCGGGCGCACGGCGAAGATGGGTTCTTTCATGGAGAGGATGTCGTCTTTCATTGATCCCATGTCAAACTTATACTTGCGCTCATAGGTGGGCAAGAACTTGCGGCGGGCGGCGACATCGGCGATTTCCGCCTTGCCTTCGACGATGACGGCTTCGTTGGCGTGCTCGGTGCAGACGATGCAGTTTTGATTTTGCGCGAGATTGCGTGCCTTGCGCGACTTGCTGCCGGTGCTGAACAGGAAGCGGCCATCCTGCCAGAGGCCCCAGACGACCATGGTGTGAGGAGAGGCGTCGGGCTTGACAGTGGTTAGCTTTACTGTTGTGGGCGTTACTGTGGTGATCCAGTAGTTGTGCGATTTCTTGAGGCGCTGCTCGGCCCAGCTCCAGGGGAGCAGACCTTTACTGCCTTCCGGTAGACCGTAGCCCGGCATGTGCGGGCGGCTCGGCTGCGGAGTTTTCGGTTTTGTCTTTGGGCGTGTCAATCATGGGATGGTACCGCAAAATCCGCAGTTGAGTGAACGAATCGGCGATAAAGGGGGTGGTTGTTCCTTAGTGGCATACGGCTAGGACATCGGGCAGCGGCTGATTTTGTCTTGCGTGGGCGTAGAGACTGGAGAGAAAATTGCGCGTATGAAGGAAGCTGATCTATATAGAGTCCCACTGGAGCAAGCCAAGGAACACTTGTCTAGATGGGAAGAACTAATGCAGGAGTCGCAGAAAAAGGATGACCCCGGCTGGCAATGCATCTTGGCTATTCGCCAAGCCGAAGTGAAACAATTGGAATTATTGATTAGGATGGCTGGCGGCTGAATATCCGTGGCGGGCGAATATAAGTGCGAAGCGTGCGGCGTGGCATTCCGAATCCTCTCGGATGGTCAATATGCATTCGATTGTTTGACTAGGCCTGAGCCAACTGAATTGCGGCAGGCTGGTGCGGCGGAGAAAGCATACAAGGGTGGAATCTGTCCCCTCTGCAAGAAACCGATGACATTCTTACGAGACGAATAAAAAACCGGATGCCAGTCCGGGGTAGTGTCCGAAATGTGCATTGACGAAAAAATATTGAATACTACATGAATCCCCTTGTGCCGATTTGATAGCCCATAAACTCATTTCTGACGATGCTCTCTATAGCCGATTTAACACTCTGAATGATTCCTTTGGCGTCATTCGCGGTGATAACATCTTCGGGGCGTTGGATCTTTTTCTCCTTTAGGGATACATATAGCGCATCTGTTCGCGAGGTCGCGTTGGGATGTTCTAGCTCTAAATCTGCATCTCCCCACCTATCGAGGTAATCCTGCGCGTCTAGCGTGGCCCATGCCATCCTGTCGATCTTCTTCTCGTGGCTCCGGTAGTGCTCCTGAAACTTTTTCTCACTGACCAAGCCAGTGAACACATCCGCAGAAAGTTGTGATTTGGCGATCTCTTCCAAAGCAGTAAGCGCCAAGAAAAAAGCTCTTATATACTTTCCCCGTTCCATGAGGATCTCTGCGTCTGAGAGGAGGGACACCGCGTTATTGTGAGCGATCCTATACAACTGCAAGTATTCAGCGTGTTGGTCAGGAGGCATCTTATCCAACAGTTTCTCAGTTTTCCCTTTTCCTTAAAAGGCGGGGATTATCTCACAGCGAGTCGTATAACAGGCAGTAAAATCACATTGAAGGGCGGCCCTACTGGCCACCCTTCCTGTTTATTCAGACTCTCTATTCTGAGTCTCTATTCGGAGTCCCAGGTCACAGTGAAGCTGGATCCGTCTGTCGTAAGTGAAGAGGGGACAGCTTCATCCGCGCCGGTGCTGCCGTTGACCATGATCGCTTCGTTGACGGCATTGCCGAAGCTGCCGATCGGTCCCGTGATCGAAGAGTCAGTGGCGTCGTTGGTGCTGCTAATGTCGGTATAGTCCTGGCCGAAATCGACGATACCGAAATCAGCGAGGGGCAGGATACCACCGGCGTTGGTGCAGCAGGGGGCTTCGGCGATCCACTCGGCCGACGAACGTTTCGCCCCGCGGACCCTGGAACTCTTACTAAAGGACTTTCCCGTAGTTTCGTTCGTGATGGTGATGGTGAACTCCGTGCCGTTGTAAGTCACCGCGGCCGACACCTTATTGCCCGGTGACATTGGGACGCTGGAGATGAGGAAGGAGGGATTGGGATAAAACTCGTACCAGGCATAGTACGAAGGACTGGAGCCATTGCAATCGGAATCGGTTCCAGTTTGTTCCACGGTGCTGGAAGTCCATCCGTCGATGCCCACCCAAAATGAGGAGTACGTATTTGGGGTCTTCGAGCAGTTGACGGTGGGAACGATCCACGAGCCTGCGGCGTGGGTAAAGGAAGAGCCAGTGACTGCGTAGCCGCTCCAGTTGGTGCTGTCGGAAACGGTGACGTTATCGATCACGCGATCGGGTCGAAGGCCGGCAACTCGTCTGGGGGCATGCTGACGGGGCGAAATGACGGATGCAGTTTGCGGAGATGCTGGGCTGATTGGTACCTGCGCCAGGGCTGGCACGATGACAAGCGCGAACAGACTTCCTAATTTTTTCGATAGCATTGAACTCCATCCTCTCAGGCCGGGGTTGGATATTGAGACCCCGGAATCGCGCAATTCTATACACGGAACGGTGAGGACAAGATGTGGAAGTGAGATTTGTTCGCTATTCGTAAACAGTTCCATTTTGGGAAAAGCAAGAGGAGTGAAACAGGGACTTGAGAACTCTGTTGCGGCGAATCTCGCGGATTGAGGTGGACTAACGCGCGATGTTATTTCGATACAACTGCTGATAGGGCAGAGATTATTCTGAGCGCTTCCAATCGCCCTCGGGCGACGGCACCCAGCGCTGGCCATTCATATCAAGCCATTCTCCCATAGGTTCATTCGTCTTTGAGTCCGAGCCGAGGCGTAGCACATTGCCGTCGAGATCTTCTACTTGCATTTCATACGCCCAGGGATAATTCGTGGGCTTGTGCCGGACTCTTGCGCCCGTGCGCTGATATTCCTCAAACAAAGCATCGGCATCTTCGACGCCGATCCAAACCCAGGCACCGGGCTGTCCCTGGTCGCCATAACTCAAGAAGATGTGGCATTTCCCGCGCGATACCGAGGCGAAATACGGCCCTTGCCAATCGATGGCGAAGCCGAGTACTCGCGCGTAGTAGTCGAGACTTTTCGAAAGATCCTCTACCCGCAGGATAGGATTCACTCCCTCGAAGGAAACAGCCGCGGGATCTGCCAACTCCGTTGACGACATGTTCGTTGACCTTGGTGCAGAATATTTAGAGATTCTGCTTCGTCCACTGGTCGATACGGTCGAGCGCTTGCTGCAGGTTCTCTAAGGAGTTGGCGACGCTGAAGCGCAGGTAGCCTTCGCCGAAGGCGCCGAATGCTGTGCCGGAGAGCGCGGCTACGCCAGCCTGCTCAAGCAGGGCGTCGGCCAGTGGCTTCGACTTCCATCCTGTCTTGGTAATGTTCGGAAAAACGTAGAACGCACCCTTGGGCATGCGGCAGGAAAAGCCTTTGATCTTATTCAGGCCGGCGACGAAGACATCGCGCCGCCGCTTGAACTCAGAACACATGTGATCGACCGAACTCTGGTCGCCGCGCAGGGCTTCGATGCCTGCGATTTGGGTAAAGCTGGCGGTGCAGGAATTGGAGTTCGTCATGAGGCGCGTGATGTGTGTGGCAAGGTCCGCGCGCATTACGCCATAACCCATGCGCCACCCGGTCATGGCGTAGGTTTTCGAGAAACCGTCGAGCAGGATGGTACGCTCCTGCATGCCGGGAACGGACATGATGGAGAAATGTTCGCCTTCGAAAAGAAGACGGCTGTAGATCTCATCCGAAAGCACGAGGATGTTCCGGTCCCCAATGATTTTTGCAACCTGCTCAGTGTCCTTGCGCTGCATGACGCCGCCGGTTGGGTTATGCGGCGAATTCAGAATGATGAGCTTGGTGCGGTCGGTGATCAGAGCGGCAAGTTCGTTTACGTCGAGGGAAAAATCGCGGTCCTCACGTAGTCGGATTGGAACGGCTTTGCCTCCGACATATTGGATCATCGACTCGTAAATCGGGAAGCCAGGATTGGGATAGATGACCTCATCTTCTTCATCAATTAAGGTGAGGATTGTGAAGAAAATGATTGGCTTACCTCCTGGCACGACGACCACCTCTTCAGGCGTAACTTTCACTCCCCTGGTACGGCTCACATAGTCAGCGATGGTTTGACGAAGATCGGGGAGGCCGGCGGAGGGACCGTAGTGGGTCCAGCCTTTGTGCAGGGCGTCGACGGCGGCTTCGACCACGTTGGCGGGAGTGTTGAAATCGGGCTCGCCGATTTCGAGATGAATGATGCTTCTGCCCTGTCGCTCAAGGGCACGCGCTTTGTTCAGAACCTCGAAGGCGGTTTCGGTGCCGAGCCGAGACATGCGGCGGGCAAGTTGCAATTCGTGTTGTGTGGTTTGGGGCATGATGACGCTCCTGAGAAGCCAAACGGCACATTATACGCCGTGAGGGCTGGAGCTCTGGGGGCGGCGCGGAGACGCGGGTTCCGCCGAGTTGTGAGGCGTGGTATTCGCGAAATATTAATCGGGGGTATGCCCAAGGAATTCTTCATGGCCCTCGAATATCGAGGCCAGTTTTGTGAGCCGGAATAGTTGCTGCAGGCGCTGGTTGAGGTTGATGAGTTTCAGCCGACAGTTCTGGCGTTTCGCGGTGACGTAGACGCCGACGATAGCGCCCAGGCCGGAACTATCGAGGTAGCTGACGTCGGTTAAATCGATGACCACACATTTTGTCCCCGGGATAAGACTGCGGACCAATGTCTGCAGCTGGGCGGAGGTGCTGGAGATGATTTTGCCGGAGCAGTGAACGATAACTTCCTCGGGACTCTTAACCGTTTCCAGACTTAAATCTGAGATGGAGACAGGATTCGCAGCCATGAGAGGCCTCCTTGGTTAGGGATGGTTTGCGCGTAAAGCGCGGCGTCCCCGTGATTCAAACCGCCGCTTCGGTTCGACCTCAATCCGGCATGGGTGAGGTTGGACGCCATAACGATACTCCGGAAGGCGGGAAAGTCAAGCGAGTGTGGGAGGGGGTCCGATTTCCTGGAGGGGCCACGGGTCTAACGTCCGAGCCTGGCCTGCGGGGGAGATTCCCACGGTGAAAGCACCGTAGCCTTCTTGCCACGCAAAATTGCCGTCACCTGTGTCATTCATCCACTTGGAAGAACCGCCCTTCAGCAATTGCATCGCTTTGGCCAGCGGCATGGTTGCAGGGAGCGATAAGAGAAGGTGCACATGGTTCTCCGTTCCTCCAATGGCAATGACCTTGAATCCGTTCTTTCGGGCGATGCCTCCAAGATACGACCAGAGTTTTGTGAGTTTCTCGGGCGCGATTGCATTGCGGCGCTCCTTTGTCGAGAAGACACAATGCACGAGGCCGGATATATAGGAGTGCGACATGGGTGGTCCCCGGGCTGCGCAGTCGTCCCTCCGGGACTGGTTACATCGAATCGTTACGCTGGCCCACCCCTGAAGTGGTGGGCTATTAGCAGTGCCCCTCCGGGGCCGTAAGACACCCCGAACAGAGGTCCTCTGTCCCCAAATCACCGGCGAGGTTCCGGAAGCCGGGTGTTTTCCTACCGCACTGCTGCACATCCGGTACCTACGCAAGCAAGAGTAGGCAATAAGCGGTTGTGAAGGGAAGGTCGAATGTCACAACGCAGGAGAATTGTTCTGTGGAAAGCGAAGACGCGTTTCGCAAAGCGATTCGCAGACAATCTACTCCGAGACGCTGTGCTCTTCGTTTTGCGCGCGAAGGACACGATCGACCGAGTAGGGGGCCCGGTGGCGGGGTTCGTGGTAATGGCGGTGGTTCAAGCCGCCGCTGAAGATCAGTGTGCCGCACGCTTTGACGCAGGCGGCGATGCACAGCCACTATCACCGCGGACAGAATGCGACCCGGCTGCGCGAACTGGGAGGCGCGCCTCTGGGCACGGACTTTATCGTGTGGCTGGGCGACGGACAGCCGGCGGCGCGGTGGGATGAGGGTTCACGGGCGCCGCGCGCGAATCGCCAAGGCGCGTGAGGGCAGCTCGATTTCTCCGTGGGCGTTGGCTGGGAGCGCCGATCTCAAACGCTCACGGATAGCATCCTGGATTTTCCTATCGCGCGTGGCGAGATAGTTGGGCGCAGAACCTTGTCCGGTCAGGAGTGGTTCCCAGTAATCGTCAAAGCTGATGAAACGAGTTACAACGTCAAGCGCATGCACGCTGGAATCTTCGAGCCTTGACTGTTCGAACAGACCTCGCAGGCCCTCTGGTGTGCAGATCGGGAATCGGCGCGCCTGGTCATATGCCGTGGCTTCGCTATCGATGGCAATCGCCGCATCCCAGAACTCGCGCAAGAACCTGGCTCCCTGCGCGTAGTCCCAAACGTAGACGGCGACCATGCCCTCGGGACGGAGCACGCGGCAGAACTCCTTCAGGCCTTGGCCCGGATTCGGAATATAGTTCAACCCCAAGCCGCATACCGCAACATCGAAACTGGAGTCGGCGAATGGCAGGGCCATCGCATCCGCAAGCTCGAAGGTGACGTTGGGTCGCGCGCGATGCTTGCGGGCGAAATTGATCTGCTCAACGGAAACGTCCACCGCCACGATGCTGGCAGGCGCGTTTCGTTCAACGATGGCTTCCGTGATGACGCCGCTGCCACAGCACACATCGATCCATCGCAGGCCTGCGGGGAGGTTCAGCCAATCTAGAAAATCCTGGGCCAACAAACGGCTCCAGCGGCCCATCCATTGTTCGTAGTCGGCGCCGGAAGTCCAGCGATCCATGTTCATTCGATCCAGGTTTCACTCGATCCAAATTCATCGATCCAGGTCCATCGATTCGTGTTCGCGGAATAGGTGGCACAAGGGCTTCGAACTTGACGCCAGATTGGAAATCGGAGGTTATTCCGAGACGCTGTGCTCTTCGTTTTGCGCGCGGAGGACACGATCGACCGAGTAGGGGGCACGATGGCGGGGTTCGTGGTAATGGCGGACTTGCATCTCGCCGAGCAGCCCGATGGCGAGCAGGTTTAATCCACCGAGAAGCAGGCCGAGGGCGAGCATCATCATTGGTCCGTGCAAAGCCATTACCGGAACATTGCGCAGGAACTTTTCCGCGCCAAGCCAGGCTACGATGGCGCTGCCGCTGAACATGCTGAGCAGACCGAAGGTTCCGAAGAAGTGCAGAGGGCGGGAAAGATAGCGAAGCAGGAACCGAATGGTGATGAGGTCGAAGAAAACGCGGAAGGTGCGGGAGATGCCGTAGTGCGAGGCGCCGCGTTCGCGGTTTACGTTACGGATGGCCACTTCGCAGATGGAGGCGCCATGCCAGGAGGCGAGCGCCGGGATAAAGCGGTGCAGTTCGCCATAGAGTGGAACCTGTTCGAGAATTTCGCGGCGATAGGCTTTGAAGGTGGTGCCGAAATCGTGAATGTCCACGCCGCTCAACTTGGCCATCAGCCAATTCGCCATGCGGGAGGGGATGCGGCGCATCCAGAAATTATCCACGCGAACTTTGCGCCAGCCGCTGACGATGTCGTAACCAGCCGCAATTTTCTCCAGAAACATTGGGATGTCAGCGGGATCGTGTTGCAGATCGCCGTCCATGGCGATGATATATTCTCCGCGCGCATGGTCGAAGCCGGCGGCGAGTCCTGCGGTCTGGCCGAAGTTGCGGCGCAGCTTGACCACGGTGACGCGGCTATCGACGGCCGCAATCTCGCGCAGCATGGCGAACGTGTGGTCGCTCGAGCCATCGTCCACCAGCACGATTTCGAACGTCTCGCCGGCAGCTTCCATCACCACTTTCAAACGGTCGTAGAGGTCGGTGACATTCTCCTGCTCGTTGTGTAGCGGAACGACGATGGAGTATTTGGGCACAGTCTTTTTATTATATCGCGTGAAGTGCACGCCGCACCCTGAATTTGTTAAGGGAGCATGAATTGTAGCTATCTGCTTCGATGCTGGCAGACCGAAGGGGTTGCAAGCGACGTTTCTACGACAGGGTTACCGGGATGACCGGCTTGTCAGCCTTGCTCCTTCAGTTTGAGCCTGGATTTGTTTTCTTCCATGAACTTCTTCAGATCCTCGGTCGCGCCGAGCAGTCGGTTCCATTGCTCGTAATACAGCGTGACGGGGAAGCGGCCGAGGCCGTAGACACTGACGCCACCTTTTTCACCGACCTTAAAAATCAGGTCACCGCTGCGCTTCTTGGTCTCGACTTCTTTTTCCAACTGGGATAAACGGGCTTTGAGTTCTTCGTAAGTCGGTTCCGACATGTGTTCCTCGCTTTCGACGTTTGACGGCGGGGGTGAATCCTGGGATCCGGCCCTCTAACGTTCGTCCCCATATTAACTTGCCGGGCACCGGCTTTGCGATGCAACCGTTGAAGACCAGGAAGAACCTGGCTCTAGGCGCGTCCTCTTGCCATGCGCTCCGTGCGAACCTGCATTTGTAAATCAGTGTAAAGCCAGCGCAATCGTCCGAGCGGTGCCCAATTCTGACTGGTAGAATTAGGTCACGTCCTTCAATTGTGGTGGATTTGTTTTTCGGGGGAATACTTGTCAATAAAGTTCGTGCGGCCGTTCGCGGCTTTGGTCTTAGTATGTCTTATTACTCTTTCGGCCGCGGCGCAGCAGACTCCGGCGCCGACCAACCCCGATGCCGCTTCGCAGACTTCTGGTAGAGACGCTCAGGGTGCGACTCAGCAGGGTGCGACTCAGCAGGATGCGCCCAAACAGGATGCCACTCAGCAGGACTCGTCTAAGGACGCACCTACATCTGGTTCGCCAGCACAGGGGCAGTCCAATTCTGGCGCTTCCAGTCCCGGCGCTACCAATTCCGGCAGTACCAATTCCGGTAGTACCAGCACTCAGGGTAAGGTTGCTGGAACGTCGAACGACAGGCTCTTTTATACGCTGCCAAACTTCCTGACGCTGGAGAACAGTGGCAAACTTCCGCCTCTCAGTGCTAAGGAGAAATTTAAGGTCGTGGCCCTCGGCACATTTGATCCGGTTCAATATCCCTGGTGGGCGCTACTTGCCGCAATCAGCCAGGCGGAAAACAGCGAGCCGGCATACGGTCAGGGTTGGGCCGCCTATGGAAAGCGCTATGGGACCACGGCTGGCGACAGCACGGTCGAAAACTTCATGGTCGGCGCAGTTTTTCCGTCGATCCTCCATCAGGATCCCCGCTTCTACCAGTCGAGCCAGGGTGGATTTGAACACCGTACGTGGTATGCGATCACTCGAATTTTTGTGACGCGGGGCGATTCCGGGAACAAGCAGTTTAATTTTTCCGAAGTCTTTGGCTCCGCCTTTGCGGCCGCCGTCTCGACGTATAGCTATCATCCGGGAAGTACATACGTCAGCACTCCGACGAACCCACACATGTTTGTCGGTTCCGATCGAACATTATCGAACACCGTCAGCGTATGGGGAACCCAGGTCGGGTTAGATACAGTCACCCTCGTGGTGAAGGAATTCTGGCCTGACGTCCATCGCAAGTTATCGCATAAGCAGAAAAGCAACGTGCCCCAGGCCGGCAATTCAAATCACTAAGGAAGGGGAGCCAGACGCGCGATTATTGCGTCGCAAAGAACGCGGCAAGCTTAGGGCCAGCTCTCGGCTGCGCAAAAAGCGCTTGCTCAGGATGACAATTGCGCTGCTTCAGGTTTGAAAATTATTCCCTGACTGGTTCGGCTGTTCATGATGACGCGAATGGGCGCGTCGAAACGCAAGTGGCGGACGCATCCGTCTTCATCCAGGGAAGGTTGCTCATTCAGCCACTCCCAATCGATCGAACCTTCTCCTGCGTCCGGATTGACCGTAAAGTAGCCGATCTGGAATGCGGTGAGATTTTGGAAGAAGTGGCTGCCCTGCGAAGGCATGACGCGAAAGTCGCGGAAGCCGGCCTCGACGATCGCGCGCGCGCCGGAGATTTCATCCCACTCCACGGGGATGCCGAGCCAGGGATCGTTTGATCCCCAGCGACCCACGCCGATTAACAAATAGGGCCGGTTCTCAGCGCTAAGCAGGCCATTGAAACGTGCGACGGCCCTGGCTACTTCCTGGCTGCGGTTGCGCTCGAAGCGCTGCGAATCGACAACCACAACGTCATGCAGATTTTCGATGCGTCCGTTGCCCAGAACTTTGTTGCTCTGGCAAAGCAATTGACGCGGATCGACGCTGGCAACGGATAAGTCCTCATGATCGCGCGAAAGGGTGAGCGGACGGACTTGCAGGAATCCAAATTCCGCCGCCTCGCCGGATTGCCGCGGCAGGCGAACTGCAAACTCGATTTCAACAGGGATGCCGAGAGCGTCTTCACCAGCCTTCACCAGGGTCTCGAGAATCGTGGGCAGCGGAAACATTCCGTGCTTGAGCATAGGCGCGAAGCTCACGATGCGGACTCCCGGCCGGCTCACGCCGTCATAGACTGCCTGGTTATCAACTGAATAGGTGGACCCGACGGCGGGCAGCGTTCCGTCGGCTTCGGCGGCATCGAGACCGAAGCGCATCTCGTGCAGGTGGCCGGGACGACCTTGGGGCACGCCGTTCAGTGAGAGGGCCCAGAACTCGGTTTGCGTGTTCGCCAGGATGTCGTCGACCGAAGAAAACTGCGGTAGATTCTGCGGATAGCGCGGGCAGAAGGTGAGGCACTTTCCGCCATCAACCACGGCTCGGCCGAGTCCCAGCGCAACTGCAGCGATTCCATCGGCAAACGTCATGGGCGCCACGGGATAGAAATTGTGCGAGCGCACTACACCGGAGAAATCCGGATAGAAGCGCTGGCCGTGCGCGGTGCCGACAAGTTGCTGGACGATTACCGCCATCTTTTCTTCTTCAAGGCGGTAGGGAGTTGCGCGGACATAGGCCTTGGCGTGGCGGCTGAAGGTGGAGGCGTAGACACGCTTGATGGCGTCTGTTAATTCCGCAAGCCGCATGTCAGGATCTGCCGATTGATTGCCCAGCATGAAAGTTTCATAGACTCCGGTAAAGGGCTGGTATTGAGAATCTTCGAGCAGACTTGAGGAACGCACGGCGAGCGGGTAGTGGACCTCTGCGAGAAACACTTTCAATTCTTCATGCAATTTTTCGGAGAGCGAGGCGGCCAGGAATTTTTGCAGAATCTCGGCGTCGTCCTCGCACTGCAGAGCGAAATCGAGCAGGTTGTTCTCAGTTACGAATTGGTCGAAGGCATCGGTCGCGATGACCAATGCGGGCGGGACCGCGATGCGGATGCGGGGAAAGCGGCGCGTGATGCGGTGTGTGCGAAGGAGATGGCGGACGAAGGCCAAGCCGCGGGCTTTGCCTCCCAGCGATCCAGAGCCGATGCGCAGGAAATGCGACTCTGAGGGTTTGAATGTGTCGGCATTGAAGTCGCCGATCACCAGTTCACTTTGCTCGCGACGGTAGTCGTTGATGGATTCGATCAAATCCTGCCGCAGGTGTTCGGGGCTGGCAAAGTCTGAAACCTTCCGCGGGCGCAACTTGGCGGCCAAAGCGAATTCGGTTCGAGCCATGAGCCAGTGGGAGAAATGATTGCTCTGGGCATGGAAAGTGATGCTGTCAGAGGGAACCGTCTGCAGTTGTTCTTCGAGTTCATTTAAGTCCTTGGCTCGGCCGACTTCTCTCTGGTCGGGCAGACGAAAAACAAAATCGCCAAAACCAAATTGCTCGGTGAGGATGCGGCGCAGATCCTTCAGCAAGGTGGGCGAACGCTTGCGCAAGAATGAGTATCCGGCGGCAAGGGCGCGGGGACGAAACTCGGTGCGGCTGGTCTGCAGGACAACCGGGACATCCGGCACGAGCGCCCGCATCAGGCGGGCGAGTTCAAAACCAGCCTCGGGACTGAGTTTTCCTTCCCATGGAAACTCCACGTCTGAGACCAACGCGAACAGGTAGTCGCGATACTCCTGGACTAACTCGGCGGCTTCTTCAAAGTTCGAACTCAGCAGAATTTTCGGGCGGGCTTGCATGCGCACAAGCTTGTGGGCGACGTTGATACCTTCCTGGATCACGCGCCGTGACTGCTTGATCAGCTCGGTGTAGATCACCGGCAAGAACGAAGAGTAATAACGGATGTTGTCTTCGACGACGAGTAGGACCGGCACTCCCATGGCGCGCGTGTCGTGCAGGACGTTGCGCTTGTCTTCAATGTACTTGACGATGGCGATGAGGATGCGCGCGTTACCTTGCCAAAGGAAGATTCGTTCGATATCGGTGACGGGGTTGCGGCTGATGAAGTTTTTGACCGAGCGATAATCGTAAGCCAGCACGACTACGGGGACGTCGAGTCCGGCACTCTTGACTTCACGGGCAAGCTCCGCAGCAGTCATGTCGCCGACCGCCAGGTTCGTGACGATCAAATTGAAGCGCGGCTGCGAACGGGCAAGTGCGAGCGCTTCAGCGCAGCTTGATACATGGGTAATGCCTGGAATATGTTGCAGATTCAGATCGAGCGATTCGTCGATAAGAAGTTCATTGAGGCGGCCATCTTCGCGGAGAATGAAGGAGTCGTAGAGGCTGGAGACCAGAAGAATGTTCTGGACTTTGAAAGGCATGAGGTTGTCGAAGCCCTCGAGGCGTGCTTCGGCGTCGAGAAGGGGCTCGGCGATGGGGCGGGTGGACATGAATGGATAATCCTACTTCAAGAGATCAGGGGCCTCAGGCTCCTCGAGGTCTTTGCGACAGGGGGATTTTGACTTAATTCTTATCCGCCACACCGAAAGTCAAAATCCCCACCCTTGCCGCAAAGAACGCGGCAAGGATGGGGCACCCAGTTCATTTCAATTCCACAAATTCAACTAACTACACCAAGCCTTGATCCAGCATGGCATCGGCCACCTTGAGGAAACCGGCGATGTTGGCGCCGTTTACCAGGTTGCCGGGGGTGCCGTATTTGTCGGCTGTCTCGAAGCAGTTGCGGTGGATGGAGGTCATGATTTTGTGCAGCTTGTCATCCACTTCTTCGCGGGTCCAAGAAATGCGCGCGCTGTTCTGCGACATTTCGAGACCTGAAGTGGCCACGCCGCCTGCATTCGCCGCCTTCGCCGGACCGTAGAGAATCTGGGCATCCAGGAACAGCTTGGTTGCCTCCAGCGTGCTGGGCATGTTGGCGCCTTCGGCCACCAGTTTGATGCCGTTCTTGATCAAGTTCGCCGCATCTTTCGCGGTGATTTCGTTTTGCGTGGCGCTGGGGAAGGCGCAATCCGCTTTGATGTTCCACAGCGGATGGTGCTCGAGCTTCACGTCAGTAGGCATGAAGATTGCCTTCTTGTAGCGGTCGGAATAATCACGGATGCGCCCGCGCTTCACGTTTTTCAGCTCCAACACATAAGCCAGCTTCTCGCGATCAATGCCGTCGGGATCATAGATCACGCCGTTCGAATCGGAGACGGTGAGCGGCTTGGCGCCGAAGTCGAGCAGTTTCTCGATGGTGTATTGCGAAACATTGCCGCTGCCGGAAACCAGGCAGAGCTTGCCATCGAGCGAGTCTTTGCGGCTCTTCAACATTTCTTCGGCGAAATAGACGCAGCCGTAGCCGGTCGCCTCTGGACGAATTAGAGACCCGCCCCAATTCAGGCCTTTCCCGGTAAGCACGCCGGTGAATTCGTTGCGCAGGCGCTTGTATTGGCCGAAGAGATATCCGATTTCGCGTCCGCCCACGCCGATGTCGCCGGCAGGAACGTCCGTATCCGGGCCGATGTGGCGCTGCAGTTCGGTCATAAAGCTCTGGCAGAAGCGCATCACTTCATTGTCGCTCTTCCCTTTCGGATCGAAATCCGAACCACCTTTGCCGCCGCCCATAGGAAGTGTGGTGAGCGAATTCTTGAAGACCTGTTCGAAAGCCAGGAATTTCAGAATGCCAAGATTTACTGAGGGATGGAAACGCAGCCCGCCTTTATAAGGACCGATCGCGCTGTTCATCTCGATGCGAAAGCCGCGATTTACCTGCACATTTCCCTGATCGTCGAGCCAGGGCACACGGAACATCAGGACGCGCTCCGGTTCCACGATCCGGTCGAGGATCCGATTGGATTGATACTCGGGATGCTTGGCCAAAACTAACCGCAGTGAATCAAACACCTCCCGTACCGCCTGATGGAACTCAGGTTCGGCGGGGTTTTTCGCTTTCACGCTGATCATCACATCTTCAATGTAATCGCCCGGAGCTTTGATTCCAGGCGAGGTCAGAGTGCCAAAAGTCATATTCCTACCTCCGTAGGTACATCAGTGAATCACCACACTCATTGTGCTCGTCTTGCGGCCACCTGCAAGTACTTGGAGCACCCGGCGGGGTGATAATTATCACGCAACAACTTTCTTGGGGCATTGAGTTGGCTTGTAAAGTACACATACGCGGCCCCTTAAAGGATACGCTTCTGCCGTGGCGAAGCAACTGGTTTTGCAGAGGGCAGAGTAGCTATGTACCGATCCCATAACCCTGGCCGGGCATCCGATGATAAGGATGATGGACCTTCCATGAATAAGAGTCGCTGCTTAGGTTTGGTGGGCGGGCTGGGAGTTGGAGCCACCGTTCATTATTACGAGACACTCGCCAAGGCGCACGAGGCATACGGCCGCACGCTCGACATGGTAATTGCCCATGCAGAGACACCGCGGGTTTTTGAGTATGTACAGGCAAATGATCGCAACGGATTGGCCGAATACTTGAATGGCTACATTCGCCGGTTGAAGGCTGCTGGGGCCGAGGTCGCGGCCATTCCGGCGGTCACCGCGCACTTTTGCGTGCGGGAGCTTATCGCGACCTCTCCGTTGCCTGTGTTCAATATCTTCGATGCGCTGGCCCAGGAGCTGGCGGCGCGAGCGGCCCGGCGAGTGGCAGTTTTTGGCACTCGCTTCGTAATGGAGTCGGGGCTTTTCGGTGAGTTGAGGAAGGTTGAAATTGTCCAGTGGCGACCGCAGGAGGTGGACAACATTCACATGACGTATGTAGAGCTGGCTCGAACGGGCAAAGCATCGGAAGAAAAGCATCGGGCGCTTACAGCTCTGGCTCACACGATTGTGAAGCGCGATGGAGTCGACGCTGTCATTCTGGCGGGAACCGATCTTGCCCTGCTCTTCAATGAAACGAATACCGATTTCCCTTATATCGATTGCGCGGCATTGCATCTTCGGGCGATCTTGAACGGTTTGCTCGGGGAGGGTCTGCCAAATTCAAGTTAAGATATACGGAGGGTTTGCAGCGTGGCGTGTGAGCGGCGGCCCCGATGCTCTTCTCGGAGTCAGCAACGCGATCCCCCCGAAAGGTTGTCCTAACTTCAGGAGCGAACATGGCTACGAATCTGTCCATCGAGCAAATGAAACAACTTGTGCGAGACCACTTCGAGGATTTCGTCAACAAGCGCAAGGCCGCCGTAATCCGCAAGAACATGACGCCAGACTTCTATGACCATGATGGCCCAGGTGGAAAGCCGACAGATGTCGACGGCGACGAGCAGATGATGATCGGTATGTACAAGGCCATGCCGGATCTGCACTTGACGATTGAAGACATCATCGCCGAGGACGACAAGGTGATGTGCCGCAATGTTTGGCGGTGGACTGATGCGTCCGGCAAGAAAATGCAGTTTCAAGGATTCGTGCTGTGGCGTTTTGAGGGAGACAAAATTGCCGAGCGTTGGGCCACGGTGACCCCGCCGGCCGAACAAACTTCGTGGGCTGTGACACGCCCTTAGGCGGTTCCCTTACAATACTCGGGGCGCTACTCGGAAGATAACTCATCTCGGCGCGCATCAAGACAATTATGATCGAACAAGTAATGGTCTAACAATTAATAAAGACCTATGGAGGCTGTCGTGATTCTGATTACGGGTGCAAGCGGTAACGTTGGCAAAGAGGTGCTCAAACAAATCGCCCAAACCAAGGCTCGGGTACGGGCCGCTTTCCAGTCGGCAGGTAAGGCGGCCGCGCCTGCGGGAGTCGAAATCGTCACCGTTGACTACAACCAACCGGAAACTCTGCGGGCAGCCCTTAAGGGAGTGGATCGAGTATTCCTCGTGGGACCTCCGACTGCGGAACTTCCCGCGCTCGAGCGCAAGGCGACGGACGTAGTTAAGCAGTCGGACGTGCGGCAGCTGGTAAAGCTTTCGGCGATGGGTGGCCGAGAAGCGATATTTACGCGGCAGCATGCAGACTCGGAGGATTACATTCAATCATCTGGCGTGCCCTATACCTTTCTGCGGCCGAACGGGTTTATGCAGAATATTGTGAACTACAATGCGCAGACGATTAACGGGCAGAACGCATTTTATGGAAGCGAAGGGGACGGCCGGGTCAGCCAGATCGATGTTCGGGATGTGGCCGCGGTCGCGGTGAAAACTTTGACTGAGGATGGCCACGTTGGCAAGGCCTACTCCTTGACTGGTCCGAAAGCGATTACTAACGCAGAGATCGCTCAGATGCTCTCCAGCGAAATCGGCCGCGAGATTCGTTTTATCAATCTCCCGCCAGCGAAATTGAAAGAAGCACTACTGGCGGCAGGCGTGCCGGAGTGGAATGCTGATGCCCTCATTGATCTGCAGCGGCTTTATCGCGAGGGGAAGGCGGCGACTGTGACGGGAGATGTGGAAGAGATTCTTGGCCGCAAGCCGATCAGCTTTGAGCAGTTCTGCCGGGATTACAAGAATGCTTTTGAGGTACGCGAGCAAGCCGCGAGCTGAGGTGATCGCGGATCATCAGATGGTTCGAAGGGAGTTCGCGTTAAGCCAGGTACCTCAGCGGCTAAAGCCGGTCGCCAAGATTGCCTAATTCGCAGCGCTGGAAGCGCTGCGCCACCCAAAAACCAGTGTCGCGCCACCCAAAGCCAGCCCCGCACGACTTAAAAGCCGGCGGCGCGCCGCCCAAAAAAGCCAGCCCTGCGCTTGCTGCTGTCATTTTTTCAGATGCCTTTTACAGGATTCTTTCGTGAGTGTAGCCGTTGGCGCCGAGGGCTGAGATGAGTTCCGCGATGTGATCCGGGCCGCGAGTTTCCATGGTGATGTCGATGGCTGTATCGCCAAGATTTACGTTGTGGTAGGCGCGGTCGTAGGAGGTCTCAACAATGTTGGCCCGGTGCTGGGCGAGAATTCCGGTAAGGCGGTGCAGGGCTCCGGGATAATCGGGGAGATGGACGCGCAGACGAACGAGCCGCCCGTCTTTCACCAAGCCGCGTTCGATGATGCGAGCCAGCAATGTGACGTCGATATTTCCGCCACTCACGACGACGACGATTTTCTTTCCGGCCTTGTTACGATTGGTCGAGTCACGATTGATCGAGCGGTTCGTCGAATCGACAATCGCTGGGATGCGGCGATTGACCAGAGCGGCCAGCGCCGCCGCGCCCGCGCCTTCGGCTAAAATCTTTTCTCTTTCCAGCAGTAACAGAACGGCGTTCGCAATCTCTTCCTCCTCAACCGTAACGATGTCGTCGACATATTTCTGAATCAGCGGAAGCGTGCGCTCGCCGGCGCGGCGCACTGCGATGCCATCGGCGATGGTCACGGCTGCGGGCAGAGTTACAGGTTTGCCCTCGGACACTGCAAGCTTCACCGAAGGCAGGCGGGCGGGCTGAACTCCGATGACCTGAATGCGCGGGTTAGTTTCTTTCAGGGCACAACCGATGCCGGCGATCAACCCGCCTCCGCCGATGGGCACAACGACTGCTTCAAGATCGGGATGCTGTTCCAGCAATTCCAGGCCGAGAGTTCCCTGCCCTGCGATCACTGTATCGTCGTTGAATGCGTGGACAAATGTGAGATGATCCTGCGCACTGAGACGCATGGCCTCGTCGTAGGCTTCGTCGTAATTTGCTCCGTGCAACACGACTTCGCCGCCATAACCGCGGGTTGCCGATACTTTGATTAGCGGAGTCGCAAGGGGCATAACGATTCTCGCCCGAATGCCCAGGTTGGTGGCGTGGTAGGCGACGGCCTGCGCGTGGTTGCCGGCTGAGGCTGCAATGACTCCCTGAGAACGTTCCTCCGGAGTGAGGCTAAGAAGCTTGTTCAGTGCGCCCCGTTCTTTGTACGCGCCGGTTCTCTGCCGATTCTCCAGTTTGAGATAGACAGAGTTGCCGGTAAGGTCGGAGAAAGTTTCCGAGCGGGCGCAGGGGGAGACGTGGATCGATTTCCTAATGCGGCCGAGCGCGGACTCGATGGATGCGAGGTTAAGCATTTAAGCGGGCAGATTCGGATGGAGCATACGCTTAATAAGGAAGCGAGCCAAACGCGCGATTATTGCGTCGCAAAAACCGCGGCGCAACGCGCGGCTCGCCCAGATCCTTCGCGGCGCAAAGAACGCTTGCTCAGGATGACAATCAAACGGATGACAATCAAACCGAGCCACCACCCACTTTACGGCAACGTTACAAATGTTGCTGCAAGATTACTAGCGCGCCGTGCAGAAAAATCCATGCGGCGCATTGAAAATGACGATTGTACTTCGGCGACATTTCCCATTAGACAATTACTATGGGGGAAAGTCGCCTCACATTCGCGGCCGATCATGATGCATGTGGCGTCGGCTTCATTGCTCAACTGGGGGGGCCAGCGTCTCATGCCGTGATCGAGCGCGGCCTGAACGCTTTGGTGCGCCTTGAGCATCGTGGCGGCGTAGACGCTGACGGACGTAGCGGCGATGGCGCGGGACTGCTGGTTGAACTTCCGAAAGCCTTTTTCCGAAGGACCGCTCGCGCTGAAGGAATGAAATTGCCCGAAGAGTTTGGCGTCGGCATGGTGTTTCTTCAGCGTAGCCAGGAATCCTCGGCGCTGGATGCGATTCAGAGCACGGTCGCGAAGTTCGATCTCGCATTTCTGGGCTGGCGTGAGGTTTCGACCGATAGTTCAATCCTGGGACCGCGGTCGAGCGGATCTCTGCCGATTATCCGGCAATGTTTTGTTGCGCCGGTCGAAGGATCCTCGAAGCTGGAATCGCTTGACTTCGAGTTGCAACTGTTCCGGCTGCGCCAGGAACTTGAGACGATTTCCGGCGCTGGCTACTACTCTTCGCTGTCGTCGAGAACGATCGTTTATAAGGGACTGCTTACCCCTGAGCAGCTCGCACCTTTCTACTACGACCTGACTGATCCGGAGTTCACCAGCGCGTTTGTGATCTTCCATCAGAGGTATTCGACGAACACGCAGCCCAGCTGGCGGCTGGCGCAACCGTTTCGCTTTGTGGCACACAACGGCGAGATCAATACCATCAGCAGCAATCGTCGCTGGTTTCAGGCGCGGGGGGCCGAACTGCGCCGCAAACTCGGACTCGCGCGCGACTCCAGTCTTTTGCAGGCTGGGATGAGCGATTCCGCGAGTTTCGATAACGCTCTGGAAGCCTTGGTGCGCAGCGGTTCCGGAGTCGCCGAATCTGCCTTGCGCCTGATGCCGCCGGCGTGGGAGCACGATGAGCATCTCGACGCCGGATTGCGGCAGTTCCTTGCCACTAGCGCTCCTGAGCAGGAGCCCTGGGATGGGCCGGCGGCGATGATTTTCAGCGACGGGCATCTCATCGGCGCCAAGCTCGACCGCAACGGCTTGCGTCCGCTGCGCTATACCCTGACCTCGGATGGATTGCTGATTGTCGGTTCGGAAGTCGGCATTACGGACCTTTCCGATAAGCAGGTCGTGGAGCGGCAGCGCTTGGGTCCGGGCGAGATGCTGATTGCCGATCCGGCGAGCGGAATGTTTTTCCGGCCGAACGAAGTTGGGGGGCTGGTGCGCGCAGACCAGCGCCAGCCCACGACTTCGGGAATTCGGGCAGAACACAAAACCGTTCCAACCAGAGTCGACGCCAACCGTCTGATGGTGGCGTTCGGCTGGACGGAAGATCAATTCCGCATGCTCTTCCAGCCTCTGGTTGAGCAGGGTCAGGAACCTTTGTGGAGTATGGGGGACGACACTCCTCCGGCATTTTTGTCGAGCCTGCCGCGTCCGCTTTGGGATTATTGCAAGCAACGGTTTGCCCAGGTTACCAATCCTCCCATCGATCCCTTGCGCGAGAGCCATGTGATGTCGCTCGATGTTTATCTCAGCAAGCGGACGAAGCTGAATTCTCCGTTGATCGACGCCGGGCAAATCGCTGCCATTGCCGAAAAGCTATCGCCGATTTATCGCATCGACATGACTTTCGAGGCGGCGGGCGGAGTTGATGCGGCCCGTGATGTTTTGCGTAGGATTCGTGAAAAAGCTACGGATGCGACGAATGCCGGGGCAATTGTTCTGAGCGACCGCAGGGTAAAGTATCGGAGGACCGCAGTACCTGCTCTGCTGGCGGTTGCCGCTGCGTGGCGCGCCATGACCGACGCTGGCGCCTGGAACGTACCGCTGCTTGTTGAGACCGGCCAGGTCATCGATACGCATCACGTGGCTCTGCTGGTCGCGGCCGGAGCGAGCGCGGTGCATCCTTATTTAGCCATGAGCCTGGCGGCGCGCGCTGATGTCGGTATCAATGGAAGCGTTGACGGCGTGTCGCGCTACCGGGCTGCCCTTGAGAAGGGATTGCGCAAAGTATTGGCGCGCATGGGCATCTCGACCATGAGCAGCTACCGCAACAGCCAGATTTTCGAAACCATCGGCATCGATGCGGAGGTATGCGATGAGTTTTTTGAGGATGCCGGCCGAGCGCTCGGCGGCATATCGCTCGACGATCTGCTGCGGGATTGCATCACTTGCCACGCTGCAGGCTTCGGACCCTCTGAAGCGGAGTTCCGTGATGCCGGCTTGTATCGTTTCCGCCGCAATGGGGAGCAACACGCGAGTTCGCCTGAATTTGTGAGGCGAATGCATCGCTACATCAAGTCTCCTACCCCCGCGAATCAGGCGGCTTTGGCCGTGCTTACGGAGGAAAGAAAAAATGTTGCGGTGCGGGACTTGCTGGAGTTCCAGCCCGCGCAGCCTTTGTCGTTAGACGAAGTTGAGAGCGAGGTTTCGCTGCTCAGCCGGTTCAGCACGCAAGCTATGTCGTTGGGAGCGATTTCTCCCGAGGCACACCAGACTCTGGCCATCGCTATGAATCGTCTTGGAGGGCGGAGCAATACCGGGGAGGGCGGTGAAGATCCAAGTATTTACCATGAGCGGCCTGAGGCGAACAACCGTGTGAAACAGGTTGCGTCCGCGCGATTTGGAGTTACGGCGGAATATCTGGTGCACGCCGACGAAATCGAGATCAAGATGGCGCAAGGTTCGAAGCCGGGCGAGGGCGGCCAACTACCGTCTATAAAGGTCACGCCCTACATCGCGCGGCTGCGGCACGCCATACCCGGAACCTCGCTAATCTCGCCGCCGCCGCACCACGATATTTACAGCATCGAAGACCTGGCACAGTTGATTTACGATCTGCGCGCGGTGAATCCGAACGCGCGCATCGGAGTAAAGCTGGTTTCGAGTTCCGGAGTCGGCGTGATCGCGACCGGAGTGGCGAAAGCCGGCGCCGACGTTATCACGATCAGCGGCCACGACGGCGGCACAGGCGCGTCTCCGCTTACTTCGATCAAGAACACAGGCTTGCCGTGGGAGATCGGTTTGCGCGATGCGCATGCCGCGCTGGTGCGGGCTGGCCTGCGTGCGCGCGTGAGATTGCGTGTGGATGGCGGCTTGAAATTTGCCCGTGATGTGGTGGTCGCGGCTCTGCTGGGGGCTGAGGAATTTGGCTTTGGAACTGCTGCCCTGTTAGCCATCGGCTGCGTCATGGCGCGGCAGTGTCACCTCAATACCTGTCCCGTTGGCATTGCGACCCAGGATGAAACGCTGCGAGCGCGGTTTGCGGGACATCCACAGATGGTGGAAACTTTTTTCCGCGCACTCGCAGCCGACGTCCGCCAATTGCTTGCGCAGATCGGAGCAGGATCCATCGACGAGGTTTTAGGTGCTGTTGACAGGTTGCGCTCGCGTTCAGCGGAAGCTGAGCAAAGCGTGCAATCTTTATTGCAGCCGGTTGCAGACGCGCCCGCACAATTCCCCTGTCCTCATGAGGACAGGGGCGCGCTTCATGTTGAACTGAATCAGGTGGTGGACGATCTGGAATCACTCTCGCCGAGCCCCTACCGTTTCACGATCACGAACGAGGATCGAGCCGTGGGTGCGCACTTTAGCGGCGAAGTCCTGCGCCGCTTCGGGTCTTCATTTGCGTTTGGATCGTCTTCTGAATCTTCAAATCTGGACATGAGCGGGGTTGATTGTGAATTCACCGGCACGGCGGGACAGAGCTTTGGAGCTTTCCTGATTTCAGGCGCGAACTTCCGACTGACGGGAGAAGCGAACGATTATGTGGGCAAGGGGCTGTGCGGTGGAAGCATTGCCATTGCCGGAGAAGGGAGAGCGTCTGAGCGCGGAGATGTTCTGGTGGGAAACACTGTACTTTACGGCGCAACCTCTGGTGAGCTATTTGTCGCGGGCCGGGCGGGAGAGCGGTTTGCGGTGCGCAACAGCGGGGCGCTGGCGGTAATAGAGGGCGTGGGCCGGCACGGTTGCGAGTATATGACGGCGGGCGTCGTGGTGATTCTTGGCCCTGCCGGCGGTAACTTGGGAGCGGGAATGACGGGCGGGCTGGCGTATTTGTTGCCGGCAGACGCGAGTGACTGTTTTAACGACGATCAGATTAATCGCGACTCGGTGCGGCTCTGCGCGCTTGAGGCTCAAGAGGAACAATGGCTGCGCCGCATTCTTCACCGGCACATACAACTGACAGGCAGTCCGCGGGGCGCTGACCTTCTCTCGTGCTCTGCTCTACCTCTGGTTCGAGTAGAGCCGGTTGCGCCTCCCTGCTCGATCGAAGAAAGCTGGTCTTCTATTCTTGCGCGCCTGGCGGCCCAGGAAGCGCGGAGTTACGGGCGCGCTAAACTCGTTTCTTCCGAGAGACCGGTGGTGCAGTAAGCCGAGTTCTGCGCCTGGCCATGCCCGGCAGGCCGCGCCAATCCGCGTGCTGCAGTGACGCAGTCAGAATTTTGACTGCGCCAATTCTGCTCCTCCAATTCAGCCTTAGCCTGAAGGAGTTCCTGACTCTGAGGAAATATTTGCAGGCCTCTAGCGACTAAGTCTTCGGCAGCCTTCCACTGCTTCATCTGCGAGCGAATGCTGGCGGCCCGCAAGATTATTACTGGATTCGGATACTCGACCGCCAGGCGCTCAGCAGCCTCCGCGGCCTGCGGCATCAGGTTCATGAAAAGGTAGGCCTTGATCAGGCGGTCGTGCATCTCGAGAACAGGGGCCGCGTTCAGCGCCCGGATAAGCCGGGCGAGGCCATTCTTTTTCAGTCCCATGCGAACCTCGGTCAAGCCCAGCTTGCTGACGATGCGAGAGTCCTCCGGGAGAATATGGAGGGCGCGAAGGTAGGCGGAGCGCGCCTCCTTCAAACGCCCAAGGTTATAGCACGCGTCGCCACAAATTTGTTCCTTCGCGCCCGCCGCTCGCCCGGACATAACTCGGCCAGAGAGCAGTTCAAGAGCGCGCGCATCGGCTTGGATTTCGATGTATAGATTGGCCAGGGAAAGTAAAGGGACACTAGAGTAGGAAGGATTCAGGGCCAAGGCTTTCTCGAAACACTCAATTCCAGCCGAGTAGTTCTTAAACTGTTCATATTCCTGAAGTCCCAACTCGACCCAGGCTTCCGGATCATTGGGAACATCTTGGACCTTGAGCCGGCCCAGTTTGCGGTAAAACTCGTTCTTCGCCCGCAATTCGGCCGCTGAACATAGATGGCCGAAATGATGGATCACGAAGTCGCCGGCTGCCAGCTCCAGATTCAGCGCATGAATGCGCGGCTCCACATGCTCATGCACTCTGCCAACGTAATAGATTTGGGGATGCCGGCGGAACAAGCGGCAGATCGCGAAGTCCGCATAAGCCCGACCTCCTTTCGCTCTCGCAATGGTGCCATCGTCTGACTGAATGGACGCCGCGTGTCCGCCCGACCCAAACCGGACAGGAATATGGTTTCTCAAGATTGCGAGATAGCCGCCGACCCCAGCATTGTTCACCCCAGCATGGTTCACCCCGGCATGGTTCACTCCAGAATGGTTCGCTTCAGCATGGTTCGCTTCAGCACGGTTCAGAAGAGCGGGAATTCTTTCGCGGGCGCGCGGATCGAGTTCTTCATCATCGTCCATGATCAGCACCCAATCCGTGGCCAGCGCGTGAATGGCTGCATTGCGGGCCTGGGCGAAGTCATCTTGCCAGGAGAAGTCGAAGACGTCAGCTCCCAGTTCGCGGGCCAATTGAGGAGTTCCATCGCTTGACCCAGTGTCGGCGATCACGATCTGATTGGTTACTCCGGCGATGCTGCGAAGGCACTGCTGCAGCGTCTCAGCACCGTTTTTTACGATCATTGCCAGGCCAAGGGATGGCACGAGGGATCTCCAAGTCTCAGGATTGCGGCGATAGCCGATAAAAGGGTCCAACCCTTAGATCGGCTGATTGAGCCGGATGCTTGAGGGTTTCCTCCGTTTTTCTGTGCTACCCCTTGCTAACCGAGAGGTGCAGGTCTAGTCTATTCAGGTCTAGTCTAACTCGGTAACCGAGAGGAGATTGTGTGACCAAGCCTTCCGATCTCGTCCAGGGAACCCTGGACCTGCTCATCCTGAAAATACTGGCGTTGGAGCCGCTCAATGGCTGGGCGATCAGCCAGCGTCTGAAACAAATCTCCAGCGAAGTGCTCGGCGTGAGCGACGGCTCACTCTACCCCGCCCTGCACAAGCTGGAGCAACGGGGTTGGCTTACGGCTCAGTGGAGGTCGAGTGAAAACAATCGCCGCGCCAAGTTTTATTCAATGACGCGGCTCGGGCGCAAGCAACTCGAAAAAGAGACGGCGGACTGGAACCGCGTCTCCGCCGCCATCTCCGCTGTAGTAAAACTCAAAGAGGCCTGAGCATGAACTTCGAACAATGGTTGTATACCCTGCCATTGCGTTTACGCTTGCGTTTCTATCCCAATCAGGCGGATCAGGAAATCAAAAATGAGCTTCGCGATCATCTCGAGCAGCAAATCAAGGAAAATGTTGCGCGAGGCATGTCACCTGAAGACGCACGTTATTCCGCCCTACGCGCACTGGGCGGGATGACGCAGATCGAACAGCAGTGTCGAGACGCCCGCGGCGGCAACGTGATTGAAGACTTTGCTCAGGATTTGCGCTATGGATTTCGACAACTGAGCCGCAACCCGGGCTTCTCTGTACTGGCAATTCTGTGCCTTGTCTTGGGAATCGGGGCCAATGCCACTGTGTTCAGTTGGGTCGAAGGGATCTTATTCCGTCCCTACCCGGCAGTCGCCCACCAGGAGAGGCTGGTCGCCCTGGCTGGAACGGCACGGGGTGAAAGCGGAGCGACGGAACTTTCGTGGCCGGATTTCCTTGATTTGCGGCGGAGTTGCACGCTCTGTGATGAATCCTTCGTAAGCAAGATTACCGGCAGCACGCTGAGTGTCGGAGACCACGCCGAAGTGGCGCGGGGAAGCATCGTCTCGGCAAACTATTTCGACGCGATCGGGGTTCACCCCATACTTGGGCGCGGCTTCGAACCGGACGAAGATGTAGGAAACGACGCGCATCCCGTCGTAGTCATCAGCTATCAGCTTTGGCGCGATCGCTTCAAAGGCGATCCGCAAATCGTCGGAAAGATGCAGCGGCTGAATAACGTGCCGCACACCATCATCGGCGTCGCACCCGAAGGGTTTTATGGGACTTTCGTAGGCTGGGCGATGCAGTTCTGGGTCCCTGCGTCCATGGAGGAAAATTTCGAGAGCGGGGGATACAAACTCGAGGACCGCAGCGCGCGATGGATTGAAGCTTATGTGCGACTCAAGCCGGGAGTCAGCCGCAGGCAAGCACAGGGAGAAGTCTCGGCAATTGGAAAGCGATTGGAGGCTAACTACCCGGCCACGAACCGTGGCCGCGGCATCGGACTGTGGCCCTTGTGGCAAACCCCATTCAACAATGCAGGCACTCTTTTGCCGACCCTGGAGATTATGGTCGCCGTGGTGGCGTTTGTGCTGCTCATCGCCTGCGCGAATGTCGGCAATCTTCTGCTGGTGCGGTCGTTTGCCCGCCGGCATGAAATGACCGTTCGACTCGCCATTGGAGCCAGCCGCGCCCGTTTGTCGAAGCAACTTCTCACCGAAGGCCTGATTCTTTCAGCGCTCGGGGCGGCCGGCGGACTCGTGGTGGCGTACTGGTGCCGGCACGCGCTCGTGCTCATGTTACCGGCTCGCTCGGGAGTGGCAATGTACCTGCCAGGGGAAATCGACTGGCGTGTGATGGCCATGAGCGCTGGTATTTGCCTGATTGCTACGCTTATTGTCGGTCTGTTTCCCGCGTTTCAAACCCGCAACCTCGACCTTGCGGGCGCCCTGAAAGCTGAATCCTGGTCGGTCACAGGGGCCCGGGGCAGAGCGCGGATGCGCTCGGGCCTGGTCGTCCTCCAGGTTTGTTTAAGCTACATTTTGCTGGCTGGAGGGGCACTATTGCTCGAAAGCTTGCAGAAAATTCGAACCGCGAGCCCTGGCTTTTCAACAACCAGCGTGGTGCAGACCGGCGTGTCATTGGTCGCAGCGGGATACGACGTGCCGCGTGCCAAAGCCTTTCAGGACGAACTGATTGACCGCGTCAGGGTGCTGCCTGGTGTGGAGTCCGCTGCTTTCGCCCGAGTGACGCCCCTAGGCTACGGCACGTATTCTTCCACCCCAATTGCTGTGGACGGCTACCAGTCCACACTTGAAGAACAACCCACGGTCGATTACAACCAAGTCGGTCCCGCTTACTTTGCCACCTTAGGTATCCCAGTGTTCTCCGGTCGCGAATTCACGCGCGACGACGACGAAAATGCGCCCTTGGTCGCCATTGTGAATCGGACCATGGTCGCGCGGTACTGGGGTGGCCAGGACCCCGTTGGTCGGCGGCTTCAAGTGAAAGGCGGCTGGGCGCGAGTCGTCGGTGTGGCTGCCGATTCCAAATACGAAAGCATGCGCGAGGGTCCAAAACCATTTTTCTATGTGCCGCTGCGGCAGGATTTCACAAGAGGACCGGCCTTGAACATCCGGACAACTCAATCACTGCAGAACATTTCGGCCGCGCTGGTCCGCGAAGTACATGCCTTGGACAGGAGCCTTGCACTTTACGAGATGATCACTCTGCAGGAACAGGTGAACCGCTCAACCTCCCCGCAGCTGGTGGCAGTAACCTTGGTTTCGATTCTGGGAGGGTTGGCACTTCTGCTCGCTGGCGTTGGCCTGTACGGAGTGATGTCCTATGCGGTAGCGCAGAGCAGGCGCGATCTAGGGTTGCGTATGGCGCTTGGCGCCGACGCTGCAAACCTGCTTCGTCTGGTCATTTCGCGTGGCCTGAGGTTAACGGCAGGAGGCGTCCTCTTCGGCACCGTTGCAGGACTTGCGCTGACGAGATTACTCGGAAAGCTTTTATACAATGTGAGTCCGCATGATCCGCTGGCGTTCGGATCGGCGCTGGCGATGATGACGATCACGGCGATCGCAGCCTGTCTCTTGCCCGCCTGGCGCGCGACCCGTACCGATCCCGCCCAGGTATTGCGGGATTGATCGTCTTCAGCCAAGAAGGGGTTTTCGGTCAGTTCTTTTTCCCAAATAGCCGATCCTTCACGAGATATGCCTGTAGCTCCATGCCTTCGAGGAGTACATTCATCTGTTTTCGTTCGACAATCACATATTCCGTTCCCGGTTCGAGGGCTTCGACGATTTCATCAGTCAATTTACCCTTCACGACCGGAGAACGCTCTGACAGTTCGTTGAGCATCCGAACCTGCTTTTCCAGCATAGAAAGATTGCTCTCAAGGCTCAGCTGCCGCAGCGCCGCGGCCGGTATCTTGTTTCTTTCCATGGGGCATACGGTATCACAGCACACGATTTCGACACGCAACAACTTCGCTAAGGGTGGGCTCAGGTCAACTGCGCAATCAGCCCGATTACACTCTCCACCGGTTCGACGATTAACCTCGTCCTTTATCCTCTGTCTGCCGCTCGAAGTAAAAGGCAACTCCTAAAGCCAAAATGCGTACTGAGTTCGCTATAATCTGCCATGGATTTTGATCAGCTCATCACCTTCCTGGAAGTTGCCCGGCAAGGCAGCTTCTCGCGTGCCGGAGAGAAAGTATTCCGCTCGCAGTCGGCGGTCAGCGCACAAATCCGCCAATTGGAGCAGGAGTACGGCGACCGTCTGCTTGACCGATCGGGCAAGAGCGTCAAGCTGACTCCCGCTGGGCAGATTTTCCACGACTACGCGCTGCGCATGAAGAAGTTGCGCGACGAATCGCTGGTTGCGGTCGCCGACCACGGCCATACGCCGCGGGGCACATTGATGGTGGGTGCCAACGAAGCTACCTGCCTTTATGTTTTGCCAGAAGTTTTCGGCGAATATTGCCGCCGTTATCCCGACGTGCAGATCAGCATCTATCGCAACTTCACTTACAAAATTGTTGAGAAGCTGGAGAACGGATCTCTCGATGTGGGCATACTCAGCCTACCGGTGCAGTCTCCAAGCTTGAAGGTACAGGCTATTTTCCGCGACCGGTTGATGCTGATGGTAAGCCCTCAGAATCCTCTGGCCAAGCTTAAGGCGGCAAACATCAGCGATGTGGTGAAGTATCCTCTTTTACTTCCTAAGACGGGGCACACGCGCAGGTTGCTGGATAAGCTCTTCCGCGAGTACAACACCGAACTTAAAGTCAGGATGGAATTACCCAGCATCGGAATGATCAAGAGCTTCGTGGCCGCCGATCTGGGGATTTCGTTGATCAGCGCCTCCTTCGCGCGCGATGAAGTGGCGGCCGGAAGGGTGAAGCTGGTGGAGCTCGAAGGAGCGGAGCTGTGGCGCGAACTTGGCTTGGCCTATCGCCGCGATCGTACGTTATCGGTAGCCACAAAGACCTTTGTCACAGTGGTACGACAGCTTTCCTCTTATCTTAAGAAGGCGGATGGCACGTCGCACGCATAGGCGGGCGGCGGAAACAGTCGTTGAGGAGCAGACGACCACCGGGGTTAAAGCCCAATAAAACTTCGACGGCTTACGCGGCCCATTCGACTTCGCTCAGGGCAAGCTGCTGAAGCGCCGCTCTTCCACTCTTCCGATCGCAGCCAATCGTCGAGTTGTTCGCACGCAGCGCGGACTTTCGCTTAAGCGCCCGCCTCCGGCGGGTTCACTAGAGGTTGAATGATGTGCAGCCCGCATTCGGTTTTCGAGGATCCGGACCAGCGGCCGGCTCGTGGATCTTCTCCCGGTCCTACGGCGCGCGTGCAGTGCGTGCAACCGATGCTGGGATAATTTCGTTCATGCAGCGCATTGTAAGGTACGTCGTGCGCGCGAATGTATTGCCACACCTGCTTTGAGCTCCAGTCAGCGATGGGATTGATTTTCACTAAGCCGAATCTCGCGTCCCACTCGAGTTTGCCCGCGCCGGCGCGGGTTACGGTCTGATCACGGCGGATGCTGGTGATCCATGCTTGCAGTTCGCTTAACTTGCGCTGCAGCGGTTCTACTTTCCGAAGATGGCAGCATTGATCGGGATTCCGTTGCCAGAGCGCTGGCCCGTGAACGCGCTCCTGCTCCTCAGGCGAGTTGAGCGCATATACTCTTTCGATCGTAACGCCATATCGCTGCTCGACCTGATCCATGAGGTTGTAGGTTTCAGGAAACAGAAACTCAGTATCGAGGGTGAAGAGACGAAAATTCTGCCGTACTCTGGAGGCCATGTCAATAAGGACCATGCCCTCTACCCCGAACGCGGAAGAGATCGCCACCCCTTCCTCAAAGGTCTCGAATGCCCATGCGAGGATACGCTCCGGTCTCCATGCTTCGGCGACGATCTGCAATGCCCTTACCTCTTCTTTTATGTCTTCCACGTCCATGTCTTTGTCTTTCACGTCTTTCATTTCTTTCACGACAACGGCTCCTCATCTGCTTGCAAAGCTTCGGTTGGTAAAAAGACGCCCGGGAAAAGAGCGGCTGTCAATTTCTCAAATTCAGCAAGGCTTGCTGCTTTGTGGTCTAAATTTTGATCGGCAAATCGCACCACCTCGCCCACGACGAGCAGAGTTGGAGAAACGAGCGTCGGCGCACGATGCAGATCGGAAACCGTGGTGCGGTGGATTCGCTGCTCAGGCGTTGTCGCGCGCGAAATAATTGCGCACGGAGTCTGTTCGGCGAATCCGGCGGCCCTAAGCCGGCTTGAAGTCTCGGTGTAATTCGTACCCGCCATATAGATGACAAGGGTCGACGAGGACGCGGCGCATTTGTTCCACTCCGCACCGTCGTTCCCGGAAGCGCGATGGCCGGCCGTAAGAACCAGGGTGGAAGAAACTCGCCGGTGCGTGAGCGGGATTCCGGCTGCGGCTGCGGCTCCGAGCGCTGAAGTAACTCCGGGTACGATTTCGTATTCGATATCTGACGCCCGCAATGCCTCGATCTCTTCTCCGGCGCGGCCAAAGATGAGTGGGTCACCGCTCTTTAGGCGAACCACCTGCCGGCCGGAAGCGGCCAGTGTGACCATCAGGAAATTGATTTCTTCCTGGCGGATTCCTTTGCTGCCGCAACGCTTTCCCACGTTCTTCACATCGGCGGAGGGCGAAATCAGTCGCAGGATTTCGGGCGGGACGAGATCGTCGTGCAGCACAACCTCGGCTGCGGCGAGCAATCGCAGGGCTTTCACCGTGAGCAACTCGGGATCGCCCGGGCCTGCGCCCACTAGATATACTTTGCCGCTCATGCTGTTTCCCTCCGTTCGTTTCCCGTCGGTTGATTCGTTGGGGAGGGCGCAGTGGGGTGATGTTCTGCTAAAGCGGCGTCCAAAGCTTCACGGCTGGCTAGCGAGTGCAGCAGGTCGCGCTTGCGCCGCGGATCAAGATTGCTGGCCAGCACATGTTTTCTGGTCTCTCCAAGCTCCGCGACCCACTGCGCGTATGCAGGGCCGAACTGCCGTTCCAGTTGTTGACGAAGCTTTTGCGACAGAGACGGGCTTTGCCCGTTCGTTGAAATTGCTATTTGAAGATCACCGCGGCGCACCACGGCGGGGTAGTAGAAGTCGCAATATTCCGGGTCGTCGACTACGTTGCAGAGAACTCCGCGACGCTGCGCTTCGCGATAAATCGATCCGTTCAGGGAGCGCGAAGCGGTTGCCACGATGGCTAAGAAAGTTTCGTGCAGATCTTCGGCGGAGAAGGCGCGGAGTTCGAGGGAGATTTTGCCGGCTTTCGCCCACTCGTGCACTGCCGCGGAGGCTGCGAGAGCTATCACTTGGACCGACGCACCTGTGTCGAGCAGGCTTGAGATTTTGGGCTCACCGATATTCCCTGCCCCGACCACGAGGCAGCGTTTGCCGGCGAGTTTCATGAACATTGGAAATAAGGCGGTCATTGTCATTGCGTTAGCCTTCCACCGCACTCGGTACGCGTCCCTCGGGCAGATCTCGGGCGACGGCTTCCACGAACTCTCCGGCCAGGAAGTTGCGCAGCTCGGCGTCACTGTGGCGGGCAAAAAAGCGCCGCAAATTCTCACCGGGCCTGCCACCGGCGAGGTATCTCCGCAAGAGCCGCTCGATGGCTTCGGGAACCTCGGTCGCGAGACAGCGAAATCCGACTGGCCTCGCAATTGCCTGATTCAGGCCGAGAGCCCCGCCCAGGCAGAAGTAATACGCATCCTCCATCTGTCCGTTGACCTTTAACTTCTTGCCTTCGATTCCGATGTCGGCGATCCAATGCTGTCCGCAACTGTTGGGGCAGCCAGTGACGTGCAGTTTCAAGTGCTGCTCGAAGCCGGGCAGGCGATCTTCTAATTCCTCAACCAGCCAGCGGGAGAAAGTTTTGGTCTCCGTGATGGCGAGTTTGCAAAACTCTGTACCGCTGCAGGCGACAGCCCCGCGCCAAAACGGCGATCCGGTGACCGGGAGCCCGATCGCGCCTAACTCTTTGGCTAGATCGTCCGCCTGAAGGCGAGGTACGTTGACGATCAGCAGATTCTGCATGTTGGTGGTGCGCAACTCGCCGTTCGCAAAACGGTCGGCCAGGTCGGCCGCGGTGTGCATTTGTTCAGGAGTAATTCTGCCGCGCAGCACCGTGGCCCCGACGTAGCAAAGACCAGGCTGCTTCTGCGGATGGATTCCGATGTGATCGCGGTAGACGTCATCCGGCGGCTGTTCGGCTTCCGCGGGATCGAGTTGAAAGCCAATGCGACGTTCGAGTTCTTTCTGGAAGTCGTGAGGCGTCCAACCATGCCGCAGGAAAAGAAACTTCAAGCGCGCACGCTCGCGGTGCTCGCGCAGTGAATCGGAATCGCGGAACAGTTCGGCGACTCCTTTGATCACGGGCAGAACCTGGTTCCAGCGCACGAAGGCGTTCAGCCGAGCACCGAGGTAGGGGTCGGTTGAGAGTCCGCCGCCCACGCGCAGACTGAAACCAATCTCACGCTTCCCTTGAACCGCGCGCTCGATCGCAGTCAAGCCAATGTCGTTGATCTCGGGATAAGGGCACCAGACGCGGCATCCGGTGATGGAGATTTTGAATTTGCGCGGGAGATTGTAAAAGTCGGCATTGCCAGCCAGCATGCGATCGGTTTCGAGCGCAAGCGACGAAGCGTCGCAGATCTCGTCCGCATCGACCCCAGCGACGGGGCAGCCCGTGATATTGCGAGTCACATCGCCGCAGGAGCCAGTCGTATTGAGGCCGACGCGCCAGAGTTCATCTAATACTTCGGGGAGGGCTTCGATCGAGACCCAGTGCAACTGAATATTTTGGCGAACGGTGAGATCGGCGATGCCGCGGGCGTAGCGGCTGGTGAGACTGGCAATGGTGCGCAGTTGGTTGGAGCGCAACAGGCCGTTGGGGATTCGAATGCGCAGCATGAAGAAAGGCAACGCGCGTCCCTGGCCGTCCTTGCCGCCGAGCACGCCGGCGCCGTCACCTTGCGTGTAGACGCCCCACCAGCGGAAGTAGGTTCCAATCCACTCCGGAGGGATGGAGTCGAAGCCTTCTCGGGCGAAGCGGCGAATCTCAGCCAGGCCGTCCCAGGGATTCATTGCCCGCTTCAGGCGTTCGGATTTTTGCGCCTTGGTCTCTTTGACTGGATTTTCCATAACTAACTTGCCCCCATCCTGCTTTGCGCCAACCCGATTTGCCGCAAAGAAAAACCCACCGCCAGATGCTCTCTGGCGGTGGGCTATAAGTGCTGATAATGCTATGAAACTTCTAAGTCAGCAGCCTCCCTGCGCCAGAGCACACGCATGCACAACAACAACATGCACACATGCCGGTCTGGCGGAGATTGCTGAAACTCGTCATACTCGTTCGGATACTATGCTGATCAGATGTATCGGTCAACCCTTCGATCCCTTTTCTATAGATGAATAATTTCGATTGCAAGCATCATAATTTTAGCTAGGTGGCACCACAGGCTGATTCTTACAACTTCTGCACGGGTCAGCGACACGCAGAATGCAAAATGCTGCACACTTCGAACGGAATCACCAAATTCCAGCCCCTGAAAGGGCGGCATGTGATAGCGCGGTGTTGACTAACTTTTATCGCCTTTTCTGACCCCCAAAGTACCGCCGGCAAATCTCGGAGACTTCTCCCCATTGTCTCATTTCGCTGTACGCGGGGCGAACTTCTGGATCCGCTGATGGCCAGTCGCCAAATGTAAACAATTGTCATCTGTTTGTAAAAAGATTGTCATCTCTTTGGCATCCGCTTGACTGGCGGATTCTCCGATGACACACTTCGCGACGCGCCCCCGCTGAGCGCAGTCCGATCCTCGGAATACGGCACTACCATCCCACGCACGGCCAAGGAGAATGGTCATGACGACTCGAAAAAATTTGCCTCAAATCCTTACAGGAGTCTCCACTCTGTTCATCGTTCTGACGCTGATGACAAGTTTTGGATTCTCTCAATCTGCAAACCACAACGCACAAAAACTGGTTGGAACCGCACGAGATCTGGGTCCGGAGGACGCGTCGAAGCAGATCACGGTGAATGTCTGGTTGAACCCGCATAACAAAACCGCGCTGGATAAATTAGTCAAACAGATGTACGAGGAAGGCTCACCGAACTATCACCGCTGGCTCACGATGGAGCAATACAAAGCATCCTTCGCGCCCACCGCGCGCGACGCGGCTGTGGTGCGCGAGTTTCTTGAATCCCACAATTTGAGCGTATCGGCGATCGAGAAGAACAATCACTACATAACCGCGCAGGGGCGCGTCGGCGACATCCAGAATGCCTTCAACGTCCAAGTCAACCGCTTGAACATCAAAGGGGCAATTCACTCGATGGCCACAAAGGAGCCGTCGGTTACGGGACCAGCGGGCGCGCTGGTGGCGGCTGTGCAGGTAAGCGATCTCGGGTACTCATCGTACTCAAGACCGGCGATCGATCCCGACACGGGCGTTGCTTACAGCGGAGTCCCGGTGAGCTCGGGGCCCAGCTCAAACGGGCTGTTCTTCAGCGCCGACTGCCTGCGGCCACCGGAGACTCAAACTTTCACGACTGGCGGGGGCAATCCGACTGCGGTTTACTTCGGCAATCGCTATGGTGCGGACATTACCTCTGGGGTTCCCAACCTCCCGTCGTGCGGCTACGATTCCGCTGAGATACAAACTGCGTACGGGTTGGACGGACTCTATAAGAATGGATTGGACGGCGCGGGCCAGACCATCGTAATTGTCGACGCGTTTGGCTCAAATACGATCCTGGCCGATGCGAACCTGTTCTCGTCACTGAACGGACTACCCTTGCTAACACCGTCGAATTTTCAAATCGTCGGCGCCACGACCTGTACTGCCACACCTAAGGACACAGCCGAGTGCCTAGGCGGGGGCTGGAACCTCGAAACGACGCTCGACGTTGAGTGGGCACATTCGATCGCCCCGGGAGCCAATATTGCCCTGGTATTGGCCGCAGATAACTCGTTCACGAATCTGGACGCTGCAAATCTTTTTGCGGTCGAGAATAAGCTGGGCAACGTCATCTCCAACAGTTTCGGAATTCAGGAGATTATCCTTGCGGAATTGGCGCCGTCAGAACTGGTAGTGGAGAACAACATCGCGGAGTTGGCTGCAGCCACGGGCATTTCGCTGGACGTTTCTTCCGGCGATAGTGGCGATTTCGTAGCCGTCGATGAAGCGGAATTGGGCGTTGCCGTTGCATCGGTGTCGGCAAATGCCGATTCTCCATTTGCCACCGGTGTTGGCGGCACCAGCACATTCCTGGATGCTCACAATAATATTGAACTCGAGACGGGCTGGGGACTAAACGAGACGCGGATCGCCAATCCCACCCCGAACCCACCGGTGATTCCACCTCTACAATTCGGCTTCATCTTCGGAGCCGGAGGAGGGACTAGCGCCGTTTACGCCAAGCCGTCATTCCAGAAGAGTTTGCCGGGCAGCGGCAGGCTGGTCCCGGACGTCTCCATGAATGCCGACCCAGAAACTGGGAGCGAGATCATCGTGACGCCGGACAGCGTGCCGGGAGACCCGCAGTTTGTGGAAGTATTCGGTGGCACCAGCTTGTCGTGCCGGATGTTCTCGGGCTTGTGGGCGATTGCGAACCAGGCGGCGGGAACTCCACTGGGTCAGGCGGCGCCATACCTTTACAAGCTGCACGGAGGCGCCATTTCGGATGTAACGGATCTCACCTTCGCATCTCTGTTTAACGTGTTTGGGATCATTTTCGATCCACCGGCCGCTCCTACTTTCGAGAGTCCGAACTCGTTAGCCGGGCCGCTGCAAAATACGACAGACTATGTGAGCGCGTTGTTCCAGAGTTCCACTTCAACGCGTTGGGATGTTTTTACCTTCGGAACCGACTCGTCGTTAACTGTCGGTTTTGGATGGGACAATGTGACGGGCGTCGGCACTCCGAATGGCGTACCGTTTGTCGCACAAGTCGTGGCACAGGCCAAGTAAAGTCTGGGTTGCAAATTGTCGTTTTATTGGAGTGGGCCGCGCGATGCGGCCCACTCTTATGTTCCGAGAACGGCGTTTCCGGCGTCACAACCTGCCAGCTTTTGTCTTGTCCCAGATAACTCCAAACCGTCTGGAGAGCGTCTAACTTATCGAAGAACTTTGTGGGGTTGGCCTGTTTGGATCGGGCGTATAATGTGGGGAAGAGTATGTTGGGTGGCAAAGGGGTATTTATGAAATTGCGATGGTTGGCAATCGCTGTGGCGTTAGCGGCGTTCAGCGCAGGGCCCTGGATGCTGGCGCAAACACAGGATCCGAATCAGAATCCCGGGCAGAGTAATCCTGGACAAAACAATCCAAATCAAACCCAGCCTGGGCAAACACAGACCCAGACTCAAACCCAAACGCCCGCTCATGACCCGGATAACGGTCAGCCAAAAGCCGCCGACATTCAGAACGCGCCGGCGCAGCCACCCGCAGCGCTGCCTACAAAGGATGACGACCAGATCAAACACGACGGTACCAAGTCTGACGTCGACGCGGTGGGAAATCGCAATATCGGGTGTGGTCGTGGGGTTGGCAACTGGTACACGGTGGAAGGCCAGGTGGCGCGGGGTCGCGTGTATGCACAGCAGATTGAGTCGCAGATCAAGCTGGTGAATGATCCCGTGGTCACGGAATACGTCAACCGGGTTGGACAGAACCTGGTACGGAATTCTGACGCGCAAGTTCCCTTCACGATTAAGGTGATTGACTCCGACGTGGTGAACGCCATGGCGTTGCCGGGCGGATTCTTTTACGTGAACTCGGGACTGATTCTCGCGGCCGACGAAGAAGCGGAAATGGCTGGCGTGATGGCGCACGAGATTGCTCACGTGGCGGCGTGCCACTACGGGCGCGAAATGACGCGCGCGAACCTGCTGCAGATGGCTTCGATCCCTTTCATCTTTATGGGCGGGGTTATCGGCTACGCCGGGTACGAAGCAGCGGGGCTGGCGATCCCCATGACATTTTTAAGATTCTCGCGCGGCTTCGAGGCGGAAGCGGATTATCTGGGTGTTGAGTACATGTACCGTGCCGGCTACGATCCTTCGGCATTCGTCTCCTTCTTCGAAAAGATTCAAGCAATGGAGAAGAAGAAGCCGGGGACGCTGTCCAAAGCTTTTGACACGCATCCCCAGACTCCGGATCGAATCGAAAAGACGCAGGAGGAAATCCGCAAGATACTTCCTTCGAAGCCGCAATATATTGTAACCACCTCGGAATTTGACGAAGTGAAGGCGCGGCTGGCGTCGATTGAGAATCGGCATAAGGTGCTCGATCAGAAGGATGCCAACAAGCCCAGCTTGCGACGGACTTCCACGAGCAGCAGCGATGGCAACGCAAACGGCCAGAGCGATGATGACCGTCCAACTTTAAAGCGGCGGGACGATTCATCGAACTAAAGATGATCGCGAGAAAAGAAACATGGAACCGGCGGCTTCGGCCGCCGGTTTTGCGTTTTCCGGCTTGCGCATCCGGCAATTCAGAATGAGCGGTAGAGCGCTTGCGCTGCAGTCCGACCTCAGCCGCTAAAGCGGATCCCGAGAGGAAACCGGTTATCGCAGCGCTGGAAGCCGTGCTCCACCCCGACTTAAAATACAACGAGGGGGGCGTCGACTCACGGAAGTATGTGACCAGCGTCACGGCACCCGGTTGCCGGAGCCCGCTAGGGTAAGCTACGCTAGTCTCATACCTTAGGCAGCGAGGAGCAGAGGTTTCCATGCCAGACAACACACTCACGATTACCGACAATCGCACGGGACAGATTTATACCGTTCCCATCGAGAATGGAACCATTCGGGCAATGAATCTGCGTCAGATCAAAACGGACAAGGAAGATTTTGGGCTGATGACCTACGATCCGGCGTTTATGAACACGGCGTCGTGCCGCAGCACGATCACTTATATCGATGGAGATCGCGGGGTCTTACGCTATCGCGGATACCCCATCGAAGTGCTGGCGGAGCGTTGTACCTTTCTGGAAGTCGCATACCTGCTGCTCTTTGGCGAATTGCCCACCTCGTCTGAGCTTAAGAGTTGGGTGCACGACATTACGCATCACACCATGCTGCACGAAGCCACGAAGAAATTCATGGAGGGTTTTCGTTATGACTCTCATCCGATGGTGATGTTTGTGAGCACCGTGGCGGCGCTTTCGAGCGTTTATCCGGAGGCCCATCAGATTCACGACGCCGAAAACCGGATACTGCAGATTAAGCGGCTGATCGGCAAGGTGCCGTCCATCGCAGGCATGTCGTACCGGTACAACGTGGGGTTTCCATACGTGTATCCGGATAACGATTTGAGCTACACCGAGAATTTCATGAACATGTTGTGGAAGATGGTAGAGCCGAAATATGTGGCGAATCCTGCGCTGTCACGTGCGCTCGACATCCTTTTTATTCTGCATGCGGATCACGAGCAGAACTGCGGGACAAGTGCGATGCGCACCGTTGGCAGCGCGCAGACCGATCCTTACCTGGCCACGGCATCGGCGGCGGCGGCTCTGGCGGGACCGTTGCACGGCGGAGCCAATGAAGAAGTCCTGAAAATGATCGACGAGATCGGCACCAAAGACAATGTTTATCCCTATATCAAGCGAGTGAAAGAAGGCCACGGCAAGCTGATGGGATTTGGACATCGCGTGTACAAAAACTACGACCCTCGGGCGAAGATCATCAAGTGGACCGCGGAACAGGTGTTCCAGGTTACGGGACGCAACCCGAAGCTGGATATTGCCCTGGAACTCGAGCGCATTGCCCTGGAAGACGACTATTTCGTAAAGCGCAAGCTCTACCCGAATGTCGACTTCTATTCCGGAATCATGTATCAGGCCATGGGATTTCCACCGGAGATGTTCACGGTGCTGTTCGCAATTCCGCGCACGGCGGGATGGTTGGCGCAGTGGCAAGAGTTGGTGAACGATCCGGAGCAGAAGATTACGCGCCCCCGGCAGATCTATACCGGTCCCGAAGAGCGGGAGTTTGTACCGATGGAAAAGAGAACCGCGGCAACCGTTCCGGCGCGCTAGTTTTGCAAGGGGGAAGGCGTGATGGGAAGAATGAGTACCGCCAAGGGCATCGATCTCTGGAGGCTCGAAGTCTAGAGGCTCGATCTCTGGATGTCGGTCGTCTTACACGGCTTGTTTAGTGGCCAGCGAGGCTACGTACTCGCGACTCTCTGCCGGTGACGTGATCACCTTCATCTCCTGCCAATCGTAGGGAAATTCTTTCCCGCAATCGAGGCAAGCTACATAGGTTCCGGTTAAAGCACCAGCCTGAGGACGGCGTGCGGCCCCCCGGATGGTGACTGGAAAGCTGTAGCGGGAGTGTCTACAACCAAAAACCAAGTCAATCAGTTTTGCAACCATAAAACACCTTCCACACCCTTGGGTCTCTTCAGCCTAGGGTTGTTCTGAATACGCCCCCTGTTATCCACCACAGACTACACTCAGTACCTTAGATTCGCGCAAGAGAAGAATGGTTTCTGGTTCTTCTCGTAACGGAGATTGATCCCAAAATGGGGCTCATTCCTCACGCGTCTGTTTGCTGTTACTTCGGGGGAGATTATGCAAGAAGTTGCACAGCCGCTGGTTGACCGACGAACGCAATGTCTACTGCATATAATGCTAAACCGGAGGTAAATTCAAGGCTTTTCTGATGGTTCCACGTTCTTTCTGTATCTTCTCCTGTAGAAGGGTGATGGCATAGATGAGTTGCTCCGGCCGGGGAGGGCAACCGGGCACATAAACATCCACTGGAATTACCTGGTTGACGCTTTGCACCAGCGCATAGTTATTAAAGACTCCGCCGGAGGTGGCGCAGGCGCCCATCGAAATCACCCATTTGGGTTCGGGCATCTGCTCCCACAATAGCCGGATCACGGGCGCCATCTTGTTCGAGACGCGGCCGGCAATGATCATGAGATCGCTTTGTCGCGGGGATGGGCGAAATACTTCCGCTCCGAAGCGCGCAATATCAAAACGCGAAGCTCCCATCGACATCATCTCGATGGCGCAACAAGCCAATCCGAACGTCATCGGCCAGATGGAACCCTTGCGCATCCAGTTCACGGCTGAATCGAGTGTGGTCAGCACCACGCCCTCCGGCGTGGGGTTGCCGAAGGTGAGATCTTTGACCACCTTCTTGCCGTTTTCGACGTCGACGTAAGGGCCGAAATTCAGAGCGCGGGACATTGCACTCATATTCTAAACCGGCGCGACCGCGATTCACCAGCGACGATACGTTACATGACAAATTCCACGGTGCAAAATGCTTGACAACGCAAATCTTTGGTGTAAGCTTCGTGCGTCTTCCCCTCACAGCGTTTCGGCCCCGGTCTACATCTAAATTTGCATCTCCTGCGCGGCGATCGGAACCACGCCGATTACGGCAGAGAATTGCGCTGAGGGCCGATCGTTTAAGGAGAAGATGATTATGAGTCCGCTGCATTTTTTCACCACAGGCAAGGGTACTGGCCAACGGCAGAGCCACAAACCTCCGATTACTGGTGCGACGGCGGCAGCGCCAGGTACCACGCGAACAGCCGCGCAGAAGGCACGCCGAGCGGATTTTCCGGTTCAGGCCGCCAGCACCCAACTGCCGCATTACCCCTTTCAACCGCTCCCTCCTCCGAATGGTCCCGCGCCGTACCGCTTTGATTTGTCCCAGTTGCTTTCGGCCGGTGATGTGGCAAAAATTAAGAATGGCGTTCTGGTCTTCCATACGGTTGGGGATACGGGCGACTACAGGGACAGCGGCCCGCAGGACTTAGTGGCACAGATGATGACCCAGGATGCCCAAAATCTGGCGGGCAATCAGAAACCGGCGTTTTACTACCACCTTGGCGACGTCGTTTATTTCGCTGGCGATATCGACAAGTATGGCGCCAACTTTTACGAGACCTATAAGGACTACCCGATTTTCATCGTTGCTATTCCGGGCAACCACGACTGCCAGCCCGACGATCCGCAAGACGGGCTAGTGGATCCGAACAAATATCCGCTCGATGGTTTCGTGCAAAATTTCATGTCGAAAAATCCGGCGCAGCTCGGCTCGCTGATGACGGGCGCGAATCGAACCCAGATGGATTTGCCGAATGTGTTTTGGACGTTTACCACTCCACTGGCCACAATCATCGGTCTGTTTTCCAACGTCGGCGAAGACCAGGGAGAATTCCATCAGGATCAGATTGACTGGTTCCATAGCGAACTAGCCCGCCGCCGATCCAGACTTACCCCTGATCGTTGCTGTGCACCATCCGCCATTCTCCGGGGATAGCGAGCACTCCGGTAGCACAGTCGTTGAGAATGTGCTTTGGGCGGGCTTTAAGGCTGCTAAGCGCTATCCGAATCTGATCTTATCTGGACACGTCCACAACTATCAGCGGTTCACGAACGTGGTCCAGGGACCGAAGGGCCAGATCCAGATTCCTTGCGTAGTGGCTGGAGCTGGCGGCTACACCAAACTCGGACAGCTTAACAAAATAAATGGCGCGTATCCGTCGGTGCCATTGACGATCGGAGGCGGCCTCACTCTGGAGCAGTACGATCAGAACAACTTCGGGTTTCTGCGTCTTGAAGTGAGCAAAGGTCAAATTGTTGGTACCTACCTTTCGGCACCTTACACGGCGCCTTATACTGGCGCAGCCGTAACCCCGAGCGTCGTAGACAGCTTTGTGGTTGATTTGGTCGCGAATACAGTGGTCACAGGAAACAGCTCGGGCGGCGGTGGCAAGCCGGGACCCAAGCCCAAGCCAGGACCTAAGCCTCCGAAGCCTCCCAAGCCAAAACCGACGCCGTCTAAACCGCCCAAACCAACCAAGCCACCGAAAAAGAGACGCTAGGTGGAATCAGCGCCCAAAAAACCCGCCCTCGCTGTCACGTTCGTGGCGAGGGCGTTTTGGCGTTTGAAAACGCTCCTTACCTTGTCACGGATCGATTACGATCTTGCCGAACATTTGGCTATTCTCCAGATATTCATGCGCAGCGCGAAGTTCGCTGAGGGGAAACGTACGGTCGACCACTGGCCTCAGCCGCCCGGCAAAGACGTGCCGCAAGACTTCGTGAAGCTCCCCCATGGTTCCCATGTAAGAGCCCAGCAGCGCTAATTGCCGGGCAAAGAGATGTCGGAGGTCGATCCCTACGCTGGGCCCGGTGGTCGCACCGCAGGTGACGAGGGTGCCGCCGCTCTTCAGAGATTTGACACTCTCGTCCCAGGTGGCTGCACCTACATGCTCGACCACGATGTCAACGCCTTCTTTATTCGTGATCTTGCGCACTTCGTCGGAAATCTTTTGCTGATAGTGGTTGATGCCGAAGTCTGCGCCGAGATCGCGCCCCTTGGCCAGCTTCGCTTGGTCGCCCGCAGTGGTGATCACGCGGCAATGAAACAGTTTGGCAATTTGAATCGCCGCAATCCCGACGCCGGAACTCGCTCCCAGCACCAACACCGTTTGACCGGGGCGAATCGCAGCTCGTCCAACCAGCGTGTGCCACGCGGTCACGAAAACCAGCGGGACGCTCGCAGCCTGATTGAAATCAAGCGAGTCTGGAATCGCGATGACGCTGGCGGCGGGTGCTGCAATCAACTCGCAGTTGCCGCCATCGACACCGTTGCCTAGAACGGTGAACTGCCGGCACTGATTCTGGACGCCGGAAACGCACTTCTCACAATATCCGCAAAAGTGCATCGGAGCCAGCAGCACTCGCTGCCCCGCCTTGAATCCGCCGACATATTCGCCCACTTCGACGATATCGCCGGCGATGTCGCTGCCGAGAATGTGCGGCAGCTTTACCCCCGGCAGTCCCTTGCGCACCCATATGTCGAGATGATTCAGCGAGCAGGCCCGCACGCGCACCAGCACCTGATCTTTGCGGGGCTTCGCGTCGGGAATATCTTCATAGGTTAAAACTTCAGGCCCACCAAATTGATGAATGCGGACGGCCTTCATGAGCGCTCTCCTGTTTTCTGACAGTTCACAAGCATACCGCCCCGGATTCAGAATTCCCAATCCGGCGTCGGGCTTTTGCTTTTTGAATTCACGTTTGACTCCTTCTGTTAACCGACTGATAATCAATCTGGGTTTCACGCTTGATGGATATCTACGAACAAATTGTCCAACTTCGCCGCGAAGGGCGAAGAGGCGCGGTTGCGACCATTGTGAATGTGCGCGGCTCGATCCCTTCGTTTCGGACGGCAAAGATGCTGGTGCGCGATGACGGTTCCATTGTGGGCACGATTGGCGGCGGTTGTGTCGAGGCAGATGTGTGGCAAGCGGCGCGTGAGGTGATGGAATCTGAGAAGTCCCGGACGCTGACCTTTGATCTTAATCAAGATCCCAAGTACGACACCGGCCTGGTCTGCGGCGGCACGCTGGAAGTTTTTGTTGAGCCGGTTCTACCTCCAGCTTTACTTTATATTTTCGGCGCAGGCCATGTAGCAGTAAATCTTTGCAAGGTTGCGGCAAACGCAGGCTTCGATCCCATTATCACCGATGATCGCAGCTCCTACGCCACCCAGGAACGTTTTCCAGCGGCGCGCGAGGTTCGTGTCCTCGACTTCGATGATGCCACGCGGAGCCTCGAACCGAACGAAACTTCCTTCATCGTAATCGTTACCCGAGGTCATCGAGATGACATGCGCATCTTGCGATGGGCGGTGCAATCTCGCGCACGCTATATTGGCATGATCGGTTCCAAGCGCAAAGTGATCGGGATTTTCAATACGCTGCGGAACGAAGGCGTACCCGCGCATCTGTTCGACCGCGTTCATGCTCCTATTGGAATCGACATCGGCGCCGTTACACCTGAGGAGATTGCAGTTGCGATCACCGCGGAGTTGATCGCGATCCGCAGGCACGCCGATGCTGGCCTTCGTCACATGAGCTGGTTCCGGTCCCGGGAGTCGCAGCCCGGCGTGGATGCGTCGGACGCGGCGCTTGAAGAACGCGAATGAATTGTTAATTGTTGGCTGATTGCGTGTCGAGTTTCAGCAGTGCACCTTTGATTCACAAATCAAAATCAGCAATCAAAAATCAACAATTTCCCCAGGTTCCCTGCTATCTTCGCTGCATATGACTCGCGCTGCCAGCTTTGCCGGCGTGATCCTGGCCGCTGGAGAATCCTCGCGCATGGGCAGGGATAAGGCCCTGCTGCCGTGGCCTCCGCCGATAAGCGGGAAAGCAATTTCCAACGATACTTTCCTCTCGGCGGCAATTCTCTCGCTCTTGCCGGTCACTGAATATGTCGTGGTCGTGGTTGGAACAAATGAAGCGGCTCTTGCGCCGATTATTTATGCCAGCGGTGCGTCTCTGGTCGTGAACCCCGATCCTAGCCGTGGGCAATTCAGTTCGCTGCAGGTGGGTCTGCAGGATGTGCTCAATCATGGCCGGGACGCCGCCATGGTGACTCTGGTCGATCGACCTCCTATCGGCAATGCGACCATCCAGATTCTGCGTGATGCTTTCGAGGCTGCCAGTCCGAACATATGGGCGACAGTGCCTGAGTTTTCGGGCAAGCACGGACATCCCTATCTTGTGGGGCGCGAAATGATGGAAGCGTTTCTGCGTGTTCCCGCCACATCGATCGCGCGTGACATTGAGCACCAGCTCCAGGAGCACATCGAATATGTCAAGGTTGATGATCCCCTCGTCGCTCTGAATGTCAACACTCCGGAAGACTACAAGGCACTGTCGGCGCCGGACAATGCTGATTGTTGATTTCTGATCGTTGATTGTTGATTGTTGATTGTTGACTGCAAGGCCCACTCGCGCCTGGTCTCAATCAAGAATCAGCAATTCTTCGCTCGCCCGCCATTGCGCGCTTCCCCAGAGGCACGTTATCGTCGATGCATGGATCTTGCAAAGGCAGAAACACTTCATCCCGTCACCAACGAATTCCTTGACTCGGTGCTTCGACTCGATCCGCGGGTTGCGGCGTTTGACTGCGACGGCACGCTATGGGCGGGCGATGCCGGTGAGCGCTTCTTCGATTGGGAACTGAGAGAAGGCAATCTTGTTTCTGACTCGCTCGTCCGTCCGTTACGCGAGCGCTACGCTGCCTACCGCCGCGGCGAAGTCGAGGAAAGTACCATGTGCGGCGAAATGGTGACCATGCACCGGGGAATTTCAGAATCGAGGATGATGGAAGCTGCGGTTCACTTCTTTGATCAGTTCTTCGTCGAGCAAATTTTCCCGGAGATGCGCGAGTTGGTTCGTCGTCTGCAACTGAATAGCTGTGAAGTCTGGGCCGTTTCATCCTCGAACGAATGGGTGATCCGCGCTGCGATGAAGCATTTCGGAATAGCTGAAAACCGCGTCCTCGCAGCCAAAGTATCAACTGATGGCGGAATCGTCACCGATCGCCTGATCCGCGTGCCCTCTGGCGCGGACAAGCCGCAGGCTCTGCGCGAAGTTGTCCGGAAAGAAATTGACGCCGCATTTGGAAACTCTCGTTGGGATTCGGAAATGCTGGCGATGGCAAGACGTGCGTTTGCGGTGAATCCGAATCCGGATTTGGAGGCGGTTGCTCGGGAGCGTGGTTGGCGGGTCTATTTTCCCGAAGGGACTGAGCAGCGTGAGTGAACTATCGGACCTCAGCGTCTCAGTTTGCCGGCGGTAGAGAGCCTTCGAGCTGCGCTCGAATGGACAGCCGGGGGCGGCTGTCCCCACATGATTTTCTCCGCATACTAAACTCGCTGCCATTTAGAATTAGGTTGCTAATGTATTCCGCGCAGTTACTCGATCATTTTCAGAATCCGCGCAACGCAGGGGACATTGCAGACGCGGACGCCACCGCAGAAATTGAGAACCCGGCGTGCGGCGACGTGTTGCGAGTCACATTCAAGGTCAGCGCGGAGCGGATTGTCCAGATGCAGTTCAAGGCCAAAGGATGCGTCGCAGCGATTGCCTGTGCGTCGGCATTAACCGAATTGGCCGTTGGAAAAACCCTGCAAGAGGCTCAAAAGCTGCGGCGTGAAGACGTGAGCGCCGCCGTAGGCGGGCTGCCGCAAGCCTCGACTCACGCGGCACAGTTGGCACTGGACGCTCTTTTTGCAGGGTTGAGGTCGATCAATCCTTAACCTGAATTCATGCCTGTCTCCCGCATGCCAAGTCGCATCGCCTGCCTGCAGCCGAGCGCCACGGTTATCCTTGCCGCAGTCGGAGAGATCGGCCGGGTCGTCGCATGCACCAAGTATTGCGCGGATGTCGTCCCGGAAATCGCATCGCAATCGCACACCATCCTTGCCGACTCGTGGACGGCCAATGCCGAACAGATTGTTGCGGCGCATCCCGACCTCGTCATTGCCTCCGTGCCCTACCAGGAAAAGGCGATTGTAGAAATACTGAAGTCAGGAGCACGTTTTCTCGGTCTCGCCCCAAAGACCCTCGCCGACATTTATGGGGACATCGCAACGATAGCCGGAATCGTAGGCGCCAGGGAGCGCGGCGAATATGTGATCGCCGGCATGGAGCGCCGCATAGAAGAGGTTCGCGCTCGCACAATACGAGATCCTCGCCCAAGAGTATTCTGCGAAGAGTGGGGCAAGCCCCTGATCGCGTCGCAACCATGGGTCGCGGAACTGGTGGAAGCGGCTGGAGGCGATTTCGTGGGCGCGGCGGGCCGGCAGATTTTGGCAGAAGAAGTGGCACGAATGAATCCTGAGATATTGATTGCAGCCTGGTGTGGAGCAGGCGACCGCGTACCGCTTGAGAAAATCGTCGCAGAGCGCAACTGGCAGAGAACGAGCGCCGCTGTGGCATGCCGCATTTATTGCATTCGCGACGAATACCTGAACACTCCCGCTCCCACCCTTCTTCGCGGACTCGCTGCGATCGCATTTGCCATTCATCCCGAATTTTTTCCTTGCACGGAAGGAATCCGCCAGATTACCGGTGTGCAATCTTCCACAGCCGCGAATCTCCAACGATGAGTTAAGATTTTGCTATGCCCGTCGCTACCAGAATCGAAGAGGTCCGCAACGAAATCACGGAACTGGCGCAGGCAACGCCTACAGCTAGAGCTCTAATGCAAGGCGTCTGCAACCTTTTGCATGAGCGCATGCTGAAGTACAACTGGGTGGGGTTTTACATGCTCGAGCCGGGAGCCAAACCGCCCATGCTGGTGCTTGAGGTTTTCGTGGGAGCCATGACCCCACACACGCGAATCCCCCTCAACCAGGGTATTTGCGGGGCGGCCGCCTCGAGCGGAAAGACAATCGTGGTAGACGACGTGAGTAAAGATCCCCGATACCTCGCCTGCTCTCTAGAGACTAAGTCGGAAATTGTCGTGCCGATTTTCGTCAAGAACGAGGTCGCAGGAGAGCTCGACATTGACAGCCATTTTTCCGCCGCCTTCGGCATCGAAGATCAGAAACTGGTCCAGTACTGCGCGGAAGTAGTGGGGAGTAAGCTGGAGAAAGGTAGCCGGTAGAACGGTCAACGATCGAGCATCTCAAACTGTGGCCGCACGCCTAATTCTTCTCCGCTTTCGCTTCCGACTTTACACAGCACCTGATGTTGGTTTCGAAATATGAAACGCGTCGTCGCAGCCGTGATCGAGAAGAATGGCAAGCTTCTGGTCTGCCAACGTACGCGACATCAAACGATGCCGCTAAAATGGGAGTTCCCTGGCGGGAAGATTGAAGAAGGCGAACAGCCGCGCGACGCGCTGCGGCGGGAGCTGGAAGAAGAATTAGGAATTCAAGCCAAGGTCGGGGATGAGATTGCCCGCCTGCAGCATACGTACCCGAATGGAGCCACAGTTGAGCTACGCTTCTTTATTGTTCGCGCTTATGGAGGCGAGATCGAAAATCGCATCTTTCGCGATTTGCAGTGGTCGGCCCCCGGGGATCTGGCTTCGTATGATTTTCTTGAAGCAGATGCGTCCCTTGTCAGGGACTTAGTGGCGGGACGGCTTATTTGATTCGGAGATTCCGAGCGTAAACAAAAAGCTTGTAACGCAGATTTCGTGAGAGAAAAACCACAGAGGAAGCGAAGCGAAAACAACGGCTGTCCGGAATCTGCCGACCCTAGCTGCCACCTCTTAGCGTCCAGAACCACGCTATCGTCAATCCAATCATTACCACCGTTGTCAGCCACGCCACCACATTGAACAGGCGCGTATTCACGTACTCGCCCATCAGATCTTTCTTGTTGATGAGCAGCAGCATGAAAATCAGCACGAAGGGCAGGACTACGCCGTTTACTACCTGCGACAGTACGGCGATCTTTATCAGCGGGAGGCCAGGAATTAAGAGCACGGCCGCACCAGCGACAATCAGGAGTGTGTAGAGCCAGTAGAAAAAAGGAGCCTCACCGAACTTCTTATCCACGCCGGATTCAAAGCCCATCCCTTCGCAAACGGTGTAGGCCGTGGAAAGCGGCAGAATCGACGCGGCAAACAATGACGCATTGAATAGCCCTACGGCAAACAGAATGTAGGCGTATTGGCCGGCGAGCGGTTTGAGCGCCTGGGCTGCATCCGCGGCATACTTGATGTCGCGGTACCCGTGCACATAAAGCGTCGCGGCGCAGGCGACGATAATGAACCAGGCTACGACATCCGTAAAGACGCAACCCGTGATCACGTCCCAGCGTGAAGCTTGAAGACCGCGCCGGCTTACGCCTTTTTCCACAATCGATGCCTGAAGATAGAACTGCATCCAGGGCGCGATTGTGGTGCCCACAACGCCAATTACCATGAACAGATAGGCTTGTTCACGAAACGCATGCGCTAAAGGCGGCTTGATGGTCGCTGCCAGTGCATCCTTCCATAAGGGATGCGCGAGCGCTCCCGCAAAGATATACGTGATGTAAAAGAACGAAGCCGCAAGAAACACTTTCTCCACACTCTTGTATTGACCTTTCACCACAATCAGCCAGACGATCACCGCGCAAACTGGCACGGTGACGTAGCGGGAAAGGCCGAATAATTCCAAGCTGGTGGCGATGCCGATGAACTCCGTGACGACGTTGCCGAAGTTGGTGATCAGAATCCCCAGCATCATCAAAAATGTAATCCGAAGCCCGAACTCTTCCCGGATAAGGTCGCTCAGTCCCTTGCCGGTGACCGCGCCCATGCGGGCACTCATCTCCTGCACCACGATCAGCGCCAGCGTAATCGGAATCATCGTCCACAACAGAAGAAAGCCGTATTGCGCGCCGGCCTGGGAATAGGTCAGGATTCCGCCAGCGTCGTTGTCGACGTTCGCGGTGATAATGCCCGGCCCCACTACCGCAAGGAACAGCAGTGTCCGGCTCTTCCAACGCTTCAGCTTCATGAGAGCAATTCACAGACATAGGAATTACAACCAGGGACGGTCTGCGCGCGGCGGTCCCAGTGCGCGGTCCGGCCTCAATGCCGCATCAGAATACATGGGCGGCCCGTCTCCGGGATAGATGAAAATGAAAAATTATGGAGAAAATAATCAAGGCGAATTTGATCAGCCTGCCAAATCACGGTTTCTCGGCGCCTGTCAGGTGCATCGACAAGCGTTTTGCGGCCCCGCCAGTTTAAGATGTTTGCAGGAACATATTTTTGATGACCAAGAACTCCGCGCGCGCCATCTACTTGTTAATCGCTCTCCTCGTCGTGTTGCTCGACCGCTGGACGAAGCACATCGTGGCGCAGCGCATCGCGCTTTACTCTCACATCCAAGTTATTCCTGGTTTTTTTCGCCTCACACATACCGAGAACACGGGTGCAGCATTCAGTCTTTTCGCCGATTCACCCTCGCCTTGGAAGACTGCCTTGCTGATCGCGTTTTCAGGGATTGCCCTGGTGGTGGTGTCAGTATTGCTTTGGAAAAATAATCACGCCCACGTTGCCACCGGGGTTGGCTTGTCACTGATCATGGGAGGAGCGTTGGGAAATCTCTGGGATCGCGCGACAAACGGGCGCGTGGTTGACTTTCTTCTGTTCTACGTGAGGCGGTATCAGTGGCCGGTCTTCAATCTGGCGGATAGCGCCATCGTGGTGGGAGCGGGGCTGCTGGTGCTGGAGATTCTGTTTACTAGGTCGCGCGTCGAAGAGATGCGTTCCTGACGCTCGGTTATAGGTTGAGTACAGTTCAGACAGACTAAAGTCGTGCAGGCTTCGCGCCGATGAGATCACTAGAGGGAACAACAATGAGTAACACGATACACAGCGCCACGCCCGCCACAACTGTCGTCCAAGCTGCGACCAAGCCTACTGCGACGGCCCCGCAACCGGCCGCTTCAAAACCTCAAACTGCCGGCAGCGACACGGTACAGATAAGCGCCGCCGCGAAAGCCTTGCAGGAAACCATTGAGACTCCTGCTCAGACTGCCAAGGAAGCCGCTGGCGGGGATATTCAGGCCAAGCGGCTGCTTGCGAAAGAGGCGGCAGAGCACGCGTCGGAAAAGTAATCTCTGGCAAGAACGAACACACTTGGATTTGGCTGATTCTCGCGCGAGTGGTACACCGGCGCGGCCAAATGGCCCGTCGAGCCGAGTCTCAGAGATTGATTCCCTGCGCCCCTAGCCGTTCAGCATTGCCATCTGCTCCGCCCCGTAGCGAGTTCCAGCAACGGCGTTTACTGGTACGGCCTTCTCGATTCGTTCCAGCTCCGAGCCTGTCAGAGAAATATCGACCGCACCGAGCGCTTCTTGCAACTGGGCGCGCGTGCGCGCCCCGATCAAGGGAATGATATCTTCTCCGCGGTTGATGGCCCAGGCGATGCAGAGTTGGCTAACGGTAATTCTGCGCTCGGCGGAAATCTGCTTCAGTGCCTCGATGATTTTCAGGTTGGCTTGCAGGTTCTCGGCGGCAAAGCGCGGAAGATGCGCTCGGAAGTCTCCCCTGGCGAAGGACGAAGTTTTTCCAGCGAGCAGCCCGCGCGACAGCACGCTATAGGCGGTCACGCCTACGCCCAGCTTTCTGAGCGCAGGCATCACATCCGATTCAATGTCCCGAGTGATGATCGAATATTCGATCTGCAGCGCAGCGATGGGATGAATCGAATTGGCGCGCCGAAGCGTTTCTACCGAAGCCTCCGATAAGCCAATGCAACGCACGTAACCGGCCTTCTCCATGTCGGCGATGGCTCCTACGGTGTCTTCGATTGGTACTGAACGATCCACCCGCGCGGGCTGGTAGAGATCGATATAGTCCGTTCCGAGGCGCTGCAGACTGTAGGCGAGAAAGTTTTTTACTGAGGCCGGACGCGTGTCGACGCCTACGAATTGACCGTCGGGCGAACGTTGCGCTCCGAACTTCACGCATACGAAAGCTTGATCGCGGCGTCCCTGGATGGCTTGTCGAACCAGGGTCTCGTTGTGGCCCATGCCATAAAAATCGCCGGTATCGAGGAGACTAATGCCGGCTTCGAGGGCAGCATGTATTGTCGCAAGGCTTTCTTTTTCGTCGGCAGGACCGTAGAGAGCTGACATGCCCATGCAACCGAGCCCGAGAGCTGATACTGATGGGCCGGAGCGACCCAACTTTCGTAGTTTCATGCGTGCCTCCGCAGACTAGGTTTGATGTTTTGCGGAGAATGGAGATTCGTCAAAATCGCGCGGACGGCGAAGAAGAAAATAAGCGAGCTCTATGGGGTCCCGTAAAGCTGCTTGTACACGCCGGCATTGCGCAGGATGGCCTGCACGTACTCGCGGGTTTCGGTGAACGGAATTGATTCGACGAACTCCTGGGGGTCGCGATACTTGCCCTGGCCAAGCCATTCTTCAACGCGATCCGATCCGGCGTTGTAGGCGGCGAGGGCGTATTCGAACGATCCGAACTTGTCGACCATGCCGCGGAAATAGCGAGTGCCCAATTGCAGATTCACGGCCGGCGTGTACAACTGGCTGGGGCTATAGCGCTTCAACTTGACTTCCTTGGCCACAAGCTTGCCGGTCTTGGGCAGCAACTGCATCAGGCCAACTGCATTGGCACGTGAGACCGCGTTGGGATTGAATTCCGACTCCTGCCGGATCAGTGAAGCTACGAGATAGGGATCGAGTCTATTCGCCGCCGCGGAGCGTTTCAGATCGATCCAGTAAGCCTTGGGGAAAAGCGCCTCCCAATATTTTCGCGGCAGGTCAGGAATGTCGAGAGCAAAATAGTTGGGCGCGCTATGTTTCATGACTTCGATGGCGCGGTCGTAGTGGCCGGTTTCGACATACAGTTGTGCGGTTTCAGCCGGGCCCCAACTGCCGCCGTCGGCCGCAGTGGCGGCTTGCAGTTCGCGCACCGCAAAATCGACGAGCCCGCCGTTGCCAAGCAGCTCTGCTTTCTGCACATGCAATTCATCGGACGGCGGCTGTGATTCTGTCACTTTTCCGTTAGTGTCGATGGGCGGCACGCGATCGAGCAAAGCAAATTCGGGAGTCGTGTCTGCGGCGGGAGGAAGCTGCTTCATCCTCTCCCGCGCCAACTCAGCATAATAAAAATTGCGATAGCGATCCGAAATCTTTTGGTAAAAGGCTCTGGCCATCACGGGCTGGTTGTCTTCCTCAGCGAGGCGTGCGCGCCAATATAAAGCGGCGGGAGTTTCTGCCCCGGAGGGATAGAGCGTGATCTGCTCTTCGAATGCTTTCTTGGCATCCTCGTTGCGTCCCTGCCGCAGCGTGAGCCAGGCGGCCTTCCAGTGCACGTAGGAAGCCCGTGCGCCATTTGGAAATCTTTGTTGCGCTTCGCGGAATGCGTCGAGCGCCTGATCATATTCGTGATGTACCAGATGCAGATTTGCGGCGGAAAGCAGGGCCTGCTCCAGCCACGGACTGGTAGGGGCTGACTGCCGCAGTTCATCGACGGTGCGGAAGAAGGTGTCGTTGTCATTCGCGGCCCATGCAACTTGACCCTGCAGGTACAGGCGCTGCGCGTTGGCTTCGCCCGTCAAGGTGCCGAGCGCCGCAAGTTCCTGCTTGGCATCACGGTTCCGGCCGCTGCGGTGAAGCGCGTCTGCCAGGGCAAGCTGAAATACAGCACGGTCATTCGATCCCGCCTCATTTGCCAGAGTGCGATATTCCTCTGCTGCGTCCGCATAGCGATGGCGACTCATCAATGCATCGGCGCGGTTCTTGCGCTGGGCAACGGTTGCAGGCAGTACAGACGGAAGCTTTTTCAGTTCGGCATAAGTCGCATCAGCTTCGGCGCTGGCCGGTAGGTTGTAGTAAATGTTTGCCAGCGTGTCGGCGGCTTTGGCGGTCTGACCTGCGGCGGCGTAAGCGCGGCCCAAGGCAAATTCCACATCCGAGCGCACAGGCGTGCGAATCGGCTCCAACAGAGCGACTGCTTCCGCAGGTTGGCCTTCGAGCAGGAGAGCGTCAGCATAGCTGACCGCGGCGTCGCGCACTAGCAGCGAATCCGGGTGCGACTTGCCAAAGTCTGCCAGGTTTGCCACAGCTTCAGCGGTGCGACCGGTTTGCAGGTACGAAGTGCCAAGATAGTAAGCGACGTAGTCGCCCAAGTCGCCGGCGTGGACCTTGGCGCGGTTCAGCGGATCAATGGCCTTCGCATAGTCTCGATCCAGCACGTGAGCGTAGCCCAATACGAGCCAAGCCAGAGCACCCGCGTCCTCTTTGGCGTGAGCACGCGCATACGCGACAACCCCTGCATAAGCCGGCAGCGTACGATCCTGCAGAAGTTGTTGCGCCATGGGACGCAAGCTGGCCGAAGCTACAAAAGCCTGCCGCATGCGGCGGACGCGCGGTGAGACCGTCCGCGGCTTCCGCGCGTTCGTGTAGTGACGCTTGGAGGTGCTAGCGGCGGCCTTTTTGACAGGCGCTTTATTAGCGGGGGTCTTAACAGTGTTGTTTTTGCTAGTTGCGGGGCTTTGAACGGACGGCGCCTGCGGAGACGTGTCCGCCTGAGTTTGTGCGGAATCGAATGCAGCGTGCAGCCCGGAATCTGCCGAAACCGGAGAGCAAAGGAAAAACCAGAGAGCCGCAGCTGCGAGCCCCCACCAGCACCCCTGCGAATCTGATCTCACTACTTTTGCTTTTACTTTTTGCAAAGACACGCTACTACCAGAACCTGCCGCAAATCTAGCGGTGGAAATTCGATCCCATGATGGAAACGTCATCTTCTGCGAGACTGCGTAATAACTCGTGCTGAAAATAGTCTCCGCTCGCGGCAACTGTGCTGCCGTAACGCTTCTGAAATGTCCCACGGCTCTTATCAATATCTTCCTTGAGGCGATCGTAGAGATCCTTGTTGCGACGTCCCTCCGCCACCTTCGCCTGATTGTAGAGCTTGATTTCATCCACCAGCAGTCGCGCAAATCGTTGCGCCTTGCGATGAAGGTCGGCATCTTCGGGCGAAAGTCCAGCAAGAGGATCGGTAGCTGCGGCAGGAGCGGCGGCGCTTGCTCCACGCGCCGATGCTACCTCCACCACTTCAGAGGCAGGTTCAGGTTCTACCGGCAGATGCCTGGGCGCGTGCGCCGCAAAAGGATCGGAAAACGAAGAAACGGTTTGCACGGGTGGCGTAGCCACACTCTGAACCCTGCTCGGGACCGCCGCGTCTTCCTTCGCCGCTAATTGTTTGCGGAGTGAAGTCACCTCGAGCCAGGCACTGGTTGCCATCACCAGCAAATCCAGGCCAGAGGCCTCCAACTTTCCACTTTCGCCGCCATCCGCGTAAACCAGCGCTGCTACTTTGTCCTTGAGCGCGAGCGGCAACACCAGGACCTGCTCGTTGGAAGGCGCGCCGAACTGCTCCACGAACCGCCTGCCCATTTCCGCGACATTGCCCGGAGTAGCAATTCTGTTCTGATAGGAATGCGCCGCTGGTCCGGCCGTGAGATCGAGTGAAAAATCCTTGACTGCTTCGTCTTCGCCGAAACCGCGAGATTGCCATCCCGAAGCGGCGCCCGCTTTCACCACAAAAAGAGCGATGCGTGAACAGTATTGGCTGGCCGAATCCAGCAAGGCGCGAAGAATTTCTTTTTGCGTCGATCCCGCATGGATATTGGAGACGGCGTGAGCCAGCGTGGCGGAATCTTCGTGCGCGTGAGCCCCGTCGGCGTGGGCACCGCTGGCTTGGGTCGGCAACGATTCCAACACCTGCTGCGAGATTTGTGACTGGAGCTGTGCCTGAAGCTGCGGCATCTGCGCTTGAAGGGATTGCGCAACCGCGTGCTCGACGAGTTGCCGAATCTCGCTCTTGCGAGCCGCGCTCTGTTTCTCGTTTTCTTCCGCCATGCCTAGAGAACCGTACCCCTCAAAATGCTATGTCCGTAACCGTCCAGGTAGCCTTGCGGTCTAAATGCTGATTATACGGCACTTGTGGGACTGCCCCAGAGTACGACAGGACGTGTTCCACCGCGTACCCGCCCCTTCTCTGACTCTATCGCAAATGTCATCGGACTCGAAAGACGAAAGCGGTTGGGCAAACACTCGGGTTACCAAGTAGAATAACAGTTTGATTTGAAAAGCAATTCCCTTACCAGCAAAATACTGCATCGCCGAGAGAATGGGAGCCATCCAAAACAAACTAGAGGGGCCTGTTACTGATGAGCTGAGCCTGGTACAGGCGGCCAAGCGGGGCGACGACTCTGCGTTTGAAGAGTTGGTGCGACGCTATGATCGCAACGTTTTTCGGATCGCGCAACACATCACGCAAAACCGCGAGGATGCGGAAGATGTGGTGCAGGAAGCATTCCTGAAGGCGTACGGAAACCTGGCGAAGTTTCAGGAGCAGTCAAAGTTTTACACCTGGCTGGTGCGCATCGCCGTCAACGAAGCGTTGATGAAGTTGCGCCGCAGGAAGCCCGAGCGAACGGTCTCACTCGACGAAGATATCAAGACGGAAGACGATTCTCTTCCCCGTGAGATCGCCGATTGGAGCCCCAATCCCGAGCAGCAGTACAGCCAGGCGGAGTTGCGGGAGATTTTGAGTAAGACGATTCAGGGCCTGCCCCCGGGCTTCAGGACCGTGTTTGTACTAAGGGACGTGGAAGGACTATCGACCGAGGAGACTGCCGCAGCACTGGAGTTGAGCGTGCCCGCGGTGAAATCGCGATTGTTGCGGGCTCGCCTGCAACTTCGAGAACGCTTGGGAAGATTCTTCCAGAAACGTGAGAGTGGAGATGGCGACCAGTGAAATGCTCTGAGTTTTTGACCGAGCTGACGAATTACTTGGACGGTGTCCTGGATGAACCCACGAAAGTTGAGTTGGAGAATCATCTATCCTGGTGCCACAACTGCTACGTGGTGTGCGACACCACCAAGAAGACCATCGAGATCTATCGCGACTCGCAGCTTTACGAATTGCCCGAAGACCTGCGGACGCGTCTTCGCTCCGCGATCATGACCAAGTGCCAGCAGCACAAGAAACGCGGCCCACAGAGCGTATGAACCGTTGCCGGCCCTAATTCCTCAGCTTTTTCCGAAAAAGAGCGAGATGTTTTCGCTCCCTAGCATACAAGATAACCTCGAACAATCAAGGTTCAAGGCAGCTTGAAGAGAATCGTAACCCTGCCATGCGCCGAAGTCGGTTTGCCATTGAGAAGGGTAGGGCTGTAGCGCCATTGGCGGACGGCCGCGACCGCAGACGCGGCCAGTATCGGCTCGCCGTGAAGTAGTTTTACGTCGCCGACGGTTCCATCCTCCGCGATCAAGACGTCCAGAGTCACCGAGCCCTCCAGCCGTTGAGAACGTGCCTCCGGCGGGTAGGTTGGCATGACCTTGCGTATGACATTGGCTTCGGTCACCCCTTCCGAAACCCTGGGCGCAAGCGCCGGTATGCTGGCCGTCGACGAAATTACATTGGCTAACCTCTCGCCATTATCAGGTATACCCACGATGATTGTCGGCGGCGGTTCATCGCCGGAAATTCCTGTCGACGATTTCAGCGTCGATCCCTTCGATGATGGCGCTCCCTCAGTATTCTTAACCCTCGTAGTCGGCAACCGCTCGGGGTTTGGATTGTCCACTTTTTCGACGCTGGCAGCATTGCGCACAACGTCTTTCGGCCGAGACTTCTCGTGTTGTTCGTTTGTGACACTAGTTGCTAAGGGGAGCATCGTCGGTGTGGTCACTCCGGCCGTTTCGTGCGCAGCCATCTGTGCCAGTGTCTTCGGCTGGGCCGACGCGGACTGCCCTACCGGCTCACGCCAAGTCCGCAAGACAACCAAGGCAGCTAGTAACAACAGAACTGCAGCTCCGCTCAGAATCCAGTAACGGCTTTTGGTCTTCAGAACAGTTTCCTTCAATATCGGCGGCCAGAGCCATTCGTCGCGGACCTGAGGACCAGCGTTTCCAGAGCAGTCGAGCGACGCGCTCGCCTCCACAATCTGTGAACTCGTAGCGCCGAGTTCCCGCTGATAGGCTGCTTCGGCGATCTCGCCCAGATTTTTCAAAAGGCCGATTTGCTCGTTAGAGAAGGCGTAGGCGCGGCGGGAGAAGACCTCCAGAATTCCGACGGTTGCCACGGCATCGCGTAAAGGCACCACGGCGATTGAGCGTATCCCAAGAAGGCGGCAAACCTCAGGCTCCACACGGCTGTCGTTCTGTGTATCGTCACAGCGCAAGACGCTGGATGTGCGGAAGCATTCACCGGAGATTCCCGATTCCACATTGAGGGCCGCTCCCAATTCAGGAGCAATGTCGCCGCTTCGAGCCCGACAGACGACCATCCCGTCGGTTCGCAAGGCGATCGCGGTTCCGTTGGCGCCCGTCAAGGTTCGCGCCGTGTCGGCGATGGCGAGCAGGATTTCATCCGGAGTATGGGCCCCAGCCGTGAGAGCGTCGCGCAATACGGTTAACAGGGCCGTCGCGCTGGATGGCGGGCTCGGTTCAACACCTCTCGGTTCAACATCTGCGGAGGTTGGCGACACCGGCGGCTTACGCCCAGGTGGCTCGAATTCGGAGGAGGTCGGAAGCGGCGAAGAACTCATCTGGAAGGCCTCAAGTAACCATGGTCGTGGATAATCCGCCAGAGACGAGCTTGGTTTGAAAGGCGAGTGCATCAAAGTCTGCCGGAAAGAGAAGCTGATGTCAATTCCAAAATACCGCTGAAACCCGCGCAAGAACCGTCGTTTATCACATTTCCGACCGTATAAAACTTCAGGTTCACAATGCCAGGCCGGAGCTATAATGTAATGAAACTGGGGTAGGGTTGGTCATGGATCGCATTCGCGTTGAGGTACTCCTCTTAGTTGTTTCCTTCGTGCTGGCCGCAAATGTTTTTTCTGCACCAGGTAGCGCGCAGACTGCGGCTCCCTCTTCCCAGAACGATACATCCGATGCCGTGCAGTCCGGTCAGAATCCTCCAAATCAACCTGCTGCACCACCCATTCCAGCGAACGCACCGCCCATCTCCAGACAAAGTCGTTTTGAACTCATCCGCGACTTTGAAACCCAACTCGTGTATTCGCGGACAGCTTTTCCCATGGGCACGAAGGGACTTCAGTTAAAGGATGGTGTGATCACGCCGAATGGCGAAGAGATGCGGCAGGTACTCGCGATTTGGGGACCGGCGATAAAGCCTGGCGATCCCGCGCATATCTCGTTTGTTCAAATCAAGAATGAGCACATTCATTTCGAGATCAACGGTGGTCCAATCCATCGCAAGAAGTGGTATCAGCATATTGAGGTTTCAGGTGCGAACGGAACTGGAGTAGCCGCACCGGACAATCCTCAAGCAAATCCGCACGGATCGTTCGTCGACGTTTATTTCGACAAGCATGTTCCCGAGATGACGGCGCAACAGTTGCGGGAAGTGCTTTATCCCGTGCTCGACTTCAATGCGCGGAACAAGGAACAAGCCTATCTGGACACCGTGCCTCCGAAGGTGAAGGAGGCGATCCAGGCGCACCACGTGCTGGTTGGGATGAATCAGGAGATGGTCATCCACGCAAAGGGCAAGCCCCCAAAGAAAGTACGGGAGCGGGATGGTGAGACGGAATACGAAGAATGGATTTACGGTGAGCCTCCTGCGGACGTGGATTTCGTGCGCATCGTCGGAGATGAAGTGGTGCGAGTCGAAACCATGAAAGTGGGCGGCGAGAAGATTGTGCGCACCGAGAAGGAAGTGATGCTGCCGCAGCCGGATCGGGAGGCGAAGAAAGAGCCGGAAGTGCGTCCGCCAAATGCACCAAGTCTGCGGCGTCCCGGCGAAGATTCAGAAGACGTGCCGAGGCCCGCGAATGGACCATCACCCACGCTGCCCGTGCCGCCGCCGGATTCGCCTCAGCCACCGAGTGGCCCGAGTGACATCGTAGCCACGAAATAGAGGACACTCACCGAGTCTTCGGGCTGCCCTACCCGCTTCGCGACGGCCCCGACGTCGATAACGAGAGGGGTCAAGGCCGCGCCGCAAACATCGTTACGTTAGAATGCGTGCGTGGCTATCGCAATCCAATGTCGCGATCTGCGCAAGACCTACGACGGCAAAGTCGAGGCCGTGCGCGGGTTGAACCTCGAGATTCAAACCGGCGAATGCTTTGGACTACTCGGTCCCAACGGCGCAGGCAAGACGACCACTATCGAAATTCTTGAGGGCTTGCTCGAACCGACTTCCGGCGATGTTTCGATTCTCGGACACTCATGGCGCGAGAACGCACGTGAGATGCGGGAGTGGCTTGGGATTTCGCTGCAGGAGACGCGGCTCTCGGAAAAGCTTACCGTCCGCGAAACTATCGAACTGTTTGCCAGCTTCTATCGCGAGCCCCGTTCGTCCGCGGAAGTGCTCGAGGAGTTGCAGCTTACGGAGAAAGCCGACGCGTGGGTGGGAAAACTTTCAGGCGGGCAGAGACAGCGGCTGGCCGTTGCGACGGCGCTGGTGTGCAATCCGAAAATCCTTTTCCTGGATGAGCCGACCACGGGACTCGATCCCCAGAGCCGGCGGCAGTTGTGGGACATCGTCCGCGAATTTCAGCGTGCGGGCGGCACCGTCTTGCTTACCACACATTACATGGACGAAGCCGAGCGGTTGTGCGACCGTCTCGCGATTGTGGATCACGGGCAGATCATCGCCGAAGGTTCGCCGCCCGACTTGATTGAGCGCCTGGGCGGGCATCACGTAGTGGAGTTTGCTGTGGGCGGCAACTCGGATGGGACCGCGCTGGATGCCTGGCGCGGACTGCCCAGTGTGGAATCGGTGCGCGAGGATGATGGAATGGTGGCGTTGAGCGTAAAGGAACCCCACTTGACGATTCCCGCGCTGCTAGATGCGATCGGAAAGCAGGATCGCCAGTTGCAACACCTGACCACACGACAGGCCAGTCTGGAAGATGTATTTGTGCGGCTGACGGGGCGGCATCTGCGGGAAGAATGAATAGGATCTTATGAGCGTCGCAGAACAACTATCTGTCGCAGAAGAGAAGGTTCCACGCAAGCGCCCAACCAGGCGAAACGGGCGGTGGGCTGGGTACCGTCATCTCTTGTGGGCGCGCATGCTGGAATTGAAGCGCGAGCCAGAGGTTGTTTTCTGGGTATTCGTGTTTCCGCTCCTGTTGGCAACGGGACTCGGAATCGCCTTTCGCAACAAGCCGGCCGATGCTTCCACGGTAGCGATCTTGGCGAGCACGGGAGCGCAGCAAACCGAGGCGCTGCTGCAGCGTTTCGCCCAGCATGCACCATTTAAAGTCGACGTGCTGGATAGCGAAACTGCAAGCAAGGGATTCCGGCTTGGAAAATACGACCTCGTGATCGAAGCTGATAGCGCAGGCGGGCTGAAGTATCGCTACGATCCAGCGCGACCAGAGAGTGTCCTTGCGCGGGCAGAAGTGAACGATGCTCTGCAAGCCGCAGCCGGACGGAAAGACGTTGTTGCGACCAGCGTGGTAACGTCTTCCGAGCCGGGTTCCCGCTACATCGATTTCCTGATCCCTGGCTTGCTTGGGATGAATCTGATGAACTCGGGGATGTGGGGCATTGGATTCGCTCTGGTAGACATGCGGCAACGCAAGCTGCTCAAACGCTTTGTGGGCACGCCCATGCGGCGCGGAGATTTTCTGCTGGCCTTGCTGTCTAGCCGCCTGGTGCTGATGATCATTGAAATCGGGCTGTTGCTCACACTCGGCGTCCTCGTCTTCCGCATGAGAGTGTTGGGATCGATACTCTCCATCCTGTTCCTGGGTGCCGCCGGTGCGATGTGCTTTGGAGGAGTAGGACTGCTGACCGCGAGCCGGGCGCAGAAAATCGAAAGTGTGAGCGGACTTATGAATTTGGTCATGATGCCGATGTGGATTTTTTCCGGCGTCTTCTTTTCTTACGAGCGCTTCCCTGCCGTAATTCAGCCACTCATCAAGGCGCTGCCGCTGACTGCTCTGAATGACGCCTTAAGAGCAAGCATTCTGGAAGGTACGCCGCTGATCCGTCAGTGGCCTCGGTTACTGGTAATGTCTTTGTGGGGTGGTATCTCGTTTGTGCTGGCACTCAAGTGGTTTCGGTGGACTTAATCTGGGCTTGGAGTTCGAATCTGATTTTGTTATGCGGGCTGGATTTCCGAAGCTTAGGCCTCGTCCGCGGTCCTGCAGGAAATTACGAACGAGGCCAGCTGCGGTGCTTGCGAGTACTACTTGACTAAGACTTCACTAGCTTGGCGGCTGCCTTTCGGACCCTCGCCCAGCGTAGCTTTTGCGCCTCGGCGATACGTCGGCGGGCATCCTTGCTCAAGGTACGGCCCGTCTTCCTGAGCTTCCTCCCACCAGCGTGACCGAGAGCATCCAGTGCTTTCCCTACTTGTCCCAACTCTCGTTCAAGACGGGAGTATTCTTTCCGCAGGGAAACGACAACTTTGTTCATCATCAGTAATACCCCCTTTCAGGTAAGGTAACACGGAAAACCTTGATTGAGATTCTGATAAGGGACTTTAATTCGAATGCGTGTAACTAATCCAGGACAGGTTGCCGATTGGAAACCGGCTACTGCACGGGGTTAGTTCTTACCCTGCTCCGATAGTAGACAGGAACCGGGGTGCCTGACGCGCTTTAGTAGCTTGTTCAAAGGCGAATGCCAGGCGGATGAGCGCTGGTTCACTCCAGGCACGCCCGAAGAAAGAGATTCCGACTGGTAGTCCGGAGATAAAACCCGCGGTCACATTGATATTTGGATAGCCTGCAACGGCGGCGGCATTCGAGCTGCCGCCTCCCACGTGGTCGCCATTAATGAGGTCGGTAAGCCACGCCGGACCGCCGGTAGGGGCGACGATGGCGTCGAGGTGATACTTATCCATGGTGGCATCAATGCCTTCGGTGCGGGCGAGTTGGTGGTTCCTATTTAGCGCGTCGAGATATGTCTTTTCGGTGAGCGAACCCTTGGCTTCAGCTTTAAGAAATAAGTCCTGACCGAAGTAGGACATTTCTTTCAATCGATCACGCTCGTTAAATTCGATTATGTCTTTCAAGGTGTGGACTGGAGCGTTGGGACCAAGACGTGCGAGATAGGTGTTGAGATCCGCCTTAAGTTCGTACATCAGAACCAATAGCTCGGTTTCATCGAACTTACCAAAGGTTTCAATGTCGGCAGGATCAATCACCGTCGCTCCCTGCTTTTTCATAACGTCGAGGGATTGCTCCATGAGAGCATCGACGGCATCGTTGAAGCCGAAATATTTTCTTGCGACGCCAATGCGCGCTCCCTTGAGAGCGTTGGGGTCACAGAACTGAGTGTAATCGGCATAGGACTTGCCCGCGCTGGCAGCGGTCGCTGAATCGGGCGCGTCGATCCCGGTTAGCGCGCCCAAAAGGGTAGCGGCGTCGCGCACCGTGCGGCACATCGGCCCAGCGCCATCCTGCGAGTGGGAGATTGGAATGATTCCGCTGCGGCTCACCAGCCCGACCGTGGGCTTGATGCCGGCAAGTCCGTTCGACGACGAGGGGCAGACGATCGAACCGTCCGTTTCGGTGCCGATCCCCACCGCGCACAAGTTCGCAGAAATGCTTGCGCCGGTGCCAGAACTGGAGCCGCAGGGGTTGCGATCAAGCACGTATGGATTTTTGGTGAGGCCGCCGCGGCCGCTCCACCCGCTGGTGGAGTGGCTGCAGCGAATATTCGCCCATTCGCTGAGGTTCGTCTTGCCCAGGATCACGGCGCCTGCGCTGCGTAATTTTTGCGCGACGTAGGAATCTTGCGAAGGCCTGGAGCCGATCAGCGCGAGCGAACCTGCAGTAGTCATCATCTTATCTGCGGTGTCGATATTGTCTTTGATGAGCACCGGGATTCCGTGCATTGGTCCGCGCGGGCCTTTCGCTTTGCGTTCCAGGTCGAGAGAATCTGCGATCGAGAGCGCGTCGGGATTCAGTTCGATGATGCTGTTAATCGAGGGGCCGTGTTTATCGATCTCCTCAATGCGCGCCGAATATTTTTCGACGAGGGAGCGGGCTGTGAATTTGCCGGACTTCATTCCGTCTTGCAGGTCGGAGATGGTCAGCTCATCGAGCTCGAAAGGTTTGACATCGCCCGCAGGAACATCGGCGACTGGAGGGGCCGAGGTCATCTCACGCGCGCCAGCCAGCGCCGGATACAGTGGCGTCAGCGTCACCGCGGCACTGCCGACTATTGTGGCTTTGAGGAAGGTACGACGGCTGGAAACAAGTTTGGCAGCGCTCGGCTTTCGGGGCATGGTTGATCGGTTCCGCATGTCGGGTAAATAGAGCTAAACAACGACATACTACCTCATGGTGGATGTGCAGTGCTTTCGGAGCTACTCCGCCGGCTTAATGCCCGCCGCCGTCCGGGGCGTATGTATCCACCTCATTGCCTGCGGTCTTCCCGTTACTTTGGATGGTGTAACGAAGTATTTGAAAGGGCGGCAGCGTTCGTCGTCCGGGAAAGGAATCCCAATCACAAAACCAGGGAGCGATGCGGCATGACCCTTGAACATGGCACCGTATTTTGCCACCGATCGGCCGGAACAAGAAATGCATTTTCGGGCTGCTGGCGGCGCTATGGTAATCTGCCCGGTTTTGATCGATGGGCCACGGTGCAAATGGCATTCTGCATTATTTTCTGTGCATTGTTCGGTCATCGTGTATAATAAGTTCCAGCTAAGTTTGACTCACAAGCAATTGAAGGTCGGTATCGCCAACCAGCGTCACCCCCTCACTAGCAGCGAATCTTCTCAGCACAATCCAAAGAAACAAGAATAGGACTACCAACAATGGCAGAACAAGGAACAGTGAAGTGGTTTAACGACGCCAAGGGCTATGGCTTTATCAGCCGTCAGAATGGCGAGGACGTCTTCGTGCATTTCTCCGCGATTCAGGCTGGCGGCTTCCGCAGCCTGCAGGAAGGCCAAACCGTGCAGTTCGACGTGACCAAGGGCCCCAAGGGCTGGCAAGCGGAGAACGTCCAGGCTGTCTGAGCGACCGCTCTCTGAGTAACCAAAAAGCCCGGGATTCGAAAGAATCCCGGGCTTTTTATTTTGTCACCAAAGATTTCTCCGAAACTCGCCCTCTCTGGTAGGAGCGCAGTATGAGTTACGGAATCAGAGCTCGTCAATGGCTTTCGCCGCGATGTGAATCGCGTCGGCTATCTTGCGTATTTGTTCCGAGGTCAAGCTCTCCCGAGACACGCGCGCCACCACAGCGCCCCGCAGATTCATGAAAGCCTTCATGATCTCGGGCGACCGGCCGCGCCGGAAACCCCTTTCTGCCTCTTCGAGGCGCTCAAACAACTCCTCGACCAGCCGCTTATTCGCGCGCAGGTATTCTTTCCCTTCCGGGGTCACGGAATAGACCTTCTTGTCATTTTCCGACGACGCGGTGGCCAGGCCCTGTTCCTCCAGCATTGTAAGGGTCGGATAGATGGCGCCGGCGCTCGGTGTATAACCGCCCGCGAGGCGCAGCTCCATGGTTTTGATGAGCTGGTATCCATAACTTGGCTGCTCAGACAGCAGTTTCAGAATTACAAGTTTCAGATCGCCGGCATCGAACAAACGCTCCCGCCGTCCCCCGAAGCCACGCTCGAACCGTTCGTGAGCTCCGCCGCTGAAACCTGCGTGTCTTTCGCGACGCGCATCGATGGACCGTTCCCGCCCTCTGCCGAAACCGCGCTCAAACCCCGGGTCGCGTTCTCCGCAACCTTCGTGTCTTTCTCTTTCTCTTTCTCTTGGACCGTGGGCCTCGAACGAGCGTTCTCTCCGACCCTCGAAGCCATACTCGAATCGTTCGTAGCGACCGCCGCCGCACCCTGCGCGTCTTCCGAAGCCGGAAGGACCGCGGGGTCGATCCTGAACATTTTCAACAACCGAATGCTCAAACATTATCATAATCTCCTTTCGCTAAAATATATCTCACGATATATGGTAGTGGACCAGTTTCGTTTTGCACAGTCTCGCTTTAGCATCCCGACTGTGGCATCATGAAGCCATGATCGGTAAGGGCAAACGACCGCGTGACCCGAACCAGCTTGCCGCGTGGACCGTCGCAGTATCCACAGGCCAGATTCCAGCGCCAGAGCCGGAAGTTCCCAAACCTGCCGCAAACGTCCCGCCTCAGACCATCTCCGAGTATATGTCAGCCATCGGACGCAAGGGCGGTCAGATCGGCGGAAAGCGCCGCCTCAAGACGATGACGAAAGCCAAACGCTCCAAGATCGCTGCGAAAGCTGCCAAGGCCCGCTGGAAAAACGTAAAGAAATCGCACTAAGTAACACACTGAAGAGTTTCGCAATATTCTTCGACAGAACGCGCCCTCCAAGCCGAGACACTCGCCGCAATGAAGAAAGCCATCACGAGTAGTGTGATCCATCCCCAATGCGGCGGCGGACACCGACCGCTAACAATTACCCCCGTCGCAGCGCCGAGAAAAGTACACCAAGCAGAGGCGTACTGAAAATGAATATAATCAGCCCACGCAGTAATGTGGTCTGTACGATTGCGGCGCTGATGTTCCTTCTCCGACGTTGAATCCCATCTCCGTACAACGTCCTTCAGTGTATTTTCGCTGATAAGTGGGAACCATTTCCCTCTTATCTTCCTCGCCAAATCGGAATTTAATAACCACTCGAACCATGGGAAAATGAGCGAGCGATGTATCCCATAGACGGTAGCTCCCACAACTAGAGCAATCACTAATCCGAGAGAAAACACATTTTCCGATCCGAGGTCAATCGCTTCGCAAGTTCCATTTGTGGCTAGATAGTAAGCGAGGACAAAGAATGCTCCTGCGAAAGCACTTCGCAATAAAAAACTGAGTGAGAAAGATTTCAGGAGTGCATCCATGGTTCATTCCAGCGGACTCTGGCTAACCCATCCTTCCAGTGCCATCGTATAATGGAGAGGAAATCAGCTCTAAAAAGCAACGCCAGCCTTGGCGGGCTGGACGGTGCGCTTGCGGTTTGGTGGGCTAATCCAAATCATACGGTGAGATATGCCCACTGCGCAAGCGGAAATTAAAACAGACAATACCTGTCTCCGTCCCTTCGATGAGGAAGAACGCCCCATGACGATGCACGTAGTCTTGCCTACGCGAAACCTAGATGGGCTGGTTTGGGTCACTGACGACTTGAATAATCTGGGAAACGACAACCCGTCCCATGCCGGAAAGATCAAATACTTAGATGGCCATAACGTCGCCTGTAGCGCTTGGGGAAGTCATGCGTTAACGGTAAGGGATACATTTGCGGATCGAATCGAGGATGGCTCGATTAAACTCAATTCCAATAGAGATAGTGTGATTCAATTACTTAGAAGCTTTGCCCTAGAGATGGTGCCGGAGCATGAGAAAATACTACCGCCGCTAGGTCTACAGCAACCTAATCGCGGACTTCTGGTGCTCACTCTCTTTACAGAAGGCCCACGGCTTTACCATGTAAATATCACCGCAACTGCCCCTGCTCTGTACACTGGGAATTGGCTCGTTGTCGGGGATGACCATAATCCTGCCAATATCTTCGCCGATTACTACTATCGGCGATCTGGCTATTCCGTCAGCGAATTGCTTTCCATGGGGATTCACACCATGCGTTTAGCGCATATGCTAAAGCCAACTTATATTGGAAACCCGGACGCGTGGTTCTATGACGGCGAATTTCGACAGCTAGCAGCCCCCGAACTTGAAGGTTATATGCAACGCTCAGTATCATTAGATCAATCCATTCTTGGCGCATTCGCCGGACGCTAAAATTCACAGATTTTACGCACCTTCTCGCACTATTTTCTTGACATGCTAAAGCGGCTGTAGTATAAGAGTAAGTATGAATTGCCTAGACAATGCGACCCGCGCAAAAGTCGTTAGCTGTCTGATTGAAGGCTGTTCCGTTCGCGCCACGGTACGCATGACGGGAGTTTCCAAGACCACGATTGTTAAGCTGCTGGCCGATCTGGGAGCCGCGTGCGCTGCCTACCATGACCGCTACGTTCGAAACCTGAAAGTGCGCCGTCTACAGGCGGATGAAATTTGGCAGTTCGTTGGAGCCAAGGCGAAGAACGCCAGCGTTGAAAAGAAGCAAGAGGGCTGGGGCGATATTTGGACCTGGGTTGGAATCGATGCGGATACGAAGTTAGTCGTTTCGTATCTGGTAGGCGGACGGGATGCAGGATGGGCCACAGAGTTCATGCTGGATTGCGCCAACCGAATTAGCAATCGAGTTCAGATCACCACAGACGGCCATCGCTCCTACCTAGAAGCGGTTGAGACTGCATTCGGCGCAGATATTGATTACGCACAGTTACAGAAGATTTATGGGGCGGCGCAAGAGAACGAGACGCGCTATTCTCCAGCGCGTTGCATCGGCTGCGACATGAAGGTTGTGAGCGGCGATCCTGACCCCAAGCATGTGAGCACCAGCTATGTGGAAAGGCAGAACCTGACGATGAGAATGCACATGCGCCGCTTTACTCGCCTGACGAATGCTTTCAGCAAGAAAGTAGAGAACCACGCGCATTCCGTTGCGTTGCACTACATGTTCTATAACTTTTGCCGGATTCACCAAACACTAAAAGTCACGCCAGCGATGGAAAGCGGACTAGCAGACCACATTTGGAGTATTGAGGAACTGTGCTCGATTCTGCCGAAACCGACCGTCAAGGCTTCCACGATTGGAAATGACATGGTACGCAAGGCGCTAGGCGAGAGCGCCTAGGGTTTTATGGATTTCCTGATTTCTATGATTCGTTCTACATCCTGCATAATTTCGTGACGTACTACTTCCTCGTTTATCCGTTCGTCCATTGCCATCTTTGCCATGCTTCGCGCTATATGATCTATTTCGGCAATCCGCTCGGTTCTGCGCTTTGTCTCGTCTTTCGGAAGTTGCCTCATCTCCCCATCAGGCTTTATCACCGCAACATGAGTTCTTCCGCCGCATCCGTCAACATGCTTTCTCGCTTGGTCAACGATATATGTAACCACAGGCACAAGATCACCCAAGTCGATTTTGGGTTGCCAAAATCTGTCTTCGATGTACTTGGCTAAGTATTCGCCACAGCCGATGGAGATCGACCTAACGTCTCTCGTCAGAACGGAATTTGTAATCTCGACTAGCTCAAATTGATCTTGCTTGCACCATGCGCCGATGATGATTTGCTGCTCTGGTATCAATCCAGGATGATGAGTCTTTGTTAGGTTCCCGTATGCGCGAATTAATTCATCCTCAGCGGCATCTATCATCGTCTGGACGCTAACTGTTCTGTGCTCCATTGCATTCCACAGTTTGCCAATGAGGTGGTCTATCAGATGCCCGTCTCCAGCTCCCGCAAAGATCGCACACGGCATCCCGGTCCTGTGACCAAGGGGACGCATTACAAGCTTTGGGACTTGTCTTTTCAGACCTGAGACGGTTTCTCGCGTATCGGCACCAAGCACTATTCCTTGATGGCGGCAAAATCCGAGACATATCGTCACGTATTGTCTCCGTGGAAGCCGCTTAGGTTCAGGCTGGGGCTTACGGGGAAAGGGTTGCGGCTTCGGCGGTAACATTCTACGCCGCCCCGCTGTGGACCTGTGCAAATTGAAACTGGTCCATTACCCGATATATCGTTTGTCAAAACCTATCGAGGTGACTTGTGCAAAGTATTTAGAAAAGCGAGGGGCAAAACGGCAAGGTCGACGGCCGAAGCTCGATTTTAATCTCAATGCTCCGTGCGCGCCTTTTGCACCATCTCTACCAGAGCCTTTCTGGCTTCACCGGGATTGATCACCTCCCGCAGGAAAGCAACGCGCGCACCTTTCATGCCATCGCGGGTTTTCAAGCGCACGTGAAAGCCGAGGCGGTCGATTGAAGTCATAGCCGCCTCTTGCGATTCGATTCCGGCAAACGTGCGGCTAAGCAGGACGAGTGCATCTTTGTGGTCGGCGTTCATGTGTTCGATGATCCCGGCCGCATGATCTGCCAGGGGATCGGGCTGCGCTTGATCATAGTCCGATGCCTGCACCCAGCCCATCACGCCGAAGCCTCCCACGTAATAAACGTCGACGACATCCATGCGATAGAAAGAAAAGTCTTCGAAGTCGACCCAGTATCTGCTGTTGGCATAACAGTCCAGATAAAGCTTGCGCGCGTCTGCAATTTCAGGCTTAGGAACGGTAAAAACATTTCCCACCAACGTGACTCGCGAGGCGCCCAGTGGATCGCCGCTGGCGTCAGGCTGGGTCACCAGCAAGCTGGCGCGCGGGTCTGCTTCCAGATTTTGTGTGTGCATCGCCATCGTGCTGATGAGGAAGATGGGACGTCCGCGAGTATCCAGCCCGTATGGCATGACTGAGCCAAACGGAAACCCCGGCTGCTTTCGGGAAACCGTGGACAAGCTGCCGATGCGGCCGACGTACACCAAGGTGCGAGCGCGTTCGGAAAATGAAGGCTCGGGGATTTCGGGTTGTTTGGCGGCGGAGGTGCTCGCGTGTTTTCTGGTGGATGAGGAAGACATGATCACACTCTTTGGGAAGTCTAACAGGCCGCGGATTTGCAGACAGCTACTCCCGAGGTCGGCACTGGTGTGACGCCAGATTGTTTCCCGGGGTCGTCGAGTGCTAGACTTTGGTTGGCTTCAGGGTAGGTGGGTTTTCCCTGGCGAGCGGGAGTAGTTCAGCGGTAGAACGCCAGCTTCCCAAGCTGGATGTCGCCGGTTCGATCCCGGTCTCCCGCTCCAGTTTTTGTGCGCCTTTGAGATGCGGTCGAGCTGCCCGTCATTGATTACGGGTTACGGCGATCACTCAGTATTTGGCACCGGCACTCCGCCTTCGATCTTCGGAATACCGAAATGCCCGCCCAGATGAGAGAGGTCAAGCGGACTGATGGACCCGGAAATCACGACGAAGCTGACCTCGTTCGACTTGGCAAGAAGAATGGCGACGTTACTAATCGCATTGTTTTCCAGGCGAACCCAGAGATCGGTCATCCCTGGGCCTTCACCCTTGGCGTTTTTGTTCATCAATCGTTTCCAGCCAGCGGTGCGGTATTCCTCGTTCACGGAGCTCAGAGCCGCCGGATCATATTGCCAAGCGTGCTGAAAATGGTAGTTATGGACCGATACCCCGCTCACGCCTGCAATCACACGGCGGAGATCCTCATTCTCTGAGTCCAGCTTGGACATTAATACCAACATGGAGTGGTCGAATGTAAACACGGTTTTCGAGGCCGCACTTTGCTGCAAGGCCTCAATCCCCTGAGGAATCCACTCCTTCTGCTGCGCTTGAGTAATTTTAGCTGTGGGAATACAGAGCAAGAGTGCAAAAACGAGGGGGGTCAGTCGCATACAGAGCGCCTCAAGTAGGTTTGAACAGGTTTGAACGAAATTCCGCCGCTGGCAAATAAGAACCCTGCACCTGAAAATTAGTTGTGTCCTGGAGGGCGGTGGATACGAGCGCTGAGACCCCACGCATTACTCGAGTAATCCGGGTCATTACCCTGCCATTTCTCCTTTCTGCGGCGGCAAGTTTTTGGCCATTATTCGGAATTAATTAAGCGGCGGCTCCACGGATATGAGGTATCATCAGACATGCCTTATATCTTGGAACACCTCACCAGCCTTCGTCAGGAAATTACGGATTTGCGGAACATGAACGCTCGCTCTGCCGCCAGGAGCGCGGATAGTCAGATCGACCAGTCGGCGATCGAGATGCGCGCCAACCGGTTAGCCGAGATCAAGAAGGAATTGTCGCAGATGCTGAACCGTCCGGAAGACCCCGCCGTTTGGTGGGAAAAAGGTGGGCGGCGAAATCGCGTCGCGTAGCGACGACCGGCACAGGTCAAACACAACCTCCACGGACTGCGGTCCGGTGGAGGTTTTATTTTGGCGGCAAATGGCCGAAAGTCAGTGCGCGAGCGTTTCGGCGGCCGCCCCGAGAGCGGCAGCTAGTCCTTCGGATTTCGCGACTCCTCCCTGGGCGAGGTCTTTACTGCCGCCGCCGCGTCCGCCGACTTTCGCGACAGTTTCTTTCAATAGCGCGGCCATGTCGTAGGGCTGACCCGCAGACTGGGCAAAAACAAGCGCAGGCTGTGGTGAGGTGTTGGCAAGCAGCGCGATTGCGGAAGCCTGCCGCGTCAGTTTCTGGGCCAGCAGTTTGAGGAAGTTGAGGTCGCGGTCGGGAAAGGTTCGGACGACCAACCTCCGTCCGTTGTTTTCGGGAGTCTCCGCTAATAGCGCAGTGGCCTGCGCCGCGGCTAATTCATCCTGCGATTGCTCACGCTGCTTGCGCAGAGATTTTATTTCGTCCAGTGCCTTCTGGGCTTGCTGGGGAACGTCATAGATGTGGGCGGAAAACAGCGCTGCAGTATCGGTGAGCGTCGAGAAATCGCGGCGTGCGGCGGCGACCGCGCGTTGGCCGGCCACGAATTCCACCCGGTACCCCTGGCGAACTTTCTCGCTCTTGCGCAACAGGATTCCACCAATCTGTCCTGTCGCGCTCACATGCGTGCCGCCGCAAGCGGTGAGGTCGAAGTCGCGGACGTCGATAATGCGCAGCAAGTCGCGCCCGGCCGGCGGAAGCTTGCGCAGTCCGAGCCGCTCGGCTTCATCGCGAGTCACATATTTCATGTCGACCGGACGATTCTCAAACATAATTTCGTTGGCGAGACGCTCGGCAGATTCGATTTGCTCTTTGCTGAGTGAAGGTGCGTCAAGATCTACCGAGCAATAGTCATCAGCCATGTGGAAGGAGACCGTCGGCATGTCGAACAGGCGCACGAAAGCGGCGGATAGAACGTGCTGGGCGGAGTGCTGCTGCATGTGATCGCGACGGCGGGCACCGTCGATTTCGCCCCGAACGCGGATTCCGGGCTGCACATCCTTGAGCGGCGCATCCAGGTAGTGGACAATGTGGCCATCTTCGGTGTCGGCGACTTCAGTGACGCGAAATTTAGCGTCGTCTGTATCGGCGGGAACAATCCAGCCTGTATCGTGGATCTGGCCGCCGCTGGTGGGGTAGAAGGCCGTGCGGTCGAGAACAAGCGCCGGACGCGGCGTTTCGAAGACAGAGCGGACCTCGGCGTCAAAGTTGTAGAGAAACGAATCGTGATAGTAAAGGCGGTCGGTCATACTTGTCTCAGAACGCTTATCTCAGAATAGGCAGTAGAACGGGGGTTTTCAAGTCGTTCGATGCTAACCTCGTCGATCTAGAATCGAGCAGCGATGTTATCTTAGTGGGTCACGTCGGGAGGTCACGCGGGGAGTCACGCCGAGAAACATATTCGATTATGGATGTTCTCAAAAAGCTTTATGAACAGCACTTTCAAGTCCCGCCCACGAGGATAGATCCCCTGCAGGGCGAACTCGGAGGCTCGGGCCGGAAGATTATCCGGCTGGCGAGCGACCGGACCAGTGCGATTGGAATTCTTTATGGCGTGCGTGAGGAAAACGCGGCGTTCCTGGAATTTTCGCGACACTTTCGTCGCCACGGACTTCCGGTACCAGAAATTTATGCCGAGGATCTGAGCCAGGGAGCGTATCTCGAAGAAGACCTGGGGGACACGACGCTGTTCGAATTTCTCTCCAAGAATCGGCAGGGCGAAAACATTGATTCGCAGGCCATAGAAGCGTATCGCAAAGTCGTGGCTGTGCTCCCTCGATTTCAGGTTGAAGCCGGCCGCGATTTGAATTACGAGGTGTGTTACCCGCGCGGCAGCTTCGACCGGCAATCCATCAACTGGGATCTGAATTATTTCAAATACTACTTTCTACGGCTCGCTGGCATTCCCTTCAACGAGCAGGCTCTCGAAGACGATTTCGATCGGCTTACAGACTTCCTGTTGAGTGCCGATTGTAACTACTTCATGTACCGCGATTTTCAGTCCCGCAACATTATGCTGCGCAATAGCGACGCTCAGCCGTTTTTTCTGGATTATCAAGGCGGCCGCAAAGGCGCTTTGCAGTATGACATTGCTTCCCTGCTGTACGACGCCAAGGCCGATTTGCCGCCGGAAGTGCGGCAGCAGTTGCTTGACCTTTATCTCGGGCAGCTTGGGGCTTTTATTGAGATCGATCGTGAAGCGTTTTTGCAGCATTACTACGCGTACGTTTATGTACGAATTCTGCAGGCATTGGGTGCGTATGGTTTTCGTGGCTTCTACGAGCGCAAAGCGCATTTCTTGCAAAGTGTTCCCTACGCGCTGAAGAACTTGCGCTGGCTGCTGCACAACGTGAATTTGCCGATCGCTCTGCCGACGCTGATGGAGGCCTTCAATAGCATGCTGGCCTCGGAGAAACTGCAAGGCTTGGCCTCCGAGGCGGACAATTTGACGGTGCGCATTGTGAGCTTTTCATTTCATCGGGGCATGCCGAAGGATGAGAGCGGGCACGGTGGTGGATTTGTATTCGATGGCCGCAGCTTGCCGAATCCTGGACGCGAAGAGCAGTTCAAAGCGCTGACCGGAAAAGACGCTCCGGTAATCGAATATCTGAATCAGCAACAAAGCGTGCACCAGTTTATGGCCAGCGTGATGTCGCTCGTCGATGCTAGTGTGGGCGAGTATCAGCGGCGCGGCTTTAAGAGTTTGATGGTGTCTTTCGGATGCACTGGCGGGCAGCATCGATCAGTCTATCTGGCGGAGCAGGCTGCAAAACGGTTGCGCGGAAGAAACGGAGTAGAGGTCGTCGTGCAGCATCGCGAGTTGGAGAGTCGCGCGCAATGAAAGCCATGATTCTGGCCGCCGGACTGGGCACGCGTTTGCGCCCACTGACGAATGATCGTCCCAAGGCGCTGGTGGAAGTTGGCGGGCGAACGATGCTGGAGATCACGCTTTCACGATTGCGGCAATTTGGAGTGCGCGAGGTCATCGTCAATGTGCATCATCTCGCCGAGATGGTGATCGATTATCTGAAGGCCAACCAGAACTTCGGCATGTACATCGAGATCTCGCATGAGGAAGTGGTGCTCGACACCGGTGGCGGTTTGAAGAAGGCTGCCCAGTTTCTCAAAGATCCTCCCCCGCATTCTAAACACAAGTCTTTCATCCTGCATAATGTCGATGTCCTCAGCACCATTGATCTGGGGCGCATGGTGGAATTTCACTCTGAAACTGGCGCCCTGGCTACATTGGCGGTGCGAGACCGTGAAACTTCGCGTTATCTAGTGTTCGACGCGAAGCATCAGCTCTGCGGCCGGCGCGCAGGCCACGATCAGACGCCTGAACTCGTCCGCCCAGCCGCCCAAGCGCATTCCTGGGCATTTTCCGGCATCCACGTTATTTCTCCACATATTTTCGAGCTAATAACAGAAGAAGGCGCATTCTCCATCATCAACTCGTATTTACGCCTTGCGGCACAAGGAGAAAACATCGTCGCATTTCGCGACGATAAATATTACTGGCGCGATCTGGGCCGGCCTGAGAATCTGAAGCGGGCGGAGCGGGATTTTCAGGATAAGATTCTCTCCTAAAGAGATTGGTTAAAGTAGATTGGTCAAAAAAGGTTGGCCATTTCGCCGCTCTGAACGCAGCGGCTAAAGCCGATGCCGCAAACAGAACTTTAACAGCGCTGAAGCGCTGCTCCACCTAAAATCAATCCATCTTCACTTCAATCCTTCTACTTCGTACAAATCAGAGAGCGTGCGGATAAAGCCATAGACGTATGCCTTGGCATCTGGAGTAATTGTGATTGCCCGGATGGTATCGATTCCAGCCGCGTCCGCTGGCACCAGTTCCTTCCAGAGCTTTCTCTTGCCGGTCGACAACTCCAACTCATTCACTCTGGATGGAATCTCCCCAAAGCGGAACACATAGAGAGAACGGCCGTCCGCAGACCATCCGGTCGGCGCTTCATCTGGCTCAGCTCCGGAGACGGGCACGGGTTCGCCACCTGCGATAGGGTAAAGATAAATCTTATGGTCGGGACCGACGCTGGCCGCAAAGTCCCCCTTTGGAGAGATCACAAGAAACGGGCTCACTCCTTCCGGGCTGATGGGACGCGCCTTGCCTTCCTCGGGAGATTCCACGTAGAGCCGAAAACCGTGCCCCGCCTCACTTCCCGAAAACACCAAGTGCTTGCCATCGGGCAGCCAGCGTGCCCAGAGGTGATTGATGGAATCGTGAGTGAGAGGTGTGGCTTCGCCGACTCCGGTAGGCAGCTGAACCAGTTGTGAGGGAGTGATATTGTGCCGGGTGAGAGCCCATTTTCCATCAGGAGATAAAGCTAACCCGATCCCCTCACTCAGACGAATAGCTGGAGAAGCATCCGTTTTCCGCAGGTAGACTGCATACTTCGGTCCTCCGCCCTCGCCGCTCTCAAAGAAAAGAACAGTTCGACCATCGGGTGACAAATCGCCAGGCACGGACCAGTCGAGCCACGACAAGTCACGTTCTTTGGTCTCGCTGGGAGCGAGACCCATCATTCCCGCACGATCGTTACCTCGGGTCAGAAGCACATGCCCCTCACGGTCAACATCGAGCAAAGTTAATTCGCCTGGAACCCGCGCGAGCAGTCTGACTGCGCCTGAGGAATTGACCGCATAAAGAGAGCGGTCGCCGCCCGTGCGGGTTGCGGTAAACCAAATCTCATCGCCTGCGGGAGCCCATGCGATTCCCTGAATGCTGTCCCAGCCGGTTGAAAGAGTTGTCTTCTTTCCCGCCAGATCCACTGTGGCAACCTCGCCGCCGTCGTCGCCGAGTTGGGGATGATCGATGAAGGCAATGGCATCCGCTCTTGGAGAAGTGCGGATATGACCGATCCAACCATCAGCCTCATAGAGCAACTTGCCTGGAGGGAACTCCAGGCGGTGCCGGCCTTGGTCCTGGCGCACAATCGCCAGCGTGCTTCCATCGGGAGCCCAATCCGCAAATTCGACATTCTCCATGACCTCGCGCGGCGCGCCGCCGACCAAAGGCACGCGGGCCAACGTACCGGAATAAAGGAATTGCGCGACTGGATGACTCCTCAGCGACAGCGCCATTTCGCCCGACGAGGAAACAGCCAGTATGTCGGCTCCAGCGGGCTCTAACTCGTGCGACTCCGGGCTCTCGGGTCGCGTGGTGAAGAGCTGCAATGACTTCCCTTCCCACGCCGCGCTGTAGATGATCGTCTTTCCGTCCGGAGCAAAGCGCGCCGCATGAACCATACCTCGGCGAAATGTGAGCGGATGGTAAACCGGGAGTGCGGCTTGTAACAGCGGTCGCTGCAACAAAAACTTTCCCGCACCGAGGCCCGCAATCAGCGCAATGGCTGCCGCTGCCAACGCGATGATCAGCAGGCGCTTTTGCGATGACACAGGCTGGGCGACTCCAGTCCCTGCCACCTCTGAAGCGGGCATCAGACTGGCTGGACTTCCGGCGCGTACGCGTGACGTATCCAGGGCACGCTTGATGCGTTTCAAGTCGCCGCGCAGCTCAGCAGCCGTTTGATAACGAAATTCACGTTCCTTCTCAAGCGCTTTGAAAATCAATTCTTCCAGCTTCGGCGGTATCGCTGGATTCGTGATCGAAGGCAGCGGCGGAGTGCGGTTCAGAATGGCCTCGGAGATTACCCCGCTGCTGCTTCCGGAAAATGCCAAACTTCCCGTCGCCATCTCGTAGAGCACCGAGCCAAACGCGAACAAATCGGTGCGCGGATCAAGCTCTTCGGCGCGTACCTGCTCCGGAGACATGTAGGCTACTGTTCCTATCGTAGAGCCGGGCGTGGTCATCAGCGCGCCTTCGGTAGCCGTAAGCAGCGCGGATTCGGAACTGCCATGCTGGTTTCCCGGAGACAGCTTCGCTAGACCAAAATCCAGCAACTTGGCCTGCCCGCGCTTGGTCACGAAAATATTCGCGGGCTTGATGTCGCGATGAATGATGCCTTTCGAATGCGCGGCATCGAGCGCGTCGGCAATTTCGATGGCGAGATTCAGCAGCGTTTCGGTGTCGATCGGGCGGCCGGCGATACGGTGTTTCAGCGTCTGCCCATCGAGGAATTCCATGACGATGAAGGCCTGTCCGTCTTCCTCGTCAACCTCATGGATAGTGCAGATGTTGGGATGGTTAAGCGCCGACGCGGCCCGCGCTTCGCGCTGAAAGCGGTCGAGAGCCTGGCGATCCTTGGCGAGTTCTTCGGGGAGAAACTTGAGCGCGACGAATCGGCCCAGTTTGATGTCCTCAGCCCGGTAAACGACACCCATCCCGCCGCCGCCCAACCTCTCCAGAATGCGGTAATGCGAGATGGTCTTGCCGATCATTCGTGCGCGTTCATATTAGGGGTGATGGGGCGGCAAGTCAATGTAGGGCGGGGTAGCGGCTCAGTCTCAATTTATTCTCCTACGAGGCCGTCATCCCGAGACGCGGCGTACTTCAGCCGCGTGAGGGATCTCCCATACATACGGCCTGTGGGAGATCCTTCGTTCCGCCTGAAAAACGGCTGCACTCAGGATGACCCAAAACTATAGGCCGACAAATTCAAATTGAGCCACCACCGAAGGGCGGAGGTAGTGTGAAAAAATGCTCCGTCCGTGCTTTGGTGGCTCGCAGCAAACCTCCTACACGCGCGGCGCGGATCCCGGTCCAACGTCAAAAAGCAGGCGAAAATATACAGCATTCGCTCTAGCGCAAATTTTCCCGGTTTCTCGCCGGAAACCCTCAGTCGATCGCACGATCAGCGCCTACGAGGCACAAAATGCAAGTCGCGTCAGATGGCACGACACGTGCTCTTGCAGCATCAAGGCTGGAGAACAAATATGCTGACTATCTATATTGAAAATATTGGCGACATGGCCGTCATTGAGTGCGAAGGCCGAATTGTCCAGAGTGAAGACGCCCTCAAATTACGCAACGCTGTGAACTTGCAAGCTGATTCCCGAACCATTGTGCTCGATTTCTCGGAAGTGACCGCCATCGCGGGTGGAGGTCTAGGCATGCTCGTGTTTCTGCAGCGATGGGCGCAAGACCACGATATTCGACTCAAGCTGTTCAACCCCCGTCCATCGGTGCGGAACATGCTGGAGCATGCCAGTTCGATGAGAGACTTCGACATCGCTACGCTCGACGAAATGATGGCTCTGCTGACTCTCGCCGATGGCAGATACGCACGAGCTGCCTGATTCTTTCGCTCGACAGCCGCATAGCCGTCCGGAACCTTGAGTGCGTCGAATTTTCCAGACCGCGAGAAGTTTTGGGCGGTCGCATTCTCCGGTCCTGCGATTGAACTTCTCGCCGTAAGTCCTAGTCAGATTTCGGATTTATATACTCAAGGATCGTTTGGTTGTTAAGTTGCTTTACCTAAAGCTCGTGAAGTCTCGCGCATCGCATGGGGGGTAATTGGACTCCTACTGCCAGTTCGCTTTCGAGGAATCACCCGCTCGGTGCCACATCTGTGATCGAGCAGTTCCACTCGAAACCAGCAAAGCCGACGAGTACGGACGGGCTGTTCATGAGGATTGCTATGTCGATCGCCTGGTTCTAAACAGTCAAGCGGCACAGCCGACCTTACTAAGAAAACCGTCGTTTCAGGATGAACCCAAAGACGATGAACCCAGAAACAAAGACAAAGAATGGGGTAATTCTGCGCTCACGCAGACGATGTTCCGGAGGCGCAATTCTCTGCGGATGCCTGCATGGAGCGCAGATGTGGCAGCAGTGGTCGCACTCGCAATAATTGCATGGTTCGCCTACACAGATCACCGCCAAGCTTCACCGCCAGGGGCATCGAAGGCAGTCTACGAGCAGCAAGCGACCCGTGTACCGGCTCCTGAGGCTGCCAGCTCCGTGTTCAGGCGGATTCGCATCGGTCAGAATGAAGTCGATTACATTGCGGAAGATGTGACAATTCGCATTTTTAAGCATATCCCTGAAGCGTCGCCGATGCGGGTTGCGTACAAACAAGTCAATTTTGGAAAAGATGTGACGGTGCGCTACATCTCACCCCAACCCACGGTTAGGCCGGAAGCAAACACAGCGCAACCGGAGGACGGCTCGTCGCCAGTGTCTGACAAGCCGGTTTCTCGGCCACCTACTCGATAGTTTTTAGAAAATGCCTGGCAAACAAATCAGTGTTCTGATAGAGCCGTACCGACATTGCTCGTGGCGTCCGGACGCTCTGCTGCATCGATCACCCACGTCTCGCAAAAGCGGCGAGACGTGGGTGCCAGGCCTTCGCCAGCGAGAAGGCTGGCGATGAAAGTTTAAGCGGCGACAGCCGCGGCGCCTTTAAAGAATGCAAACAGGTCAGCGTTAATTACGTCCTTTTCGGTGGAACACATTCCGTGCGGGAATCCCGGATAGACCTTCAGTTGCGCCCCTTTCACGATCTTCGCAGAAAGCAGTCCTGCAGCGACGATGGGCACAATCTGGTCGGCGTCCCCGTGAAGAATCAGGGTTGGCACATCGAACTTCTTGAGGTCTTCGGTGAAGTCCGTTTCGGAGAATGCCTTGATGCAGTCATAAGAGGCTGGGTATCCGGCCAACATTCCTTGCAACCAGAATGCATCGCGTATGCCCTGGGAAATCTTGGCGCCCGGCCTGTTATAGCCGTAAAAAGGAATGCTTAAATCCTTGAAGAACTGAGAGCGATCGGCGGCGACACTGGCGCGAAGAGCGTCAAATGCCTCGATCGGCAGGCCAGCGGGGTTCGCAGGGGTTTTCAACATTAACGGAGGCACAGCGCCGATCAGCACGGCTTTGGAAACACGCTTGGTGCCATGCCGGCCAATGTAACGTGCTACCTCACCGCCTCCAGTGGAATGGCCAACGTGAATCGCGTCCTTCAGATCCAGTTGTTCGACCAGTGTTGCGAGATCGTCGGAGTAGGTGTTCATTTCATTGCCGTCTAATGGCTGGTCGGACCGGCCATGGCCGCGGCGGTCGTGGGCGATGCAACGATAGCCGCGGGCGGCTAAGAAAACCATCTGATCTTCGAACGCGTCCGCGCTCAGCGGCCAGCCATGGCTGAAGACTACGGGCTGTCCTTTACCCCAGTCTTTGTAGTAAATCTGTGTACCGTCTTTTGTCTTGAAGGTGGGCATGGAAGTCGTCTCCTCTCTTGTTCTTCGTTTAAGAAACTGCCTGTGAACCAATATTTATCCTCGTAGAGCCGCCGACCGGCTTGCACGGTCCGCATGATCTTGGAATACCGGATGTACCGCCTGCTTTAATTCAGTGGAAGATCAGAGCGCCGCTCAGGTTGCGCTACGCCTCGTTAATAATGTGCAGCATCAGTAATGTGCAGTACCGTGGAAAGAACTGCATCACGAGATGCGGTGGATTTTTTGTACCACGGAAGGCGTGGCAAAGAGTACTTCTTTTTGGGGAGGCCGCCAAAAATCTTTGGAGGGCAATCGCTTGAGCGCGATTGCCCTTCTGTGTTTGCGGCCGGTTCAATGGATGCGAGTCTCAAGATATCGCGTCAAAGCGATCTGAGAAAATCCAGCACGGCTTGTTTTCGTTCTGGGGACAGGTCGTCGAACCTTCGTACTACCTTGTTGGCTTCCGATCCTGGGGAACTGTGTTGCTGAATTGCACCCAGCAGGTCCCGCGATCTTCCATCGTGCAGAAAGAACAGCCTCTGCCCAATGCCCCACAGAGGTGCGGTCCTAAACTCGTCGGGACCCGCCAGTCCCTGGGAAATTCCATCTGACAGGTTGGTTCCCATATGGTGGAGGGCAAAATCGGAGAAGGGATGATACTGCACATTGCCCATTCCTGTGAACACAGACTGAGCGGTTGTGAGCGTATCTGAATGACATAACACACATCCAATCTTGTTGAATATGTCTTGCCCCTCTTTCGTCTGAGCGGTTGGAGTAACGGGTAAAGGCGGAGCTGAAAGGCGTATAGCGTCGACAAACGCATCTAGGTCTGAGATGCCATTCGTTGCTTCAGAGTGCGTATCTTCCGGGGTAGCGTTGAATACACATCCTGCGATCGCATTTCTTTCGTCAGGCATGACATCATTGGTCACGCCCATCTCTACGTTGTATGCCTCTCCGGCAAAAAGGTTCAGCGACTTGTTTTGGGCCTTCCATCCAAATTTGCTGATGGTTGCATCGTTTGGACTCAGATTAAATCTTCCTGCGATTCCGAGGTCTTGTTTTTTGTCTCGGTGAGCTTCGAAGTTGGCGCGCAATACCGAGTCTGGGGTATTGTCGACCAGGCCCAAACCAAACAGCGGAGTTGGAATTCTAAAAATAACGTTGTTGACTACGAGGTGGGCGATAAAGTCCGGTTGAGCGAGCTTACATCCAACCGCATCCGATCGGGTCGCAATGGAAAATAAATTGTGGACACTTCCATCCGGAGTTCCATCTGCATGCCTGATGAATCTAGCCTCTCGGACCGGCCCATCTGGGGTGATAAAGGGTGGAATCACATTTGTAGCATTCATTTCAGCGGCAGCCGCAATCTGAGGATTCGGTTGAGGAACCTGCGGACTGCTGGGACTCGGACTTGATCCTAATGTTGCCGGCTGAGAATGGCATGACCCACAACTGGTTGAATTGAATCCGGGCCCCAGCCCACCATTGCCGGTCCCCGGTGGAAGATCAGGAACGCCCTCATCTTCTATAAATTGGGCGATCCCGTTCGCATATGCAGCTTGCTCTGTGGCGTTCAGTGTCGGATAAAAACCCGTTAGCCCACCTGCTGCAGCTGGTCCAGGTCGCGGTCCAGAATCTTGGGGTGCTTTTTGGGATGCTACGAATGCAACCGCTGACAAGACTGTCGCGATGGTTGCTACTTTCTTCCAATATGTCATTTCACGCCTCCATGCACGGGTAACTTACACATCCGGCGCAAGCCGGACTCATGGCGAAGTCGCGCGATGTCTCAGTTATTTCCCGTGGCGCGAGAAATCCGACACAGAACCGTCAGCGGATAGCCTTAGGGCATTGCCTAGCACAACACCCACAGCCTGCAGTCCGCAGGAGGGAAGATTAGGGATTTGTTAGTGAGAACTTATAGTTGAATTGGGAGACTGTCAAACACTAGGAGTACATTTGATGCCGCCAGGAGTACATGCAACACCTGTCCAAACGGCCAACTGCTCGTTAAGAAACTCGCCAACTGAGCGTGCCGAGTTAAGGGTAGGCGAGACGGTCAGAACTAACCGGAATCGTTCGCAACCGTCTTAGTAAGGGCCGATGATTCCCGCAATGGCACGGGACGCTTGCGGAGCTGCAGCTTTCGCGTCTTTTGTGTCCAGCACGTCCAGGTACTTCAGCCCGGACCCGGTGTTGAAGAGCACCACCTTGTCGTCGGCGGTGAAGAATTCGTTAGCCAGCAGTTTCTGGTAGGCGACGAGCGAGGCTGCGCCTTCTGGCGCTGCGAAGATGCCTTCGACCTTCGCCCAATGACGAGTCGCTTCGAGAATTTCTGTGTCGGTGGCGGAGAGCGCGAGGCCTCCGCTTTTTTTCAGGATTTCGAGGATGAGGTAGTCGCCGTAGGGTTTCGGAACCCGTAGGCCCGACGCCAGCGTGGACGCACGAGGCCACATTTCTGCCGTGGCGTGGCCTTCATCCCACGCTTTTACAATGGGCGCGCATCCCGCAGCTTGCACGCTAATCATATTCGGACGCTCGGAACCGATGAACCCTAGGTGCTCCATTTCGTCGAATGCCTTCCACATGCCGAGCAGGCCCACGCCACCGCCCGTGGGATAGATGATTCCATCCGGAAGTTTCCAACCGAGTTGTTCCGCAACTTCGTAGCCCATGGTCTTCTTGCCTTCAACGCGGTAGGGCTCTTTGGTTGTGGAGACATCGAACCATCCTTCTTTTTTCCAAACCTCTTTCTCCTTGAGTTCGGCAATCTTCCGCGCGCAGTCGGAGATGAGACCGTCGACCAGCGTAACCTCGGCTCCGTAAAAGTGGCACTCGATGCGGTTGGCCATAGGAACATCTTTGGGCATAAAGATGTGGGCTTCGATGCCGGCTGCGGCGGCATAGGCGGCGAGGGCTCCGGCAGCGTTTCCAGCGGAGGGGATGGCAAGCTTCTTCAGACCGAAATGGCGAGCCATTGTCACTGCGGCGGAGAGTCCGCGCGCTTTGAAGGAGCCGGTGGGATTCAGTCCTTCGTCTTTGATGAAGACGTTGGGATACTCGCGGCTGCGCAGCATGGGGGTGAAACCTTCACCGAGCGTGACCGGCGTGGCCTCCGGAAGAACGGCATCGTATCGCCACATCGTAGGAGCCAGCGGTAGTAGCGACGCGGGTGAAAAACTTTTCTTGATGTTGGCGAGATCATAGCGCGCGTAGAGGATGCCGCCATCCTTCGGGCAAACAGTTTGGGGGTGGTCAGCGGGAAAGGATTCTCCGCAGCGCGTGCATTCAAGGTGAGTAAGGCGCGACACGCAGAGAGTTTATCAGGGGTGGCGGTTGGGCTGCGATTGGAAAGGTAGATCTAGATTCGCCAGACGATAGAAGCTGAAGGATGCCGAACGGTTCGAAGGGAGGCTTCGACTCCGGCTGTGCTCGCATTCGCGAAACACAATCTACGATCAGGATGACAAAATGACTCTTTATTTCGCGCTGCGCTTGGTCGCGCGCTTTGAAGGCGGGACTGCGCCCTTCTCAGGCCGCTCCTTCTCAATCGGGTCGGAAAGGTTGTGCAGCGGTTTATCGCCTGCCGAAGAAAACTGCGGACCGGCTTCCGGCACCGTCAAACCTTGCGCTGTGTACATGGCCTCGTCAAACGTTGAACCACTTTTCACAGCTGCTACGGCGAACACGCCATGCGGCACTCCGTTGGTGAAGGCCGTGGCAATGTAGTCGCCCACCATCAGGCCATTCTGCGAATTCGGCAGCCAACTCAGCTGCATCGGCCCCAACAGCTTTCTCGATGTATTCCAGGTAGTTCCCCCGTTGTGGGAAGAAATGTAGCCAACGGAAAGCCGGCAAGTCGCAGTCGTACAGTTGCTCTGCGCAAAGTAGTAGTAGTGAATCGCAACATGCGCGGTTGCGCCCGAAGTCGCCGGATCGATGCCGATGCCAGGGATGAAATGATCCACCGAAGTCGTAGTGTTGTCGATAGGAATGCGCTTCACCGCCGACCAGTGCACTCCGTCGCTGGATGTACTGTAAACAAGGTCATTGGTGGCGCAATTGGCGCGGAAGCGGCAGTCTTCCCACACAACCCAAACCGTACCGGCAGCGTCTACCGCGGCTGAGGGCAGCGGTCCGCTGCGAATTCCTCCCGCGTCGATGTGGCTCTGAATATTCGAGATGAGCACCGGCGCCGTCCAGGACCTGCCGCCGTTGGTTGAGATGAATGCCGACATTCCTGTGATTTCAATGGGCACCACCACTGTGCCGTTGGGCTGCACCAAGGGCTGTCCGCCAATGCCGAACGATTGATTCGCCGTCGCGGTTGCCGCTCCCCAGGTCAGGCCGCCATCGGTTGAGGTGCTCATCAGGATTTCGTCCCCGGCCGCGGGATTGTCCCACTCCACATAACAACTCCCGTAGAAAGGGCTGGTGGATGTGCTGTCGCACACGATCCAGGTTTTGTCGGAGCTCTCCACGAGAGGGCCAACGCTGACCGGTTTATCCCAGGTGAATCCTCCGTCCGTCGACCGGCTCACTACAACTGCCGTCGTCAAAGAAGTATTCGAGATAGGCAGAGTACCAATCATCCATACGCCGTGCTTGGCGTCATAAGCGACGGCGGGATCGCTGGCAGCGTCGTAGGGACCGCCACCATTTCCCGTCGTCAGGCCGGGAAGAAATCCGTGCGTCCAAGTGCTGCCTCCGTCCGTGGAAGTTGCCCAGCCAATGGCCGTTGCCCCGCCGGGAGCAATGCGCCCTGTCTGAAACGCAGCCACCAGCGTATTGCCGTTGGCCAGCACATGCGGCTCAACCTCGGTGGCGTGCTGGCCTGGGCCTATCGTAAAAGGATCAGAGCTGATCTGCGTGAAGGTTACGGACTTGGCATCCTGCCCATACGCGCCGACTGTGGTCGCCAGACAGAGGCTGAGCGCGGCCCCGACAAATAGAAAATTTCCAATGCGACGGGGAGAGAGAATTCGATTCATCGGGATTTATCCTCGGATGCGGAAGATTGCTTGCCTGGAATTTATTCCTTGAATAACAGGGTATTCGCGTGCAAACAGTGCGAGGCAGTAGCCGCCGTGCCGCTGAAGATATCGCGGTTTCTCCAGCGCTGTCAATGTGAACGGTTTTGCTACCTTGGCGGCAACGATGCTGGATCTCGCACGAACGCAATAGCCACATCGTCGCTGTGAATCGCCTTCCAGTTTGTGGTTTCGAGCAGCAGGTTGGCCAAGGCAGAGTCCTTGGGCACGATCACACAGTAAGGCGCATGCTGCTGAAGAAATTCTTCCCAGCCCGGCTCCGCGTGGATCATCTTCAAGTAAGACTTTAAGAACTCCTCCCCGTAGAAATCGTGGCGGTCATCGATCACCACCTTCACGCGCGGGTAAAACTCCGGGTACATCTCATAGATAAGGTAGCCGCCCCAGGAATCGGGGCTGAGCAGCGGCCCCTGCAGATCTTGTTTTTCGAGAGAATTTTTCTTGAGATAATCCACCGCCGCCACGGGGAAACGCTTGGTGTCAAAGTGTGCGTTCATCAACGGCGCCGCGCCCAGCTTGCCTCCGTGCGCAACGATCCAGCATGTCAGGACAATCGCTGCGATGGGCCAGAGGTGTCCCCGCAAACTCAGCTCGATTCCCTCCATGCGGTGGAGAAACTGTGTATATGCGAGACGTCGCCATCGCGCGGGAGTTCGCAGTGACGCAGCCAGCCGTGCCATCGCGTCCGACAACCACGGCCCAATTACAAGAATCGACAGAAGTGACGACACAGGAATGTTGCGCGACGCGTACAGCCCCGAATACACCGCAAACAGCAGCACCAATCCGTGGCTCACGCTGATCCCGCGTCTTTTCGTCGCCAACGCTAACAGAGACAAGAGCAGCAATGCGGCAAAACATTTTTGCGCGACATAATGGAAATTGGGTGATTGAAACTCGTCAATGTGATCCATCAGAAAGCGGTTCGTAAGATAGTGGTAAATGTGAAAGTGCAACTTGAAGCCGTAGGGATTTAGCAGGGTCGCTGCCGCGCTCACGATCCCGACGAAGGTCAGAGCCCTGAGGCGACGGCCGGCCCGGAGTTCCCGCAAGAAATTTTCGAATCGGTCTTCCGTCAGTGTCAGCGTCAGCCTCAACCACTGCCCCGCAGCACTCACCCAGTAGATCGCCAAAAGGGCGAACCCGAGCAAGAATCCCCCATGTAAATTCACCCACAGCAGCGTTATCAAAGGCAGAAGCCACAGCCGAGCACGTCTGATCGCCGAGGTCGCAGAGAAATTCGCATTCGAATCAGTGCGATCATTCTCAGACGACTCGAGTATCCAGAACCACGCGACGGTAAACAACCAGCTCACCACGTGCGGCCGAGCTAGAAAATGAATCATCGATGCCGATGCCGCAAGCAGCACAAGGATCAACGCCACAGCAATATTCGTGCCACGATGCAGCAGCAGCCGGAACGTCCACGAGAAAACCGTAGCGATAATCAAGGCCGTCCACAGCACAACGCCATTCAGCCCAGTCGCGCTCTCCAGCCAGCCGACCAAAACGTCGTAAAGCCACTCCCAGGCAAACCAGGGGTGGCCGCTCATGCTTGATGAAAATGGATCGACGTGCGGAATCGCGTGTGTTGCCAGAATGATTTGCCCGGTTCGAATGTGCCAGCCGATCCCGGCATCACCCAGTAATCGCACGGACAGGTTTGTGAATACGAGCACTCCCACCAGCGCAACGAAAAACAGGTCGCTTATAGGGGGCAAAAACCACCGAATCCACACAGGATTCGAGTCCTCAGCAGAAGTTCTGGAGTCCATCGCCATCGGGCTGAATCTTATAGAGGAGAACCATGAACAGCAAGGATGCGCATCCCGGAATGCATCACGTAGTGATCGTGGGCGCGGGCTTCGGGGGCTTGAATGCGGCCCAAAAGCTGGCCAGTGCACCGGTAAGAATCACCGTCATCGACCGAAGAAATCATCACACCTTTCAGCCGTTGCTCTATCAAGTAGCAACAGCCGGCCTTTCCCCCGGTGAGATCGCGACGCCGATACGGTCGATTCTGAGCGACCACAAAAACGTCGAAGTGCTGATGGCCGAAGTTACAGGTTTCGACCTGGAACGCCGCGTGGTGCAAACCGCAAGGGAAAAAATTCCCTACGATACACTCATCGTCGCCGCCGGCGCCAGCCACGCTTATTTCGGCCACGATGAGTGGGAAGTTCTCGCTCCCGGCCTCAAGACGATTGAGGATGCGATCGAAATCCGCCGCCGCGTTCTGCTGGCCTTCGAACTCGCCGAACGCGAGGCTTCGGCAGGAGGCCGACGTGATCCCTTGAACTTCGTGGTCGTCGGCGGGGGACCCACAGGAGTTGAACTCGCCGGAACGCTCGCGGAAATCTGCCGCCACGCTCTGGCTCACGATTTTCGGTCCGTTGATCCAAGTCGCGCCCGCATTCATCTTATCGAAGGCGGTCCTCGGGTTCTCCCTGCGTATCCCGAAGATCTTTCGCGCAGCGCTCTCGAACAACTGAAGCGACTGGGCGTAGAAGTGACCACGTCCGCGATGGTCACAGGAATTGAGCCCGGCGCACTTTGTATGGGCAAAACCCGGCTGGAAGCAGCGGTGATTGTCTGGGCTGCCGGCGTGGCCGCTTCGCCGCTAGGCAAGAAACTCGGCGTGCCTTTCGATCGCGCGGGGCGTGTATTGGTCGAACCGGATCTTAGCCTTCCCAATCATCCCGAAGTCTTCGTTATCGGAGACCTCGCCGCATTGAAAGACGCTTCCGGCAAGATGCTGCCCGGCGTGGCTCCTGTCGCAATTCTCGAAGGCCGGTTCGTTGCCAAGCTGATTCGTCGCGAAATCAGCCAGGAAGCAGAACGCGCGCGCGGCTCAGCCAGGCCGCCGCTATCTCGCACGCCTTTTCACTACTTTGATAAAGGAAGCCTCGCCACCATCGGCCGGGCCGCCGCAGTCGCGCAGTTCGGCAAGATTCATATTTCCGGATTCATAGCGTGGCTGGCATGGCTGTTCGTCCACATTTTTTTTCTGATCGGTTTTCAGAATCGTGTGCTGGTTTTCATCCAGTGGGCATGGTCGTACTTCACCTACGAGCGCGGCGCTCGTCTGATCACAGGCAGCACTGACCTTCCAGGCTGGAATGCCCTGGAGTCCGAGCGTTCCACCGACGCGACAGCCAAGCAAGAAATGTCAACCACCGTCGACAAATAAGAGTAAGAATATTGTTGAGGGCAGGTGGCGGCGGATGAAGCACATTCTGATTTCGCGAATTATTCCAGGCTGGTCGGCAGCCCTGGTTATCGCAGTTTGGGTTCTCAGCTCTGTCTCCTCTGCCGAGGTTCTCAAAGTCGTCGTCAACGACACCATTCAGCCCATCACTAAGGAATACATTGCGCGCGCCATCGACGAAGCTCATCGACGCAACGATCAAGCTGTATTGATCGAGATCAATACACCGGGCGGCCTCGTAGAATCGACTCGAGAGATTATCGAGAAGATCACGAATTCTTCCGTTCCCGTCATCATTTACGTCACCCCCAGCGGCAGCCGTGCCGCATCGGCCGGATTTTTCATACTTGAATCGGCAGACATCGCCGCGATGGCCCCCGGAACCAATACCGGCGCGGCTCACCCGGTCGTTATCGGCGGCGGCAACCTGGACGATGCGATGAAGCAGAAGATGGAAAACGACGCGGCTGCCCTCATGCGCTCCGTTGCTGCCCGGCGCGGCCGCAACGTCGAGGTCGCGGAAAGCACGGTGCGCCAATCCAAATCCTTCACGGAACAGGAAGCTCTCTCACAGCATCTGATCGACTACGTGGCCTCGAGCGAAGACGATCTTTTTCGCCAGTTGGAAGGAAAAAAATTTAAGCGCTTCAACGGCCAGGAGGTCACTCTGCGACTCTCGGGCCAGCCCATCGCGCCCTTCGGCATGACGCTCAAGGAACGGATCCTTGGCTATTTGATGGACCCGAACATTGCCTTCATTCTGCTTGCCGTCGGCGCGCTCGCGCTCTATGCGGAGTTCAATCATCCTGGTGCAGTCATTCCCGGAACCGTCGGCATCGTCTTTATCCTGATCGCGGCCTTTGCGCTCAACCTGCTGCCCACGCGCTTTGCCGCACTGGTACTCATTCTGGGGGCATTCGCGCTTTTTGCTGCCGAAGCCAAATTCGCCAGCCACGGCGTGCTCACCATTGGCGGTATCACGCTACTCACGCTCGGAGGCTTGCTGCTCGTCGATTCACCGATCCCGGAGATGCGCGTCCACCTGCTGACCGCGCTCGCAGTCAGCATTCCCCTCGGCCTGATTACTGCGTTCCTGATGAGCATCGCTCTAAGAGCGCGCCGCAATAAGAGGGTCTCCGGGGCTGAGGGATTAATCGGTGAAACCGGCATCGCCCAAACTTCACTGTCTCCGCGGGGAAAGATATTCGTCCACGGGGAACTGTGGGACGCGGTCTCCTCCTCCGATGTATCTGCCGGCCAGACCGTAGTGGTGCGCCGGGTTGATGGGCTTCTGCTTCAGGTCGACCCCGCCGCCGTAACCAGACCCACTGCGGAGCCGGCTGTTCTCTAAAGGGACCGCGCACCAACGCAAGCAACTGCCAGCGTCCGAATTCCGCGCCCATGTTCCCGCATTGCGTTACAATCCGCCTCAGAAGGGCTTTGCGTTCAAGTAGCGAGGTATTCATATGGGAGAACTGAGTTTCGGCTTTGGCACAATTGTCATCATCATCATCGTCCTATACCTACTGAGCTCAATCAAGATCCTGGCCGAATACGAGCGGGGCGTCATCTTTCGTCTGGGCCGCCTGCTCAGCGCCGCCAAGGGACCTGGTGTGATTCTGGTGTTTGTGCCAATCGACCGCATGGTGCGAGTCTCCCTACGTCAGGAAGCTCTCGAAGTTCCGCCGCAGGATATTATCACTCGCGACAACGTTACGCTGAAAGTAAATGCCGTCATTTTCTTGCGCGTGATCGATCCCAGCAAAGCAGTGGTTGAGGTTTCGAATTATGTCTACCAGACATCGCAATTTGCGCAGACTACGCTGCGCTCGGTGCTGGGCGAACAGGAGCTCGACGAACTTCTTGCGCACCGGGAAAAGATCAACCTGCGACTGCAGAGCATTCTTGATCAACACACTTCGCCCTGGGGTGTGAAAGTGACGAACGTCGAGGTCAAGCAGGTGGATATGCCGGAATCTATGCTGCGCGCCATGGCCAAACAGGCCGAGGCCGAGCGCGAGAAACGCTCCAAAATTATTCACGCGGAGGGTGAGTTTTCAGCAGCGCAGCGGTTGGTCGACGCCGCGCATCTGCTCGCGACCGAACCAGTCAGCGTACAACTCCGCTACCTGCAGACGCTGACCGAAATCGGCGTCGAGAAGAATACCACGGTCATCTTCCCCGTCCCGGTGGATTTTTTCTCGGGTTTGCAGAAGATGCTGGGAACGATTGGCGACAATGCGGCACCTGCGGCTAAGTCAGCGTAGAAGGTCTTGAAGTTCGTCACCCTTCCAGCGCTGATAGAGGAGCTTCGCGATGAATGTGGGCATTAGCCCCTGAGGGGAAGTAGTTGCTATGGATTCACAGGACACCGAAATCACATTAGGCACCACGAAACTGCTGGGCCTGTTCTTCGGCCTGGTGATAGTGTGCGCGGTTTTCTTCGCACTCGGCTACACCCTGGGCCGCAGATCTGACATGGGACTCACATCGGCGAGCGCGGCCGCCCCGTTGCAGGGCACTTACACCGGCCCCAAGCCCGGGGGCTCCGCCTCCCAACCCGCTCCACCCATGACTTTTTATAAGGCAGTCGAGCAAAAAGATGCCAGCACTCAACTAACACCCGCTGTCGCGGATGCGGGATCGCCGAGCGCCGCCGCAGATCAATCAGCCTCAGGGCCCACTTCGTCCTCGGCAATAACAGTTCAGTCTTCGCAATCATCGAACCCGCCCGATCCCTTAGCCGCGATTCCCGCTGGCGGTTACTTCGTGCAGGTCGCCGCGGTCAGCAAACGGGATGACGCCGAAGCCCTGGTCGACGCCTTGAAGAAAAAACAATATCCCGCCTTCGTCGCGGACGGTTCCTCCGCAGATAAGCTGTTCCGCGTTCAGTTAGGCCCTTTCGCGGACATCAAAGACGCGGAGGGGACGCGCGCCCGCCTCATCAACGACGGATACAACCCAATCCTGAAAAAGTAGACGCCAAAGAAGCGAAAGACCGTATGAAGTTGGACCCCCTGTTGAACCGCCGTGTCATCTTCAAGCTGCACGGCAAGGAGCCGCTCGACTCAACTATTATTAAGAAGGACGAGACGGGATACTGGATCCGCGGCGGCACACTTCCACAACACCTCGACCATGCCAACTGTTCCCTGCCCGAAAACGACGTACGATATCTCGAATTCACGCGCATCGAGTGGATGCGCGCCACGCGGCAGCGCGCCTAGGCAACACCCATGTGGGGACGGCCGCCCTCGGCTGTCCGGTCGAGCAAAGCTCGACTGTGCTGCCACCGCCTCGCCCCCCGGCTCAGGAACACATTGACAACCATCGATGTAGCAGCTAATGCTAATCTCCATGACCACGCCCACGTCCCTCGATCACGCACTACAAGCCATCGCCGATCCTACGCGCCGTCGCATTCTCCTCGCGCTCAAACAAAGCGGAGCTGGTTCGCCAAGTGCTCTCATTGCGGGGAAAAAGGGACTCTGCGCTGGTGACATTGAAGAACGCGTTCATCTGACGCAGCCGACTATCTCGCATCACATGGCCGTCTTAACAAAAGCCGGCCTGGTCGAAGCAGTCAGGCAAGGGCAGTGGCGATGGTACTGGCGCAACGAAAAAGCGCTCCGCCGCCTGGTGAAGAACCTACGCGCACAACTGTGAGAGGGCGACAGAGTGCAATGGATCGGAAGCGAGTTTTAGCTCGCGGAAGCGGCCGCCGCATGCGCCTTTTGCAGCAAGCGCCTGGCTTGCGAAATCAGTTCGGCGACCTCAAAGGGTTTTACCAGGTAAGGCACGTTGTTTTCTTGCAGGAACGCCCGGTCATCGCCTTGCTCCACGCCGTGGGAGAAGGTAAACAACACATGCCGTTCCATCTCGACGCAATTCTGTTTGATCCAGGTATAGGCCTCTTTCGCGTTCCAGTCCGCTGGCATTTTTCCATTCATAATCAGCGCATCGAACGGCTGGGAAAGCAAACGCGTCTTAACGTCTTCGCTGCGCGTGGCGGTAATGACGTTTGCACCTGCGCCGGTTAGGACGTCGCGTTCGAATTCCAGAACGGCCTCCTCTTCCTCCACCAGGAGCACCCGGCCCTGGATCGCACCTTCGCGTCGGGGTGCCGCTACTGGGCCCGCATCCACTACCGCGTCCGCCGCAACCGCCAGCGGCAGACGAACCTCAATCACCGCCCCGCCCTCGGCGGCGTTGTGAGCGATGATGTCGCCACCGTGCTCCTTCACGATTCCATAGCAGATGCTCAAACCCAAGCCCGTTCCTTTTCCAACATTCTTTGTCGTATAAAAAGGATCGAAAATTCTCTTGGGATCTTTGATCCCCGGCCCGTCATCGGCGAACTGGGTACACACGTCGCCGTTTTGACAATAAACGCGAATCTTGAGCTTCCCCGCCCGTCCCGTCTCCAACACCGCGTCCACGGCGTTGTTGATGATGTTCAGAAATACTTGCTCGATCTGGTGAGGATCGGCGACCACCATGGCGGGCTCCGGCGCCAGATCTTTTTCTACCGCAATGTTGTTGACCTTGAGATCGTAGTCGCGCAGGGCCAGGGTTTCCTCCAGCACCTTGCGAATATCCACTTCGGCCCGCTCCGGCTTTCGCTGCCGCGCGAACGAAAGCAGATTCTGCACCACGCGGTGTGTGCGCTGCGCTTGTTTGAACATCTTGCCCACATAGTCGTGTGCGCGCTCGTTTAATCCTTCGCTTTCCAGCAACTGTGCGTATCCTAAAATCGCGGTCAGCGGATTATTCAATTCGTGCGCCACACCCGCAATCAACTGCCCCACGGCCGACATTTTCTCGCTCTGCAAGAGTTGTTCCTGCGTGCGCCGGAGGTCCTCATATGCCTTGCAGGTTTCTTCATACAGGCGAACTTTTTCAATGGTGGTAGCCAGTTGACGGCTGATCGCCACCATCAGGTTTTCTTCTCCGCTGGAGTATTGGTATTCCGCATGGCTGCGCAAACCCATGATGCCAATCGGACTGTCTTTGCCCCAAAACAGCACCCAGATCCACGAACCGTCGCTGTCTGAACGGATAAACTCCGCGACAGATCCAGTGAGATGTGGGAGATATTCCGCCGTGATTACTTCGGCTCGCGAGCGCATCACCAAATCGCCGAAGCCCTCGGCAAAGCTGATCTCCGCTGGCCGCGACTTGTCGCGGCTGCGCGGTCCCCAAGCCGCCCGGCGCCGGTAGGTCGGAGCATCCGAATCCGAGAGATAAACCGCTCCACTCTCCGCTCCGAATAAAGAAACCACTTGCCGTAACGTCAGGTTCAGTATTTCATCCAGGTCGAAAGACTGCGTAGCCACTACGGCCATCGCGTTGAGCGCGTTCAGTTCGCGATTGCGCCGCCGCATCTCATCTTCAGTGCGCCGCTTTTCCGTGACATCCAGAACAAACCCCTGATAGCGTTCAACTTTGCCTGCCGCGTCGCGCGTGGCGAAACTACTTTCAGCTGCCAGCAGCAGCGTTCCATTTTTGCGCCGCATCGTCACTTCAAAGTTGCGCACATAACTCTGCTGATCGATAGCCCGGCGGAAAGCATCCCGTTGCGCCGCGTCCACGC